>Ga0209051_1000030_pt1 | contig 398654 bp, 344 predicted proteins | sample AraplaCvi_mMS_r2_2_FD_184286 | JGI IMG/M metagenome (GOLD analysis project Ga0209051, IMG submission 184286) | Arabidopsis root microbial communities from North Carolina, USA - plate scrape MF_Cvi_mMS_r2 (SPAdes) (version 2) | ecosystem: Host-associated > Plants > Roots > Endosphere | place...
ATGAATTCCTTATCGGCGCTTTAGGTAGAAAGGGCGGAACGAGAAGTCTCCCACGGTCCGTACTGGCTAGAGTCGGAATCGAGCTTTTAGTCCCGCCCACCCCTTCAAGTCTAAACATACAAGCGAGGTCTGTGGGAGCAAGGCTTGCCCGCGATGAACGATCATGCGGTCCACTTGGAGAACCGAGGTGCCTTCATCGCGAGCAAGCTTTGCTCCCACAGGTTCAGTGCTGGGCTCATGGCTGTCGGGCCAGTTCGATGAACGCCAGGGTGGCGGGCGAGGCCTGGCGGCTGTCCAATACCGCCAGGCCAATCTGGCGCGGCACTCGCGGTGACAATGGCCGCGCGACGAAGCCCGGGCTCTCGACGTCCGGCAACGAACCTTCGGAAACCACGCTCACCGCTTCGCCACGCCTGACGACATCCAGGGTGCTGAGCAGTTGCGAGCAACGGAAACGCACGTTCGGCGTCAGCCGGGCGGCATTGAACAGGCGAGTGACCAGCTCCGACGATCCTGCCTCGGTGAGCACGAAGGGGTCGTTGCACAGATCCTTGAGGCTCAGGCTGGCCTGGGTGGCGAGGGGGTGTGAAGTGGGCAGCAGGGCGACCATCTGATCTTCCAGCAGCATGAACGTATCGAAACGGTCCTCGGGCAGCACCACGAAGCCGACGTCGATCCGCCGTTCGTCCAACCACTGGATGACCTGCCTGTCAGGCCCTTCATCGATGTGTACTTCGATTCCTGGATGCAAGTCTCGATAGCGCCGCAGGATACCGGGCAACAGTTTCATCGATGAAGTTGGCCCGAACGAGCCGATGCGCAAGGTACCTCGGCGCATGCCCCGGGCATCGGCGGCTTCCTGGCGCAAAGTGTTGGCCAACCCGAGCATGGCCCGGGCCCGCAGCAGCAACTGCTGGCCAATGTCGCTGAGCTCCACCGCCGACTGATGACGCCGGAGCAATTCCACCCCCAACTCCTGTTCCAGGGATTTGATGGCGTGGGAGACCGCCGACTGGCCGATGCCCAGGCGCATTGCCGCCGCCGTGAAACCACGGAGCTCGGCGACCAGGGAGAAGATTTCGAGTTGGGTGAGAGTCATGAGGGATTGCTCATTTTACGATGATCAAGCATGACCCCAATACTGACGTATCTGACCTGAATCAGGAAGCAGCATCGCCCTGGTGTGGGGGCTGTGGGAGCAAAGCTTGCTCGCGATGAACGATGACTCGGTTTGCCTGCTGAATCGCGCCGCCTCCATCGCGAGCAAGCTTTGCTCCCACAATCAATCCCTTCACCACAGGTTGTGTCGTTCTCATTAGCGTGCCGTGGTGAAACCATGAAAGCCCTCGAACAAACCGTCCCAATCCCATCGGACCTGCCGGTCTATCTGAAGCTCGCCATGGTCACCATGATCTGGGGCGGGACCTTCGTGGCCGGCCGGATCCTTTCCGATGCCTTGGCTCCGATGTTTGCCGCCAGCCTGCGTTTTCTGCTGGCCAGTATCGCGCTGCTGTCGTTTCTCGCCCTGGCCGGGATCCCGCTGGTCAGGCCCAGTGTGAAGCAGGGGTTGCAATTGGCCGCCCTGGGGTTCTTCGGAATCTTTTTCTATAACCTGTGCTTCTTCTATGGCTTGCAGTACATCAATGCGTCGCGGGCGTCGTTGATCGTGGCCTTGAACCCGGCGGTGATCGGACTGGCGTCCTGGTGGTTGTTCAAGGAGCGGCTGAGCCGCTTGAAAGTGGTGGGCATCGCGCTGTGCATCGGCGGAGCGGGACTGGTGATCGTCAGTCGTGATCCGGCCTTGTTGCAAGACGCAGTACAGGGCTGGGCCGGTGACCTGCTGATTTTTGGCTGCGTGCTGGGCTGGGGCATCTATTCGCTGTTTTCCAGGAACCTGAATGAAAGCCTCGGCCCCTTGCAGACCGTGACCTGGTCGATTCTGCTGGGCACGTTGATGTTGTGGCTGGCCTGCGCAACGGCGGGGGAGATCCGCCTCGAAGCCTTGCGCGCACTGGACATGGAGCAATGGCTGAGCCTGTTGTACCTCGGCGTGCTGGGCTCGGCCCTGGCTTACATCGCCTGGTATGACGGCATTCGGCGGATCGGTGCGACCCGTTCCGGGGTGTTCATCGCACTCAATCCGCTGACGGCGGTGCTGCTGGGGGCGCTGCTGCTCGACGAACGGCTCACGGCCTTGATGTGTGTCGGCGGGGGCGTGATCCTGGTGGGCATTTTCCTGTGCAACAAACCCCTTGCGCGGTCGAAGGAAAAGGCGATTTGATACAGAAGGCGGACAAACCTGGTTACGCTGTGTAGAATCGATTTACGCATATAAGAATAACGTCTTCTGGCAGCAGAAGCCTCGCCCGCAAGAGCCTTGGGTCGACAATGAAGATACTTGGGTTTCAACTGATCTATGGCGATTTCCTCGCCCGCAGCGTTCGTGGCATTTCCTGCGCGCCGCCCCGTGTCCCCTGCATCGCTTGCAACTAACTTTTTTTGTTAATTGACCAGAATGATGAGGCGCCGACATGGCAGATCTATACGAAAACCCCATGGGCCTGATGGGCTTCGAATTCATTGAATTCGCATCGCCTACACCCAACACCCTGGAGCCGATCTTCGAGATCATGGGCTTCACCAAAGTGGCCACGCACCGCTCCAAGGACGTGCACCTGTATCGCCAGGGCGCGATCAACCTGATCCTCAACAACGAGCCCCACAGCGTGGCCTCGTACTTCGCGGCCGAGCACGGTCCGTCGGTGTGCGGCATGGCGTTCCGGGTCAAGGATTCGCAACAGGCCTACAAGCGCGCCCTGGAACTCGGCGCCCAGCCGATCCACATCGAGACCGGCCCGATGGAGCTGAATCTGCCGGCGATCAAGGGCATCGGCGGCGCGCCCCTGTACCTGATCGACCGTTTTGGCGAAGGCAGCTCGATCTATGACATCGACTTTGTCTTCCTCGAGGGCGTTGACCGCAACCCGGTGGGCGCGGGCCTGAAAATCATCGACCACCTGACCCACAACGTCTATCGTGGGCGCATGGCCTATTGGGCCGGTTTCTACGAGAAACTGTTCAACTTCCGCGAGATCCGCTACTTCGACATCAAGGGCGAATACACCGGCCTGACCTCCAAGGCCATGACCGCCCCGGACGGCATGATCCGCATTCCGTTGAACGAAGAATCGTCCAAGGGCGCCGGGCAGATCGAAGAGTTCCTGATGCAGTTCAACGGCGAAGGCATCCAGCACGTGGCTTTCCTCACCGATGACCTGATCAAGACCTGGGACAAGCTGAAAAGCATCGGCATGCGCTTCATGACCGCGCCGCCGGACACCTACTACGAAATGCTCGAAGGCCGCCTGCCGAACCACGGTGAGCCCGTGGCGGAACTGCAATCGAGGGGCATTCTGCTGGATGGTGCTTCCGAGCAAGGCGACAAGCGCCTGCTGCTGCAGATCTTCTCGGAAACCCTGATGGGGCCGGTGTTCTTCGAATTCATCCAGCGCAAGGGTGATGATGGTTTCGGCGAAGGCAACTTCAAGGCGTTGTTCGAGTCCATCGAGCGTGACCAGGTGCGTCGTGGCGTGCTTGCTACCGAGTAAAGCCTGAGACCAAAAAGCCCGCCTGAGGTCATTGCCAGGCGGGCTTTTTGTTGCCAGACGCAGATCAAAATGTGGGAGCGAGCCTGCTCGCGATTGCGATCTGGTTGGTACATCAGTGGGGCATGTGCCACCGCCATCGCGAGCAGGCTCGCTCCCACAGGGTTAAGTGGTGACCTTAATTCCGGCGCTGCTGCCGCACCAGGTGCTTGAACCCTTCGAACACCAGCACTGCCACCGCCATCCAGATGGGGATGTAGGTCAGCCATTCACCGGCCTTGATGCTTTCGCCCAATAACAGCGCAACGCCCAGCAGCAACACCGGTTCGACATAACTCAACAACCCGAACAGGCTGAACGGCAGCAGCCGGCTGGCGACGATGTAGGACACCAGCGCGCTGGCGCTGATCACCCCGAGCAACGGGATCAGCAGGGACAGCCATGGGGACTGATCGAAAACGCCGAGACCCTGTTCGCCGCTTTGCACGAACCACAGTGCCACGGGCAGCATCAGGGTCATGTCCAGCCAGAGCCCGCCCAGGTTGTCGGTCTTGATGCGTTTGCGCAGGATGAAATAGATCGGGTAGCCGATCACCACCAGCAAGGTCGCCCAGGAAAATCCACCCACCTGGTACAACTCGTTGAATACGCCAAGGGTGGCGAAGAACACGGCGACTTTCTGCAAGTAGGACAGGCGCTCGCCATAGACAATGCGCCCGGTCAGGACCATCGACAGCGGCAACAGGAAGTACCCCAGCGACACGTCCAGGCTGTAGCCGTTGAGCGGCGCCCACATGAACAGCCACAGTTGCGCACCCATCAGGGCCGAAGAGGCTATCGCTGCGATCAACAGTCGTGGCGTGGCGACCAGGCGTTGAATCAGCGCCGTGACCAGGTTCCAGTCCCGCGTTACCAGCAGGAAGGCGGTCATGCACGGCATTGTCAGCAGCATGCGCCAGCCGAAGATTTCCACGCCGGTAAGGGGTGAGAGCAGCGAGGTGTAGTAGTACATGACGGCGAACAGCGCGGAGGCCGAGACCGATAGAGCGATGCCTTTGGACACAGTGATTCTCTTGGGGGCGATCAACCAACACCCTACCTGTGGCAGGGTGTTGATTGTGGGAGCGAGTCATGTGGGAGCAAGGCCTGCGGTAGCAAAACCTGTGGGAGCAAGGCTTGCCCGCGATAGCCACGCCGCGGTTCAACAGGTGAACCGCGTTATCGTTCATCGCGGGCAAGCCCTGCTCCCACAGGCACGCGCCCCGGCACGAAATGACTCACATCATTGAACCCCGGTGTCGAAGCATGCCCCGGTGTCACCAGCGAATCGATGAAGGCTTCGTCTTCTGCGCTGATCTTCACCGACTGCGCCTTGGTGTAGGAATCCCATTGTTCTTCGGTGCGCGGTCCAACGATGGCCGAGGTCACGGCGCTGTTGTTCAGCACCCAGGCGATGGCGAACTCGACGATGCCCACGCCCCGGCCCTGGGTGTATTGCAGGATCTGCTGGGCAATGCGCAGGGATTCGACCCGCCACTCGGTTTCCAGAATGCGTTTGTCCTGGCGTCCGGCGCGGCTGTTGGCGTCGGGCGCCACATCCGGCGCGTACTTGCCGCTGAGCACGCCGCGGGCGAGGGGGCTGAACGGCACCACGCCGAGACCGTAGTTCTGCGCGGCAGTGATCTGCTCGGTTTCCGCCTGGCGGTTGACGATGTTGTACAGCGGTTGGCTGATTACCGGCCGGTCGATGCCCAGGCTGTCGGCGATCCGGATCACCTCGGCGATGCGCCAGCCACGGTAGTTCGACAGGCCCCAGTAGCGGATCTTGCCCTGGCGAATCAAGTCGCCGATGGCCGACACCGTGACATGCAGTGGCGTGTTGTGGTCTTCGCGATGCAGGTAATAGATGTCCAGGTAATCGGTGCCCAGGCGCGTCAGGCTGGCCTCGATCCCATTGAACAGGTGCTTGCGGCTCAGGCCGCTGCGGTTGGGCACGCCGTCCGCCGGACCGAAGCCGACCTTGGTGGCCAGCACCCATTCCTGGCGGCGACTGGCGATCGCTTCGCCGACGATCTCTTCAGAGCGGCCGTTGGTGTAGACGTCCGCGGTGTCGATGAAATTGATGCCCTGGTCCCAGGCCTTGTCGATGATCCGCAGCGAATCCTCGGTGCTGGTCTGTTCGCCGAACATCATGGTGCCCAGGGTCAACGTCGAGACTTGCAACCCGGAATGGCCTAGCGTGCGGTAGCTCATGACAAGATCCTTTTATCCATGGGGAAAGGCTCAATCAAATACCAGAACCGTCGCGTGGATCCAACCGTTTTCTCAACCCCACCAAAATCCACTGTGGGAGCGAGCCTGCTCGCGATAGCGTCAGGTCAGCCAACATTTATATCGACTGATACACCGCCATCGCGAGCAGGCTCGCTCCCACAGGGGGCACAGGGGTGTCAGGCCCGCAGGGTACGGGTCATGCGCAACGCCAACAGGCTGCCGCAGACAATCACCCCGGCCAGCAGGTACAACGCCGCGTCGGTCGAGCCGGTGGCGTCCTTGACCCAGCCCACCAGGTACGGGCTCAGGAACCCGGCCATCTGGCCCATGGAGTTGATCAAGGCCAGCCCACCGGCGGCGGCACCGGCGCTGAGCAGGGCGGTGGGCACCGGCCAGAACATCGGCAAGCCAGTGAGGGCTCCCATGGTGGCGATGGACAGGCCGATGATGGCGATGGCCGGGGTGGTGGCGAAGTTGACGGCGATCAGCAGCCCGGCGGCGCCCATCAGCATTGGCACAACCAGGTGCCAGCGGCGTTCCTTGTGCAAGTCCGCCGAGCGGCCCACCAGCAACATGAACACTGCCGCCAGCAGATAAGGGATCGCACTCAGCCAGCCGATCACCAGGTTATCGCTGAAGCCCAGGTTCTTGATGATCGACGGCAGCCAGAAGTTGATCGCGTACACGCCGCTCTGGATGCAGAAGTACACCAGGCCGAAGGCCCAGATCGCCGGGTTCTTGAACACCGCCAACAGCGAGTCGGTGGCAGTCTTTGGCTTGTTGGCCAGGTCTTCGGCGTGGTCGGCGGTGAGCACGGCGCGTTCCTGGTCGGTCAGCCATTTGGCGTTGGCGAAGGTGTCGCTGAGCAGGAAGAACGCCAGCGCGCCGAGGATCACCGTCGGAATGCCTTGCAGCAGGAACATCCACTGCCAACCCGCCAGGCCGCCCTGGCCCGCTGCGAAGTGGTTGAGGATCCATCCGGAAAACGGGCTGCCCAGCAGGCCGGACACCGGAATGGCCGACATGAACAAGGCCATGATCCGGCCACGTCGGAACGTCGGGAACCACTGCGAGAGATAAAGCACCACACCTGGAAAGAATCCGGCTTCAGCGGCGCCGGTGAACAAGCGCAAGGTATAGAACTCGGTGGGGGTGGTGACAAACAGCAGGCAAGTCGACAGGGTGCCCCAGGTGATCATCATCAGCGCGATCCAGCGCCGTGGGCCGAATCGGGTCAGGGCCAGGTTGCTCGGCACGCCGCACAGTACGTAGCCGATGAAAAAAATCCCGGCACCGAGGCCGTACACGGTTTCGCTGAATTTCAGGGCATCGAGCATCTGCAACTTGGCGAAGCCAACGTTGACCCGGTCGAGGTAGTTGAACAGGTAGCAGATGAAAATGAAGGGGATCAAGCGCAGGGTGATGCGCTTGTAGACGGTATTTTTTTCGTCGGGGGTAGCCAGGAGGGCTATTGCGCTCTGGGACATGGCGGGTCTCTCTTTATTATGATTTTCGCGAGCCAAGGGGTAACGTTGACCGCCCCTTGAGTCTCGGCCAGCCCAAGGCCCCGTGTCTTTGTGCCTGAGCACAGGGTCTGCATTCAAACCCTGTGCGCCTGACCAAACCCACGCCTAAAACAACAATCCACGCCGCTTGCAAGGAACACCGCCCATGTTCGAACTCGATCACGACCTGGCGCAGGACATCGTCGACCGGGCGATGGCGATCCTACCGTATAACGTCAATGTCATGGACAACCAGGGTCTGATCCTCGGCAGCGGGGAGCGCGAGCGGGTCAATACCCGGCACGAGGGTGCGCAACTGGTCCTGGCCAACGGTCGGGTGGTGGAAATCGACGAGCACACCGCGATGCACCTCAAGGGCGTGCAGCCGGGAATCAACCTGCCGTTGATGCTCGATCAACGGCTGATCGGCGTCCTGGGCATCACCGGCGAGCCTGAGCAACTGCGTACCTACGCCGAACTGGTGCGCATGACCGCCGAAATGCTGGTGGGCCAGCGTAACCAGCAGGCCGAGCAGCAATGGCGTCGCCAGCGCTGCGATGACTTGCTGGCGTTGCTGCTGGGGGACGCCGGGGATTCCCCGCGATTGTTGGACGAAGCCCGGCAAATGGGCCTCAAGCCGCAATTGTCGCGGGTGCCATATCTGTTCGAGCTGGGCCTGGAACATGGGCCCGGCCAGACCGTCGAGACGTTGAGCGCGTGGTTGATGTCGCGCTACCCGGACAGTTGGTGCCTGACCTCGTCCAAATCTTCCTTGCTCTGGTGTCGCCCGGTCACCGCCTCGGTGGAGAACGAGCGGCTACTGGGCAAGCTCGATGGGCTGGGCTGGAACATCCTGCGCATCGCAGTGGGCGGCCAGGCGGAAGGGTTGGCGGGCCTGCGGCGTTGCTATCGACGGGTGGCGGACTTGCTGGCCTACGGGCGCGATGTGTTGCCGCAATCGCGCTTGCTGAGCCTCAGCCGCTACCGCCTGCCGGTGCTGCTCTGGCGCCATCGCAGTGACGATGCCCTCGACGAGTTGCTGACCCCGTTGCGCAAGGTCATCGCCAAGGACAGCAACGGCCAGTTGCTCGCCACCCTGCGCAGTTGGTGCGAACACGACGGCCAGAGCCAGGCCTGTGCCGAAGCCTTGGGTATCCACCGCAACAGCTTGCGCTACCGCATGGAGCGCATCGCCGAACTGAGCGGCGTGGATCCGTTGCGGTTGGATGGGATGCTGGCGTTGTACCTGGGGGTGCAGCTGCTACCCCAGACCGCCGATAAACCCACGTGACCCCCTACTGTGGGAAATGCCGCTCACTTAAGGTTGTCGACAAACCTGTGGCGAGGGAGCTTGCTCCCGCTTGAGTGCGAAGCACTCACAGAAAGGGCCGCTTCGCAGCCCAGCGGAAGCAAGCTCCCTCGCCACGGGGGGCAGCGTTTTTCTTGAGTGAGCAGCGTAACCCTGTGGGAGCGAGCTTGCTCGCGATGAGGCCCTTACTTTCGACCACAATCCCCTTGGCCAACCGATCTTTGTGAAATTGAACAATAATGCCCGGTGTCTTTTGTGCGGCGGACCGGCGTCATGGCTGCGGTCAACTGGCAGCATGCTGTGCATCGGAACCGGAGAATAATATGAAAATAATCATCGCCCCCGACTCGTTCAAGGACAGCCTCAGCGCCCAGGGCGTCGCCGATGCCATCGCCCAGGGGCTGGCCGAGGTCTGGCCGGATGCACAGTTGATCAAGTGCCCGATGGCCGACGGCGGCGAGGGGACGGTGGAGTCGGTGCTGGCGGCCTGCGACGGTGAGTGGCGCCGCACCCGAGTCCACGGCCCCTTGGGCGCTCCCGTCGAAGCGCGTTGGGGCTGGTTGGCCGACAGCCGCACCGCGATCATCGAGATGGCCGAGGCCAGTGGCCTGCAACTCGTGCCGCCGGGGCAGCGCGATGCCTGTTCCAGCAGCACCTACGGCACCGGCGAGCTGATCCGTGCCGCACTGGACGAAGGCGCCGGGCGGGTGATCCTGGCAATCGGCGGCAGTGCCACCAACGATGGCGGCGCCGGCGCGATGCAGGCCCTGGGCGTGGCGTTGCTCGATGAGCACGGCCAACCCCTGGGACCCGGTGGCTTGGCCCTGGCGAACCTGTCGCGCATCGACCTGGGCGATCTCGACCCGCGCCTGGCCCAGGTCAGTTTCGAGATCGCCGCCGACGTCGATAACCCACTGTGCGGGCCCCATGGCGCTTCCGCGATCTTCGGCCCGCAGAAGGGCGCCCGCGCCGAGCAGGTGCAGGAACTGGATCGGGCCCTGGGACATTTCGCCGACCGTTGCGCCCAGGTGTTGGGGCGGGATGTACGCGACGAACCGGGCAGCGGCGCGGCCGGAGGCCTGGGGTTCGCGGCCAAGGCGTTCCTGGGGGCGCAGTTTCGTACCGGCGTGGAAGTCGTCGCCCAACTGACCGGGCTGGCCGATGCGATCAGTGGCGCCGACCTGGTGATCACTGGCGAAGGCCGTTTCGACGCCCAGACCCTGCGCGGTAAGACGCCCTTCGGCGTGGCCCGCATCGCCCGCCGGCAGGGCGTACCGGTGCTGGTCATCGCCGGCACACTGGGGGAGGGCTACCAGGCACTGTATGAGCACGGCATCGACGCGGCCTTCGCCCTGGCCAGCGGGCCGATGACCCTGCAAGAAGCCTGCGCCGACGCCCCGCGCCTTCTGAGCGAGCGCGCCCGGGACATCGCCCGGCTGTGGCGGGTGGCCGCCCGGTAACACGATCCAGTGGCGAGGGAGCAGGCGCCCTCGTCACAAAAGCCTCGCGAAATATTTTTACAGTCCCCCCTGTTAAAAGCCTAAAGCCCGGCCGATAACGAGTCAGGCGCATCCATAATTATTTCAACCAGTGCGCTGATGGCATGGATGCTCGACTCCAACGTCGCGAGGTCTTCCCATGTCTCTACGCAGTCTGAATATCGCCCCCCGAGCCTTTTTAGGCTTCGCCTTCATCGCTTTGCTGGTGGTCGCCCTCGGCGTGTTCGCCGCCAATCGCATGTCAATCATCCGCCAGGCTTCGTTGAACATGGAGCAGAACCAAGTGCCCAGTGTCGGGTACCTGGGCAACGTCATGGAAAGCGTTCTGCGTATGCGAATTCTCTCGTTTCGGATTTTGGTCAACCGGGATCCGGCCAGCCTGAAAGAGGCCGAGACCCGCATCAACGTGCTGGTGGAGAAACTGCACAAGGCCAATGACAGCTACGCCGCACTGCAGGCCACACCAGAGGAGGCCGAGCTGTACAAGGCCTTTTCGGCCACCCTGGAAAAATACCTGCAAGCCCAGCAGGAAATGCTGGAGCTGTCGCGCCAGGACAAGGTCGACCAGTTGCGCACCCACATCAATACGCGCATCAAGGAAGGCACCGACCTGATGGGTGAGCAGCTCAACAAGCTCATCGCGATAAACGTGGCAGGCGCTGGCGAAGCATCGGCCAAGGCGGGTGAGAACTACAATAGCGCCCTCACCGGTATCATCATCGTCTCGATCATCGCTGCGTTGGCCACTATCGTGCTGGCATTGTTGCTGACTCGCAGCATCGTAACCCCGCTCAATCGTGCACTGGAGGCGGCCCGGACCATCGCCGGCGGCAACCTGGTACAGGTTATCGCCGACGATGGCAAGGATGAGCCCGCCCGCTTGCTCCAGGCCCTGGCCGCCATGCAAGGCAGCCTGCGCCAGACCATCGAGCAGATTGCCGGCTCCGCCAGCCAACTGGGGGCTGCGGCCGAAGAGCTGAGCGCGGTCACCCAGGAATCCTCCCGTGGACTGCAACAGCAGCACAACGAAATCGAACAGGCCGCCACCGCCGTCAACGAAATGACCGCCGCTGTCGAGGAGGTTGCCCGTAACGCGGTGTCTACCTCCGAAGCCTCGAACCAATCGACCCAAGCCGCCCAGGAAGGTCGCTCGCGGGTGGTGGAAACCGTCGACGCGATCCAGACCATGACCCACGACGTGCAAGCCACCGCTTCGATGATCGAAGGCCTGGCGGTCCAGGGCCGCGACATTGGCAAGGTGCTGGACGTGATCCGCGCCATCGCCGAGCAGACCAACCTGCTGGCCCTCAACGCCGCCATCGAAGCTGCCCGTGCCGGGGAAGCCGGACGTGGTTTTGCGGTGGTGGCCGACGAAGTCCGGGCCCTGGCCCATCGCACCGCGCAATCGACCCAGGAAATCGAAAAAATGGTCGCCGGCATCCAGAACGGCACCGGCCAGGCCGTACAGTCGATGCAGCAAAGCAACCAGCGCACCCAAAGCACCCTGGAAATGGCCCGGGCCGCTGGTGTGGCGCTGGAGCAGATCACTCAGTCGATCAACCAGATCAACGAACGCAACCTGGTCATCGCCAGCGCCTCGGAAGAACAGGCCCAGGTTTCCCGTGAAGTGGATCGCAACCTGGTCAACATCCGCGACCTGGCCACCCAGTCGGCCAGTGGTGCGAAACAGACCAGCGACGCGACCCACGAACTGTCGCGCCTGGCGGTGGGGTTGAATGCGATGGTGGCGCGGTTTGTGATTTGAGATAGGGTTGAGGCTGGACATCGCGCAATCAGGAGACGTACATGCGCTTTTCAGCTTTGACCCAACGCATCACCGGCGATGGCGCCGCCGCCTGGCAGATTCACGACCGGGCGCTGGCCCTGCGCGAGCAGGGCGAGGATGTGCTGTTGCTGTCAGTGGGCGATCCAGACTTTGACACGCCGCGTGCCATTGTCGACGCCGCCGTCGCCAGCCTGCGGGCCGGGGAGACCCACTACTCGGACATCCGCGGCCTGCACACCTTGCGGGCCAGCATCGCCCGGCGTCATCGCCTGCGCTGCGGCCAGCCGGTGGGAGCCGAACAGGTCATTGTGCTGCCAGGGGCGCAGTGCGCGGTGTATGCGGTCGCGCAATGCCTGCTCAACCCCGGCGATGAAGTCATCGTCGCCGAGCCGATGTATGTCACCTATGAAGCGGTGTTCGGTGCCTGCGGGGCGAAAGTGGTGCCGGTGGCGGTTCGCCCGGAGAACGGTTTTCGGGTCGAGCCTGCGGACGTTGCCCGTCTTGTGACCCCGCGTACCCGGGCGATGCTGCTCAACAGCCCGAACAACCCGTCCGGTGCCAGCCTGCCAATGTCCACCTGGCAAGCATTGGCGCGGCTGTGCATTGACCATGACCTGTGGCTGATCAGTGACGAGGTCTACAGCGATCTGCTCTATGACGGCGAACATATCAGCCCGGCCAGCCTGCCGGGTATGGCCGAGCGCACCGCGACGATCAACAGTCTGTCTAAATCCCACGCCATGACCGGTTGGCGCATTGGCTGGGTCATTGGCCCTGAGTCCCTTGCCGACCATTTGGCGAACCTGTCCTTGTGCATGCTGTTCGGCTTGCCGGACTTCGTGCAGCGGGCCGCCCAGGTGGCGCTGGAGCGAGACTTGCCGGAAGTGGCGCAGATGCACGAGGAGTATCGCCAGCGCCGGGACCTGGTCTGCGCCATGCTCGATGACTGCCCGGGCCTCAAGCCGGTGCGGCCCGATGGCGGCATGTTCGTGATGGTCGACGTGCGCCAGACCGGCCTGGGTGCCCAGGCTTTTGCCGAGCGGCTGCTGGACGACTACGGCGTGTCGGTGCTGGCCGGCGAGGCGTTCGGGCCGAGTGCGGCGGGGCATATCCGCATCGGGTTGGTGGTCGATCAACTGAAACTGGCGGATGCGTGCCAGCGGATCGCCTCGTGCGCGGCGGATTTGTTGCGGGCCCAGCGGTAAAGTTTTGTAGAGGCTGTGTGAAATTGTGTAAGGGTTTTGCTCGTGGATGAGTGAGGGCGTATATCCTTGGCAGCTTGAGATTTTCTGCGCCTGGCAGGGCCTCATCGCGAGCAGGCTCGCTCCCACAGGGACCTGAGTTGACTCAATGTGGGAGCGAGCCTGCTCGCGATAGCGATTTATCCGGCGCCACAGCACATTTCTGGAAACACCCATGCCCAACATCCTCCTGGTCGAAGACGACACCGCACTCTCCGAACTGATCGCCAGTTACCTGGAGCGCAACGGCTATCAGGTCAGCGTGCTCAGCCGTGGCGATCATGTGCGTGAACGGGCGCGGGTCGATCCGCCGGACCTGGTGATCCTTGACCTGATGCTGCCGGGGCTGGACGGCTTGCAGGTCTGCCGCTTGCTGCGGGCCGACTCGGCGACCTTGCCGATCCTGATGCTCACTGCCCGGGACGACAGCCACGACCAGGTCCTGGGCCTGGAGATGGGGGCCGACGACTACGTCACCAAGCCTTGCGAGCCCCGGGTGTTGCTGGCGCGGGTACGCACCTTGTTGCGCCGCAGCAGCCTCACCGAGCCGCAGACGGCCAACGACCGCATCCTCATGGGCAACCTGTGCATCGACCTGTCCGAACGCACGGTGACCTGGCGCGGGCAAGCGGTGGAGTTGTCCAGCGGCGAATACAACCTGCTGGTGGTGCTGGCCCGGCATTCCGGCGAAGTGCTGAGCCGCGACCAGATCCTGCAACGCCTGCGGGGTATCGAATTCAACGGCATCGACCGTTCGGTGGACGTGGCGATTTCCAAGTTGCGACGCAAGTTCGACGACAACGCCGACGAAGCCCGCAAGATCAAGACCGTGTGGGGCAAGGGCTATCTGTTCAGTCGTTCCGAGTGGGAATGCTGAGCCGATGTGGAAGCTGCTGATTCGCCTTTACCTGGTCACCATCGTGTCCTACAGCGCGGCGATCTACCTGATGCCGGAACTGGTGATCCGCCTGTTCCACGAGCGTTTCCTGACCTACAACCTCGATTACTCCCGTGGCCTGCAAACCTTGATGGTCAAGCAGTTCCGCGCCGTGCCCAGCGAGCAGTGGCCGGTGCTGGCGGCGCAGATGGACAAGGAGTTCGAGCCGCTGCGCATCGAACTGGCCGCTGTCGATGACCAGGGCTTCAGCGCCGATGAACAGGCGCGGCTCAAGCGCGGCGAGAATGTGGTGCGCCTTGGCGACTGGGCCTGGCGAACCCTGGCGGCGGCGCCACTGGATGAGCGCACGGCGGTGAAGATGGTCGTGCCGCCGGACCCGGCCGATGTCAGCTGGTTGTACTGGAGCATCAACGTGTTGATCGGCGCGACGATGCTGGCCTGCCTGTTGCTCTGGTTGCGGCCCCACTGGCGCGACCTGGAACGCCTGCGGCGCACCGCCGAGCGTTTCGGCAAAGGTCATCTGGGGGAGCGTACGCACATCGCCTCCAGTTCGAACATCGGCAGCCTGGCCCACGTGTTCGACACGATGGCGGGGGACATCGAGAACCTGCTCAACCAACAGCGGGATTTGCTCAATGCCGTGTCCCACGAACTGCGCACGCCCCTGACGCGGCTCGACTTCGGCCTGGCCCTGGCGCTGTCCGATGACCTGCCGGCGCCCAGTCGCGAGCGTCTGCAAGGGCTGGTGGCGCACATTCGCGAGCTGGATGAGTTGGTGTTGGAACTGCTGTCCTATAGCCGCTTGCAAAACCCGCAACGCTTGCCCGAACGGGTCGAAGTGGCGCTGGACGAGTTCATCGACAGCATCCTGGGCAGCATCGACGAGGACCTGGCGGCACCGGACGTGGTGATCGACGTGCTGTTGCATGGGGCCCTGGAGCGTTTCGTGCTGGACCCACGCCTGACCGCACGGGCGTTGCAGAACCTGCTGCGCAATGCCATGCGTTATTGCGAAAAGCGCATCCAGGTCGGCGTGCGGGTGGGTGAGCAAGGCTGCGAGATCTGGGTCGACGACGACGGCATCGGTATTCCCGACAGCGAACGCGAGCGCGTGTTCGAACCGTTCTACCGCTTGGACCGCAGCCGCGACCGCGCCACGGGCGGTTTCGGCCTCGGCCTGGCCATCAGCCGCCGGGCCCTGGAAGCCCAGGGCGGCACACTGACCGTCGAGGCCTCGCCACTGGGCGGCGCGCGCTTCCGGTTGTGGCTGCCCACACCGTCCTGAGGTTGCCTACTCTCTATTGCTCGACGCTGACCCTGTGGCGAGGGCGCTTGCTCCCGCTGGGCCGCGAAGCGGCCCCAATGCTCTTCACCCAAACAAACCCGCCGCAATATTGATCGAAAACCCCAGGATCGCTGTGTTGAACACAAACCCGATCAGCGATTGCGCCAGCACGATCTTGCGCAACTGCCGCGTGGCAACGCCCACGTCCGAGGTCTGTACCGCCACGCCGATGGTGAAAGAGAAATACAGGAAATCCCAATAGTTGGGCGTGGTCAGCCCTTCGGCAAACCGCAGCGCCGGCTCCTTGCCCTCCCAGGTGTAATACAACCGCGCGTAGTGAACGCTGAAGATCACCCCGATCAGCAACCATGAACCGATCACGGTCATTGCCGTGAAGCCGTAATGCAACAACTTGCCGGCGGCTTGCAGGTCGCGGCTGCCGGCCAGCTCGAAGGTGATGGTCGCCAGGCTGGCCAACGCTGCGACGCAAACCATCAATAGCACCAGCCCGGCATTTTCATCTTCGATTTCGGCGATGCGCTTCACATCGGGCGCCTTGGCCCGCACGGTCAGCCAGAACATCAGCACCAGGTAGGTCCAGACACCGACATTCCAGCCGATCAGGATTTTGCTGATGACCGAATCCACGGGCACCAGGATACCCACCGCCAGGCCAAGGACCGTGGCGCTGGAAAGACGTGGGTGGGTACGGGCGAGGAAGGGCATGGAGACTCACTGTCTGGAAAGGAGATGCCTAGTATGAGCCATCAAGCGAAGGGCCGACCGTCTATCGCGCTGGACTCGATCAATTGCACGCCCGCTTCCTGCATCCGCCGGATCGCCGCCGCCATCGAGCCCTCCCGATCAATGCCCCGGCAGGCATCCAGCACCACAAATGCGTTGAACCCGGCCAGCCGGGCATCCAGCGCCGAGAACATCACGCAAAAATCCAGGGCCAGCCCCACCAGGTACACGGTGTCGATGCCACGCTCCTTGAGGTATCCGGTCAAACCGGTCGGGGTCTGATGGTCCGCTTCCATGAAGGCTGAGTAGCTGTCGATGTCCGGGTTGCAGCCTTTGCGGATGATCAGCTTGGCATGGTCAAGCTTGAGCGCCGGGTGCAACGCGGCACCGTGGCTACCCTGCAGGCAGTGGTCGGGCCAGAGTGTCTGCTCGCCGTAGGGCAATTGGACAGTGCCGAAAGGTTGCTTGCCCGGGTGGCTAGAGGCAAACGAAGCATGCCCGGCCGGGTGCCAGTCCTGCGCGAGAACAACGTGCCTGAAGGATTGGCCGAGCCGGTTGATCAACGGCACGATCTCATCACCCCCTGGCACAGCCAGTTGGCCGCCGGGGATGAAGTCGTTCTGTACATCGATCACCACGAGTGCGGTGGTCAAGGCCCGGTTGGCTGAAACGTTCATGATTGGATCCTCCTTGAAGTGGTTCTTCGAGAGTAGCTGAACGGCCCGGGCCCCGCGTACAGACTGACCCACCGCCATCGCGAGCAAGCTCCAACAGGGGGATTTGGGCCGGGCACAGGATTTGTGTTCACTGAAGATCCATTGTGGGAGCGAGCCTGCTCGCGATGGCGGCGACACATTCAACACTGATGCAAGCTGACCCACCGCTATCGCGAGCAGGCTCGCTCTCACAGGGATATCTGGGCGGGCACAGGATTTGCGGTGAACGAATGATTGATGGCTTCAAAATTTTTCACCCTGTTGGGAGTAGTGTCTTTCGTCGAAAATACTCTCGAGTTGATGGCTTTTTGACATTTGGCTCGTGCGTCCCTGTCACGATTAAGTACAATCGCCGGCCTCCAACCGGGCATGGAAGCAGTCCGGTTCTCCAATTACGAGAAAAAACCATGCTCATCGGCAGTTATTCCCCCGCCCTGGTTTCAATTTCCTTGTTTGTTGCCGTGCTGGCTTCCTACACCGCGCTGGACCTGGCCGGGCGTATCGCGACCGCCCAAGGGCGCGCGGCGCATTTGTGGATGGTGGGGGGCGCATTGGCGATGGGGGTGGGCATCTGGTCCATGCATTTCATCGGCATGCTGGCGTTCACTTTGCCGATCGAGCTTGGCTACGACGTATCGATCACCGCGTTGTCGCTGCTGACCGCCATTCTCTCCAGCGGTTTTGCCCTGTGGCTGGTCAGCCAGCCGCGATTGCCGGCGTGGCAACTGGCTTTTGGCGCGCTGATCATGGGCGCCGGGATCAGCGCCATGCATTACACCGGCATGGCTGCACTGCGGATGCAGCCAGGCATCGATTATGACCCGACGCTGTTCGGGGCTTCGCTGGTGATTGCCGTCGGTGCTTCTGCGGCGGCGCTGTGGATTGCCTTTCGCCTGCGCCAGAACACTCCCCACGTGCGGTTGGCTCGCGCGGGGGCCGCGGTGGTCATGGGCATTGCCATCGTCGGCATGCACTACACCGGCATGGCCGGGGCACGGTTCAGCGAGGGCAGCTTTTGTGGCTCTTTGGACGGCTTGAGCGGCAAGGGCCTGGATAATCTGGTGTTGATCACCACCCTGGCGGTGCTGGCCATTGCCTTGCTGACCTCGATTCTCGACGCGCGCCTGGAAGCCCGGACCGCCGAGCTGGCCCAGTCCCTGACCCAGGCCAACCGGGAACTGACCCAGTTGGCCCTGCACGACCCTCTCACCGGACTGCCCAACCGTGTATTGCTGGCCGATCGTATCGACCAGGCCATGCACCTTGTGCAAGAGCAGGGCGGTTGCTTCGCCCTGATGTTCATCGACCTCGATGGTTTCAAGCCGGTCAACGATGCTTTCGGCCATCACATGGGCGATTTATTGCTGCGGGACGTAGCCCTGCGCCTGCGCGAAGACCTGCGCAGCCAGGACACCCTGGCGCGGATCGGCGGTGATGAGTTCGTGCTGCTGGTGCAACTGGTCGAGCCCGACGATGCCCTGCGGTTGGCGGCACGTCAGGTCGGCTTGATCGGACGCACGTTCCGGGTGGCTGACCATGACTTGCAGATATCCGCCAGCGTCGGCATCGCCCTTTACCCGGGCAACGGCCGGAGCGCCGAGGAACTGCTGATGAATGCCGACGCGGCGATGTATCACGCCAAGGGCGCCGGCAAAAACGGCTACAGCTTTTTTGACGCCTCGATGAACAGCAATGCCCGCAAGCAATTGCAACTGTTGCAAGACCTGCGCACGGCCGTCGAACAGCGGCAGTTCAGCCTGCATTACCAGCCCAAGTTCGACGCGGCCAACGGCCGTCCGGTGGGGGCCGAAGCCCTGTTGCGCTGGACCCACCCGACCCAGGGCCTGTTGATGCCCGACACGTTCATCGACCTGGCGGAAAAGACCGGCTTGATCATCCCGATCGGCGAGTGGGTACTGAACGAAGCCTGCCGGCAGATGCGCGAATGGTATGTGCTCGGTTATACCGACTGGCGCATTGCGGTGAACCTGTCGGCCTTGCAGTTCTGCCACACCGGCCTGGTGCAGAGCGTGGCCAAGGCGCTGGAGACGCATCAGTTGCCGGCCAACAGCCTGACCCTGGAAATCACCGAAACCACCGCCATGAGCGATGCGGACGCGAGCATGACGGTGCTGCAACAGCTCTCGGACATGGGGGTGGACCTGTCCATCGACGATTTCGGTACCGGCTATTCGAGCCTGATGTACCTCAAGCGCCTGCCGGCCAACGAGTTGAAGATCGATCGCGGTTTCGTGCGTGACCTGGAACATGACAGCGATGATGCAGCCATCGTCTCGGCCATCGTCGCCCTCGGCCAGGCCCTGGGCTTGCGGATCGTCGCCGAAGGCGTGGAGACCAATGTGCAGCAAGACTTCCTGACCCAGTTGGGCTGCGATTCGCTACAGGGCTATCTGCTCGGTCATCCGCTGCCGGCCGAGCGTTTTCTGAAGGAGATACGCCAGGCCAAACGCGTAGCGGTGGTCTGAGGCACCCTCAGGGGACGATATCGAACGCCGTGCTACCCATTCGCTCGCCGTTGACCAGCAGGTGCACGGCATGCCGGCCCGCGTAATGCTTGCGGGTGGTCAGCTCGCGAATGTGTTGGGAGCGACTGAGGTTGACGCAGCCCCGGGCAGGCAGGTCGAAGGTCTTGAGCTTGAAGACTTTGGCCGAGGTGCCGCCCGAGGCTTTCACGTAGTCGACGGCGTAGTCGATCACCAGGCGCTGGCTCTGTTCAAGGGTTGATTGCACCTTGAAGGACAGCGTGACCTGTTCCCCCAAGCGAATCACCGCAGGCGTCACCTGCAAATCCAGTACCTGGACCTGCGCCTTGCCGCCCACCCCGATGATGCCCAGTGCCCTGGGGTTGCCTTGTTTGATCAGGCTACGCAGGGCATGTCGGGCGATCCACGCCGTATGGCGGTCTTGCAGAGGCCAGCCTTCGATCCGGTCCAGCACCCAGTCCGGATGCTGCTTGGTGACGTCGTTGAGGTGGTTGGCCACCGATTTGCGTACATAAAGGCTGTCGTCGGCCTTGAGCGTGTCGAGGATCGCGGCGGTGAGGTCAGGGTTGGCCTGGATCGGCTCCAGGTGAAACGACCATGGCAAGCGTGGCCGGCTGCCTTCGCTGGCCAGGCGACGTACGTGCTCGTTGGCGTCCAGCGCCCAGCCGTGCATGACCTTGAGGGTGCGTTCCAGGTCGTCGCGCAGGAAGTGCCGCACGGCGAACTCCGAGGAGCCGAACCGGGTGAAATATTTGAGTGCGTCCAACGACACGTCGAAGCGATGCCGGCCGTAAGACGCTACGTAGTGAGGCAGGAACATACTGACGAACATGCTGTTCAGGCGCGGGGCCACGGCGCGCAACACCTCCAGCGACGCTTCATAATCGAGGGGCAGCACCGCATGCAGGCATTCACTGACTCGGGCCATGCGCTGCATCACCGACAATTGGGCCAGCCCGTCGTTGGCCATGTGCAAGAACGCCTTGGCGTCGAATGCCGGATACACCGCTCGCATTTCGCCGGCGATGTGCTCCAGGCGGGCGCTGTTGAAGATTTCCTTGAGGGCAGGGGAGGAGATGGTGGTGCTCATAGAGAGGGCGTCCGGCGAGTGTTTTAGTTCCAGGCTCGTCACTATGCCATGCGCGACCCGTGGCGAGGGAGCTTGCTCCCGCTCGGCTGCGCAGCAGTCGTAAACCCGGTGAGAGCCATATCACTGGATGACCGCGTCGCCTGGATTGGGGCTGCTGCGCAGCCCAGCGGGAGCAAGCTCCCTCGCCACGGGGGATGGCGGGCTCCCAGCTTCAGTCGTTGCAGTAAAGGGAATGATTCGCCGCCCGCGAAGTCCCAGCTTCAGTCCCTTGAATAACTGGAGTTTTTTCTATGCGCAAACCCACCCTGATCGCCAGTCTGGTCCTGATCGCCGGCCTCGGAGCCCTTGGGCCTGTTGCGCAGGCGGTCGAGAAAACCGGAGACGCCCTGGAGCATTCGCCGAGCAATGGCCGTCGGCTGGTGGAGAATGACCGGGTACCGGCGGACTACCAGCGCGCGGACAGAGCCATGAAAGACTGGAAACAGAAAAAACTCGAGCAGCCGACAAAAGAGCAGCAATGGGTGCAGATCGACGACAAGTACCTGCTGATCGAAACCGTGTCCGGCGCCATCGTCAAGATCGTTCCGGCCACACGTTAAATCTCAGAGCACTTCGCCTTTGTCCCAAAGGTGAACCAGTTCGCCGGGTGCCTGGTCCTCGGGCACCTGCAGCACCATTTCGTCGTCCTGGTCGTTGGCGCGATAGCGCACCTCGATCTGGAAAAACCGCTGGTCGCCGCGCCCAGGCGTGGAGGAGGTCAGCGGCAGGCAGCCCTCCAGCACCGAGCAGATACGTATGCGCTGGTCGAGGTCGCACTGGGCGAACTCGATTTCCCGTGGTCGGGTCAGCGCGTGGATGGCGGCCACGCCGCCCTGGCGGGACAGCCGTACCACGGCCTTGTCGTCGAGGTCTGGAAGGGTTTTCATCAGCTCTCCTGTGTCAGGTCGACGCCAACCTGGGCCCAGCCGTTCTGCACCGCTTGTACTTCCCGCGTGCCGAAGCGCTGGCGGGCATGCTCGACGGTCAAGCGGGCGAAGGTACTGAAGGACGCGTCGTTGGGCAGTCTTCTGTCGCACAAGGTTTCATACCAGATCCGGCCGGCCTTTTCCCAGGCAAATCCGCCCAGCGTGGTCGCCACCAGATAAAAGGCCCGGTTGGGGATGCCGGAGTTGATGTGCACGCCGCCGTTGTCTTCACGGGTAATGACGAATTCGCGCATGTGTGACGGTTGCGGGTCTTTGCCCAGCAACGGATCGTCGTAGGCGCTACCGGGGTTGGACATGCTGCGCAGGCCGTCGCCGTTGATCTTGTCGGTGAGCAGGTCGGCGCCGATCAGCCAGTCGGCCTGGTCGGCGGTCTGTTCGAGCACGAACTGCTTGACCAGCACACCGAACACATCGGAGATGGATTCGTTCAGCGCCCCGGACTGGTTGGCGTAGATCAACCCGGCCTCGCTTTCGGTGACGCCATGGGCCAACTCGTGGGCGACCACGTCCAGGGAGCGGGTGAAACGCTGGAAAATTTCGCCATCGCCGTCGCCGAATACCATCTGCGCGCCGTTCCAGAAGGCGTTTTCATAGCCTTGGCCATAATGCACGCTGCCTACTAGGGCAAAGCCCTTGTTGTCGATGGAGTCGCGCCCCAGGATTTTCCAGAAAAAATCATAGGTGGCACCGAGGGCATCGTAGGCTTCGTCCACGGCCGGGTCACCACTGGCCTGTTGGCCTTCCAGGCGTACCGGCTGGCCGGGCAGCTCCATGGTGTTTTGAGCGTCATGCACGCTGCGCTGTGGGTGTCCGGCCTTGCCGGGCTTGGGCAGCGCCGCGGCGACGGGCGGGGTGCTGGGCGGACCGGGGTTGTGCCGCAGGCTGCGCACGTGGGTCAAGGTGCCGAGGGCGCTGGAGCGTTGCTGTTCGGAGCCGTGGGCGATGATGCGATTGAGAATGTAGGGAGGAATGAAACCGTGGAGCGGGCGAGAGTCGATCATCAGAAAATCCTTATCTGAAATGCAGGGTCGATACCCATGTGAACCGAAGAGTCCTTCGCGGTTCCCTGCTGCATGGCAGACAACGTTTGCCATGCGTCCTGATTTCTGCGAAAAACCCGCGCCTGGATCACAAGAGCGATACGCCATGAACGAAGAACTGCAAATTATTGACCTAGAACAGGGCGACGGCAAAAGCGTAGTCAAAGGTGCGCTGATTACCACCCAATATCGCGGCACCCTTGAAGACGGCACCGAATTCGACTCGTCCTACAGCCGCGGCAAACCTTTCCAGTGTGTGATCGGCACCGGTCGCGTCATCAAGGGCTGGGACCTGGGCCTGATGGGTATGAAAGTCGGTGGCAAGCGCAAGCTGCTGGTACCGGCGCACCTGGCCTACGGTGAACGATCCATGGGCGCTCACATCAAGCCCAATGCCAACCTCATCTTTGAAATCGAGTTGCTGGAAGTCCTGACCCGAGACGATTGAAAGGCTCTGTTGCTACTATCTCCAGTGGATGCATGGCTTGATTCGTCCGGGAGTGAAATATGAACGCTGAACATCATGACCTGGGCGTGTCCCAGGTGGCCGCGGCCATTGCCGAGCCGGCCCGCACCCGAATGCTGTGTGCACTGATGGACGGCCATGCCCGCACCAGTACCGAGTTGGCGAGCATCGCCGAGGTCAGCGCCTCGACTGCCAGTGCCCATCTGGCGAAACTCAAGCAAATGGTCTTGGTGCGCCTGCACGTCCAGGGCCGTCATCGTTACTACAGCCTCGCGGACCCGCGCGTCGCCCAGGCACTGGAGGCGTTGATGGTGATCGGCCAGGGCGCCACGCCGACCTTCACGCCGCGTACACCGGATCGCCTGCAATTCGCCCGCACCTGCTACGACCACATGGCCGGCACCTTGGCGGTGCGTCTGCATGACCGGATGATCGAGGCCGGGTGGCTGGTGGCGTTGGAGGGCGAGGGCTATCGATTGAGTGAATCCGGCGAGGCGCTATTCGAGGGATTGGGCGTCGATGTCCAGCACCTCGCCACGCAACGCCGCCGATTCGCCTGTCCCTGCCTGGACTGGAGCATGCGCCGCCCGCACCTGGGCGGAGCCTTGGGCGCAGCGTTGCTGCAAGTGGCGATCAAGCGCAAATGGGTGATCCAGGACCTGGACAGCCGGGCGCTGGGGTTGACGGCCAGTGGCCGCAGGGAGATGGTGGGGCGGTTTGGGATCAGTGCCGAAATCGAGGTCAAACCCACTGGCGCCATCGCGAGCAGGCTCGCTCCCACAGTGGATCTGCGGTGAATTCAATATCCATGAACATCCCAGAATCCCTGTGGGAGCGAGCCTGCTCGCGAAAGGGCTCTCACATCCAACATCCATGCAAGCTGACCCACCGCCATCGCGAGCAGGCTCGCTCCCACAATGAGCCTGCGGTGAGCGCAAAACTCATGGACACCCAAGACCCCCTGTGGGAGCGAGCCTGCTCGCGATAGCAATCCCAGCACCACCCTCGTCATCCAGGCATGTGCCTGCGCCGATACTCATCCGGTGTGGTGCCCATCATCTTGCGAAACATGCTGATGAATGCCGAGGCGCTGCTGTAGCCCAGGTCCAGGCCGATGGTTTCCACGCTCTGACCACGTTCGAGCAGGGCCAGGGCTTCAATGACTCTCAGGCGCTGGCGCCATTCCACCAGTGACATGCCCAGGTCCCGTTGCGCCCGGCGCATCAACGTGCGTTCGGTGGTGTTGGCGGCGCGGGCCAGTTGCGGCAAGGAACGCGGATCGCTGGGGTTCGCCTCCAAGGCCCGCAGCACGGGGCCCAGCAGTGGATCATCCGAGGACGGCAGGTAGCTGCCGGCATGGGGCGCCCGCGCCAGCTTGTCCACCAGCACCTGCAACAAACGCTGCTGTTCGGGCGTCTGTGGCTGGCTTGGCGGGTCGCTGCGCAGTTCTTCCAGCAACGCGCGAATCAGCGGGCTCAAGGTCAGCGCACAGGGCACGGCAGGCAGTGCGTCGCACAGTTCGGCGGCCAGGTACAACGAACAATGGCAGGCCTCATGCCGATTGAACCCCACGTGTTCCATGTCCGGTGGCAGCCAGATGCCGTACTGCGGTGGCGCCAGGTAATGATGCTGGGCGATCTCGATTTCCATCACCCCGCTGTAGGAGTAGACGAACTCACCCCAGGCATGCCGGTGCCGGGGGTAAGTCGCATGGGCCGGCATGCAGGCGCTGCGAAAGAAAATCGGCGAGGGCAGGGCCGCGTCGAACGGAGGAATCTTCAGATGTTGGGCTGGAGGCTGCATATCGACCGCAATGGCGGATTACCGAGATGGCTTGTCGGGTAATCACTATATCCAGCAAAGGTGTCAGGCAGACAATCCTTTCATCTATTTCTGCCCAAGGATCTTCCCATGACCACCCGCCGCGCCCTGGATGGCCAGGTCTGCGCCCTGATGACTGGCCTCTGTGCCATCTGGGGTTTCCAGCAAGTCGCAATCAAGGCCGGCGCCGCCGACATGGCGCCGATGCTGCAACTGGGTGTGCGCTCGGCCATCGCGGCGGTACTGGTCTGGCTCTTGGTGTTGGCCCGGGGTGAGCGCCTGTCTCTGACCGATGGCAGTTGGCGCCCAGGCATGCTGGTTGGGTTGTTGTTCGCCCTGGAGTTCGTGATGGTAGGCGAAGGCCTGCGTCATACGACGGCTTCACACATGGTGATTTTCCTGTACACCGCACCGATGTTCGCCGCCCTCGGCTTGCACTGGAAACTGCCGAGCGAACGCCTCAAGCCGGCGCAATGGCTCGGCATTGCCGTTGCATTCGCGGGGATCGTGGTTGCCTTCAGTGGAGGGGCGGGTGCGGCGAGCAGCAGCTCATTGCTCGGTGACGGCATGGGCTTGTTGGCTGGCGCGCTGTGGGGCGCAACCACGGTGACGGTGCGTTGTTCGCGGTTGACGAATCTGCCCGCCAGTCAGACGCTGCTGTATCAATTGATCGGCGCCGGGCTGCTGCTGATCGGCATGTCGGCAGCTCTGGGGCAAATGACGATCAACCCTACGCCACAACTCATCGCCAGCATGGCATTCCAGGTGTTGCTGGTGTCCTTCGCCAGCTTCCTGATCTGGTTCTCCCTGCTACGCCGCTACCTCGCTTCGCAACTGGGGGTGCTGTCGTTCATGACGCCGTTGTTCGGCATTGGCTTTGGCGTCTGGCTGCTGGACGAACCGCTGGAGCCGAACTTCATCGTGGGTGCGACGCTGGTGCTGGGCGGTATCGCCTTGGTCAGTGGCTACGGGTGGTTTCGCCAGCGCTGGGGGCGATGGGTCGTAATGCGCCAAGGTTAGCCCAACGAGCGCGCAAAAGCCTACCTGTGTCGGCCATTCGTTGCTGCTCTATAGCGGTGCGAGCGTTTCGGCACAATGATCGAGCATTTCGGCACAGTAATCATTCTGCGCGCTCTCTAGACTCGTGCTTCACACCGATTCAATGAGGTCACGATGAACACCAGAATAATTCTATCCGTATTGTCCATGGGCGTTGTCCTCGCTGGACACGCTGCCGACTTCTCGCTGACGAGCCAAGACATTGCTGAAAACCGCCCGTTGACCAGTCGCGAGGTGTTCCAGGGGTTCGGTTGTGAAGGGGGGAATACTTCGCCCGAGCTTTCCTGGAGCAATGCCCCGGCGGGTACTAAAAGTTATGCTGTCACCGTCTACGATCCCGATGCTCCGACCGGCAGTGGCTGGTGGCATTGGACGGTGGTCAACCTGCCGGCTTCAACCAAGAGTTTGCCAAGAGGGGTCGGTTCGAACCTGCCTGCCGGTGCGGTACAAGGGCGAACCGATTATGGTCAACCGGGATTTGGTGGGGCTTGCCCACCTGTAGGGGATAAGCCACATCGCTATCAATTCACCGTATGGGCGTTGAAAGTCGATAAGCTGCCCCTCGATAACCAGGCCAGTGGTGCATTGGTGGGCTACATGCTCAATGCCAACGCCTTGGCCAAAGCGACCATCACTTCAACTTACGGACGTTAAACGATGCACCCAAGTATTGGCACGCAGCACCGGGAGAGCGTCGTCGATGCGTGTGTCATACGGGCGCGACAGCCCCATACATTGCAGCGGGTGTCGATATTCGCGACCACCTTGTGTCGGGTACGCCAAGGGGAAAAACTGCTGCAATGGGATGACCGGGAGATGCGTGTCGGGCCGCGACATCTGATACTGATGCCGGCCGGACGCGAACTGGGTATCTCAAATTTTCCTGGTCCTCAAGGTGACTACATCGCCGATGCAGTGACCTTTCCCAGTTCGATACTGCGTAATTTCAACCTCCGCTATCGACAGCAGATCGTCAGCCGCCACAGAACGCTGAACACAGATCTGTGTGTCCCGCTGGACAGGCACACCACACAGGCATGGGATCAGTTATTGGCCGCCATCAATGCGGGCGCCCCGGATGCATTGCGCACACACTACGGGGAGGCGGTTCTTCTGAGCCTGGGTCTCGGCGGTTTGGCCGGACCTCTGCTGATGGATCGCAACGATCCACTGTGCGAGCGCGTGCAGCAGTTGGTAATGAGCAGCCCGGAGAGCGACTGGACGGTGGCTGGCGTCGCCCAACACCTGAACCTGGGGGAGTCGACGTTGCGCCGCCAACTGGCTAACGAGGGGGACAGTTTCAGGAATATTCTGGAAAGCGTTCGACTGGCAATGGCGTTGCAATGGTTGCAAACCACGTCTCGTTCCATCGGTGAAATTGCCGGCGCCAGCGGCTACGCTTCGGCCTCGCGTTTTGCAGTGCGCTTTCGCTCACACTACGGCCTGTCGCCACGGGAATTGCGGGCGGTGATTTAGGTGGTTGGGTGAGAGGGCCGCGGTCCTTTTGTCGCGTCATTCTGGAAACCCCCTCTGTCCTGGAGGGGGCAGTAAGCTTCCAGTTCGTCTTGTTTCTGCCTGGCGTCAGACTGTCGTTCCATCCGTTGCCTGCCCGGAAAACTCCTCCATCGCGTCCAGCAAAGCCTCCCGGAAATACGCTTTCGACGCCCGATCACAGAGAATGTGCAAACTCGCCTGCTGCGCGGTACTGGAGTTGATCACGATCACATTGATGCGGGCCGCCGAAGTCTGTGCCACCGCCCCCGGATCGAACGCCTGCGGGCTCAGATCGACCCCACAGAGCTTGGCCATCACTTCGCTCAGGTGCTCTCCGGTCAGTTGGAAACAGGCATGACTGTCCTGACGAGGCAGCAGATAGTTGGCTTGGTGATCGAGTTCCCAACGGGCTTCTTCGTCGGCAATGCGCTGGCCTTGGTCTTCGAGGCTGCCCAGCAACAGATATTCGGTCTGCGACAGGCGCGCCACTTGGCTACCATCGGTCTGGACCTCGGCGCGATTAGGGGCGTGCGGCAGAATGAAATGGCGACCTTGCAAGTACGCGGCACTGTGAGCACCACGAAAACCCACCCGAGGCAGGTCAGTTAAGTCCGCCAGCGTGCACGTGGGCAACGGCACGAGAGCCTGTTGCCCGCCGGTGTGTTGTTCTTTCAGACTGGTCATGGCTCAAAGCTCCTGGCGTTGGTTGTCGGGATCAAAGAAGGGCAACTGCACCACCTCGGCCTGGACGACGATGCCGCCTTCGACCCGGATCGGGATGCGTTGCCCCGGGATGCTTTGGTCGATGCCGGCGTAGGCCAGGCCAATGATCTTGCCGAGGGTGGCGGAATATTCGCAGGACGTGACATTCCCACTGATGTCCGGCCCGTTGAGCACCAGATGCCCTTCAAGTGGTTGCGGGCTGTTCTTCGGTAGGCTGAAGCCCACCAGTTTGCGTTTCAGCGGCTGGGCTTCGAGGATGTCCACCGAGCGCCGGCCGACGAAGAACGGCTTGCTGCGGCTGACCGCCCAGCCCATGTCGATTTCCGCCGGATGGGTCATGCCGTCGGTGTCCTGGCTGATGATCACGTGGCCTTTTTCCAGGCGCAGCAGGCGCTGGGTTTCGACGCCGAAGGGGCGGATGTCATGGGCCTTGCCAGCCTCCATCAGCGCGTCCCAGAGCATGAGCCCATGGCGCGCCGGTACATGGATTTCATAGCCCAGCTCGCCGACAAAACCCACTCGCAGCAAACGGGCCTTGATGCCGGCCACGGTGCCCTGGCGCACGCCCAGATAAGGAAACGCTTCAGCGCTCAGATCCAGGTCGGTACAGACTTGTTCCAGTACCTTGCGTGAATCGGGCCCGGCGAGGTTGACCGCGCAAATGGCCGCGGTGACGTTGGCGACATCCACGTCGAGGCGCCATTGCGCGTTCCACTTGAGCATTTGCTGATAGATCCGGTCGACGCCACTGGTGGTGGCGGTGACGTAGAAATGGTTCTCGGCAAACCGCGCGCAGACACCGTCATCGATGACCACGCCGTGCTCGTTGGTCATCAGCGCATAGCGGGAGCGGCCGACCGGCTGTTTGAGGAAGGCAAAGGTGTACATGCGGTTGAGCAGCTCGGCGGCGTCCGGGCCACGTACATCGAGGCCGCCCAATGTCGAGACGTCGATGAGGCCGACCTTGTTGCGCACATGCAGGGCTTCGGCCTGCATGCAGGCCTCACGCGCCTTGGCATCACCGTAGTAGGCCGGACGTTGCCAGATGCCGGCGGGCATCATTTTCGCCCCGGCTTGCAGGTGACGGGCATGCATCGGTGTTTGTCGGTAGGGATCGAATGCGCGACCGGCGACATGCGCCAGCTTCTCGGCCACAAACGGCGGTCGCGCCGTGGTCACACCGGTTTCGCTGATGTTGCGTTGCGTGGCCCACGCCACCAGCCGGGCGGTCGGCAGCGCCGAGTGACGCCCCTGAGACGGTCCCATGCCGACGGTGGAGTAGCGCTTGACCAGTTGCACATCGCGATAGCCGATGCGGGTGGCGTTGACGATGTCGGCCACTTGCAGATCCTCGTCGAAGTCGACGAAGTCCTTGCCTTTGGGGTGCGGGAAGATGGGCCAATTGAAATTGACCCGAGCCTCACCAGTCAATGGCACGCGTTGCGTGCTGACGGTCAGGCCTAGCGCGGAGGCGGCTTCGGCACCGGCATTCACGCCATCGGCAATCACGTTATCCAGATGGTGCCGGCCGTTGACCGAGCCGGCGACATTCAGATTCCTTGGCAGGCCGCTGAGCGTGAACTCGGCCCGTTGATCGTCGTAGGCCAGTTTGCCACCGGCCTGGCACAGCAGTTGATAGACCGGCATATAGCCGGCGGACATGCACAGTAAATCGCACGCCAGATGTTGCCCACTCTCGGCGACCTGGCCTTGTGCGGTGATCTGGCGCACGTCGACGCCGTTGATATGGCGCATGCCTTTCTCGTGCTGGGCTTCATAGACGGTGCTGTTGCCCTGATGGTTGATCTTGCGTTGCGCCAGTGCGCGCAGCAGGGCTTCGTCCGAAGGCCCTTGGCGCAGGTCCACTACAGCGACGACCTCCACGCCCTGGTCATGCAGATCAAGCGCGGCGAGGTAGCCATCGTCGTTGCCCGTCAGCACCACGGCGCGGTTACCCGGTTTGACCGCGTACAGCTTCATCAACCGTTGCACAGCGCTGGTCAGCATCACGCCCGGCAGGTCGTTGTTGCGAAAGATCACCGGCTGATCGAACGCGCCGCTGCACACCAGGCACTGGCGAGCGCGGACCTTGTACAGGCGTTTGCCCTGGATCACCGGCAGGTAGTTATCGGTGAACCAGGCATTGCACGTGGCTTCGGTGAGGATCTGGATATTGGCGTGCTGCTCGACCGCCGCGAGCAGTTCGCGGCGCAGGTTTTCAGCCTTGTTGCCGTCGATATCGAAGCGGGCATAGGTCAGCGACCCGCCGAGAATCGGCTGTTGCTCGATGAGCAACACCTTGGCCCCCGCGTTGGCCGCGGTCAGGGCGGCGTGCAACCCGGCGGGCCCGGCACCGATGACGGCGACGTCGGTAAACAGGTAGGCCTTGTCGTAGTACTCAGGCTGGAACTTCAGGTCGAGTATACCGAGGCCGGCCTTTTTGCGAATGATCGGTTCCCAGACTTTCCACATGCCCTTGGGCTTGAAGAACGAACGGTAATAGAAGCCCACCGGCATGAATTTGGAGAACTTGCCCAGGTAGGCGTCGCGGTCGTTATCCAGCGAACCATTGACGTTCTGCGCCGTCACCTGCAAACCCGCGGACAGCGCATAGGCATCGGCCAGCACATTGGGCTCCTGGGGCAATTGCACCAGGCTGTTGGCATCCTGGCCGGCCATGGTCAGCGGGCCGCGTGGGCGATGGTATTTGAACGAGCGGGAGATCAGGAAACGCCCGTTGGACAACAGGGCACTGGCGATGCTGTCGCCTTGCAAGCCTTGGTAGCGCTGCCCGTCGAAACTGAAATCCAGCGGCTGATTACGGTCGATCAACAAGCCCATGGGGGCGGGTAGGCGCTTCATCCTGCGATCTCCTTGGCAGCGGCGTTGAATTCGACACGGGTGCTGAAGAGCTCCTTGGGATCGAAGGTCCGCAGGATTTCGTCGGTGACGGTATGCCGCTCGGCGAGAAACCAGTAGCTGGAGGGGGTGTGCATCCACCATTCACGCACCACGCCGGCGAGGTTGTCGGTGTTGAACACGTAGTCCGCCCATTCGCTGTCGCTGCACGTGACCGGGTCGGGCATGGGTTTGAATTCGCCGCCATAGGTGAACTCGCTGATATTGCGCGGCCCGTTGAGCGGGCAATTCATGATTTTCATAGTCTGCTCTGCGTCAGTGACTGGCCGCCGTAGCGCCCATTTCGTTGACTTGCTGGAAGGTCGAGAAACGTTCGAGGCCGAAGGGTTTGATCAGCTCCGGCACCTTGCCGCCGCTGGCGACCAACTCGGCCATGGTCTTGCCGCAGATCGGCGTGGCCTTGAAGCCCCAGGTGCCCCAGCCCGCGTCGAGGTAGTAATTGTTCACCGGTGACAGGCCCATGATCGGGCTGTAGTCCGGGGTCATGTCGGTGATCCCGGCCCATTGGCGCATCAGCTTGGCGTTGGCCAGGAACGGGAACATCTCGATGGCATGGGCCAGCAGGCTTTCCTTCAAATCGAGCGTGGAACGGGTATTGAACAGCGGATAGGGGTCGGAACCGCCGCCAAACACCACCTCGCCACGACTCGTTTGCTGCACATAGCAGTGCAAGGCAGAGGAGCTCACCAGAGGATCGAGAAATGGCTTGAACGGCTGCGTGACCATCGCTTGCAGCGGAAAGGTCTGGATCGGCGAACGAATCCCGGCCTTGGCCATCAGCAGCGAACTGTGCCCGGCAATCGCCTGCACCGCGCAACCGCACTTGATGGTGCCGCGGTTGGTCTTGACCGCGGTGAGGGTGCCGTTTTCGATGATCAGGTCCTGGACTTCGGTGAGCTGGTGGATTTCCACACCACGCTTGGCGGCTTGTTTGGCGTAACCCCAGGCCACAGCGTCGTGGCGGGCGGTGGCGCCGTCGATGTGCCACAGGCCGGCGAGTACCGGCAAGTGGCCGGGATCGAGGTTGAGACTGGGCACCAGTTCACGGATCTGCTGGCGGTCGATCATCTCGCTGCGGCCGCCGAAGTGCTTGTTGACTTCGGCGCGCTGGCGGAACGACCGCACCGTGGCGTCGGTGTGGGCCAGGGTCAGTTGGCCGCGCTCGGAGTACATGATGTTGAAATCGAATTCGTTGGACAGCGATTGGAACATCCGCACTGACTCGGCATAAAAGCGCACGCCTTCGCTGGTCAGGTAGTTGGAGCGGATCACCGCCGTGTTGCGCGCGGTATTGCCGCCGCCCAGGTAGGACTTCTCCAACACCGCGACGTTGGTGATGCCGTGGTACTTGGCCAGGTAGTACGCGATGGCCAGGCCGTGGCCACCGGCACCAATGATCACCACGTCATAGCTCGACTTGAGTTCGCGGGGTGGCGGCAAATCCACTTCCACCGGGTACTCCGAACTCAGCCCGTATTTCAATAGATTGAATGGCATAGGGCCTCCGATTGGCTGCGTTGGGCCTGGTGTTGTGCAAGGGCTGCGGTGACAGTGTTTTTCATCAGGAAGGCAATGGTCATCGGGCCGACACCACCGGGCACCGGGGTGATCGCCGCGACATGGGCCAGGGCGCTGTCGAAGTCGACGTCGCCCACCAGACGGCTGTGGCCATCGTCGTCGATGCGGTTGATGCCGACGTCGATCACCACGGCGCCAGGCTTGAGCCAACTGGCGTCGATCAGCCGGGGACGACCCACGGCGGCGATGACGATGTCGGCCTGCCGGCACAGCGCCTGGGGATCCGGGCTGCGCGAATGCAGGACGGTCACCGAGCAATCGGCCTGCAGCAACAGCGCGGCCATGGGTTTGCCGACGATGTTCGAGCGGCCGATCACTACTGCGTGCTTACCGCGCAGATCACCACAGGTTTGCTCCAGCAAATACAAACAACCACTGGGGGTGCAAGGTGCGAGTACCGTACGACCCTGGCTGAGGCCGCCGACGTTCTGACTGTGGAATCCGTCGACGTCCTTGTCCGGTGCGATTGCCTCCAGTGCCCGTAATTCATCGATATGAGCGGGCAGTGGCAGTTGCAGAAGAATGCCGTGGATCGAGTGATCGGCATTCAATCGGGCGATCAGAATGAGTAACTGTTCAGTGCTGGTATCCATGGGCAGCCGATGTTCCAGCGAGCGGATACCCACCTCTTCGGCGCGCAGGATCTTGTTGCGCACATAGACCTGGCTGGCTGGGTCGCTGCCCACCAGAATCACCGCCAGTGCCGGTTGAATGTCTTGCTCGCGCAGGCGCTCCACGTCCTTGCGGACCTGTACCAGCACGCGGGCGGCGGTGGCTTTGCCGTCGATCAGTTTGTGCGTGTTCACCGGAAGATCACCGTTCTGTCCTGATTGAGGAAAACCCGGTGCTCCAGGTGGTATTTGACTGCCTTGGACAGGGCCACGGTTTCGGTGTCACGGCCGGTGGCCACCAGGTCGTCGGGCAGGTAGACGTGGTCGACGCGCTGCACTTCCTGCTCAATGATCGGTCCCTCATCGAGGTCGCTGGTGACGTAATGAGCGGTGGCGCCAATGAGTTTCACCCCACGCTGGTAGGCCTGGTGATAGGGCTTGGCGCCTTTGAAGCCGGGCAGGAACGAATGGTGAATGTTGATCGCCCGGCCCGAGAGTTGCTTGCACAGGTCATCGGAGAGAATCTGCATGTAGCGCGCCAACACCACGAGCTCGGTGCCGGTGTCGTCGACGATCTTCATCAGCTCGGTTTCCTGCCGGGCCTTGGTCTCCTTGGTCACTGGCAGGTAAATGAAGCGAATACCTTCGCGTTCGGCCATCGGGCGCAGGTCGAGGTGGTTGGAGACGATGGCGGTGATGGTCATGTCCATCTCGCCCTTGTGGTAGCGGTAGAGCAGGTCAGTCAGGCAGTGGTCGAACTTGCTGACCATCAGCAACACGCGCATCGGCTCGCGGGTGTCATGCAATTCCCAGGTCATGTCGAAGGCTTGGGCGACCTGGGCGAAACCGTCCTTGATCTGTTGCAGGTCGCCTGAGTGGCCGTCGTTGAAGCGAAACACCGCACGCATGAAAAAACGACCGCTGAAGTCGTCGTCGAATTGCGCCATCTCCCCGATGTAGCAACGGTTGTCCGCCAGATAGGTGGTGACGGCAGCGACGATGCCGGACACCGCAGGACAGGTGATCTTGATGATGAAATGGTTTTTTTCGTGTTGCATGACACGTCCTCGGGATGATGGCGGCAGCTCATCGCATAGCGAAAAAAATCATCAACGGGCGGCAGGCTCATCCATGAGCTTATTTTCTTGTTGGGAATAAAATATTCCTGAAATGGCTTTATAGGGGAGTGGAGGCTGAACGTCTAGAGGTTTGGGAAAGTTTTTTAACTGAGGGGAATTTTTTTTGCGAGGGAAGGCGACTCGTTTCCGTCGGTCGAACGCGGTCAAAAATGTGGGAGCGGGCTGCTCGCGAATGCGCTCTGTCAGTTGATATAGATGACAACTGACACATCGCATTCGCGAGCAAGCCCGCTCCCACAGGTTGATCTTCATGCATCGGGAGGGAGGCGTTACTCTTTGTCGTTGCCGTAGTTCATGATCGACAAAAGGCGGATAGGCACCTGCACCAGTTGCTCGGGGCCGTGGGGGATTTCGCCTTCGAACGTCAGGCTGTCGCCGGCTTCCATGCGGTAAAGCTGATTGCCGTGACGATAGATCAGTTCGCCTTCGAGCAAGTGAAGGAATTCGGTGCCGGGGTGAGAGAAGGTCGGAAACTCCTCACTCGCGTCATCCATGCTGACCATATAGGCCTCGAAGCTTTTCTTCGGCCCGCGGGTATGGTTGAGCAGATGGTACGTATGGCCTTTCTCGGTGCCACGGCGCACCACTTCCATGCCCTGGTCAGCCTTGACCAGAAGCGCACTGCCATCTTGCTGGTCGTATTCGCTGAACAACTTGGACAGAGGCAGGCCGAGCACGTCGCACAGACGGCTCAGGGTGTCGAGGCTGGTGGACACCTGGGCGTTTTCGATCTTGCTCAACATGCCTTGGCTGATATCGGCAATCTTGGCCACGTCAGACAATTTCAGATCCTGGGCCTGGCGCTGGCGCTTGATCTGCAAGCCCAGGTATTGCTCAAGCTTGAGGCGCGGGGCGGTTTCGGTCGGCATAGTCATCAAATCCTGCACACTTTCCGTTCAGTAATATTAGTTTCGCACTGAGAAAGTGCAAATGGCGGCGTTCGGCTCGCGTCTGTCGAGCGATATTCCCACTGGGAAAAGAATTTTCCCATATATACAGCACAAAAGCGCTTTTCTGGGAGCGACGGCGCTTCACTCGCGAATTTGGCAAGGGCCTTGCATTCCTATTGGGAAACTAACTTTCTTTTTAGGAATAAAAAGTCAGTCAAGGCCATCCACACTGTTTTGCCTTTCGCGAGGAGTGACGAGCAATGTTGCCAGCAGAAACCCAGCGCATCATCGACAAGCACGCAATCAAGTACGTGCTTGCGCAATTTGTGGATATCCACGGGGCGGCCAAAACCAAGTCGGTGCCTATCTGTGGGCTCAAGGCCGTGGCTGAAGAGGGGGCGGGTTTTGCCGGATTCGCGATCAGCGGCATGGGCATGGAGCCCCACGGGCCGGACTTCATGGCCCGCGGTGATTTGTCCACCCTGACCCCGGTGCCCTGGCAGCCGGGTTACGGGCGAGTGGTGTGCATCGGTCATGTCGACGGTAAGCCGCATCCGTATGACAGCCGTTATGTGTTGCAGCAACAAGTGCAGCGCCTGGCAGAAAAGGGTTGGACGCTCAACACCGGCCTGGAGCCCGAGTTCAACCTGATGCGCCGCGACGCACAGGGCAAACTGCAACTGGTGGACCCCAGCGACAACCTGGACAAGCCTTGTTATGACTACAAAGGCCTGTCGCGCTCCCGTGTTTTCCTGGAGCGGCTGACCGAAGCCTTGCAGGCAGTGGATTTCGAGGTCTATCAAATTGACCACGAAGACGCCAACGGCCAGTTCGAGATCAACTACACCTACAGCGACGCCATGACCTCGGCGGATCGCTTCACGTTTTTTCGCATGGCTGCCGGCGAAATCGCCAATGACCTGGGCATGATCTGCTCGTTCATGCCCAAGCCCGACCCGAAACGCGCCGGCAATGGCATGCATTTTCACCTGTCGATCAGCAGCGCCGAGAACAAGAACCTGTTCCATGATGCCAGCGACCCCAGCGGCATGGGCCTGTCGAAAATGGCTTATCACTTTGCCGCCGGCCTGCTGGCCCATGGCCCGGCGCTGTGTGCCTTCGCCGCACCGACGGTCAACTCCTACAAGCGTCTGGTGGTCGGTAATTCGTTGTCCGGCGCGACCTGGGCGCCGGCCTTTATCGCCTTCGGCGCCAACAACCGTTCGGCCATGGTACGGGTGCCTTACGGCCGCCTGGAGTTCCGCCTGCCGGACGCCGGCTGCAATCCCTACCTGGTCAGCGCCGCGATCATCGCCGCCGGCCTGGATGGCATCGATCGCCAGTTGGAAATCGACCATGTCTGCAATGAGAACCTCTACAGCCTGAGCCTGGAACAGATCGCCGCGCGAGGCATCAAGACCCTGCCGCAATCGCTCAAGGAAGCCTGTGACGCCCTGGAAGCCGACCCGCTGTTCGCTGAGGTGCTGGGCCCGCAGATCGTAGGTGAGTTCATCAAGCTCAAGCGCATGGAATGGGTGGAATACAGCCGCCATGTCTCCGACTGGGAGATCCAGCGCTACACCGAATTTTTCTGACCCAGTGTTTTGACAACCATTCGGGCACCCGGCACGGCGTCGAGTGTTCACTGCCTCCGAAGGAGACTTGATATGTGTGGGATCGTAGGTCTTTACCTGAAAAATCCGCAGCTGGAGTCCCAGCTCGGCAAGCTCTTCGAACCAATGTTGCAGGCCATGACCGATCGTGGTCCGGACAGTGCCGGCTTCGCCATTTATGGCGATGAGGTGGCCGACGGCTGGATCAAGCTGACCCTGCAGGCGACCACCGACGGTTTCGACTGGAAAACCCTGATGGGTGAGCTGGAAGGGCGCCTTGGCTGCTCGCTGGACTGGTTCCAGAACGCCAGCGCTGCCGTGCTCAAGGTCAATGCCGAAGAGACGGCGGTACGTCTGGCCCTCGCCGAACTGGCGCCAAACGTGCGCATCATGAGCGCTGGCCAGAGCATCGAAATCCTCAAGGGAATGGGCTTGCCCCAGGAAATTTCCCAACGCTTCGGCCTGGCCGGCATGAAGGGCAGCCACATCATCGGCCACACCCGCATGGCCACTGAAAGCGCGGTGACCATGGAAGGCAGTCACCCGTTCTCTACTGGCGCTGACCTGTGCCTGGTGCACAACGGCTCGCTGTCCAATCACTTCCGCCTGCGTCAGGAACTCAAGCGCGAAGGCATTCACTTCGAGACCGACAACGACACCGAAGTGGCCGCCGGCTACCTGACCTGGCGCCTGCAGCAGGGCGACTCATTGAAAGAAGCGCTGGATCATTCGCTGGAGGATCTGGACGGTTTCTTCACCTTCGCCATCGGCACCCGCAACGGTTTTGCCGTAATCCGCGACCCGATTGCCTGCAAGCCGGCGATCCTCGCCGAGACCGACGATTACGTCGCCATGGCCTCCGAGTATCAGGCCCTGTCGAGCCTGCCGGGTATCGAGCATGCCAAGGTCTGGGAGCCGGTACCGGCCACTATGTACATCTGGGAACGCGAGTCAGCTTAAGGGGCGCACACATGAAAACCATCGATCTTTCCACTGCCACTGTGCGTGAACTCAATCAGGCGTTGCACGACCAGGTCAGCAACGTTGAAGACCGCGAATGGGTGGTGACGCATTCGGACGGCAAGCACAACCTCGCGGTCGGGGTGAACGAAGTGCTGTCCATCGATATCCAGGGTCACGCCGGCTACTACTGCGCGGGTATGAATCAGAAAGCCTCGATCACCGTCCACGGCAACGTCGGTGTCGGTTGCGCCGAGAACATGATGTCCGGCTACGTCCGCGTCAAAGGCAGCGCCTCCCAGGCGGCCGGTGCCACGGCCCATGGCGGGTTGCTGGTGATTGAAGGGGATGCCGGCGCGCGTTGCGGAATTTCCATGAAGGGCATCGACATTGTCGTAGGCGGCAGCATCGGCCACATGAGCTGCTTCATGGGCCAGGCCGGGCGATTGGTAGTCTGCGGTGATGCCGGCGATGCGCTGGGTGATTCCTTGTACGAGACCCACATCTACGTGAAGGGCAATGTGGAGTCCCTGGGCTCCGATTGCATCGAGAAAGAGATGCGTGCCGAGCACCTCCAAGAACTCCAGGACCTGTTGAACCGTGCCGGTTTCGCGCACAAGGCGGCTGACTTCAAGCGCTACGGTTCGGCCCGTCAGCTGTACAACTTCAAAGTCGATAACGCGTCCGCGTACTGATCCGCGCGAGGAGAACAGATATGAGCGACCTCACCAGCCAAAAAGCGGCACCCGTACTGCGCGAGTCAGCCACCTTCGATCGTCTGACCATCCAGGAAATCCAGCGTGCCGCCGAGACCGGCATCTACGATATTCGCGGCGGCGGCACCAAGCGCAAGCTGCCGCACTTCGATGACTTGCTGCTGCTTGGCGCCAGTGTTTCGCGTTACCCGTTGGAAGGCTATCGGGAGAAATGCGGCACCGATGTGATCCTCGGCAACCGCTTTGCCAAGAAGCCGATCCACTTGAAGATTCCGGTGACCATCGCCGGCATGAGTTTTGGTGCGTTGTCGGCCAATGCCAAGGAAGCCCTGGGCCGTGGCGCGACCATCGCGGGCACCAGCACCACCACCGGTGACGGCGGCATGACCCCGGAGGAGCGCGGCCAGTCGCAGCATTTGGTCTATCAGTACTTGCCGTCGCGCTACGGCATGAACCCGGACGATCTGCGCAAGGCTGACGCGATCGAAATCGTCCTGGGGCAAGGCGCCAAACCCGGTGGCGGCGGTATGTTGCTGGGGATGAAAGTCACCGAGCGCGTCGCCGGCATGCGCACCTTGCCGATTGGTGTTGATCAGCGCAGTGCCTGTCGTCACCCCGATTGGACCGGCCCGGATGACCTGGCGATCAAGATTGCCGAGATCCGCGAAATCACTGATTGGGAAAAACCGATCTACGTGAAAATCGGTGCCAGCCGGCCGTACTACGACGTCAAGCTGGCCGTGAAGGCCGGAGCGGATGTGATCGTGCTCGATGGCATGCAAGGCGGGACAGCGGCGACCCAGGAGGTCTTTATCGAGCACGTGGGGATTCCGATTTTGTCGGCCATCCCGCAAGCGGTACAGGCTTTGCAGGAGATGGGCATGCATCGCAAGGTCCAGCTGATCGTTTCTGGCGGAATTCGCAACGGTGCCGATGTGGCCAAGGCCATGGCACTGGGCGCGGATGCGGTGGCCATCGGCACCGCAGCACTGATCGCGCTGGGCGACAACCACCCGCGCCTGGATGAAGAGCTGAAGAAGATCGGCTCGGCGGCCGGCTTTTATGATGACTGGCAGAACGGTCGCGACCCGGCCGGGATCACCACGCAGGACCCGGAGCTGTCCAAGCGACTGGATCCGGTGGAGGGGGGCCGCCGCTTGGCCAACTACCTGCGCGTCCTGGTACTGGAGGCTCAGACCATGGCCCGGGCTTGCGGCAAGTCGCACCTGCACAACCTCGACCCCGAGGATCTGGTGGCGTTGACGGTGGAGTCAGCGGCCATGGCCCGGGTGCCGTTGGCGGGGACCAACTGGGTTCCAGGCTCTGGTACCGGTTATTGACAAAAACCTGTGGGAGCGAGCCTGCTCGCGATGACGGCGGCACCGTCAAAACTGCTGCAAGCTGACCCGCCGCTATCGCGAGCAGGCTCGCTCCCACAAGGGATCTGTGGCGTGCGCGATGCCTGTGAACGCCCCGGAAAAACCTGTGGGAGCGAGCCTGCTCGCGATGACGGTGGCACAGTCAAAACTGCTGCAAGCTGACCCACCGCTATCGCGAGCAGGCTCGCTCCCACAAGGGATCTGTGGCGTGCGCGATGCCTGTGAACGCCCCGGAAAAACCTGTGGGAGCGAGCCTGCTCGCGATGACGGCGGCACCGTCAAAACTGCTGCAAGCTGACCCACCGCTTTCGCGAGCAAGCCCGCTCCCACAGGTCCTGTTCATGGCATTTATATTCGAGAGGCCGAAAAGGCCCATATCTCATTCTTTATTGCTCGCTGCCCGACACTCACCTTTCTTTGCAGGAGCTTTGAACATGGTCAATCGTCTTCTCGGCAAATCCCTTCTCGGTTTATTGGCGGCCGGTGCATTTGCGCCCTTGGCCCAGGCCGCCGATGCACCCGCCTTGAACACCGGCAGCACCGCCTGGATGGTCACTGCCGCGGTGCTGGTGCTGTTCATGTGTCTACCGGGACTGGCATTGTTTTACGGTGGCTTGGTCCGGGCAAAGAACATGCTTTCGCTGTTCACCCAATGCTTCGGCATCGCCGGCCTGGTCGGCGTGCTGTGGGTAATCTATGGCTACAGCATGGTGGTCGACAGCACCGGCATGATCGAGGGGCAGGTGACGTTCAACAGTTTCGTCGGTGGTTTGAGCCGGGCCTTTCTGGCGGGCATGACCCCGGAGAGCCTGGTTGGGGATATTCCGGAAGGTGTATTCGTGACCTTCCAGATGACCTTCGCGATCATCACCCCGGCGCTGATTGCCGGTGCATTCGCCGAACGCATGAAGTTTTCGGCGGCGCTGTGGTTCATGGCGTTGTGGTTCACCCTGGTGTACGCCCCGGTGGCGCATATGGTCTGGGGAGGCGCGGGCGCTTTGATGCACAACTGGGGCGTACTCGATTTCGCCGGTGGCACCGCCGTGCACATCAATGCCGGTGTCGCCGCTTTGGCCGCGTGCCTGATTCTCGGCAAGCGCAAGGGCTACCAGAACACGCCGATGCCCGCCCACAACCTGAGCCTGACCATGGCCGGTGCGGCGATGCTCTGGGTGGGCTGGTTCGGTTTCAACATCGGTTCCGGCAGTGGCCTCAACGGCACTTCTGGCATCGTCATGCTCAACACCCAATTGGGGGCGTGCGCCGGTATTCTCGGCTGGATGTTCACCGAGTGGTTCAAGGTTGGCAAACCGAGTGCTTTGGGCTTGGCCAGTGGTGCCTTGGCGGGTCTGGTGGGCATCACGCCGGCGTGCGCGTATGTCGGCGTTGGCGGTGCGTTGGCCATCGGTTTGTTGTGTGGAGTGTTCTGCTACCTGAGTGTCACCGTGCTCAAGCGGCGCTTCGGTTATGACGACAGCCTCGACGTGTTCGGCTTGCACGGCATTGGCGGGATGATCGGCGCGGTGTTGACCGGGGTGTTCTGTGTGCCGTCGGTGGGGGGATTGGTCGAAGGCGTGACCATGGGGGCTCAGGTCGTTGCGCAAATCAAAGGCGTACTGCTGACGACGGTTTACTGTTTTGTCATCAGTTGGGTCATTCTCAAGGTGATCAACGCGGTGATCGGTTTGCGCGCCGATGAGTCGGTGGAGGAGATGGGGCTGGACCTGGCTGAACACAACGAGCGTGCTTACAACCATTGATCGTTACGGTTGTTTTTGGCTTTATTTGAGAAGGCCCGATATTTATATGGTTTGGTGTGCATATCCGTTTTTGCGGTAACGGATATACACACCAATCCCACCCAAAAAACACGCTAGGAACGGAAGATCAGAATCTCCGGGAACGGCTTAAGTAAACAGCATTACACCCTCGAACGGGTCGTACGCATTGTGCTCAACTCACCACCAGATGGCTGGCAGATGTCTGCCCGCGGGCCTGGGCCGCATGCTGCAACTGGCTGGCGATCAGGGTGTTCTTCAGCAGATAGGCAATGGTCATCGGCCCGACGCCACCGGGTACTGGCGTGATTGCGCTGGCGACGGTGCGCGCGCTGGCGTAGTCGACATCACCCACCAGATGGCTGCCGGATTCGTCCGTAATGCGATTGATCCCGACATCGATCACCACGGCGCCAGGCTTGAGCCAACTGGCATCGATCAGCCCGGGACGGCCTACCGCCGCGACGACGATATCGGCCAGTCGACACAACGCCGGGGCATCGACGCTGCGTGAGTGCACCACGCTGACCGAACAGTGAGCCTGCAACAACAAGGTCGCCATGGGCTTGCCGACGATGTTCGAACGCCCGACGACCACGGCGTGCAAGCCGCTCACATCGCCGCAGGTTTCGTGCAGTAGACGCATGCAGCCGCTGGGCGTGCAGGGTGTCAGCACTTCCATGCCTTGCACCAGGCCGCCGACGTTCTCGCGATGAAAACCGTCCACGTCCTTGACCGGGTCGATGGCCTGGATGACTGCCGCTTCGTCGATATGTCCCGGCAACGGCAACTGCACCAGAATGCCGTTCACCGTGACATCGGCGTTCAGTTGGGCAATCAGTTCCAGTACCTGGTGCTGGCTGGCATTGGCTGGCAGACGGTACTCCAGGGAGCGAATGCCGACTTCCTTGGCCCGCAGCAATTTGTTGCGCACGTAAACCTCGCTGGCCGGATCTTCGCCCACCAACAATACAGCCAGGGCGGGGTAGATGTGCCGGTGCGCGAGGGCCAGAACCTCTTCTCGAACCTCGTCGAGAACCAGGGCGGAGATGGCCTTGCCGTCGATATCGCGAGCAAGTGCGGGGGTGGTGCCGATCAAAAGAGTCACCGTTGTCTTGGATGATAGAGGGGCGAAATAATCACCGAGGCGTCGTTGCGCCTCGATGATTCATCAGGGATCTGCAAGCAAAGGGTGTTCAGACTACCAATTGATGGCTGCCGTACACCACAAGAACACCTGCGACCAGCGTGAGGTAAGGCAACCAGCCCGCGCGTTTTTGACCCGTATCAGCCTGGACGTAGAGATCGTTAAGCATGGCTTCGGGGAAGTGCCCGTTGTCCTGCACATAGTGGCGGTAGCAGAACACCGGCAGGATCAACAGCGCCAGCAGCAGGCCGGTCGTCAGGGTTCCCGCGCCCCAGATATCGGCGCCCAGCCCCATGCAGGCCAGGTTGACGAAGCTCAGCACACCACCGGCCGCCAGGAGCACGGTAGGGGCTTTGTACGGGCGTATCCAGTCGGGACGATCCAGACGATGGATCCAGCCTGCGTTGAGATTGAGGAAGTTGAAGATGATGTAGCTGACGTTGGACGCCGCGAGCACGAAGACATAGTCGGACATCAGCAACAGCAGCAGGTTGAAACACAGGTCGGTCCACATCGCGGCGGTGGGCGCGCCGTGTTCATTGGTGCGGCCCAGGTACTTCGGCAGCCAGCCATCCACCGACGCCTGGTACAAGGTGCGCGATGAGCCGGACATCGACGTCATGATCGCCAGCAGGGTGGCCAGGACCAGCATGATCAGCACGATGTTGGCGACCAGTTTACCGCCGCCGATACTGTCCGCCATCACCTGGCCGACGCCCATGCCGCTGTAGATCGCGGGCGACAGCAGGCCGCTGTAGACTGCCGGCGAAACCACTGCACCGCTGGCGTCCAGCACGGCCGGTGTCACCAGTTGGCCGAGTCCCAGGCTGCCTTGAAACGCCAGGGGTACCAGGGTGAACACCAGAATGCACAGCAGGCCCGCATAGAAAATCGCCTTGAACGTGTCGCGCTTGGGGTCTTTGAATTCCCGTGTGTAGCACACCGCCGTTTCGAAGCCGTAGGTGGACCACGCGGCCATGAACAGACCGCCGGCCATCAGTGTCCAGCCGGACAGATCCCAGGGCCCATCGATCACTTGCCCGGCATCATCATGGGCCAGGGGGTACAACGGCAGGAAATTGGCCTGGGCCGCATCGCCGGTGAGCAACGGCACCACGCCCACCAGCAGCAAGGGGATCAGCGATGTCACGCCGAGCACCAGGGTCAGGCGCGCCGAGCGCAGAATACCGCCATGCTGCACGGCGAACACCGTCAGCAGGATCAACAGACCGATGGCGAATGTCGCATTGATCCGCAACGACAGGCCGCTCTTGATCCAACCCAGATCGAGCAGGGTCAATTGCCAGGTATTGATCAACGCGTCGGCGGGAAACAGTGCGGTGAGTATGTAGCCGGCTGCCAGCCCTGAACCGATCGACAGCACCGGCGACCAGGCCAGCCAGTTGCACCACACCGAAACCGGTGCGATCAGCTTGCTGTAGCGTACCCAGGCGACCGCGCCATAGACCGAGGCGCCGCCGGATTTGTGCGGGAACAGTCCGGCGATTTCGGCATAGGTGAAGGCTTGGATAAACCCGAACAGGATCGACACGATCCAGACGATCCAGGCCGGTTTGCCCACCGTGGCGGCAATCGCGCCGATTGAAAACAGCACCAGCGCGGGCACGCCACTGGCAACCCAGAAAGCCCCGCGCCAATCGATCTTGCGGTGCAGGCTGCCAACGGTGCTGGCGGCCTGCGGTACGGTCTCGAACGTAGTCGCTTCCATCTTCGTATTCCCATGTCTGAGTAGCGGAGTAGTGGGGGCAGTCAAAGTCAGGGTGGCGCCCAGGTCCGTCTGGTCGATCAACTGCGCACCCGGCTCTTTTGCGGGTCGTAGAAAATCGCTGCGGTGACCTCGGCGCTGATGCGCTTCTGCAGGCCATCGACTTTGCCGATCTCAAGCGTCGTGCCGACGTCGGCGCAGGCCACGTCGACCCGGCACAGCGCGATGTTGCTGGCCAGCAGCGGCGAGCGGCAGGCACTGGTGATGACCCCGACCTGGGCCCGGCCGCGATACACCGGGTCACCGTGGTGGGCGGCTTCGTTGCCACTCAGTTGCAGGCCCACCAGCTTCTGGGCGGGATGGGCACTGCGCCGCAACAGCGCATCGCGGCCGATGAAGTCGTCGGTTTTGCTGTTCATAGGCACAGAAAAACCGATACCTGCCTCGAAAGGATCGGTCTGGTCGCTGAACTCGTAGCCGGCGAAAATCAGTCCGGCTTCGATGCGCAGCATGTCCAGTGCTTCCAGGCCCAGCGGTACGAGGCCCAGCGGTTGGCCCAGTTGCCAGATCCGGTCCCAGACCCGCTCGGCATCTTCGGGCTGGCACCAGACTTCGTAGCCCAGTTCGCCGGTGTAACCGGTGCGCGAGATCATCAGCGGGCAGCCGTCGTAACCATCCAGGCGGCCCACCAGGAAGCGGAACCAGCCGAGGGTTTCCAGGCTCGGTTGGGTCGCTGGGGTCCAGACCATCTGCTTTAGCAGTTCACGACTCATCGGGCCCTGGACGGCCAGGTTGTGAATCTGCTCGCTGGCGGATTTGACCCAGACCTTCATGCCGAGCCTTTGCGCCTGTTCGCGCAGCCAGACTCCGGCGTAATCCTCACCGCAGATCCAGCGGAAATTATCCGGGCCCAGGCGCAGCAGGGTGCCATCGTCGAGCATGCCGCCATGCTCGTGGCACATCGCCGAGTACACCACTTGACCCACCGCCAGGCGCCGCACATCCCGAGTCAGGCAGTACTGCAACAAGGCTTCGGCGTCGGGGCCGAGGATTTCGAATTTGCGCAGGGCGGTCAGGTCCATCACCGCGACGCGTTCGCGGCAACCGAGGTATTCCTCGATGGCGCCATAGCCGTCGTAGCGCAGCGGCAGCCACCAGTTTCGGTAGTCGGTAAAGCTGCCAGTCAAGGCGCTGGTGCGTGAGTGGAACGCGGACTCACGGGTGAGGATCGGGTCGGCATCGGCCGTGGTTCGAGTACTCATGGCGATGGAAAAACGCTCCTTTTCGCTGTAGAGGCGGACATGGATATCGGTCGGGTTCCAGCCGTTGGCCGGGTCGATGTCATCCGGGCATGAGGTGCTGCCACACAGCAGATCGGTCATGGCTCGCAGCAGCACGTAGTCGCCGGGACGCGACCAGGGCTCGTCCAATGTCATCTGCTGGTGGGCGTCGATCCCGGTGTTGAAGAACAGATTGATCGCCGGCCAACCGCTGCGAGCCTTGACCCCGTGAGGCGCCAAGGCCCGGCTCAGGTTGTCGCTGCAGTTGTCGTGCCCGAAGTAGCCATGGCTCTCGTAGTAACGCGCGGCACAGGCCAGGGCGAAGGAGTCGTGGCGGCCGACGGTGTCACGCACCACTTCCAGCATCGGTTGCATCTGCCGGTCAAAAAACTTCGAGAACAGTCCCGGTGCCGGGTAGGCGCTGCCGTTCAAGGTGCGGGTAACGGTCTGGTCCAGGTCCAGTTCCTGGCCGCGATCCAACGCCCGCCGATCGAGGGCGACGAAGTCCGAGCATTGGCGGCCGGCGACGTCAAGCACCTGCACGTATTGCCCTTTGCCGACCGTGTAGCTGTGGGCGGTGCCGGCGTGAAGAGTGAATTCGTCGAGCAACTCGCCCAACGGTTCGGGTAATGCCGGGAGCAGCAGCGACGAGGGATTGGCCCGAGTCACCCACAACCGCAGCTCGCTGGGCCGGTATTGCCGCTCGACGGACGTGGGACCGGCGGGCGCGGCGACAATCACCAACAGTTCATCGCTGGCGACAAACTGGCGGCTGAAGTCGGCAGGGCTGTCCTCGTCCCAGAGTGAAGCGGCATTGGGCAGGTGGTAGGGATCAACGCCGCGTCGGCGCAACGCCTGGTGGATACGTCGAGCTTGCAAGGTCGGTTCGGCGAGCCGTGCGCCGATGAATTCGCAGGCCGCCGAACCGCTCAACGCCCAGGCCGCCAGCGCGCTGTGACCGTGGGTGTCCACGGCCAGCAGTTCACAGGATTGCTGACCTTCAAGGTCGATCACTTGCAGGCTGTCGCCGGGCTGCAAGGCCACCAGCGTCAGGCCGCCGGCCGCCACCCGATAGCGCTCCAGGGCCGGGGCCCGGACAAAGAGTCCGGGCTCGCGCGGATGGGAAACACGAGGTGCGTTCATGGTGGGGCTCCCGGGTCAACCGATCGACTTGACGGACATCGGCGGCTCAGCGAGGTACGCCGCCATCGAGTCGTCCAGCGCATGCAACCAAGGGGTGTGGTGCGGCGGTGACTGGGTTCCGGTCATCAACGAGCGATAGGACTTGTCGCGATAACCCATGATGTTCTCCGCTTTGTCGTGCTTCCAGTGCAGGAAGGTTTCATTGACGGCGGCGATGTCGAAGTTCGGGTAGTCGGTGGCGTCCACCAGGTGCTGGATGTAGGCGCCCTGGTATTCGAACATTTGCTGGTTGGTTTCCAGTGTCTGTTCCTGTTCGTGCCATTGCCGGCTGTCGGCGATCATTTCGGCCTGGCCGGGCAGTTGAATGCGCCCCAGGATGACATCGCGGGCGTACCAGGCTTGGGCGTCGAACATGTTGAACGAGTACCACTGATCCTGCATGCCGAGGTAGATCAGTTGCGGGTTGGGCTCCCAGAAAATGCCTTTGTACAGATTCATCGGCCATAGCCGGTTATCGGTCTTGAGGCACAGTTCGTCCGGCAGGAAGGGGAAGTGATGTTTGTAGCCGGTGCAGAGGATCACCGCATCGACGTGCTTGTGGGTACCGTCGATAAAGTACGCGCGGTTTTTTTCCAGGCGCTGCAACAACGGTTTTTCTTCCCAGTTGGCGGGCCAGTCATAGCCCATCGGCGCGGTGCGGTAGCAGCTGGTGATGCTGCGGGCGCCGTATTTGTAGCACTGGGAACCGATGTCTTCGGCAGAATAGCTGCTGCCGACGATGAGCAGATCCTTGCCCTTGAACTCCAGTGCATCGCGGAAATCATGGGCGTGGAGGATGCGCCCGCCGAACTGCTCGAATCCGGGGAAGTACGGCATCTTCGGTGTCGAAAAGTGCCCGCAGGCGTTGATCACATAATCGAACTGCTCCGAGGTCTGGGTACCGCTGCCGTGGTCCTGGGTAACCACCGTGAAGCGGCGAGTCGCTTGGTCAAAGGTGACCTGGCGCACCACATTGTTGAACCGGATGAAATCCCGTACCCCGGCTTTTTCGACCCGGCCCTTGATGTAATCCCAGAGCACTTCCCGCGGTGGGTAAGAGCCGATGGGGCGGCCAAAATGCTCTTCGAAGGTGTAGTCGGCGAATTCCAGGCATTCCTTCGGGCCGTTCGACCACAGGTAGCGGTACATGCTGCCATGCACCGGTTCGCCGTTCTCGTCCAGACCGGTGCGCCAGGTGTAGTTCCACATGCCGCCCCAATCCTGCTGTTTTTCAAAGCACACCAGTTCGGGAATGGCGGTGCCCTGGTCGCGGGCTGACTGGAAGGCGCGAAGTTGAGCCAGGCCGCACGGGCCGGCGCCGATGATTGCTACGCGTAGTGTCATGAGCGTGCCTCCTGAAGGGTTTCAGCGAAAGATCACTGTCTTGTCCTGGTTGATGAACACCCGGTGTTCCAGGTGGTATTTCAGGGCTTTGGAAAGGGCGACGGTTTCGGTGTCACGGCCGATGGCAACCAGCGAATCGGGCAGGTGAGTGTGGTCGACGCGCTGGATTTCCTGCTCGATGATCGGCCCCTCGTCGAGGTCGCTGGTGACGTAATGGGCGGTCGCGCCGATCAGCTTCACGCCCCGGTCATACGCCTGGTGATAGGGTTTGGCGCCCTTGAAACCGGGCAGGAACGAGTGATGGATGTTGATGGCCCGACCGGACAACTGCTGGCACAGGCCGTCGGAGAGAATCTGCATGTAGCGCGCGAGCACCACCAGGTCGGTCTGAGTGTCCTCGACAATGCGCATCAGCTCGACTTCCTGGCTGGCCTTGCTGTCCTTGGTGACCGGCAGGTAGATGAAGCGAATGCCTTCACGTTCGGCCATGGCCCGCAGGTCCAGGTGATTGGAGACCACGGCAGTGATGTGCATGTCCATCTCGCCCTTGCGGTGGCGGTACAGCAGGTCGGTCAGGCAATGGTCGAATTTGCTGACCATCAGCAGCACTCGGGTCGGCTGGCTCGAGCAGAACAGTTGCCACTGCATGTCGAAGCCGCCGGCCAGGTCGCCCAGGTCTTCACGCAGGGCGCCAATATCGCCGGTCACGCCGGTGTTGAAACGAAAGACCGCGCGCATGAAAAACTGCCCGGTGAACTCGTCGTCGAATTGCGCGAGCTCACTGATGTAGCACTGTTGCCGGGCCAGGCAGGCACTGATCGCGGCGACGATGCCGGACGCCGCCGGGCAGTTGATCTTGAGAATGTAGTGTTCGCTGGAGGTGTCCATCGAGGGCTCCCGATGCAAAGTGGTAGAGGCTCAGCCCTTGGCCGTGCGCTTGGTTTTTTCCGGGTCGTCGAAGGGAAGGGCGTGGGTCACCGCGGCGCTTTCCTGGCTGCCACGCACCTGCAAGGCAATCCCGGGAACCGAGCAGGCGACGTTCATGCGGGCGATGGCCATGGAGCGTTTGCTCAGGCGCGAATACATGCCGCAGGTGATCACCCCGACTTGCTGGTTGCCCTGCCACAGGGTGTCGCCAGCCTCGGCGGCGCGCACGCCTTCGAGCAACACGCCGGTGATCTTGAAACGCTCCTGGCCACGCAACCGGAAGTGCTCTTCGGCGCCACGGAATTCGCGTTTGTCTGGAGAAACGGTGAAGTCCAGGCCCATTTCCCAGAGGGTGTCGCCGGCCTTCTGGTCGGCGAAGGGGTACATCTGCGAGTTGTCGTAGGGGAAAAACATCAGCGAGCTTTCCACCCGCAACCAGTCCAGGGCGGTAAAGGCGCACGGGATGATGCCCATGCTCGCGCCCTGTTCGAGGATCTTGTCCCACAGCGCCGGAGCATCGGCTGCCTTGCAGAAGATCTCGTAGCCGCGTTCGCCGGTGTAGCCGGTGCGAGAGATCATCACCGGGCGATCGAACAGGCGGGTTTGCAGGTGATGGAAATAGGGCAGCTGACGAATCCCGGGGACGTGCTCGGCGAGAAAGTCCACCGCCAGCGGCCCTTGCAGCGACAGGTCGTGCAGGTCGTCGTCGAACAGCACCGCCACTTGCCGGCCCTGGGATGAACGCACCAGCATTTCGTGACCGCTGCCGGCACCGTGGACCACCATGAACGCGTTAGGCCCGGTGCGGTAGACGATGCAGTCATCGACGAACTTGCCTTCCTCGTCGAGCATAGAGGCATACACCGATTTGCCGGGGTAGAGCTTGGCGATGTCGCGGGTCGTGGCCCATTGCAGCAGGCTTTCGGCATGGGGGCCGACGTAGTGGACTTTCTTCAGTCCGGAAACGTCCATCAGCCCGGCGCGGGTACGGATCGCTTGATGGTGATCGGCCAGGTCGCTGGCATAGGTCCAGGCAGTGCCCATGCCGTTCCAGTCTTCCAGGTTCGAGCCGAGTGCGCGGTGCCGTTCGGCCAGTGCAGAAATACGCCATGAGTGAGCCATGTGAGGATCCTTGTCAGTGAAAGTGGGTCAGGGTTCAGGCCTGGTCGAAGCGGCTCAGCCACTGGACCAGGGTCTGTCGGTAGCGGCTCATGCCTTTGTAGTCGGCAATCGGCTCGGGCAGATCGCGCAGCACGCGGTGCAGGCGACAACCCCAGCCGGGTTGAGTGACCAGTTCGTCCATGCTGATCAGGTAGGTGCGGATGCTGAACATCACCGCGTGACTGCGCGGCAGACGGGCCATCACTTGCAGTTCGACGCGCAGATGCACCTGTTGCCCGACGTTTTCAGCGGTGATGCGGCCGCGATCGGCGCCCCATTCATGGAAAGTTTCGGGCGAGGAGTCCAGGCGCGGGTTGATCGTCAGCGTCCAGTTCAGGCGCCGCACCGGCTGGCCCACTTGCAGGTTGAGCAGGTACTTCAGCGCGCGGTCGAACACGCCCATCTGATGGGCCATGGGCACCGGTGAATGCCACTGCTTGAAGCTCATGCCGGCGTCGAAGGCCAGGGACCAGTCGGCCGGGCTGGTGACCAGGCCGGCGTCCATGTACAGATCGCCGTCGCGCTGATCGAGCAGGGCAAAATCGCCCTGCACCTGGCGGCCGATGAATTCCAGCGGCTCGCAGGGCAGGCTGGTGGCGTCACCGAAGACAAAGTGTTGATCGATATTGAGCAGCGTGTTGTGCCAATGCCAGTGATCACCGTCACGCGCCAGCTGGAACCACTGCGGATAGTCAGTGGCGAGGTGTTCCATGAGCATCTGCAGCGCATCCCAGGCGGCCACTTGCATGTGCGGCATCACCAGATAGCGGCGTGGATCCTTGTCCAGCACCAGGGCGCGTTCGGCCATTTCCGAACGGTAGTGTTCGTCGATGTCGAAGCCGTGCTGGTAAACCGAGCCGGGATCCCGGGAAGTCGCCGGTTCGATGTTCACCGAATACAGGTAGCTGTCCTCGGTGAAGGGGAAGGGAAAACGGCGGATGGCCGTGGGGCTGTTGCGAAAGCTGAAGTCGTCTCGGTAACTCTGCACGGGGCTTGATTGAATGGTCATGGTCGACTCCTAAAGGTCCAGCGAAACGCAAGGGCCGCAGCCGCGGGAAACACAGGGCATGAGAAATTCAGCCTGCTCGGCGGGGCTCAGAAAGCTGTCGCGGTGTTCGATTTTTCCGCCCACGTGGCGGGTCATGCATTGGCCACAGACGCCGCCGCGGCACAGGTTGGGGATTTGCAGTCCAGCGGATTCCAGGGCTTCGAGCAGGCTTTGTTCGCCGCCGACCCGCAGGCGTCGGCCACTGCGCAGCAGTTCCAGATCAAAGGGCTGGCCTGGCTTTGCGGCACTGAAGGTTTCCCAGTGCACCCGGCCGGGCGGCCAGCCGAGGGCTCTGGCTTGTTGCCGAACCGCATCGAGCAACGGTTGCGGACCACAGGTGTAAACGTGGCTGCCCAGCGGCCGATCCCGCAGGATGTGGTTCAGGTCCGGGCGGCAGGCGTAGGTGTGCAGTCGCGATCCCAGCCGCTGTTGCAACTCCTCGACATAGGCATCGCTCAGGCCCGAGCGATAGACGTAGTGCAATTCGAAGGGGGCTTGGCTTTGTTCCAGGGCCGCGATGTAGGCCATGAACGGCGTGATGCCGATGCCTCCGGCGATCAGGATGTGCAGGCCGGCGGTCGAGTGCAGCGCGAACAGATTGGCCGGCGGCGAAATCTGCAGCGTATCGCCGACCTGGACGTGCCGATGCAGGTAGTGCGAGCCGCCGCGAGAGGCTTCCTGCAGGCGTACGGCGATGCGGTAATGCCGGTTGTCCGCAGGGTCGCTGGTCAGCGAATAGGCATTGCGCACCTTGCCTTCGGTCAGCGGCAGGTGAACCTGCACGTGGCTGCCGGGGGAGAATCCTGGCAATGGCCCGGTGCAGGATTGAAGGGTGAATTCGCGCACCGCCGGGGTGAGCATTCGTGCCGCGCTGACCCGCACCTCAAGCGCGACGCTCATGGCCTTACTCCGCTATAAGGCCGGTCGGGGTTGCTGCAGACGCCGAGGTACGCCCCCAGGCGTTGGGAAAAGTGTTCGCGCACTTCCAGCCCGACATCGCAACCGATGCAGTTCAGCAGCGGTTGCGGCCCGGCAGCCTGGGTCAGGCCACAATGCACGCAATACACCCGGCGCGAGCCGGCCAGCGTGCGGGTGATGTCGATCTCGTCATTTTCCAGACCGGCGCTGCGGGCCTCGCCGTGGATGCGCCAGATAAAGGCCTCGTCGCCCATGATGTAGAGATGGCTGCCGACGGTGGCGTTGACCAGCACCTGGTGCAAGCGCCGGGCAAAGTCGGCGTTCTCGCCGTTCAGTACCAGGGGCTGTTCCAGTGTGCCGACAATGGGGGAACAGGCGGCCGCCGATTGCATGACCACGATGTGCCGGGTGGCGCTTTCACGCGGCAGCGGCTGGCGATAGCACGGGAGGCTGTGAAGTCGGTCCGGGGCGGCGCAGTGTCTATCCGTCATGTGGGCTTTCCTGGCTGATCCACGCCTGTCGAAGGGCGGGAAAGGGCGTGTTTGACTGAAAAAATGTTTCCTGTTGGGGAAGATACTTTCCTATGGGGAAAATCTTCTCAATCCGGAAAAAGGGCTATGCCTTTGGAGATAAGCCTTGTGCGCCCGCCTGATCGGGGCATGGAAGTTGCTGGTCTTTGCCCAGGGCTGAGCAACCGGACGGGGAGTTATCCATAGTGCGACTACGACCGCAGTGGTGGCCGCTCTGGTTGGGGCGTATCCGCCCCGACCAAGCGCGCAGCGTGCGAAAACTACTGACAGGATTGCCCTTGTGTCAGGCGCACGCTGACGGTGCTTTGTCGGGTTTCCTGGACCGTTTCGAAGCACTGCTACCCAGTTGCAAACTCAATCTGATCCTGGGCGGCGAAGACCTGGGGCCGGCGCGGCGCGGATTGCTCGAAAGCTGTCAGGGCGTAGCGCGTTGCCCTTGGCGTGACTCGACGCTGGCTGAGGCGGCGCAGGTCTGTGGCGCTTGCCGGCAACGGGGTGTACATCGCCTGCTGTGTGCCTTGCCGCCAAGTGACGATTCGGGCAAAGGGGTGCTGTTGCTCGATACCCCACAACCGGCCCACGCCAGCTGGCACCCGTTGCTGGAAGAGGCGGCGCAGGCGGTCGGCGTCACCGTGCGCTTGCGCTGCTACACCCGCGAGCAACAGCGCAAACAGGCCACGTCCCGGCACGGCGCGTTGGCCCGTGAGCTGCACGATTCGGTGGCTCAGCAGTTGGGTTACCTGTCGTTCCAGGCGCGTTTACTGCAATCGCAGTTGGGCGAGCCGGTGCAGGCCAGCGCCGGGTTGCAGGAACTGTGCGTCGGCTTGAGCCAGTTGCAGCGCCAGGTGCGCGAGCTGATCACTAACGCTCGCCTGACCATGGACGGGCGCTCGCTGCGCCAGGCCCTGGCCGACTCCATCGCGGAGTTTTCGCGACGCTGCATCATTGTTTTCGAACTGGACAATCGCCTGGCTGACGATGCCTTGAGCCCCGGCACCGAGCTACAGGTTTTGCAGATCATTCGCGAAGCACTGGCCAACGCGGTGCGCCATTCCCATGCGCGGCATGTACGCATCGAGTTGCGGCAAAACCAGGACGGTGATGCCTCTATTTCGGTGGAGGATGACGGCATCGGCCTGAGCCCGGCGTCAGGGGAGGAAAACCACTTTGGCCTGGCGATTATCCGCGAGCGCGCCGCGAGCATTGGCGCCCGGCTGACAATTGAAGCGATCCGCCCGCATGGGGTCCGCGTACACCTTGGCCTTCGCCGCCACCAAGACCTGCCAGAGGGGAGTTTCGATGGACTGCACGACCTTATTACTGATCGATGATCACCCATTGTTTCGCAAAGGCCTGGCGCAGCTGTTCGACGCCAGTGACGACTTCGAAGTGGTGGGGCAGGCGGCCAGCGGTCGCGAAGGCATCAACCTGGCCGTGAGCCTGGCACCGCAGCAGGTCTTGCTCGATCTGCACATGCCCGGTTTGAGCGGTTTGCAGGTACTCGACGAACTGCGTCAGTTGCGCCTCGACTGTCAGGTGGTGGTGCTCACCGCCTCGATGGATCGCGCCGAGCTGTTGACGGCCTTGCGCCTGGGGGCCAGTGGCTACGTGCTCAAGGAAACCGAACCCGATGCGTTGTTGAGCTACATGCGCAATTGCCACAAGGGCGCGATCGTCCTGGATTCAACCCTGGTGGCCCTGCTGGCCGATCAGGGCGGGTCGGTGAGCCGGACCACTCACGATCTGGACCTGCCAGACACAGGCAACCTGACTGAGCGCGAGGGGCAGACCCTGGCCCTGATCGGCGCCGGCATGAGCAATAAACAGATCGGCCGGGAACTGGGGATCAGCGATGGTACGGTCAAGATCTATGTGAGGAATTTGTTGCAGAAGTTCAGCCTGCACTCTCGCCTGGAGCTGGCGGCGTGGGTGCACAACGGTGCGTCGATGAGACACGAGGAGCGTCATTAGATGATGGAACGACCAGAGGCATTTGTGCAGACACTGCCCTTGCACCTGATGGATTGCTTTCCGGCGGCGTTGCTTGAACTGGGCGACAGCGGTCAGATTGCCCACTTCAACCTGGCCTGGGTCGAGCTGATGGACCTGCCAGGCACCGAACGCAACCTCATCGACTATGTGCACCACGAAGACCGTTCGTTGTGGCGTCAGGCCCTGCATGAACTGCGTCGACGCCCCGAAACCTCCTTCAACCAGCGGCTGCGTTTTGTTCATCCTTCGGGGGAACTGCGTTGGTTCGAGGTCAGCCTGAAGCGCGGGCCCCAGGGTTTCTATCTGGTGGCCGGCGACATCACTGCGCACAAGCGGCGCGAGATTGCCTTACAGGCGAGCCAGCGCAGCAGCATGAGCCTGCTCGACAGCATGCCGGGGCTTATCTATCGCGGTCGCAACAACCGCGACTGGACCATGGAATTCGTCAGTGCCGGTTGCCTGCAACTGACCGGGTATCCGCCGGAGCGGCTGGTGGACAACCATGAATTCACCTACAACAGCCTGATCCTGGCGCAGGATGCCGATTACGTCTGGCGCGAGGTGCAATATGCCTTGTCGCGGCAGGAGCCGTTCGAACTCAATTACCGGATTCGTTGCGCCGATCAGTCGATCAAGCATGTCTGGGAAAAGGGCGTCGGGATCTATGCCGACACGCGTGAAGTGCTGGGTATCGAGGGGGCGATTTTCGAGCGCAGGGCGGATCGGCCCAGAGCCTACAGGTGACGGCAGAGGCGCTCTCCTTTTTTGAATCCTGAAGCACTTTGTAGCGAGGGGATTACCCCCTCGCTACAAAGAAGCGCCTAAGTGCTACGGATGGGCCTGGCTCAAACCTTGACGATCCAACCCGCTGGCGCTTCGATGTCGCCGGTCTGCACGCCAGTCAGCTCTTTGTAGAGCTTCTGGGTGATCGGGCCGACTTCGGTTTCGCTGTGGAACACGTGCAGCTTGTCCTTGTAGCTGATGCCGCCGATCGGGGTGATGACCGCGGCGGTACCGCAGGCGCCGGCTTCCTTGAAATCCGACAGCTTGTCGATGAACACGTCGCCTTCGATCACTTCCAGGCCCAGGCGCGATTTGGCCAGTTCGATCAGTGACAGGCGGGTGATGCCCGGCAGGACCGAAGGGGAGTTGGGGGTGACGAATTTGTTGTCGTGGGTGATGCCGAAGAAGTTCGCCGAGCCGACTTCCTCGATTTTCGAGTGGGTCATCGGGTCCAGGTAGATGCAGTCGGCGAAACTGGCCTTCTTGGCCTGGGAGCCGGGCATCAGGCTGGCGGCGTAGTTGCCACCGACCTTGGCCGCGCCAGTGCCTTGTGGGGCGGCACGGTCGTAGCTGGAGATCAGGAAGTTGTGCGGGGTCAGGCCACCCTTGAAGTAGGCGCCGACCGGGATGCAGAAGATCGAGAAGATGAACTCGGGTGCGGTGCGCACGCCGATGTTGTCACCCACGCCGATCACGAACGGGCGCAGGTACAGCGCGCCGCCGGTGCCATAAGGCGGGATGAAGCGCTCGTTGGCGCGGACCACTTGCTTGCAGGCTTCGACGAACTGCTCGGTTTCGACGTGCGGCATCAGCAGGCGCGCGCAGCTGCGTTGCATGCGGGCGGCGTTCTGGTCCGGGCGGAACAGGTTGATCGAACCGTCCTTGCAGCGATAGGCCTTCAGGCCTTCGAAGCACTGCTGACCGTAGTGCAGGGCGGTGGAGCCCTCGCTGATGTGCAGCACGTTGTCGTCGGTCAGGGTGCCGGCGTCCCACGCGCCATCGCGCCAGTGCGACAGGTAGCGCTTGTCGGTCTTGATGTAGTCAAAGCCCAGTTTGTCCCAATTGATGCTCTCGTTACCCATGACACCCTCTATTTCTTAACAACCGTCGAAACGGTTCAAGGCTTCTGACGTTTTTTGGATGGGGACAACAATACTTCATTCCGGGGCTGTTTCGCAGCCTGTGGCGAGGGGATTTATCCCCGCTGGGCTGCGAAGCAGCCCCATTAGCTCGGATATCTGACGCCCGGCGGTGACTGGTTTTGGGGTTGCTGCGCAACCCAGCGGGGATAAATCCCCTCGCCACAAGGCCAATCACCTAAAACAGTTACAGATGCAACGCATGCCCCAACGCCCGCAACGCCGCTTCCTGCACTGCCTCGCCCAGCGTCGGGTGGGCGTGGATGGTGCCGGCGATGTCCTCCAGGCGTGCGCCCATTTCCAGAGACTGGCCGAACGCGGTAGACAGCTCCGAGACGCCGACGCCGACGGCTTGCCAACCGACGATCAAGTGATTGTCCCGGCGCGCCACGACCCGTACGAAACCGCTTTTCGATTCCAGGGTCATGGCCCGGCCATTGGCGGCGAACGGGAAGCTCGACACGATGCAATCCAGCCCGGCGGCCTTGGCGTCGTCCGGCGTCTTGCCGACCACCACCAGTTCCGGGTCGGTGAAGCACACCGCCGCGATGGCGGTCGGGTTGAATTCCCGGTGCTGGCCGGCGATCAGCTCGGCGACCATTTCGCCCTGGGCCATGGCCCGGTGGGCGAGCATTGGTTCGCCGCTCAGGTCGCCGATGGCCCAGACGTTGCGCATGCTGGTCTGGCAACGGTTGTCGATTTTCACGGCCGAACCGTTCATCGCCAAGTCCAACGCTTCGAGATTCCAGCCCTGGGTGTTGGGTTTGCGACCAACGGCCACCAGCACCCGGTCGGTGTCCAGGTTCAGCGTCTCGCCATTGGGATCACGCACTTGCAAGGTGCTGGCCTGGGCATCGAAGCCTTCGACGCTGTGCTTGAGGTACAGCTTCACGCCCAATTGCTTGAGCGCTTCGTGCACCGGTTGGGTCAGTTCGCCGTCGTAGGCTGGCAGGATCCGTTCCTGGGCCTCGACCACGCTGACTTCGGCGCCGAGCTTGCGGTAGGCGATGCCCAGTTCCAGGCCGATGTAGCCACCGCCGACCACCACCAGGTGCTTGGGCACCGAGGTCGGGGCGAGGGCTTCGGTGGAGGAAATGATCGGCCCGCCAATCGGCAGCATCGGCAGGTCGACGCTTTTCGAACCGGTGGCCAGCAGCAGGTGTTCGCACTGGATGCGGGTGTCGCCGACGTCAACGGTCTTGCCATCGACCATCTTGGCCCAGCCGTGAATGACCTGGACCTTGTGCTTTTTCAACAGCGCCGCGACGCCGGTGGTCAGGCGATCGACGATGCCGTCCTTCCATTCCACGCTCTTGCCGATGTCCAGGCTTGGCGCCGACACCGTGATGCCCAAGGCCGAGCCTTGGCTGTGGTGTTGCGTCTGGTGGAACTGCTCGGCCACGTGAATCAAGGCCTTGGACGGAATGCAGCCGATGTTCAGGCAGGTCCCGCCCAACGCCTGGCCTTCCACCAGAATGGTCGGGATGCCCAACTGGCCGGCGCGGATCGCCGCCACATAGCCGCCGGGGCCGCCGCCGATGATCAGCAGCGTGGTGTTCAAAATCTGCATCGCTTACTCCACAAACAGGGTGGCGGGTTGTTCGAGCAGGCCACGCAGGGCCTGGATGAATTGCGCCGCGTCCATGCCGTCGACCACTCGGTGATCGAAGGAACTGGAGAGGTTCATCATCTTGCGGATCACGATCTGGCCCTTGATCACCATGGGCCGTTCGACGATTTTGTTCACGCCGACAATCGCCACTTCCGGCAGGTTCAGCACCGGGGTGCTGACGATGCCACCCAACGCACCAAGGCTGGTCAAGGTGATGGTCGAGCCGGATAGCTCATCACGACTGGCCTTGCCATTGCGCGCTGCGGTGGCCAGGCGCGAGATCTCCGCCGCGCTGTCCCACAGGCTGCGGGCTTCGGCGTGACGCACCACCGGCACCATCAGGCCCACATCGCTCTGGGTCGCGACGCCGACATGCACGGCGCCCGAACGATGGATGACCTGGGCTTCGTCGTCGTAGCGGGCGTTCATCTGCGGGAAGTCCCGCAGGGCCACGACCAACGCGCGGACCAGGAACGGCAACAAGGTCAGCTTGCCGCGACTGGCGCCGTGTTTTTCATTCAGGTGTACCCGCAGTTCTTCCAGGGCCGTGACGTCGATTTCCTCGACGTAGCTGAAATGAGCGGCGCGTTGGGTTGCTTCCTGCATGCGCTGGGCGATCTTGCGACGCATGCCGATCACTGGGATCTGCTGCTCGTCGTGGCGTTCGGCATAGCCCGAACCGCCCTTGGCCTGGGTCGATGGACCCTGAGCCAGATAAGCCTCGAGGTCTTCATGCAGGATACGCCCGGCGGGACCGCTGCCCTGGACCAGGCGCAATTGAATGCCCAGGTCCAGCGCGTGCTTGCGCACGGCCGGCGAGGCCAGTGGGCGTTCTTCGGGATCGCGGGCCACCGGCGCTTGCGGGGCGCAGCGTGGCGCAGTGGTGTTTTCCACCACGGGTTCAGGTGTTGCCACCGGCGTCGGCTTTGGCGTCTGTGGAGCCGCCTGCGTCGCCGCAGCTGGCGCCGGTTGTGCCGATTCTTTCAGGTTACCCGCACCTTCGACTTCGATGCGGATCAGTTCACTGCCCACCGCCATGACTTCGCCCGGCTCGCCACCCAGGGCGATGACCCGGCCATGCACCGGCGAGGGAATGTCGACCATGGCCTTGTCAGTCATGACATCAGCCAGTACCTGGTCCTCGACCACCATGTCGCCGACCTTGACGTGCCACACCGACAGTTCAACTTCGGCGATGCCTTCGCCAATGTCCGGCATCTTGATAACGTGCGTGCCCATTCAGACCTCCATGACCCGTTTCAACGCCGCGCCCACACGGGACGGCCCTGGGAAATACGCCCACTCCTGCGCATGCGGGTAGGGGGTGTCCCAACCGGTGACACGCTCGATGGGCGCTTCCAGGTGGTGGAAGCAATGTTCTTGTACCAACGACACCAGCTCGGCGCCGAAGCCGCAGGTGCGGGTGGCTTCGTGGACGACCACGCAGCGGCCGGTTTTTTTCACGGATTTGACGATGGTCTCAAGGTCCAGCGGCCAGAGGCTGCGCAGGTCGATGACTTCAGCGTCGATGCCGGTTTCTTCGGCCGCCACTTGGGAGACGTAGACCGTGGTGCCGTAGGTGAGAACAGTCACGTCCTTGCCCGGGCGGGTGATGGCGGCCACGTCCAGCGGCACGGTGTAGTAACCGTCTGGCACCTGTGCCGAGGGGTGTTTCGACCACGGTGTCACGGGACGATCGTGGTGGCCGTCGAACGGGCCGTTATACAGGCGCTTGGGTTCGAGGAAGATCACCGGGTCATCGTTTTCGATGGAGGCGATCAGCAGGCCCTTGGCATCGTAAGGGTTCGAAGGCATGACGGTGCGCAAGCCACAGACCTGGGTGAACATGGCCTCGATGCTCTGGCTGTGGGTCTGGCCGCCGTAGATACCGCCGCCGCAGGGCATGCGCAGGGTCATCGGCGCGGTGAACTCGCCGGCCGAGCGATAGCGCAGGCGCGCGGCTTCGGAAATGATCTGGTCCGAGGCCGGGTAGACGTAGTCGGCGAACTGGATCTCGGCCACCGGTCGCAGCCCGTAGGCGCCCATGCCCACGGCCACGCCGACGATGCCGCTCTCAGAGATCGGTGCATCGAATACCCGCGAGGTGCCGTACTTGTTCTGCAGGCCTTCGGTGCAGCGGAACACGCCGCCGAAGTAACCCACGTCCTGGCCGAACACCACGACGTTGTCGTCGCGCTCGAGCATGACGTCCATGGCCGAGCGCAGGGCCTGGATCATGGTCATGGTGGTAGTGGTCATGGCGGTGTCCAGCGCAATATTGTTGTTGTGATCGTTCATGTCAGATCCCCAACTGCTGACGCTGGCGCTTCAAGTGCTCCGGCATCTCTTTGTAGACGTCTTCGAACATGGTCGCGGCGCTTGGAATCTGTCCGCCGGCGAGGGTGCCGTACTGCTCGGCTTCTTTTTGCGCGGCGATTACCTCGGCTTCGAGTTCGGCAGTGACGGCGGCATGTTCCTCTTCGGACCACTGGCCGATCTTCACCATGTGCTGCTTGAGGCGCGCAATCGGATCGCCCAGCGGGAAGTGGCTCCAGTCGTCGGCGGGACGGTACTTCGAGGGATCGTCGGACGTGGAGTGTGGGCCAGCGCGATAAGTGACCCATTCGATCAGCGCCGGGCCGAGGTTGCGGCGGGCGCGTTCGGCGGCCCAGCGCGAGGCGGCATAGACCGCCATGAAATCGTTGCCGTCGACACGCAGGGAGGCAATGCCGCAACCGACGCCGCGTCCGGCGAAGGTCGTGGCTTCACCGCCGGCAATGGCCTGGAAGGTGGAGATCGCCCACTGGTTGTTGACCACGTTGAGGATCACCGGCGCCCGGTAGACGTGGGCGAAGGTCAGGGCGGTGTGGAAGTCCGATTCGGCGGTGGCGCCGTCACCGATCCAGGCCGAGGCGATCTTGGTATCGCCCTTGATCGCCGAGGCCATGCCCCAGCCTACGCCCTGGATGAATTGCGTGGCGAGGTTACCGGAGATGGTGAAGAAACCGGCGTCCTTGACCGAGTACATGATCGGCAACTGCCGGCCCTTGAGCGGATCGCGCGCGTTGGACAGCAGCTGGCAGATCATGCCCACCAACGGCACCTCGCGGGCCATCAGGATGCTTTGCTGGCGATAGGTGGGGAAGCACATGTCATCGATGTTCAGCGCCAGGGCCTGGCCGCTGCCGATGGCTTCCTCGCCGAGGCTCTGCATGTAGAACGACATTTTTTTCTGGCGCTGGGCGACCACCATGCGGTTGTCGTAGATGCGCGTCTTGAGCATGGCACGCATGCCTTTGCGCAGGATTTCGAGTGGCACGTCTTCGGCCCATGGGCCGTGGGCATTGCCCTGGTCATCGAGCACGCGGATCAGACTGCGGGCCAGGTCGGCGGTGTCGGACGGTTCGACGTCGATGGAAGGTTTACGCACTGTGCCGGCATCGGACAGATGCAGGTAGGAGAAGTCGGTCTTGCAGCCGGGACGGCCCGAGGGTTCGGGGACGTGCAGGCGTAGCGGTTCGTACGCTGGGTTCATGGCTTTCTACGCTCGATCTTGTGAATTTCTTGTAGTGGGCGCGCTAGCTGACGAATTTCCCCGGGTACGGGAAATTGTCCTACAACAATCATAGGCTCGACGCAGAAGAATATTTTTCTCTGTTGGCTTGCTGTTCAGATCATTTGCAGATAAAAAATCTGCACAACGATAAAAAACAGGATTATTTATCTCATGCGTAAATTGGATCGCACCGACATCGGGATTCTGAACAGCCTTCAGGAAAATGCCCGCATCACCAACGCCGAGCTTGCCCGTTCAGTCAACCTTTCTCCGACCCCGTGCTTCAACCGCGTTCGGGCCATGGAGGAACTGGGGGTGATCCGCGAGCAGGTCACGCTGCTGGATGCCGACCTGCTGGGGTTGCACGTCAACGTGTTCATCCATGTCAGCCTGGAGAAGCAGGTGGAAGAGGCGTTGCAGCACTTCGAAGAGGCGATTTCCGATCGACCGGAAGTGATGGAGTGCTACCTGATGGCCGGCGATCCGGATTACCTGATCCGCGTGCTGGTGCCAACCATCCAGTCGCTGGAGCGGTTCATGATGGACTTCTTGACCAAGGTCCCGGGTGTGGCGAATATCCGTTCCAGCTTTGCGCTCAAGCAGGTGCGCTACAAGACAGCGTTGCCGTTGCCGGCCAATGGGCTGACCTTGGGTACCTGATCAAAAGACCAGTCCCTGAGGGAGCTAGCTGTCATTCAACAATGATGCAAGCAGACCCACCGCCATCGCGAGCAAGCTCAGCTCCCACAGGGATTTGTGGTGTTGCCGGGTACTGCGACCGCCGCCGATTCTTGTGGGAGCAAGGCTTGCCCGCGATGGCGGCGGCACATTCAATATCGCTGCAAGCAGACCCTCCGCTGTGGCGAGGGAGCTTGCTCCCGCTGGGCTGCGCAGCAGCCCCCAAGCATCTAGAGCTGGTTGATCGGAATCTTCAGATACGTCACGCCATTGTCCTCCGCCGGCGGCAGGTGGCCCGCCCGCACATTCACCTGGATCGCCGGCAACAGCAGCGTCGGCATGCCCAGTGTCTTGTCGCGCTGGGTACGCATGGCGACGAACGTGGCTTCATCGATGCCGTCGTGGACATGGATATTGTGCTGGCGCTGCTCGCCCACGGTGCTCATGCATTGGGGCTCGCGTGCATCCGGTGGATAGTCGTGGCACACGTAGAGCCGCACCCCGGCGGGGAAGGCCAGCAGCTTGCGGATCGAGGCGTAGAGCTGATGGGCGTTGCCGCCGGGGAAGTCGCAGCGGGCGGTGCCCACGTCGGGCATGAACAGCGTATCGCCCACCAGGATCACGTCGCCGTCAATCAGGTACGCCATGTCTGCCGGGGTGTGGCCGGGCACGTGCAGCGCCGTGGCCTTGAGGTTGCCGATCAGAAAGGACTCGTCGGCGGCGAACAGGTGATCGAACTGCGAGCCATCCACGGCAAATGGCGCTTCGAGGTTGAACAGGGTCTTGAAGACGCTCTGGACCTGCCCGATGGCTTGGCCGATGGCGATCTTGCCGCCCAGTTCCCGGCGCAGGTACGGCGCGGCGGACAGGTGATCGGCGTGGGCGTGGGTTTCCAGCAGCCATTGCACCGTCAACTGGTGTTCGCGTACGAAGGCGATCACCCGGTCAGCCTGGGTGGTGGCGCTGCGTCCCGAGGCCGGGTCGTAGTCGAGCACCGGGTCGACCACCGCGCATTGCCCGCCATCGTGTTCAAAAACAACGTAGGTGTAAGTCTTTGAGGCGGGGTCGAGAAAGCTCTGGATCTGCGCGGGCATGACAGCGAACCTATACGGGAAGAAGCGGTTGCAACGCTCGAGGTTTACAACATATGGTCCGCAGCTTAGTGAGGGCCAAGGCGTCCTGCAAATGCGATCGCACCTGCCAACAGGTGTGCGCGGCTTGAGAGATCCTGAATGTTACTGGCAAGTTTGTTTGGCGTGGTCATGGGCCTGGTTCTTGGTCTGACGGGGGCGGGCGGTGGCATCCTGGCGGTGCCGGCGTTGGTGTTGGGCCTGGGCTGGAGCATGACTCAGGCCGCGCCGGTGGCGTTGTTCGCGGTGGGCAGCGCGGCGGCGGTGGGTGCCATCGATGGGCTGCGCCATGGCCTGGTGCGCTACCGCGCGGCACTGCTGATTGCGCTGCTGGGCGCGGTGTTTTCGCCGCTGGGCATCTACTTCGCCCATCAGCTTTCGGAAAAAATCCTGATGATGCTGTTCAGCCTGTTGATGGTGCTGGTGGCGGCGCGCATGTTGCGCCGGGAAACGCCGCAAGCGGGGCCCAGCGATCACGGCGCCGCCAGTTGGGGCCAGAAGAATTGCATGCTCGACCGCGAGACCGGGCGCCTGGCCTGGACCGCTCGCTGCACTGCCACGCTGTCGGCATTGGGTGCGGTGACGGGTATGGTCTCGGGCTTGCTTGGGGTGGGTGGCGGCTTCCTGATCGTGCCGGCGTTCAAGCAACTGACCGACGTGCAGATGCGCGGGATCGTCGCGACATCCTTGATGGTCATCAGCCTGATTTCGTTGATTGGCGTGTTGGGCGCGTTTCATGCCGGGGTGAGCATCGACCGGGTTGGGGCGGCGTTCATTGCGGCGAGCATCATCGGGATGGTGCTCGGGCGGCGAGTGTCGGCCAAGGTCCCGGCCCGGGCATTGCAAGTGGGGTTCGCCGGGGTGTGCCTGGGGGTGGCGGTGTTCATGCTGCTGCGGGCGTAGCTACGACGAATCAGGATTACACTTGCCTTTGTGGCGAGGGAGCTTGCTCCCGCTCGGCTGCGCAGCAGACGCCCTGGGCCAAGACCGTATGGGCCTGCTGCGCAGGCCAGCGGGAGCAAGCTCCCTCGCCACGGTATAGCGTGCCGCTTACAGTTCCCGACACTGCATCGAAAACCCCAGCGCCACCGATTGCCCTTGCTCCAGCAAACGCAACCCTGGCCGTCCAGGCAGGTGATGGGCATTGACCGGATGGCTGACCGGTTCGATGCAGAAGAAATCCAGGCCCACGGGGCAGTACAGCAGGAAGTATTTGCTACCGCTGGCGCGGCATTGCAGTTCATACCCCAGGTCCGGTTGCTGGATCAGGCAATCACCGTCCCAGCCACCGAAGCCATTGTCCACCAGCGTGTCGGGCAGCGCCCGCGCTTGCTGGAAATCCCATTCGGCAGGAAGGGCGCTCAGCTCTGTCGGCAGTTTACTGGCATCGCATTTCCAGACGTCGGTCGCGCGGGTTTGCAGGCGCGTGCGGGCGGTACGTGGAAAATACGGATGCAAGCCCAGCCCATGCCATGCGGGTTGTCTGGCCGTGTGGGTGACGAGCATTGCGATCTGCAGCTGGCCGCCACTCAAGCGGATCCGCAGGCTGGCGCAGTAGGCGAACGGGTATTGGCTGTCGAGTTGCAGCAAGGCTTCCTGGGCACTCTGCTCGGTCACTTGCCACGGTTGTTGCCAGGCACTGCCATGGATCGGGAACGGGTCGTTGGGGCTGTTGGCGTCCAGTGCCAGCCAGCCGCCGGGGCAGTCGAAACCGCCTTGGGCGATCCGGTTTGACCATGGGATCAACGGGAAGCAGCCAAGTTTACCCGGCAAGCCATTTTCCAGCGCTTGCGGCGCGGGAGGGCGTAGCAGGGGAGCACCGGTGCTGCGCAAGGTCCATTCTACGAGACTGGCGCCCAGGTGCGGAGCCAGTGTGAGGCGGGTCAGTTCGTCTTCGAGGTACAGGAGAGGCTGCGTCATGGTAGTCGCTTCTGTTCGGGAGGGGGGTAGATCGCTTTTGTGGCGAGGGAGCTTGCTCCCGCTCGGCTGCGCAGCAGACGCCCGAGTCCAAACCGGATGGGCCTGCTGCGCAGTCCAGCGGGAGCAAGCTCCCTCGCCACAAGGGGCTTGCTCGTCCTTGGGGTTACAACACCAGGTGCGGCAACCACAGCGACAGGGCCGGCACATAAGTCACCAGCATCAGCACCAGGAACAGCACGGCATAGAACGGCAGCAAAGCCTTGACGGTGCTTTCGATACTGACCTTGCCCACCGCCGAACCGACGAACAGCACCGCACCCACGGGCGGCGTTATCAGCCCGATGCCCAGGTTCACCAGCATGATCATGCCGAACTGCACCGGGTCTACACCGATGCCCAGGATCACCGGCATCAGGATCGGCGTCAGGATCAGGATTAGCGGCGCCATGTCCATCACCGTGCCCAACAGCAGCAACATCACGTTGATGCACATCAGGATCACGTAGCGGTTGTCCGACAGGGTCAGGAACATCGTGGTGATCTTCGCCGGGATCTGCATCAGCGTCATGATGTAGCCGAAGCTGGCGGCGAAGCCGATCAGGATCATCACGATGGAGATGGTGCGCACCGTGCGGTGCATCAGCTTCGGCAGTTCACGCCACTTGTAGTCGCGGTAGATGAACATGGTCACGAAGAACGACCACAGCACGGCGATGGCCGCCGATTCGGTGGCGGTGAAGATGCCCGACAGGATGCCGCCGAGGATGATCACCATCGCCATCAGGCCCCAGAGGGCTTCGCCGACGATTTTCAGCGCCTGGCGCATCGGGATCACTTCGCCCTTGGGGTAGTTGCGCTTTTTCGCGAAGATCAGGCACAGCACCATCAGGCACGCGCTCATCAGCAAGCCCGGCACGATGCCCGCCATGAACAGCGAGGCAATCGAAACCGTGCCGCCAGCGGCCAGGGAGTAGAGCACCGAGTTATGGCTAGGCGGGGTCAGCAGGGCTTGCACCGAACCGCTGACGGTCACGGCGGTGGAGAAGTCCCGTGGATAGCCCTTGCGTTCCATTTCCGGAATCAGCACCGAACCCACCGAGGCGGTGTCGGCCACCGACGAACCGGAGATCGCGCCGAAGAAGGTCGAGGCGACGATGTTGACCAGCGACAGGCCACCGCGCACAAAACCCACCAGCACCCCGGCGCACGCCACGAGCCGGCGGGACATGCCGCCCTCGGCCATGATCGCGCCAGCCAGGACGAAGAACGGGATGGCCAGCAAGGAGAACTTGTTCACCCCGGATGCCACTTGGATCATCACGGCCTGGAACGGGATGTCGATCCACCACGCACCGATCAGGGCGGCGGCGCCCAACGCGTAGGCGACCGGCATGCCGATCAGGATCAATGCGATAAAACTGCCCAGCAGTATCAGAGCGTCCATTAAGCGGCACCTTCACTTTCTTCGACCAAGTCGAACTGCACGACCCGACGTTTGCTCTGGTCACCGAGCAAGAGTTTTTCCAGGACAAAAATCAGCGTCAGCAAGCCGCCCACGGGAATGGGCAGATAGGTCACGCCAACCCGCAGATCGGGCAGGGCGGCCATGAACTGGTTCCAGGTGGACATGCACAGCTTGAAGCCCCAAATGGTCATGAAGATGCAGATCAGGCCCATGAGCAACTGGGAAAAAATCGACGCCGCGGATCTCAGGTGCGGCGGCATGCGGTCGGTGAGCATGGCCACGGCCATGTGCGCACCGGCGCGGTAACTGGCGGCGGCGCCGATGAAGGTGAATACCATCATCAGCAGGATCGCGGTGGGCTCGGGCCAGCTCGAACCGGTGCCCAGCACGTAGCGGGCGAATACGCCCCAGGGAATCATCAGGGAAATCGCCAGGACGGAAAGGCCGGCGACCCAGATGCACGTCATGTAGATCTTATCGTTGATACGCAGCAGCAAATTCTTCATCGGGTTCCACCGTAACCGGGCGCGCCTCGAACATCAGGCGCGCCGGGCCTTTTCATGGGTACAGAGCGGGAGGATTACTGAACGGCTTCGATTTTCTTGATCAGGTCGGCATATTTCGCGCCGTACTTTTCGCGCACCGGTGCGGTGGCATCGTAGAAGGGTTTCTTGTCGACCGTGATGAACTCGACGCCGGCGGCCTTGAGCTTTTCTTCGCTGGCAGCGGACTTCTTGTCCCACAACACACGCTCTTCGGCCTGGGCGGCCTTCGCGGCTTTCTTGACCAACGTCTGTTGGTCCGGGGTCAGTTTTTCCCAGGTGATTTTCGACATCACGATCGGCTCTGGCAGGATCAGGTGACCGGTCAGGCTGTAGAACTTGGCGTTCTGGAAGTGGTTGTGTTCGAGCAGGGTCGGCGGGTTGTTCTCAGCGCCGTCGATCACGCCGGTCTGCAGGGCGCTGAAGATTTCGCCGGTGTCCATTGCGATGCCGTTACCGCCCATGGCGTTCATCATGTCGATGAACATCGGGTTGCCCTGGACGCGGATTTTCATGCCCTTGAGGTCTTCGAGCTTGCGTACCGGCTTCTTGGTGTAGATGTTGCGTGTGCCGCCGTCCATCCAGGCCAGGGCCACCAGGCCGAATTCGGAATTGGTGATTTTGTCGAGGATCTCATCGCCCACCGGACCGTCGATGACGTTGCGCATGTGCTGATGGTCACGGAAGATGAACGGCATGTTGAAGACGTTCACGTCCGGTACCACGGGCCCGACGATACCCAGGCTTACGCGCGAGAGCTGTACCGCGCCGACCTGCATCTGCTCGATGACTTCCTTTTCAGAACCCAGGACACCGCCCGGGAAGTATTTGAACTTCAGCTCGCCATTGGTCTCCTGGGTCAGGGTCTTGCCCATGTTTTCCTCGGCGACCACGGTAGGGTAGCCGGCGGGGTGGATGTCGGCGAACTTGAGTTCCAGGGCGTGCGCCGCCTGGGCCAGGAAGGCCAGGGGCAGGGCTGCGATCAGAAGCGTACGTTTGAAGTTCATGGTCAATCTCCAGTCTTGTTGTTTTTTTTATGTGCTCATCCAGTGAAGCGGCAGTGCAGATCAGTTCGCGGAGTGTTTCAGTCCTCCAAACGCGGGTTCAGCCAGGCCCTTGACGCCGGGGTTTAGGGCGAACACGCCGCCGGCCAGGGATTGCGGGTCGGTGTCGTCACCGGGGCGGATCGAAGTGACGAACAGGGTGTCCAGGCGACTGCCGCCAAAGGCGCACATGGTCGGTTTCTTCACCGGCACTTGCAGTGAGCGGTCGAGACGGCCATCCGGGGTGAAACGGTGGATCAGGCCGGCATCGTTGGCACAGATCCAGTAGCAACCGTCGGCATCCACTGCGGCGCCGTCCGGGCGACCGGCCAGGGGCAGCATGTCGACGAACAGCCGCCGGTTGGACGGCGTGCCACTATCGATGTCGTAGTCGAAGGCCCAGATCTGTTGCACCAGCGGGTGTGAATCGGAGAGGTACATCGTCCGACCATCCGGGCTGAAGCCCAGGCCATTGGGCACGATGAAACCGCTCAGTTGCGCCTCGACCGGGCTGCGTTGCCCGGCCTCATAACGGTACATCCGGCCCTCGTCGGCGTTGGCCCCCATGTTCAGCACCATGCTGCCGGCCCAGAAGCGGCCCTGGCGGTCGCAACGGCCATCGTTGAGGCGCATGTCGGTGCGGCTGTGTTCGACGCTGGCACAGAGTTCACTGTCCAGGCTGCCGTCGTCATGGGGGTACAGGCGAAAGAAGCCGCTCTCCATGCCGGCGATCCAGCCACCGTCCTGGTGACGGGCCAGGCAGGCGAGCATTTCCGGGGCTTCCCAGCCCTTGAGTTGGCCGGTCCCGGCGTTCCAGCACTGCAGGCCGCCACTGGGAATATCCACCCAGTACAGGGCGTTTTCCTCGGGCACCCACACTGGGCTTTCCCCGACGGCGTTGCGTGCATCGACAATCAATTCGGCTTGCATGGTGATTCCCTTGTGCGTTCGTATCCCATGAAAAACAGGCGAATCAGTCGTCGAACGGGCCGGCCGCTACGAAGGCCCCGCCCTGGTAAATCCTGGCCGGGTCATCGGCGGCCGGCATTGGCTGCGCTTCGACCTTGGCGCGGAAAATCTCGGAAGTGTCCTTGGGCTGGTAGCCCAGGTGCGCGGCCTGGCTGTTGTCCCACCAGACGTCGCGGTTGGCGGACATGCCGTAGACCACGGTGTGTCCCACGTTCGGGGTGTAGAGCGAGCACTCGATCAATTGCGTGAGGTCGTCGTAGCTCAGCCAGGTGCTCATCATTCGGCGGTTCTGCGGTTCGGGGAACGACGAGCCGATGCGAATGCTCACGGTTTCGATGCCGTAGCGATCGAAGTAGAAACTGGCCACGTCCTCGCCGTAGGACTTGGACAGGCCGTAGTAGCCATCCGGGCGGCGAGGGGAGAGGGCGTCGAGGGCCTCGTCCTGCTTGTAGAAGCCGATGACGTGGTTGGAACTGGCGAAGATCACCCGCTTGACGCCGTGTTTACGCGCGGCTTCATAGATGTGGAACACGCCACTGATGTTGGCGCCGAGGATCTCTTCGAACGGGCGCTCCACCGAAACACCGCCAAAGTGCAGGATGGCATCGACACCTTCCACCAACTGGTGCACGGCCTGTTTATCCGACAGGTCGCACGGCACCACTTCTTCACTTTCGTCGATGGCCGGGGTCATGTTGGCGATGTCCGACAGGCGAATGTGGCGGGCGTAAGGCTTGAGGCGTTCGCGCAAGACCTTGCCAAGGCCGCCGGCGGCGCCGGTCAATAGCAGGCGATTGAAGGGGTGGCGAATCTGTGTCGTGGTCATGGCATTACCTGAGCAAACAATGAGAGGTACAGTTGTTATAAGTTGTCGTACGACTGGAAGGGAATATCCTTATCCTTCCGCTACCTTGTCAACGATTGATCGACGAACCGCTCTGGAACGGCGTCCCTGCCGCAGGTTGCCATGAGATGCGCTCATGGCATGGATCCTGGCATTACAGAAGCGAAAGCGGGTAGCTGATGAAGATCCGGTTCTCGTCGAACTCGTTGGTGCTGTAGTCCCGACGAATCGAGGCGTTACGCCATTTCACGTTGAGACTTTTCAGCGCGCCGCTTTGCACGGTGTAGGCCAGTTCGGTTTCGCGGCCCCATTCCTTACCGTCATCGACCGTAGCGGTGTGCACGTTGTCGCCGCTGATGTAGCGGTTCATCAGGGTCAGGCCCGGCACGCCGACGGCGGCGAAGTTGAAGTCGTGGCGCAACTGCCAGGATTTTTCCTTGGCGTTGTCGTAACTGGAGTTGTAGCTGTCGTTGGCCAGGGTGCCGCCGCTGGTGCCGTTGACGCGCATCCAGGCATCATCGCCGCCGACTTTCTGCAGGCCGACGTAGAAGGTGTTGCCGCCGTATTTGGCCGAGAGCATGGCGAACGCGGTCTTGTTGTCCAGGTCGCCGGCCAGCGCGCTGCCGTTTTCCTTGCCGGTGAAGTAGCCGAGGTTGGCACCCAGGGTCCAGTCGCCGATGGGCTGGCTGTGGGTCAGGTTGAAATATTGCTGCTGGTAGATGTCGGACAGTTCCGCGTACCAGACGCCGACCTGGGTGCGTTTTTCGTTGAAGGCGTATTCGCCGCCGCCGAAGTTGAAGCGGTCGGACGTGAACGCGCCGCGGCCGTTCATCGACATGTCTTCCATGCTCGCGTCGTTGCGCGGGCTGTTGGCGCGGAACTGGCCGCCGTAGAGGGTCAAACCGCTGATTTCGGTGGAGGTTACCTGGCCGCCACGGAAGGTTTGCGGCAGGGAGCGGCCGTCGTCGGAGCGCAGGATTGGCAGCACTGGCATCCATTCGCCGACCTTCAGTTCGGTTTTCGACACCTTGGCCTTGAGAGCCACGCCCAGGCGACCGAAGTCATCGGCAGGACGGCCGTCATCGTGCACCGGCAGCAACTGGGTGCCCGCCGTGCCACGGCCGCCGTCGAGCTTGAGCGAGTACGTGCCCAGCACATCCACGCCAAAACCGACCACGCCCTGGGTGAAACCGGACTTGGCGTCGAGGATGAAGTTCTGGGTCCACTCCTCGGCTTTGCCCTGGGCATTGTTCGGGTTGGTGAAGTTGCGGTTGAAGTAGGCGTTACGCAGGGTCAGCGTGGCCTTGGCATCATCGACGAAACCTTCGGCGCTGGCGGTCGTTGGTAGAAAGGTGGCGAGGCTGCTGCAACCGAGCAGAAGCAGCGTGGGGCTGGCGTTGAGAAGAGTACGGCGGTTTGGACGGTGGACGGGCGAAAAACGGACACGTGTGCTCACTATGACGCTCCCTACTTTTATTGTTGTTTTTATTTGTTATACGTCGTCGTACAACATGGAGGGGATTATTTGGAAGCGACTGCTCATTGTCAACTGGCCATTATTGGAATTATCCAACTCGGGTGTGCCTCAAAGTGAGGCGTTTCAATGGATGTCGCTGGCCGAGGTCAAGACCGCAGGCCGTGGCGCCGGGCAGATGCGAGGTTTGAGAATAGCGGTGGGGTGTCTGGTTGTGCGATGACTGGTCTAAGACATTAGTCGCATGTCGGCGATCGGAAGGCTTAAGCGGGCTTTTGTGGCGAGGGGATTTATCCCCGCTGGGCTGCGAAGCAGCCCCAATGACTGTCGCTGCGGTGTGTCAGGTTGATTGCATCCAGCTTCTTTAGGACTGCTTCGCAGCCCAGCGGGGATAAATCCCCTCGCCACAAGGTGTGTTGTTAGCCCTGTTTCCAGTTTAAACAGCTTGGTGTTTATCCAGATGTAGGATCGTTCGGGTTCGGGCTACGTTGTCTTGCGCCATTCCCTACAACTGCGCCAGAATCCGCCGGCTTGTGCGCCTTGGGGCAGGGCTCTATCGTTTCCGGGTCGCTGACGAATCAGCGATCGGGTTTGGTAGCCCGGCTTTTGACTTGTCGCATAGCCCTTGTAGCAGAGGCCTTTGGTATCTGTTTTTATGGCGGTCATGCGCAGGGCGTCTTCGGACGCGCCGGTTCTCCAAGTCACCGGTCTACCAACCCGCGTATGGCCGCCACCCTTCGTTTGGTAGCGAGGGTGATGGTCTCCTTTTTTCGATTTGGAGATTCATCTATGTTCAAACCCACACCCAACCCGCCGGACACCGATCCAGCCAACTCAAAAGCCTTCGACAAAGCCGCCGACCGCATCCTCGACCACTACCTCAAGCCCAAACCCAGCAAGCCCGAGGCCGATCCCGGCCAACTCTTCACCATCGCCCATGGCGTCGACACCGAAACCCTGCTCGCCAACCTCAGCGAAAACCTGGCCTCGGCCAATGCCATGGTCAATGACCTGGCCTTCGACCTGGAAGGTCCCAGGCGCCACATTGCCTTGGGCATCCTGCAACTGATCGAACTGAGCGGGTTGCTGGCGAACCGTGCGCTGGATAACGTCGAAGCACGCCAGTCGAGATAACGCAGGGGGCAACACCTGTGGCGAGGGAGCTTGCTCCCGCTGGGCTGCGCAGCAGCCCCAAATGGGCTGACGCGGTCTTTCAGGCAGATCGCATCAGCCAGTTTTACGACTGCTGCGCAGCCGAGCGGGAGCAAGCTCCCTCGCCACGAGAGTCCCCTGCGTACACATTTATCTGAACAGAACCACCGTCACATTGTGGGAGCGAGCTTGCTCGCTCCCACAGGGATCCCCAGTGTTTTCAGAAGTGGGTGAATGCTAGTCTTGATCAACGCTGTTGCCAGGGAGCCCTCATGGGCAATCACAAGATCGAGATTCGTCGCAGTAACGTCGAGAAAATCCTGTTGGCCGCCGAGAAGGTCTTTGCCGAGAAAGGCTTCGGCAGCACCGCCATGGCTGACATCGCCGCCGAAGTGCAATTGCCGCGTTCCAACCTGCATTACTACTTCAGCACCAAGAGCGAGCTGTACAGCGCCGTGCTGTTCGACCTGCTGGAAGTCTGGAAACAGGACGCCTTGTGCTTCGAGATGTTCGACGACCCAAGGGTGGTGCTCAGCAGTTACATCCGCGCCAAGATGAACCACTCCCGCAGCCGGCCCTACGGCTCGAAGGTCTGGGCCAACGAAATCATCCACGGCGCCCCGACCCTGGGCCAGGCTTTGGACGCCAGCCTCTACGACTGGGCCAAGATGAAGGAAGCGAAAATCCGCCAGTGGGTGGATGACAAACGCATTCTGCCGGTGGAGCCGTCAAGCCTGCTTTACATGATCTGGGCCTCGACCCAGCACTACGCCGACTTCGACCATCAGATCAACATTCTCAATGATCATCAGCCGCTGTCGGACATGCAGTTCGAAAAGGCGGTGCAGACCGTGACCAGTGTGATATTGCGGGGGATTGGGTTGGAGCCTTGAAAATTTGACGCAACTGATGGCCCTATCGCGAGCAGGCTCGCTCCCGCAGAGGACCGGTTGTGAACAGATGATCTGTGTTCACCACAAATCCAATGTGGGAGCGAGCCTGCTCGCGATGACGGCAGCCCAGACACCGCAAATTTCAAACCGCTACATGGTAGGGATTACGCGGATCATGGTTCCAATCCAGAAACGGCTTACCGGTGTCCACCGTCACCATCTCGATGCAGTCCTGCACCGGGCAGGTGATCTGGCACAGGTTGCAGCCCACGCATTCTTCATCGATCACTTCATATTTACGCGTGCCGTCCGCCTGCTTGAGGCTGGCGATGGCCTGGTGCGAGGTGTCTTCACAGGCGATGTGGCAGCGCCCGCAGCCGATGCAGGCGTCCTGGTCGATCTTGGCGATGACCTGGTAGTTGATGTCCAGGTACTTCCAGTCGGTGGTGTTGCCCACCGCGCGACCGGAGAACGCTTGCAGATTGGCATGGCCCTGGCTGTCCATCCAACGCGACAACCCGTCCTTCATCTCTTCGACGATGCGAAACCCATGCAGCATCGCCGCCGTGCACACTTGCACCGCGCCGCTGCCCAGGGCGATGAATTCCGCGGCGTCACGCCAGCTGCCGATGCCGCCAATGCCACAGATGGGCAAGCCTTGGGTCTGCGGGTCGCGGGCGATTTCGGCGACCATGTTCAGGGCGATGGGTTTGACTGCCGAACCGCAGTAGCCGCCGTGGGTGCTCTGGCTGCCGACGCTGGGCAGGGCGACCATGCGGTCCAGGTCGACGCTGGTGATGGAGTTGATGGTGTTGATCAACGACACTGCGTCCGCGCCACCGCGATGGGCCGCGCGGGCGGCGACGCGGATGTCGGTGATGTTCGGTGTGAGCTTGACGATCACCGGCAGCGAGCAATAGGTCTTGCACCAGCGGGTCACTTGCTCGACATACTCCGGCACCTGGCCGACCGCCGCGCCCATGCCCCGTTCCGGCATGCCGTGGGGGCAACCGAAGTTCAGTTCAATACCGTCGGCGCCGGTGGCTTCCACCAGGGGCAGGATGCGTTTCCAGGATTCTTCGACGCAGGGCACCATCAACGACACGATCAACGCCCGGTCCGGCCAGTCCTTTTTCACCTGGGTGATTTCCCGCAGGTTGATCTCCAGGGAACGGTCGGTGATCAGCTCGATGTTATTGATGCCCAGCACCTCGCGATTGGCGCCGTAGTGGGCCGAGTAGCGCGACGACACGTTCACCGCCGCCGGGTCTTCCCCGAGGGTTTTCCAGACCACGCCACCCCAGCCGGCCTCGAAGGCGCGGATCACGTTGTAGGCCTTGTCGGTGGGTGGGGCGGAGGCCAGCCAGAACGGATTGGGAGCTTTGATGCCGGCGAAGACAATCGACAGATCGGCCATTTACGCAGCCTCCACGTTGAGCATCAGTTGAGCGTTGATCGCCTCGGCGGCGAGCTTGCCGTGCTGCACGGCCTGCACGGTGAGGTCCTGGTCCAGGCTGGTGCAATCGCCGCCGGCGTAGACCCCGGGAACGCTGGTGCGCAGGTGTTCGTCCACCAGGATCCGTCCGTCCTGGCGCTTGAGTTCCCGGGCCAGAGGGTCCACCAGCGCGTTGTCGTCGAAGGCTTGGCCGATGGCTTTGAAGATGGCGTCGGCAGGCAGGTCGAAGGTTTCGGCGCTGGTGACCAGCCGCCCGTTTTCCAGATGGGTACGGGAAAAGCGCATGCCGCGCACATGGCCGGCGTCATCGAGCAACACCTGCTGCGGCTGAGCCCAGGTCAATAGGCGCACCTGATTGGCCTTGGCGATGTCTTGCTCGTGCAAGGTCGCGCCCATGTCTTCCAGGCCACGACGGTAGACCAGGTTGACGTCCCGGGCGCCGAGGCGGGCCATTTGCACGGCCATGTCGATGGCGGTGTTGCCGGCGCCGAGGACGATGCAACGGTCGGCCAGCGGCAACTGGCTGAGGTCGTCGGCCTGGCGCAGTTCGCGGATGTACTCGGTGGCGGGTAGCAGCCCCGGTGCCTGTTCGTCACTCAGGCCCAGTTGTTTGCTGGCGGCCAGGCCGAGGCCGAGGAACACCGCGTCGAATTGCTGATGCAGGTCGCTCAGGCTCAGGTTCTCGCCGAGTTTCTGGCCATGGCGGATTTCGATGCCGCCGATGCCCAGCAGGAAATCCAGTTCGCGTTGGGCGTAATCGTCCACCAGTTTGTACTTGGCGATCCCGTATTCGTTGAGGCCGCCGGCTTTCTCTCGGGCTTCGAAAATCACCACGTCATGGCCATGCATCGCGCTGCGGTGCGCACACGACAACCCCGCCGGCCCGGCGCCGACCACGGCGATGCGCTTGCCGGTGGCGGCGGCCCGGTGGAACGGGTGTTCACTGAAGTGGGCGTTGTCCACCGCGTAGCGTTGCAACAGGCCGATCAGCACCGGTGCGCACTCGTGGGCGTTGTTGCGCACGCAGGCTTGCTGGCACAGCACCTCCGTGGGGCAGACCCGGGCGCAACTGCCGCCGAGTATATTGGCCGAGAGGATTTTCTGCGCCGCGCCTTGGACGTTGTCCTGGTGGATGTTGCGAATGAACGAAGGGATATCGATTTCGCTCGGACAGGCATTCACGCACGGCGCGTCGTAGCAGTACAGGCAGCGAGAGGCCTCCAGGTGGGCCTGGCGCGCATTGAGCGGCGGCGCCAGGTCGCTGAAGCGGGCGGCGAGGGTGGCCGGGTCTTCCTGGGAATGGGGGAGGTGACTCAAGGGCTGGATCATGTAATGAGCCTCACGGTGTTTGAGGTGCTGCCTCTGGTGGGCAGTGGTTTTTTTCGGTGTCTGGACTGGCCTCATCGCGAGCAGGTTCGCTCCCACACTGGATTTCGGGTGAGCGCGAAATCTGTGTGCACAGCAGACCCTGTGGGAGCGAGCCTGCTCGCGATAGGCCGGAGGCCGCTCTCAGCGTTCCACGGCAACCGGCCTGTGCAACTCCGCCCGCTTACTCAGCAAATCGAACACCGCCGGATACGCCGGCCGTTCGATGTAGCGCCCGGCACCGCGTTCGGCACGCAGGTCGCCATCGGCCCAGACCAGCCGACCCTGGCTGATGGTGTGGCTGGGTACGCCGCGTACGGTCTTGCCTTCGAAGATGTTGAAGTCCACCTGCTGATGGTGGGTCTTGGCGGAAATCGTGCGGCTGCCCTGGGGATCCCAGAGCACCAGGTCGGCATCGGCGCCGACGCGGATCGCGCCCTTGCGTGGGTAGAGGTTGAAGATCTTCGCGGTGTTGGTGGAGGTGAGGGCGACGAAGTCCTGCATCGACAATTTGCCGCTGTTGACCCCTTCGTCCCAGAGCACCGCCATGCGGTCTTCGATCCCGGCGGTGCCGTTGGGGATCTTGCTGAAGTCGTCGCGGCCGGCGGCTTTTTGCTCGGCGCAGAAGCAGCAGTGGTCGGTGGCGGTGGTGTGCAGGTTGCCCGACTGCAAGCCGTGCCAGAGTGCGTCCTGATGCCCGCGTGGGCGAAACGGTGGGCTCATCACGTAACCGGCGGCAGTCTGCCAGTCCGGGTGGCGATAGACGCTGTCGTCCAGCAGCAGATGCCCGGCCAGCACTTCACCGTAGACCGGTTGGCCCTTGCTGCGGGCGTAGGTGATTTCGTCCAGGGCTTCCTTGGTGGACACGTGCACCAGGTACAACGGCGTGCCCAGGGTCTCGGCAATGCGAATGGCCCGGCTCGCGGCTTCGCCTTCCACTTGCGAGGGCCGCGACAGCGGATGGGCTTCCGGCCCAGTGATGCCCTGGGCCAGCAGCTTGCGTTGCAGGTGGTAGACCAGCTCGCCGTTCTCGGCGTGCACGGTGGGCACCGCGCCCAATTCCAGGCAGCGCTCGAAGCTCGCGACCAAGGTGTCGTCGGCGGCCATGATCGCATTCTTGTAGGCCATGAAATGCTTGAAGCTGTTCACCCCGTGGTGGCTGACCAGCTCGGCCATTTCTTCGCGGACCTGTTCGCTCCACCAGGTGATCGCCACGTGGAAACCGTAGTCGCTGGCGCTTTTCTCGGCCCAGCCGCGCCATTGATGAAAGGCTTCCATCAGCGACTGCTGGGGGTTGGGAATCACGAAGTCGATGATCGATGTAGTGCCCCCGGCCAAGCCCGCTGCCGTGCCGCTGAAGAAGTCTTCACTGGCGACCGTGCCCATGAACGGCAACTGCATGTGCGTATGGGGGTCGATGCCGCCGGGCATCAGGTATTGACCACTGCCATCGAGCACTTCGACGTCGGCGGGAACATCCAGGTTGTCACCAATGGCCTTGATCACGCCGTCGGCGCAAAACACATCGGCGCGATAACTTTCATCATGGGTAATAACGGTGGCGCCACGGATCAACAGAGACATTCCGAGTTCCTCGCAGGCATGACCGACTGTTGCCGGTTCTTTATGTTTTATCGATCACGGTAGGTAAAGTCGTGCCGGTTTATATTCTTGTCACTACTGTCAGGATTAGAAGCTAGCTGGAGTTATTGAAATGAGCAAGATTATTTTTTATAAGCTTATTCGTTAATTAACTTATTGAAATTAAAGAAATAAATTATTAAATCACCAAAATGGTGAGCCTGCTCACCATTTTGACGCACTTGACAGGATCGTTATTTGAGCGAGATTTGTCATGGTAAATCAGCGGCTTGAAAGTGCTGGAAGTGCGGTCTAGACGCCTCGCGTTGATCCGGGGTGCACCACTTTGAATCTCTCACTCGACAGGGCGTGAAGGTCATCTAGCCTCAAGGGCGACAAGCAGGGATTGAAACAAGGCAATCACGTGGCTTTAAAACGTTAAACATCAAAAGGTTGAAAGGGTTATATCGATCATCCGGTCAGCTCGACGCATTATCCGGCACGGTTATTGAGTGCCGTCGTGGGTCTGGCGGGGTGGTCGGTAGCACGCGTGCAAGTACTCCGGCCATCGCCAGTCGATGAGCAAAAATAATGAAAACAGTGGAGCGGACATGACCAGATCAACAGTGACTGAGCGCGACGGATTGTTCGAGCTTGAAGCCGGCAGCGACGTCCTCGACAGCCCCCGTTACAACCACGACATCGCGCCGACCAAGGTGCACGAGCGAACCTGGAACAAATGGCACATCACCGCCCTGTGGGTCGGCATGGCGATCTGCGTGCCGACCTACACCCTCGGTGGCGTGCTCACCGCCTACTTTGGCCTGACGGTGGGCGAGGCGTTGCTGGCGATCCTGTTTGCCAACATCATTGTGCTGATTCCCTTGACCCTGAACGCCTTCGCCGGAACCAAGTACGGCATTCCGTTTCCAGTGTTGCTGCGCTCGTCCTTCGGTGTCATCGGCTCCAACGTCCCGTGTCTGATTCGCGCCCTGGTAGCGTGTGGCTGGTTCGGCATCCAGACGATGTTCGGCGGCCTGGCGATCCACCTGTTTCTCGGCTCGCTGTTCGACGGCTGGAAGAGCCTCGGCGGAACCGGCGAGGTGATCGGCTTCATGGTGTTCTGGGTCATGAACCTGTGGGTGGTGTTGCGCGGTGCCGAGTCGATCAAATGGTTGGAAACCCTGTCCGCGCCGCTGCTGGTGCTGGTAGGTGCCGGCCTGTTGGTGTGGGCGTTGCCGAATGTCTCGTTGACTGAATTGATGGCGGTCCCGGCCAAACGCCCAGAGGGTGCCAGCGTGATCGGTTACTTTCTTGCCGGGCTGACCGCCATGGTCGGTTTCTGGGCCACGCTGTCGTTGAACATTCCAGATTTCAGCCGCTACGCCAAGAGTCAGAAAGACCAGGTCGTAGGGCAGATCATCGGCCTGCCGCTGACCATGTTCCTGTTCGCCTCCCTCGGCGTGGTCATGACCGCCGCTTCGGAAAAACTGGTGGGGGTGACCGTCTCCGACCCGGTGACCTTGATCGGGCACATCCAGAGCCCGGTGTGGGTGGCGCTGGCCATGGTGCTGATCATCGTCGCCACGCTCTCGACCAACACCGCCGCCAACATCGTCTCGCCCACCAACGACTTCCAGAACCTGGCGCCGAAACTGATCGGCCGGACCAAGGCCGTGATGCTCACCGGCCTGGTGGGGTTGGCGCTGATGGCCCATGAACTGCTGAAAAAGCTTGGCCTGATCGTTTCCGAGGTCAGTCTGGAATCGGTCTATTCCAACTGGCTGCTGGGCTATTCGAGTCTGCTGGGGCCGATTGCCGGGATCATGGTGGTGGATTATTTCCTGATCAAGAAACAGCAACTGGACCTCGCCGGCCTGTACCGCGACGACGTTTACCCGGCGTGGAACTGGAACGGTTTCATCGCCTTTGGCGTGCCGGTGGTGCTGACATTGCTGTCCCTGGGCAGCGATGCGTTCAGTTGGTTCTACAGCTATGGCTGGTTCACCGGCTCGGCGTTGGGCGGGGTGATTTATTACGGGTTGTGCGGTATGCGAGCGAGCCCGTCCGTCGCTAAAACTGCGGTGTGAAGGCGGGCCTCATCGCGAGCAGGCTCGCTCCCACAGGGGGATTTGCTGTGCACACAGATTTTGCATCCACCCCAATCCAGTGTGGGAGCGAGCCCGCTCGCGATAGCAGCCTCAAGACACCAACAAAATGCCTGAAAAAATGGAGATCCCCATGAACGCCGCCATCGACGTCCTGCAATCCACCCACCAGCACATCAACCGCGACCGCCTGTGGCAATCGCTCATGGACCTGGCCCAGCTCGGTGCCACGGTCAAGGGCGGTGTGTGTCGGCTGGCCTTGACGGATCTGGACCGCCAGGCTCGCGACCTGTTCGTGCAATGGACCCAGGCGGCGGGCTGCACCGTCAGCATCGATGCGGTGGGCAATATCTTCGCCCGGCGCCCGGGGCGCAATCCGAACCTGCCACCGGTGATGACCGGCAGCCACATCGATACCCAGCCCACCGGAGGCAAGTTCGATGGCTGCTTTGGCGTACTGTCCGGGCTGGAAGTGCTACGTACCCTCAATGATCTGAACATCGAAACCGAGGCCCCCCTGGAAGTAGTGGTGTGGACCAACGAAGAAGGCTCGCGCTTCGCCCCGTGCATGATGGGCTCCGGGGTGTTCGCGGAAAAATTCACCCTCGAAGAAACCCTGGCCAAGGTCGACGCCGAAGGCATCACCGTCGGCCAGGCGTTGAATGCCATCGGCTATGCCGGCACGCGCCAGGTCAGCGGGCACCCGGTGGGCGCATATTTCGAGGCGCACATCGAACAGGGGCCAATCCTGGAAGACGAGGGCAAGACCATCGGCGTGGTCATGGGCGCCCTGGGGCAGAAATGGTTCGACTTGACACTGCGCGGTGTGGAAGCTCACGCCGGCCCGACCCCGATGCACCTGCGCAAGGACGCCCTGGTGGGCGCCTCGATCATTGTCGGCGCCGTCAACCGCGCCGCCCTCGGCCATCAACCCCATGCCTGCGGCACGGTCGGTTGCCTGCAAGCCTATCCGGGCTCGCGCAATGTCATCCCCGGTGAAGTGCGCATGACCCTGGATTTCCGTCACCTGGAACCGGCACGCCTGGATTCGATGATCGCCGAGGTCAAGCAAGTGATCGAAGACACCTGCCGCCAGCACGGCCTGACCTTCGACTTGAAACCCACCGCCGATTTCCCGCCGCTGTATTTCGACCAGGGCTGCGTCGACGCCGTCCGCGGTGCCGCCCAAGGGTTGGGCCTGTCCCACCTGGACATCGTCAGCGGTGCCGGTCATGACGCGATCTTCCTCGCCGAACTGGGCCCGGCCGGGATGATCTTCGTGCCCTGCGAAGGCGGCATCAGCCACAACGAAATCGAAAACGCCGCCCCAGACGACCTCGCCGCCGGCTGTGCGGTGCTGCTGCGGGCGATGCTGGCCGCTTCACAGGCGATTGCCGAGGGGCGCATGGCGGCGTGAAGGGCCGATGCACTATTGCAAACCCATGTGGTCGTAACTTTCAACGCATCCATGCTTGAACCCTACTGACCACATGGAGACCCAATGAATCAGCAAGTCCCGACCACCGATACCAACCGTCGCCAATTGCTGCAGATCATTGCCGGACTGTCCGACGGGGTGATGTTGATCGAGGTCGACCAGACCATCGCCTGGGCCAACGCAGCGGCCTTGACGATGCACGGGGTCAAGGACCTCAGTGAGCTGGGCACCACGGCCCGGCAATATGCCCGGCGCTTCAATCTGCGTTACCGCAACAATCATCCACTGACCGAAGACAACTACCCCATCGCCCGGGTTGCCCGTGGCGATGAGTTCAGCGATGTGCTGGTGGAAGTCACGCCTCAGGCCGATCCCGATCGCACCTGGGTGCATCGGATCCGCAGCATGGTGCTGGCTGACCGCAACGGCGAGCCGGAACTGCTCGTGTTGATCCTCAGCGATGCCACCGAATGGGCCAGCGCCGAGCAGCGCTTCGAGAAAACCTTCGGCGCCAATCCGGCGCCGGCGGTGATCTGCCGCCTCAGCGACCTGCGTTACATCAAGGTCAACCCGGGGTTCCTGGAGATGACCGGCTACACCCGGGAGCAGGTGATCGGGCGTTCGGTGTATGAACTGGATGTGCTCGAAGCCGCCGAGAAACGCGACCTGGCCATCGAGCGCCTGGGGCAGGGCGCGACCATTCCACAAATGCAGGCCGAGTTGAAGTTGCCCGACGGCACCAGCAAGCAGGTGATCGTCGCCGGCCAGCCGCTGGATCTGCACGACGAAGACTGCATGCTGTTTTCCTTCATGGACATGGAGCCGCGCCGCAAGGCCGAAACGGCGCTGCGCCAGAGCGAGGAGCGCTTTGCCAAGTCGTTCCGCCTGTCACCCGTGCCCACCCTGGTGTGCAGCGCCGAGCAACAGTTGTTGGAAATCAACGAAGCGTTCCTCCAGACCACCGGTTACGCCAGCGAAGAGTTGCTGGGTAAAACCGTGGAAGAGATCGGCTTTCTCGACAAGGACGCCAGTGCCGCGCTGTTCGCCCGGCTGGAAAAGGCCGCCGCGGTCTCACGTATCGACGTCAAGGTGCACAAGAAGGGCGGTGAACTCATCGACTGTGAGGTCGCCGCCGATACCGTGCTCATCCAGGACAAGCCTTGCTATCTGCTGGTGCTGATGAACATCACCGAGCGCAAACGCTCGGAGCTGGAGTTGGTGGCGGCTATCGAGGAGGTGATGAAAGACGCTTCCTGGTTCAGTCGGACCCTGATTGAAAAACTGGCTAACGTGAAGAGTATCAACGCCCAGGTGCCCAGCGTGTCATTCACCGAGCTGACAGCCCGGGAGCGAGATGTGCTGGGGCTAATTTGCGAAGGCCTGGCCGACAAGGAAATCGCCGCGCGCCTCAAGCTCGCGCCCAACACCGTGCGCAATCACGTGGCGACCCTGTATTCGAAACTGGATGTCCATAGCCGTAGCGAGGCAATTGTCTGGGCCCGGGAGCGGGGGTTGTTCGCTAACGAATGGCGGATGAAGGCACCATGATAGCCAGTGCAAATGCACCTGGCGTGCTGGTGCAAATTCGGGTTTTGCAGGAAGGGGCGGTTCCTTAGGCTGTCAGGGTGCGACATCGTCCATGATGTCGCGTCCCCACGAAACACGTAAGGAATACGCCACAATGTACAGCGAACGAACCCAGTATCAGAGCGACAGGACGTCTACGCGGACCAGGAGGTCGGAGCTGTCCACCGTTCATTTGCGCCCCCGGGGCTGAGGTGCATCACATGACCCATCTGGCCCCCTTGCGCGCCCGCCTCGAAGAAAGTTTTACGCCGCTGGCCTGCGAATGCAGCCTCAATGGTGACGGCACCCTCACCGTGCGCCTGTATCACCGCGAAAGTGGAGAGGTGGACCTGGTGGTGAGCGGTATGAGCGTCGACAGCGTCCGCTCGGAAGAAAGCATCGCCAAGTTGATCGATGAGCTGCGCTATGAGTTGCATAACACCCCGCTGCATCGCAGTGATGCCTGATAGATAAAGATCAAGCACACCACACCGTGGCGAGGGAGCTTGCTCCCGCTGGGTCGCGTAGCGACCCCAAAACCTGCCGGACGCGCATGCCAACCAAACCATGTCCACCGGTTTTGCGACTGCTTCGCAGCCGAGCGGGAGCAAGCTCCCTCGCCACAGATGCTGCTCCAGCCCTATGACTACAACAACGTCCCCCGGCAATCGAGCACCAGCCGCGCGCCGCCGTGTTCGCTGCTACCCACCTCCAACGTGAACCCATGCAGATTGACGATCGCCGCGACGATCGACAGACCCAGGCCAAACCCACTTTGCTGGCTGCTGCCCTCGGCGCGGTAGAAGCGGCGAAACACGGCCTTGCGCTCCGCTTCGGGGATGCCGGGGCCGGAGTCGAGCACTTCGATGCGGGTGCTGTCGCCCTGATCGACCCCACGCAGGGTCACCTTGCCCCCCGGCGGGGTGAACTTGATGGAATTGCTCAGCAGGTTCGACACTGCCTCGAACAGCAACGCCCGGTCGCCGTTGAGCAGGGGCAGGGCGTCGGGCACTTCCAGGGTGAACGTCAGTTCGCCTTCTTCGGCCAGCGGCAGGTAAAAGTCGTGCAGTTCCTGCAATAACTGCAACGGATCGAGGCGCACGAACCCCGAGCGGCGCTGCTGGTCTTCCAGTTCGGAAATCCGCAACAGCCCTCGAAACCGAGCCATCAGGGTGTCTGTCTCGGCGATCACCTGGTCCATCTGCAAGGCCTCGGGCGAGCCGTCCGGGGCCTCTTGCTGGATGCGATACAACTGGGCGCGCAAGCGGGTCAGCGGGGTGCGCAGGTCATGGGCGATGTTGTCGCACACGCCCTTGACCTCGTTCATCAAGCGTTCGATGCGGTCGAGCATGGCATTGACGATCGCCGCCAGCATGTCCAGTTCATCACGCCGGCTCGACAGCGGCAGGCGATGGGTCAGGTCGCCGGCGACGATGGCTTCGGCGCTGGCCTGCAGTTTGCGAATCCGCCGCAGCGGTCGGCGGCGCAACAGATGCCAGCCAGCGATGCCCGGCAGGATCGTCAGCGATACCCCCCAGAACAGCGCATGCAAGATGATGCGGGTCACAGCGAACAGTGAGCCGTTGTCCCGGGCCAGGACCAGCCAGCGGCCGTCCTGGGTGCGGGTCGCCACCGCGTCACAACTGTCGGAAGGTACGCTCGGATCGTCGGAATCGACGCAGCCGCCGAGCATGTGGATCTTGCCATCCAGCGGCAGGTCGGTGGGGATTCGTTGGATCGGCCCGCCCAAATGCCGCAGTTGCGGATCGAACAGGCCGTAGGCATCGACGCCGCGCTCGTCCAGCGTCAGGCTGGCCATGAGCGCGTCTTCCAGTTGATCGCCATGGATCCGGGCGAACAGATGCTGGCGCTGCATCAGGGAGTGCTTGGCCAGGCTGTCGAGGTAGCCGAATACTTCGTAGTACATCACCCCCATCAGGATCGCGCTCCAGATCACGAACAGCGAACTGTACAGCGCCAGCAGGCGGCTGCTGGAGGAGCGCCAGCCCTTAGCGGGGTTCAGCAATGACATAGCCGGAACCCCGTACCGTGCGAATCAGCGGTTCCAGGCCCGGCGGGTCGATTTTCTTGCGCAGGCGGCCGATGTGGACGTCGATCAGGTTGGTGCCGGGGTCGAAGTGATAGCCCCAGACTTCTTCGAAAATCATCATGCGCGAGAGGATCTGCCCGCTATTGCGCATCAGGAATTCCAGCAGCTTGTATTCGGTGGGCAGCAGGCTGAGCAATTGGCCGTTACGGCTGGCTTCGCGGCTGATCAGGTTCAGCTCCAGGTCGGCCACCCGCAGCACGGTCTCCGGCTCGCGGGCGCCGTTGTTGCGCCGCAGCAGCACTTCGACCCGGGCAGCCATTTCGTCGGTGGCGAACGGCTTGGTCAGGTAATCGTCGCCGCCGGCTCGCAGGCCGCGAACCCGCTCATCCACGTCCGAGAGGGCGCTGATCATCAGGATCGGCGTGGCCACGCCCATGGTACGCAGGGTGGTGACGATCACCAGGCCGTCGAGCTCGGGCAGCATGCGGTCGAGGGTGATCAGGTCGTAGTCGCCGCTGACCGCTCGTTCCAGGCCTTCGCGGCCGTTGTCGACCCAGTCGACGTCCAGGCCGTTGCGGGTCAGCTCGGCAACGATTTCACGGGCGGTCACGGCGTCGTCTTCGATGGTCAGGATGCGGTTCATGGGCGGTACCGTGTGGGGAAATTGGAGCGATTGCGCAGCATTTTGCCAAAGAATACCTGTCGGCTTTCTGAAAAAAAGTTCATGAGCCGGCGAGCCGATTCGCTGGCCTGGATCAACACTTGGTCACAAATAATCCCTAACATAAATTTCGCGCGCACTATCCTGTTGCATCTTCATGCCCCGCTTTGGCGCACCGTTGCTATAGGGTATCGACGTAAACGGTGAGGGTGTGCCGCCAGGAGCCTAGACCTCAAAGAACCTTCAAGGAAGAGCAGTATGATGCAACCTCAAGACTCTCTACGCCGAAAATTCGATATCCAGCCGTTGGCCCGGGCCGACATGACCGTGCGCCTGGACGGGCAGGCTGTCAGTGCCGCCCAGGGTGAAACCGTCCTCACTGTCATTCAATCCCTGGGCCAACGTCAGGTGGCCCGCAACGATCACGACCAGATCAGCGGTGCCTACTGCGGCATGGGCGTGTGCCAGTGCTGCCTGGTCAAGATCGACGGTCGCCACAAGCGCCGCGCCTGCCAGACCCTGGTACGCCCTGGCATGCAGATCGAAACCCGGGCCAATCGCATCACCGAAACGGAGGCACCATGAGCCTCGATCCGGTGATTGTCGGCGGTGGGCCGGCAGGTATGGCGGCGGCCATTGAATTGGCCTCGCACGGGGTGCGCTGCACCTTGCTCGAAGAAGCGCCGCGCCTGGGTGGCGTGGTGTATCGCGGACCGTTGCGCGATGGCGTGCGCCTGGATTACCTCGGCCCGCGCTACAGCGAAGCCCTGGAGAAACTCCATGGTGAATTCCAGCAACACGCCGGGCTGATCGACGTGCGATTGAGCAGCCGGGTCATTGGCGCCGAAGGCTTCCGGGCGCTGATGCTGCTGGACGCTGACGAACGCTTGCGCGAGGTGGCCTATTCGCACCTGATCCTGGCGGCCGGCTGTCACGAACGCAGCGTGCCATTTCCTGGCTGGACCCTGCCGGGGGTGATGATGCTCGGTGGCCTGCAATTGCAGATCAAGAGCGGCGTGGTCAGGCCGCCGAGCCCAGTGGTGATCGCCGGCACGGGGCCGTTGCTGCCGCTGGTGGCCTGCCAGCTGCACGCTTCGGGCGTGGCGGTGGCGGGTGTCTATGAAGCCTGTGCGTTCGGCCGGATCGCCAAGGAAAGCCTGGCCCTGCTGAACAAGCCACAGCTGTTTCTCGATGGCCTGAGCATGCTCGCCTATCTCAAGCTCAATCGCATTCCCGTGCGCTACGGCTGGGGCGTGGTCCAGGCGGACGGCGAGGGTGAGTTGAGCCATGTCACCGTCGCGCCGTATTCCAGTACCTGGGAGCCGGACCTGAAACGCTCCGAACAGATACCGGCCCAGACGCTGGCGGTCGGCTACGGGTTCATCCCGCGCACTCAATTGAGCCAGCAGATGGGCCTGGAGCACGGTTTCAGTGAGGACGGCTATTTGCGGGCGGTGTCCGATGCCTGGCAACAAAGCAGCGAAGCGCACATTCACCTGGCCGGCGACATGGGCGGGATTCGCGGTGGTGAAGCCGCGATGCTGAGCGGACGCATCGCGGCGCTGTCGATCCTGATGCAGCGCAATGTGCTGGACCCGTCCACGGCCCTGGCACAGCGCGAACGCTACCAGGGGCAACTGGAGCGGATCATCCGCTTTCGCGCCGCCGTGGATCGCTATACCCAGCGTGGCGCCGGGCAAACCACATTGCCGGCGGCCGATACGGTGATCTGCCGCTGCGAGCACGCCACCCGCGCCGACATCGACCGGGCGCTGGAACAAGGCGTCCAAGACATGGCCAGCCTGAAGATGCGCACCCGCGTGAGCATGGGCGATTGCCAGGGGCGGATGTGCGTCGGCTATTGCAGCGATCGCCTGCGCGAAGCCACCGGGCGGGCCGATGTGGGCTGGCTGCGGCCGCGTTTCCCCATCGATCCAATCCCCTTTTCAGCGTTCCAGAACGTCGGCACGGAGGCCGTTTCCCATGATTAAGGACTATGACGTGGTCATCGCCGGTGGCGGTGTGATCGGCGCCTCTTGTGCCTATCAATTGTCCAAGCGCAAACACCTGAAGATCGCCCTGATCGACAGCAAGCGCCCCGGCAATGCGACCCGCGCGTCGGCGGGTGGGCTGTGGGCCATCGGTGAGTCGGTGGGCCTGGGGTGCGGGGTGATCTTCTTTCGCATGATGTCGGCCAACCGCAAGCGCCAGACCCAGGGCGCCGCCGTGGCGGTGGATGCCAGCACGCCGCATATCCTGCCCCAGTCGTTCTTCGATTTCGCCTTGCAGTCCAATGCGATGTATCCGCAGTTGCACCGCGAGTTGATCGACAACCACGGCATGGATTTCAAGTTCGAGGAGACCGGGCTCAAGTTCGTGATCTACGACGACGAAGACCGTTTGTACGCCGAGCACATCGTCGCCTGCATTCCGCACCTGGCCGACCAGGTGCGCTGGCTTGACCAGGCGGCCTTGCGAGAGGCGGAGCCGAATGTCAGCCATGAAGCCCTGGGGGCGCTGGAGTTTCTCTGCGATCACCAGGTCAGCCCTTTCCGTCTGGCCGACGCCTACACCGAAGGCGCCCGGCAGAATGGCGTCGATATGTTCTTCAACACCAGCGTGACTGAAGTCCTGCGCAGTGGTTCGCGGGTCACCGGGGTGAAAACCGCCGAGGCCGGGACCTTCATCTGCCGGACCCTGATCAACGCGGCCGGTGCCTGGGCGGCGGACCTGAGCGAACAGGCCACTGGCGTACGGATTCCGGTCAAGCCGGTCAAGGGGCAGATCCTGCTGACCGAGCGCATGCCGAAAATCCTCAACGGCTGCCTGACCACCAGCGACTGCTATGTGGCGCAGAAAGACAACGGTGAAATCCTCATTGGCAGCACCACCGAAGACAAAGGCTTCGATGTGACCACGACCTATCCGGAGATCGAAGGGCTGGTGCAAGGCGCGGTACGGTGCATCCCGCAGTTGGCCGACATCAACCTGAAACGAACCTGGGCCGGCCTGCGCCCGGGTTCGCCTGATGAATTGCCGATCCTGGGGCCGATGCGCGGCGTGGAGGGCTATCTCAATGCCTGCGGGCATTTCCGCACCGGCATCCTCACCTCGGCCATCACCGGGGTACTGCTGGACAAGCTGGTGAACAACGAGCCGTTGCCGCTGGACATCACGCCATTTCTGGAAGAACGCTTCGAGGTGGCGCCGAAGGCCGTTGAAACAAAAGAAGTGGAACTGGCCTGAGAATAAGCCTTCTCTACCTACAGAGATTTGTAATGAACCCTGTGGGAGCCGAGCTTGCTCGCGATGACGGCGGCACATTCAGCATCCATGCAAGCTGACCCACCGCTATCGCGAGCAAGCTCAGCTCCCACACTGTTCTGGATGTTCACAAATCTGGCCTTCACCCCAAATCCCCTGTGGGAGCGGGCTTGCTCGCGAAAGCGGTCCATCTGAGACGGTGATGTTGAATGTGCTACCGCCTTCGCGAGCAAGCCCGCTCCCACACAAGTCGCGCTCGTCCGCTATTCCATCGGCGTGCTGACAAACGCCTCCAGCCCTTCGGCATAAGCCGTGAAGGCACTGATCAACGGGAAAGCCTTGCCCTGCACCTGATCCGGCACCACGAGGTTGGTGAAACTCCACGCCACTGCCACCGTGATGCCAGCCTGATCAATCGAGCCATCGGTGCTCAACGGCTGTTTCTCCAGTTCCTGCTCCAGCATTCCATAGGCCGCCGCCAGTTGGCCTTCCACGCGTTCAACCCAAGGTGCGTGCTGAATTTCCGCCGGCCGCAGGTTGCGCTCATAGTAAATCTGCACCGATTTCTCGCACGCCGCCAAGGCCAGGCCGAGCAGGCGCAGTGAGTGCACTCGTTGCCCAATGTCGGCCGGCATCAAGCTTTTCCCAGGCGCGGCCAAGGCCTCCAGGTAGTCAATGATCAACGTGGAGTCCATCAGCACGGTGCCGTCGTCCAGCACCAGGGAAGGGGCTTTGACCGTCGGGTTGATGCGTTGGAATTGTTCGAAATGCCTGAACACCGAAACCGATTCGTGCTCCAGGGCAATGCCCAGGCATTTGGCGGAAATGGCGACGCGGCGTACGTAGGGTGAGTCCAGCATACCGATCAGTTTCATGGCTTCTCCTTCAGCGATTCATGGGCCGGGGCGTTAATCCTCGAACCCGACCTGTTCATGGATTTCATCGACCTTGAGTTCCAGTCGGTAAGCCACGGCGATGAACAGCGCCTGGCACAGGCACAATGTGGCACTCAACGAGCGGAAGGCGAACGAACTGCCTTCGTTGACCAGCAACACCGCGTTGGCTCGTTTAGCCAGGGGCGAGAGGTTGCTGTCGGTGATGATCAGGGTCTTGGCCTGGTGGTGCTGGGCGATGCGCAGGCAGTGCTGGGTTTCCTTGCCGTACGGCGTGAAGCTGATGGCGATCACCAGGTCGTTGGCCCGCACGCTACGCATCTGCTCGCGGTAGCTGCCACCCAGGCCGGATACCAGGTGAATGCGTTTATTGGTGTGTTGCAGGTTGTAGACCAGGTAATCGGCCACCGCGAACGAACGGCGCACGCCCACCACATAAATATTGTCGGCATTGACCACCAGGTCCACGGCTTTTTCGAACGCCTGGTCGTCCAGCTCCAACCCCAGGCGCTCGATGCCTGACAGGGTGGCATTGATGCACTCGCGAGCCAGGTCGCCGCCGCTGGCTTTCTGCGACTTGTTGGCGATCATGCTGCGGATGCGCTGCTGGTAGTTCTGCACCGGCGTGGTCTTGTGGGTGTAGGCCTCGCGGAACAACGCCTGCATTTCGCTGAACCCGCTGAAGCCGAAGCGCTGGGAAAACCTGACGATGGCCGAGGGGTGCACTTCGCATTCGCGGGCGATGTCGCTGATGCGGTCGACCATGATCCGGTCGCTCTGCTGGCTCATGTAGCTGGCGATGCGTTTGAGTTGGCGCGGCAGGCTTTCGTATTCATCGGTGATCAGTTGCAGCAGGCGCTCGGCATTGATCGGTGGGCTGGAGAGGGCGGGTTCGGACGCGCTCTCGGACGGCGCCGGCAGATCATCGGGGCGGGTCATAGAAAATCCTTCTGGCTTGTTCTTATAGGGCGGCCCGAAAACAGGCCGGCCCTCGACAATAGGTTGGCTGGTCGCAGTCTACAGCGTAGGCGCAGGGAAAATCATGGGCGGACAAATGTTGCAGCAGGTGCTGAAACGATGCACTGCGCCTGGGTGGCTTCGCTCATAGCGTATTGGAAAAAATATTCCACGTAAAAAATTTATAGAATAATTATTGATTATTGCCTGCTGCTCGTTTTAGTCTGCATTCACCAACAGCGTTGTCGCCGGTTCGGGCGACAAGCGCAGGCTGATAAAAATAACAGGAGCCAGCATGGGCCAGACTCGTTTTGCCAGTGGGCGTCAATTGGATGTGATCTGCCTGGGACGCCTGGGTGTCGACCTTTACGCGCAGCAAGTCGGCGCGCGTCTGGAAGATGTTTCGAGCTTCGCCAAGTATCTGGGTGGTTCGTCGGCCAACATCGCCTTCGGCACGGCGCGATTGGGGCTCAAGTCAGCGATGCTGAGCCGGGTAGGCGACGACCACATGGGTCGCTTCCTGGTGGAGTCCCTGGCGCGCGAAGGCTGCGATGTCAGTGGCATCAAGGTCGACCCCGAACGCCTGACGGCCTTGGTCCTGCTGGGTATCAAGGACCGGGAAACCTTTCCCCTGGTGTTCTACCGGGAAAATTGCGCCGACATGGCGCTGCGCGCCGAAGACATCGACGAAACCTTCATTGCCTCCAGCAAGGCGCTGCTGATCACCGGTACTCACTTCTCTACCGAAAGCGTCTACAAGGCCAGCACCCAGGCGCTGGATTACGCCCAGAGACACAACGTCAAGCGCGTATTGGACATCGACTATCGTCCTGTGCTCTGGGGCCTGGCGGGCAAGGCTGACGGGGAAACCCGCTTTGTCGCCGACCAGAAGGTCAGCCAGCACGTGCAAAGCATCCTGCCGCGTTTCGACCTGATCGTTGGCACCGAAGAAGAATTCCTGATCGCCGGCGGCAGCGAAGACCTGCTGAGTGCATTGCGTACTGTGCGCTCGCTGACGGCGGCGACCCTGGTGGTCAAGCTAGGCCCGCAGGGTTGCACGGTGATCCACGGCGCTATCCCGACTCGACTTGAAGACGGCGCGATTTACCCGGGTGTACGGGTCGAGGTGCTGAATGTATTGGGCGCCGGTGATGCGTTCATGTCGGGCTTTCTCGCGGGTTGGCTGGAGGACGCCAGCGATGAACGCTGCTGCCAATTGGCCAATGCCTGCGGGGGCCTGGTGGTGTCGCGCCATGCCTGTGCTCCAGCGATGCCGACCCGGGCCGAACTCGACTATCTATTCAAGAGCCCGGTGCCGATTACCCGGCCGGACCAGGACGCCGTGCTGCAACGACTGCATCAGGTCAGCGTCCCCCGCAAGGCCTGGAAACAGCTGTTCATCTTTGCTTTCGACCATCGCTGGCAACTGGTGGAACTGGCCCAGAAGGGCGGTCGTGACCTCAGTTGCATTGGTCAACTCAAGCAACTGTTCATCCAGGCGGTGGAGCGGGTCGAAGCCGACTTGCGGCGTCAGGGCGTCGAGGCTGACGTCGGCCTGCTCGCCGATCAACGTTTCGGCCAGGATTCGCTGAACGCCGCGACCGGACGTGGCTGGTGGGTGGCGCGGCCAGTGGAAGTACAGAATTCGCGGCCACTGGCGTTCGAACACGGGCGCTCCATTGGCAGCAACCTGATCGCCTGGCCCCGGGAACAGATCATCAAGTGCCTGGTGCAATTTCACCCCGATGACGAACCGCTGCTGCGGCTGGAGCAGGAAGCGCAATTGATGGGGCTGTACAAGGCCTCCCAGGTCAGCGGTCATGAATTGCTGCTGGAAGTCATTCCGCCCAAGGATCATCCATCGCCGCACCCGGACGTGCTCTATCGTGCCCTCAAGCGCCTCTACAACCTGGGTATTTTCCCGGCATGGTGGAAGATCGAAGCCCAGAGCGCGGATGAGTGGAAACAACTCGATGAGCTGATCCAACAGCGCGATCCGTATTGCCGGGGCGTGGTGCTGCTGGGTCTCAACGCCCCGGCCGCCGCACTGGCCGAAGGTTTCCGCCAGGCCAGCCAGAGCAGCACCTGCCGCGGATTTGCCGTGGGTCGCACGATCTTCCAGGAACCGAGCCGGGCCTGGCTGGCCGGGGAAATCGATGATGAAACACTGATCCGCCAGGTGCAGGGCAGGTTTGTGGAGTTGATCGAGGCGTGGCGCAGTGCCCGTGCCTGATGACTGTGCAGGCTTCTGTGGTGCTCTTGTGGCGAGGGGATTTATCCCCGCTGGGCTGCGAAGCAGCCCCAAACCCGGCAACTCGGTGAGTCAGGCAAATTACATTCAACCCTAAGGGGGCCGCTTCGCGACCCAGCGGGGATAAATCCCCTCGCCACAATAAGTATTCCAAAATGGTTTTCGATATTCAGTTTGAAAAACAATAAAAGGTGCAGCCATGCCCGCTATTCGAATTGGCATCAACCCGATTTCCTGGAGCAACGATGACTTGCCGTCCCTGGGCGGCGAGACGCCGTTGAGCACTGCGCTGAGCGAAGGCAAGGCCATCGGCTACGAAGGTTTCGAACTCAACGGCAAGTTCCCCAAGGACGCCAAGGGCGTCGGCGATGTGCTGCGGCCTTATGACCTGGCGCTGGTCTCCGGCTGGTATTCCAGTCGCCTGGCCCGGCGCTCGGCGGCCGAGGAAATCGACGCCATCGCCAGCCACGTGGAACTGTTAGCGCAGAACGGCGCGACGGTGCTGGTGTATGGCGAAGTTGCCGATTCGATCCAGGGGCAGCGGATCTCGCTGGTCGAACGGCCGCGCTTTCACACCGATGAAGCCTGGCAGGCCTACGCCGACAAACTCACCGAACTGGCGCGCTTCACCTTGTCCCAAGGTGTGCGCCTGGCCTATCACCACCACATGGGCGCTTACGTCGAATCGCCCGCGGACATCGACAAGCTGATGGCCCTGACCGGCAGTGAAGTGGGTCTGCTGTTCGACTCGGGTCACTGCTACATGGGCGGTGGCGAACCGTTGCAGGTGCTGCGCAAACACATCGAGCGCGTTTGCCACGTGCACTTCAAGGACGTGCGCAAACCGGTGGTGCAACTGGCGCGCAACAACCTCTGGAGTTTCCCCGACTGCATCATCAACGGCACCTTCACCGTGCCGGGGGACGGCGACATCGACTTCGCCGCGTTGCTCGATGTGTTGCTGGCCGCTGATTACCAAGGCTGGCTGGTGGTGGAAGCCGAGCAGGACCCCGCCGTAGCGCCGAGTTATGTCTACGCCAAGAAGGGCTACGACACCCTGCGCGCCTTGCTGCAAGAAAGGAGTCCGTCATGAGCCTGTTGATCAAAAGTCAGTCCAGTGGCCGGACCATGGTCCAATTGCCAGCGGGTGAGTTGGAATACGTCGGGTTCGCCGCCTATCGCCTGAGCCTCGGCGAAACCCTGCCGGTCGCTGCCGGCGACAAGGAATTGTGCCTGGTGCTGCTCAGTGGTCGCATTGGCCTCAAGGGCGAAGCGCCGGGGCAGGGCGCCTTCGATTGGGACAACCTCGGTGATCGCCAGTCGGTGTTCGAGGACAAGTCGCCTTACGCAGCTTACTTGCCGCCCGGCAGCCAGGCCCAGGTCACCGCCCTGAGCGATGTACAGATAGCCGTGTGTGCCGCGCCGGGTTCTGCGCAAAACGGTTACGGCCCACGGCTGATCCGCCCGGACAGCATGAAGCGCAGCGTGCGCGGCAAGGGCGCCAACACCCGCTATGTCTGCGACATCCTGCCGGACAGCGAACCGGCCCATTCGCTGCTGGTGGTGGAGGTGCGCACGCCGTCGGGGCATTCGTCGAGCTATCCGCCGCACAAGCACGACACCGACGACCTGCCACACCAGAGCTTTCTCGAAGAAACCTATTACCACCAGGTCAATCCGTCCCAGGGCTTCGTGTTCCAGCGCGTCTACACCGACGATCGCAGCATCGACCAGGCCATGGCCGTGGAGAACAGCGACCTGGTGGTGGTTCCCAAAGGCTACCACCCGGTCAGCGTGCCCTATGGGTACGAGTCGTATTACCTGAACGTCATGGCCGGCCCGAAGCGGGTCTGGCAGTTCCATAACGACCCGCAGCACAGTTGGCTGCTCGACCTCTGAATTCCACCCTTTGCACGGAGAACAAGAACAATGAGTGACGCCCCGGTAGTAGGCCATTACATCAACGGCCACGTGCAACACAGCGACGGCGCGCGGTTCAGCCAGGTCTTCAACCCGGCCACCGGCGCGGTGCAGGCCCGGGTGGACCTGGCCGAGCCGGGCACCGTCGATGCGGCAGTGGCCTCGGCGCTGGCGGCATTTCCAGCCTGGTCCGAGCAATCGTCCCTGCGCCGTTCGCGGGTGATGTTCAAGTTCAAGGAACTGCTCGATCGGCATCACGACGAACTGGCGCAGATCATCAGTCGCGAGCACGGCAAGGTGCTGTCCGATGCCCACGGCGAAGTCACCCGGGGCATCGAGATCGTCGAGTACGCCTGTGGTGCGCCGAACCTGCTCAAGACCGATTTCAGCGACAACATCGGTGGCGGCATCGACAACTGGAACCTGCGCCAGCCCCTGGGCGTGTGCGCGGGTATCACGCCGTTCAATTTCCCGGTGATGGTGCCGCTGTGGATGATTCCCCTGGCGCTGGTCACTGGCAACTGCTTCATCCTCAAGCCTTCGGAGCGCGATCCGTCCGCCAGTTTGCTGATGGCCCGCCTTCTGACGGAAGCCGGCTTGCCTGACGGGGTGTTCAATGTGGTCCAGGGCGACAAAGTGGCAGTGGATGCGCTGTTGCAGCACCCGGACATCGAAGCGATTTCCTTTGTCGGCTCCACACCGATTGCCGAATACATCCACCAGCAGGGCACGGCGAACGGCAAGCGCGTGCAGGCCCTGGGTGGCGCCAAGAATCACATGATCGTCATGCCCGACGCCGACCTCGACCAGGCGGCTGATGCATTGATCGGTGCGGCCTACGGCTCGGCCGGCGAACGCTGCATGGCGATTTCCATTGCCGTGGCGGTGGGGGATGTGGGCGATGAACTGATCGCCAGACTGCTGCCACGCATCGATCAGTTGAAGATCGGCAACGGCCAGCAGCCCGGCACCGACATGGGGCCGCTGGTCACTGCCGAGCACAAGGCCAAGGTGGAAGGTTTCATCGACGCCGGCGTGGCCGAGGGCGCTCGCCTGATCGTCGATGGCCGTGGTTTCAAGGTGCCCGGGGCCGAGCAGGGGTTCTTTGTCGGGGCGACGCTGTTCGACCAGGTCACCACCGAAATGAGCATCTACCAGCAAGAGATTTTCGGCCCGGTGCTGGGGATCGTTCGCGTGCCGGATTTCGCCACGGCGGTGGCGCTGATCAATGCCCATGAATTCGGCAACGGCGTGTCCTGCTTCACCCGTGACGGCGGCATCGCCCGGGCGTTCGCCCGCAGCATCAAGGTCGGCATGGTTGGCATTAACGTACCGATTCCGGTGCCCATGGCCTGGCATTCCTTTGGCGGCTGGAAGCGTTCGCTGTTCGGCGACCACCATGCCTATGGCGAGGAAGGCCTGCGCTTCTACAGCCGCTACAAAAGCGTGATGCAACGCTGGCCCGACAGCATCGCCAAGGGTCCTGAATTCAGCATGCCAACTGCCCAATAACTCATTTTTGAATGACTGCCGGAGGGAGAACAACAATGAACAAGCCCCTGCGTTTTGCCCTGAATCGAATGGTTGCCCCACGCCTGTCACTGCCCGCTTTCATCGACTTGGCCCTGGCGTTGAAAACCGACGCCATCGAGATCCGCAACGACCTCAAGGGGGTCGAGATCGAAGATGGCATGCCGCCGGCTCGCGTACGTGAGTTGTGCGAGGAGCGCGGCATCAAGGTGCTGTCGATCAACGCTCTGTACCCCTTCGATGTGTGGAGCGAAGAACGTCGCGCCCAGGCCGTACGGTTGGCCGATTACGCCCGTGAATGCGGCGCCGAGGGGCTGGTGATGTGCCCACTCAACGACCGCGCCGACCCACGCAGCGAAGCTGAACGCGCGGCGGGGCTGCGCACGGCTCTTAGTGAACTGGCGCCGATCCTGCGCGCCTTCGGTATCTACGGCTTCATCGAACCCCTGGGTTTCGAGGAGTGCTCGCTGCGGCGCAAGCGCACGGCGGTGGAAGCGATCAAGAGCATCGGTGGGCTCGATGTGTTTCGCCTGGTGCATGACACCTTCCACCATCATCTGGCGGGCGAGCAGGAATTCTTCCCCGAACTGACCGGGCTGGTGCACATCTCCGGGGTCGAGGATGCCCAGGCGCCGTTGGCGACGATCCGTGATGGTCATCGGGTGCTGGTGGGCGAGGCCGACATCCTCGGCAATGCCGCGCAGATCGAGGCGTTGCGGGCCGGTGGTTACGAGGGCTACCTGTCCTTTGAGCCGTTTGCCGAGAGCGTCCATGAACTGGCCGACATCCGCCAGGCGTTGGGGGCGAGCATGAATCACCTGCAGAACCAACAGGCCTGACACAGTCATCAGAATGATGAAGTCCCCCTGTGGGAGCGAGCCTGCTCGCGATAGCGGTAGCACATTCAATACATAGGCGCCTGACACACCGCTATCGCGAGCAGGCTCGCTCCCACAAGGGCTAAGTCAGCTGCAAATTTTGCATTCCAGACAAGGTGCAAGCATGACCACAACACGACTGACCATGGCCCAGGCCCTGGTGAAATTCCTCGATAACCAGTACATCGAGGTCGATGGCGTCCAGAGCAAGTTCGTCGCCGGGGTCTTTACCATTTTTGGCCACGGAAACGTGCTGGGCCTGGGCCAGGCGCTGGAGCAGGACAGCGGCGACCTGGTGGTCCATCAGGGCCGCAACGAACAGGGCATGGCCCATGCCGCCATCGGCTTTGCCAAGCAGCATCTGCGGCGCAAGATCTACGCCTGCAGCTCGTCGGTCGGCCCGGGGGCGGCGAACATGCTGACCGCCGCCGCCACGGCGACGGCCAATCGCATTCCATTGCTGCTGTTGCCCGGTGATGTCTACGCCAGCCGTCAACCGGACCCGGTGCTGCAACAGATCGAGCAGTTCCACGACCTGAGCATCAGCACCAACGATGCTTTCAAGGCCGTGAGCAAATACTGGGATCGCATCAACCGCCCCGAGCAATTGATGACCGCCGCGATCCATGCGATGCGCGTGTTGACCGACCCGGCCGAAACCGGCGCGGTGACCCTGGCGCTGCCCCAGGACGTACAGGCCGAAGCCTACGATTACCCGGACTATTTCCTGCAAAAGCGTGTCCATCGCATCGACCGTCGCCCGGCCACCGAGGCGATGCTCGGCGATGCCCTGGCGCTGCTCAAGGGCAAGCGCCAGCCGTTGATTATCTGCGGTGGCGGCGTGCGGTATTCCGGAGCGAATGCCGCGTTGCAGGCCTTCGCCGAACGCTTCGATATTCCTTTCGCCGAGACCCAGGCCGGCAAGAGCGCGGTGGTGTCCAGCCATCCGCTGAACGTCGGTGGCGTCGGTGAAACCGGTTGCCTGGCGGCGAATCTGTTGGCCAAAAAGGCCGACCTGATCATCGGTATCGGCACTCGCTACAGCGATTTCACCACGGCGTCGAAATGGCTGTTCCAGCGTCCGGACGTGCAATTTCTCAATCTCAACATCAGTCCGTGCGATGCCCTGAAACTCGACGGCGTGCAACTGCTGGCCGACGCGCGTTCGGGCCTGGAGGCACTCTCGGCGGCGATGGGCGACTATCGCGCCGAATGGGGCGGGCAGGTCGCCGATGCCAAGGCCCAGCTGGACGCCGAAGTGGATCGGATCTATCAGGCCGACTTCCAGGCCGAGGATTTCGTCCCGGAAATCAACGACCACATGGACCCGGCGGTGTTTCGGGAATTCATCGAGCTCACCGGTTCCTGCCTGACCCAGAGCCGCGTGTTGGGTACGCTCAATGAAACCCTGGCGGATGACGCCATCATCGTCGCCGCCGCTGGCAGCTTGCCCGGCGACTTGCAGCGCAGTTGGCGCAGCAAGGGCGTGAACACCTATCACCTCGAGTACGGTTATTCGTGCATGGGTTACGAGGTGAATGCGGCGCTCGGGGTGAAACTCGCCGAGCCCGACAAGGAGGTCTACGCGTTGGTGGGCGATGGCTCCTACATGATGCTGCACTCGGAGTTGGCGACCTCGATCCAGGAGCGGCGCAAGATCAATGTGGTGCTGCTGGACAACATGACCTTCGGTTGTATCAACAACCTGCAAATGGAACACGGCATGGACAGCTTCGGTACCGAGTTCCGCTTCCGTAACCCGGACACTGGCAAGCTCGACGGTGGGTTTGTGCCCGTGGACTTCGCCATGAGTGCCGCGGCCTATGGCTGCAAGACCTACAAGGTCAAGACCCTCGACGAGTTGCGCGCGGCCCTGGCCGATGCGCGGTTGCAGACCGTCTCGACGCTGATCGACATCAAGGTGCTGCCCAAGACCATGATCCACAAATACCTGTCGTGGTGGCGGGTCGGCGTGGCGCAAGTCTCTACCAGTGCCCGCACCGATGCGGTGGCCAAAACCCTCAATGAACGACTGGCCCAGGCCCGTCAGTACTAATTGCCCCAACCCTACGAAAGGAGTTTTTCCATGTCTTTGAAGCTGGGCGTCATCGGCACCGGGGCCATCGGCCAGGACCATATCCGTCGTTGCAGCCAGACCTTGCTCAACAGCCAGGTGGTGGCGGTCACCGACATCAACCTGCAACAAGCGGCCAAGGTCGTTGCCGATCTCAAGTTGACCGCCGAGGTCTACCCCGACGGTCATGCGTTGATCAAGGCGCCGGATGTGGAGGCGATCCTCGTCACCTCCTGGGGCCCGAGCCACGAAGAATTCGTGCTGGCGGCGATTGCGGCGGGCAAACCGGTGTTCTGTGAAAAGCCCCTGGCCGTCACGGCCGAAGGCTGCCGCAAGATCGTCGAGGCCGAAGTTGCCCACGGCAAGCGCCTGGTGCAGGTCGGTTTCATGCGCCCGTACGATGAAGGTTATCGGGCGCTCAAGGCGGTGATCGACAGCGGCCAGATCGGTGAACCACTGATGCTGCACTGCGCCCACCGCAACCCGAGTGTCGGCGAAAACTACAAGACCGACATGGCCATCACCGACACCTTGATCCATGAACTGGATGTGCTGCGTTGGTTGCTGGCCGATGACTATGTTTCGGTGCAGGTGGTGTTTCCGCGCAAGACCAGCAAGGCCCACGCCCATTTGAAAGACCCGCAGATCGTCCTGCTGGAAACCGCCCGAGGCACGCGCATCGACGTGGAAGTGTTCGTCAACTGCCAGTATGGCTACGACATCCAGTGCGAAGTGGTGGGGGAGACCGGCATCGCCAAACTCCCGGAACCGTCCCAGGTGCAACTGCGCAGTGGCGCCAAGCTGTCCAACGCGATTCTGATGGACTGGAAGGACCGCTTCATCGCGGCCTACGACGTCGAATTGCAGGCCTTCATCGATGGCGTGCGCGCCGGGCAGGTGGGAGGGCCGTCGGCCTGGGATGGCTTCGCTGCGGCGGTGGCGGCGGATGCCTGTGTCCAAGCGCAGCAGAGTGGGCAGATCGTCAGGGTCGAACTGCCTGAGCGGCCGCGTTTCTACGGCTAAATACATCCCAGAGTCGACCGCGTACTCTCGCAGGTATGCGATCCAACTGTGGGAGCGAGCCTGCTCGCGATAGCGTTGGGTCAGTCGACATTAATGCTGGAGGACCCACCGCCATCGCGAGCAGGCTCGCTCCCACAGGGGTTGCATTCATTCAGTGATCAATAAGGAGCTTTCATGCGAATCGGACTAGTGGGCTACGGCAAGGGTGGGCGCTTTTTTCATGCGCCGCTGATCAGCAGTCTGCCCGGGGCTACGTTCGTCGGTGTAGTGACCCGGTCCGCCGAGCGCCGCCAGCAACTGGCCAGCGATCACCCGGATGCCCAGGCCTTCGACACCCTTGAACAACTGGTGGCGGCCGGCGTCGATGCGGTGGTGGTGTCCACGCCTTTGGACGGTCGTCCGGCCATTGTGATGCAAGCCATCGAACTCGGTGTGGCGGTGGTCAGCGACAAGCCATTTGCCCCTGACGCCGCCCAGGCCGAGGCGATGGTGCTGGCCGCCGAACGACGCAACGTGCCCTTGAGCGTGTACCAGAACCGTCGCTGGGATTCGGATTTCCTCACCCTGCGCAAGCTGCTGGCCTCCGGTGCCCTGGGGCAGGTCATTCGTTTTGAATCCAGCGTCGAACGCTATTCGCCGACCTCGGTGGGCAAGGGCAGTGGCGGCGGATTCCTGCGCGACCTGGGCAGCCATCTGGTGGACCAGGCGTTGCAACTGTTCGGGCCGGTGACGCGGGTTTACGCCGAGTTGGACTACCGACAACCAGGCCAGGTGTTCGACAACGGCTTCTTTATCTCCTTGACCCATGCCAGCGGTGTGATTTCCCACTTGAGTGGCAATTGCGTGCAAAACGCCCCGCGTCCGCGCTTTCGGGTCAATGGCACCCAGGGCTGCTATACCGTCGAAGGCCTGGATGGCCAAGAAGCCCAGGCGCTGGCGGGATTGAGCCCGGCGACCGAGGGCGAACGCTGGGGCGCTGAAGAGCATCGGCGTTGGGGCTGGTTCGAACACGGCACCGAGCGCGAGCGGGTGACCTCGGAGCGCGGCTGTTGGCTGACGTTCTATCAACGCCTGCAAACCGCGTTGCAGGGCGCTGGCCCGCTGCCGGTGGAGGCCCGTGATGCACTGGCGACCACGCGCGTGCTGGACGCGGCCAGGCAGAGTGCCGAGCAGGGCGAAGTGGTGTGTTTGTCCACGCCTATCGGTCATGGAACAAAAAACGAATAAAATTCTAAAATGAGTTGATATGGAAAATATTTTCCAATAAAGTCGATTCCAGGTTACCGACAATCCTGTCCACCTCCTGCCAGGCCCAGCCTTGAATGGATGAAGGACGAAACAAAAACAAGAAACACAGCTAGGTACCGTCGATGAAAACCTTCAGCCGCTCTGCGTTTCACCTGCCACATCTGCTGCGCCTGTCCGCAGTCCTTCCCCTGTTCGAATCCCTGTGTATCCAGCGCAAGGGCGCCGTGGTGTGTTGCATGCCCGGTGCGCCCATCGTGCCCTTGCCCCGTTCCTGATCCGCTACGCCTTATCCATAAGACCAACAAAAAAGTGGAGAAAGACCGTTCATGAAGACCAAGACCCGTATCGCCTCGCTGGCCCTGTCGTTGATGCTCACCAGCGGCGCAGCCCTGGCGGACCTGAAGATCGGCGTCAGCATGTCCCAGTTCGATGACACCTGGCTGACCTACCTGCGCGAATCCATGGACAAGAAAGCCAAGTCCTTCCCGGATGGCGTCACCTTGCAGTTCGAAGACGCGCGCAGTGATGTGGTCAAGCAACTGAGCCAGGTGGAAAGCTTCATCAGCCAGAAGGTCGATGCGCTCATCGTCAACCCGGTGGACACCGCCGCGACCCAGCGCATCACCAAGGCCGCCGTGGCTGCCGGCATCCCCCTGGTCTACGTCAACCGCCGCCCGGACGATCCGAAGTTGCCGGAAGGGGTGGTCACCGTGGCCTCCGATGACCTCGAAGCCGGGCGCATGCAGATGCAATACCTGGCCGACAAGATGGGCGGCAAGGGCGACATCGTGATTTTGCTGGGCGACCTGGCCAACAACTCCACCACCAACCGCACCAAGGGGGTCAAGGAAGTACTGGCCAAGTACCCGAACATCAAGATCGAACAGGAGCAGACCGGCACCTGGTCTCGCGACAAGGGCATGACTCTGGTCAACGACTGGCTGACCCAGGGCCGCGACTTCCAGGCCGTGGTGTCCAACAACGACGAGATGGCCATCGGTGCCGCCATGGCCCTCAAGCAAGCGGGCACCAAGAAGGGCAGCGTATTGATTGCCGGGGTCGACGGCACGCCGGACGGCTTGAATGCCATCAAGAAAGGCGAAATGGCGGTCTCGGTGTTCCAGGACGCCAAGGGCCAGGCCGATGGTTCGATCGACACGGCGGTGAAAATGGTCAAGAAGCAGCCGGTCGAGCAGGCCGTCTGGGTGCCGTACCGCCTGATCACGCCGGAAAACGTCGATCAGTTCAAGTGACGTTCAACCCGGTCCCATCACAACAATAAGCAGGCAAGGTTGCCACGCCGACCTTGCCGAGGGAGTACCTGATCATGTTCGCTTCAGCGACTGCTTCGAGCGCCCCGGCGATGACTTTCCAGCCGGACGTATTACTTGATGAGCCGTACCTGCTGGAAGTCGTCAATGTCAGCAAGGGCTTTCCCGGCGTGGTGGCCCTGTCCGATGTTCAATTGCGGGTACGCCCCGGTTCCGTGCTGGCCCTGATGGGCGAAAACGGTGCGGGCAAATCCACCTTGATGAAGATCGTCGCCGGCATCTACCAGCCGGACGCCGGCGAACTGCGCCTGCGCGGCAAGCCGGTGAAATTCGACACACCCCTGGCAGCCTTGCAGGCCGGGATCGCGATGATCCATCAGGAACTGAACCTGATGCCCCACATGAGCATCGCCGAAAACATCTGGATCGGTCGCGAGCAGCTCAACGGCCTGCACATGGTCGATCACGGTGAAATGCATCGCTGCACCGCCCGGCTGCTGGAGCGCCTGCGCATCAACCTCGACCCCGAGGAGCAGGTGGGCAACCTGAGCATTGCCGAGCGGCAGATGGTGGAGATTGCCAAGGCCGTGTCCTACGACTCCGACATCCTGATCATGGACGAACCAACCTCGGCCATCACCGAGACGGAAGTCGCCCACCTGTTCTCGATCATCGGTGACCTCAAGGCCCAGGGTAAGGGCATCATTTACATCACCCACAAAATGAACGAAGTGTTCGCCATCGCCGATGAAGTGGCGGTGTTTCGCGATGGTGCCTACATCGGCCTGCAACGGGCCGACAGCATGGACGGCGACAGCCTGATTTCGATGATGGTCGGGCGCGAATTGAGCCAGTTGTTCCCGGTTCGGGAAAAACCCATCGGCGAGCTGGTGCTGTCGGTGCGCGACCTGAGCCTGGACGGCATCTTCAAAGGCGTGTCCTTCGACCTGCATGCCGGGGAGATCCTCGGTATCGCCGGGTTGATGGGCTCGGGCCGGACCAACGTGGCCGAGGCGATTTTCGGCGTAACCCCGAGCACCGGCGGCGAAATCCTGCTGGACGGCCAACCGGTGCGCATCAGCGACCCGCACATGGCCATCGAGAAGGGCTTCGCGCTGTTGACCGAGGACCGCAAGCTCAGCGGCCTGTTCCCGTGCCTGTCGGTACTGGAAAACATGGAGATGGCCGTGCTGCCCCATTACGTCGGCAACGGCTTCATCCAGCAGAAAGCCTTGCGCGCCTTGTGTGAGGACATGTGCAAGAAGCTGCGGGTCAAGACCCCGTCGCTGGAACAGTGCATCGACACCTTGTCCGGCGGTAACCAGCAGAAGGCGCTGCTGGCCCGCTGGCTAATGACCAATCCGCGCATCCTGATCCTCGACGAACCGACCCGCGGCATCGATGTTGGCGCCAAGGCCGAGATCTACCGGCTGATTGCCTACCTCGCCAGCGAGGGCATGGCGGTGATCATGATTTCCTCGGAACTGCCGGAAGTATTGGGCATGAGCGACCGGGTCATGGTGATGCACGAAGGCGACCTGATGGGCACCCTCGACCGCAGCGAAGCGACCCAGGAACGAGTGATGCAACTGGCATCGGGCTTGTCCTGATGCCCGTCAGTCCAGATAAAAAAGGTGAATGGTTATGAACGCGATACTGGAAAACAAACCCGCTGCGGCACCGGCCAGGACGCGCCGGCGGCTGCCGACGGAACTGAGTATCTTCCTGGTGCTGATCGGCATCGGCCTGGTCTTCGAGATGTTCGGCTGGATCATGCGCGACCAGAGTTTCCTGATGAACTCCCAGCGCCTGGTGCTGATGATCCTGCAAGTGTCGATCATCGGCCTGCTGGCCATCGGTGTGACCCAGGTGATCATCACCACCGGTATCGACCTGTCGTCCGGCTCGGTGCTGGCGCTGTCGGCCATGATTGCCGCCAGCCTGGCCCAGACCTCGGACTTCTCCCGGGCGGTGTTTCCCTCGTTGACGGACTTGCCGGTGTGGATACCGGTGGTGGCGGGGCTCGGCGTCGGGCTGCTGGCTGGGGCGATCAACGGCAGCATCATCGCCATTACCGGTATCCCGCCGTTCATTGCCACCCTTGGCATGATGGTCTCGGCTCGGGGCCTGGCGCGCTACTACACCGAAGGCCAGCCGGTGAGCATGTTGTCCGATTCCTATACCGCCATCGGCCATGGGGCGATGCCGGTGATCATCTTCCTGGTGGTGGCGGTGATCTTCCACATCGCCCTGCGCTACACCAAGTATGGCAAGTACACCTACGCCATCGGCGGCAACATGCAGGCGGCGCGGACCTCGGGCATCAACGTCAAGCGCCACCTGGTGATCGTCTACAGCATTGCCGGGTTGTTGGCGGGGTTGGCCGGCGTGGTGGCCTCGGCGCGGGCTGCGACCGGCCAGGCGGGCATGGGCATGTCCTATGAGCTGGACGCGATTGCCGCGGCGGTGATCGGCGGCACCAGCCTGGCGGGCGGGGTGGGGCGCATCACCGGGACCGTGATTGGGGCGCTGATCCTCGGGGTGATGGCCAGCGGCTTTACCTTTGTCGGTGTCGATGCCTACATCCAGGACATCATCAAGGGGTTGATCATCGTGGTGGCGGTGGTCATCGACCAGTACCGCAACAAGCGCAAACTCAAGCGCTGATTCCTCGAAGGTTGCGACAAAGCGCCACGCCTGACCCGCGTGGCGTTGCCATTTGTCTTCTTAATACAGCTATTGCACCGAATTTCTTGTTATAAACGCACTCCGATGACTGCCAAAAGCCTGTCAGAGAACATTTGAAGGGGTTGTCGGACATTTTCCCTATGTTTTCAGTTGCTGAGGCCTCGACTCGGCCTTAGACTGCCGCCCCTCGTAAATTGAGTGCCGGGTGGCGCTTGGAATAGACGGCGCCTTCCCGATGAGCGTGGCAGCTGCGCTGCGGGACGCTCCATAATTCGCCTTAATGCACGTTTTTTTATAGAGAAATCAATGACAAAGGAAAAGTTGCTGGCCATGCCGGCGGATGACTACATGAATGCCGAGCAGCTGGCTTTCTTCACCAAGCTGTTGCAGAACATGAAGGTCGAAACCCACGAGCGCATCGAACAGAACCGAATCGCCATTGAGAGCCTGGACACCCCGGCCGACCCGGCGGACGCTGCTTCCGTAGAAGAAGAGCGTACCTGGCTGGTCAACGCCATCGATCGCGACCAGCGCATGCTGCCTCAACTGGAGCAGGCCCTGGACCGCATCAACGACGACAGCTTCGGCTGGTGCGACGACAGCGGCGAGCCGATCGGCCTCAAGCGCCTGCTGATCAGCCCGACCACCAAGTACTGCATCGAAGCCCAGGAACGTCACGAACAGATCGACAAGCACCAGCGTCAGGCCTGATTCGCGTTTTGCGCAAAAAGATCGCGACCTTTTGACGAAGGCCGCGATCTTTTGCTTTCGCCCGTGCTCGTTCGTCTACTCCCGTTGATCTGCTGCAAGAACACGACTAATGGACCATGGATAATGGCTCTGTAGTGGCGTTTAATGCAGTCATAACAACGAGAGTGTGGGTGACGAACATGGCGACAGACGGAACGCTGGCGGGTGCGGTGCCGGCCTCGGTACCTGAGACAAAAAGCACGGCGCGCTGGCTGACGCCGACCTTGCAGAGTCTCGCCCTGGCATTGCTGCTGTGTGGCATGGCCCTGGGCGGCTGGTCGCTGTACCTGGGCTTGCCGCTGGTCATGCTCATCGTCTGGTTGCCGCGCCTGCGTTCGCGCCTGGCCACTGCGCCTGCTCCCACGACCGACAGCCTGGCCGAATTGACCCGCGACCTGTCCTACACCACCAGTCATAACGCGCTATCAGCGGCCGGTGTCGCCTATTCGGTCAAGCAACTGGCCGGCAGGGTTCAGTCCCAACTCGACGCGGCGGCGCAGATCGTCAGCAACGCCGAATCGATGATCGCCACCGAACAAGCCACCTCGCAACTCAGCCAGCAAGCCCTGGGCGCCGCCAGTGAAGCCCATCGCAGTAGCGTGGCCGGGCGCGGCGAGCTGGTGGAATCCATCAGCCGCATGCACCAGCTCAGCCAGCGGGCAAACGACAGCCGTGAGTTGATCGAAGCCTTGAGCGTACGCAGCGATGAAATCCAGCGGGTCAGCCTGGTGATCCAATCGATCGCCAGCCAGACCAACCTGCTGGCGCTGAACGCGGCCATCGAGGCGGCACGGGCCGGTGAGCATGGCCGCGGTTTCGCGGTCGTGGCCGATGAGGTCCGTGGTCTGGCCGGGCGTACGGCTGCGGCGACCGGTGAAGTCGGGGTGATGGTGGCGGATATCCAGCAACGCACCGCCCAGGTGGTGGAGCAGATCCGGCAATTGGCCGCTGACCTGGACAGCGGCGTGCAGCAGGTCGAGCACACCGGCCAGCATCTGGAAAACATCGCCCGGCTTGCAGAAGGCGTCGAAACCCAGGTCAGTGCCATTGCCCAAGGCACCGACACCAATCGCGAACAGCTCGACAGCCTGTTCCACGCTATCGAGCAGATGCGCAGCGACCTGTCCGTCAGCGACCAGCAGACCCAGCGCCTGGCCGATGCAGCGGTGCAAATGGAAGGTCAGGCCGAAACCATCAGTGAACGCTTGGCCGAGGTGGGCCTCGACGATTATCACCAACGGGTCTACGACCTGGCACGGGAAGGCGCGAGTCAGATTGCCGCGCAGTTCGAGGCCGATATCGATCAGGGCCGTGTCAGCCTGGAGGATCTGTTCGACCGTAACTACCAGCCGATTCCCAATACCCAACCCGCCAAATTCCAGACCCGTTTCGACCGCTACACCGACCAGGTGCTGCCGGCGATCCAGGAGCCATTGCTTGCCCGCCACGAAGGCCTGGTGTTTGCGATTGCCTGCACCCAGCAGGGTTATGTGCCGACTCATAACAAGGTCTTCAGCCAACCGCTGACCGGCGACCCGCAGGTGGACACGCTGAACAACCGCACCAAGCGCAAATTTTCCGATCGCACCGGGATCCGCTGCGGTAGCCACCAACAGCCGGTGCTGCTCCAGACCTACACCCGCGACACGGGTGAGTTGATGCACGACCTTTCCGTACCGATCATGCTCAAGGGGCGGCATTGGGGTGGCTTGCGCTTGGGCTACAAACCCGAGAAACCGCGCTAGGCCTCAACGCCACTGATTGGCAACGGCGCTTTTGTGGCGAGGAAACATCTGTGGGAGCAAGGCTTGCCCGCGATGAAGGCGACGCGGTCTCATGAGGGATCGATGCGCCTTCATCGCGAGCAAGCTTTGCTCCCACCAATCCCCTAGCCACAGGGGACTCATGGTTCTTGGCGCTACTTACCGTCGTGCAGGCGCACATTCAGTTCGTCTACCAACAAAGCTTCTTCGCCGTCGGCGAGCAGCCATTCCTGAAGCAGGTCTTTCTGCTGGTCCGACCAGAAATCGGCTTCCACCAGCTTGATCTCCGGTGCCAGCGGGTGCGCCATGATGAAGTCGTCGATGGCTTTGTCGTCCGAGGGCAGGCCGAGTTGGGCGAATAGGGTATTGAGTTCGTAGGATGGTTGTTCCATGGGGGGCTCCTTTGGGCGGGCGCCGTCATGGCGCCCCGACTGCTTCCCTTTATCTGAGGCAAGCGCTCGCCAGGAGTTCGATCACGTTCAGGCTTTCAAGGCCCCTTCATCCACTGCGGCCTTCAACGCCTTGGCCGCTTCCCTGGCCGCCTCGGCAGCGATCTCCGCGGTCTTGAACCAGCGATCCTTCTCCACCTGGTGGCAACTGACGGTGGTCAAGGGTGGCTTGGCGCGCATCAGGATGACGGCCTGGAACTCGCCTTCGACTTCTCTGGCTTCGCCCCGGATAAAAAATTCGCCGATATCAAATTCCGTCACGTCGCGCCTTCTCCTCAAGCTCATATCATGGATGCGCGATCGCCGATGAACGACGCTCTTCGCTGGGCGAGCAGTATGGCAGCAGTTGCCCGTCGGTGGCTGAGTTAAGTCATGGACGGGCACATTATGAGCTCAGGCGCTGCCTTCTAGACGCCTGGCCAGGTGGCAGGCCTCGTTATGGTCAGTTCGGAATCCTCTTACAAGTCCAGTCGATGTTTCCTCTATGTGAAAAAAGCACTTGCCGGCCAGAACGACCCGATAACGCGGTTGAATCAACGAAATGGGCGGGCAGTCGACTGCGTCAAAGGTGTCATCTGTGTCCACGATGCAAGGGGATACGGTGTGGGGCAGGGGTGTGAAAGCGGCCATGCGAATTCCTTTTCTATGGTTTACCGACGAATTGTCGAGTACTTCGAGTAGTCTCCACGCCTTCGGCTGCTCTAGAATCGGCAGTGTCGTGTGGACGGTTGCGCCTATCTAAAGCAATTTTTTTTGGGCTCGATGTCAGAAAAATGCTTTTTTAAGTGAGAAATTTCCCTAAAGTTAGTAGTCCCATCTTTTCCGATGCTCAGAGTGGCTTTTTCCTTCAGCCTCTGGCGACCCCCCGGGAAAGACGGCGAGAGCGGCAACCTTTAGTCTGCTCTCGGCCCGGGACAGGGCGCGCCGTTCACTTCGAATTTCAGTTACAGGTCCATTACGACAATACAGTCGGTACGGGTTCTCGTGGTCCGTCCTTTGTGCAGGGCGGGCCTTTTTCAAAAATGGGGATGTTTCCTTGGCAGTAAGTAATCTCGACATGCATGCGTTATTCGTACTTGGTGACCTGCGGGCAAAACTGGTCAAACAATTCCAGTCACGTTTCGTCTACATCACCGAGCAGAACGCCGAAGGTATTTATGTCGCCGAAATCGACACCGAGTCGGCGTTGGTGGTCGATGACAAGCCCAGGCTCGAGCTCAAGGTCGGTGATCATTTTCGCGCAGCGGTATTGCCCAGCCGCGAAGGCGGCAAGTTTGAAATCCGCTTTCGCGAAATCAAGCTGACGGTCTATGGCCTTGGCGATTACGCCTTCGTCACGACCCCCGCTGGTCATGCCATCCTGTTCAAGGAAGGCCACAGCGTGGTGACCGTGTTTGCGGCAAACGAACAGTTGCAGGAAGGCTTGACCAAGACCCTGAAAGCGGTCACCGCCAAGGCGGCGAAGTGGCGCAAGGGCGAACTGGTGACTTTCAAGGCCAGCGAGTGACCATTTCAGGGCCGGTGAAAAGCATGTAGGCATCGGGCTGGCAAGGGCTTTGCGCCCAAACCGCTGGCAGTTTTCGCAAGATCTCGCTGGAACCTCGGCTACAGTCAATTGACTGAACTATTCAGGGCTTGCGTTTGGTTACGCAGGGCCGTTCAGCTATTGCTGTATCTGCATGAGGTGCAAAGCATGAAACGAGTTCGACAGTGGCTGGCTGCCTGGGCCACCTTCGCTGTGTTGGTTTCGCCACTTCCGGCGTCGGCCGCTTCAGCGCCGATCCACTTCGCCGATCTGAACTGGGAAAGCGGCAGTCTGATCACCGATATCCTGCGAGTCATCGTCGAAAAGGGCTATGGATTGCAGACCGATACATTGCCCGGCACCACCATTACCCTGGAAACCGCCCTGGCCAATAACGACATTCAGGTGATCGGTGAAGAGTGGGCTGGGCGCAGTCCGGTATGGGTCAAGGCCGAGGCCGAAGGCAAGGTGATCGCCCTGGGCGATACGGTCAAGGGCGCGACGGAAGGCTGGTGGGTGCCCGAGTACGTCATCAAGGGCGACCCGGCCAAGGGCATCAAGCCCCTGGCGCCGGATTTGCGCAGCGTCGAAGACCTGGTGCGCTATAAACATGTGTTCAAGGACCCGGAGAGCCCCGACAAGGGCCGCTTCCTTAACAGCCCCATCGGCTGGACATCCGAGGTGGTCAACAAACAGAAGCTCAAGGCCTATGGCCTGTCTGACAGCTATGTGAATTTTCGCAGCGGTTCGGGGGCGGCGCTGGATGCGGAAATCAGCTCGACGATCCGCCGGGGCAAGCCGATCCTGTTTTATTACTGGTCGCCCACGCCACTGCTCGGGCGCTTCAAGCTGGTGCAGTTGCAAGAGCCGCCGTTCGATGCCGAGGCCTGGAAAACCCTGACCGACGCCGATAACCCCAACCCGAAGCCGACCCGCTCACTGGCCTCGAAACTGTCGATTGGCGTTTCCGCGCCGTTCCAGAAGCAATACCCGGACATTGCCGAGTTCTTCAGCAAGGTTGACTTGCCCATCGAACCGTTGAACAAGGCCCTGGCCGACATGAGCGAGAAGCGCACGCCACCCCGTGAAGCGGCCGAAGCGTTCCTCAAGGCCCATCCACAGGTCTGGCAGGCCTGGCTGCCCAAGGAGGTGGCAGACAAGGTGTCCGCAGCCCTGTAGGACCGCTCGCGTGCCAGCGGGTTGAACTCTTGATCCTGGGCAATGAGTCATTCACTGGAAACTGGCAACCTGCGCCCGTCCAGCGAAATGCCAAATTCGAGCTAGGATGATTGTTCAACCTTTTTCAGGAGGCTGGCGAATGACGCTTTTATTGGCTCGGTCGCTGGTCGCAGTGTTTGCGACCATCAGCTTGATTCATTTGTATTGGGCCCTGGGGGGACGATGGGCGGCCCTGGCGGTGGTGCCTCAGGTGCCGGTGAAGCAAGGGGGGGCGTTGCGACCGGCGTTCGACCCCTCGGGCTGGCTGACCTTGTTGGTGGCTCTGGCGCTGCTGCTGATTGCGCTGCTGGTGTGCCTACGAGTCGGCCTGCTGGCGCAGCCGGTCACCCATCGGGCATTGCAGTGGCTGATCAGCGCGATCGCTTTGCTGATGTTCGCCCGGGCCATTGGCGAGTCGGAGCTGGTGGGCTTCTTCAAGGAGGTCAAGGGCTCGACGTTCGCCAAGCTCGACACCTGGGTCTATTCGCCGTTGTGCGTGGTGCTCGGGGCTGGGTTGCTGGCGGTGGCCTGGGCCTGACGCGACGCAATTTCTAAAGGTGAACACCATTGTGGCGAGGGAGCTTGCTCCCGCTGGAGGGCGTAGCCCTCCCAAAAAACCGGACACAATCGGCCTGACACCGAGGTGACAGGTCTAAGGGCTGCTGCGCAGCCCTGCGGGAGCAAGCTCCCTCGCCACAAGGGTGTTCGCCACAAGGCAGCGGTCAGCCGTCCTGCCCGGTTCGGCGACTGCTCACTTCCGCCGGCACATCATCCCCGGCCATGCGCTTGCGGAACAACGCCGCCCGGGCCAGCAGCAGGGTGGTCACCGGGACGGTGATAGACAGCAGGATCGGGATCAGCCAGGCGTGCAGCACCGGCCCGGACTTGAGCGCCGAAAAATACACGATCGAGGCCAGCGCCACGCACCAGGCCCCCAGGGTAGACGCCAGGGCCGGTGGGTGCATACGCTGGAAATAATCCTTGAGGCGCACCAGGCCGATGGCCCCGACCAGGGCGAACAGGCTGCTGAGCACCAGCAGGATCGCCACCGGGATTTCCACCCACATCGACAGTTCGCCGGTCATTCGATCACCTCGCCACGCAACAGGAACTTGGCCAGGGCAAACGAGCCGACAAAGCCGAACAGGGCGATCAGCAGGGCCGCCTCGAAATAGGTGTCGCTGGCATAACGGATGCCCAGCACCAGCATCATCAGCATCGCCACGATGTACAGGTAGTCCAGGGCCAGTACCCGATCCTGGGCCGACGGGCCTTTGAACAGCCGCCACAGGGTCAACACCATCGCCAGGGAGAACAGGAACAGGCTCAACAGGATCGCATTGGACAGCAATGGGCTCATTCGAAGATCTCCATCAGCGGGCGTTCATAGGTGGCCTTGAAATGGGCGATGAATGACGCCTCGTCTGCCAGATCGAACACGTGCATCAGCAGGATGCTGCGGTCCAGGGCCAGTTCCGACCAGACGGTCCCGGGAATCACCGTGGTGATCATCGACAGTGCGGCCAGGCCGTTGGCATCGCGCAGGTCCAGCGGCACTTTGATGAAGCGCGAGCGAGGTGGGCGGCGCCCGGCGTTCAGCACACCCCAGGCCACCGCCAGGTTGGACACCAGCACGTCGCGGCCCACCAGCAGGAACAAGCGCAACACCACCCACGGCCGACGGATACGGATGGGCCGCGGTCGCAGCGGGCGCATCATCAGCGGGGCCAGAAACCCTAGCGTGGCGCCCAGCAGCAGATGGCCGGCGCTGAGGGACACGTTCAACACCAGCCACAGCACGCACAGCGCCAGGGACAACCACGGAGCGGGGAACAGGCGCTTCATGGCTGCACCTCCCGCAACGCCGCACGGGCTTCGGGGTTGGGCACGGGGCGGGTGGCGAGTACCGACATCACGTAATGTTCCGGGTTGTTCAGCGCATCGGCAGCGGTTTGGGTATAGCGCAGCAACGGTTCGGCCTTGAAGGTCAGGGCGATGCCCAGGCCCAGCAGCACGATGATCGGCAGGCATTCGAACGGCCGCAGCAACGGTGACGGGCGTTCCTGGGGCGTCCAGAAACGTTGGATGCCCAGGCGTGAAAATGCAATCAGCGAAGCCAGCCCCGAGAGGATCAGCAACGCCAACAAGCCCCACGCCTGATTCGAGACCGACGCCTCGGCGCTGGCTCCGAGCCCTTGAGGATTGAGCAAGGCGCTCAGCAGGCTCAGCTTGCCGATGAACCCCGACAGCGGCGGCATGCCGATGATCAACAGTGCACAGAAAATAAAGCTCAAGCCAAGGAAGGCCATGGTCCAGGGAATCACTTGCCCGACCACGGCTTTCTGCTCGTCATCGAGGTTGATGCCCTTGGGCGGTTGCAGGGATTCCAGCGGTCGCGGCAAGGTGTCGAAGTCGTCGTCCAGGGACAATTCATTGGCCGAGCGCGAACGTTCGATCAACTCCGCCAGCAAGAACAGCGCGCAGAGCGCCAGGGTCGAACTCACCAGGTAAAACAGCGCCGCACCCACCAGGTTGGGTTGGGCGAAGCCGATGGCCGACAACAGGATCCCGGCCGAGACCAGGATGCTCAAGCTCGCCATGCGCTCCAGGCGTTGCGCCGCCAGAATGGCGATGGCGGCGCAGACGATGGTCGCCATGCCGCCGTAGACCAGCCAGTCGGCACCGAAATAAGCCGAGGCGCCGGCCTGGCCGGAGAACAGCAGCGTCCACAGGCGCAGGATCGTGTAGACGCCGACCTTGGTCATGATCGCAAACAGCGCCGCCACCGGTGCGCTGGCGGCGCTATAGGCCGGCACCAGCCAGAAGTTCAGCGGCCACATGCCGGCCTTGGCCAGGAACGCCACCGCGAGGATACCTGCCCCGGCGTGCAGTAGGCCGCGGTCGGCTTCCGGCACCAGCGGGATCTTCAGGGCCAGGTCGGCCATGTTCAACGTGCCGGTGACGCCATAGATCAGCGCGGCGCCGATCAGGAACAGTGACGAAGCCAGCAGGTTGATGGATATGTAATGCAGGCCCGACGACACCCGCGCCCGGCCCGAGCCATGCAACATCAGGCCGTAGGAGGCCGCCAGCAGCACCTCGAAGAACACGAATAGGTTGAACAGGTCCGCCGTCAGGAAGGCACCGTAGAGGCCCATCAACTGGATCTGGAACAGCGCATGGAAACTGGCGCCGGCACGGTCCCAACGGGCGGTGGCGAACAGCAGGGCGCTGACGCCGATGATGCCGGTCAGCACCAGCATCAACGCCGACAGGCGATCGACCACCAGGACGATGCCGAACGGCGCCTGCCAATTGCCGGGCAAGTACACGCCAATGGACGCGGGCAGCGCCTGGTCCTGGGTCCAGTACAGCAACAGTGCGGCGATGCCCAGGCCCAGCAGGCTGGAAAACAGATTGATCCGGGCCTTGAGCGGACGGTGCTTCTCGCCCAGCATCAGCATCAACGCGGCGGTCAGCAGCGGCAGCAGAATGGGCGCGGCGATCAAGTGGGGCGTCAACATCATTCCTTGGGCTCCCGACCGTCCACATGGTCAGTCCCGGTCAGGCCCCGGGAGGCGAGCAGCACCACCAGGAACAGCGCGGTCATGGCGAAGCTGATCACGATGGCGGTCAGCACCAGGGCCTGGGGCAGTGGGTCGGTGTAGTGCAGCAGATCCTGGGGCACGCCGTCCTTGATGATCGGTTCCTTGCCGATGAACAAACTGCCCATGCTGAAGATGAACAGGTTGACGCCATAGGACAACAGGCACAGGCCCATGACCACCTGGAAGGTCCGTGGCCGCAGCACCAGCCAGACACCGGAGGCGGCCAGTACGCCGATTGCGATTGCGATGACTTCTTCCATCAGGCGGTGGCTCCTTTGACGGGGGCGATGGGTTTGGCTTGCAGGCCCGGTTTATGGGCTCGTACCGACTGGTGAGCCAGGGCGGTAAGGATCAACAGGGTGGAGCCGACCACCACGGCGTACACGCCGATGTCGAAGAACAGCGCGCTGGCCACATGGATATCACCCAGCAGTGGTAAGTCGAAATGCCAGGTGTGGGTGGTCAGGAACGGATACCCCACGGCCATCGCCCCCAGGCCCGTGACCGTGGCGAACAACAGCCCGGTGCCCATCCAGCGCAGCGGCCGCAGGCTCATTTGCGCCTCGACCCACTGCGTGCCGGCGACCATGTATTGCAGGATGAACGCCACCGACATCACCAGCCCGGCGACGAAGCCGCCGCCGGGTTGGTTGTGCCCGCGCATGAACAGGTAGAACGACACCACCAGGGCGATAGGCAGCAGCAGGCGCACCAGCACCGACGGCACCATCATGAAACCCAGGGCGGTGTCGCTGGCATGGCGCGGGTTGACCAGGTCGGTGACCACATCCGGTGCCAGCAGGCGCTGTTGCGCCGGTAGCTGCATGCTTTCCTTCGGCGGGCGGAAGCGTCGCAGCAGGGCGAACACCGCCAGGGCCACCGCCACCAGCACGGTGATTTCCCCCAGGGTGTCGAAGCCACGGAAATCCACCAGCATCACGTTCACCACATTGCTGCCGCCGCCCTCGGGCAGGGCGCGGCTCAAGTAGAACGACGAAATGTCGTTGGGCGTCTGCCGTGTCAGCATCGCGTAGGACAGCAGCGCCATGCCGCCACCCACGGCGATGGACAACAGCAAGTCCCGCAGGCGGCGGATGCGTGCGCGCCGCTCGCTGTTGGGCAGGGGCGAGGCATCCTCGATCCGTCGAGGCAACCAACGCAGGCCCAACAGGATCAGCACTGTGGTCACCACTTCCACCACCAGTTGCGTCAAGGCCAGGTCCGGCGCTGAGAACCAGACGAAGGTCACACAGGTCATCAGGCCGCAGACGCTGACCATGGTCAGGGCCGCGAGTCGGTGATACTTGGCCTGCCAGGCCGCCCCCAGGGCACAGGCGATCGCCAGCAGCCACAGGGTGACGAACACGATGGAGCCGGGGATTTTCGGCCGGTCGCCCCAGACCAGCGTGCTGTGCAGCATCGGGATCAGCCCGGCGAACAACGCGGCCAATACCAGCCAGAACAACTGGGCCTGCAGGCGACGGGTGCTGATCCGTCGTTCCAGGCGCCGGCTGTGGCGCATCATCAGCACCAGGCAGCGTTCGAACAGCCGCTTGCCGTTGAGTCGGCCAATGAATGGCGGGTGCTTGATGTGCCCTTGCCTGAATTGATTACGCAACAGCAGGTACAGGACGATGCCGCCGGACATCGCCACCAGGCTCATGATCATCGGCGCGTTGAGGCCGTGCCAGATCGCCAGACTGTATTCAGGCAGCGTGCCGCCCACCACCGGCAATGCGGCGGCAGCGAGCAACGAGCCGACCACCTGGGCCGGGAAGATCCCCACCAACAGGCAGGTAAACACCAGCAACTCCACCGGGGCGCGCATCCAGCGCGGTGGTTCGTGGGGGGTATGGGGCAGGTCGGTGGCGGTGGGGCCGAAGAACACATCCACGGTAAAGCGCAGGGAGTAGGCGACGCTGAAGGTCCCGGCGATGGTGGCGATGATCGGCAGCGCCAGCTCGACCCAGGCCGTGGCGGAGATAAACACCGTCTCGGCGAAGAACATTTCCTTGGACAGGAAACCATTGAGCAACGGCACCCCGGCCATCGCTGCGCTGGCGACCATGGCCAGGGTCGCGGTGAACGGAATCAGCCGTACCAGGCCGCTGAGCTTGCGAATGTCACGGGTGCCGCTTTCGTGGTCGATGATCCCTGCGGCCATGAACAGCGAGGCCTTGAAGGTTGCGTGGTTGAGGATGTGGAACACTGCCGCCACTGCCGCGAGCGGGCTGTTCAGGCCCAGCAGCAAGGTGATCAGCCCGAGGTGGCTGATGGTGGAGTAGGCCAGCAGACCCTTGAGGTCGTTCTGGAACATCGCGCAGTAGGCGCCCAGCAGTAACGTACAGGCTCCCGCGCCGCCGACGATGTAGAACCATTCTTCACTGCCCGACAGCGACGGCCATAACCGCGCCAGCAGGAACACCCCGGCCTTGACCATGGTCGCCGAGTGCAGATACGCCGACACCGGCGTAGGGGCGGCCATGGCATGGGGCAGCCAGAAATGGAAAGGGAATTGCGCGCTTTTGCTCAGGGCGCCGATCAGGATCAGCGGCAGCAGGATGGGGTAGAGGGCATGGGCACGGATCAAGTCGCCGGCGGCCAGGACCTTGTCCAGGTCATAGCTGCCCACCACATGGCCGAGCAACATCACCCCGGCCAACAGGCACAGACCGCCGGCCCCGGTCACCATCAATGCCATGTAGGCGCCGCGCCTGGCGTCGGTGCGGTGGTGCCAGTAGCCGATCAGCAGGAACGAGAACAGGCTGGTCAGTTCCCAGAAAAACACTATTTGGATCAGGTTGCCGGAGATCACCAACCCGAGCATGGCACCCATGAACGCCAGGAAAAAGGCGAAGAAGCGCGGCACCGGATCGTCCGGCGACATGTAGTAGCGGGCGTACAGCGACACCAGCGTGCCGATGCCCAGCACCAACAAGGAAAACAGCCAGGCAAAACCGTCCAGGCGCAGGACGAAATCCAGGCCGAGGCTGGGCAGCCAGGCATAGTGTTCGCGGATCACGCCGCCGTCGGCAATCTGCGGGTACAACAAGGCCACCTGAACGGTACCGGCCAGGGCCACGAGGCCGGCCAGCAGTGATTCGGCGTTACGGGCGTTATGCGGCAGCAGTGCCGCGACACAGCTGCCGATGAAGGGCAAAAGCAATAGAACTATCAGTGACATAGGCTTCTATTCGGCGGGAGGTTGTGAGGGATCATACGTGGCGTATTGCGGATCACCAACCGTGAGGGTGTCGCAGAATCCTACAAGGTAGGTGGAGTTTTCTGACTTTGCGTAGTTTTAGCGAGGGGACGCAGAGTCAGAGCTAGCCACACCTGTGGCGAGGGGATTTATCCCCGCTGGGCTGCGCAGCAGACCCAAAGCAGGCAATTCCATAGCGCTGACACACCGCACCGGCAGGTTTCGGGGCCGCTACGCGACCCAGCGGGGATAAATCCCCTCGCCACAGTTTTGCTCGCCGCTATTTCGTTGATCGACCTCACTGCTCGCGCTCAAGCACCTCATCCACCTCGACCGCGTTTTTGCTGCGGGTCTTCAGTTCACTGACAATCACCGCCGCCACGATCAGCGCCGCGCCGAACAACGCGATCGCTGGCAGCCGCTCGCCCGCCAGGCGCCCGGCGATGCCGGCCCACACCGGCTCGCCGGCATAGATCAGCGTGGCGCGGGTGGGCGAGACACTTTTCTGCGCCCAGTTCATCGCCACCTGGATCGCTGCGCTGGCGGCCCCCAGGCCCACGGCACTGACCAACAGCAGCCAGGAGAAATCCGGGATGGTTTCCTGGGTCGGCACCACCATCAGGAATGCCAGCACCGCCGTGCTTGCCAGTTGCACCACGGTCACCCGGCGCACATCGACCTGGCCGGCATAGGCGCTGATCAGGATGATCTCGGCGGCAATCGCGATGGCGCTGATCAGCGTGGCGATTTCGCCAGCGCTGAAATTCAGCGACGCGCCCGCCGGACCTGACACCAGCATCAGCCCGGTGAACGCCAGCATGATGCCGATGCTGGGCATCAGGCCAGGGCGACGGCCCAGCACCAGCCATTGCAACAAAGGCACGAATGGCACGTACAGCGCGGTGATGAAGGCCGATTGGCTGCTGGGAATGGTCTGTAGGCCGACGGTCTGCAAACCGTAGCCGAGCATGATCGCCACGCCGATGAAACAGCCGGCCTTGAGTTCGAACAGGGTCAAGTCGCGCAGGTGGCGCCAGGAGAACAGCGCAACGAATGCGGCTGCGGCGGCAAAGCGCAGGCCGACGAAAAACATCGGTCCGCTGACGGTCATGGCATGCTGCACCAACAGGAACGTCCCGCCCCAGATCATGGTGATCAGCACCAGCACGCATTCGGCCTTGCTGAACCTTGAGAAACGGGAGGAAGCTTGAGGAGAGTTCACCGATGCCATGACCTTGCGCGCCACTTGAGGCGGACGCACAATGCGCCCGAAGAAGGTGGGCAGTATAATGCGCAACCCCAGCAGATGAGCAATATAGTGCACAAAGAAAACGCTCAGCGGGCATCCGTCCTGCAACACGTCAGCCAGAACGTCCGCCGCCTGCGGCACGCCGCACAGCTCAGCCAGACCGCGCTGGCGGAATTGTCCGGGGTCAGCCGGCGCATGCTGGTGGCTATTGAGGCCGGCGAAAAGAATGTCAGCCTGACCACCCTTGACCGTGTCGCCGAAGCCCTCGACGTGGCCTTCAGCGACTTGATCCAGGCCCCCGATGCGCGCGACCCGAGTCGCATCAACGAATTGGCCTGGGCCGGTACCATCGCTGGCAGCAAAGCCGTATTGCTCGCCAAGGCCACCGCCAGCCGTGAGGTCGAACTCTGGGAATGGCGCCTGGAGCCCGGCGAGCATTACTCTTCCGAACCCGACGCCGACGGCTGGAGCGAACAGCTCTATGTCTTCGAGGGCTGCCTGACCTTGCTGCTGGGCAGCGACGAGCGCCGGATTGGCGCCGGTGAGTTTTTCATGTTCGCCAGCAACCAGCCCCATGCCTATCGCAACGATGGCCCGGTGGCGGCGAGATTCGTACGCAATGTGGTGATTTGATTCCTGGAGAGCGGTATGGACACAGCGCTGGATCGACATGAGCGTGGCATCACCCGCGAGGCGGACATCCTGATCATCGGCGGCGGCCTGAGTGGCGCCATGCTGGCGGCGCAGTTGTTGCGCCTGCCGGGCCGACGCGAGGTGCTGATCGTCGAGCCACGCAGTGAGCTGGGCCGGGGCGAGGCCTACAGCGCCGTGGAGTTGGGCCATACCTTGAACGGCAACGCGGCACGGATGAGTGTCGACCCGGACAACGCCGATGACCTGACCCAATGGCTCACCGCGTTCATCGAGGCCGGCGGCTGGCCCGAGTCGGATCAGCAGCACGTGCCGATCAGCGAGTTGTTCCCACCCCGAGGGATATTCGGCCTCTATGTGCAGCAACGCCTGGCCGAGGCTCGCGAGTTGGGCGCACAAAATGGTTCGACGGCTGAACATGTGCGCGGGGAGGCTGTTGACCTGCGGCTTGTCGACGATGCCGTGGTGCTGACGCTGGGTGACGGCCAGGTCCTGCGTGGCCGTTTCGCCGTGCTGGCCACCGGCATGTTCCCCGCGGCGCGGACCCCGCAAACCCAATCCAGCGGCTTGAACGCCGCGGCCCTTGACCCTTGGGATGTGACGGCGATGCGTCAGCTTGATCCGCAGTCCACAGTGCTGATCATCGGCTCGGGGCTGACCATGGTCGATGCCGTCGTGTCGCTGGAACAGGCCGGCCATCGTGGCCCGATCGAAGTGTTTTCCCGCCACGGCCTGCTGCCCCATGTACGCCGCCAACCGCCGGCCTGGGTGGATTTCCTCGCCGAGGATCACAGCCTGCGTTCGCCACGCCAACTGATGCGGGCACTGCGCGAGCAATGCCGTCAAGCCCGGGCCCAAGGCATCGATTGGCAGGCGCCGCTGGATACGGTGCGCGCGCACATCGGGCGATTGTGGAACCAGGCCAGCGATGTGCAGCGCCGGCAGTTCGTCCGGCATGTACGGCCCTGGTGGGAGAGCCATCACCATCGTTCGCCACCGTTGAGCGCCGAACTGGTGGCCCGTCTGCACGAAGAAGGGCGGTTGCGGATCCACGCGGCGTCGTTCAAGGGCTTGGCTTCCACTGCCGAGGGGGCGCAGGCTATTCACATCCGTCGGCGGGGTGAGGTTGGGCTGACGGTGGTGCAGGGCGCGGCGCTGATCAATTCCAGTGGTATCGAATATGACTGGCGCCGGGTGGCGCGACCGTTGCCGCAGCAGTTGCTGGCCCGAGGCCTGATCCAGCCGGGCCCATTGGCCCTGGGTATCGCCGCCCGGCCTGACGGGACGGTGCTGGACGCCCAAGGCGAGCCTGCCGAGCGCCTGTTCGCCATGGGGCCGCCGTTGCGCGGGATGTGGTGGGAAAGCACCGCGGTGACCGACGTGGCGAGCCAGGCCAAGGGGCTGGCCGCGCGCTTGGCTGAATTGCAAACCCAACATCGAAACTGAACAGCTCTCCTGTGGCGAGGGTTACAAGGTGCGGCAAAAGAGCGGTCACAGCTCGCTGATTTTCACCCACCGCTGCTCCCGCGCCGCCACACGAATCGCCGCCGCCAGCCGCTCCACTTCCCAGGCTTCTGCAAAGTCGGTGCCGCTGCCACCCTGGTCTGCGAGGGCCATGACCAGTTCCTGCACCTCCAGCGTCTTCAATTCGTTGTACCCCAACTGATGCCCGGCCGCCGGACTGAACGCGGCATACCCCGGTAAATCCGGACCAGCCAGCAGCCGCTGGAAACCTGCCTGACCGACGCGGCACAGGCGCAGTTCATTGAGCCGTTCCTGATCGAACGCCAGCGTGCCGAGGGTGCCGCTGATCTCGAAGCTCAGGTGGTTCTTGTAGCCATGCTTGAGCCAACTGCTGCTCACCGTGCCTCGGGCGCCGTTGGTGAAACGCAGCAGGGCGTGGACCTGGTCGTCCACCGCGATGGCGCGTTGTTCGGCATTGCTGGCGCTGGCGGGACGCTGGCTGTGCACGGTCTGGCTGTCGGCGCACACCGCTTCGACATCGCCCAACAGGTACCGGGCCATGGCCAGCAAATGACTGCCCAGGTCGGCCAGTGCGCCACCGGCGTGGGCGGCTTCGCAGCGCCATGACCATGGCGAGGTCGGGTCGGCCATGAAGTCTTCGCTGAATTCGCCCTGGAAACTGATGATCTGCCCCAGTTCCCCGCACTGGATCATGTCTCGCGCCAGTTGGATGATCGGGTTGTGCTGATAGTTGTAGCCGACCCGCGTCACCACGCCGGCGGCCTTGGCCGCCTGCTGCATCTGCTCGGCCTGCTCCAGGGACACTGCCAGGGGCTTCTCACAATAGACCGGCTTGCCCGCTGCCAGCGCCGCCATGGCCATGGGGAAGTGCAGGTGGTTGGGTGTGGTGATGGCGATCAGGTTGACCTTCGGGTCGTCGATCAGTTGCTGCCAGTCACTGTGGGCCGTCGCAAACCCCCAGCTTTGGGCGCATTGCCGGGCGCGCTGCGGGTCGGCGTCGGCCAGGGCCGCCAGTGTCAGGTTCAGGGGGAGGTTAAAGACCGCCTTGGCATTGTGGAAAGCCAAGGCATGGGCACGGCCCATGAAGCCGGTGCCAATCAGACCGATGCCGAGTTCACGCATGAGAAAGAGCCCTTTGAATTGTTGTTTTCAGGAGGGCTATTTATGGAATAAATATTCGCTAATTGCAAATGTTGGAATAAATATTCATTTTGTGGTCGCTGTAGATCTCCCTTGTGGGAGCGGGCTTGCTCGCGAATGCGGTGAGTCAGTCACAGTTGTATTAACTGATCCACCGCATTCGCGAGCAAGCCCGCTCCCACAGAGGATTTCACAGGTCTGTCATGGGGCTCGCCGTCAGGACAGGAAACCCCCATCCACATTCAACGCCACACCCGTGGTGTAGCTCGACGCATCACTGGCCAGGTACAACACTGCGCCGGCCATTTCGCTCGGGTCGGCCACGCGCTTGAGGGGGATTTGAGCCAGGGCGGTTTTCAGGATCGCATCGTTCTTCACCAGCGCCGAGGCGAACTTGGTGTCGGTCAGGCCTGGCAGCAGGGCGTTGCAGCGGATGCCGAACTGCGCGCATTCCTTGGCGAAGACCTTGGTCATGTTGATCACGGCGGCCTTGGTCACTGAATAGATGCCCTGGAAAATCCCTGGCGAGATGCCGTTGATCGAGGCCACGTTGATGATGCTGCCGCCACCGTTCTCGCGCATCAGCTTGCCGGCTTCCACCGACATGAAGAAATAGCCGCGAATGTTCACGTCGACGGTTTTCTGGAACGCCCCCAGATCGGTGTCCAGCACATTGCAGAATTGCGGGTTGGTGGCGGCGTTGTTGACCAGGATGTCCAGGCGCCCGAACTGCTCGCGGATGCCAGCGAACACCTGGCTGATCTGCTCCATTTCCCCGATGTGGCAGGCGATGGCAGTGGCCTTGCCGCCGGCGGCGATGATCGCGTCGGCGACATGCTGGCAACCGTCGAGCTTGCGGCTGGACACGATCACGTGGGCGCCTTGCTGGGCCAGCAGTTTGGCGATGGCTTCGCCGATGCCACGGCTGGCGCCGGAAACGAAAGCGATTTTACCGTCGAGGTCGAACAACTGAGTCTTGGACATGCTGTTTCCTTGTTATAGGTGCGCTCAAAGCGTGGATTTGCCGATGACCTGCAGGCTCATCTGCTCCAGCAGCTTGTTCATCTGAACGAACTGCGCGAAACGTTTGTCCTGGGTCTGGCCGTGGAAGAAGCGGTAGTAGATCTGCTGGACGATCCCGGCCAGGCGGAACAGGCCGTAGGTGTAGTAGAAGTCGAAGTTGTCGATGCGAATCCCGGCGCGCTCGGCGTAGTAATCGACGAACTCGCGGCGGGTCAGCATGCCCGGGGCGTGGCTGGGCTGGCGACGCATCAACTGCACCGGCGCCGGGTCGTCGGCTTCGATCCAGTAGGCGAGGCTGTTGCCCAAGTCCATCAACGGATCGCCAATGGTGGTCAGTTCCCAGTCCAGCACGCCAATGATCTGCATCGGGTTTTCCGGGTCGAGGATGACGTTGTCGAAGCGATAGTCGTTGTGGACGATGCTCGACGTCGGATGGTCGGCGGGCATCTTGTCGTTGAGCCAGGTCTTGACCGCTTCCCACTTTGGCGCATCGGGGGTCAGGGCTTTTTCGTAGCGGTCGCTCCAGCCACGGATCTGCCGGGCCACATAACCTTCGGGCTTGCCCAGGTCAGCCAGGCCGCAGGCGTTGTAGTCGACCCGGTGCAGTTCGACGAGTCGGTCGATGAAGCTCTTGCACAGCGCTTCGGTGCGGGCGGCGTCGAAACCCAGTTCCGGCGGCAGGTCGGAGCGCAGGATGATGCCCTTGACCCGTTCCATTACATAGAACTCGGCGCCCATTACCGACTCGTCGGTGCAGTGCACGTAGGCTTTGGGGCAGTACGGGAAGCCTTCGCGCAACTGATTGAGGATGCGAAACTCACGGCCCATGTCGTGGGCGGACTTGGCCTTGTGGCCGAATGGCGGCCGGCGCAGGACGAATTCCTGCTCGGGGTATTCCAGCAGGTAGGTCAGGTTCGACGCGCCACCGGGAAACTGGCTGATCCGCGGCATGCCGGTAAGGCCTGGAATGTGGGCCTTGAGGTACGGGTCGATCAGGTTGGCATCGAGTTCTTCACCGTCGCGCACGCGGGTGGACTGATCAGTAAACGCCATGCTTATCCCTTCTGCTTATTTTGGAGGCCATCGATCATTGGCTAATCTAATGGCGCGTGGGAGGCGTCACAAGCACGCCAGGGTCTTATAGGTTAGCGTGTTGCAGGATAATCAGCGGGCCTGATGCACGCGGGCGATGGGCGAGCTATGGTTTACGGGGTCTGTCGCTTTCAGGGAGCAATCGCGATGGGATGCCCGCAAGTGTGTGGCACCGCAACCTTGCAATGCAGCTTCGGCGTCGCCCCGGCGGTGCTCAATGTACTGCCGGTCAATCGCCTGCTGACCGGCGGGATGCCAGCGGCGAACATCATGGATCACATCCCGCTGGTGAACATCACCACGTTCGGCATGTGCCAGAGCCTGGCCAACCCGACCGTGGCTGCCGCGACCGCTGCGGCATTGGGTGTGCTGACCCCCATGCCGTGCATTCCCGCCACGGCGACCCCGTGGATCCCCGGCGGCGCACCGACCTTGTTGTTGGGTAACATGCCGGCCATCGACGCCAACAGTACCCTGATGTGCACGTGGGCCGGGGTGATCAAGATCGTCGTGCCGGGGCAGGTGCAGATGCTTATTCCCTGATGGGTGCGACCCCCAAAAGGTATGGACGATCCCCCTGTGGGAGCGAGCCTGCTCGCGATTGCGGTGGGTCAGTTGGTGGTGATATTGACTGTGAAGCCGTCATCGCGAGCAGGCTCGCTCCCACAGGGGGGAAAGGGGAAGACAATAGTTATGCCTGCGCCGGGTCATTCCAGCGCCTGAACCACCAGCGCACCCGGGAGATCGGTTTGCCCTCGGCATCCAGCGGTCGGCCGTCTTCGGCGTAGGCGTGGGCCGGTTCCAGCAGTTGGCCGTTGAGGTAGCGGGCCTCGACCGCCGGGTTGCCGTTGGGATGCAGGCGCCGATAGCGGCCGTCGCGTACGCCGTCGCGATAGAATTCGGCCTCGGCCAGTTGCCCGTCGGGGAAGTAGTTGTTGGCCTCGCCGTGCAGTAACCCATTGCGATACGTGGCCTGGCGCTGCAACCCGCCTTCGGCGGCGTAAAAGCTCGCTACACCCTGCAATTTACCTTTCACGAACGGCAATACCGCCGAGACCCTTCCATTCGGGTGATACAGGGTACTGGTACCGTGCAGTTCACCCTGGCTGTAGTTGAGTTTTGCCTGGGGGCGCTGAGCCTCTTCAATCTGCAGCGAGCCGTCGAGCCGGCCGTCGACCAACTGCCCGCTCAGTTGGCTGTCGCCACGCTCCACGTCGAGTTTTTTCGAGGCCATTGGAGCGCTCCTGTCAGTTGACCTTCACCAAGCCACCCTTGATCGTCAGCATGCCGCCGCCATCCACGGTCTGTTCGGCGGCGGCCTTGTTCACCAGGCTGATACCAGCGTCGTTGGTCAGGGTGGTGCCGGCCTTGTTTTCCAACGATGTGCCGGCCTGGTTGCTCAGGGCCGTGCCAGCCTTCTGGCTGATGGAGGTGCTGGCCTGGGCTGCCAGGTCGGCGCCGCTCTTGATCGCGAAACTGCCGCCGCTTTGCAGGGTCAGGGTGCCGCTGACCTTGATGGTCAGGTTGCCGTCCACCGTCAGGTCGTAGTTGCCGGTGACCTTGTGCGTGTAGTTGCCGCCGGTGCTGTGGTTCTGGTCCGAGCCGACGGTGACGGTGCGGGTGTCTTTCACGTCGAGGCTGTCGCTGCCGGTCTGGATGGTCACGCTACGTTTGCCTTTTTCCAGGGTAACGGTTTCGTCGCCGTCCTTGACCGTGCGGGTGCGGGCGTTCTGCACCGTGAGGGTTTCGTCATGGCCGACCGTGGCGGTGGTGTCGTTGAGCACGTTGATGTTGAAGTCTTTCTGGGCCTGGAGAAACACCTCCTCGGCGTCCTTCTTGTCTTCGAAACGCAACTCGTTGAAACCACCGCCGCCCTTGGACGAATTGGTCTTGATCCCGGACTGGGTCTGGTTCGCCGGCAACGCATAGGGCAGGGCGTTGTCGCCGTTGTAGACGCAACCGGTCACCAGCGGACGGTCGGGATCGCCGTCGATGAACGTGACGATGACCTCCTGGCCGATCCGCGGTACGAACTGCATGCCGAAGCCCTTGCCGCTCCAGGGCAACACCACCCGTACCCAGCAGGATGAGGTTTCGTCGTTCTTGCCGGTGCGGTCCCAGGGGAACTGCAACTTGATCCGGCCGTATTCATCGGTCCAGATCTCTTCGCCGGCCTTGCCCACCACCAGTGCCGTCTGGGTGTGCATGCGTGGTTTTGGCGTGATGCGGGCCGGTCGATAAACCGTGGCCTTGGGGATCGCTTCGAAGCGATTGCGATAGCTGTCGTGGCTGGCTTCGTGGCTGACCGAGGTCACCACCCAATCGATATTCAGCGTCGTGTCTTCGTGGCCGGCGAGGGTGAACCAATATCCCGGCACCAGCCAGCGGCAGTCGCTTTCGCCGACAAAACGCTTCTCCTGGCTGCGCAGACCGTCCACCCGCAACTTGGTCAGGGCATCGCCCTGGGCCTTGGCGGTATAGCCGCCCGGATGTTCGTACATCGAGCTTGGTCCGGCCACGGCTTCGGCCTGGCTGTATAGCGATGTCGTCGGCGTAGTGAATTCGTAATCGGTGGCCTGGTAAACCCCGCTCACCGCTTGCAGGCACACTTGCCCGCTGCGGATGCCATGCAGTTCCCGCTCACCCAGTTTCTGCCCGAGATAATTCACCGTCGGTCCATTGGGAATGGGCGCGAAAGCGTCGTTGCTGTCGGCCAGCACCAGCGTGTGTGTGCCGTCTTCATGGGTGAAGAACCAGAAGATCCCGTCCTCTTCCATCAGGCGCGAGACGAAGGCCAGATCAGTTTCGCCGTATTGCACGCAATATTCGCGCGGGGTGTAGCTACCGGTGAGTTTGAGCTGGAAGTCGGTGAAACCATGGGCCTTGAAAATCGTGGTGACGATGTCCGAGGTGGCGAGGTTCTGGAACACGCGGTTGTTGCTGGCAAGGCTCAGCCACCAGAGCCACGGACGGAGCATTAGTTGGTAGCGTTCGGCGGTGGCGTCGGCGGGGAGCTGGCGGATTTCAGCCACCAGCCAATCCAGCGGACGCAGCAAGGCGTCCTTGTGCAGCGTGGTGGTCACGTGGCTGGCGACGGCCGTGGTGAGGTCCAGCGAGGTGCCGTCGTTGATGCCGTTGAGGATGTGCGAACCCAGGGCGTTGAGGCGTTCTTCGCCGGACAGTGAATCCGGGTACAACGCCGACAGGGATGTGGCGGTGAGGGAGAGAGTGGTGTTGCTGTCGGTAGAGCGGGGCATCGAATATCCTCAGATAAAAGTTGAGGTCACGCTTACCATTTGAATGTTCCACCTTTTGAATGGATCGCTGCCTGGTTATCACTGACCCATCCGCCCATCTCGCTATCGTTTCCATAGGTGTAGCTGTACATCAACACCGAATTTCCGATATAGGGCGCCAATTGCGGACCACAGAGCTGACAGGGACTCAGTTCGATATAAATGCGGGTAACGAAATTACTGTAATCACCGTCGGGAAGCGTGACGCTATTTATCGCCTGGACCAACGCGCTGATTTCCGCGTGCCCGCGCAGTGTCGTGACTACTTTTTTGGTTGTCGTGGTGTAGTTTCCAAGCAAGTCCAGTTTCAACGCGCTATCGCCGAACTTGTAGATCAGCAGACCTCGAGCGGCATCGAAATGTTCGATTAGCGCGAAGCAGGTTCCATGGGATGCTCCCGAACCAGCCAGGGCCCGGCGATTGGAGGAGGATTCGTGACAGATACTGGCCAAGTCGGGAATGGTGCCGCCGTTAGTAGCCTGATTGGCCGCCAGCCATGAGGCATATAAAGGGTTTGCCCCAGTCATTGCAATATTGCCGCCAGAGTAACGACCCACTTTATGCACTTCCGTCATGAAAATCTCCTTTCGAACAGCCCTTTCAGAGATCCGAGGCCAAGCGCACCCCCAGCCGCGGGGGCTGATGATTCAAAGGTTTTTTGTGTTGAACATGACACTCGAATGCCAACCGGTGACGCCGAAGGATAAGCTGTACGCCCAAGGCGTAAGCCAGCTCCAAGGTCGTCCGGTCCAGCCTGACAGGCCTCCCGCATTCAAGATGTCGTCGACTATGGTGTGGCAGTTGTAAGAGTTGTTATAGCGATTTCCATCAAACTCTTTATATTTCAGTTTCTTTGAAGAAAGAGTCGTGATCCTGTTGATCATTTTATCGATATTTGTTTTGCTGACTTTTTTTGTGAAGAACCACAAGTCCAGCGTTTTCGATGTGCTTAGCTCTGTCGTCAATACGCCCTCAGGATCCAGTTCGCCCTCCATCAAAATTCCGACTGAGTAAAACTGTGGAATAGGCCCTGAGGTATGCCAAAGTATCAAGCCCGCATGTCCCGGATAGTATTTTCCACCTGATATTGGATTGAGTCGCGAAACCAGATCAATCATGACCGTTGTCCTCCAGCCATCGTCGGAAGCAAACGTGCTGAGATCTTCCGTCTCGACAAATTCTCCGTTGGTAACCAGTTTTTTTACTTCATTATGAACGGTATTGTCTGTCCAGCGCGGCTCCAGCTTTTTTGTCTGACCCGATGAACCACCAAAAAGGAATTTACCCACGCTCTGCTCCCGTCGCCTCTGTTAATTTTTGGCATGCAGCATCATTCCAACACCCACTCCGCCAACTTTCCCGTTACCTGCGTCATCAGCACATTCTCGACATCCCTGGCGCCCGCCGCGCTGCACTTGGCCAGTACCGCCTTGACGATTCCGGCATCGAACTCGAATTGCTTACCGGTCGCAGCCTTGTAGCGCCCACGCAGTTTTTCCAGCTTCGCCAGGACAATCCCCTCCAGCGTCGCTTCATCCAGCGGTCGATACGCCACCACCGTCATGCGCGCCAGGAACGCCGGGCGAAACGCTTGCAGCAGCACTTTGTGCAAGGCTTCGTTGAAGGCGTCGGTGCCCAGTTGCGCGGCCGGTGTGTCCAGCAGCAGTTCGGCGCCGACGTTGCTGGTGGCGAGCATCACGGTGTTCTTGAAGTCCACCACCAGGCCAGTGCCGTCTTCCATCAGGCCTTTGTCGAAGACGTTGTAGAACGCTTCGAGCACGTCCGGGTGGGCCTTTTCGATTTCATCCAGCAGCACCACCGAATAGGGTTTGCGCCGCACCGCTTCGGTGAGTACGCCACCGCTGCCATAGCCGACGTAGCCGGGCGGGGCGCCCTTGAGTTGGCTGACGGTGTGGGCTTCCTGATATTCCGAGAGGTTGATGCTGATCAGGTTGCGTTCGCCGCCATACAAAGCGTCGGCCAGGGCATAGGCGGTTTCGGTCTTGCCCACGCCAGTGGGGCCCACCAGCAGGAACACGCCGACCGGTTTCTGCGGGTCGGTGAGGCCAGCGCGGTAGGCTTGCAGGCGTTGGGCGATGGTGTTCAGCGCGGTGCCCTGGCCCATGACCCGCTGGCCCATGCGCTGGCCGAGGGTGCGCACGGCGTGGGCTTCGTCGGCGAGCATCTTGCCCACCGGAATGCCGGTCCAACCGGCGATCACGGCGGCGACTGTCTTGCTGTCCACCTGTTCCGGCACCAACGGATCGTCCTGGCGAATGGCATCGAGGCCGGCTTCCAGGCGCAGCAGCTCGGCGGCCAGGTGATCGATGCGATTATCGATCTCGGTGTCGGGGTTTTCGCTGTCGGCGCGTTCGCTCAGGGCGAGCAATTCGCGCCGAGTGTCGAGCAGTTCGCGCACCGCTTCACGCTCTTCGCCCCAACGGGTTTCCAGCTCGCGGATGGCTTGCACATTGCTGGTCGATTCACCTTCGAGCAGCGTGATGCGTTCGCGATGATCCAGCCCGGTGGCCTGTTCCCGGCGCAGGCGTTCGACTTCATCCTTGAGGCTGTTCTGCCGGTGGCGCAGGCTTTCCAGGGGCGGCGGCACGTCGTGCTGGCCGAGGGCGACCCGGGCGCAGGCGGTGTCGAGCACGCTGATGGCTTTGTCCGGCAACTGGCGCCCGGAGATGTAGCGGTGGGACAGTTTCACCGCCTCGTGGATGGCCGCGTCCAGCACCTGCACGCCGTGGTGCTGTTCCAGTTTGCTCGCCACGCCACGGAGCATTTCCACTGCGGTGAGCTCGTCCGGTTCCTCGACTTGCACCAGTTGGAAGCGGCGCGCGAGGGCCGGGTCTTTCTCGAAGTATTTTTTGTACTCCAGCCACGTAGTGGCGGCCAGGGTGCGCAGTTCGCCCCGGGCCAGGGCCGGTTTGAGCAGGTTGGCCGCGTCGCTGCCGCCTTCCGCACCACCGGCACCGATCAGGGTGTGGGCTTCGTCGATGAACAGGATGATGGGTTTTTCGGCGCTGCGGACTGCGTCGATCACGCCTTTGAGGCGTTGTTCGAACTCGCCTTTGACACCCGCGCCGGCCTGCAACAGGCCCAGGTCCAGTACGCGCAGGGTGACCTCCTGCAACGACGGCGGCACATCCCCGGCGGCGATGCGCAGGGCCAGGCCTTCCACCACGGCGGTCTTGCCCACGCCCGGCGCGCCCACCAGGATCGGGTTGTTTTGCCGACGGCGCAGCAGTATATCGATGCACTGGCGGATCTCGCCGTCGCGGCCGACGATGGGGTCGATGCGTCCGGCCCGGGCGTCGGCGGTCAGGTCCTGAGTGTACTGGTCGAGGACCGGGTCCTGTTTCTGTGGTGCCTCGCCGGGTTTGGCCGGGCGCACGCCACCGACGTGCTCGCGGGAGCTTTCGGTCCATTCCAATAGATGGGCGCGCAGGGCGTCCCGAGGAATACGCAGTAGCGACGAGGCGCTGTTGAGCAGCAGGCTGCGACGCTCATCGCGGTCCAGCAGCGCCAGCAGCAACAGCCCGGAGCGGATGCTGTCCAGGCCCAGTACGCTGGCCTCGACCACGGCGTCTTCCAGCAGGCCAATGGTTTGTGCCGACAGGGCGGGTGTACGGGTGCTGCCGGATTTGAACAGGTCCAGGGCCTTGTTGGTTTCCGCCGCCACCGCATCACGCTCCAGGCCGAAGCGCGGCAGCAGACAGGCGAAGTCGCCACCCTCGATGTCGAGTAACTCCAGCAGCAGGTGTTCGATTTCCACGTAATGATGGCTGCGTTGCATGCAACGTTGCGCGGCCCGTTCCAGGGCGCGACGGTTGTCCGGGTTGAGCCGTCCGATCAGGCTGGCCAGTTCCATTTCAGGCGATCTCCGGCTGACGAAGGCGGGTTTCGATCCGTTGCACGGCCAGGCTCGGTTGGCGCTGCAGGCCACCGTTCCAGTTCAGCCGTGGCGCTGCCTGGCGCTCCAGTTGCAGGGGGCCGGCGCCACGGATCAGCAGCACCAGGGTGCAATCCAGGTCGGGGCCGAAATACAGGGCGTAAAGGCTGGCGAGTAGCGGATGAGTCTCGCCGTTGGGCAGCAATTCGCTGGCCTGGGTCGTGCTCAGCGGGCCAAGGGTCAGGCGCACGCCGGCATGCTCGTCCCAGACGCGGGTGCCGGCCACCGCGTTGCGGCCCAGACACAGGTTGCGACCGCCTGGCTGCAAGCGGCTGCGACTGGCCGGGGGGATTTCACGCCAGCCACCTTCGTAGGCGCTCAGTTCCACCGGTAGCGCGAACTGCTCACGGACAATCGCCGCGAACCCGGCCAGTGAGCGCCGGCCATCGGCATACAGCGCGGTGCAGGCCAGTACCGCCGAGTCGGGTGCGGCCTGGCGCTCCTGCAAGGCCTTGGGCAGCAGGCCGGTCAACGCCCGTAGTTGCGCGTGTACGGCGGATGCGCCGGGGGCCGTGAAACCCAGGGCGATGCGATGCTTGCGCATCACCTTGTAAAGCAGGCTGAGCAGTCGATGCTGGAACAGGTCGAGGAATTCCGCCGGGGCATGATCTTTCGCCCGTGCCCGTTGTTGCAGCCATTCCTGGTAGGCGTAGGGCAGCGGGCCGTCCGGGCCACCGAGGCCGAAGATCGGCGTGGTCAGGGTTGGCGGCAGGCCCGGTTCCTGGCCCAGGCTTTGTACTTCGCTGGCGGCGAACAGCGGCGTCAATGGCCCGCGCAGACGCAACGCCTCGGCATGGGGCGCGGTGCCGCTGCCCAGGGGTTCGGCCTGGGGATGTTCACGTTCGAGCAACAGCAAGGCCTGGAGCCATTCGAAGCGTTGCGGGTCGCGCCGCAGGCGCTGGCTCAGGTTCAGAGCACCAGGGGCTTGCCGGCTTGGGGTTGCCATGTCTTCACCTCCTTGTCGGACTGGACCAGCACGGTGCGCACAAAGCGATTGGCGGTGGCGTAAAGGGAAAAGAACTGCGCCAGTACCCCGGAGAACAGCACGGCGCTGCTGCCGACAAAGTGTTGCGGATCCAGTTGCAGGCGCACCTCCAGCCCATTGCGCCAGCCGCGCCAGGCGTCTTCGCCGACGTGGGCGATGACCCGGTCGCAGCCCAAACCCAATACCCCTTCGATCTGACGATGGGCGCTGGCTTCATCCCGCAGGTTGTGCAATTGCAGAATCTCGCGCAGTGCATCCAGTGCTTGGGGGCCTTCGACCAGTGACAAATGGTTGAGGGTCAATTGCGACACCAGCCGCCAGCGCGACTCACCGTCCAGGCGTGGCAGGCTCTGTGGGCTGGGTGGGTTGCGCAAGCGGGCCCAGGCCACCGGCCCCGGTCGCTCGAAACCCAGCGGCGTGCCAGCCGGAAGGCTTTGGGCCAGGTGACGGTTGGTGCACAGCAGTTCGGCGGTGAGGCTGTAGTCGCGTGTGTCGGCTTGCGGGTCGAACTGGGTGTCCACCAGGCTCACCATCAAGTCGCTGCCCAGTCGGTTCGGGCTCATGCCGCTGACCCGGCGCGCATGCCAGTAAAGGGACTGGTCGCTGCCATGCTGGCTACCATAGTAGGCCGGTACCTTGCGCACGCCCTGGCTGGACATGGCGCGCATGCCACGGATGCTGTGGATCTCGACGCTGTTTTCCCGATGACTGTCGGCCACCAGCCGGTACTCGCTGCGGGTGCCATCCGGGCGCAGTGGCTCGGAAGTCCGGGGAAACAGATTGATCACCGGCGTGCAGCCCAGGGCGATGTCGCTGGCCTGGATTGGCAAGCGGCTGGGGGGAGGGCGGTCGAAAACGATGTACAGGTACAGGGACGGGCTGTCGCTGATGGCGCCGGCCAGTGGCAGGTCGAAGAAACCGAATTTATCCGGGAAGGCAAAATACTCGGCCAACAGGCGCATGCCTGGATGTACGCCATCCTCGTCCGGCAGCAAGACCTGGTCGCTGGCGAAGCCGACGATCTGCGGCAAGCCGGCCAGTGGTTCCGGCACGCTACCCGGAGCGCCGGCCAGGACCTTGATGGCATGGGCGCCAAGCAGGTCGTACAGGACGGCGTTGATGATCGGTGATGCCGCCAGGTGCACCCGCAGCGAGTCGATTCCCAGCGTCGACCACTGGCTTTCGCCCAGGCACCGCAGCTCCAGGCGCAAGGCCGAGCGGGCCTGGACCACCCCAGTCAGCGCCTGGGCCTCGTCGCTGCCCAGCAACAACGCCTCGCTGACTTCCACCGGCCACAAATGCACGGCGGCGGTGGTGCGAAAATGAATGCTCTGGCCCTTGTCCGTGGTGACGAACAACGGTGTGTCGCGGGGCAGCGGGTAGCCCTCGTTCAAATTGCCTTTGCTCGGGTCGGGTTCGAACTGCACGATGGCGCACGACGGCAAGGGGCGCATGGCCAATGGGTACAGCTGTTCGAGCAGGGCGTCGCTGAATTCGGCGTAGTCGTCATCGAGCCGGCGTTGCAAGCGCGCGGCCAGTAGCGCAAAACCTTCCAGCAGGCGCTCGACGTGCGGGTCGGGGCATTCGCCAGGAGACAGTTCCAGGCGTCGGGCGACTTTTGGGTAACGCTCGGCGAACAGGCTCCCGGCATGCCGCAACCAGGTCAGTTCGCGCTGGTAATAGTCCAGCAGTTGCGGGTCAATCGAGTCGCTCATGTCGTACCTCAAGGCCGTCGCCGGCGTGCTCGATGACAAATGCCACGGGCCAGGCGTGCAGGTCGCCGCGCAGCTCGCCCGACAGCCGTATGCACAATTGCTGCGGATGGCCCGGCACCGGGCAGACCTCGACCTCGCCCAGGCGCAGGCGAGGTTCGAAATGGGTGATGGCCTGGCGGATTTCCCGGGTCAGTTGACGCCTGTCATCGCTGCGCTGCTGTTGCAGCGCAGTCCAGTCGGCGATGCCGTAGTCGAGGATGCTCGGTGGTTCGGTCAGCGCCCGCGGGCCGCGCCGGGTGTTGAACAGGCGCGACAATTCGGCATGAACCGAGTCTTGCAACGCCTGTCGGTCGAACGCCCGAGGGGTATCATCCGCCTGGCTGGCCAGGCGTTCGAACAGGGGCGGGCGTAGCCCGAAGCCAGCCATGGGCGGCGCTTCCTTACTTGGTCATTTTGTTGGCGGCCAGGTCCCAGGTCGTGCCCGCCGTGCCTTCCTTGGTGCCGTCGTCTTTCTGCGCGGTGAGCTCCCATTTGATCTTGGTGAAGTTCAGCGACAGGGTTTCCACCGGTTTACCGCCGGTGCCGCCGCTGACGCTGACGTTGGACAGCACCACGTTGGTCAGGGTGTAGATGATGAACGGCATGAGTTTGCCGCTGCCCTCGGCGGCGTTGCGGCCAATGGTGATGACAGCTTGTGGGATCGGCTTGCCGGCGCAGCAATACTCGTTGAGGGAAGGGGTGGAGCTGTCGATGAATTTGGTCAGGGTGAACTCGCCGATGTGGGGCCGGCCGGAGGTGCGCTCCGAGTTGCTGACGTCATTGGTGACCTGCATCGCCACGTTGTGGCTGTAGGACATGACCTCGATCTTGTCCGTGAAACCCTCCAGCAGGCTGTCGCCCTTGATGTCGCCGCCGAGGTCGAGAATGATTGCATCCATTGTGTGGAACTCCTGAAGTCGAGTGGGGTGTTACCCGATACCGATCCGTTAAAGACGAACGCCGAACCTGTGGCGAGGGGATTTATCCCCGTTGGGCTGCGCAGCAGCCCTGGGCAGTCAGCTCAATCTGCCTGACACACCGGGTTGCTGGTATTCAGGGCCGCTTCGCGCCCCAACGGGGATAAATCCCCTCGCCACAACAAGCCCTCTCGCCATAGGTTTTTATTGATCAGGCAGCCACTGGTGGCGGCAGGGTCGCCACCAGGCGGATCGAGGCGGTCAGTTCCTCAAGCTGGAAGTGCGGCCGCAGGAATACCGTGGCCTTGTAGGCCCCCGGTTTGCCTGCCACTTCCGTCACGTCCACCCGCGCTTCGCGCAACGGGTATTGCGCCTTGATCTCTTGCGGCGCGTTGTCGTTGATCAGCACGTAGTCGGCAATCCAGTTGTTGAGGTAGGTCTGCACGTTGTCGCGGGTCATGAAGCTGCCGACCTTGTCGCGCATGATCACCTTCAGGTAATGGGCGAAACGCGAGGCCGCGAGGACATACGGCAACATCGCCGAGATCCGCGCGTTGGCGTTGGCCTCGTTGGTGTTGTAGAGCTTGGCCTTGTTGGTGGTCTGGCCGCCGAAGAACACCGCCACGTCGCTGTTTTTCTTGTGGCACAGGGCGATGAAGCCCAGGTCGTTGAGTTCTTTTTCGCGGCGGTCGGTGATCGCCACTTCGGTCGGGCACTTGAGCGACAGGTCCCCGGAACTGGTACGGAAGGTATGGGCGGGCAGGCCTTCGACCGCGCCGCCGCCCTCGGCCCCGCGAATCGCCGCGCACCAGCCATATTTGGCGAAGGCTTCGGTGATGCGTTGCGATAGCGCCCAAGCGGCGTTGCCCCACAGGTATTTGCTGTGGTCGGTACCGTTGACGTCTTCGACGTAGTTGATGCCCTCCACCGGCAAGGTGTCCGGACCATAGGGCAGGCGCAGCAGGAAATGTGGCAGCACCAGGGATACGTAGCGCGAGTCTTCGCTTTCACGGAAGGCGCGCCATTTGATCAGTTCCTGGCTCTCGAAAATCTTCGACAGATCCCTGGGTATCGCCAGTTCGGTGAAGCTGGTCATGTCGAACAAGCGCGGGCTGGCGGCGGCAATGAACGGTGCGTGCGCCGCCGCGGCGACGTTCGACAGTTTTTCCAGCAGGCCGATGTCCTGGGGGTGGCGGCCAAAGGTGTAGTCGCCCACCAGCAGGCTGAACGGATGTCCGCCGAAGGTGCCGTATTCTTCCTCGTAGATTTTCTTGAACAGCGCGCTCTGGTCGAATTCGACGGCTTTTTCCAGGTCGTTCTGCAGTTCTTTCTGGGTGACGTTGAGCAGGCGCAATTTGAGCCGGGTGCTGGTTTCGGTGTTCTGCACCAGCAGGTGCAGGCCGCGCCAGGAGGCCTCGAGTTTTTGCAGGTCGGGGTGGTGCAGCACTTCGTTGAGCTGGGCGCTGATCAACTGATCGATCTGGCTGATGCGGTCGTTGATCATCGCCACGGTGTCCTTGTCGATGGCCATGCCTTCGTCGAGGACCTGGGTAGCAAATTCAGCGAGCATGTCGCGGGCGTAGTCCTGCTGGCTGTCGTCGTGGGCCATGCGGCCTTCGGCGATGATCTTGTCGAGCAGGGACAGGGTCTGGGTCGTGCTCTCGCTGGTTTGAGCGCTGGATGAAGCAGGCATGGCTTTATCTCCCTTGAATGATGAGCACGATCAGGCCTGTGGTTCGGTCGGGGCCGGGTCATCGTTGGCGGCCACCGTCGGCAGCTCTTGCGCTGCATCCTGGGGCCGCGCCGACTTGATCTCTTGCAGGCCTTCGGTGTTGGCGATCACGTCGCGCAGCAGCTTGTCGAGGTCGTCGTTGCCATCGAGCTTGGTCAACAGGTCCCGCAGGCGTTGACGAGCTTCGAACAGCCGGCGCAGCGGCGTGACCTGCTCCACGACCTTGACCGGGTCGAAGTCATCGATGTGACGGAAGTTGAGTTCGATGTTGAGCTTGCTGTCGTCGCCGCTGAGGGTGTTGTTCACCTGGAGCGTGGCGCGGGGGGAGATGGAAGCGAGTACCTCGTTGAAATTATCCCGATCGATTTCCGTGAAGCGCCGCTCGTTGAGCTTGGGCAGCGGCTCCAGTGGCTTGCCCGAAAGGTCGGCCAGAATGCCGACCACCAGTGGCAATTCTTTTTTCTCAATGGCGTTGCCGATTTCCACGTCATAGGTGATCTGGACGCGGGGAGGACGGACTCTGTCGAGCTTGTGCTGGGTACTTTCTGCCATGGCGGCCGACTCCGATGCATGTGGGGGAGCAATGCATCGGGAGGCCCGCTCATCGCATTCCCTTGCTGATCCGCAGGTTGCAAATGGGCGGCAGAAAACCTGTCATTCCCTTGACGAACCTGGTCCATTCAACCCTGTGGGTCGAACTATCCAAGACGCTAGAACAGGTCTATAAAAAAGCAAGCAAAAACAATTTTTGACCGCCGAGAAAAGGAAGATTCATTTTGCGTGGTTTTTTTTGCGGATTTTTTTTGAGCCTGGCGCTCACCGGGTGCTCGCTTTTTGCCCCCAGTGTCGACCTGGACAGCCTGACCCTGGACGTCGCGCCCCGTGCCAATGACGACACGCCAATCGCGGTGGATTTCATCGCCGTGAACGACCCGGACCTGCTCAAGCAGCTATCGGGTATCACCGCCAGCCAGTGGTTCGCCGAGCGCGAACAGTTCCAGCGCGACTATCGTCAACTCATGTCGGTATGGGGGCTGGAGCTGGTTCCAGGGCAATTCATCGATCGCCAACCCTTCCCGCTGGAGGGCCGGCGCGCCGCTGGACTTTTGGTCTTCGCCAGCTATAACACTCCCGGAGCCCACCGGCTTCGGCTGGACGATCAGCACAAGGCCTGGCTGAAGTTCGACAGTCGCGAGATGACCCTCGTGAATGACGGCCAGCAGGGTGACAGTCAGCCTTGAGTAAACCGCGGGCCGCCACGGGCGGCGACATTGGGATGTCGAAGGGAGTCGTATGAGTCTGTTACCTGACGCGGTGTGTTGGCATGAGGGCATGCAGTTACTGCCCCAGCATTTTCAATTACAAGGGCTGCGTGCCGAGGCCTTGGCCGCGCATTTCGCCGGAGCCTGCAATCCCTGGTTCTGGGGTGTCAGCCAATTGGAAGTCGACCCTTCGGCTCTCAGCGCCGGCCAGGTACGACTGTTGCAACTGCAAGGCACCTTGCCGGATGGCTTGCCGGTCAACCTGCAGGCCGGCGTCGGGCCGACCCTGGAGCTGGACATCGGCGAGGCGGTCAACAAGACTGACGACGCCACCGTGACCGTCTACCTGGCCATCAGCCCGCTCTGGCGTGCCGGGCAATTGCTGCCGCTCAAGGGCCGGTTGCAATCGGTGGTCGGCGAGGCGTTGCCGGATCTCACCAGTGGCGAATTTCCTGAATCGATCACTGTCTGGCGTCCGAACCCACGGCTGTGCACGCAACTGAGCAAAGCCGATTCGATCTGCCTGCCGCTGTTGCGTATTCGCAAGGAGGGTGGTGGCTTTTTGCGGGTGCCCTATACGCCGCCCACGCCCGTGCTGCTGCCAGAGTCGGAACTCGGTCGGCGCGTCGCCGGGCTGTGTGCCCGGGCCCGGGAAAAGTGCCTGTTTCTCGCCGGTCGGCTGCGTCAGGCCCAGGCCGCCGGGAACCAGGACGATGCCATGGAAATCCGCCGGCAATTGACCGCGTTGTGGGCGCGGTTGCCGGAAATCGAAGGCGCACTGAACACCCGGGTGGCGACCCCGCAATCGCTCTATGGCTTGCTGCTGGGGTTGGCCGGTGCTTGGTCGGCCCTCGATCCACTGGCGGGCGTGCCGGCCTTCGCACCCCTGGATTTTCTGGAATTGCAGCGCGGCTACGAGCCGCTGCTCGACTGGTTGGAAGACACCCTGGAGCTGGTTCGCGCCGGCTATCGCAGCCTGGCCTTCGAGCGCAATGAGCAGGTGTTCTCGATCCAGTTGCCCGACGATCAGCCGAACCAACGCCTGGTGATCGGTTTGCGCATGCCCAACGGGGCCAGTGAGCAGGCCGCAGCCGAGTGGCTGCGTGGGGCGATCATCGCGTCCGCGCCGCACGTGCCGTTGTTGAGCCGCCAGCGCATGAGTGGCTTGCCCCATCAGGCCATGAGTCGCAACGAACAGGTGGCCTACAGCGTGGGCGATGACACCCGGTTGTTCGTGGTGGCCGCCAGCGGGCAATGGTTCGACGGGCAGTTGCCGTTGCACATCGTGGCGCCGGCGTCGGCCCAGGCCAGCAGCCCGTGGCAAGTGGTGTTGTTCGTGGCGCAAGCCGGTGAAGGTGCCTGATCGCAAAAGGGGAGTCGTATGCCTGACGGAAGTGGCGGGGCGGTTCGGAGTCTGCATGAGGCGCCGCTGAGCAGCGCTTTTCGTCAGGCTTGGCTGAAGTGGTCCCAGGAGTGGCAGGACTTGCCCAAGGACAGCGACCCTGCGGTATTGGTCAATCGGGTGGTGGAGTTTTCCGGACGCAGCGCCCAGCGTCTGTGGCGGGTGGCCTTCGCCACCGTCGGCGATGCCGCCACCGAGCAGGTCAAGGCGCTGGTCTATGCGTTCGTGGCGCTGGTGGACGAAACCTTGCTGTTCACCCCCTGGCCGGGACAACTGGCTTGGCAGCAGCACCCGCTCGAATCGCGTATGTATGCCAGTCGCCAGGCTGGCGAGCGCTTGCCTGCGGCGATCAAGAAACTGCTCGACGAGCAGATGCCCGGTACCCGGGACCTGGCGAATGTCTATCTGCAATGCCTGATCCTCGGCTTTCAGGGGCGGCTGCGCGGTGAGCCCGGTCAGGTCCAGCATGAAAAATGGCGCCTGGCGTTGTTCACCTTTGCCTGGCAGCACGACCCCGATTATGTCGATGTCAGCCAGCGCCTGGCGCTGCCTTCGGCGGCAGCGCCGATGCGTATGCCGGGGCAACAGTCACTGCCGGACGGGGTTCGCCTGGGGCTGGCGATCCTGGCAATGGTGCTGCTGCTGACCGGGCTGGGACAGGTGTTCTGGCGCGATATTGGTTCGGCCCTCGAACCGGTCCTGCAACTGAACGAGTCGGCGGTCCAGGAGCAGGATTCATGAGTCCCCTGAGCGTCTTCGCCCTGGTCTTGCTCGCCATCGTCCTGGTGCTGTTGGTCGTGGCCGGGATCTGGTGGCTGCGTACCCAGGGTGGAGCGGCGATCCGCAGTTTCTATGGGGCGGTGCGCCACATGGAGCAGGAGCAGGGCACCCGGGATCGTTATCAGATGCCCTGGTTGATGATGCTGGGCAACGAAGCGGACGGCGCGCAGCTGTGTGCCCAGTGGCGTTTGCAACCCACCGACAAGGTCGCATGGTTCGGGCGCTGGTGGTCGGATACCGAAGGCGCGGTGCTGGTGGTGCCCCAGGCGTTGTTCTTGCCCGATGAAGGCATGAACCGGCAACGGGGCAATTGGTGGCGCTTGCTGGGATTGATTCTGCGACTGCGCAGCAGACGGCCTCTGGACGCGGTGATCTGGACGGTCCCGTTCGGCAAGCTCGATGACATCGAACATGCCACTGAGTTGAGCCTCAAGGCCCGGCGCGGTTTTATCGACCTTCTGCAACGCTTCGGTCTCAGCCTGCCGGTGTACGTGGTGGTGACTGGGATGGAGCAGTTGCCCGGATTCCAGGAACTGGTCAGCGCGTTGCCTGCCGAGGCCCGGGAATCGACGTTGGGCTGGTCTTCGCCCTACTTGCCGGATGCGGCCTGGCAATCGCAGTGGAGTGACCAGGCGTTGGATCAGGTCAACGCTGCGCTGTCGCAATCGATCATTGAGATCGGTGCGTTGTCGGGACAACTGAGCGCCGATCTTTACGGGTTGCCCGAGCGTTTCGAAGGTTTGCGGCGGACCCTGCAGATTCTGCTGGAGCCGGTTTTCCAAGGTAACACCCAGGGCGAAGCACCGCGTTTTCGGGGTGTCTATTTCACCGCCAGCCAAGCGCCGGCGGTTACAGGAGATGGGTTCGCGGCCACTGACAACGTTCTGCGGCAGACGGTTTTCGCTCGGCAACTGTGGTCACGTCGCTTGGTGGCCGAGCGTGGCCTGGCCCAACCCGTACCGCGTCTGCTGCGTTTGCGCCAGCGCTGGCATCGACTGGCCGGCGCGGTCGCGTTGGTGGTCGGCCTGGTCTGGCTGGGGGGCATGTTGTGGGTCTGGCACGATTCGGTGGAGGAGGCCGAGGAGCTCTCGCGGTTGATCCTCAGTGCCCATAAGAACCATCTGGTGGTCGACTCGGACGAGCCACAACTGGAACCGACCCGGCACAACGTACAGAACTACTGGAACGTCTTGGAAAAAGCCCCGCGCTGGCGCTTCGTCTCGGTGGTCTTTCCCACTTCGTGGTTCTCCTCGGTGGACACGCAATTGGAGCAGGGCTTGCGCCTGACCGCCCGGCACCATTGGGTATTGCCGTTGCGTGACCTGCTGAACTGGGACCTGGAACAACTCAAGTCCATCCGCAACACCGAGCGCCGGGGCAACGTGGAAAGTGAAGACCCGGCGCAATGGCAAAGCTACGTGAAGGCCAAGGATCTGGTGGAGCGGGCTGTGCGCCTGGAGCAACACAATCAGCTGTTCAGCCAGGCGATAAACAACCCCAAGGCGCCGCTGGATGAGCTGGTGCAACTGAGCAACAACGCCCTGTCATTGAACCTCAACACGGGAACCTTGAGCCGGGCGCGGTTCTACAACCGGGTGCTGTTCGATGCGCAAAACACCGACTTGAAAGGGCTGGACCTGAACGCCGTGCGTCCGGCGATTTCCGATAATTTCACCGGCCTGATGCAGCGCTGGCTCGATCATTATTTCCTGGCGGATAACTTCGTGCGCCAGGCCGGCTACCTCAAGCTGCATCTGCAACGGTTGGAGGCGGGGAGTGGTAACTCCTTGAATGAGCTCGAAGACCTGATGGCGTTGATCGATGACTTGCAGACGCTGGTCAGCCTGACCAATTCGGCCTGGGGCCGGGGCAAGGGCCAGGATTTGGTGCCCGGTTACACCCAGATGATGGACAAGGTCAGCCACAGCACCTTGCTTGGCCCGGATATCGAACAGGACCTGGAGAGCCAGGCGGCGAAGTTGCAGCAGAGCTTTCGTGACCAGTGGATCGTCCAGACCGGTTCCCGGGACAATCTGCTGGTGCAACAGGGCAGTGGCCTGCTGGTGCTGCAAGACCATGTCACGGCGCTGGACGGTGCGGTACAAGCCTTGTTCAAGCGTGATTTCGTGGCGTTGGCGTTGCAGAAGGATCCCTCGGGCAGTAATGCCGATTCGATGGGCCAGGGCGACGGCAGCGATGATTTCAGTGTTGCCCTGAACTACTTCGCCAGCTACAAGAGTTACGCCAACGAGGAGCTGCCGCGCATCCCGCCGGATTACCGTGACGCGCTGATGCAGGCCGCTGAAGGCGCCGCGGCCCGGGCCATGTGGTTGAGCCTGGACGAAAGCGACGAGTCGTTGCCCGGTATGGGCTTCAATGTGCAAACGGCCCAGGCGGTTGCGCTGCAAAAAGCTTTCATGGACGTGCACCGTGGCGACCTGGCGATACGTTTCCAGCGTCTGCTCAATCGCCGGGCATTGGCACAGATCAAGAGTGGCCTGGACGAGATCGATGCCCAGCCGCTGTTCAGCCAACGGGCCGATATCCAGCGTTGGGACGGCTCGAAAAACTTCGGCTTGCTGCTCTACGGAGCCAGCGATCCACAAGACCTGAAGCTGAACCTGAACCAGCAATTCGGCGCGATGCTGCAGATCGCCGAGCAGCGAATGCCCGCGCTGGAATGGCTGATCGTCCAGCAGGACAATCTGTCGGCCCTGGAGCACGACCAGGTGGCTCGCTTCATGGCCCTCAACGATGAATTGCTCAAGTACAAGAACCAGAACCCGGCCAGCTCGGCGGCCCAACTGGAACAATTGGTGAGCCGGGACTTTATCGCCATGGACACCACCTCCTGCGCGCAGATCCTGCAGACCTCCAGTTTGCCCGGCGGGCGCGGTGACCTGGCCCTGCGCACCGTCGCGTTGCAGCAGGGCGCCCTGCAACGTTGCCTGTACCTGCAACAGAACCAGGCCGCGACTGCCTGGAATGACCTGGCCAACTATTTCAATCAATACCTGGCCGGGCGCTTTCCGTTTTCCCAGGATGTGCGGGCCAGCGATGCCGACCCGGCGCGGGTCCAGCATTTGCTCGAGCTGATCGATACACGCCTGCCCCTGGCCCAGGCCGGGCTGACGTTGAGCCAGGTGCCGGAGCGATTGGCGGCCGAGGATTTTCTCAACCGTTTGAAACAGGCCGGGGCCTGGCTCGGGCCGCTGTTCGTACGCGACAAGAGTGGCATCCTGGGTGTGGAAATGGACGTGCGCTGGCGTACCGATCGCGATGAAGAGCGCGGCGCCGACCAGGTGATCGCCTGGAGCCTGGACGCCGGCAACCAGCAGATCAGCTACCCCGGCGGCGGCCAGCAGAACCTGCGCTGGATGGTCGGCCAGCCCGTGCGCCTGACTTTGCGTTGGGCCCGCAACGGTTACCAGCGTCCGGCCAACGACCCGTTGCAACCGAACCTGGTGGTGCGCGACCTGGAGGCCGGTTGGGAATACCAGGGGCCATGGTCATTGCTGCGCCTGATGCGCTCGTTGGTGACGAGCCAGCGCCAGCCGAATGTCGACTACACCGATTTTCCCCTGGCCCTGCAATTGCCGGTGACCGCCCAGACCCAGGCCCGCACGGCGCAGCAAACGTTGATGTTCGTGCGCCTGTCGTTGATGAGCCAGGGCTCCAAGCTGCCCTTGTCGATCCCACCGCTGCCGACGCGGGCGCCCCGTTCACCTTTCATGGCGACCTCATCGAGTCCCGCCATCGCCACTCGTGAGGAAGGCTTGTGAGCTTGCCGATATCGCCTTTACCTGAACTGGTCAGCCAATTGCTCGAGCCGATCAGCGCTGAATCGCCTTGTGGCCAGGACCTGCGCTACGAACCGGAATATGATCAGTTGCGCGAATTGCGCCGGGAGGACGACACCAGCCTGCCCACGGGCGTGTGGCAGTCTTCGATCAAGCGCGCCCTATGGCCAGACCTGGAACGACTGGCAACCATGTTGCTGCTGGAGCGCAGCAAGGACCTGATGATCAGCGCCTGGCTGGGGGAGGCCTGGTTGCATATGGCCGGGCTGGAGGGGTTGCCGGGTAGCCTGGCGCTGGTGGCGGGGTTGTGTGAGCGCTACCCGGAGCAGTTGCACCCCCAGGCCGATGAAGGCGACCAGTCGTGGCGGGTGATCCCGCTGGAATGGCTGGCCCGTCGCTACAGTGAGGTGTTGCTGACGCGCGTGCCATTGCTCGATGGCCGGGACCAGGAGTTCTCCGGTTTCTGTCTGGACGACTGGCAACGCTTGCAGCGCCAGCAAGTGTTGGGCAACGACAGCAAGAACGCCAAGGCGTCGGCGGAAGCGGCGCGCAATGATCAGAAGAAACTCAGTGAACTGATTCGCAGCACACCCTTGTCATTCTGGTTGCATCGCCAGGGCAGCCTGATGTTGAGCCTGCAACACCTGCAACGGCTCGAAGCCTGGAGCGACGCTTACTTGGGCAACCTGGCCCCAGGCTACAAATCCCTGCGGGATGTGATTCAGGCCTTGCTGGCCCTGGTAGAGGAGTTCATCGCGATGAATCCACAGCAACCCACTGTCTTGCCGGTGCAAACTTCACCCACGGTTACGCTTGAACCTGACCGGGCGCAGGCGAACGTGGCACCTGCCCAGGTTTTCCAGGAGCCGGCCAATCGTGAGGAGGCCTATCGACAGCTACTGGTCATCGCCGGTTACCTGGCCCGTACAGAACCCCACAGCCCGGTGCCCTATCTGATCCGGCGCGGCGTGGAGTGGGGCAACAAGCCGTTGAGCGAGTTGCTGGGGGAACTGATCAGTGCCGATGCCGAATCCCGGCGGTTATGGACATTGCTGGGGGTGCTTTAAGGCTGCGCGTCGGGTAACGGTACTGGCGTCAACACCGGCTTGCCGGAAAAAAACGCGTTCAGGTTCTGGCCCACCAGCTCCACCGTGCCACGCGTTGCTTCCGGCGACAGGCCGGCCACATGGGGCGTCAGCACGACGTTGGGCAGATGTTTCAGCGCGTCGGGCACTTCGGGCTCGTGATCGAACACATCCAGGGCCGCGCCAGCGATTCGCCGTTGCTCCAGGGCGCTGATCAGGTCGGCGGTGGCGACCACGCTGGCACGGGCGATGTTCACCAGGAAACCATTGGGTCCCAAGGCATCGAGGGCCTGTTTGTTGATCAACTGCCGGGTGTCCAGGCCGCCGGGCGTGGCGACGATCAGGAAATCCGAGACGCGGGCCAGTTCCGTGGGCGTGGCGCAGTAGGTGTAGGGTACGTCGTTGCGCATCTGGCGATTGTGGTAGCTGACGCTCATGTCGAACCCGAGGGCGGCCCGCTTGGCGATCGCCATGCCCACCGCGCCCAGGCCCAGCACGCCCAGGCGCTTGCCGGCCAGGGAAGGGCGCATGACCTTGGGCCATTCGCCACGGCGCACGCATGCGTCGGCCCGGGGAATGTCCCGCACCAGCGCCAGCAGCAGCGCCATGGCATGGTCGGCCACCGACGAGGCGTTGACCCCGGCGCCGTTGGTTACCACGATGCCCCGATTGCGCGCGGCCTGCAGGTCCACTTGTTCGTAACCGGCGCCGATCACGCAAATGATCTGCAAATTGGGCAGGGCGGCGATTTCTTCCGCCGTCAAACCCAGGGGGCCGCGGGTCAGCACCGCGCTGAAGCGTTCACCGTGTTCGAAAATCGCTGTCTTGCGTTCGGCAGGCGTGGGCGCCAATTCCAGGTGATACCCCTGCCGCTCAAGAATCGGCAGGTACTCATTGACGGTTTCAACCAGTACCAGAACGGTTGCAGTCATGCTGGGCTCCTGTGGGTGCTGGGGTGATTGCAAGTATTCAACCTGATTGTAGGAGCAGAGGGCAGGGGGGTTGCGGCTTTTTATGTGCATTTCGGTTTTGGTGTCGTTCTTGCGAGGGATTGCTCGCTGTGGCGGCCTGACAGCCGACCTGGCTCTGGCGGTCGTACTGCAATCCAGCTGTGGGAGCGCGACGGTACATCCAACATGAATGTCGATTGATCCTTCGCTTTCGCGAGTACGCTCGCTCTCACAGGGAATGCGGGGGCATCTTTTATGACAGTAATCTGATCCGCATAACCGCTCCTCAGCTAAGTCTTTGCTTCTGCTCGCTAATCCCGGACAATCGCGCCCCTGTTTCGGTCGGGGCGCTGCCTGTCGGGTTTTTCTGACTCGTCCCGACCGGGTGCATGTGACCGGAATACGGAGATCCGCCCGGATGAATGATCAGGCCAATAGCGTCGAAGAGCGCTTTGAAACGACTGTCCCAGCCACCCTCAGCCAATGGAGTCGTCAGGACACCACGTGGATGCTGGGTCTGTTTGGCACCGCGATTGGTGCAGGTACGCTTTTTTTACCGATCAATGCGGGCCTGGGCGGCTTTTGGCCGCTGCTGATCCTGGCGTTGCTGGCGTTCCCCATGACGTTCTATGCCCACCGGGGCCTGACCCGTTTTGTGTTGTCCGGTCGCGACGGTGCGGACATCACCGATGTGGTGGAAGAACATTTCGGCCTCAAGGCCGGTGCGTTGATCACGCTTTTGTACTTCTTTGCCATTTTCCCGATCCTGCTGATCTACAGCGTGGCGTTGACCAACACGGTGGGCAGTTTCCTGGAGCATCAGTTGCATATCCAGGCGCCCCCTCGGGCTGTGCTGTCGTTGGTGCTGATCCTGGGCCTGCTGGCGGTGGTGCGCTGCGGCGAGCAGGCCATCGTCAAGGCCATGAGCCTGATGGTCTACCCGTTCATCGTTGCGCTGTTGTTCCTGGCGGTGTTCCTGATTCCCCACTGGAGCGGCGGCATCCTGACCACGGCGTCCACGCCGCCTGAAGCTTCGGCGTTGCTGCATACCTTGTGGCTGGCGATCCCGGTGATGGTGTTCTCGTTCAACCACTCACCCATCATCTCGGCGTTTGCGGTGGACCAGAAGCGTCGCTATGGTGCCAACGCTGAGGAGCGCAGCTCGCAGATCCTGTCGCGCGCCCATGTGCTGATGGTGGTGATGGTGCTGTTTTTCGTGTTCAGTTGCGTGTTGACCTTGTCCCCGGCACAACTGGCTGAGGCCAAGGCGCAGAATCTGTCGATCCTGTCGTACCTGGCCAACCATTTCAGCAACCCGACTATCGCTTTTGCCGCGCCGTTGATTGCGTTTGTCGCCATTTCCAAATCGTTCCTGGGGCACTACATCGGCGCCAGCGAAGGCCTCAAGGGCCTGATCGTCAAAAGCGGTCGTCGCCCGGCGCCCAAGACCCTGGACCGCCTTACCGCTGCGTTCATGCTGGTGGTGTGCTGGATCGTCGCCACGCTCAACCCGAGCATCCTGGGCATGATCGAAACCCTGGGCGGCCCGGTCATCGCGGCCATCCTGTTCCTGATGCCGATGTATGCCATCCGCAAAGTCCCGGCCATGGCCCGCTATCGTGGCCAGGCGTCGAATGTCTTCGTGGTGCTGGTGGGCCTGGTGGCGATTACTGCGCTGGTCTACTCCCTCTTGGCCTGACCGGACCCTTGTGGGAGCGGGCTTGCTCGCGAAAGTGGTGGGGCGGCTTGCATTGATGTTGGATGTGCTGCTGTCATCGCGAGCAGGCTCGCTCCCACATGGGGTTGTGGGTGTTCATATATTCTCCATTCACCACATATCCCCTGTGGGAGCGAGCCTGCTCGCGATAGCGGTAGCCGGCTAGCATCGGAATCCCAAGCATAAAAAAACGCCGCCCCTCGCAAGAAGGGCGGCGTTTTCAGTCGGGCGTTGAAGCGTTAGGCTTGAACGACCGGGATGTTGGCGTTTGCAGCGGCTTCACGGAACTCGGCGATCTGGTCGAAGCTCAGGTAGCGGTATACGTCCGCTGCCATGCTGTCGATCTTGCCGGCGTATTCCATGTACTCCTCGACGGTCGGCAGGCGACCCAGGATGGACGCAACGGACGCCAGTTCGGCCGAAGCCAGGTAGACGTTCGCGCCGTCACCCAGACGGTTCGGGAAGTTACGGGTCGAAGTCGACACCACGGTGGAGTTCGGCTCGACGCGTGCCTGGTTACCCATGCACAGCGAGCAGCCTGGCATTTCCATCCGTGCGCCGGCCTTGCCGTAGATGCCGTAGTAGCCTTCTTCGGTCAGTTGGTGAGCGTCCATCTTGGTCGGCGGCGACAGCCACAGACGGGTTGGCAGCTGACCCTTGACCTGATCCAGCAGCTTACCGGCAGCGCGGAAGTGACCGATGTTGGTCATGCACGAACCGATGAACACTTCGTCGATCTTCTCGCCAGCAACGCTGGACAGCAGGCGGGCGTCGTCCGGGTCGTTCGGCGCACAGAGCACAGGCTCGCTGATGTCGGCCAGATCGATTTCGATGACTTCGGCGTATTCGGCGTCGGCATCGGCTTCCATCAGTTGCGGGTTGGCGATCCAGGCTTCCATCGCTTGGGCGCGACGCTCCAGGGTACGTGCGTCACCGTAGCCTTCGCCGATCATCCAGCGCAGCAGGGTGATGTTCGATTGCAGGTACTCGGTGATCGACTCTTTCGACAGCTTGATGGTGCAACCGGCAGCCGAACGTTCGGCCGAGGCGTCGGACAATTCGAAAGCCTGTTCCAGGGTCAAGCCTTCCAGGCCTTCGATCTCCAGGATGCGACCGGAGAAGGCGTTTTTCTTGCCTTTCTTCTCGACGGTCAACAGACCCTTCTGGATGGCGAAGTACGGAATGGCATGAACCAGGTCACGCAGGGTGATGCCAGGTTTCATTTTGCCTTTGAAGCGCACCAGGATCGATTCCGGCATGTCCAGCGGCATGACGCCGGTGGCAGCGGCGAACGCGACCAGGCCGGAGCCGGCCGGGAACGAGATGCCCATCGGGAAACGGGTGTGCGAGTCACCACCGGTACCCACAGTGTCTGGCAGCAGCATGCGGTTCAGCCACGAGTGGATGATGCCGTCGCCCGGACGCAGGGAAACACCGCCGCGGGTCATGATGAAGTCAGGCAGGGTGTGGTGGGTGGTCACGTCGATCGGCTTTGGATAAGCCGCGGTGTGGCAGAAGGACTGCATCACCAGGTCAGCCGAGAAGCCCAGGCACGCCAGGTCTTTCAGTTCGTCGCGGGTCATTGGACCGGTGGTGTCCTGGGACCCCACGGTGGTCATTTTCGGTTCGCAGTAGGTGCCAGGACGTACGCCTTTGCCTTCTGCCAGACCGCAAGCCTTGCCGACCATCTTCTGCGCCAGGGTGAAACCCTTGGTGCTTTGAGCGGGAGCTTCAGGCTTCTTGAACAGGTCGAAAGGTGGCAGGCCCAGCTCGGCGCGAGCCTTCTCGGTCAGGCCACGGCCAATGATCAGCGGAATACGACCGCCAGCACGGACTTCGTCCAGCAGCACCGGAGTCTTCATTTCGAAGGTGGTGATGACTTCGTCGGTACCGTGCTTGCAGACTTTGCCGGCATGCGGGTACAGGTCGATCACATCGCCCATGTTCATGTTCGAAACGTCGAACTCGATAGGCAGTGCGCCAGCATCTTCCATGGTGTTGTAGAAGATCGGAGCGATTTTGCTGCCGAAGCAGAAACCGCCAGCGCGCTTGTTCGGCACATAAGGAATGTCGTCGCCGAAGAACCACAGCACCGAGTTGGTCGCCGATTTACGCGAGGAGCCGGTACCAACCACGTCGCCGACGTAGGCGATCGGGAAGCCTTGGCCGCGCATTTCTTCGATTTGCTTCATCGGGCCGGTCTTGCCTTGCTCGTCCGGAACGATGCCGTCACGGGCCATTTTCAGCATGGCCAGGGCGTGCAGCGGGATGTCAGGACGCGACCAGGCGTCTGGAGCAGGGGACAGGTCGTCGGTGTTGGTTTCGCCGGTCACCTTGAATACGCGCAGGCTGATCTTGTCGGCCAGCACCGGGCGCTTCTTGAACCACTCGCCTTCGGCCCAGGATTGCAGCACGGCCTTGGCGTGAACGTTGCCGTTCTTGGCTTTTTCAGCCACGTCGTGGAAGGCATCGAACATCAGCAGGGTGTGCTTGAGTTCTTCGGCGGCTACCGGCGCCAGCTCGGCGTCGTCCAGCAGCTCCACCAGGGTCACGATGTTGTAGCCGCCCTGCATGGTGCCGAGCAGTTCAACGGCACGTTTCTTGTCCAGCAGAGGGGATTGGGCCTGGCCCTTGGCCAGGGCGGACAGGAAGCCGGCCTTGACGTAGGCAGCCTCGTCGACTCCAGGCGGAACGCGATTGGTGATCAGGTCAACGAGGAAAGCTTCTTCGCCAGCCGGAGGATTTTTCAGCAGCTCGATCAGGCCTGCGGTTTGTTCGGCGTTGAGCGGCTGGGGAACGATACCCAGGGCTGCACGCTCTTCGATATGTTTGCGGTAGGCTTCAAGCACAGTTATTACCCTCATCAGTGGTCCCAAATGGGTGTCCGGGACGCTCATCCAGAAACCCACGGTACTCATGCGCGTCGGAGGCTTTTTGAGCCACCACGCCAGAGTTTCCGTAAGTTCCTCACAGAAGCTGCTTTCAAAGTTTTACGCCTGCAGAACGGGGAGCTGATGAGGGTTGGCGTTGGGCTTTCCCCGCTGGAAAGACCCTTCGCCAACACCGCTCTGAAGGAACGACTGTGCTCGTGACGCTTTGAAAACAGCTTCTAACGGACATTGGCGCCTTAAAAGGCTGGCTGATTCTACGGGAAAAAAAAATTAAAGGTAAGTTGGGCCTGGAAGTTTGAGGGGTGATCAATCTTAGACAAAGGGCTAACATGCCGGCCTGTCCTGCTTTTGCGTGTGCTTTTCCTTATGCCCAACCAGCTCATCAAGACCCCCTGCGTCGGCCTTTGCTCCACTGTCTACGGTGACCTGGTGTGCCGTGGCTGCAAGCGGTTCCACCATGAAGTGATTCACTGGAACGGCTACAGCGAGGAGGAGAAACGCGCGGTGTGGATGCGCCTGGAGCAACTGCTGGTGCAGGTGATGGTGGCCAAGTTGGAGGTTTTCGACCCAGGATTGCTGCGCCAGCAACTGGAATCGCGCAAGATCCGCTTCGTGCCGCATCAGTCGGAGTATTGCTGGGCCTATCAGTTGATCGCCCGGGGCGCGCGGGTGATCAACAACCTGGAGGCCTATGGCATGGTGCTGATGCCGGAGTTCCGCGACTGGGAACTGCCGGACCTGCGCGATGCCATTGATCGGGAATTCTTCCTCCTGTCCGAAGCCCATTACCAGCGTTATATCGCACCGGGGTTCCTGAAGGATGCGATCGGCGGCTGAGCTTTAAAGGCATCGCGAGCAAGCTCGCTCCCACAGGGGATTTGTGGGTTTCCTGGGGCCAGTGTGGGAGCGAGCGTGCTCGCGATGGCGATCTTGAGGATACAAAACCTCAATCCTTGGTCGCCAACTCCACCAGATGATCCTCGACTTCCTGGGGCTTGAGCACCAGCACATCGCTTTCCAGCGTATCGAGCACGGCTTCGGCGGTGTTGCCAATCAGGACCCCGGACAACCCCGAGCGGGCCACGGTGCCGATCACCGTCACCGCCGCCTGCAGCTTGCGCGCCATGTAGGGAATCAAGACGTCCGCCGGGCCTTCTTCGATGTGCAAATGCTGGTCGTCGATGTCGAACTCAGCCTGGAACGCGCGGCATTGTTCGCGGTACTTGGCCTCGATGGTTTCCTTGAGTTGGAACGTCGGGTCGGCGGACGAAAGCATCGGCGTCGGGTGGGCACTGATCACATGCAGGTGCGCCTTGGCCAGCAGGGCAATGTCATAGCCGTGATCGATGATGGTGTTATGCAAATGGCGGTGCTCGCCATCGGCATTGCCGACATCGACGGCCGCCAGTATCACCTTGTCTTTCCAGGAACCGGCGGTTTTCACCAGTAGCACCGGGGTCGGGCAGTGGCGCAGCAGCTTCCAGTCTGCCGGGGTCAGCAGGGCTTTTTTCAGCGGGCTGTCGGGGAAGTGCTGCTTGATCACCAGCCCGCAACCTTCGGCCTGCTGCACGTCGATGATGGTCTCGTAGAGACTTTCGTTCCAGGCCTGTTCGGTGGTGACACTGTAGCCGTCCGCCAATAGCGCGGCCTTCAGCACGCTAAGCATGCCGGCATGGTCATGCTTTTTGTCACACACCAGCAGGTGCAGGTGGGCCTGGGTCACTCCGGCGATCAGTTTGGCGCGCTTGAGCGCCAGGCTTTCCGAATGTTCGGGCTCAATGACCACCAGGATGCTGCGAATGGCTTGCATGATCGGCGTTCTCCTGCAATGAAAAGGCTGGCGTTGCTCAACTGTAGTTATTGTTGAACAGTCTAGTTGCTCTGGGTGAGTCGTCGACTTGACGCATATCAACGGCGGTGGCTGGTGGTCTGGGGGCAGGCCGGTATAATCGGCGCCCTTCGCTCGACTACCTTTTCCCGTGAGCCCCATGAATCTTCCCGAAATTCACGAATTCCTCGGCTGCCGCACCCCCGATGCCTGGGTCCAGGCCGCGCTGGCCGACCAGGAAACGTTGCTGATCGACCACAAGAACTGCGAGTTCAAGGCCGCCAGTACCGCCCTGAGCCTGATCGCCAAGTACCACTCCCATGTCGACCTGATCAACCTGATGTCGCGCCTGGCCCGGGAAGAGCTGGTGCACCACGAGCAGGTCATGCGCCTGATGAAAAAGCGCAAGATTGGCTTGCGCCAGCTCTCCGCCGGGCGTTACGCCTCGGGGCTGCGCAAGGTGGTACGCAGCCACGAACCGGTCAAGCTGGTGGACACCCTGGTGGTTGGCGCTTTCATCGAGGCCCGTAGCTGCGAGCGTTTCGAGGCCTTGGTGCCGCACCTGGACGAGGAACTGGGCAAGTTCTATTTCGGCTTGCTGAAAAGTGAAGCCCGGCATTTCCAGGGTTATCTGAAACTGGCTTACCAGTATGGCGACGCCAAGGACATTGCCCAAGTGATCGACAAGGTCCGCGACGCCGAGCGGGAGCTGATCGAGTCGCCGGATGTGGAGTTTCGGTTCCACAGTGGTGTGCCGACTTTGTAGTGCTGGGTTACCTGGGCTGACGCCATCGCGAGCAGGCTCGCTCCCACAGGGGATTTTCTGTGTACACACTATTTGTGAGCACTGAAGATCAAATGTGGGAGCGAGCCTGCTCGCGATAGGGCCGTTTGCAGCTCTGCCTCTTAACCGGTCAGTCCCAGGCGCTCATGCCAGTGGGCAATCGACTCCTTGGGGTAGACCTCGAACCGCTGATCGCCAGGATGCGCCTCGACTTCCACCCATGGCGCCTTGGAGCCGAGCATCAGGTGAGTGTGCTCCGGCGGCACCGGCAATGGCGTGTCGATGGCTGAGGCAAAGGGGTGAACCAGTTCCGGCCATTCAGGGCTGAATAGCCAGAGCCCCGAACCGCACAGGGCACAGAAATGCCGTTCGGCACTGCTGCGGTGGGCGCGTTTATCGCCTTCGTCCTTGAGCCGCGCATGATAGATCGAGATGTGCTTGCGCCCGCGCACCTTCAGGCTTCGGGCATCGCCCCCCAGATTGATCGCAAAACCGCCGCCACCCTGGGTCTTGCGACAGATCGAGCAGTAGCAGCGCTGGTAGGGGTAGGGATGAGCGCTGTCGAGGGTGAACGACACCGCGCCGCAGTGACAGGAACCTTCTAGCTGCATGGGAACCTCCAATTGGGGATTGGAATGACTCCGGACAGCCTAGACGGTCGGTGTCTTGATCGTTGAATTGAGAGTGACCATGCGACCGCCTTCGCGAGCAAGCCCGCTCCCACAGGGAGTTTGTGTCGGTCGCAAATGTTCTGCCCGCTCTCGGTCAGTGTGGGAGCGGGCTTGCTCGCGAAGACGTCGGTACAGCCAACATTACCTGGGCACTCGCCACAAATACCACGCCGCCACCGTTCGATAAGGGCTCCACGCCCGTCCGTTCTCGACCATTTGCTTGCGGCTGGGCTGTTGCTCCAACCCTTTTAGTCGGCGATAACCTTCGCGTACGCCGAAGTCATCGGCCGGCAGGATGTCGGGTCGTTCCAGGCTGTAGATCAGTAGCATTTCCACGGTCCAGCGCCCGACGCCGCGCAAGCTGACCAGGCGCTCGATCAACGCTTCGTCTTCCATCGCCCGTGCGGTGGCGTAATCCGGCACCACCCCGTCCAGCGCCGCTTGGGCGATGCCCTGGATCGTCGCGATCTTGCTGGCGGAAAACCCACAGGCGCGCAGCTGCGCGGTGTCTGTCGCCAGGATCTGCTCGGGCCTGGGGAAGGTCTGCGCCGGGAACAACGCCAGCAACCGCCCCAGAATCGCATCGCCGGCCTTGGCGTGCAGCTGCTGGTAGGCAATCGCCCGCACCAGGGCTTCATAGGGTTCGCGGGCTGGCTTGGGCAGCAGCAGGCAAGGGCCGATCGCTTCGACATGGCGTCGCCAGTCTTTGTCCAGGCCTGCCAGGAAGACACTGGCGTCGTGGTAGGGCACAGGCATCAGGTGTTCGTACTCCGGAGCGCTCAAAATGCCAGGGGCAGTGAAACCTGCACCGCGGCTTTTTCCAGCCGCAGCAGAAATGCCTTGCGCGGTTGTCCGCCACCATAGCCGGTCAGCGAGCCATCGGCACCGATCACTCGGTGACAGGGAATGACGATGGCCAGGCGATTCTGCCCATTGGCCAGGCCCACGGCGCGGCTGGCGCCAGGGCTGCCCAGGGCCGTGGCGATACCGCCATAGCTGCGGGTTTCGCCGTAGGGGATTTTTTGCAGCTCAGCCCAGACCCGCACGGCGAAGGCGCTGCCGGGCATGTGCAACGGGACCTTGAATGCCGTGAGCTTGCCGGCGAAATACTCGGCCAGTTCGGTTTCGATCTGTTGCAAATGCGCGTTGTGGCCCGGCGCAACGGTGTAGCCGTAGCGTTGTTGCAGCTCTTCCAACTCCTTGGTCAGGGCCGGGCGGTCGAGGAATTCCAGCAGCACCAGGCCCCGTCGTTCGGCCATGGCCAGCATGGGGCCTAACGGTGTGGTCAGGCGGGTGAACAGCAAGGGTTCGCTGAGGGCCGCGCGACCCGGTGTGATATGAAAGGATTTCACGAAGGCGTCACGAAAACCGCTCAATGACTCATAACCGGAATCGAACGCGGCATTGTCGATGGAGGTGCCTTCCTTGATGCCGCCCAGGGCAATGCCCAGGCGGCGGGTGCGCAGGTAGGCGTGGAAGGTCATGCCGAAATGTTGCTTGAACCAGCGGCGCAATTTCAGCGGTTCAATGCCTTGCTCCAGCAGCAGGGCGTCGGTCCAGCGCAGGTCTGGCTCGGCGTCTACAGCCTTGAGCAGGGCCTGGATCCAGTCCGGCGCGATGGCCGCGGCGTCCAGTGGCTTGCAACGCAGGCAGGCCCGGTAGCCGGCCGACAGGGCTTCATCGGCATGGGCGAAGAACTCCACGTTCTCCGGTTTCGGCTTGCGCGCCGTGCAACTGGGGCGACAGAAAATACCGGTGGTCTTGACCGCGGTGAAGAACACCCCCTCGTAGGCGGTGTCGCGTTCGAGCATGGCGCGGATCATCTCGGCATGGGGCGGGAGCAGCGAGTCTTGTAGGTTCATGGGCCGAGCATAGAACCGTGCCCGCCATGACTCCACCGAAAAATCGACAGTGAATTCCCCGCGCACTTGGTCGGATGCTCACGAACAAAAATTGAACCTCTGAGTCTTAAGGGTTCAGCCGTTGTTTTTGTCTTTCGGAGACATCATGTCCAAACATAAGAAATCCCTCATTGCCGTTGCTGTCTGTGCCTTGGCGCTGGGTGCCTCGGCCTTGCTGCCTGCCGACCTGTCGCCTATCGGTTCGAGCTACGCCGCAGGCGGTGGTAACGGTGGTGGTGGCGGTAATGGTGGCGGTAATGGTGGAGGAAACGGCGGCGGTAATGGCGGTGGCCACGGCGGTGGCATTGGCGGCGGTATCGGCGGTGGCCAGGGCCACGACAAGTCCGGCGACTCCAGCGGCCTTGGCAAAGGCTTGGCCAGCGACCACGCCGGCACTCGTACCCGTGATCATGGCCTGAGCGGCAAGCACGCCGGCACCACCCGAACTGACCGTACCAGCAAGGCTTCGCTGACCTCGAGCATCGCCAAGGACCGTGATACGCGCGGCCTGACCAAGGCTTCGGCGATTTCCACCGCTACTCCGGGTACCCATAACACCAAGGGCCTGACCAACGCGACCAGCTCTTCGACCAAGAACGATCGCTGATCGCCTGAACAAGCCGCGATGCCTGATCGAGGTGTCGCGGCTTTTTTGTGGGCGAGGGTTTTGCTTTTTCCTCATTAGGCAGTTTTCTTCAATACCCGCCGTAACGGGCCACTTACCCTGATCGCCACCTCACAGACATGAAAGAAGGTATGCGATGAGTCTGATATTTTCCATGGCGGCGTTTGCCCTGGTCGCCTCCATCACGCCGGGACCGGTCAACATCGTGGCCCTCAGCTCCGGGGCGCGGTACGGGTTTCGCGCCACCTTGCGCCATGTGGGCGGTGCGACCCTGGGCTTTGTCTTGCTGCTGGTACTGATGGGGCTGGGGTTGCATGAAGTGCTGCAACGCTGGCCTGGGCTCACGCGGGTGGTGCAACTGGGCGGCGTGGGGTTTCTATTGTTCATGGCCTGGAAACTGGCGATGGATAACGGGCACCTGGGCGACGAAGAGGATGGGCGGGCGCCTTCGATGTTCTATGGCGCGCTGATGCAATGGCTCAACCCCAAGGCGTGGCTGGCCTGCGTGGCGGGGATGGGGGCATTCGTGGCCGATGGCGAGGCGCGGCTGGTGTGGCAGTTTGCGGCGATCTACCTGGTGATCTGCTACGTCTCGGTGGGCTGCTGGGCCTACGCCGGGAGTTTTCTGCGCACCTGGCTGGGTAACCCGGCGACCATGCGTCTGTTCAACCGGGCGATGGCGGTGTTGTTGGTGGCCAGTGCGGTGTATCTGTTGTTGCCTTGAGTGGGGCCGAACGCAAGTGTGATTCAGCCGCGATACTGGCCGGGCGTAGCCGCCAGGTGTTGCTTGAAGGCGCGCTGGAAATGCGCCTGGTCGGCAAACCCGCTGTCCAGCGCCACGTCAGCGATCAGCTTGCCTTCACGCAACTGGCGTCGGGCAAACTGGATCCGGCGGTTGACCAGGAAGGCGTGGGGCGTCATCCCGTAATGGCGCTTGAAGGCTCGGCTCAGGTAAGACGGCGACAGTTGCGCGGCAATGCAGATGTCCTCGAGTTTCAAGGCTTCGCTGCAGTGGTCGTGGATAAACTGTGCCGCACGCATCAGGCCGGGATGGCTGCCCCGGTCTGGGCGGCCGGCAGGGTTGAGCCGTAGTTGCAGGTCAATGAAAAACGCCTCGGCGGCGGCGTGCTTGCTGGTCGCGTCGAGCTGCTCGTCCACCAATTGCTCATACAGCCGTCCCAAGGCGGCAAACAGCTCCACATCGCGACTGTGGGTGGTGGCGAAGCCCTGGAAATCCAGGTTTTCGTCAAAGCCGATACGACGCTGCAGGTCCCGAAGCCACTGGATGTCGACGTACAGCATCAGGTAGGACCATGGCTGATCGTCGATCGGATTGCACGCATGGACGTCGCCGGGGTTCATCAGCACCACCGTGCCGCTCTCCACCTGGAAATTCGACTGTTCGTGAATGTATGTGCTGCGCCCGGCGGTGATCGCGCCGATGGAAAAATGGTCATGGGAATGGCGCGAATAGCAGACCTTGCGCCCGTCGTCGATGGCCCGGGCTTCGATGAAGGGCAGGGCCGCGTCGCGCCAGAAGCGAGGGGCGGCGTCGTGGGGGGCGTGCTTCATCGGTCGGCGTCCTCGTCTTGAACCTGGGTGGCAGTGTATTAGCCCTGGCCGACAAATGCCCGTTGGATTTAGCCGTTCGATTTGAACGGCAGGGGTCCTGGACTAGACTTCATGAAGTCCCGCCAATGGAGTTCCCGATGCTTGCGCCACGCAAACCGGACGACGAAGCCGCTCGCCTCAAGAATCTGCACTCGCTCAAACTGCTTGATACCGCACCCGAAGAACGGTTTGACCGCCTGACCCGCCTTGCCCGCCGTCTGTTTGACGTGCCTATCGCGCTGGTGTCACTGATAGACGCCAACCGGCAGTGGTTCAAATCCAGCGCCGGCTTGGACATCAGCGAGACCCCACGGGAGATTTCCTTCTGTGGGCATGCGATTCTGCAGGATCGGATCCTGGAGATCTGCGATGCGGAGCAGGACGAGCGCTTCCACGACAACCCACTGGTCACGGACGCGCCTGGCATTCGTTTCTACGCCGGGCATCCGCTCGAGCTGGAGGATGGCAGCAAGCTCGGCACGTTGTGCCTGCTCGACACCCGGCCGCGCAAGCTCAATGATGAGGAACGCGAACTATTGCGCGACCTGGCGCGCATGGCCGAGCAGGAAATGGTCGCGGTGCAGATGGCGAGCATGGACGAACTGACGCTGCTGTCCAATCGGCGCGGCTTCAGGACGTTGGCCCAGCATGCGTTGAATGTGTGTGATCGCTTGTTGCGCCCGGCGACGCTGCTGTACTTCGACCTCAACGACTTCAAGCCGATCAATGACCGTTATGGGCATGCGGAGGGTGACAGCGCGCTGAAAACCTTCGCCGATGTGCTGCGTATCGCCTTTCGCGAGAGTGATGTGATCGGTCGCCTGGGCGGTGATGAGTTCGTGGCGTTGCTCACCGGTTCTTCCCATGTCGAGACCGCGGCAATCATGGCGCGGCTCAAGGAAATCCTCGATGAGCGCAATGCGATGTTGCAGCGTGGATACGACATTCGGTTCAGCGTCGGCCAGATCGAGTACGACGCCCAGCGCCATCGGTCAATCGACAACCTGCTGGCTGACGCCGATGCGGCGATGTATGTGCACAAGCAGGCGCTACGGCAGTAGGACTGCTTGGTACTCAAGCATGGCTTTTTCTATTCTTGGAGGTATAGGTACAGGTTTCGTAAACAATGACATAGGTGGACCAGCGTAACGCTATATATATGTACCGCACGAGGGGGCGGAATGTACGCAGAATGAGACTTTGCATCATTTGATGCAGGCTCATAACTACAGCGTTATGAATGACTAGACTTGACTGGTACTCATATGAATATTGAACTGCCCCCGACATTTGTTTATCCCGATGAATATGGCACTTCGCGTGGAAGAGGAGGTGCGCCAGCTCCTTTCTCAATGGCAATGGTTGGACAAATGATCCAAGAGCGGAACGTGGCTTACGAGCGGGGTCACTGGCCTCAAATGCTACAACGTCATTTACAAGAAATGCGTAACAATCGACCTGTTCGGTACGGACTTGACGGCTTTATTATTGGCGATTTAAAGGTTGCACATGGTGCTGATCTATTAATGCTGAAGAATCCAAACCTCAACACTGCGGATGCTTGGAGGCTCGGGATAAAGGAGGGAGCCAAAATCACCAACACACAAGACATGGCAATTGAGCAGGAGTTCTCCGGCGGCGTCTTTACTCCGTTCAGGGCTTTTGGCCATTGGTTACTTGGCAAGGGCAAGCCTGCCAGCGTTCGGCTCGACAGAGTAGGTATCAGCCCAACACCGAACAAAATTCCCGATTTGATGGCGATTATCAATACTGCGGGAGTGGGGGTAACTACCATCAATCTGAAGGTCCCTTACTCGACGGCCCAGGATTCGAACGTCGCAAGAATTTACCTTGGAAACATTACGCTTCAGATTAAGGGTGAAGTCATTCGGTATACCTCTGGTAATCTCAAATTCGCCGGTACCGTCAAGGCCTACTCAGATCGATATGACGCGAATGCCAGCAGCCATCGTGCAGCGTTTGACGAGGGAGCGACGACTGCCCTGCGTGAAGTAGGAAGAGTTGCCAGAGCGCAGGATTATGAAATTCGAATTACGGGTGAGCTACCCATTAATTTTTCAAGGTGATCAGGGTATGAAACGCAGTGCGCAAGGATTGGGAGTCGCTGTTGTTTGCGTATTAGTGGCGTGTGCAATGTTATTCTTCTTTGCCACAGACGGTGCAGTGGAGAATCCTGAAGATCTCAACGATACCCAAGGTATTTCATCTGTTGCGATGTACCTTGTCATATTAATCATACTGACGGCTACGTCAGTGGCGCTAACAGGATTGGGCAGTGTTATCCAGGCGTTTCTGAACCATCAACCTTTCAGTTTGCGCATGGGGTTGTATGTACTTACGAATACTCCTCTTTCTTTAACGTCACTCATGGGTGCGTTAATCTCGGTGATTTACACTTATGACACCGTCTCTGGGGTAGTCGCGGCGCTGTTGTTTTCGCTTTCCTTTGCTTTGGTGCTGTTAGGCGCTCCCGAAAGGTCGAAATAAAAACGCCGCTTGCCTTTTACCAGGCAGGCGGCGCTTCTTTTTGTCAAAACCGGGCACCCATTATTTCATTGCTGCCGGGACGCCCCGTGAAGATTACTCTTCGATGTTGCCCATGGCGGTGGTGTTGAAACCACCGTCCACGTACATGATTTCACCGCTGATGCCCGAGGCCAGGTCCGAGCACAGGAAGGCGCCGGCGTTGCCGACTTCTTCGATGGTGACGTTGCGACGCAGCGGGGTTTGCGCTTCGTTGGCGGCCAGCATCTTGCGGAAGTTCTTGATGCCGGAAGCGGCGAGGGTGCGGATCGGGCCGGCCGATACGGCGTTGACGCGGGTGCCTTCCGGGCCCAGGGAACCGGCCAGGTAACGCACGCCGGCTTCCAGGGAAGCCTTGGCCATGCCCATGACGTTGTAGTTCGGCATGGTGCGCTCGGCGCCCAGGTACGACAGGGTCAGCAGGCTGCCGTTGCGGCCCTTCATCATTTCGCGACCGGCCTTGGCCAGGGCGACGAAGCTGTAGGCGCTGATGTCGTGGGCAATGCGGAAACCTTCGCGGGTGGTGGCTTCGGTGAAGTCGCCGTCCAGTTGGTCGCCCGGGGCGAAGCCCACGGAGTGCACGATGCAGTCCAGGCCGTCCCACTTCTTGCTCAGTTCTTCGAAGACCTTGGCGATTTCTTCATCGCTGGCCACGTCGCACGGGAAGCACAGCTCAGGGCTTGAACCCCAGCCTTGCGCGAACTCTTCGACACGACCTTTCAGTTTGTCGTTCTGATAAGTGAAGGCAAGCTCAGCGCCCTCGCGATGCATGGCGGCGGCGATGCCGGATGCGATGGACAGCTTGCTGGCGACACCGACGATCAGTACGCGCTTACCGGCGAGAAAACCCATGTGTTGCTCCTCTTTCAGGTTATTCGGCAGTCGTTGGGGCCAGGAAGGCGGCCTCCAGCAACTGCTGTGTATAGGGGTGTTGCGGCGCGGCGAATATGCTGCGGGCATCACCTTGTTCGACCACTTGGCCATGCTTGACCACCATCAGTTGGTGGCTCAGCGCTTTGACGACAGCCAGGTCATGGCTGATAAACAGGTACGTCAGGTTGTACTTGGTTTGCAGCGACCGTAACAGCTCCACCACCTGGCGTTGCACGGTACGGTCCAGGGCCGACGTCGGCTCATCCAGCAAAATCAACGCCGGCTTGAGCACCAGGGCCCGGGCAATAGCGATACGCTGGCGCTGCCCTCCGGAAAATTCATGGGGGTAGCGGTTCCGGGTCTCCGGGTCCAGGCCTACCTCCTTCAATGCCGCGATTATCGCTTGTTCCTGTTCGGCTGCGGTGCCGATCTTGTGGATCCGCAGGCCTTCGCCGACGATCTGGCTTACACACATCCGTGGGCTCAGGCTACCGAACGGGTCCTGAAACACCACTTGCATCTCCCGCCGCAGCGGCCGGACCTGTTGCTGCGTCAGGCTATCGAGCTGTTTGCCTTCAAAGCGGATCCCGCCCTGGCTGCCGATCAACCGCAAGATCGCCAGGCCCAGGGTGGACTTGCCGGAGCCGCTTTCGCCGACGATGCCCAGGGTCTGGCCCTGGGGCAGGCTGAAACGGATCCCGTCCACGGCCTTGATGTAGTCTACCGTGCGTTTGAACAGACCTTTCTTGATCGGGAACCAGACTTTCAAGTCCTCGACCTGCAACAGCGGCTGGCCGACCACATTGGTTGCCGGGGTGCCGCTGGGTTCGGCGCCTAGCAGTTCCCGAGTGTACGGATGCTGCGGCGCGCGGAACAACTCTTCGCACGACGCCTGTTCGACGATGCAACCGCGCTGCATGACACATACGCGATGGGCAATTCTGCGCACCAGGTTCAAATCGTGGCTGATCAGTAGCAGCGACATGCCTAGTCGTGCCTGCAGTTCCTTGAGCAATTGGAGGATTTTCAGCTGGACGGTGACGTCCAGGGCGGTAGTCGGCTCGTCGGCGATCAGCAATTCCGGCTCGTTGGCCAGGGCCATGGCGATCATCACCCGCTGGCGCTGGCCACCGGACAATTCATGGGGCAGGGCCTTCAGGCGCTTGTGCGGTTCGGGAATGCCGACCAGCTCCAGCAGCTCAAGAGTCCGGCGGGTCGCGACCTTACCGCTCAAGCCCTTGTGGATGCCGAGCACTTCATTGATCTGTTTTTCAATGGAGTGCAGCGGATTGAGGGAGGTCATCGGCTCCTGGAAAATCATCGCGATCCGGTTGCCACGGATGTGGCGGATGGTTTTTTCTTTCAGCCCCAGCAAATCCTGGCCGGCGTACTGGATGGTCCCGGTCGGGTGATGGGCCAGCGGGTAGGGCAGCAAACGCAGGATCGAGTGGGCGGTGACCGATTTGCCCGAGCCGCTTTCACCCACCAGGGCCAGGGTTTCGCCGCGCTTGATATCGAAGCTGACCCCCTCGACCACGCGCTGGCGGCGATCGCCGACAATGAACTCTACCGCCAGGTCGCGCACTTCGATCAGATTGTCCTGGTTCATTTCACTTCCTCGGATCGAAGGCATCGCGAGCGGACTCGCCGATGAACACCAGCAGGCTCAGCATCAGGGCCAGCACGGCGAACGCGCTGATGCCCAGCCACGGCGCCTGGAGGTTGGATTTGCCCTGGGCCACCAGCTCGCCCAGGGACGGCGCGCCCGGCGGCAGGCCGAAACCGAGGAAATCCAGGGCGGTTAGGGTGCCAATGGCACCGGTGAGGATGAACGGCATGAAGGTCATGGTCGAGACCATGGCATTGGGCAGGATGTGACGGAACATGATGGCGCCGTTCTGCATGCCCAACGCCCGCGCGGCGCGCACGTACTCCAGGTTGCGCCCGCGCAGGAACTCGGCGCGGACCACGTCCACCAGGCTCATCCACGAGAACAGCAGCATGATGCCCAGCAGCCACCAGAAGTTCGGCTGGACGAAACTGGCCAGGATGATCAGCAGGTACAGCACCGGCAGCCCGGACCATATCTCCAGGAAGCGCTGGCCGGCCAAGTCGACCCAGCCGCCATAGAAGCCCTGCAAGGCACCGGCGATCACGCCGATGATCGAGCTGAGCAGTGTCAGGGTCAGGGCGAACAGCACCGAGATGCGGAAGCCATAGATGACCCGGGCCAGGACATCGCGCCCCTGGTCGTCGGTGCCCAGCCAGTTTACGGAGGAGGGTGGTGCCGGGGCCGGGACCTTCAGGTCGTAGTTGATGCTCTGGTAGCTGAACGGAATCGGCGCCCACAGTACCCAGGCGTCCTTGGCGGCCAGCAGTTCACGGATATACGGGCTCTTGTAGTTGGCTTCCAGGGGGAATTCGCCGCCGAACGTGGTTTCCGGGTAACGCTTGAGGGCCGGGAAGTACCAGCCGTCGTCGTAATGCACCACCAGTGGCTTGTCGTTGGCGATCAACTCGGCGCCCAGGCTCAGCCCGAACAGGATCAAAAACAGCCACAGCGACCACCAGCCTCGCTTGTTGGCCTTGAACAGTTCGAAACGGCGGCGATTGAGAGGAGACAGGTTCATCTCAATGCTCCCGGCTTTCGAAGTCGATGCGCGGATCGACAAAGGTGTAGGTCAAGTCGCCGATCAGTTTCACCACCAGCCCCAGCAGGGTGAAGATGAACAGGGTGCCGAATACCACCGGGTAGTCGCGGTTGATCGCCGCTTCGAAACTCATCAGGCCCAGGCCGTCGAGGGAGAAGATCACTTCCACCAGCAGCGAGCCGGTAAAGAAGATCCCGATGAACGCCGAAGGGAAGCCGGCAATCACCAGCAGCATGGCGTTGCGGAAGACGTGGCCGTAGAGCACCCGATGGCGAGTCAGGCCCTTGGCCTTGGCGGTGACTACGTATTGCTTGTTGATTTCGTCGAGGAAGCTGTTCTTGGTCAGCAGGGTCATGGTGGCGAAGTTACCGATCACCAGGGCGGTCACGGGCAGGGCCAGGTGCCAGAAGTAGTCGAGGATCTTGCCGCCCATGCTCAATTCGTCGAAGTTGTTGGAGGTCAGCCCGCGCAACGGGAACCAGTCGAAATAACTGCCGCCGGCAAACACCACGATCAGCAGGATGGCAAACAGGAACGATGGGATCGCGTAGCCAACGATGATTGCCGAGCTGGTCCACACGTCGAAATGGCTACCGTGTCGCGTAGCCTTGGCGATCCCCAGCGGGATCGACACCAGGTACATGATCAGCGTGCTCCACAACCCGAGGGAGATGGACACTGGCATCTTTTCCTTGATCAGGTCGATGACCTTGGCATCGCGGAAGAAACTGTCGCCGAAGTCCAGGTGGGCGTAGTTCTTGATCATGATCCACAGGCGTTCGGGCGCCGACTTGTCAAAGCCGTACATGCGCTCGATTTCCTTGACCAGTCCCGGGTCCAGGCCTTGGGCGCCGCGATAGGAGGAACCCGCCACCGAAACTTCGGCGCCGCCGCCGGCAATGCGGCTGGTGGCGCCTTCGAAGCCTTCGAGCTTGGCGATCATCTGTTCCACCGGCCCGCCGGGCGCGGCCTGGATGATGACGAAGTTGATCAACAGGATGCCGAACAGCGTCGGGATGATCAGCAGCAGTCGCCGGAAGATATAAGCCAGCATCGGGTTACTCCACGCTCGCGGGGGCAGCGTTGATCTGTTGTTCCATGACTTGTTTCTCTACTTCGATGGCAGGCTTGGTGTCCGGCTTGACCCACCAGGTCGTGGTGCCGATGTCATAGGTCGGCGTGATTTTCGGGTGACCGATGTGATTCCAGTAGGCCACGCGCCAGGTCTTGATGTGCCAGTTGGGGATCACGTAGTAGCCCCATTGCAGAACCCGGTCCAGTGCCCGGGCGTGGGCCACCAGGCTCTTGCGCGAATCGGCGTTGATCAGTTGTTCCACCAGTTGGTCCACGGCCGGGTCCTTCAGGCCCATGGTGTTGCGACTGCCGGGTTTGTCCGCGGCGGCGGACATCCAGAATTCGCGTTGTTCATTCCCCGGCGAGCTGGATTGCGGGAAGCTGCCCACCACCAGGTCGAAATCCCTGGAGCGTACGCGGTTGATGTACTGGGACACGTCTACCCGACGGATGACCAGTTCGATGCCCAGGTCGCTCAGGTTGCGCTTGAACGGCAGCAGTACCCGCTCGAACTCGGTCTGGGCCAGCAGGAATTCCAGCACCACCGGTTTGCCTTGGGCATCGACCATTTTGTCGTTAACGATGCGCCAGCCGGCTTCTTGCAGCAATTGATAAGCCTTGCGCTGCTGGTCGCGGAGCATGCCGCTGCCGTCGCACACCGAAGGCTGGAAGGCTTCGGTGAAGACCTGCTCGGGAATCTTGCCGCGCAGGGGCTCGAGAATTTTCAACTCGTCTTCGCCGGGCAGGCCGGTGGCGGCCATTTCCGAATTCTCGAAGTAGCTGCGGGTACGGGCATAGGCGCCGTTGAACAGTTGCTTGTTGGTCCACTCGAAATCCAGCAACAGGCTCAAGGCCTTGCGCACCCGCACATCCTGGAAGATCGGACGGCGCAGGTTGTAGACGAAGCCCTGCATGCCAGTGGGGTTGCCGTTGGGAATCTGTTCCTTGATCAACCGGCCTTCGGTCACGGCCGGGATGTTGTAGGCATTGGCCCAGTTCTTGGCGGTCATTTCCAGCCAGAAATCGAATTGCCCGGCTTTCAAGGCCTCGACCGCGACGGTGTTGTCACGATAGTAGTCGGTGACCAGCACGTCGAAATTGTAGAAGCCGCGATTGACCGGCAAGTCCTTGCCCCAATAGTCCTTCACCCGTTCATAGCGGATCGAGCGACCGGCCTTCACTTCGGTGACCTTGTAGGGACCGCTGCCCAGGGGGATCTCCAGGTTGCCCTTGCTGAAGTCGCGCTCGGCCCACCAGTGTTTCGGCAATACCGGCAGTTGGCCGAGGATCAGCGGCAGCTCGCGGTTATTGGTGTGCTTGAATTTGAACAGCACCTTGAGCGGTTCTTCGGCGATGACTTCGGCGACGTCGTTGTAATAGCCGCGAAACATCGGTGCGCCGTCCTTGGTCAGGGTCTGGAAGCTGAAGACCACGTCTTCTGCGCGCACCGGATGGCCGTCGTTGAAACGGGCTTCGGGACGCAGGTAGAAGCGCACCCAGCCATTGTCCGGGGCTTTCTCGATTTTTTCGGCGATCAGGCCATATTCGGTGAACGGTTCGTCCAGGCCCTGCTTGGCCAGGGTGTCGTAGATCAGGCCGATGTCATCGGCGGGCACGCCTTTGCTGATGAACGGGTTGAGGCTGTCGAAGCCACCGAAGCCGCCCTGGCGAAACACGCCGCCCTTGGGTGCGTCCGGGTTGACGTAGTCGAAATGCTTGAAGTCGGCCGGGTATTTCGGTGGCTCGTTGTACAAGGTCACTGCATGCTGTGGCGCGGCACAGGCCAGCCCGGCGAATAACAGGCTGCTGGCCTGCAGGAGCAGGGCGCGCAAAGGCTTCATTGATCTTTCTCCGAAGATTTCAGCCACCATGCGCTCAGGCCCAGGGTGTAGGGCGGCGTGGTGACGAAGGCGAACCGGTTGCGGTACGCCAGGCGATGATAATTGAGATACCAGTTGGGGATGCAGTAATGCTGCCACAGCAGCACGCGATCCAGGGCCTTGCCGGCGGCGACCTGTTCGTCGCGGGTCTGGGCGGCGAGCAGCTTTTCCAGCAGATGGTCGACCACCGGGTTGGCGATCCCGGCGTAGTTCTTGCTGCCCTTGACCCCGACCTGGCTGGAGTGGAAGTACTGCCATTGCTCAAGGCCCGGGCTGAGGGTCTGGTTCAAGGTCAGCAGGATCATGTCGAAGTCGAACTGGTCCAGGCGCTGCTTGTACTGGGCGCGGTCCACCGTGCGCAGCCGGGCCTGGATGCCGATACTGGCGAGGTTCTCGACGTAGGGTTGCAGGATGCGCTCCAGGTTCGGGTTCACCAGCAGGATTTCGAAGCTCAGGGGCTGGCTGTCGGCGTTCAGCAGGCGTTGGCCGTTGAGGGTCCAGCCGGCTTCCTTCAATAACCCCAAGGCTTTGCGCAGGGTTTCCCGGGGAATGCCGCGCCCATCGGTCCTGGGCAAGCTGAAGGATTCGGTGAGCAGTTTGGCCGGCAGTTGTTCCCGGTAGGGCTTGAGCAACAGCCATTCATGGCCCACCGGTAGGCCGGTAGCGGAGAATTCGCTGTTGGGGTAGTAACTGAGGGTGCGCTTGTAGGCGCCGCTGAACAGGGTGCGGTTGGTCCACTCGAAATCGAACATCAGCCCGAGGGCTTCACGCACCTTGACCTCGGCAAACGTAGCGCGCCGAGTGTTCATGAACAGGCCCTGGGTCTGGGTCGGGATCTGGTGGGGAATCTGCGCCTTGATCACGTCGCCACGCTTGATCGCCGGGAAGTCATAGCCGTTGGCCCAGTTTTTGGCCTGGTGTTCGATGTAGATATCGAACTCGCCAGCCTTGAAGGCTTCGAAGGCCACTTCGCTGTCGCGATAGAACTCCACGTCCATGCGGTCGACGTTGTATTTGCCGCGATTGACTGGCAGGTCCTTCCCCCAGTAATCCTTGACCCGTTCGAACACCAGTTGGCGGCCTGGCTGTACTTTGGTGATGCGATAAGGTCCGCTGCCCAGGGGCGGGTCGAAGGTCGTCGCCTTGAAGTCGCGGTCTTTCCAGTAGTGCTGGGGCAACACCGGCAGTTCGCCCAGGCGCAGGATCAGCAACGGATTGCCCGCGCGCTTGAAGACAAAGCGGATTTTCAGCGGGTTGAGAATGTCGACCCGCAGCACTTCCTGCAGGTTGGTGCGGTATTGCGGATGGCCTTCCTTGAGCAGCGTCCTGTAGGAGAACGCCACGTCATAGGCGGTGATCGGCACGCCATCGTGAAACCGTGCTTCGGGTCGCAGGTTGAACACCACCCAACTGCGGTCTTCGCTGTATTCCACCGATTGGGCGATCAGGCCATAGCTGGACGTCGGCTCATCGCCGGACGGGGCGTATTGGCCGGTGCCGACCATCAACGGTTCGTTCAGCTCATTGATGCCGTATTGCAGGAAATTGGGCGTGGAAACCGGGCTGCTGCCCTTGAATGTATAGGGGTTGAGCGTATCGAATGTGCCGAATGCCATGACCCGCAAGACTCCGCCCTTGGGCGCTTGCGGGTTGACCCAGTCGAAGTGGGTGAACCTGGCCGGATACTTGAGCGTGCCGAACTGCGCATAGCCATGGCTTTCGCTGATGGTTGCGCTGGCGGGGAAGCTCAAGGCCAGGCTGATCAGGAGCAGGAGGAGGGGACGTGTCAAATCTGAGATCCGAACCAGGCGGCTTGGGCTTTTATGACCTGTACAGTAACAGCTTGTATCGGCAGGAAAAAGGCGGGGTTTAGAGGGGGGTGCCAGTCGGCTAAGCGGATACCGGCCGAGCGCAGAACCTTTGGAGAGGGGATTTATCCTCTTTGTGGGAGCTTTGACCTGTGGGAGCAAGGCTTGCCCGCGATGAACGATATCGCGGTTCAACTGTTAAACCGCAGTGTGGCCATCGCGGGCAAGTCTTGCTCCCACGGATGAACCCCTCACCACACAAAGCTCCCCGGTCACCTTAGTGCGGGGAGTAGACCGTCAACATCTGCCCAGGCTTGAGTGCCTTGCCCATTCGCGGGTTCCAGCGCTTGAGGTGCTGCATTTCCACGTTGAAGCGCTTGGCTACCACATACAGCGAGTCGCCTTGCTTGACCTTGTACTGGGTCTGCTTCTTCTGGTCCTTGGTATTGGCGGCTACCACGGTGCTGATGCGCTTGCCGGTGGCCTTGTTCGGCTTGGCGTCCTGCATCACCAGGGTCTGGCCGACCTTGAGCTTGTTGCCGCTGAGTTTGTTCCAGCGTTGCAGGTCTTTGGTCTGGACGTTGTTGGCCTTGGCAATCTGGGCCAGGTTCTCGCCGCGCTTGACGCGGTAGGTGCGTCTTGCGCCTTCCATTTCGCTGTCGTCGACATTTTCAAAGACTGGTTTGAGCGAGCGCTGGCTGATCAGCTCTTCCGGGCGCATGGTCGAGAGGCTGGCGGTCAGCAACTGAGCCTTGGATGTTGGCACCAGCAGGTGCTGCGGGCCGTCGATGGTGGTGCGCTGCTTGAAGGCCGGGTTGAGCTGGAACAGCTCGTCTTCGTCGATATTGGCCACTGCCGCGACCTTGGAAAGGTCCATGCGCTGGTTGATCTCGACGACCTGGAAATACGGTTCGTTGGCGATCGGGTTGAGGTTCACGCCATAGGCATCGGGCGACAGCACCACCTGGGACAGCGCCAACAGCTTCGGCACATAGGCCTGGGTCTCGCTGGGTAGCGGCAGGTTCCAGTAGTCGGTGGGCAGGCCGAGCTTCTCGTTGCGCTCGATGGCGCGGCTGACCGTGCCTTCGCCGGCGTTGTAGGCCGCCAGCGCCAGCAACCAGTCGCCGTTGAACATGTCATGCAGGCGCGTCAGGTAGTCCATGGCGGCCGTGGTGGAAGCGGTGATATCGCGACGCCCGTCATAGAAGCGGGTCTGGCGCAGGTTGAAGTAACGCCCCGTGGATGGGATGAATTGCCATAGGCCCACTGCGTTGGCCCGGGAATAGGCCATGGGGTTGTAGGCACTCTCGATCACCGGCAGCAGCGCCAGCTCCAGCGGCATGTTGCGCTCTTCGAGGCGTTCGACGATGTAATGGATGTACAGGCTGCCGCGCTCACCGGCGTTTTCCAGGAAGGAGGGGTTGCTGGCGAACCACAGGCGCTGTTGCTCGATACGTGGATTGACCCCGGCGGTTTCCTGCAACTGGAAGCCCTGGCGCATGCGCTCCCAGATGTCCTGGGGTACTTGGGGGCTGGGTTTTTCAGTGAGCCATACCGGCTTCTGTTTGGCGCGGGCGGCGATATTCGGCGTGTGGGCCGCGTCGGTCTGCGGCAGCTGGCTCGTGCTCTGGCAGCCCGCCAAGGTGGCGGACACAGCCACCGCGATGGCTTGAGCCAAGCGGGTCAATGTGTCTGACTGGACGGACCTGCGTATAGATGACGACATTGGCTGGAAGTAAGTTCCGGGCAAAAATGTCGGCCGATTCTAGGAAGCGCACCCCAACAGGTCAACCTTTCAGAATTTTTGTATCAATCGATAGCTGCCTTAGAACGTATCTTTCCAAGCCCTCAAGGCAGCAAAAACCTCACTCGGCGTCTGGTTTCGCTGGCCGCTCCGTTCGTCTGCTTTTTGTTTAACGGATGTTTCAGTCGTGCGCAGGAACGGATTGGTGAGCTTTTCCAGGGCCAGGGTCGAGGGCAGCGTCATGATGCCTTCGCTGCGTTGCCGGCTGACTTTTTCCAGGCGGGCGGCGATGTCCGGGTTGCCTGGCTCCACCGCGGCGGCGAATTTCAGGTTGCCGAGGGTATATTCATGGGTGCAGTAGACCAGCGTATCTTCAGGCAGGGCGGCGAGGCGACTGAGCGAGTGGTGCATTTGCGTCGGCGTACCTTCGAAGAGTCGGCCGCAACCGGCGGCGAACAGGGTGTCGCCACAGAACAGCAGGCCATGGTGGTAGTAGGCGATGTGCCCCAGCGTATGGCCGGGCACGGCGTAGACATCGAAGTCCCAGCCGAGCACGCTGACCGTGTCGTTGTCATTGAGGGCCTGGTCCCGCGCCGGGATGTTTTCGCTGGCCGGGCCATGGACGGTGGCGTTCGTCGCATTTTTCAGCGCCTGGACGCCGCCGACATGGTCATGGTGATGGTGGGTGACCAGGATGTCGCTCAGGACCCAGCCCGGATGGGCTTCGAGCCAGGCCTGCACTGGCGCGGCGTCACCCGGGTCGACCACGGCGCAGCGCTGGGTGGCATGATCCTGTAACAACCAGATGTAGTTATCGGTGAATGCGGGCAGGGCACTGATCTGTATCATCGTGGAATTCGCCAAGCGGAAAACAAAGGCGCATCTTAGAACTTCCTGACGCGTTGGAGAATGCAATGACCGATGAAGCGTTCGCTCAGGCTGATCCTGACTGGCTGGCGTTGATCAGCGCCGCCCGTGAATGGCTGTCCGGCCCTGTCGGGCAATTTTTGCTGGAAGAAGAACGGCGCATGCTCGAAGACGAGTTGGGTCGGTTCTTCGGCGGCTACCTGGTGCATTACGGGCCTTCGGCCCAGACCCCGCCGTCGGCACCGCAGGTCCAGCGTAACGTGCGCCTGGGCGCGCCGTTGCCCGGGGTGGAGATCGTCTGCGAGGAGCAGGCCTGGCCCTTGAGCGAACATGCCGCCGACGTCGTGGTCTTGCAGCACGGCCTGGACTTCTGCCTGTCGCCCCATGGCTTGCTGCGTGAAGCCGCCAGCAGCGTGCGTCCTGGTGGCCATCTGTTGATCGTCGGTATCAATCCCTGGAGCAGTTGGGGGTTGCGTCACGTGTTCGCCCACGACGCCTTGCGCCAGGCCCGCTGCATCTCGGCCTCAAGGGTCGGCGATTGGCTCAACCTGCTGGGCTTCGCGCTGGAGAAACGCCGCTTCGGGTGCTATCGTCCGCCGCTTGCCTCGCCCAAGTGGCAGGCGCGTCTGGCTGGGTGGGAGCGCAAGGCTGGTGACTGGCAACTGTCCGGCGGCGGTTTCTATCTATTGGTGGCGCGCAAGATTGCGGTCGGGCTGCGCCCGGTACGCCAGGCGCGACGCGAGCCGATGGGCAAGCTGATTCCCTTGCCGATGGCCAAGGTCAATCGTCGCCACATCGAGCCGTAACCTTTTCGATGGTTCTTGCCGGCATTGGGCTGCGGGTGTTGTCGGGCCCGATCGGCGGGTCTTCGCATTTTTTTCTGGATAGATTGGCATGAGCGATAGCGTAGAACTCTTCACTGATGGCGCCTGCAAGGGCAACCCCGGTCCGGGTGGCTGGGGCGCGTTGCTGGTGTGCAAGGGCGTGGAGAAGGAACTCTGGGGCGGCGAAGCCAATACCACCAACAATCGCATGGAACTGATGGGCGCGATCCGTGGCCTGGAAGAACTCAAGCGGCCTTGCGATGTGCTGCTGGTGACCGACTCGCAGTACGTCATGAAAGGCATCAACGAGTGGATGGCCAACTGGAAGAAACGCGGCTGGAAGACGGCGGCGAAGGAGCCAGTGAAAAACGCCGACCTGTGGAAATTGCTGGATGAGCAGGTCAATCGCCACAACGTCACCTGGAAATGGGTGCGCGGCCACATCGGCCACCACGGCAATGAACGGGCCGATCAGTTGGCCAATCGTGGGGTGGATGAGGTGCGGGGCTACAAGCAGGCTTGATTCTCGGTTGCGCCCCTGTGGCCCGGGCACTTGTGTGGGAGCAAAGCTTGCTCGCGACACAGGCGCCCTGGTTTTCCTGAAAGACCGCATGATCTTTATCGCGAGCAAGCTTTGCTCCCACAGTGTTTGCTCTCGTTCATCACTTGCTTCCAGGAGCCTGGCTCCCAGGTAAATCCCCTTGCGACAAGAGCGTGTTAAGATCCGCGCTTTTGCAAGACTGCCCGTTGAGAGCTGAACACTGATGGCCAACAGATCTGTAGTACTGGATACCGAAACCACCGGCATGCCGGTGACCGATGGTCACCGGATTATTGAAATCGGTTGTGTCGAGCTGATCGGTCGGCGCCTGACCGGTCGCCATTTCCACGTTTACCTGCAACCGGATCGTGAAAGTGACGAGGGCGCCATTGGCGTGCACGGCATTACCAACGAATTCCTGGTGGGCAAGCCGCGTTTCGCCGAAGTGGCCGATGAGTTCTTCGAATTCATCCAGGGCGCGCAGTTGATCATCCACAACGCGGCGTTCGACGTTGGGTTCATCAACAACGAATTTGCCCTGATGGGCCAGCACGACCGGGCTGACATTACCCAGCACTGCACCATCCTCGATACCCTGATGATGGCCCGGGAGCGTCACCCGGGGCAGCGCAACAGCCTCGATGCCTTGTGCAAGCGCTACGGTGTCGACAACTCCGGCCGTGAACTGCACGGCGCCTTGCTCGACTCCGAGATCCTGGCCGACGTCTACCTGACCATGACCGGTGGCCAGACCAGCCTGTCCCTGGCCGGCAACGCCTCGGACGGCAATGGTACTGGCGAAGGCTCCGGCAACCAGGCCACGGAAATCCGCCGTTTGCCCGCTGACCGTCAGCCAGCGCGGATCATCCGTGCCAGCGAAAGCGACCTGGCCGAACATGCCGCGCGTCTGGAAGCCATCGCCAAGTCCGCAGGTGCTCCGGCATTGTGGACGCAGTTGGCCGAGGCGCAGGCCGCGGCGAACTGATGAACCCCTGTGGGAGCGGGCTTGCTCGCGAAGGTGTCGGTACGCTCAGCACACATGCAAGCTGACCCACCGCTTTCGTGAGCAAGCCCGCTCCTACTAAAGGATGCCACCAACCAATTGTTCATTTCTCGCCACAATCGCCACGACCTTCTAACCTGAGGTAACGGGCAGGCTATGGATCCCGCTTGATGTGTGAAGACTTGAAAGGCAAGGGCAATGGATGGCAATACGCCGTTGGTTGCCTCAAGGAATGAGGACCTTCCCCAGTATGCAACCGGTCATGAATCCCAAGCACCCGGGGTTGTCGGTGCGCGTTGTCGATGATGGCTTCGCCGCCTATATATGGGGCAGTGATTTCAGTTTCGAAGTCAGCGACTACGGTACGGCGCAGATAGGTCGGCCCGTGAGCCAGTGGCCGGTGACGCCCATCGTTCCCTATCGCAAGTGCTACGGCATCGATCCCGAAGAGTTCAGCAGCTTTCGCGATGCCCCGGACAGCGAGATCTTCATGGCCTATCTCGACGATCAACCGGTGGGGCATCTGGTGGTCAGTACCAACTGGAACGGTTTCGCCCACATCGACGAACTGGCGGTGCATGCTCCGGCCCGTCGCCACGGGGTGGCCAAGGCGCTGCTCGATGTCGCGCACTTCTGGAGCCGCAAGAAAAAACTGCCGGGGATCATGCTGGAAACCCAGAACAACAACCTGGGGGCCTGCCGGCTCTATGAGCGCTGCGGTTATGTGCTCGGCGGCATCGATCACTTGCGCTATCGCGGCATTGACCGACATACCGCTGAAGTGGCGTTGTTCTGGTATCGGCTGTTCGACGATCCGTTGGGCATGTCGATCAGTGGCCCAGCAACGCCTCGGCTTGTTCCGTAACCCGTTCCAGCAGCGATTGAACGGCGGGCGAGGGCGTCGTGCCGTTCAGGCTCAGGGCATAGAGACCAATCGGGATAGCGGGCGACACCGGGCAGACGTCCAGGCCGCCGTCCTTGGCGCCCGAGGCGGTGAAAGGGTCGACGATGGCCAGGCCTTCGCCGGCCTCGACCATGGCGCGCATCATCTGATGTGTCTGGACGCGGATCTGGATCACCGGTGCCGGGCGTAGCGCCGCCAGTTTATGCTCGAACGCCGGGCTTAGCGGGTCATGGCCATCGAGCCCCACCAACGACTGGCCTGCCAGATCCTGTAGCGAAACGTATTTCTGCCGCGGTTGCAGCCAGCCGTGGGGCGCCAGCAATTGCAGTTTGCCCTGGGCGATCATCTGGCAATGGATGTCGGGGTGTTCAGGGTCGTGCAGGCTCAGTCCAAGGTCGGCTTCACGCAATAGCAAGCTGTGGACGATGTCGCGGGTCGGTTGGCTGAGCAGGGTGCAAGGCGCATCCGGATGACGTCGACGCAGGGCGGCGATGCTCTGGGGTAATAATTGTTGGGCCAGCGGCGGGGTGCAGATGATACGCAGAGGGGGTGCCTGATAGTGCTTCAGGCTGCTGGCCAGCCGCAGCACCGGCTCGAGGGTGTCGTACACCCGCGTGATGCCGTCACGCAGCTCAAGGGTTTCCCGGGTGGCCTGCAAGCGCCCGCGCACGCTGGCAAACAGCATGAAGCCCAGTTGGGCCTCGGCGTCGCGCAGGATCGCCTCGACCTCCGTCACCGGCAGTTGCAGCCATTCGGCCGCCGTGCCGAGGTGACCGGTCTGCAGCAGCGCCTGGATCACTTCGATGTGGCGTAAACGCATGCAAGAAGTCCATGTTCGGCGGGTGAGCCATTGAATGGCTGAATCCTAACCCAAGTCCGGGCATGACTTCTGCTCATAACAACCGTTTATAAGGCGATTTGCGTTTCAGTGGGCGTTTGAGCTTGCAGCGGCGTTTCCGGCTCGCGCGTCAGTTCGATTTGCGACTGCACCAGCACGAATTTTCCGTCGTCGAGTTTGTTGACGCGATCACCGATCGCCAACTTATAGGTAGTGACAGGCTCCTTGCCATTTCCGTCGGGCGACGGGGTCGATTCCTGGAACTCATGCACCGAATAGACGCGACCTTCGGCGTCCCGCGCATGAAATTGTCCGACAAGTACTGCTGCCATTGCTTAGAACCTCTGGAAATAGATCACTCGATTTGCGGTTCTGTAGACCCCGGTCAAGCGCGGTAAGTTTTCCTACATGAAAAAAATAGTCCAGCCGGCGGGTTTTCGTCTCTCCACTGGTCCAATTGTGATGCCGATCATCTATAACTACAGGCTCCTTTGAGCCGACAGTCGAGAAGCCTCTCATGAGTAATGTCTACACAGTGGCCGTTTTAGTGGGCAGCCTGCGCAAGGCATCGATCAACCGCAAGGTAGCACTGGCGCTGGCGGAGCTGGCACCGGCCAATCTGAAACTGAACATCGTTGAAATCGGCGAGTTGCCGCTTTATAACGAAGACATTGACGTAACGCCGCCGGCAGCCTACACCACATTCCGTCAACAGGTGGGCGCGGCTGATGCTTTGTTGTTCGTTACGCCTGAGTACAACCGCTCGGTGCCGGCACCGTTGAAAAATGCCATCGACGTCGGTTCGCGTCCCTACGGCCAGAGTTGCCTGAGTGGCAAGCCGGGTGCGGTGATCAGTGCTTCGCCGGGTGCCATCGGCGGTTTCGGTGCCAACCATCATTTGCGCCAGTCGCTGGTATTCCTCGACGTTCCCTGCATGCAGCAGCCGGAAGCCTACCTGAGCGGTGCCGGGACGGCGTTTGACGAGGCGGGCAACCTGTCGGAGTCGGTGCGGCCTTTCCTGCAAACGTTCATCAATGCCTATGGCAAGTGGGTCGAGCAACACAAGAAGGTTTGATGCCCCGAGATTTCAGGTAAACCCTGTGGCGAGGGAGCTGGCTTGTGGCGAGGGAGCTTGCTCCCGCTCGGTTGCGCAGCAACCGCTCCAGGGCCTGCTTCGCAGTCCAGCGGGAGCAAGCTCCCTCGCCACAAGTGCGCCCCCCTTCAATCCGCGCTTTACTGAATATTCGAATCTCCATATATTCGCCCTTCGCTCATCCAGGCTTTCCGTCGCCATGTCCGATTCCCATAACCCCGTCGATGTCTTCAAGGCCCTGGCCGATGACACTCGTACACGCATTGCGCTGCTGTTGGCCCGCGAAGGCGAGTTGTGCGTCTGCGAGCTCACCGCCGCGCTGGGCCTGAGCCAGCCGAAGATCTCCCGGCACCTGGCGCAGCTGCGCAGCGCTGGCCTGCTCAGCGATCGGCGCCAAGGGCAATGGGTCTACTACCGTCTGCATCCGCAGTTGCCGTCCTGGGTCAGCACCTTGCTGGAGCAGGCGTTGGCCGCCAACACGGCATGGCTGATGGCCGATGTCGAGCGTTTGGTTGCCATGGTTGATCGTCCGGTGGCGCGTTGCTGCTGATTTCCTCTTTTCAAACCTTCTTTCAAGGCTGTTGCGCATGCTCATCGCGTCGTTGATTTTCCTGCTGACCATTACGCTGGTGATCTGGCAGCCCAGGGGGCTTGGCGTTGGCTGGAGCGCGACGCTCGGCGCGTTGCTGGCCCTGTTGAGCGGGGTGGTGCAGGTCGGTGACATTGCGCTGGTCTGGCAGATTATCTGGAACGCCACCGGGACCTTTGTCGCGCTGATCATCATCAGCCTGCTGCTGGACGAGGCCGGCTTCTTCGCCTGGGCGGCCTTGCATGTGGCCCGTTGGGGGAAGGGCAGTGGGCGCAAGCTGTTTGCGTTCATGGTGCTGCTGGGGGCGCTGGTGTCGGCGCTGTTTGCCAATGACGGAGCGGCGCTGATTCTGACACCCATCGTGATTTCGATGTTGCTGGCGTTGCGTTTTTCCCCGGCGGCGACCCTGGCGTTCGTGATGGGGGCTGGTTTCATTGCCGACACCGCGAGCCTGCCCTTGGTGGTGTCGAACCTGGTGAACATTGTCTCGGCGGATTTCTTCGGCATCGGTTTCAACCGCTACGCGGCGGTCATGGTGCCGGTGAACCTGGTCAGCGTCGCGGCGAGCCTGGCGATACTGCTGTGGCTGTTTCGTCGCGACATCCCGCGTGACTACGATCCGCATCAACTGGACGATCCGGCGACGGCGATCCACGACAAGGCGACGTTTTATGCCGGTTGGGTGGTGTTGGTGATCCTGTTGTTGGGCTGCTTTGCCCTGGAGCCGCTGGGGATTCCCATCAGTGCGATCTCCGCGGTCTGTGCGGCGTTGCTGCTGGCAGTCGCGGCCCGCGGTCACAAGATTTCCACCCGCAAGGCGATGAAGGAAGCGCCCTGGCAGATCGTGATTTTCTCCCTCGGTATGTACCTGGTGGTCTATGGCCTGCGCAACGCCGGGCTGACCGGCTACCTGGCCCACTGGCTCGACGGTTTCGCCGAATATGGCGTGTGGGGTGCGGCGATGGGCACCGGCGTGCTGACGGCGTTGCTCTCGTCGGTGATGAACAATTTGCCGACGGTGCTGATCGGCGCCTTGTCCATCGATGCCAGCCAGGCCACCGGGGTGGTGAAGGAGGCGATGATCTACGCCAACGTCATCGGCAGCGATCTGGGCCCGAAAATCACACCGATTGGCAGCCTGGCGACGTTGCTGTGGCTGCATGTGCTGGAGCGCAAGAATATCCGGATCGGCTGGGGGTATTACTTCAAGGTCGGGATCGTGCTGACCGTGCCGGTGTTGCTGGTGACGTTGGCGGCGTTGGCTTTGCGGTTGTCCATCTGAACCGAGTTGGCTGCATCGCGAGCAGGCTCGCTCCCACAGTGGATTGTGTTGTTTACAGCTTCGATGATCTGCACATAACCCTGTGGGAGCGAGCCTGCTCGCGATGAAGCCCTGAAAGGCGCCACAAAACTCATCCGGTACCCGGCACATCCGGCCAAAGATCGGCCACCAGGAATACCCGCTCGGCTTCCTCCCACTCGCCCTCGGCATTTTCAGTCAGGCGCACCATCAGCTGTGCCGGCGCCATGGGCTCTAGGGCCATTCGCCAGGCCTCCAGTTGCGAGGTGTCCCAGGTCTGCTCCGCGGGATAGTGGGCCGGGGCCAGCCAGGCGGCGCGGGGCAGGGGTTGCCAGCGCCCTGGTGGACGTTGGTCGACGAATGCTGCCCAATCACGCTGATGCAGCCAACTGCCCCGTAAATGCCGAGGGTGCGCACCGGTTGGCGGGTCGGCCCGGCCCGGCCAGGGATAAAGCAGGTAGCCGCCGAGCCAGAGCTCGGAGCGAAACGACTCGAGGCCGGCCGGTTCAATGCCCAAGGTCGCCAAGGCCTCACGGCTTTCCGGGCGCGCCGAGATCGGCAATTGGTGTTCGCGCAGATGCGCCAGTTTACGGTCGAGCCGGTCGTGACAGCCCGGCCCGAGCCACTGCGCGGCGTCCCGGCCATTGCCGTCCTGCGGCCCGAGGTACAACTTGATGGCCAGCTCCAGGTGGTGGATGCCGTCGCGATCGCGCAGCAGCAGGTCCAGTTCGCCCAGCGTATGGCCTTCGCGCCGGATCGGCAGATTCGCGGCGATCAATTCGATGCCCGGGGCATGCTGCACGGCAAACTGCCAGAGCCTTTCGTAATACAGGCCCAGGCGTCGTGTCCGCCCTTGGGACAGGCAGTGCAGCAAGGGGTAGCTGTCGCGGTCCAATTGCCGCAGCCAGTGTTCCAGTCGATGGGGATCCTGCACCCAGTCACTGCCGGCCAGGGGATGGCGCTGGGGCCAGGGCGTGTCGATGAGCATCGGCGGGGCGATGATCGCCCACGCGAGGTCGCGCACTTCGGGATGGCGCAGGCGGCGGGGCAAGTCGAGCAATTCAGGGAACAGGATCATTTTGCGAGCATAGCCTGTGGCAAGGCTTAAAGAATTTTGTCTATGGAGCGCTTTCGCCCATAATCGTGGTTTTCGCCCGCCGCAGACCCTCGCAGGAGCCTCATGGAGCAATTTCGCAATATCGGCATCATCGGTCGCCTGGGCAGTTCGCAGGTGTTGGACACCGTTCGCCGTCTCAAACGTTTCCTCCTGGAGCGGCACCTGCATGTGATCCTCGAAGATACCATCGCCGAAGTGCTGCCGGGCCATGGCTTGCAGACCTCGTCGCGCAAGATGCTCGGCGAAGTCTGCGACATGGTGATCGTGGTTGGCGGCGACGGCAGCCTGCTGGGGGCCGCCCGGGCCTTGGCGCGGCACAATATCCCGGTGCTGGGGATCAACCGGGGCAGCCTGGGGTTCCTCACCGATATCCGCCCTGACGAGCTGGAGACCAAGGTCGCCGAGGTGCTGGACGGCCATTACCTGGTGGAAAACCGCTTCCTGCTGCAAGCCGAGGTCCGCCGTCACGCCGAGGCCATCGGCCAGGGCGATGCCCTCAATGACGTGGTGCTGCACCCCGGCAAATCCACGCGCATGATCGAATTCGAACTGTACATCGACGGTCAGTTCGTCTGCAGCCAGAAGGCCGATGGCCTGATCGTCGCGACCCCGACCGGTTCCACGGCTTACGCGCTTTCAGCCGGCGGGCCGATCATGCACCCCAAGCTCGACGCTATTGTGATCGTGCCCATGTACCCCCATACCTTGTCTGGGCGACCGATTGTGGTCGATGGCAACAGTGAGCTGAAAATCGTTGTGTCCAAGGATATGCAGATCTACCCGCAAGTGTCCTGTGACGGTCAGAACCATTTCACCTGCGCGCCGGGTGACACCATCACCGTCAGCAAGAAAGCGCAGAAGCTGCGCCTGATCCATCCGCTGGATCACAATTACTACGAAGTCTGCCGGACCAAGCTCGGCTGGGGCAGTCGGTTGGGGGGTGGAGGCGACTGATGCTCGATCCTGCGCGAAGTTACGATTTGATCGGTGACGTGCACGGATGCGCCCTGACCCTGGAACACCTGCTGGACCGACTCGGTTACCACAAGCAGGGCGGGGTCTGGCGGCATCCGTCGCGCATGGCCGTGTTCCTGGGGGACATCATCGACCGTGGCCCGCGGATTCGTGAAGCGCTGCATATCGTCCATGACATGGTCGTGGCCGGTCAGGCGCTGTGCATCATGGGTAACCACGAGTTCAATGCCCTGGGCTGGAGCACACCGGCCTTGCCCGGCAGCGGCCAGCGCTACGTGCGTGAACACACACCGCGTCACGCCCGCTTGCTCCACGAGACCCTGACCCAGTTCGAGCAGCATCCCGGTGATTGGCACGACTTCCTCGAATGGTTCTATGACCTGCCGCTGTTTGTCGATGCCGGTCGGTTCCGGGTGGTGCATGCCTGTTGGGATGCGGGCCTGATCGAACCGTTGCGTGGGCTGTTCCCGGACGGTTGTGTCGACGAGCATTTCCTCCAGGCCTCGGCGCAACCGGGCAGTTTTGCCTGCACGGTGTTCGATCGTTTGCTGCGCGGCACCGACATGCGCCTGCCCCATGGCCTGACGCTGACCGGTGGCGATGGCCTGACCCGTTCGTTTTTCCGCACCAAGTTCTGGGAAGACAACCCGCAGACCTACGGCGACATCGTGTTCCAGCCCGACGCCTTGCCGGAGCCGGTGGCCCGTACGCCGCTGTCGCCGGATGAAAAAAACAACCTGTTGCGCTATGGCGCCCATGAACCCTTGCTGTTCGTCGGCCACTATTGGCGCAGCGGTAAACCCGCGCCGATTCGCCCGAACCTGGCCTGCCTGGATTACAGTGCGGTGCTCTACGGCAAACTGGTTGCTTATCGCCTGGACCAGGAAACCCGTCTGGACCCGCACAAGTTTGTCTGGGTCGATGTCGAGCGGCCGGAGGTGGTGCAGTGAGACTGTCTGTCACGCGAACGCATTTTTTGAGGAAGTGCCATGGATGATTCGACGTTCGACCAGCTGGAGGCCGCGCTCCTGGCTGCCCCCGGTAACGTCGCGCTGCTGACACTGTTGCTCGACGCCAGTGTCGAGCGCAGCGAGTACGAGCGCGGGCTTGGGTTGTTGCCTGCCGATCTTGAGCAATGGCGCGATGCCCAGGCCTTGAAAATGGCCGCGGCCAGGTTATGTATCGCCGCGAGCCAGGCGCAACGGGCCCTCGGCCTGATTGAAGGCAACGAGCCTGCCGCGCGGATGCTCAGGGCGCGCGCCTTCGCAGCCCTTGAGCAGATGAAGGAAGCCCAGGTGGAATACCGTGCCGCGGTAGACGCCAACCCTGCCCTGGAAGACATGGCGCTATGGCGTCGCTTGAACGTATCCGTGACCGACTTTTCCGCTGCGCAAGGGCGTCCGCGCTTGCGCGTGATCTCCAATGACAACACCGACCAGACCGAGGTCCGGCGCCTGTTGGTGCCGGAAAAGGAAGCCCTGTCCTTCGATGACATCGGTGGCCTGGACGAGCTGAAGAAAACCATTCACAAGAAAATCATCCTGCCTTACCAGAAGCCCGGCCTGTTCCAGCGCTTTCGCAAGCGGGTCGGCGGGGGCGTGTTGCTCTATGGGCCTCCGGGATGTGGCAAGACCATGCTGGCGCGGGCCACGGCCGGGGAGTGCAAGGCGACGTTCTTCAACGTGGCCATTTCCGATGTCCTGGACATGTACATCGGCGAATCCGAGCGCAAGTTGCACGCGCTGTTCGAACAGGCCCGTACCCAGGCTCCGGCGGTAATGTTTTTCGATGAAGTCGAGGCCTTGGGTGGCAAGCGTTCCAACACCCGGGACTCGACCTCTTCGAAGCTGGTCAGCCAGTTCCTGTCCGAGATGGACGGTTTTACCAAGGACAACCACGGCGTACTGATCCTCGCCGCGACCAACGTGCCTTGGTCGGTGGACTCGGCCTTCAGGCGCCCGGGGCGTTTTGACCGGGTGTTGTTCGTGCCACCACCCGACCGGCCAGCCAGGGAAGCCATGCTCAAGCTGATGATGGAAGGTCGTCCGACGGCCGAGGACATCGACTTTGCCTTCCTGGCGAAAAACACCTCGGGCTTTTCCGGTGCGGACCTGGGTGAGTTGGTGGAAACCGCCGCTGACGAAGCGATCGAAGAGTCCATCAGCGGCGCGAGCGAGCAACCGATCTGCGACCGGCATTTCAAGCAGGCGCTCAAGGAAGTGCGGGCAACCACCCTGGAATGGCTGACCACGGCGCGCAACTACGCGCGCTATGCCAATGAAGGCAACCAGTACGACGAAGTGCTGGCCTTCCTCGACAAACACGGGAAGGGTCGCTGATGGCGCAGTACGGTGGTTATCGCATTGAGGACGAGCCACGTCCGGGCGCCCTGGCCAAGTGGGCCGTCTCGCCTTTCTGGCCGCTGCTGGGGCTGATGTTGGGGGGCGCCTGGCTCGGCTTGCCGTGGTTTGTCTTCAACGCCATCGCGGTGGGCAGCCCGACCCGCGTGCGTGAATGGTTGCTGGCCGGCCTTTGCCTGGTGGGCAGCCTGCTCATCGGTTTGGGATTGCTGCAATTGGTAGAGGCGGGGTACATCCAGAGCCAGGCGCAGATTCAGTACGCCTTGTTGACCTTGGTGGTGTGGAAGCTTGCCATCGGCTATCTGCTGTTCATGCAGCAGAACGCGACCATCGAGATCTACCAATACTACGGTGGCGTGCTGAACCGCTTCGGTTTGCCAGTGGTGTTGATTGGCGCGTTCGTGCTCAAGGGCATGGTCATCAAGTGGGTGCCTGCCACTCTCTGGTATCTGGTGGTGAGCTGATGAATACCGATTATCTGCTGCAACTGGCGTATCAACGCTTGCAGGCCGACCATTACGACGGTGCCATCGACGCGCTGCGCCAATTGCTGGCGAGCGATCCGGACTCGGCCGAAGCCCATGCGTTGCTGGCGGTGTGCCTGATCAATCTGCGCCGCGTGCATGCCGCCAGGCGCGAGGTGCAGTTGGCGCTGCTGGCCGATGCACAGTTGCCGCTCGCCCATTACGCTGCCGCCCAGGTTGCCATTGCCTTGCGCAAGTTCAAGCTGGCCCAGGAACACTTGACCCAGTTGCTGGATATGGAACCGCTCAATCCGGTCAACTACCGCACGCTGGCCGACCTTTACCAGTTGACCGGCCGCCTGGAACAAAGCCGCGAACCATTGGAAAAAGCCCTGGAACTGGCCCCCGACGATGCGTCCAACCTGGTGGCCATGGCCCAGTTTTATCGTGCCAGCGGCCAGTGGGGGCAAGCGCATCAGTTCGCCCGCCAGGCCTTGCAGGCCGAGCCAGGGCATACCGGGGCCGTGGTGGTGCTCGGGCACCTGCTATTGCGCGAAGGTGACGTCGAGGGCGCGCGCGAGCACGCCATCTGGGCCTTGCAGGAAAACGCAAATGACCGGGCCGCGCTGCACTTGCTGACTGCCGTCAAGGCTCGCAGCAGTCTGTTTCTGGGAACATGGTGGCGATTCAACAGTTGGATGAGCGAGCGTAGCGCCAGTCGCGCCATCGTGGTGTTGTTGCTCATGTTCGTGGTCTATCGGGTGGTGGTCATCACCCTGACGGCCCAGGGCTACCCGCAGGTGGCCCAGGTGATTGATTGGCTATGGCTGGGGTTTGCCGCGTACACCTTTGCCGCGCCACAGATATTCAGGCACTCGCTGGAAAAAGAGCTGGCCCAGGTCAAGCTGTCCAGGGAATTCTAAACAGCGAGTGCCCACACGGCGGTCAGTCGTGCTTTGCCTTGGAACCCGCGACATTATTGGAGATTGCTTAACATGTCGTCTTTTGCAGAAATGATCGAGAACATCACCCCTGACATCTACCAAAGCCTGAAACTGGCGGTGGAAATCGGTAAATGGGCCGATGGCAACAAGCTCACCGCCGAGCAGCGCGAGTTGTCGCTGCAAGCGATGATCGCCTGGGAGATCCAGAACCTGCCCGAAGACGAGCGCACCGGCTACATGGGCCCGCAGGAGTGCCAGTCGAAGTCGACCACCGTCCCGAATATCCTGTTCAAGTCGGACGCCATCCATTGATCGAGATTGGCCGCGGTGCAATCAGCAAGATGTCGGCGCGCCTTGACGGGCCGACCGTTCAATACGCCTTTCGCCTGGGCGATGCCGAGGTGCCGGTCAACCCGTTGATTGGCAGCACGGTGCGCCTGGAGTTTCTCGGTGCGATCCACTGCACCCATTGCGGGCGCAGGACCAAGACCAGCTTCAGCCAGGGTTATTGCTACCCTTGCATGACCAAGCTGGCCCAGTGCGACCTGTGCGTCATGAGCCCCGAACGCTGCCATTTCGAGGCGGGCACCTGCCGTGAGCCGGCCTGGGGCGAGCAGTTCTGCATGACCGATCATGTGGTCTACCTGGCGAACTCCTCGGGCGTGAAGGTCGGCATTACCCGTGCCACGCAATTGCCGACCCGCTGGCTGGACCAGGGCGCCAGCCAGGCGCTGCCGATCCTGCGGGTCGCCACGCGTCAGCAATCGGGGTTTGTCGAAGACCTGTTCCGCAGCCAGGTGGCGGACAAGACCAACTGGCGCGCCTTGCTCAAGGGCGACGCCGTGGCGGTAGACCTGCCGGCGATCCGTGACTCGCTGTTCGAAAGCTGCGCCCAGGGATTGCAGGGTTTGCAGGAACGTTTTGGCTTACAGGCGATCCAGACCATAGCGGACGTCGAGCCTATCGAGATCCGTTATCCGGTGGAGCAATACCCGGCCAAGATCGTCAGTTTCAACCTGGACAAGAACCCGATTGCTGAAGGCACGCTGCTGGGGATCAAGGGCCAGTACCTGATTTTCGACACCGGCGTGATCAACATTCGTAAATACACGGCCTACCAGCTCGCCGTGCATCAGTAGAAGGACTCGACCCATGCGCACCGAACAACCGAAGATGATCTACCTGAAGGACTATCAGGCCCCCGAATACCTGATCGACGAGACGCACCTGACCTTCGAGTTGTTCGAGGACCACAGCTTGGTCCATGCGCAACTGGTGATGCGCCGCAACCCCGAGCGCGGGGCCGGGCTGCCACCGCTGGTGCTCGATGGCCAGCATCTGGAACTGGTTTCGCTCAAGCTCGATGACGCCGACCTGGGGCAGGGCGACTACCAGTTGGACGACAGTCACCTGACCCTGCAGCCCAAGGCCCAGGCCTTCACGGTCGATACTACCGTCAGGATTCACCCGGAAACCAACACCGCCCTGGAAGGCCTGTACAAATCCGGCAGCATGTTCTGCACCCAGTGCGAGGCCGAAGGTTTCCGCAAGATCACCTATTACCTCGACCGCCCGGACGTGATGAGCAAGTTCACCACCACCGTGGTGGCCGAGCAGCACAGTTATCCGGTGCTACTGTCCAACGGCAACCCGATTGCCAGCGGTCCTGGCGAAGACGGCCGCCATTGGGCGACCTGGGAAGACCCGTTCAAGAAGCCTGCCTACCTGTTTGCCCTGGTGGCCGGTGACTTGTGGTGCGTCGAAGACACCTTCACCACCATGAGCGAGCGCACCGTGGCCCTGCGCATCTATGTCGAGCCGGAAAACATCGACAAATGCCAGCACGCCATGACCAGCCTGAAGAAGTCGATGCGCTGGGACGAGGAAGTGTACGGGCGTGAATACGACCTGGATATCTTCATGATCGTTGCGGTCAACGATTTCAACATGGGCGCCATGGAGAACAAGGGCCTCAATATCTTCAACTCCAGCGCCGTGCTGGCCCGCGCCGAAACCGCCACCGATGCCGCGCACCAGCGGGTCGAGGCGATCGTCGCCCACGAATACTTCCACAACTGGTCGGGCAACCGTGTGACCTGCCGCGACTGGTTCCAGCTGTCGCTCAAGGAAGGTTTTACGGTGTTCCGCGATGCCGGGTTCTCGGCCGACATGAACTCCGCCACCGTCAAGCGTATCCAGGACGTGGCCTACCTGCGCACCCACCAGTTCGCCGAGGACGCCGGCCCCATGGCCCACCCGGTGCGTCCAGACAGCTTCATCGAGATCTCCAACTTCTACACCCTGACCGTGTACGAAAAGGGCTCGGAAGTGGTCGGCATGATCCACACCCTGCTAGGGCCTGAGGGTTTCCGCAAGGGCAGTGATCTGTATTTCGAACGCCATGATGGCCAGGCCGTGACCTGCGATGATTTCATCAAGGCCATGGAAGATGCCAATGGCGTCGACTTGACTCAGTTCAAGCGCTGGTACAGCCAGGCCGGTACGCCACGGCTGGCGGTGAGCGAGTCCTACGACGCTACGGCCAAGACTTACAGCCTGACCTTCAGCCAGAGCTGCCCGCCGACCCCGGACAAGCAGGAAAAGCTGCCGTTCGTGATTCCCGTCGAACTGGGCCTGCTCGACAGCAAGGGCGCCGAAATCCCGTTGCGCCTGGCCGGTGAAGCCGCTGCGAGCGGCACGTCCCGGGTGATCTCGGTGACCGAAGCCGAGCAGACCTTCACCTTTGTCGACATCGCCGAACAACCTTTGCCATCGTTGCTGCGCGGTTTCTCGGCACCGGTGAAACTGAGCTTCCCGTACAACCGCGACCAACTGATGTTCCTGATGCAGCACGACAGCGACGGTTTCAACCGCTGGGATGCCGGCCAGCAATTGTCGGTGCAGGTGTTGCAGGAACTGATCGCCCAGCATCAGCAGGGCACCAGCCTGTCGTTGGATCCGCGTCTGGTCAGCGCCTTGCGCACGGTGCTGTCGGACGAATCCCTGGATCAGGCCATGGTCGCGGAAATGCTCTCGCTGCCGAGTGAAGCCTATCTGACGGAAATCAGCGAAGTGGCCGACGTCGAGGCGATCCATGCCGCTCGCGAGTTCGCCCGCCAGCAATTGGCCGATAACCTGTTCGAAGCCCTGTGGCTGCGCTATGAAGCCAACCGCGACCTGTCGAAACGCACGCCGTACGTGGCCGAGGCCGAGCATTTCGCCCGTCGCGCATTGCAGAACATCGCATTGTCGTACCTGATGCTTACCGACAAGCCCGAGGTGCTGAGCGCGACCCTGGAGCAGTTCGATACCGCCGATAACATGACCGAGCGTCTGACCGCGCTGGCAGTGCTGGTCAATTCGCCGTTCGAAGCCGAGAAGGCCAAGGCTCTGGAAGTGTTCGCGGAAAACTTCAAGGGCAACCCGCTGGTCATGGACCAATGGTTCAGCGTCCAGGCCGGCAGCCCGCTGCCGGGTGGCCTGGCGCGGGTCAAGGCATTGATGGAGCACTCGGCGTTCAACATCAAGAACCCGAACAGGGTGCGGGCGCTGATCGGTGCATTCGCCGGACAGAACCTGATCAACTTCCACGCCGCCGACGGTTCGGGCTATCGCTTCCTGGCGGACCTGGTGATCCAGCTCAATGGTTTCAACCCGCAGATCGCCTCGCGGCAACTGGCGCCGCTGACCCGCTGGCGCAAATACGACAGTGCCCGCCAGGCGCTGATGAAAGCCGAGCTGGAACGTATCCTGGCGTCCGGCGCGCTCTCCGCCGATGTGTTCGAGGTGGTGAGCAAGAGCCTGGCGTGACCTTGATGCCGCGGTCTGCCTGGCGGACCGCGGTGCCTTCATCGCGAGCAGGCTCGCTCCCACAGTAGGTCTTCAGTGAACACATATTTTGTGCTCAACAGAGATCCATTGTGGGAGCGAGCCTGCTCGCGATAGCGTCAGATGCTTCACCGCTAGTTACTCAGCCATCACTCCACCGAATACCCTGCCATTCACCCCCAGCGCCAGCCCTCCCGGTTAACAAAAGATAACGTGGCGTCGATTGTCAGACCTTTCGAAAGCCCGATAGGATAGGTCAGCTTCCGAAGTGGCTCTAGATTGCAGGTTTCAGGACTATGCTCCAAGACTGGCAACGTACCAAGCCATAACAATAATAATGGGGGAAAGGTCTATGAATGAGCCTGTCATGGCTGTGGGCCGCAGCCGGCCGCCGATGCTGCGCAGGGTCGCGTTGCTGGCTTCGGCGCTCTCGCTGCTGGGCTCTGCCGTGTTATCGGCACCGGTGATGGCTGTTGCGGCGTCGACATCCGATGTCATCTATTCCGTCGAATCGGCCAAGGCCAGCAAAACCCTGATGCTCGATGTGGTCCATGCCGGCCAGCGCCTGGTGGCGGTCGGTGATCGGGGCCACATTGTCTATTCGGACGATCAGGGCAAGTCCTGGACCCAGGCCAAGGTGCCGACTCGCCAATTGCTTACCGCGGTATTTTTCGTCGATGACAAACACGGCTGGGCCGTGGGGCACGACGCGCAGATCCTCGCCAGCGATGACGGTGGCAGCACCTGGATCAAGCAATTCGAAGACCTGACCCGTGAAGCGCCGCTACTGGATGTCTGGTTCAAGGATGCCAGTAACGGTTTCGCCGTGGGTGCCTACGGTGCGCTGCTGGAAACCACCGACGGCGGCCAGCACTGGGAAAGTGTCAGCGACCGCCTCGATAACGAAGACCAGTTCCACCTCAATGCCATCGCCGCTGTGAAAGATGCCGGACTGTTCATTGTCGGCGAGGCCGGCAGCATGTTCCGCTCCGCCGACTGGGGGCAGACCTGGGAAAAGGTCGAAGGCCCTTACGAAGGCTCGCTGTTCGGGGTCATCGGCACCGCCCAACCCTCGACGCTGCTGGCCTACGGCTTGCGCGGCAACCTTTATCGCTCCACGGACTTTGGCGGTACCTGGGAACAGGTCGAGCTCAAGGCCGCTCGGGGCGCCCTGGAGTTTGGTCTGTCAGGCGCCACGCTGTTGGCGGACGGTTCCATCGTGATTGTCGGCAACGGCGGCAGCGTGGTGCGCAGCACCGACGACGGCGTGACCTTCAGCGTGTTCAACCGTCCGGACCGGATTTCCGTGGCAGCCGTTACGGCGGCAGGCAACGGCAACCTGATCCTGGCGGGGCAAGGCGGCGTGCGTGCCACCACGTCCACTGGCGCCGAACTGAGCAAATGAGTCAGGCCTGCAAGAAGGGCATAAAAACAAGAAGGCGGAACCCATGAGCAGTCATCACCAAGACAAGGCGACGTTCCTCGAGCGCCTGATTTTCAACAACCGCCCGGCAGTGATCGTCATTTGCCTGTTGGTCAGCATTTTCCTGTTCTGGCAGGCCACGCTGATCCGGCCATCGACCAGCTTCGAAAAAATGATCCCCCTCGAGCACCCCTTCATCCAGAAGATGCTCGAACACCGCAACGACCTGGCGAACCTGGGAAATACGGTGCGCATCTCCGTGGAAGCCACCAATGGCGACATTTTCTCCAAGGAATACATGGAGACCCTGCGCCAGATCCACGACGAGGTCTTCTACATCTCCGGCGTCGACCGTTCCGGGCTCAAGTCATTGTGGAGCCCGAGCGTGCGCTGGACCGAAGTGACGGAGGAGGGCTTCGCCGGTGGCGAGGTGATCCCCCAGAGCTATAACGGCTCGGCCGACAGCCTCGATCTGCTGCGCAACAACGTGCTCAAGTCCGGCCAGGTCGGGCGCCTGGTGGCCAACGATTTCAAATCGAGCATCATCGACATCCCGCTGCTGGAGTCCTATCCGGATCCGCAGGACCAGGGCAAATTGCTCGCCCTCGACTACCGGAAATTTTCCCACGAGCTTGAAGACAAGATCCGCAACAAGTTCGAGGCCCAGAACCCGAATGTGCAGATCCATATCGTCGGCTTCGCCAAGAAAGTCGGCGACCTGATCGACGGCCTGGTCATGGTGGTGCTGTTCTTCGGCGTGGCGTTCGTCATCACCCTGATCCTGCTGTACTGGTTCACCAACTGCATGCGCAGTACCATTGCGGTATTGACCACTACCCTGGTGGCGGTGGTCTGGCAATTGGGGCTGATGCACGCCGCCGGTTTCGGCCTGGATCCGTACTCGATGCTGGTGCCGTTCCTCATCTTTGCCATCGGCATTTCCCACGGCGTGCAGAAAATCAACGGCATCGCCTTGCAGTCCAGCGAGGCGGACAACGCCCTGACCGCGGCGCGGCGCACTTTCCGGCAGTTGTTCCTGCCGGGGATGATTGCGATCCTGGCGGACGCCGTGGGCTTCATCACCTTGCTGATCATCGACATCGGTGTGATCCGCGAACTGGCTATTGGCGCCTCCATCGGTGTGGCGGTGATTGTGTTCACCAACCTGATCCTGCTGCCGGTGGCGATCTCCTACGCTGGCATCAGCAAGCGCGCGGTCGAGCGCAGCAAGAAAGACGCGACCCGCGAACATCCGTTCTGGCGCATGCTGTCGAACTTCGCCAGCGCCAAGGTCGCGCCGGTGTCCATTGCCCTGGCGGTGATCGCCTTTGGCGGTGGCCTCTGGTACAGCCAGAACCTGAAGATCGGTGACCTCGACCAGGGCGCGCCGGAACTGCGTCCAGACTCGCGCTACAACCAGGACAACAACTTCATCATCAGCAATTACTCCACCAGCTCCGATGTGCTGGTGGTGATGGTCAAGACCAAGGCCGAAGGCTGCTCGCGTTATGAAGCCATGGCGCCCATCGACGAGCTGATGTGGAAGATGCAGAACACCGAGGGCGTGCAGTCGGCGATTTCCCTGGTGACCGTGTCCAAGCAGATGATCAAGGGCATGAACGAGGGCAACTTGAAATGGGAAACCCTGTCACGCAACCCTGACGTGCTGAACAACTCTATCGCCCGGGCCGATGGCCTGTACAACAACAGCTGTTCGTTGGCGCCAGTGCTGGTGTTCCTCAACGACCACAAGGCCGAGACCCTGGATCGCGCGGTGAAGGCCGTGCAGGACTTCGCCAAGGAAAACAACCGTGACGGGTTGGAGTTCATCCTCGCCGCCGGTAACGCCGGCATCGAAGCGGCCACCAACGAAGTGATCAAGGAATCGGAACTGACCATCCTGATCCTGGTGTACATCTGCGTGGCGACCATGTGCATGATCACCTTCCGCTCCTGGGCGGCGACGCTGTGCATCGTGCTGCCGCTGGTACTGACCTCTGTACTGGGCAACGCCCTGATGGCCTTCATGGGCATTGGCGTGAAGGTCGCGACCTTGCCGGTGGTCGCCCTCGGCGTGGGGATTGGCGTGGACTACGGGATCTACATCTACAGCCGCCTGGAGAGCTTCCTGCGCGCCGGATTGCCGTTGCAGGAGGCCTACTACCAGACCCTGAAGTCCACCGGTAAAGCCGTATTGTTCACCGGCCTGTGCCTGGCCATCGGCGTGTGCACCTGGATCTTCTCGGCCATCAAATTCCAGGCCGACATGGGCTTGATGCTGACGTTCATGTTGCTGTGGAACATGTTCGGTGCGCTGTGGCTGCTGCCGGCGCTGGCACGGTTCCTGATCAAGCCGGAGAAGCTGGCGGGGCAGAAGGGTAATTCGTTGTTTGCACATTGATCGAGGGCGAACCTGTCCAGTACAGCCCTAGTGGCGAACCCATGTGGGAGCGAGCGTGCTCGCGATAGCGGTGTGACAGTCAATGAAGGTGTTGAATGTCCGTCCGCCATCGCGAGCAAGCTCGCTCCCACAGGTTTTCTAGTGACCCACAGACTGATCATTCCAGCCAATCTGAGGTGTGCCACGTCGGGTGGTTGCCAGGGGGGTATCAGGAAGGATCGGCGCCCAGCACCACATTCAGCGCGCTACGGGCATCGTCCAACTGCACTAGGGTGGCATGGCGGGCGCCGAGGGCATCGCGGTTTTCGATGGCGGTGAGGATCGCCTTGTGCCGCGGCATCGCCAACTCGTGCAGGTTGGGCCGCTGGTTGGAGTGCTTGAGCGCTTCGGCGATGGCCACCGACAACATGTTGCACAGGTTAGCGAGTAGATCGTTGTGGGTGGCGTCGGCGATGCGGCTGTGGAAGTCCAGGTCCGGTTGCAGCACGGCCTCGGGGGTCGGTGCCGCTTCCATGCGCTGGTAGGCTTCGCGGATGGCGGCGATGTCGCTGTCGGTCGCGAATTGCGCAGCGAGGGCGGCAGCGGCCGGCTCGATGATACTGCGCACGCTGGTCAGCAAACCGAAGAATTCGTTTTGCGGGCTGCTCTGCATCAGCCAGTGCAGCACGTCAGGGTCGAGCATGTGCCATTCCCGGCGGGCCTTGACCACCGTGCCCACGCGCGGGCGCGAATACACCAGGCCCTTGGCGACGAGCACCCGTGTGGCTTCGCGCAGCACCGGGCGGCTGACCGCATACTCTTCGCACAACAAGGCTTCGGCGGGCAGTTTGTCATCCGGTTTGAAACGCCCGGAGACGATCTGCATACCCAGTTCCTGGACGATGCGCGCGTGCATGCTTTTGCGGTCGGAGGGTTTACGGTAATCCATGGGGGATGGCGCGATCCTGTGCGAAGGGGGTGCTGCGCATGATAGCAGGCGCGGTGAGGGCGGGTCGCTAGTGCGATTTTTTGAGGTGGATGCAGACCCCATTGTGGGAGCTTATGTGGGAGCTGAGCTTGCTCGCGATGAGGCCCTTCCAGTCAATATCTCTGTTGTCTGGCACACCGCAATCGCGAGCAAGCTCAGCTCCCACAAAAGCGTGCATCCCACAGGGGGATGCCACAAGGGGATGGATGGAGTCAATGGGAGTGGCGAGGCACCTCGGCGCCACGGCAGCCCACCAGGAAGTCGAAGTCACAACCCTGGTCCGCTTGCAGCACATGGTCGATGTACAGCTGGCGGTAGCCGCCCACCAACAGGTTCTGCGGTGGCGGCAGGTCGGCCAGGCGCGCGGCAAGTTCGGCGTCCGGGATGTCCAGGTGCAGGCGGCCGCTGGCGCAATCGAGCTCGATCCAGTCACCTTCCTTCACCGCGGCCAGAGGTCCGCCAGCAGCGGCTTCCGGTGCCACGTGCAGCACCACGGTGCCGTAGGCAGTGCCGCTCATGCGTGCGTCGGAAATCCGCACCATGTCGGTCACGCCCTGGGCCAGCAGCTTGGCCGGCAGGCCCATGTTGCCGACTTCGGCCATGCCCGGATAACCCTTCGGCCCACAGTTTTTCATCACCAGGATCGAGTTGGCGTCCACGTCCAGTTCCGGGTCGTTGATGCGGGCCTTGTACTCGTCGAAGTTCTCGAACACCACTGCGCGACCGCGATGTTGCATCAGCTCCGGCGTCGCGGCGGACGGCTTGAGCACCGCACCCAGCGGCGCCAGGTTGCCGCGCAGCACGCAGATGCCGCCGTCGGCGCGGATCGGGTTGTCCAGGGTGCGGATGACTTCGTCCTGGCCGTAGATCGGTGCGTCCTTGGTGTTCTCGCCGAGGCTCTTGCCGTTGACGGTCAGGGCGTTCGGATGGGGGATCAGGTTCGCTTCACCGAGACGGCGCAGCACGGCGGGCAGACCGCCGGCATAGTAGAACTCTTCCATCAGGAAGCGTCCGGACGGCTGCAGGTCGACGATGGTCGGCATGCCACGACCGATGCGGGTCCAGTCGTCCAGGTCCAGTTGCACGCCGATGCGCCCGGCAATGGCTTTGAGGTGGATCACCGCGTTGGTCGAGCCACCGATGGCGGCGTTGACGCGGATGGCATTCTCGAAGGCTTCCTTGGTCAGGATCTTCGACAGCTTCAAGTCTTCACGGACCATTTCCACCGCACGCATGCCGGACATGTGCGCCAGCACGTAACGGCGCGCGTCCACGGCTGGAATGGCCGCGTTGTGGGGCAGGGACGTACCGAGGGCTTCGGCCATGCAGGCCATGGTCGAGGCGGTACCCATGGTGTTACAGGTGCCGGCCGAGCGAGACATGCCGCCCTCGGCCGCGAGGAAATCGTCGATGGTGATGGTGCCGGCCTTGACCTGCTCGCTCAATTGCCAGACCACCGTGCCCGAACCGATGTCCTGGCCCTTGTGCTTGCCATTGAGCATTGGCCCGCCGGTGACGACGATAGCCGGTACGTCGCAACTGGCGGCGCCCATCAGCAGGGCTGGAGTGGTCTTGTCGCAACCGGTGAGCAACACCACGCCGTCAATCGGGTTGCCGCGAATCGCCTCTTCCACGTCCATGCTCGCCAGGTTGCGGGTCAGCATGGCAGTGGGGCGCAGGTTCGATTCGCCGTTGGAGAACACCGGAAATTCCACCGGGAAGCCCCCGGCCTCGATCACGCCGCGCTTGACGTGCTCGGCGATCTGCCGGAAGTGCGCGTTGCACGGCGTCAGCTCCGACCAGGTGTTACAGATGCCGATGATTGGCTTGCCATGGAACTGATGGTCGGCGATGCCCTGATTTTTCATCCAGCTGCGGTACATGAAGCCGTTTTTGTCGGCGGTGCCAAACCATTGGGCCGAGCGCAGGGAGGGTTTCTTATCAGACATGATCGATTCTCTTATTGTATGACTATATTGTTCGAGCTGAAGCGTAACATAAGCGCAATTTACGCGGTTTGGAAGTGTTGTTGGGTAAATAGTATTACTATATAGTCCGATTCAACGGAGGGATTGTCCTGGCTGTCATTGGCGAGAGAAATCCCCCGAGGTTCCATAACAACAACAATCGGAGACCGGTCCCATGAGCCAGGAATTGCGGCTTATTCGTCGCATCACGCTGAAACTGATTCCCTTCCTGATCCTGCTGTACCTGATCGCCTATGTAGACCGCTCCGCCGTGGGCTTTGCCAAGCTGCACATGGGCGCTGACATCGGTATTGGCGATGCCGCCTACGGCCTGGGCGCAGGGCTGTTTTTCATCGGGTATTTCCTGCTGGAGATCCCCAGCAACCTGATGCTCGAACGCTTCGGAGCCCGGCGCTGGTTTGCCCGGATCATGATCACCTGGGGCGCCATCACCATCGGCATGGCGTTCGTCCAAGGCCCGCATAGCTTCTATGTGATGCGCTTTTTGCTGGGCGCGGCCGAAGCCGGGTTCTTCCCGGGCGTGCTGTACTACATCACCCAATGGTTTCCGGTGCGCCATCGCGGCAAGATCCTGGGCCTGTTCATTCTTTCCCAACCCATCGCGATGATGATCACCGGCCCGGTGTCCGGTGGCTTGCTGGGCATGGACGGCATCCTTGGCCTGCACGGCTGGCAGTGGCTGTTCATCGTCATCGGCCTGCCAGCGGTGCTGTTGACCTGGCCGGTGCTGCGTTACCTGCCGGATGGCCCGCAACAAGTGAAATGGATGGACCAGGCCGAGAAGGACTGGCTGACCGGTGAGCTGAAAAAAGACTTGCAGGAATATGGTCAGACTCGCCATGGCAACCCGCTGCACGCCTTGAAAGACAAGCGTGTCTTGCTGCTGGCACTGTTCTATCTGCCGGTGACCTTGAGCATTTACGGCCTGGGCTTGTGGCTGCCAACGCTGATCAAACAGTTCGGCGGCAGTGATTTGGTGACCGGCTTCGTGTCGTCGGTGCCGTACATCTTCGGCATCGTCGGCCTGCTGATCATTCCCCGCAGTTCCGACCGCCTGAACGATCGCTACGGTCACCTGGCCGTGTTGTACGTGCTGGGCGCCATCGGCCTGTTCCTCAGCGCCTGGTTGTCGGTGCCGGTGTTGCAATTGGCGGCGCTGTGCCTGGTGGCGTTCGCGCTGTTTTCCTGCACGGCGGTGTTCTGGACCTTGCCCGGGCGATTCTTTGCCGGCGCCAGTGCGGCGGCGGGTATCGCGCTGATCAACTCGGTGGGCAACCTGGGTGGTTACATCGGGCCGTTCGTGATCGGCGCGTTGAAGGAGTACACCGGCAACCTGGCTTCGGGGCTGTATTTCCTGTCGGGTGTGATGGTCTTTGGCCTGGTGTTGACCGGCGTGGTGTATCGGTTGCTGGAGCGCAAGCATGTGCTGCCGGCGGATCAATTCGCGGCCAGCGCCCGGGGGGCAACGCGTACATAAATTTGCGGGTCGACCCCGATCAAACTGTGGGAGCGAGCCTGCTCGCGATAGCGGTTTTACATTCACCCATGATGTCGACTGTGAGATCGCATCGCGAGCAGGCCCGCTCCCACAGGGGACCGCACCGAATTCAAGTTTTGTTTACAGGGAGAAAATCCATGCGTTTAGTTCAGTTCGAATTGCCTGACGGCGAGCGCCGCGTCGGTGTGGTCGACGGCCAGCAAGTACGGGAAGTGCAGGGCGCCGGGAGCGTGCGCGACCTGGCGCTGGCGGCCATCAAGGCCGGTGTGAAGCTTGAGCAGCAGGTCAACAGCCTGGGCTTGGGTGCCAGCCATGACTACGCGCGGTTGCTCGCTGAGCTGCGCATCCTGCCTCCACTGGATCACCCGGACCCGGCGCACCTGCTGGTCAGCGGCACCGGCCTGACCCACCTGGGCAGCGCCTCGGCCCGGGACAAGATGCACCAGCAGGCTGGCGACGAAGCGACCATGACCGACACCATGCGCATCTTCAAGTGGGGTGTGGAGGGCGGCAAGCCCGAGGCCGGGCAGGCCGGTGTGCAACCGGAATGGTTCTATAAGGGCGACGGCAGTATTGTGGTCCGTCCGGGCCATCCGTTCCCGCTGCCGCCGTTCGCCGAAGACGCGGGCGAGGAGCCGGAAATCAGTGGCCTGTATGTCATCGGCCATGACGGCAAGCCGTATCGCCTGGGCTTTGCGGTGGGCAACGAGTTTTCCGACCACGTGATGGAGCGCAAGAATTACCTGTACCTGGCCCATTCGAAATTGCGCAGTTGCAGTTTTGGCCCGGAACTTCGCGTGGGTGAATTGCCTCAACATCTGTCCGGGACCAGTCGTATCCTGCGCAACGGCGAAGTGCTGTGGCAGAACGAATTCCTCAGCGGCGAGGCGAACATGTGCCACAGCCTGGAAAACCTGGAATTCCACCATTTCAAGTACAGTCAGTTCCTGCGCCCGGGGGATGTCCACGTTCACTTCTTCGGCACCGCGACCCTGTCGTTCGCCGACGGCATCCGCACGCAGCCGGGGGATGTGTTCGAAATCAGCCAGGCTGAGTTCGGCGCGCCGCTGGTCAACGGCATTGCCCCGGTGGACGCGGTGTTCAACCCGGGTACTATCGGCACACTTTAAAGGAGACTTGCGATGAACCAGATCCTTGGCCACAACTACATCGGCGGGGCGCGCAGCGCGGCCGGCCAGACTCGCCTGCAGAGCGTCGACGCCAGCACCGGCGAGGCCTTGCCCCATGATTTCATCCAGGCCACGGCAGAAGAAGTCGACGCCGCCGCCAAGGCCGCCGCTGCTGCTTATCCGGCCTATCGCAGCCTGAGCGCGGTGCGTCGCGCCGAGTTCCTCGAAGCCATTGCCGATGAACTGGATGCCCTGGGCGATGAGTTCGTCGCCGTAGTCTGCCGTGAAACCGCATTGCCGGCGGCGCGGATCCAGGGCGAGCGCGGTCGCACCAGCGGCCAGATGCGTCTGTTCGCCAAGGTCTTGCGCCGTGGCGATTTCTACGGTGCGCGCATCGACCGGGCCTTGCCGGAGCGCACGCCGTTGCCCCGTCCGGACCTGCGTCAGTACCGCATCGGCCTGGGCCCGGTGGCGGTGTTCGGCGCCAGCAACTTCCCCCTGGCGTTCTCCACGGCCGGTGGCGACACGGCGTCGGCCCTGGCCGCCGGTTGCCCCGTGGTGTTCAAGGCCCACAGCGGCCACATGGCGACCGCCGAGTACGTGGCCGATGCAATTATCCGTGCGGCTGAAAAGTCCGCGATGCCGGCCGGTGTGTTCAACATGATCTACGGCGGTGGCGTCGGCGAGTGGCTGGTCAAGCATCCGGCGATCCAGGCCGTGGGCTTCACCGGCTCCCTCAAGGGCGGGCGTGCCCTGTGCGACATGGCGGCCGCACGGCCACAGCCGATTCCGGTGTTTGCCGAAATGTCGAGCATCAACCCGGTGATCGTGTTGCCGCAAGCGCTGGAGACCCGCGCCGAAAGTATCGCTCGCGACCTGACCGCTTCGGTGGTGCAGGGCTGCGGTCAGTTCTGTACCAACCCGGGCCTGGTGATTGGCATTCGCTCGCCGCAATTCACGGCCTTCACCCAGCAGGTCGCCGCGCTGATCGGCGACCAGGCGCCCCAGACCATGCTCAACGCCGGCACGCTGCAAAGCTACGGCAAGGGCCTGCAAAAACTGCTGGCTCACCCGGGCATCGAACGCCTGGCCGGGCGCGAGCAGCAGGGCAACCAGGCCCAGCCGCAGTTGTTCAAGGCCGATGCCAGCCTGTTGATCAACGGCGACGAGGCTCTGCAGGAAGAAGTGTTCGGCCCCACCACCGTATTTGTCGAAGTCGCCGACCAGGCGCAACTGACCGCCGCGCTGAACGGCCTGCACGGTCAACTGACCGCAACGATGATCGGCGAACCGGCGGATTTCGAACGCTTCAGCGAATTGACGCCGTTGCTGGAACAGAAGGTCGGTCGCATCCTGCTCAACGGTTATCCGACCGGGGTGGAAGTGTGTGATTCGATGGTTCACGGCGGGCCTTACCCGGCGACCTCCGATGCCCGTGGTACTTCGGTGGGGACTTTGGCGATCGATCGTTTCCTGCGTCCGGTGTGCTTCCAGAACTATCCCGACAGCCTGTTGCCCGAGCCGCTGAAGAATGCCAACCCGTTGGGGATCCTGCGGTTGGTGGATGGGGTGCCGGGGCGCGAGGCGCTCTGACCTTCGCGGTGAGGCAGTTGCATCGGGGTTGAATGAGCTGCAGCTATCGCGAGCAGGCTCGCTTCCACAGGGGATCTCTAGTGAATACAGAGTTTGTGTTCGCTGAAAATCCAAGTGTGGGAGCGAGCCTGCTCGCGATGGCGATCTGGCAGGCGAAAGTGCTTTCGAACCTTATGGCCCAAGGCCCACTCCCACATTGGGTTATCATGGCAACTTTCCCAATGACCGACTGATCACCATGACTGCCGTAACCGCCCCCCTCCTGCTCGCCCTCGAATCCTGCGACATGCTGATTATCGACAGGTTGCACGCGTTCGATTTTTACCTCGACGAGCAGGAGCAATTGCACGTCGAGTGCATGAACGGCCGCACCCGCGAGCACTGGCGTTTCACGCCGACGCAAATGCAGGCCGCGACGTTCGACAAAGCCGAGAATCACTGGATCATCACCAGCGATTCGGGCGACCACCACTTGGAGTGCGTGGAAGCGACCAGCGGCCACGACGATGAGGATGAGGAACATGAAGATGCGTAGTTTCTGGCCGCTGTTGATGGCCGGCAGCTTGGGTGCCATGGGCGTTCAGGCCGATACCAACGAGCGTCATCAACTGCTGGTGGGGTCCTACACCGCCGGCCAGAGCCAGGGCATCTACCGCTTGCAATTCGACAGCCGCACCGGCCTGCTCGATGCCAATCCCTTGCAAGTCATCAAGACGGACAACCCTTCGTGGCTGACCCTTTCCAAGGACATGACCCGGCTGTTCGTGGTCAACGAAAACGGTCCGGGCCAGAGAGACCCGGTGGGTAAGGTCAGTAGCTACACCATCGACCCGAAGACCCACGAACTGAGCCTGATCAACCAGGTGCAGTCCCTGGGCAACGAGCCGACTCATTCCAGCCTCAGCGGCGATGGCCGTCATTTGCTGGTCAGCAACTATTCGGTGGTGGAAGACCCGGGTGGCACCCTGGCGGTGTTGCCGGTGGCCGCTGACGGCAAGTTGTCACCTCCGGTGCAGTTGAGCAGCCATCAGCCGAGCCGGGTCAATCCCGAGCGGCAGATGTCGGCCCATGTGCATGCCGCCGTGTCCTCTCCAGATGGCAAGTACGTATTCGCCAACGACCTGGGGGCGGACAAGGTGTTCATCTACCGCTATGACCCCAAGGCCAATCCCGAACTACCGTTGACCGCCGCCGCCCCTGCCTTCGTGCAGTTACCACCCGGCAGCGGCCCGCGTCACCTGCTGTTCAGCGCCGATGGCAAGCATGCCTGGCTGACCATGGAAATGAGCGCGCAAGTGGCTGTGTTCGATTACCAGGACGGACACCTGACCCAGCGCCAATTGGTGGACCTGGCAGCGGGCAAACCTCAGCCGGGTAGGGCGGCAGCCGCGCTGCATGCTTCCGGGGACGGGAAGTTTCTCTACGTCAGCAATCGTGGCACCACCAATGAAATACTGGTGTTCGCCATCGACCCGGTCGCCGGCACGCTGAAAGAGCTTCAACGTCGCTCGGTCGAAGGCGATCATCCTCGGGAGTTCAGTCTCGATCCGAGTGGCAAGTTCCTGCTGATCGCCAACCAGAAGAGCAACCAGATCGTGGTGCTCGAGCGCGATTCCAAGACCGGCCTGCTGGGTAAAACCGTGCAGAAATTGCCGGTGGATGCCCCCAGCGACCTGAAGTTCATCGTCCGTCAATAGACCGCAGGCCGTGTTTTTCGTGGCCCGCGCCGTTGTATCAACGAGACTGATATTCGCTAGTACTACAAAGCATTTCAAGACGAGACGCCTCGGCGCGTAAGTTTGCTTCACGGCCCAACCGGGCAAGCCAGCCAACTGAATCCGAGGTCTACCGCCATGAATCTGAATCTCTTCTCTGTAATCGCCGCTTCCGCTATCTCCGCCACCGTGGCGCTGCCAGCCAGTGCCAACATCGAGATCAGCGACAAAAGAAACCGCACCCAGAGCTACACCGAGAAATACCTGCAACAAAGCGCCAACTTCTATGCCGCGTTGGACCACAAGACCCAACACTGAAATATCGCCCAACGACAGAAGCCTGCGATCTTTTCATCTTCCCTGACGTTCAGGTGGAGAGAAAAGATCGCAGGCTTCGCCGTTTCCAGTGAAATCCTACTGTAATATCATTTGGCCATGTGTTTAAATTTGACGCTGACAAATTGACTCCTTTACCGATAAGGATCGACACCATGGCGATGCGTCTGGCAGTGATGCTGCTGTTTCTCTACTCGACTCCAATTGTTTCAGCCGCTCAGCCGGATTCCGCTGAGTTGGAAGTGGCGCGTGAGCGATTGTTGAGTTTGCTGAGTGACTGAGTGGGTCTGCTTAGAGATTTTGCGAGAGCAAGGCTTGCCCGTAGTGGAGGTTGATTTTCTCTGTGGGAGCAAAGCTTGCTCGCGATGAACGATGACGCGGTTCTTTTCAGGGACTGAGGCGTCTGCATCGCGGGCAAGCCTTGCTCCCACAGAAGTGCCCCTCGCCACAGGGCTGTGTGCAGGCAGTTACTTGGCCATTATCGCCATGAACAGCTCGGACTCCAGAAACCTTTGCAACCAGTCCTGTAGCCGCGGGTAGGGCGCCTGGGCGAACCATTCACGGTCGACATGGGCGAACTGGCGCACGAACGGCATCAGCGCCACATCGGCCAGGCTCTGGTGATCCGCCGCCAGGAATGGCCGGGTTTCAAGTAATGCTTCCAGCCGGCGCAGAAAGACCTTGCCCTCGACCCGATAGTGCTCCACCGAGTGTTCAGGATGGCGCTCAGGGTATTTGTAGCGGTTCAGATGCAGCTTGAAGACCTGGTCGTTTTCCTCGATCAACGCTGCCGTCAACGCCTGGCCTTCGGGGTCGCCGAGCAATCTCCAATTATCCGGGTCCTGCTGCGCCAAGGCCCAGCGCATGATATCCAGGCTTTCATCGATCACCCGACCATCGACCTGCAGCACCGGCACCGTGCCTTTGCTGGAAAGTGCGAGCATCTCGGCTGGCTTGGCCTTCAGGCTGACCTCGACAATCTCCACCTCGACCGCGCTATAGCGCAATGCCATGCGCGCCCGCATCGCGTAGGGACAGCGCCGGAAGGAATAGAGCGTGGCGTGGCTCATGTCACCTCCACCGTGCTCAAGCCGTTGCCCTGACGCCGGACCTGGATCTGTACCGGGATCCGCTCGTGCATTTCCTGCACGTGGGAAATCACCGCGACCTTGCGACCTTGGGCCTGCAGTCCGTCGAGGGCGTCCATCGCCAGTTGCAGGGATTCAGGATCGAGGCTGCCAAAACCTTCGTCGATGAACAGCGATTCGATCTTCAGGGTGCTGGACGCCATCGAGGCCAGGCCCAACGCCAGGGCGAGGGAGACCAGGAAAGTCTCGCCGCCGGACAACGAATGCACCGAGCGCAGTTCATCGCCCATTTCCGTGTCCATCACCAGCAGCCCGAGCATGCTGCCGCCACGCTTGAGCCGGTAGCGGCGCACCAACTGCCTCAGTTGGGCGTTGGCGTGGTGCACCAGCAAATCGAGGTTGTAGGCCTGGGCCAGCTTGCGGAAGCGGTCGCCGGTGGCCGAGCCGATCAGCGCATCCAGGCGTGCCCAGCGTTGGTACTCGGTGTAGGCCTGGTCGATCTGCTGGGCCAGGGCCTGGTTGGCATTCTGTCGGCGCTGGTCCTCGGCCTGGTCGGCGCGCAATTCGGCGCAACGCTGTTCGCTGACGGCGAATTGGGCCTGCAAGTCGGCGAGGGCCTGGGCGAGTTGTTCGGGCGCCAGGTTGCCGTTGTGCTGGGCCTGGTGGTTTTGCAGGCGCTGCTCGCGTTCGGTGAGCAGTACGCGGGCCTGTTCGATGGCTTTCTCGCTGTTGAGCAAGCGTTGGCGCAACTGGCTGACGTGCTGTTCGTCGAGGCTGAGCAGGGCCTCGAGAGAGGCGTCGTCCAGTTCGGGATGGGTCGTGCGCCATTGCGCGATGCCCGTTGCCAGCGCCTGCAGTTCGCTGCCCAGGGACTGGGCCTGTTCCTGCCGGGCCTTGAGTTCGGCGGCCAGTTGCACGAGGTTGTTGCGCAATTGCTGCAGCTGTTGATTGGCCGCTGCTTCGCCAAGACGAGCCTGTTCCAGGGCCTGATCGAGTTGTTGCTGCCACTGTTCGGCGCTGGCGTGTGAGCCCAGCAGGTGTGTGAGTTTTTCCTGGCAAGCGTGATGTTGTTCGGTCAGGGCCTTGAATTGCTGCTGCGCCGATTCCAATTGCTGCACGCGGGTCTGCTGGCGGTCCTGTTCCTTCTCCAGGGTTTGCTGACGCTGGAGTTGTTCGCCGAGTTCGTCACGCTGCTGTTCCAATTGCTCCAGGCGTTGGGCGATCTGCTGGTCGAGCTGCATGAAGGTAGCGGCGGGCTCGGTGCGCAAGGCCTGCAACGTGTCTGCTGGCAACAAGGCGCTGAAGTGATGCAACTCATCGTCCAGGCGCTGGCGATCACGGGCCAGTTCCTGCTGCTGGTTGCTCAGTTGTTGTGATGCCTGCTGGCTGGCCGTTTCGGCATTGCGCAGCTGCTGCGCCAGGCGCGCGGCGTCCTGTTGCAGGGTCAGCAGGGCGGTTTGTCGTTGTTCGTCCTGGTTGATGTGCTGGTGCAACTGGCTGTCCTGTTGCGCCAGCCAGGTGTCGCGTTTGTTCGAATCCTGGGCCAGCAATTGTGTCGACAGCGGGTGGGCTTCAAGGCTGGGCGCCAGGCTTTGTTGCTGGGCGGCGAGTTGTTCCTGCTGCTGCTTGAGCTCCTTGAGTTGGGCGATGACGCCACTGTATTGGGCCCGCAGGTCGATGACTTTTTCATTGAGCAGGTCGACGGCCTTGCGGGCGTTGGCCTCTTCGGTTTCATCGAAGCGCCCGAGGCTTTGCAGCAGGGCTTCGGGCTGATGGTAAGGATGCTCGACGCTGCCGCACACCGGGCACGGTTGCTCGTCCTGCAACTGCGCGCGCAGTTGCTCGACGCTTTCACTGCGGGCCAGGCGCTGACGCTCCAGCAGTTCCCGGGTGACGGTCAGGGTCTGTTCGGCAATGGTCAGTTCGGCCTTGGCTTCGCCGCCTTCACGCACCAGCCGGTCACGTTCCTGCAGCGCTCGTTGCTGGCGCTGCTCAAGCTCGGCCCCGCGTTTGTCCAACTCTTGCTGACTGGCCCACAGTCGGGTCAGGTCTTCGAAGGCGCGCAATTGCTTGCGGTTGTCTTGCAGCAGGTTGCCGAGCAACTGGATCTGTTCGGCCACGGCATCCGGCTCGGCGCCGGCTTCTTTGTAGAGCAATTCTAGGTTTTGTCGCTGGTTTGCCAGCGCCTCGACGGCGCGCGCGGCGCTTTGTTCCAGGGCGGTGAGTTCGGCCTGGCCCTTGTTCAAGCGATTGCCGATCAGCATCAGTTGTTGGAGGCGATCGCGATAGGCGTTCCAGGCATCGCTCAGCGGTGCCAGGTGCGTGCTTTGTTCAAGTTCGCCGGCGATCCGCTGCAAGCGCTCGGCCACCAGCCTTTGCTGTTCGAGCAGGCTGTCAATCGTGCGTTGGCCTTCGCTGCAAGCTTGTTGCGCCTGTTCCTGGCGCTCGGCGCTCTGGCTGACGTCCCTGGCGAGGCGGGCGAGGGTACTTTGCTCGTCGAAGGCCTGACGCAGCAACGGCGCGCTGTCGCTGCTGTGCTGGCGAGCGGTGGTCAGTGCCAGTTGCGCATTGGCCAGGTCCTTCTCCAGCGTGGTCTGCTGTGCCTGCAAGTCGATCTGCTGCTGGGTGAGTTGCTGGATCTGCACCGCCAACGGTTCGAGCTGGCGGGTCAGTTCCGTCTGACGAATGAACTGATGCCGCTGGGGCGCCAGTTGTTCCAGGCGCGTCAATTTCAGGCGTTCGTCGGCCAGCGCATCCCAATCGACCTGGGCCTGTTGCAGTTGTTCGGCGGCGCTGGCGTGTTCGTCCTGCAACTGGCGCAGGTCCTTGAGCCAGGTGTGTTGCAGCTCCAACTGCTTGAGTTGTGCCTGTTGGGCCTTGAGTTGCTGCTGGGCGTCGTTGAAGCGCTGATCCAGTTCGGCCCGGGTCTCCGGGGCCAGCGGTGTCACGCCGGTAGCCTGGTCCTGCAACTGCTTGTGGGTTTCCTTGGCTTGCTTGGCCTTGTCGAAGGCACGGCGGCCGAGGCGGGTGTACAGGGCGGTGTCGGTGAGTTTTTCCAGCAGTTCGCTGCGATCGTTGTCATCGGCCTTGAGGAACGCGCTGAACTCGCTCTGGGCCAGCAGCACGGCGCGGGTGAACTGTTCGAAGTTCAGGCCCAGGGCGGCTTCGAGCTGGGCCTTGTATTCGCCTTTCTGGCTCGCCAGCAGTTGATCGTTGTCCAGGTTCCGCAGGCTCTGGCGGCTGGCTTGCAACTTGCCACCGGCCTTTTCCCGGGCGCGATTGGCTTCCCAGCGGGCGCGATAGCGGCGCCCGTCGATGCCGCGAAAATCCACTTCGGCATAGCCATCGCCGGTCCCACGGCGCAACAGCGTGCGCGGGTCGCCCGTGGCGATCTCGCCATCGACGTCCGGCACCTTGGCGTCGCGTCCGGTGTTATTGAGACGTGGCACGGCGCCGAACAGCGCCAGGCACAAGGCGTCGAGCAGGGTGCTCTTGCCGGCGCCGGTGGGGCCGGTGATGGCGAACAGGCCGGCGCTGGCCAAGGGTTCGGCGGTGAAATCGATTTCAAAAGGCCCGGCCAGGGACGCCAGGTTCTTGAGGCGGATCGCGAGAATCTTCATGGTTGCTCGCTCTCCATCTGCACGTCTTGCAACAGCACGGCAAAATCCTTGAGGGTCTGTTCGTCCACTTCGTTGCCGTAGGTGTCCAGCCAGGCGCGGCTGAACAGCTCCTGCGGGCTGAGTTGATCCAGCTCCACCAGCGCGCCGCCGTCATCGGCACTGCCGGTGCCACCGTTGCCGGCGTATTCGGCAGCGATCCGTACCAGGCGTACGGCCTTGCCTTGCAGCGCGGTTTCAACCTGATGACGCAAGTCCGGCTGCGGTTCGTCGAGGCGCACCCGCACTTCTAGCCAGGGTTGGCGCTGGACATCGGCCAACAGGTCGATGTCCGGCAGGTCCTTGAGTTGCACCAGGATCTCGGCCAGCGGCGCCGGGCCCAGGCGTTGCAGGTTGACGGCCCGGGGAATCAGGCGTGGCTCGACCTTGACCAGGGTGTCGCCGTCCAGGGTGATGTCGAGGATCTGATGCTGATAGCCGATCTCCGAGAATGACAGCGGGATCGGCGAGCCACTGTAGCGGATCCGTTCTTCACCGTTGACCTTCTGCGGCTTGTGCAAGTGGCCGAGGGCGACGTAGCTGATGGTGGGGCCGAACAGGCTGGCGGGCAGGGCCTCGGCGTTGCCGATGATCAGGCTGCGTTCGGAATCCTCGGACACCGAACCGCCGGCCATGTGTGCGTGACTGATGGCGATCAGGGCCTGGCCTTTCTTGCGCTTGCTGTTGGCGGCGGCGATCAGCCATTCATGGACCTGGCCGATACCGCGCAGGTAGTCGTCACCCAGTTGCGCGCCGGTGACTTCGGCGGGCCGCAGGAACGGCAGGGCCAGGCACCACGCCTTGACCTTGCCCTTGGCGTCGGGCAATGGCAGCAGCAGGCGCTCGACATCCAATTGACCGTCGTCCAGCCACAACACCCGGCCCAGGGCGTGGGTGCGCAAGCGGCGCATCAGCGGCGCCGGCAACTCGATCCGCGAGCCGGAGTCATGGTTGCCGGCGATCATCACGATGGTCAGGTTGGCGTTTTGTTCATGGGCGCTGACGATGAAATCGTACAGCCGCTCCTGGGCTTTGACCGGTGGGTTGACGGTGTCGAAGATATCCCCGGCGATCAGCAGTACGTCGGGTTTTTCGTGGGTCAGCTGACGCAGCAGCCAGTCGAGGAAACAGGCGTGTTCGAAATCGCGCTCCTGGCCGTGCAGGTTTTGCCCCAGGTGCCAGTCGGAGGTGTGAAACAGACGCAAGGTAAACTCCAGGAAACAGATGATGGCCGCGGTGAAGAGGGGGGCGGCTAAAAGAAGCAGAGTTTACTGGGAAACCGGGCAGAGGACCCGTGCAACTTCCAGATGATCTGACACCGATGCTTGTGGCGAGGGGATTTATCCCCGCTGGGCTGCGCAGCAGCCCCTCAAAGGGAAAACCTGACACACCGGTTTGGTAGCTTTGGGGCCGCTTCGCGACCCAGCGGGGATAAATCCCCTCACCACAAAAGCGCTATCTCCCGAAAATCGTGGGTTACTTGGGGTAAAGCGGCGGCAATCCCGAATCACCGGCCGAATCCAGCGCCCCTTCGGTGGGCGGGATGGTGCGAATGGCCCGCCACAGGTCTTCGCCTTGCCAATGCTGGCCGGTTTCGCTGTAGAGCGCGCCGTTGAGGCCGTCGAGGGCGTCGGACAACGGCACGAACCGCGCGGCCATGTCGGCCAGGGTTTCCGGTTGCTGCCGGGCCCAGGCGTCCAGGGCCTGGCGGGTGGCGTGTGGATCGTTGGCCAGGCAGGCGCGCTTGAGGTCGTCCAGCAGAGTGCGCGGGCTCGGCCCGGCCTGGGTCGAGCGCAGGATGGCCGGTTGCCAACGGGCGCGCCACCACAAGCCAAAGCCGAGCAGTGTCGTGCAAGCCAGGATGAAAGTGCTCAGTTGCCAATACCACAGGGTCTCGCTGTCGACCGTCGTCACGATCTGCGCCGTACCCGCCGGCGTATCCACCATCAGGCTTGGGTTGTTCGCCACTTGCAGGGTCCGCGCCGGCAGGCTGGTGCGGTCCAGGTGGTCTTCCAGGGTGTTCCACCAGACCACTTCCACCGGTGGCAATTCGATGGTGCCGCTGCGGTTGGGCACCAGCGCCTCGCGGTCTTCGCGGCTGCCCACCAGCCCGCGTTCACTGCTGCGGCTGCTGAGTACCGGCTGGTCCGGATAGCGCCGCAAGCCATTGATCTCGGTGGCCGGGAGGGGCGGCAACTGGGCACTGGCCAGGCCTTCGGCTTCCAGGGTCAGGCTGCGGGTCAGGGAATCGCCGACCTGGCTGTGAGTCGGTTCGGGGCTCCAGCTCTCGCTCAAGGACAGACTGCGTGCTGGCAGCCAGGGCACATCGGCTGGGTAGCTGGCGGGCTTGGGGTTGACGGTCAGCCGCAGTTGCTCGGAACTGACGCGCATCAGTTGGCCGGGTTTCGGCCCCGAAGGCACCGCGTCCTGGGCCACCGGCTCGACCAGGGTGGCGCTGAAGGTCTGGGCCGGAATCGTCAGTTCACCGCTGCGCTGCGGGTAGATGCCGTAGCGCAGTTCGATCACGCCGTGGCGCACATCGTTGATGACCTTTTCATAAGTGCGCGATTCGCCCAGTTGTTCGGTGCGAGCATCGGGGATGTGCAACGGCGTCAGGCTGCTGTCGTCGTACAGCGACACCGAATGGTAGATGCGCAGGGTCAGGATCGCCTGGGCCTGCACGTACACGTGGGTCTGGTCGAGACTGGCCTCGATGAACACCGGCGCCAGGGTCCCCGATGCGTTGCGGGTTTCGCTTTCGATCACTTGCAAGGTGATCGGCTGGCTGGTCACCTCGCCCAGTTGCAGCGGGGGAATGATCACGGTGCCGCTCTGGCGTGGCAGCAGGGTAATGATCCAGCGGGTGGTGGCGCGGTTCTCACCGTCGAGGGTCGTCAACTGGTTGACCTGGCGGGTGCCGCGCACGTCGAACAGGGCCTGGAGCGGGCCGAGGTCGGGTTTGCCGAACAACGTGGCATCGTTGGATTCCAGGGTCAGTTCCACCGTTTCTCCGGAGTTCAGGCGGCTGCGATCGACACTGGCAGTCAGCTGTGCAGCCTGGGTTCCAGAGGCCCAGAGCAGCAAGATGAGTAGGTAGGCGGTGAAGCGGGTCATGGGGTTTTTCCCTGGGCCTGATGGCTTTGCTGTTCATACCAGAATTTACGCCTGAGCAGCTCGCCAGGATTGTCCGGGATCTGGCGCAGCCATTGTTCCAGGGCCTGGCGTTGTTCTTCTTCATTGCGCTGGCCGGCGGCGGGGCGCAGCGGCGGGGTGGTGGTCTGCTCGTCCGGTAGCTCGCTGCCCGGTACATCCTGGGCGGTGGGCGGTTGTGCCGTTCGCGGGGGCTGGGATTCGTCCGGCGTCGCGGTTGCCTCGGAGGAGGGCTGCCCCGGTTCGGAAGACTGGCTGGGTGAATCGGCATCCGGCGCTTGCTCGGCGGTGCCCGGTTCCTTGCTTTCGTCGGGCTTGGGTTCTGGCGCCGGCGGTGCCTGCTCGTTCAACAGGCTCTGCACCAGGGCCCTGTTGGTCTGGGCAGGGCGCAGGTCGGGCTGCAACTCCAGGGCTTGCTCATAGGCATCCAGCGCTGCTTCCAGTTCACCGCTGCGGGCCAGGGCGTTGCCACGATTGTAGTGCGCGCGGGCGTCGTTGCCTTCGGCGAAGCGCCGGGCGGCTTCGCTGTATTGGCCGGCTTCGTACAGGGCAACACCTTGCCACTGGCTGTCCTCGAAATGCGCGGCGGCCTCGGCGGGGCGTTTTTGCTTGAGTAAGTGCTGGCCCTGTTGGTCGGCGCGCAACCACAGGTCCTGGAATTCGAAGGCGTGGCCAGTCTGCGGCAACACGAACAGCAACGGCAGGCAGAACAGCCAGCCTCGCCGCCCGGCGCAGGCGGCCAGCAGCAACAGGGGCAGGAGCAGCCAATAGCCCTGGTCGGCCCAGGTGTCCAGGCGCAACGTTTGCCCATCGCTGCGCAGGTGGCGAGGACCGTCCAGCAGGCCCAGGCCACGCAGGTCGCTATCGTCCAGCCGCGCCGGCCGGTAGCGGCCGTCCAACTCGTTGGCGAAGGCCTTGAGGCCCGGGCTGTCCAACCGTGGCACCAGGATCGCACCCTGGGCATCCTTGAGGTAACTGCCATCTTCCTGGGCCACCGGTGCGCCTTCCCGGGTACCGATACCCAGCATCAGCCATTGGGTGGCGGAACCATCCAGTACCTGGCGAATGCCTGCGCGTTCCTGCTCGTTCAGCGACGAGCCGATCAGCAGGATCCGGCCGTGGCCGAGCTCACCCTGATCTAGCAGGGCCATGGCCTTGTGGACCGCCAGGTCGGCACGATGACCGCCTTGGGGCATGATCGACGGGGCGAGGGCTTCGAGCAGGTTGGCGCTGGTGGACAGGTCGTCGGACAGCGGCACCAGCGTGTGGGCGCTGCCGGCATAGACGATGATCGCGGTCTGGGCATCGCTGCGGTTGTGCAGCAGGTCCAGGACCTTGCGCCGGGCTTGTTCCAGGCGCGTGGGCGGGACATCGGTGGCGAGCATTTCCGGGGTCAGTTCCAGTACCACCACCAGCGGGTCGGCGGGTTTCTGGCTGGTCTGTTCGACCCGCGCCCAGCTCGGCCCCAGCAACGCCAGCACGATCAACAGCCAACCCAGGCCCAGGGCAATCCATGGCAACCGGCTTTCACGGCCGCTGCCACCGCTGAGCAGCACGGCATGGAAGGCAGGCGGCAGGATCATCTGCCAGCGGCCCACCCGTTTCTGTCGATGCCACAGTTGCCAGAGCAACCAGCCCAGCAACGGCAGCAGCAACACGAACCAGGGGCGCAGCCAGTGTGGCCAGAGGGCGATCATCGACGCCTCCGCAAGCGCAGGCGCTTGAGCCGCTGGCGCCACTCGGTGTGTTGGGCCGGCTGGAACAGCGGCTGGTTGAACAGGCGCTGCAACGGATTGTCCGGCCAGCGCGCCCGGGCCACCAGCAACATGCTCAGCAGCAGGGCCACGGCCAGGGGCCAGTGATACAGCGCCAGGGCCGGGCGGGCCTGGGTCGGTTGCTGGGTCACCGGTTCGAGCTGGTCGAGGGTGGTCTTGATCGCCAACAATTGCTCACCGTCCTGGGCCCGAAAATAGCGGCCGCCGGTGGCCTGGGCAATGTCCTTGAGGGTCGCTTCGTCGAGGTCCAGGCTCGGGTTGACACCGAGAAAGCCTGCCGTGCCGCTTTGTTCCGGGTCGGCACCGATGCCGATCGGGTAGATTTTCACGCCTTCATCGGCGGCCAGACGCGCGGCGGTCAGCGGATCGATTTCGCCGCCGTTGTTGGCACCGTCGGTAACCAGGATCAGTACGCGACTGTGGGCCGGCCGCTGGCGCAGGCGCTTGAGGGCCAGGCCAATGGCGTCGCCGATGGCGGTATTCTTGCCGGCAATGCCGATGCGCGCCTCATCGAGCCAATGGCGCACGGTGCGCCGGTCGAAAGTCAGCGGTGCCTGCAAGTAGGCCTGGCTGCCGAACAGGATCAGGCCGACCCGGTCACCTTCGCGCCCTTCGAGAAAGTCCCCGAGCATATGCTGGACCAGCGCGAGGCGACTGACTTCTTCGTCTTTCCACTGCATGTCGGGAAAGTCCATGGAGCCCGAGACATCCACCGCCACCAACAGATCACGGCCGCTGGCGGCAATGGGCAACGGCTCCCCCAGCCACTGCGGTCGTGCCGCGGCGATCAGCAACAGCAGCCAAAGCAGGATAAAGGGCGCCTGTTGCCGCCAGGTCGGCAGATTGGCCCGGGCTCGACGGCCCACCAGGCCTTCCAGGTCCCCAAGGAAGCTGACCTTGAGCGCCGGCTCGCCACTGTCGGCCGCCGGCAGCACCAGGCGCATCAGCCAGGGCAGCGGCAACAGGGCGAACACCCACGGCCAGGCGAACTCAAACATGTTTGCGGATCCAGATTTCGACTGCCTGGGTCAGGCCGGCGATGGCTTTGTCGTCGAGCTTGCATTCGGGCTTGTAGGCGCCTTCCACCAGTACCATCCAGCGCGTCAGGCCGGCGGCCGGGCAACGGTTATCCAGGAAGGCCAGCCATTTACGCCCGTTGAGGGTGTGGCTCTGGCTGTAGGGATAATGGTTGCGACACAGGCGCTTGAGCAGTCCGTTGAGCTGTTGCAGCCAGGCACCGGCCGGTGCGCCGTCGTAGGGCTTGGGCAGCCGGGCGAGTTCGGCCAGGGCGGCCAGGCGCACCGGGTCCAGGGGTTGTTCGCTACGGACGGTGGTGCGCTGGGTCGGAATGAACCGGCGCAATTGCCACAGCCCCAGACCCAGCAACGGCAATACCACCAGCAGCAACCACCAGCCTGGCGCGGGCGGCCAGAAACCAATGGGGGGCGGTGCCATCAGCGGCTGCAATTGATCCAGATTGCTCATCGGCTTTTCCCGGCCCGCTTGGGGTTCAGGTATTCACGCAGTTGTTCGACCATGTCGCCCTGGGTACTCAAGGGCATCATCAGGATCCGCAGTTTCTGCGTCAGCAGTTCCCAGCGCTCCTGGCGCGCCTCGGCCTGGGCGCGATAGGCCTGGCGCAGTTCGAAATTCAGGGTATCGAGCTCCAACTGTGAACCACGTTGGGCGAAACGCAACAGGCCGGCGGCGGGCAGGGCATGGTCCAGTGGGTCCGACAACGGCAACAGCAGCAGGTCGCAATGGCGAGACAGCAGGCTCAGTTGCTGCTCGGCGCTGTCGGACAACGCACGCTCGTCGCAAATCACGATCACCAGGCTGCCGGGCCGCAGCACTTCCCGGGCCCGGCGCAGGGCGATGCCGAACGAGTCGCGGTCCGGCTCGCCCTCGGTGTGCAGTGACTGATTGACCCGCACCAGCCGGTTGAGCAATTGCAACAGGCTCTGTTTGCTGCGCCGCGGTTTGACCTCGTAATGGGTGTTATTGCCGAACACCAGGCCGCCGACCCGGTCATTGTGTCCCAGCGCGGCCCAGCCGATCAGGCTGGCGGCCTGGGCGGCGAGCACCGATTTGAACATCAGCCCCGAGCCGAAGAACAGCCGGTGGCTTTGCTCGATCATGATGAAGATCGGTCGCTCGCGTTCTTCGTGGAACAGTTTGGTATGCGGCTCCTGGGTTCGGGCGGTGACACGCCAGTCAATGGTGCGCACATCGTCGCCGGCCTGGTAGACCCGTACCTGGTCGAAGTCCACCCCGCGTCCGCGCAGCTTGGAGTGATGCAGGCCGATCAACGGGCTGCGCTGGCCCGGTGTCGAGAACAACTGCACCTCGCGCACGCGATGGCGCATCTCGATCAGCTCCGAAAGGCTGACGCGGATGCCCGGTGCGGGCGTCAGTGGGTTATTCATGACTCATACTCAAGCGACAGCGACGACGTCGAGAATCCGCTGCACGACCCGGTCCTGGTCGATGCCGGCGGCTTCGGCTTCGAACGACAGGATGATGCGATGGCGCAGCACGTCGAACAGCACGGCCTGGATATCTTCCGGGCTGACAAAGTCGCGTCCGGCCAGCCAGGCATGGGCACGGGCGCAGCGGTCCAGGGCAATGGAGCCCCGCGGGCTGGCGCCGTAGGCGATCCACTCGGCCATTTCCGGATCGAACTTGGCCGGATTGCGGGTGGCCATGATCAGTTGCACCAGGTACTCCTCCACGGCGTCGGCCATGTACAAACCGAGGATTTCCTTGCGCGCCGAGAAAATCGCCTGCTGGCTCACGCGGCGTTCGGGCTTGGTCTCGCCGTTCAGCGCTTCACCCCGGGCCTGCTGGAGGATGCGGCGTTCCACCGTGGCATCGGGAAAGCCGATCTTGACGTGCATCAGGAAGCGGTCGAGCTGGGCTTCGGGCAGCGGGTAGGTGCCTTCCTGCTCGATCGGGTTCTGCGTGGCCATCACCAGGAACAGTGGCGACAGTTCATAGGTACTGCGCCCGACGCTGACCTGGCGCTCGGCCATGGCTTCCAGCAAAGCCGACTGGACCTTGGCCGGGGCACGGTTGATTTCGTCCGCCAGCACCAGGTTGTGAAAGATCGGCCCTTGCTGGAACACGAAGCTGCCGGTCTCCGGGCGATAGATTTCCGTGCCGGTGATGTCGGCGGGCAGCAGGTCGGGGGTGAACTGGATGCGATGGAATTGCGCTTCGATGCCCTCGGCCAGCTCTTTGATGGCCTTGGTCTTGGCCAGCCCAGGCGCGCCTTCCACCAGCATGTGGCCATCGGCGAGCAGGGCGATGAGCAGGCGCTCGATGAGTTTTTCCTGGCCGAGAATCTGCGTTGAAAGAAAGGTTCGCAGCGCCAGCAGCGCTTCACGATGTTCCATCGATGACTGTTCCTGGAAAGGGTGGCCCAGGCGTTCGGATAACGCCGGGGCTGGGGGCGTTACTTTAATGCATGGCGGGGGGTGGCGACTAACGGGATTTTGTTTGGTGTGCGGATTTGTGATTGGTTTGGATTCATTGTGGGAGCGGGCTTGCTCGCGAAGGCGGTGTGTCAGTGGACGAAAATGTTGCCCGACACTGCGCCATCGCGAGCAAGCTCGCTCCCACAGGGGAGTTGGCGGGGGACGCGGGGTCAAGGAACACCACAGATCCATTGTGGGAGCGAGCCTGCTCGCGAAGAGGCCGGCACATCCAGCCGCATCGTCTCAGACAGACCGCTATCGCGAGCAAGCTCGTTCCCACAGAAGTTTGTGGTGAACACCGATTCCATGAACACCCGAGACCAGTGTGGGAGCCGAGCTTGCTCGCGATGGCGGCGATACGTTCAACTTCAATGCAGGCTGACCCACCGCTGTCGCGAGCAAGCTCAGCTCCCACAGGAATTGGCGGTGAATGACTCAGCCCTTCCACGCCCTCGGATTCACCAGATTCACCGGCCGCTCTCCCGCCAACGCCATCAGCAGATTATCCACCGCACAACGCGCCATCGCCTCCCGTGTCTCGTGGGTGGCCGAGCCCATGTGCGGCGTTGCCACCACGTTGTCCATCTGCAACAACGGTGAGTCCGCACTCAAGGGTTCGCGCTCGAAGACATCCAGCCCCGCGCCACGGATCTGTCCGTCGCGCAGGGCGTCGATCAGTGCCGCTTCGTCAACCACCTTGCCCCGGGAGATATTGATGAAGATGCTTTCGGGGCGCATCTGCGCGAACGCTTGCGGCCCGATCATCCCTTGGGTCTCGGCGGTCAAGGGCAAAGTCAGGCAAATGAAATCCGCCTGTCGCAACAGTGTCTCGAGGCTGCAGTAGCGTGCGCCGAACCGCTGCTCGACCGCCGGTTTGGGCGAATGACTGTGGTAGATCACCGGCATGCCGAAACCGAAATGCCCGCGCTGGGCCAAGGCTTCGCCGATACGGCCCATGCCGATGATGCCCAGGGTCTTGCCATGGACGTCGGTGCCGAAATGCCGGGGGCCGATGCTCTGTTGCCACCCGCCTGCGCGAACCAGGTTGGCCAGTTCCACCACGCGTCGGGCGGTCGCCAGGATCAGGGCGAAGCCGGTGTCCGCAGTGGTTTCAGTCAGTACGTCCGGGGTATTGGTGAGCAGGATCCGGCGTTCGGTCAGGTAGTCGATGTCGTAGTTGTCGACCCCCACCGAGACGCTGGCGATGGCTTGCAGGTTCGGCGCCAGGTCCAGTAGTTGCGCATTCAGCTTCAGGCTGGCTCCCAGCAGGCCGTGGGCACCAGGCAAGGCGTCGCGCAGTTGGGCCAGGCCTTGCCCATCGAGACGCTCGATGAGAGTGACCTGGGCCTGCGCTTGCAGGCGGTCCATCAGTTGCGCCGAGAGCGCTTTGTACAACACCACGTGCTTTTTCATGGGGGTCTCGATTCAGGAGTGGGCGGGGGCCGATTGCGGCGTCGCGGTTTTCGATTCGGTCCGGTCACTGGCGCCGGGCTTGAGAGCGAGGGTCAGCACCACCGACAGCAGCAACGCGCCGCTCATCAGCAGGAAGGACATGCCGGGGGAGCCGGTGGTGCCGTTGAGGTAGCCCACCAGGTACGAGCCACCGAACGAACCCAGCGCGCCCATGCTGTTGATCAACGCCATGGCGCCGCCAGCGACATTGGCCGGGAGGATCTCCGGAACGATGGCGAAGAACGGACCGTATGGCGCGTACATGCAAGCGCCGGCGACCACCAGTAAGCCGTAGGACCACCAGAAATGCTCGGCCCCCAGCAGGTAGGAGGCGTAGAACGCGATGGAGGCGATCAGCAGCGGCGGCCAGACAAAACGCTTGCGCTTTTGCGCCTTGTCCGACGCCCAGGACACCACCAGCATGCCGATCACCGCCGCCAGGTAAGGCAAGGACGACAGCCATCCGGCCTCGACCATGTTCATCTGCAGGCCAGCCTTGAGGATCGACGGCAACCACAGCACAAACCCGTAGACCCCGATGCTCCAGCAGAAAAACTGCAAGGCGAGGATGATGACCTTGGGCGAGCGGAAGGCTTCGGCGTAGTTCTTCACGGCCTTGATGCCGACCTGTTCGGCCGCCAGGGCGCTTTCCAGGTCTTGTTTTTCCTGGTTGCTGAGCCACTTGGCCTGGGCCGGACGATCATCGGCCAGGCGCCACCAGACAAAGGCCCAGAGCACCGCCGGCAGGCCTTCGATGATGAACATCCAGCGCCAGTCGAATTGCTGCACCAGATAACCCGACACCACCGACATCCACAGCATGGTCACCGGGTTGCCGAGGATCAGGAAGGTGTTGGCGCGCGAGCGTTCGGCCCGGGTGAACCAGTGGCACAGATACACCAGCATCGCCGGCATCACGGCAGCTTCGACCACGCCGAGCATGAAGCGGATCACGATCAGCCAGTAGGCGTTGGAGACCACGCCCGTCAGCGTCGCCAGCGATCCCCAGAGGATCAGGCTGACGAAGATCAGTTTCTTCACGCTGTGTTTCTGCGCGTAGATCGCCCCCGGTACCTGAAAGAAAAAGTAGCCGAGGAAAAACAGGGCCCCCAGCAGCGACGACAGCCCCGGGGTGATCATCAGGTCCTTGGCCATGCCCGAGGCAGCGGCAAATCCATAATTGGCCCGGTCCAGGTAGGCCAGGCTGTAAGTGATGAACACAATGGGCATGATGTACCACCAGCGGCGGGTGGCGAGGTTGGGCGTTTGCATATCTTTGACTCCTGAGCTTGTTGTTTTTGTTGCAGCAGGTGTATTTGTGGTGGCTTTATCGCGAGCAGGCTTGCTCCCACAGGGTTAACGTCAACCGCTGTGGGAGCGAGCCTGCTCGCGATGGGCGGTTTCAAATTCAGTCGATAACTCGATGCGAGTAGGCAATCCCTCCATATCCCCACGGCTCTGCACCGCGCGGCTGCCAATCCAGTTGGCGCGCTGCACGGCTTGGGTGATGGCGCGGCCTTCGAGCAGCGCACTGATCAGGCCGACCGCGAAGCCATCGCCAGCGCCCACGGTGTCCACCACCTGGGCCACCGGCACGCCGGCGATAACGCCCTGGTCTAGCTGCGTGCGGAAATAGGCACCATCCGCGCCGAGCTTGATCACGACGATTTCGGCCCCTTGGCCAAGATAGAACGCGGCAATGTCGGCCGGGTCGTCGAAACCGGTCAGCAAGCGACCTTCGCCGAGCCCCGGCAAGACCCAGTGGGCGAGGGCGGCGAGGCGATTGATTTCACGAATCATCATCGACTCGCTGGCCCACAGGCTCGGCCGCAGGTTGGGGTCGAAGGACAGGCTGCGGCCGGCCTCGCGCATCCGCATCATTAATTCAAAGGACATCTCACGGGCCGTGACCGACAACGCCGGAACGATGCCGGTGGCGTGCAAGTGGCGGGCTTCAAGCAGTGCGGGCGCGATGGCGTCGATCGATAGATGACTGGCCGCCGAGCCGCGACGGAAATACTCGACTTGCGGGTCGCTGCCATCGTCGCTACGGGATTTGAACTGGAACCCGGTGGGGTGGGCTGGATCGACCGTCACGTGGCGACAATCCAGGCCTTCGTTTTCCAGCGTCTGCACCACGAAGCGTCCCAGGGAGTCAGCACCGACCCGGCTCAGCCACGCCACTTTGAAGCCCAGTCGCGACAGACCGATGGCCACGTTGCTGTCGGCCCCGGCGATGCGCTTGTGGAACTGCTCGACACTGGCCAGGTCACCGCACTGGTCGGCCACCAGCATCGCCATGGTTTCGCCGAACGACAACACATCGAACTCAGGCATGGGCAGGCTCCCGGCGCGATTGCCCGAGGTGGGCAAGGGTGGCGACATGGCCAGCGGTCAATTGCAGCAAGTCATCGCCTTGCAGCGGGTATTCGGCGGCGCGCATTACACCGGTGGGCATGTGTTTGAGCAGTTGTTCCCACAGGTGCAGGTCGGTCATGGCTGGAGGCACCGCGACCAGTTTGCCGTCGGCGCGCCTGGCCACGGCCTTGCAATGCACATAAGCGACATACCGCCCGAGCTGTCGGGCGGCCACGGCAGCCGATTGGTCCTGCCATTGCCAGTTGCCGATGTCGAAGGTCATGCCGATGGGCAATGTCTGCTGCTCTACGGCGGTGAAGAAACGTTGCAACGGTTCGATCCGCCCACCTTGCAAGGTCTGGTCGTTTTCCACCAGCAACTGCACCGGGCTCGTGGCAAGTACGTGGGCCAGTGCCGACAGGTCATTGGAGTCGGTGAAGTGCCCGAGAGAGACTTTCAGCCACGCCGAGCCGAATGCTTCGCAGCGTTGCAGGGCAACGGCCAGGGCGGGGTTGGGCCTGGACTGGCCGGCGAGCCACAGCTCCAGCGGCGACGAGAAAATACTCTGCAGTCCCTGGGCACGGGCGCGAGCGGCCAGCTCGGCGGGTTGTTCGGTGGTGAGCAATTCTTCGCGCCATTCAATGCGCGAGGCCCCGGCGGCGGCCAGCAGGTCGATGAAGCTGCCTTGGCCGTGTTGCCGTACCATGTCGGCGCCGTAGCTGGAAAGGCTGATGGAGACGGGTGGAGTGTGCATTGTTTTTATACCTCTGAAACCGGTTTCAGTTTTGTCCAAAAAAAAGGTTGTGCCTGAGGGCTCTATCGCGAGCAGGCTCGCTCCCATAGGGGACTTCCAGTGGCGCAGATCCAGTGTGGGAGCGAGCCTGCTCGCGATAGGGGCTCATCACCGACCATTTCCCCGCGTCGACCCACGCTCGATCAGCCGCGCCGCAAAATCCAGGGTTCGCACCGGCCCGTTATCGCCGCGCAAACGCTTGAGCAAACACTCGAACGCGCTGGCGCCGATCTCGGCCGTCGGTTGGGCCAGGGCGGTGATGCCGCTGCCCACCAGTGGGTACCAATCCAGGTCATCGAGGGCGATCAGGCCCACGTCGTCGAACAAGTGGCAACCCAGGTCGCGCAATATCGTCGTGGCGGCCAGCGCGGCAATGCCATTGGCACAGAACAACGCCTTGAGGCCTTGGCTCGGCTGGTCCAGGAAGGCCTTGATGCGTGCGGTCAATTGGTCGCAGGTTTCCACCACGGCGCCGGTCAGGGCAGGGCGTCGCTCGATACCGGCCTTGAAACTCTCGACCCGCTCGATTCGCGAACTGGTGCCATCGAACGGCTCGGTCACCAGCAAAAGATCACGGTAGCCCCGTTGTTCGAGGTGATCGAGGGCCATCTCGATGGCGGCCGGGTTGTCGAGGCCGACCAGATCGCTGTCGAGCCGATCGACCTTGCGATCCACCAGCACCAGAGGCATTTCGCTGCGCAGTTCAAACAGTTCGTCGCGGTGATGCCCCAGGGTGTTCACGATCAGCCCTTCGATGTTGTAGGCGCGCAGCAACGCCAGGTGCTGGCGTTCCTGCTCGTCATCGCGGTCGGTATTGCACACCACCAGGCTGTAGCCATGGCGCCGGCAGGCGGTTTCCACGCCATGCATCACGGCAATCGAATAAGGGTTGCGGATATCGGCCACCAACATGCCGATCAGGCGTGTGCGCCCACGCTTGAGGCCGCGGGCCATCTGGTTGGGGCGGTAGCCCAGCTCGCTGATGGCCTGCTCGATACGCCGGGCAATAGCCTCGGAGAGCAGGGCGCGGTCCTCGCCGATGAAACGCGAGACACTGGCCTTGGAAACCCCGGCACGTTCGGCGACGTCAAGCATGGTTACGCGGCTGCGCTGGGCGGCGGAGAAAGAATTCACGGATTGAAACCTGCTTATTGGATTTATTAGTGGCTCTGAAACCGGTTTCAGGAAACATCAGAATGCGGTCGGTCGTCAAGGGCGACGTGTCAGAGGCACGACCGGCGGTGGTTCGCTTCAGTCGAACAGGGGCGACGATCCATCAGGGCTGGGCCATCCAGGCGATTTGCAGCGGGCCAGGCTGTGTGGTTAGCTGCCTGCCTTCCTCAGCGCCTTGACTGCCGAAATCACTATGAACTTTACCCAGCCTCGTTTGCGATTGCTGTCGATACTGAGTGTGACCTTGTTGGTGGTGGGCTGTGCGTCCTACTACCTGTTTCGCCACAGCGGGGCGCCGGCAGATGAAGGTTTCGCCGCCGAGCAACTGAACGAAGGGGGTATGGAAGACATCGGCACGCTGGCACCGCCCGAGGTGGAAAAACGCCTCAATTACTTGATTCAGGACACCGGTGAAACCCTCAGGTCCCTGGAACTGATCAGTGACGCCCAACTGAGTCTGACCCTGTCGACGACTGAGCCTGCTGACGAGCAGCCATTGCAATACGAGCCGCTGTTTGTCCCATTCACCAGTGCGCAACTGAAAGCTGAACTGGCGACGATCCAGGGCCTGCGTTTTGCCCAGAGGTTATTCGCCGACGGTTCCGAAGTGAGGCTCGACACCAGCAGCCTTGATCCGCTCTGGAAACGCGCCGCTACGCCGGATGAGCCGGCGGCCGAGCAGTACCTGCCGCAGCGCCTGCGGTTTCGCGATGGCAGCGAAAAAACCTTCGCCGATCTCAAGGCGCCGCCCAAGGTCGAGTCCGACGACGTGATCTCGTCCCATGACACTTTCCCGCTCTCGGTCAACAAACCCTTGGCGAGTCTCGGCCTGACGGTCGCTTACCGCAGCTATCCGGCGTTCAAGAAAGTGGTGCTGGACAAGGATCACCCGAAAGTGACCCTGGACGACGGTCAGTCCTTCCAGCTCACTGCCCTGGGTGATGACAGCGCGTCCGTGCGGTTGAGTACACCGAAATTGTCGACCTTCGTGGTGCAGGGGCTGGATGATGCGGGCAGGGCGCTCTACAGCCACGGTAACAACTCCCGGGCGTTTCCCTCCGATGGCGATATCGCGGCGTTGCAGGGTTATTACAACGCGCTGCTCCAGACCAAGGACGATCTCGAGCAGTTCAAGACCGGCCAGGCGGTACAACAGCAACTGGAGCGCCTGACCGAGGCGCTGGCCGCTCAGGTGGGGCCGTTGAAAAACACCGAGGTCGACTATCAATTCGAGGCCACCCCGCAACGTATCGTCATCCATGTGCTCGATCCGATGGAAGACAACTCCGTGGAGTTCACCCAGGTCGACAACGTCCTTGCAGCACAAACGCGTTACATCGCCCTGGACCGGAACGCCGAGCGCTACGGCTTCATCGACCAGGCCGGCCAGTGGTTGATCAAGCCCCGTTGGGTGCAGGTGCAAGATAGCCAGATGGCCGATACCTACACGCTGTTTTCCCCGGAGAAGTCCAGCGACCCGAATTCGGAGTGGCAGGCGTTGCGCAGCCAGCTCGCCTATTTTCCTGCCGGCAGCAACAAGCTCGTGGACCTGCCGTTCGAATACATCACCGAGGCGTTGAGCAATGGCCTGCTGTTGGTGGAGCGGGAAACCAACGGACCTTATGGGCTCTACGATGCCAAGGGGCATCGTTTCGTATTGCCGATGAAATTCGTCAACCCCACCGTGACTGGCAACGTATTCATCGCCCGTCTCGGCAAACGAACCGATGTCATGGAAGGCCTCTACGGCGCCTATACCCTGGACGGCAAGGAAATCCTGCCGGCGCAGTTCTCAGGCATCGAGCACAGCGAGGGTTTGCTCTACGCCAGCTCCGCCGACCGGAGTCGTCAGGACGTTTTCGACCTGGACGGTAAACGGATCAACCTGCAGGGTGACAACGTGATAGGCCGGTTTGTCGGGCAACAACCGCTGTTGGTGCAGGACGCTAAAAGCAGGAAATTCGCTTTTATCGACCGCCAGGGTGAGCGGCTACCCATCAAGTTGCCGTATGACGAGGTGACGCCGTTTTCCAATGGCATGGCGGTGGTGGGACGCGAGGGTAGCTACGGTGCCATCGACCTGGCGGGCAGATTGCAGGTCCCGCTGGATTACGACCAGATCAGCGCGTTCCAGACCCGTTACGCCGCGGCCATCCCGGCCGGTGGTGGTTCCGGGCTGGTCTTGATCAGCCAGGACAACAAGGTGACCAAGGAACTGGGATCCTACACCAGCATGAAGGTGCCGGATAACGGCAATGAGGCCCGTTACTACGTGAGGGATCCGAGTAACAGTGACGAGTATCTGGTCTATGACGCCGATGGCAATCTCGTGCAGAAAGACGAATAAGAGCTGGCGCACTGATCCTGTAGCTAGGGGATTTATCCCCGTTGGGCTGCGAAGCGGCCCTCGAACCGGGCAACTCGGTGTGCCAGGAAGATTGAATTCACTGCTTTAGGGCTGCTGCGCAGCCCAGCGGGGATAAATCCCCTCGCCACAGGGAGCGGTCGCCTTGGGAGTCAGAGCAGGCTTACATAGGTCCCCGTTCCCTTGAGGATGTTCTGCAATGTCAGTTCCACCTCCGCCAAATCCGCCACATCGGTGTTGTGAGTGATCTCCAGCACGTCATCCCCATTCAGCGCATCGGCGTCCGCCGCGGCGATTTCGATCTTCAGCAGGGTCGGGCTCAGCGTCACCTTCACGCCGTCAAGTGTCGAAGGCTCGCCGTCAAGGGCGATTTCCAGTTCGTCTTCATCGGGGTAGCGCGTCATCAGGAACATTTCGCCTTGGGCGCTATGGCAGCAGAGCATGGCCATGTTGTCCTCTTCGTCGTCGCATGGGTTGGCGATCAGAAGGGTGGTGGTCATTTGCATGGTGATGGCTCCTGGCTCGATGAGCCCTGCGGGTACGAAAAAGGGGATTTTGCCAGCCTGGAAGAATTTCTGCTGGGTTACCTGGATCCCGGACGATTTCACGCTGCCAGGTGCCGTTTGTCCCTCGGGCTGCTAGGGTTGTTTGAGGCGTACCGCTAGCCGATGACCGAATATGTCGCAGCGCTGCAAGCAGGCAGGTTGTCGCACTCGTTAAGCTGCGCAACGGATGTGCACCTGCAAAGGCCACCCCAGGGTGTGTTTTGCAGGTGTCCATGACATGAAATTACATGGAAAAGGATGTGACCTGCAGGTCCCGTCCAGCTTCACCCACCTGTCATCCTGTTTCCTCTGCCCGAGAATCAGGAACGGGATGGCCGACAGCCCCGCAGGGGTGGGGTTGCACGCGACGCTTCAATCAATAACAAGCCCAAGCGGAGTACCACAGATGGCGTTCTTCACCGCAGCCAGCAAAGCCGACTTCCAGCACCAACTGCAAGCGGCACTGGCGCAGCACATCAGTGAACAGGCACTGCCACAAGTGGCGCTGTTCGCTGAACAATTCTTCGGCATCATTTCCCTCGATGAACTTACCCAGCGCCGGTTGTCCGACCTTGCCGGCTGCACCCTGTCTGCCTGGCGCCTGCTTGAGCGCTTCGATCACACGCAACCGCAGGTGCGCGTCTACAACCCCGATTACGAACGCCATGGCTGGCAGTCGACCCACACGGCCGTGGAAGTGCTGCACCACGACTTGCCGTTCCTGGTGGACTCGGTCCGCACCGAGCTGAACCGCCGCGGCTACAGCATCCATACCCTGCAAACCACCGTGCTGAGCGTGCGTCGCGGCAGCAAGGGCGAGTTGCTGGAAATCCTGCCAAAAGGCACCCAGGGCGACGGCATCCTGCAAGAGTCGTTGATGTACCTGGAGATCGACCGTTGCGCCAACGCCGCCGAACTCAACGTCCTGAGCAAGGAACTTGAGCAAGTGCTGGGCGAAGTGCGCGTGGCCGTGGCTGACTTCGAACCGATGAAAGCCAAGGTCCAGGAAATCCTCGACAGCCTGGACAGCAGCGCCTACGCCATCGACGCTGAGGAAAAGAGCGAGATCAAGAGCTTCCTGGAATGGCTGGTGGGTAACCACTTCACTTTCCTGGGCTATGAAGAGTTCGTGGTTCGCGACGAGGCCGACGGCGGCCACATCGAGTACAACCCCGATTCGTTCCTGGGCCTGACCAAATTGCTGCGCGCCGGCCTGACTGCCGAAGACCTGCGCATCGAAGACTACGCCGTCAATTACCTGCGCGAACCGACGCTGCTGTCGTTCGCCAAGGCCGCGCACCCGAGCCGCGTGCACCGTCCGGCCTACCCGGACTACGTGTCGATCCGTGAGATCGACGCCGACGGCAAGGTCATCAAGGAATGCCGCTTCATGGGCCTGTACACCTCTTCGGTGTATGGCGAGAGCGTGCGGGTCATCCCGTACATCCGCCGCAAGGTCGCGGAAATCGAGCGTCGTTCGGGCTTCCAGGCCAAGGCGCACCTGGGCAAGGAACTCGCCCAGGTGGTCGAAGTGCTGCCCCGTGACGACCTGTTCCAGACCCCGGTGGACGAGCTGTTCAGCACCGTCATGTCCATCGTGCAGATCCAGGAACGCAACAAGATCCGCGTGTTCCTGCGCAAAGACCCGTATGGCCGTTTCTGCTACTGCCTGGCCTACGTGCCACGTGACATCTATTCCACCGAAGTGCGCCAGAAGATCCAGCAAGTGCTGATGGATCGCCTGAAGGCCTCGGACTGCGAGTTCTGGACCTTCTTCTCCGAGTCCGTGCTGGCCCGCGTGCAGTTGATCCTGCGGGTGGACCCGAAGAACCGCATCGACATCGACCCGTTGCTGCTGGAAAAAGAAGTCGTGCAGGCTTGCCGCAGCTGGAAGGACGACTACGCCAGCCTCGTCGTCGAGAGCTTCGGCGAAGCCCAGGGCACCAACGTGCTGTCGGATTTCCCGAAAGGCTTCCCGGCCGGCTACCGTGAGCGTTTTGCCGCGCACTCGGCCGTGGTCGACATGCAGCACCTGCTGAGCCTGAGCGAAAAAAATCCGCTGGTGATGAGCTTCTACCAGCCGCTGGGCCAGGTATCCGGCCAGCGCGAGCTGCACTGCAAGCTGTATCACGCCGACACGCCACTGGCGTTGTCCGACGTGCTGCCGATCCTGGAAAACCTCGGCCTGCGTGTGCTGGGCGAGTTTCCGTACCGCCTGCGCCACACTAATGGTCGCGAGTTCTGGATTCATGATTTCGCGTTCACCGCCGCCGAAGGTCTGGACCTGGACATCCAGCAACTCAACGACACCTTGCAGGACGCCTTCGTCCACATCGTGCGTGGCGATGCCGAGAACGATGCGTTCAACCGCCTGGTGCTGACCGCCGGCCTGCCATGGCGCGACGTGGCGTTGCTGCGTGCCTACGCCCGTTACCTGAAGCAGATCCGCCTGGGCTTCGACCTGGGTTACATCGCCAGTACCCTGAACAACCACACCGACATCGCTCGCGAATTGACCCGGTTGTTCAAGACCCGCTTCTACCTGGCGCGCAAACTCAGCGGCGACGACCTGGAAGACAAGCAACTGCGCCTGGAACAAGCGATCCTCTCGGCCCTGGACGACGTCCAGGTGCTCAACGAAGACCGCATCCTGCGTCGCTACCTGGACCTGATCAAGGCCACCCTGCGGACCAACTTCTACCAGACCGATGCCAACGGCCAGAACAAGTCCTACTTCAGCTTCAAGTTCAACCCGCACCTGATCCCGGAACTGCCGAAACCGGTGCCCAAGTTCGAGATCTTCGTCTATTCGCCACGGGTCGAAGGCGTGCACCTGCGCTTTGGCAACGTTGCCCGCGGTGGCCTGCGCTGGTCCGACCGTGAAGAGGACTACCGCACCGAAGTGCTGGGCCTGGTAAAAGCCCAGCAAGTGAAGAACTCGGTGATCGTGCCGGTGGGCGCCAAGGGTGGTTTCCTGCCACGTCGCCTGCCGCTGGGCGGCAGCCGGGACGAGATCGCGGCCGAGGGCATCGCCTGCTACCGCATCTTCATCTCGGGCCTGTTGGACATCACCGACAACCTCAAGGACGGCGCACTGGTACCACCGGCCAACGTCGTGCGGCATGACGACGATGACCCGTACCTGGTGGTGGCGGCGGACAAGGGCACTGCGACCTTCTCCGACATCGCCAACGGCATCGCCATCGACTACGGCTTCTGGCTGGGCGATGCGTTCGCCTCCGGCGGTTCGGCCGGCTACGACCACAAGAAAATGGGCATCACCGCCAAGGGCGCGTGGGTGGGCGTGCAACGTCACTTCCGCGAGCGTGGCATCAATGTCCAGGAAGACAGCATCACCGTGGTGGGCGTTGGCGACATGGCCGGCGACGTGTTCGGCAACGGCTTGTTGATGTCCGACAAGCTGCAACTGGTCGCGGCCTTCAACCACCTGCACATCTTCATCGACCCGAACCCGGAGCCGGCCAGCAGCTTCGCCGAGCGCAAGCGCCTGTTCGACCTGCCGCGTTCGGCCTGGACCGACTACGACACCAGCATCATGTCCGAAGGCGGCGGCATCTTCTCGCGCAGCGCGAAAAGCATCGCCATCTCGCCACAGATGAAGGAACGCTTCGACATCCAGGCTGACAAGCTGACCCCGACCGAGCTGCTCAACGCCTTGCTCAAGGCGCCGGTGGACCTGTTGTGGAACGGCGGTATCGGTACCTACGTCAAGGCCAGCACTGAAAGCCACGCCGATGTCGGCGACAAGGCCAACGATGCACTGCGGGTGAACGGCAACGAACTGCGCTGCAAGGTCGTGGGCGAGGGCGGCAACCTGGGCATGACCCAACTGGGTCGCGTCGAATTCGGCCTCAATGGCGGCGGTTCCAACACCGACTTCATCGACAACGCGGGCGGCGTGGACTGCTCCGACCACGAAGTGAACATCAAGATCCTGCTCAACGAAGTGGTGCAGGCCGGCGACATGACCGACAAGCAACGCAACCAGTTGCTGGCGAGCATGACCGACGAAGTCGGTGGCCTGGTGTTGGGCAATAACTACAAGCAGACCCAGGCCCTGTCCCTGGCGGCGCGCCGTGCCTTCGTGCGGATCGCCGAATACAAGCGCCTGATGAACGACCTGGAAGCCCGCGGCAAGCTGGACCGTGCCATCGAGTTCCTGCCGACCGAAGAACAGCTGGCCGAACGTGTCGCGGCGGGCCATGGCCTGACCCGTGCCGAACTGTCGGTGCTGATCTCCTACAGCAAGATCGACCTCAAGGAAGCGCTGCTCAACTCCCTGGTACCGGACGACGATTACCTGACCCGTGACATGGAGACCGCGTTCCCGCCGACGCTGGTGAGCAAGTTCTCCGAAGCCATGCGTCGCCACCGCCTGAAGCGCGAGATCGTCAGTACCCAGATCGCCAACGACCTGGTCAACCACATGGGCATCACCTTCGTTCAGCGGCTCAAGGAGTCTACGGGCATGAGCCCGGCGAACGTGGCGGGTGCTTATGTGATCGTGCGCGATATCTTCCATCTCCCGCACTGGTTCCGCCAGATCGAAGCCCTGGACCACCAGGTTTCCGCTGATGTGCAACTGGAGCTGATGGACGAGCTGATGCGCCTGGGGCGTCGCGCCACGCGCTGGTTCCTGCGCAGCCGCCGCAACGAGCAGAACGCTGCCCGTGACGTCGCGCACTTCGGTCCGCACCTGGCGGCGTTGGGCCTCAAGCTCGACGAATTGCTGGAAGGCCCGACCCGCGAAGGCTGGCAGACCCGCTACCAGGCCTACGTCGCCGCCGGCGTGCCAGAGTTGCTGGCGCGCATGGTTGCCGGCACCACGCACCTGTACACCTTGCTGCCGATCATCGAGGCGTCCGACGTGACCGGGCAGAACGCCGCCGATGTGGCCAAGGCCTACTTCGCCGTGGGCAGCGCCCTGGACATTACCTGGTACCTGCAACAGATCAGCGCCTTGCCGGTGGAAAACAACTGGCAGGCACTGGCCCGCGAAGCGTTCCGCGATGACGTCGACTGGCAGCAACGGGCGATCACCATCTCGGTCCTGCAAGAGGGGGATGGCGCCCAGGACGTGGAAACCCGCCTGGCGCTGTGGCTCGAGCAGCATCACGACATGGTCGAGCGCTGGCGTGCCATGCTGGTGGACATCCGTGCCGCCAGCGCCACTGACTACGCCATGTACGCGGTCGCCAACCGCGAACTGCTGGACGTTGCGATGAGTGGTCAGGCGGTCTTGACGGCCAACTGATCCGGCGTTGAATGAAAAAGCCCCGCATTGAGAGATGCGGGGTTTTTTTATTGGTGCGGTTGCTCCTTAGGTAAAAATACTCTGTGGGAGCAAAGCTTGCTCGCGATAGCGTTGGATCAACAGTATTGATGTAACTGACCGACTGCTATCGCGAGCAAGCTTTGCTCCCACAGAGGCGCAGCGGTGTGGCTGGTTAGTTTTTCAGCGGAATCAACACCGCCTCATCCTCACCCATCACCATGAATACCAGCAATTTCGCCGGCTCGGTCGCGCTGGCATTCTTCGAAACCAGGTGCTCGGACCCCGCCGCTTCGTACCAGAACTCCCCGGCCTTGTAGGTCGTCGCCGACTCGCCCTTGACCTGGGAGGTGATAGCGCCTTCGAGCACATAGGCCATGGCCGTGCCTTCATGTTTGTGGGCGATGGACGCCTGGCCGGGGGCATAGTCGACGGTCAGCATCATGGCTTTTTTACCGGGAACGTTTTTCAGCATCTGCTCCTGCAACACCTGGACCTTCTCCGAAGGCGCCGCTTCGTGGGCGTAGGTCTGGGTCATGGGCAGCAGGCTGAGGATGGCGATCAGACAAAGTGTTTTCATGAAGGTACGACCTGTGTGGTTTCGAGTGATTTCGCGCTGTCGCGGCGATGGATTCACCCTAAGCCCAGAGGTGGGGCGAGCAAACGTCCAATCTTTCGGAAGGTGGGTAGACCAATTGGCTGGGCTACAAATGGATGTGAGCAGGCGAGCTTTTTGTGGCGAGGGGATTTATCCCCGCTCGAGTGCGCAGCACTCGCCAGATCCGTCGCTGATAGGAAGATTTTGGGGCTGCTGCGCAGCCCAGCGGGGATAAATCCCCTCGCCACAACTTGGCTAAGCAGGAATGAAGTTGTGAGTCTCAGACAACCGGAAAACTATTGAAATCCACGCTTCGGGCCAGGCGATTGTCGATCAGGCTGATGAAGCCTTGCACTTCCGGGCAGTTGAAATGGGCCTGCATGGCCGCTTCCGATTGCCAGCGGGCGCTGACGTTCCAGCGGTCGCCATCGTCCGGGCAACGGTCGACCATGTACGCATCGCACCCCGGCTGTGCACGCAGGGTTTCGACGATTTGCTGCAACTGCCGGCCCAGTTCTTCCGAGCGACCGGCGGCGGCTTGCACCTGTACGGTATTGATCACTTGGCGAGACATTGTTCAGGCTCCTGAATCAAGTCGGAGGGGTTTGCTCAACATCAATCACACCCGTGCAGGATAGGCCCGGTGGCGCACGGCTCAAACAGCCAATGGGCGGATAAATGCCCAGTCCAATCCTCAGGCCACCTGCTGCAGAATGTCGCGCAAGCGGTCCAGGGCGATATCGATGTCCAGGGTTTCGATAGCGCCGAAGCCGAAGAACAGGCCCGGTCGCACGGGCGCTTCATTGAAAAAACCAGCGAGGCTGTAGAGCCCGACTTCGGCTTTTTTCGCCAGCTCGATCACCAGCGCCAGGTCCACCGGGACCTTGCACAACACCGCCATGTGAAAGCCCGCCGTGGTGGGCACGGCGTCGAACCAGGGCGACAAGTCCCCGGCCATGCGTGCCAGGATTCGCTCGCGGCGGCCAGCGTACAGGGTGTGGCAGCGGCGAATGTGCTTGAGCAGGCACCCCTCGGCGATGAACTTCGCCAGTGCCCACTGGGGCAGGGTGGAGGTGTGCTGGTCGGTGAGGCGCTTGGCCAGGATCACCGCTTCAAGGATCGCTGGCGGCAGGATCGCATAGCCGAGCCGCAGTTCCGGCAACAAGGTCTTGGAGAAAGTGCCGACGTACGCGACGATCCCGCGTTCATCCATGCTCTGCAACGAATCGGCGGGTCGGCCTTCGTAGCGAAACTCGCTGTCGTAGTCGTCTTCGATGATGATCGCCCCCAGCTCATAGGCCCGCGCCAGCAAAGCCTCGCGGCGGGCCTGGCTCATGGGCATGCCCAAGGGAAACTGGTGCGAGGGTGTTACATAAATCAGCCGCGTGCCATCGGGGATCAGGTCCACGCGCAGGCCTTGCTCGTCCACCGGCACCCCGACCACCGTGGCGCCCTGGGAGCCGAACAGCAACCGTGCCGGCGGATAGCCCGGATCTTCCATGGCTACCAGGCTGCCGGGACGGGTCAACACCCGCGAGATCAGGTCCAGGGCCTGTTGCGCGCCGTTGCACACCACCACGTCGTCGTCCTGGCAATTGACCCCGCGAGAAAATGCGATGTGCCGGGCAATGGCATTGCGCAGCGACGGCAGGCCTTCGGGCTGGCTATAGAAGCCTTTGGCACTGGCAATCTGGCGCAGCGCGTGGGCGGTGCAGCGCCGCCAGTCGTCCAGCGGAAACTGACCCTTGCCGGTGGCGCCACCGATGAAATCGTAGCGCAATGCACCTTCGAGGGTGGGATGGCGCATCAGGTCCGGCATGGTGCGCCAGGCTTCGACAACGTCGGCACCGGCCAGCTCGCGGTGGCTCTGTTTGCGCACGATCCTGGCCGGTCGCGCATTGACGTAAGTGCCTTTGCCGATGATGCCGGTGAGGAAGTTTTCGTAGGTCAGTTGGGCGTAGGTGTCGGAGACGGTCTTGCGCGAGACACCCAGTTGCTCGGCGAGCAAGCGGCTGGGTGGCAGTTGTGTGCCGGCCGCCAGGCGACCGCTCTCGATGGCGCTGCGCAATTGTTGATACAACTGGCCCGAGAGGTCCTTGCGGCCGTTGATGACAACATGAAGTTCCATACCCGCAAGCTCCTGGGCGATTGTTGGCGGCCAGCGTCAAAGGCGCAAGGTTACCCGCATTGTGCGACTGCGTAGAAGTTGCGTGGAGAAAATCCCGCCCATTGGACTTGTCCCCGGGTTTTTCGGCGAATTGGACCTGTCATTGATCGGTCCCGGGGCCTACCGTGAAGGTCTCGAATGCCACGGAGCCCGCCATGAGCCCGCGTCTGGATTACTACACTGCGTCCCCTGGGGCGATGAGAGCCATGATCGGCCTGGAAGCCCTGACCAGTCGCCTGAGTATCGAACCGGGGCTGTTGCACCTGATCAAGATCCGCGCTTCGCAACTCAATGGCTGCGCCTTCTGCACCGACATGCACTCGGTGGAGGCGCGCCGCCAGGGCGAGACCGAGCGGCGGCTCTACGCGGTGGCGGTATGGCGTGACAGTGGCTTTTTCACGGCCCGCGAACGCGCTGCCCTGGCCTGGACCGAGGCGGTGACGCTGTTGGCTGAAAGCCAGGTGCCCGATGACGTCTATGCCCAGGCCCGGGCCTGTTTCAGCGAGGAGGAACTGGTGGACCTGACCCTGGCGATCAGCACCATCAACAGCTGGAATCGACTGGCGGTGAGTTTTCGCCAGAGTCCGGGTGGTTGATCCGCGAGAGCCAACTGTGGGAGCAAGGCTTGCCCGCGATGAACGATGATGAGGTGAATCTGGCGGACCGTGTCGCCTGGATCGCGAGCAAGCTTTGCTCCCACAGAGCAGGTCTGTCGTTTGCCTCTATTTATTTCCATTGGGCAACGGCGAGTTGTTAGCCGGAACCGGCGGCCGCTGGGGTTTGACCGAGGTACCAAAGGTATTGCCCATGCGCACCCCCGTGGCCGCCGGGGTGGCCAGGCCGATGCTGTTCGGCGCGCGTTCATTGACCGGCACGTTCATGGCCTCCTGGGCCTGTTGCGCCGCCTTCGCGGCCTGGGGGTCGTTGCCCATCTGTCGGCTCAGGCAGTTGTAGTCGGGGGTCTTGTAGCCACCGACGGTCACTTCGATACACGCCGGGGCCTCTTCACCCTGGGCCCAGGGCAGGGCCATGAGCAGGCCGAGGCCTGCCGTCATCGTCATCCACTGCTTCATCACCGACCTCCTGGCCCGCCGCAGCGGACGGTTCGTTGTCTGGGCATCAGTCTAGTGTGGCCTTGAGGATTTGTATCAGTTGTCATACGACATTCATAAACACCCCTCAGGATGACGGTTTTCAACGGATACGTCAGTCGTGCAGCAGGGCAGAGCCGGGGGCGGACGCGGGCGTGGATTGACCAGGGCGCCCTTGCGTTGGCTGATGGTGTTGTTGTGTCTGTTGGCCGCGCCGATCCAGGCAGTCGGCCTGGTGGACCTGGACATCGCGCCCCAGGAACTGACCACGGCGCTGGAGCAGTTCAGCCGTGCGACGGGCATGGCGGTGCTGGTGGACCACCAGTTGTCGAGCCAGCGTCATACGCTGGGCGTCCAGGGGCAGTTCACACCCTCGGAAGGGTTGCGGGTGTTGCTCAGCGGCACTGGGCTGGCGGCGCACTATGCCCGGGCGGATGCGTTCACGTTGCAGCCGGTGCGGGTCCGTGAGGTGCCGCTGCCTCCCGGTGTTACTCCGGGCTTGAGTGACAGCAACTACGCGGCAGCCATCCAGGCGGTCATCCAGCGCAACTTGTGTCGTTCACCGTTGACCCGCCCGGGCAGTTTTCGGGCGGTGCTGCAAGTGTGGATCGGCCGGGACGGTGTGGTCCAGCACAGCCGCCTGGTCAGTTCCACGGGCGATCTGATGCGGGACAAGGCCCTGGTCAACAGTTTGCAAAACCTCAGGATCGACCGCCCGGCGCCCAGTTCGTTGCGCCAGCCGGTGACCCTGCTTTTGTTACCCGACTCATCAGGAAGAAGCATGGAATGCATAGCAGGGGAAGGGGTGTCCGGGCGATGAAAGACTCCGGTCGCAGCCCGTTGGTGAAGTTGTTCCTCACCTCTTATGAGGATTTCAAGGTGCGCCTGCGCAGGCGTCTGGGCTCCGAAGAGCTGGCCAACGATGTGCTGCATGAAACCTATCTGCGGGTCGATCGCATGGTCGATACGCAGGAGATCGCCCAGCCCAACGCCTATTTGTATCGCATGGCCCTGAACATCGCCGCCGACCGTCGACAGGCCGATGCGCGCCTGCTCACGGGCGATGAAATCGAGGAGCTGCTGCAGGTCTCTGATGAAGCGCTGGACCCGGCCCGGGTGGTGGGTGGGCAGAAGGAGTTGCAGACCCTGCTCAAGGCCTTGTACGAACTGCCGGCGCGCCGTCGCAGGATCTTTATCGCCGCACGCCTGGAAGAGGCGCCGCACCTGGAAATCTCTCAGCGCTTCGGCATTTCCACCCGCATGGTGGAGAAGGAAATCAAGGCCGCACTGGGGCACTGCGCCCTGCGCCTGGAAAGAAAAGTCATTCAGCGGTTCGGTCCCGGCGCGGGAAAACCGTCTTGAGAGTAGAGACCCGACCCTTTCGTGAGTGTGTGTGCGCTTGAACATCTTCAGCATCGCTTCCCCTGACGCCACGCCCCAGGCCCGATTGGCCAGCGAGGCCCGAGACTGGCTGATCCTGCTGACCTCGGGACGCGCCACAGTGGCCGATGCCCGGGCCTTGCGCCTGTGGTGCGGGCAAAGTCCCGAACACGCGCAGGCTTTCGAACAGGCCAAGGCGCTGTGGCATGGGCTGCAACCCGCCGCAGCGGCATTGCAGGCACCCCGGCATTTCGGGCGGCGGGCGTTGCTGGGCGGCGCAATCGCGGCGTCGGCCGGTTTCCTGTTGATCCGCGCCACGGTGCCCGGCGGTGTTTCCGGGCTGGGGGCCGATTACATCACTGAGGTGGGTGAGCAGCGCCGGGTAGAGTTGGCCGAGGGCGTCAGCCTGGAACTCAACACCCAGACCCGCCTCAGCCGTCGCCCGCTGGCCGATGGCGGACAAGGGTTGCAATTGTTCAGTGGTGAGATTGAAGTGCAGGGACGCAGTGCGCAGGTGGTCAGCGTCCAGGCCGGCACCGGTTGGATCAGCGCCGCCCGGGCACGCTTCAACATTCGCTACACCGACCAGAGTGTTTGCGCCACCTGCCTGGAGGGCGTGGTGCAGGTTGAAGTGCAAGGCCAGCGGTTTCGCCTGGAGCCGGGCATGCAACTGACTTACGACCCTGGCCGGGTGGGCGCTCCCAAGCGTGCCGATGTGTCGGCGGCCGTCGCCTGGCGCGAACAGGTGCTGGTGTTCAACGACGCGACCCTGGCCAGCGTCATCGATGAAATCAATCGCTATCGGCCCGGTATGTTGTTGCTGCTCAATCGCGAACTGGGCCAGCGCAAGGTCCAGGCGCGGTTTCGCCTCGACCAGCTGGCGGGCGTGGCGCTGTTGATCCGCGATGCCTACGGCGCCAAATGCACGGAATTGCCAGGTGGGGTGGTGGTGCTGAGCTGAGGCCGGCGGCGCCTGGGCGGACCTCATCGCGAGCAGGCTCGCTCCCACATGGGCTTGTGGTGAATGGAAGTTTTCGGTTCAACCGTGTTCAGTGTGGGAGCGGGCTTGCTCGCGAAGAGGCCGGCAGATTCAACATCACTGTCTCAGACAGACCGCCTTCGCGAGCAAGCCCGCTCCCACACTGGTTATGCATTGACCGTGACAGAAGGGTTCGGCTTACTCCAGCGGCCCTAGCACCTGTCGATACTTCTCGACGCCTTGAGGTGTCTGGCGGGTCAGGCTGACCTCGATGCCCGTCGGGTTTTCCTGGCGGTTGCCGCTGAGCTTGCGCCAACCTTTTTCCGTGTCCCAGAACCGCAGCCCGGCGTCGCTGACGTCACTGAGCACGGCCACGCCCGGGCCGGGCGCTGGCAATGGGTAGCGATCGCGAGCCTGGCCCTGGGCGCGGTAAAGCGTGTCGCCTTTGAGCCACCAGCGCACTCGCTGCAACTCGCCTTCCCGGGCCGCCGCCACGCGGATCACATCCAGGCGAAACCCCCGGCCTTCAGTGCTGCGCACGGTGAGGGCGGGCGGGGCGGTCGAGGGCTGGTCGTCGACGTCGGGTTTTACCGGTTCACTCAGTTCGATGCTGGCGCGCAAGGCGACGTCGCGTTCCAGTTGGTTCAACACCCGCAGTAAGGCTTCAGTCTGTTCGGTACTGGCCTGCAAGTGGCTGTCGGCACGGGTCACGCTGTCCAGCCCGCGCCAGGCGATCAGGCTGACCACCGCCATCAGCAGGATCGCCACCATCACTTCCAGCAAGGTGAAACCCGTCTGCCGCGTGCTCATTGGAGTTGCACCCGCCCGGCGGCACTGCGTTGCACAGTGAGACTGTTCTGGCCGTCCGACAGACGGATCTGCAAGGGTTCGCCGATCCATTCGGCATTCAACACCACCCGTTGCCTGGGCTCCACGCGAACCTCCATCGATGGGCTCTGCCAGCGCCGTGGATGCAGTTGCGGGTCGTCCTTGAAGCGATCCACCCCGGCACCTTGATCGGCGCGGCGACTGAAGCCAAAGCCCTTGGCGTCCCAGCGCCAGGTAATCGGCCGCCCGTCGGTGCGCGCTTCGGTCTGGGCCAGTTGCAACAGCTGCACCAGCCGTTCGCCATCCTGACGCAGCAACTTCAACGGATCCGGCTTGATACTCAGGCTCACAGCGGCGCTGGCGATGCCGATGATCACCAGCACCACCATCAGTTCGATCAGGGTGAAACCGCGTTGCTTGCCGAGGTTCATGGGCGCTCCTTTGCGTGAGAGTCATCCTGCACGGTGAAGATGATAGGGATGTGAAATAAAACGGAGAGAATTGGCGCGTACGCTGCAGGCTGGAATCAAAAAGGAGATTCAGGCCATGGCGTTCATCGAGCGTGTGTCCCCGGCGCAAATCGTTCAGGCGGTGGGCCTGTTGGCGGCGTTGGCCGGGGTGGCGACCTGGTCTTCGCTGCTGCTGACATCGGCCGAGTCGCGCACGCCGGATGTAGCCCCGCAACGCCTGGCCGAGCGTTCCGATAACCCGGCGCTGCAATGGTTCTCCAACCAGCCGGCACCGGTGGATATCAAGGTCAGCGGCGTGATGGCCGGCACTCGCGCACCCGTGGCGATCCTCAGCCTCAACGACGGACCGCCGCGCAGTTTCCTGGTCGGTGAACGCGTGGCCCAAGGGGTACGGTTGGTGGCGATCGAGGCGCAGGCGGTGGTGATCGAGCGGGGTAACGAGCAGACCCGCTTGGCCCTCGCCCGATTGCCGGATTCAGTGAGCTTGCCTTCCCTGTGGGAGCAAGGCTTGCCCGCGATGAAGACGACGGAGTCTGCGAGGAAATGAGGCGCCTGTATCGCGGGCAAGCCTTGCTCCCACACAAGCCTTGCTCCCACAGATAAACCTCTCGCCACAAAGGATGTGTTAGCCCACACCGCTCAAGGTTTCTCTCGGCTGACCAACGTCTCCAATCGCGCCAACGGTGGCGCTTCGCGACTGCGGTCCGACACGGTCAGCTCAACCCGCAACATCCGGCCATTTTCCGCCGGGCGCAGGTTCTGTTCGCAACGCAGCAACAGTCGCCCCTGGTCACACTCGAACACTTTCGAGCCCTGGGCAAACCGTCCTTCCAAGCGCAACTGTGCCAGTTGGCTGCGGGCGGCCAACAAGGCGATGGATTTGTCGCGCAGCAGGCCGTTGCTCTGGGTCATCACCGCGGCCACGCGCACAGCGGCCGACATGGCCACGGCGATGATCGCCAGGGCCACCAGCACTTCGATCAGGGTGAAGCCGGATTGTGGCGCAGGGCGTGGCATGGCGCGGGCTCGATGGGCGAAGGCAGCCCTCAAGGCTAGTCCACGTTCATGACCGATTGACGACGCAAGCTCCTGAGCAATTTCAATATCACTGACATATTTTCTTGCAACACTGCGCCTCGAATCGAATCCAGCGAAGGACCGTCGAGATGCAGATCGCCCGTTACAACGCCCGTTCCCAAGGCCCTCGCGGGCAACTGGGGTTCACCCTGATCGAAATCATGGTCGTGGTGGTGATTCTCGGCATTCTGGCGGCGATGGTGGTGCCCAAGGTCCTCGATCGCCCCGACCAGGCCCGGGCAACGGCGGCGAAACAGGACATTGGCGGCCTGATGCAAGCCTTGAAGCTGTATCGCCTGGACCACGGCAGTTACCCGAGCATGAACCAGGGCCTCAAGGTGCTGGTGGAAAAGCCGGCCGATGCGAAAAACAGCACCTGGCGCTCTTATCTGGAGCGCTTGCCCAACGACCCATGGGGCCGTCCTTATAACTACCTCAACCCCGGCGCCAACGGCGAAGTCGACATCTTTTCCCTGGGGGCCGACGGCCAGCCTGACGGCGACGGCGTGAATGCCGACATTGGCTCCTGGCAGTTGTAAGGGCCGTGATGCGAACGGATTCGCCCCTCGCGGCGAAGCAGCGCGGCATGGCGGTCATCAGTGCCTTGCTGATTGCCGCTGTGGTAGCGGTCATCGCCGGTGGCATGCTGAGCCGCCAGACCCTGTTCACCCGCAGCCTGGAGGCCGAGCAGTTGCGCGTCCAGGGCTCGGCGCGGTTGCAGGGCGGCCTGCAACTGAGTCGCCAGTTGCTCTGGGACGCCCGCCAGCGCGATCCGCTGACGCGCTTCGGTCAACCCTGGGCGAAACCCATCGTGATGCCGGGCTCAGGCCTGATCGATACGCCGTTCGAAGGCCAGCTGGAAGATGAGCAAGGCAAGTTCAACCTGCGCAACCTCGTCGCCAATGAGCAGGTGGATGAAGAACAAGTGCGCGCCTTCGAACGCTTGTGCGAGCAGCTTGGTGTTGCCGCGATGGTCCGCAAGCGCATCGTTGAGAGGGTCGTCGAGGCTTATCCGCGCCTGTTGAATCCGCAGCGGGTGGAACAAGCGCCAAAGGGCAATACCTTCGACAGCGGCCGGGACACCTCGCCCCAGGCCGCCAACAGGCCGCTGGCGCCGACGCGCCCGATGCTGCGCACCTTGCAAGACCTGCGCAGCGTCAAGGGCGTCACGGCGCGGTTGCTGGAAACACTGGCGCCTTACGTGACGATCCTGCCGACCAACACTTGGCTCAATGGCAACACCGCCAGTGCTCCGGTGCTGGCCGCCTACGTGCCGGGGTTGTCGCTGCAACGGGCCGAGGCGCTGGTCCGGGAGCGCGACGGCGGTCACTGGTTTATCAATCGCGGCGATTTCGTCAATCGCCTGCGCATGCCGGAACTGGACACTGCCAGCGTCAAGGTCGGCATCACCAGCGACTGGTTCCGCCTGCGCGGCCAGGCGCGCAGCGGTCAGCGGCGGGTTGAACTGGAAGCTTTGCTGCAACGTACCGAGGACCGCTTGCCCCAGGTGATTTGGTCAAGGGTGGGCGTATGACGCGCTTGCGCATCGCCCTGGCGCCGCTGGGCAGCCTGGATCTCGACAGCGAGGTGGCATTTGCCTGGCTGGATCGCCAGGGTCAGGTCCGTGAACAGGGCCGCAGCAGCCTGCGAGCATTGGGCCAAGGCGCCAAGAGTATTTCGGTGGAATGCTTCCTTCATCCCCGCGACAGTTTGCTGACCCGCCTGGAGTTGCCACTGTTGCCAGCGGCCAAGATCACCGCAGCGGTGACGTGCGCGGCCCAGGCCCTGATGCTCGGTGCCAGCGAGCAGATGCAAGTGGCGCATAGTCCGCGTGGGACCGACGGGCAGGTACAGATCGCCTGGCTGGACCGTGAGTCGCTCGCCCACCTGGGCCGGCTTGTGCACCAGGCCGGCATGAAGCTGCGCGGCCTCTATCCGGCGGCCTACGCCTTGCCGGTGCTGTCGGGGCCGGTGGCCTGTATCGAGGACGGCCACCTGCTGGTGCGCCATGATCTTCAGTACGCTGTGGTGCAACCGTTGCAGGAAGAGGCGCTGGATGAATGGCTGCTGGAAATTGGGGCCGGGTTGCATTGGGTCGCAGAGGCGCCGCCGCAACCGTCGATCAGTACCTTGGCCGACACCCAGCGCTGGACTGGTCCGGCGCCGGGCTGGGGCTTGCATGCCGGTCTTTCACGCAATGCAGTCGAGCGCGGCGGTTGGGGCCGGGCGGCGGCGATCTGCGCGACAGCGCTGGCGGTCTGGGTGGTCGGGCTGAACCTCTACGCCGCCCGCGAAGCGGCCCAGGGCCAACGGCTCAAGGTGCAGATGAGCCAACGGGTGAAGCAGGCGTTTCCCGAGCTGCCGGTGATCCTCAACCCGTTGCAACAGGCGCGCCAGCAAATCGCTGCGCGCCAGAGCGGTGCGGCGAGCGACCCGGCCCAACGCTTCTCCAGCCTGGTGCAACAGGCGGGCAGCGCCATGCCTTTCATGAGCGGCAATGTCCAGGCACTGGTGTTCGAGAACGGTGAATTGCGCCTGAATGTCGTGGCCGAGGCGCAGAAAACCACCGCCGAAGAGGATTGGAAAATTCCCCTGGCCCAGGCCGGCATCGACGTCGTTGCCATCGACCAGGGCTGGACCCTGCGAGCGGCAACGGTCGGCCAGGGCAGTCAGGACGCCCCCGACGAGAATCCGGACGCCGATGATGAATAAGCACTCCCTGGCGCTGGCGTGGGGGCGCTGGCAAACCGTTCGCACGCGATTGCGCACGTTCTGGCAGGGACTTGCCGTGCGCGAACAAGCCGCCGTGGCCCTGGCTGCGTTGGTGTTGGGCGGTTGCCTGGTCTGGCTCGCCCTGATCCAGCCGCCGCTCAAGACCATCGCCTATTGGCAAGCCGAAACCCCGAAGCTGCGTTCACAGGCCGAAGCCCTCGAAGTGCTGTTGCGTGACGTCGCTGGGCCTGCACCAGGCCAGCCCCTCGAAGCCGCCTTGCGCCAGAGCCTGGACGCCAGTGGCTTGAGCCAGCACTACCAACTGCAAACGCTCGGCACCGAGCTCCCCAATGCCTGGCAGCTCACGTTCGACAAGGCCCCCGCCGAGGCTGTGATCAGCTGGCTGTTGGGCAACCCGCGGCAATTCTCCCTGGAAGTGATCGAGGCCCGCTTGCAGCGTACCCCGACCGATTCCGACCACCTCGCTAACCCCGACAACACCGCCGGCACACTGTCCGGAACCGTTCGCATGGATCAGGCGCAAGGCGCTAAGGAAGCTTCATGAAAGGGGTCAGATACCCACGTCATTGGCGCAAGGCTGCACCGTTGTTATTGCTGGCGCTGAGTGCGTGCAACAGCACGCCGCCCGCGTCGCAACCACCGTTGCTGGTGGACAGTGAACTGGGCATTCCGCTGGGCAGTACCCAACGCAGTGGCGATGCACTGCTGGATCGCCAGCGGGCCCAGGACCTGCGTGAACGCAAGCCAGCGGTGCGGCATCAGGTCGATCTCACCGCCCGTGCCCGAGAGCCACGCAGCAGTGCGCCGGTACGCACGCCCCTGGGTGACCAACCAGTGACGCTGAATTTCGTCGAGGCGGATATCCAGGCAGTGGTGCGGGCCTTGTCCCGCTCCACCGGCCAGCAGTTCCTGGTGGACCCGCGGGTCAAGGGCAACCTGACGCTGGTTTCCGAAGGCCAGGTCCCGGCTCACCAGGCCTACGACATGCTGTTGGCGGCGTTGCGCATGCAAGGCTTCAGCGTGGTGGATGTCGGCGGCGTCGCCCAAGTGGTGCCAGAGGCCGACGCCAAGCTGCTGGGCGGGCCGATCTACAGCGCCGACAAACCGGCCGGCAACGGCATGCTGACCCGTACCTTCCGCCTGCAATACGAAAACGCGGTGAACCTGATCCCGGTGCTGCGCCCGATCGTGTCGCCGAACAACCCGATCAATGCCTACCCGGGCAACAACACCATTGTCGTCACCGACTACGCCGAGAACCTGTCACGGGTGGCGCAGCTCATCGAAGGCATCGACACCCCGAGTGCCATCGACACCGACGTGGTACCGGTCCACAACGGCATCGCCGTCGACATCGCGCAAATGGTCTCTGACCTGCTGGAGACCCAAGGCGGTGACCAGACCCAGAAGATCAACGTGATCGGCGACCCGCGCTCCAATTCCATCATCATTCGCGCGGGGAGCCCCGAGCGTACGGAACTGGCGCGCAACCTGATCTACAAGCTCGATAACGCCCAGAACAACCCGAGCAACCTGCATGTGGTGTACCTGCGCAACGCCCAGGCCGGCAAACTGGCCCAGGCCCTGCGCGGCTTGCTCACCGGGGAAAGCGAAGGCGAGGGCAACGACAACTCGCGCTCGGTGCTCAGTGGCATGGGTGGCAACACCAATGGCCAGAGCGGGCAGGGCAGCAGTGGCGATGGCACCAGCAGCACCACCAGCGGCAGTGCGTCGGCCAGCGGCAACGGTTACGCCCAGGGCAGCAACGGTTCCACCACCACTTCGACGAATAACGAACAGGGCACCGCCTTCAGCGCTGGCGGCGTGACCATCCAGGCCGATGCCACCACCAACACCTTGCTGATCTCGGCGCCGGACCCGCTGTACCGCAACCTGCGGGAAGTCATCGACCTGCTGGACCAGCGCCGCGCCCAGGTGGTGATCGAGAGCCTGATCGTCGAGGTTGGCGAGGACGACGCCAGCGAATTCGGCGTGCAATGGCAGACCGGCAACCTCGGTGGCAGCGGGGTGATCGGCGGGGTCAACCTTGGTGGTACCGGGCTCAACCTCAACGGCAAGACCAGCATCGACGTGTTGCCCCAGGGCCTGAACCTTGGTGTGGTGAATGGCACGGTGGACATTCCCGGCATCGGCAAGATCCTCGACCTCAAGGTCCTGGCCCGGGCGCTGAAGAGCAAGGGCGGCACCAACGTGCTGTCGACGCCAAACCTGCTGACCCTGGACAACGAAGCGGCGAGCATTTTTGTCGGCCAGACCATTCCCTTCGTCAGCGGCAGCTACGTCACCGGTGGCGGTGGTACCAGCAACAACCCGTTCCAGACCGTGACCCGCGAGGAGGTGGGCTTGAAGCTCAATGTCCGGCCGCAGATTTCCGAGGGCGGTACGGTCAAGCTCGATATCTATCAGGAAGTCAGTAGCGTCGACAACCGCGCCTCGAGCACCACGGGGATTGTCACCAACAAGCGTGCCATCGACACCAGCATCCTGTTGGACGACGGGCAGATCATGGTCCTTGGCGGGTTGCTGCAGGATGGCTACAGCCAGAGCAACGACGCGGTGCCGTGGCTGTCGACCATCCCCGGTATCGGTGCGCTGTTTCGCAATGAGCGGCGACAGATCACCAAGACCAACCTGATGGTGTTCCTGCGGCCTTACATCATCCGCGACACGGCGGCGGGCCGTGGCATCACCCTCAACCGCTACGACTTCATGCGCCGCGCCCAGGGCCTGCTGCAACCGGATCGCAGCTGGGCGTTGCCGGACATGCAGGCGCCGCAACTGCCAGCCTCGGCCCGGGCGATCCCGGGGGCTGCGCCCGTGAGCCTGCAAACGCCCAGGGCGGTGATCAAGGCGGTGCCGGCAACGGAGCCGGTTGGACAATGAGTACCGTGGCGAGGGAGCTTGCTCCCGCTGGGCTGCGCAGCAGACCCGAAACCTGGCGCCTCGGTGCGTCAGGCAGATCGTATTCAACCTGTTTGGGGTCGCTGCGCAACCCAGCGGGAGCAAGCTCCCTCGCCACGGGGTGCATGTCAGTCATAGAGGAGGCGTCGGCATGAACACCCTCCCATACGCCTGGGCCAAGGCCCAACGCCTGGTGCTGCGTCAGTCCGCCGAAGGCGCGGTGCTAATGGTATGTCCCTCCACTCCGGGCTGGTCCATCAGTGAAGTGCGTCGCCAGTTTGGCGAGGTGCGGCTGGAGCGGGTGCGCGACGAGGAGCTCGACGGACTGCTCAACAGCGCCTACGCCGACACCGGCAGTGCCGCCGCCGTGGTGGGCGCGGCGGAAAACGAAGTCGATCTCGACCGGCTGATGCAGGACATCCCGGAAATCACCGACCTGCTGGACACCCAGGACGGCGCGCCAGTGATCCGCATGATCAACGCCTTGCTGACCCAGGCCGCACGGGACGAGGCCAGCGACATTCACATCGAACCCTACGAAAGCCATTCGGTGGTGCGCTATCGGGTCGACGGCACCCTGCGCGACGTGGTTTCGCCACGCAAGGCCCTGCACGGCGCGCTGGTGTCGCGGATCAAGATCATGGCCCAGCTCGACATCGCCGAAAAACGCCTGCCCCAGGACGGCCGCATCGCCTTGCGCGTGGCCGGACGTCCGATCGACATCCGGGTTTCGACGGTGCCCACCGGCCATGGCGAACGGGTGGTGATGCGCCTGCTGGACAAGCAGGCCGGGCGCCTGCAACTGGAAACCCTGGGCATGGACCCGGACGTGCTGGGCAAGCTCGACCACCTGATCCGCCAGCCCCACGGCATCGTGCTGGTCACCGGCCCCACCGGCAGTGGCAAGACCACCAGCCTCTACGCCGCTCTGGCCCGGCTGGACGCCAGCGTGCACAACATCCTCACCGTGGAAGACCCGGTGGAGTACGACCTGCCGGGTATCAGCCAGATCCAGGTCAACGCCAAGATCGACATGACTTTCGCCCTGGCCCTGCGCGCGATCCTGCGCCAGGACCCGGACATCATCATGATCGGTGAAATCCGCGACCTGGAGACCGCGCAAATCGCCGTGCAGGCCTCCCTCACCGGTCACTTGGTGCTGGCCACGCTGCACACTAACGATGCGGTGTCGGCCATCAACCGCCTGATCGACATGGGCGTCGAGCCGTTCCTGCTGGCCTCGTCGATGCTCGGCGTACTGGCCCAGCGCCTGGTCCGCAGGCTCTGCCCGCAGTGCAAGCAGCCCGATCCGGCCACGCCTGGCACGTGGCGTCCGGTGGGCTGCCCGAGCTGCAACCAGACCGGCTACAGCGGGCGCACCGGCATCCACGAACTGTTCTGCATCGACGACGACATCCGCACGCTGATCCACCAGGGGGCAGGGGAGCAGGCCCTGCGCGCCGCCGCCCGCCAGGCCGGTATGTTCAGCATGCGCGAGGACGGTGAGCGCTGGGTGCGCAGCGGCGCCACCGCCCCTGAAGAAATCCTGCGCGTGACACGGGACGCCTGATGAATCGCTACCGTTTCGAGGCCGCCGACGCCCAGGGCAAGATCGAATCCGGACACTTGGAAGCCGACAGCCAGGGAGCCGCTTTCAACCTGTTGCGCAGTCGCGGATTGACCGCGTTGCAGGTGCAGTTGGAGCGCAACACGACGCAGGCCAATGGCGGTGGACTATTCAGCGCCAAGCTATCGGACAACGACCTGGCCTGGGCCACCCGGCAACTGGCGAGCCTGCTGGGGGCGAGCCTGCCGTTGGAGGCGGCGTTGAGCGCCACGGTGGAGCAGGCCGAGCGCAAGCACATCGCCCAGACCCTCAGCGCAGTGCGCGCCGATGTGCGCAGCGGCATGCGTCTGGCCGAAGCCTTGGCTGCGCGGCCACGGGATTTTCCGGAAATCTACCGGGCGTTGATTGCCGCCGGAGAGGAGTCCGGCGACCTGGCCCAGGTCATGGAGCGATTGGCGGATTACATCGAGGAGCGCAACAACCTGCGGGGCAAGATCCTCACGGCGTTCATCTATCCGGGTGTAGTGGGGTTGGTGTCGATCGCCATTGTGATATTCCTCCTCAGCTACGTCGTGCCGCAGGTGGTCAGCGCGTTTTCCCAGGCTCGGCAGGACCTGCCCGGATTGACCGTGGCGATGCTGACCGCCAGTGACTTCATCCGTGCCTGGGGCTGGTTGTGTTTTGGCATTTTGGCCGGTGGGTTCTGGGGTTGGCGGATGTATTTGCGCAACCCGCAGGCACGCTTGAGCTGGCACGCAAGGGTGTTGCGCCTGCCGTTGATCGGGCGTTTCGTGCTGGGCCTCAACACCGCGCGCTTTGCCTCGACCCTGGCGATTCTTGGCGGCGCCGGGGTGCCGTTGCTGCGGGCCCTGGAGGCGGCGCGTCAGACGCTGTCCAACGACCGCCTGAGCCTGAGTGTCAGCGATGCCACGGCCAAGGTCCGCGAAGGGGTCAACCTGGCCGCAGCGTTGCGGGTGGAAAAAGTCTTCCCGCCGGTGCTGATCCACCTGATCGCCAGTGGCGAGAAAACCGGCTGCCTGCCACCGATGCTCGAACGCGCCGCGCAAACCCTGTCCCGCGACATCGAACGCCGGGCCATGGGCATGACCGCGCTGCTGGAGCCGTTGATGATTGTGGTCATGGGCGGCGTGGTGTTGGTGATCGTCATGGCGGTGCTGCTGCCGATCATCGAGATCAACCAGTTGGTTCAATAAGCCCACACACCTTTTGGGCGGGCCGGACCTTGTGGCGAGGGGATTTATCCCCGTTGGGTTGCGCAGCGACCCCAATCATATTGAACGCGATCAATCTGACACACCGAGGTGTCAGGATTTGGGTCTGCTGCGCAGCCCAGCGGGGATAAATCCCCTCGCCACAACAGCAGAAACCAGCCCGTTATTTTTTGCGGTGCGGGGACATCTCCCGAGCCTCGCCCGCGCCAAACTCGGGTTCCTCGTTCTGTCATGTTCGTTCGCCAGGCGACCACCCGCCGCGACCTTCACTGTCTCCTTATCCGGTTCGACCGCCAAACCAGTTCGAAACCCCAGTCCAGAGCCCTGGAACACCCGAGAAAAATGCCTTGAAAACAGCCCTCAGCTCCCGAGGTTTTTTCCTTTATCTGTCACCGGAAACTGCGAATTTCTAACCCATGGCCTCACCCCATCGCCATCGGCACAGGACCGAGCGCCATGACGGCAAGCACGCGTTACCCAACCTACGTACGAACACGATGAAAGGAGATTCTTCATGTTTAAGCGCAACGTTCTCGCGGTATCCCTGACCCTCGCCGGCCTCTGCGCCGCTCAGGCCGCCATGGCTGATGTCAATGGCGGTGGTGCTACCTTGCCTCAGCCGCTGTACCAGACTGCTGGTGTACTCACCACCGGTTTTGCCCCTTACATCGGTGTGGGCAGCGGTAACGGCAAACTGGCTTTCCTGAACAACGACTACACCAAGTTGGTGCCTGGCGACACCAGCGGCAAGAAAGTGCACTGGGCAGGCAGCGATTCGAAGCTCAGCCAGGCTGAATTGGATGGCTACGTTGCCAATCATGGTACCGCCTGGGGTCCGTTGATCCAGGTGCCTTCGGTCGCCACTTCGGTTGCCGTTCCTTTCAACAAGACCGGCACTGCTAACGTCAACTTGAGCGTTGATCAGTTGTGTGGCGTGTTCTCCGGCCGTCTGAACGACTGGAGCCAGATCACCGGTTCGGGCCGTACTGGCGCAATTACCGTGGTTTATCGTGCTGAGAGCAGCGGTACCACTGAGCTATTCACTCGTTTCCTGAACGCCAAGTGCGCTGAACCTAACAACGCTAAGTTCGCAATCACCACCAACTTCGCGTCCAGTTTCAGCGGCGGCCTGCCAGCCGGTGCCGTTTCCGCCACTGGCAGCCAGGCTGTGATGACTGCTGTGAACGCTGCTCAGGGTCGTATCACCTACATGAGCCCGGACTACGCCGCCACCACCTTGGCCGGCTTGGACGACGCCACTAAGGTCGCCCGTGTTGCCGGTGTTTCCCCAGCCCCAGCTAACGTTTCGACTGCCATCGCTGCTGTTCCAGTACCAGCCGCCGCCAACCGCGCCAACCCGAACGCCTGGGTGCCGGTGTTCGCTGCAACCACCAACCCTAACGATCCGAGCGTCGTGGCTTACCCAACCACCGGCTATCCGATCCTGGGCTTCACCAACGTGATCTTCAGCCAGTGCTATGCCAACGCTGCCCAATCCACGCAGGTGCGTGACTTCTTCACCCGTCACTACAACGCCACTGCGGCCAGCAGCAACGATGCGGCTATCACCGCTAACCGCTTTGTACCACTGCCAGGTGCTTGGAAATCCGCCATCCGTGGCAGCTTCCTGACCACTTCCAGCGCGCAAAGCATCGGTAACACAAACGTCTGCAACGGTATCGGTCGTCCGCTGTAACACACCACGCCTGAGCGACACGCAATACCAATCAGCAACGGCGCAAGCCGTTGCTGATTTCCTCGTAGTTAATGGTGCTCGTTTCGCCCCTTTCAGCTGCGCTACAGCCCGAACGACTCGGATAGGGCGCAGCATTTCAAGACAGGAGTCTTGTCATGTCCAAGCATTTTTTCCGAACGGTTGCAGTGTTGTGCAGCGGCCTATGCGCGCCGTTGGCAATGGCGGATATCAATGGCGGTGGAACGACCTTGCCTCAGCCGCTTTACCAGACAGCCGGAGTGTTGACCGCTGGTTTCGCTCCCTACATCGGTGTGGGCAGCGGTGCGGGCAAGATCGCTTTTCTGAATAACGATTACAGCAAGTTCGTGGGTGGCATTACCACCAAGAACGTGCATTGGGTCGCCAGTGACTCAAAGCTCAGACCCGTCGAGTTGGACACTTATGCCTTCGCTCATGGCGCGGCCTGGGGTCCATTGATCCAGGTGCCTTCGGCTGCCACTTCAATCGCCATTCCGTTCAACAAGGCTGGCGCGGCAGGCATCGACTTGAGTGTCAACCAGTTGTGCGGTGTATTCTCCGGTCGTCTGATCGATTGGAGCCAGATCACCGGCTCTGGCCGTAAAGGTCCAATCACTGTGGTTTACCGTGCCGAGAGCAGCGGAACCACGGAGCTATTCACCCGCTTCCTGAACGCCAAGTGCGCGGAAACAGGCACCTTCTCCGTCACCACCAACTTTGCCTCCAGTTACAGCGGTGGGCCGCCGGCCGGTGCTCTATCGGCCGTTCATAGTGAAGGAGCCATGTATGCAGTGAGCGCGACTCAAGGTGCTATCACTTACATGAGCCCGGCGTATGCGGCATCGACCTTGGCTGGCCTGGATGACGCCACAAAAGTGGCCCGGGTTGCCGGTGTTTCTCCTGCGCCAGCGAATATTTCGGCAGCTATAGCCGCAATCGCTGTTCCTGCCACCGCTAATCGCTCGAATCCAAACGCCTGGGTGCCGGTATTCTCCGCGACTACCAGCCCAAATGACCCAAGCGTGGTGCCTTTCCCAATCACCGGCTACCCCATTCTTGGCTTCACCAACGTGATCTTTAGCCAGTGCTATGCCGACGTCGCCCAGAGCACACAGGTGCGTAACTTCTTTACCCGTCACTACAACGCTTTCCTTACCATCAATAACGACGCGGCTATCACCGCCAACCGTCTGGTGCCGTTACCAGCCGCCTGGAAAACCGCAATCCGCACCACTTTCCTGACAGCTGCCAACCCCTTAAGCATCGGTAACCCTAACGTATGCAATGGCATAGGTCGTCCGCTGTAAAACCATGCTGGGAGCAACTCAAAACATCGATCAGCAACGGCGCAAGTCGTTGCGGTCTTTGCCTGACATCCGTACCGACACAGCCACATGAAATTTTCATGACAAGCGTTCGGTCCCGCCCCTCTGTAACCGCCTATCCCCTATAACCAACGCTGGCAGCTTGATGGCACTGCGTTGCGCCCCTTAGAGCGAACCCGAAAGGATGAGTAGGATGCTGCGCTGCAAACCCCAGACGAACCTGAATGCTCCACGTCGCGATGACCAGTTGTCGATGTTGCGGCTCAAACCGCTGGCCCAGGCCATTGCCCTGCTGATGGTGGCCGGCAATGCCCACGCGGCCACGGCGTTCAGTTCGGCCTGGTTTGCCGCCAAGGGGGCGTCCCAGGCCGGTGGCGCGGGGCGGCCCACGACGGCGCAGCCAGGCATGCCGCCGCCCCTGGCGCAGCAGCAACGGGCCAATGCGCAGTTGCAGCGGTCGTTGACCAATCTCAACAACACCGTGGCCGCCATCGCGGCCCAGCAGGCGGCCCAGGCTGCGGGGCGGCAAGCGGCGTTCGGGCAGGTGCAGACCGTGCCCGACGGCTTGGGCGAGGGTGGGCTCAAGGTCGACAACAGCCTGACCCAGGGCTGGCTCAACGCCAAGGGGCCTAAGCAGACCCAGGTCGGCGGCAAGACCACGGTGACCATCGAGCAGACCGCCGACAAGGCGATTCTCAACTGGGAAACCTTCAACGTCGGGCGCAATACCACGGTGGATTTCCAGCAGCAATCGGACTGGGCCGTGCTCAACCGGGTCAACGACCCCCAGGCCCGGCCAAGCCAGATCCAGGGCCAGATCAAAGGCAACGGTACGGTGATGCTGGTCAACCGCAACGGCATCATTTTCAGCGGCAGCAGCCAGGTCAACGTGCGCAACCTGGCGGCGGTGGCGGCCAATGTCAGCGATGAGCAATTCAGCAAGCGTGGCTTGTACGTCGATGCCACCGGCAGCCAACCGACCTTCACCGACGCCGCCGGCAAGGTCGAAGTGCAGCAGGGCGCACTGATCGAAACCCATCGTGCCGCCACCTCCACGGCCGGGGGCGGCTATGCCTTGCTGCTGGGTAGCGAAGTGGAGAACGCCGGCTCCATCATCACCGCCAAGGGCCAGACCACCCTGGCGGCGGGTGACAGTTTTTATATCCGGCGCGGCCAGGGCACCAGCGGCAACCTGCGTTCTACTACCCGTGGCAACGAGGTCGCGACATCTCTCAAGCCCGGCAGCAGCGCCGGCACGGTGATCAACAACGGGCTGATCCAGGCCAGCACCGGCGACATCACCCTCACCGGGCACCGGGTCGAGCAGAACGGCGTGGTTGTCGCCACCAGCTCAGTAGACACCCGTGGCACCGTGCATCTACTCAATGCCTTCAACGACAGCACCGGCAGCGTGACCCTGGGGCGGGGCAGCGCCACGGCGGTGCTGCTCGATACCACGGGCGGCAGCGCCCTGGACAGCCAGCGCAATGCCGGACCGGCCGGCCTGGATGGCACACCGAACAACCTGATCACCGGCCAGTTCAACAACCTCAGCAGCGTGGTCGACCGCAGCGACCAGTCCCGGGTCGAGATCGTCAGTGGCGGCAGTGTCGACTTCCAGAACGGCTCCATCACCCTGGCCACTGGCGGACAGGTCGCGGTCAGCGCCGCCGGTCGCAGCCTGGTGCGCGATGGCGCGGTGATCGATGTGTCCGGCGCCATCGGCGTCAAGGTGGCGATGGAGTCCAACTCCATCAAGGTCAACGTCCAGGGCAACGAGCAGCGCGACGCACCGGTGAACCGCGACGGCGGCAAATTGACCAACAACGATGTCTGGGTGGACGTGCGTGACTTGATCTACGTGCCGGCGGGCACCAACGGCTACGCCACTGACCGTTGGTACACGGCGGGTGGGTTGCTGGAGGTCGGCGGTTACCTGGGCACTCGGGGCCACAGTGTCGGCGAATGGGCGGCACAAGGCGGTACGCTGACCTTCACCGGCAACGACGTGGTGACCCAGCAGGCAGCGCAACTGAACCTGTCCGGTGGCACCTTGGATGTGCAGAGCGGCTACTTGCGCCAGTCCTGGCTCAAGGGCGCCGATGGGCGTTTGTATGAGTTGTCGAAGGCGCCGGGGGACATCCTCTACACCGGCATCTACAAAGGCTACGAAGACCACAGCCAACGCTGGGGCCAGACCGATTACTACTACAATCCACTGATCGCCCCACGCGAGCGCTTCGAAGCCGGCTACACCGTCGGCCGCGATGCCGGCAAACTGGTGGTATCGACCCGCAACGCGGTGCTGGAAGGCCAGATTGTCGGCGAGGTCTATCAGGGCGAACGCCAGACCCAGGCGCCGAATCTCAACCTCGACGGCTACCAGCAATCACAAAACGCCGTGGCCCGCCGGGCGCAGTTGTGGGTGGGCAGCTACACGCCGATCTACGACAAGACCAGCGGCGTGATCAACAGCGGCCTGAACCCCACCTTCGATCAGGTCACCGTCGGCAAGGTCACCGAGAAGATTGCCGCGGGCCTGGACCTGACCTCGGCGGTCGGCAGCGACCGGCAAGGCAAGTTGGTGCTGGATAACGAACTGCTCAATGGCTTCCAGCTCGGCGCGGTCAAGGTGGCAGCGGCGCAAGGCATCAAAGTCGATGGCACGCTCAAGGTGGCCGATGGCGGGGATATCACGCTTTATGCGCCGCAGGTGGAAGTGAACGCCGACCTGACCGCCCGTGGTGGGCGTATTGCCTTGGGGAACGTGCTTAAACAGGTCAGAGCCGATAACTTCCAGATGGGAGACGTCGTGTTTTCGCCTGTCACCGGTCAGCGTGCTGTGGTCACGTTGGGCGAGGGCGTGACGTTGAACACCGCTGGCCGGTGGAGCAACCTGCTACTCGATGGCAACGATCGCCAGGGCCTGCCGTTCCTCAATGGCGGCACTGTATCCGTGCGCAGCAGCGGCGACATCGATGTGCGCCAGGGCAGCCTGATCGACGTCAGCTCCGGTGCTGCGGTCATGGCCGATGGCAAGACCCGCGGTGGCAAGGGCGGTGACCTGACCCTGACCGCCAGTACCGGTACATTCTCCGGTAACGGCGCCTTGAACCTTGACGGTGAACTGCGCGGCACCGGCGTGAATGGCGGCGGGACCTTGACGCTGGCGGCCAGTAAAGTGCTGATCGGCAACAGCGGCTCGCCGCTTGAACCGGGTACCCTGCAACTGGGCGGTGATTTCTTCGACAAGGGTTTCTCCGCCTATGACATTACCGGTAACCAAGGCCTGACCGTGGCCGACGGAACCCAGGTCGATGTGACGATGCCGGTGTACCGTTTTGGCGAGCAGGCGTTGAGCACCGGCAGCGATGCAGAACCGGTCGAGGCTTTGCAGCGCTGGACGCCGGAGCTGTATCAGGAAGATGCGATCAAAGGCGTCCTGACCCAGCGTCGCGGCGCGAGCCTGAGCCTCACTGCCGGTTCCGCGAACGCCAGCGCCGCCGACATGGCCAGCACGGTGTTGAACCTGGGCAAGGGCAGCGTGATCAGCGTCGATCCGGGGCAGGGCATCGACGTGCGCAGCATCGGTCAATTGACTGCCAACGGTACCCTTAATGCGTGGGGTGGGCGGGTCAGCCTCACCGGGTTGAGCGTTATTGGTGCGGACGGCGAAGGGGCCAATGCCCAGGGCCACGGTCGTTCCATTTGGCTCGGCGAACAGGCGCTGATCGACGTCTCCAGTCGCGCCGTGACCGCCCAGGATATGCGCGGCCAGACGTACGGCCTGGTGCGCGACGGCGGGCAGATTGTCATCGGCGGCCAGATCGATGCCGCGAAGGGTTCGGCTTCCGCATCCGAACTGTTTGTCGTGGTGCGCGAGGGTGCGCGTCTGCAAGCGGATGGCAGCCAGGCCGTGCTGGATATTGCCGGCCAGGGCCGCACGGCGGTGGCGAGCAATGGCGGCAGTATTTCCCTGGCATCGGCCAATGGTTTGTACCTGGATGGCGAGTTCAGCGCTCGTTCGGGTGGGGCAGGGGCGGCGGGCGGCAAGTTGTCGGTGGCACTGGAAACACCTTACTACGTGAAAAATGCAGCCAGCGACCGAGTGATGAAAGTGCGTGAGCTGGTGCTGGGACAAACCGCGCCTGCGAGCTTGCTGGAAGGTAATGCCGAGACGGCGGCGGACTCGTTGGTCTACGGTTACGGGCGATTGGGCGTTGATCAGGTCCAGTCGGGTGGCTTCGACAGCCTGGCGCTGTTGAGCAACGGGCTGCTGAGCATCGAGGGTGACGTGTCGCTGTCCCTTGGCCAAAGCTTGAGCCTGTATGCCCGCAGTTTTGTAACGAGTGCAGACGCGCCAAATGCCCGGGCTCAACTCAATGCTTCCCATGTACTGCTGTCGGGCCCCGCGGCCAACCTTCTAAACAGGGACAACTATGTCCGGCCGGTGGTCGATGGCGGCGTATCGTTGCAAATGAACAAGGCCGTGTTTTCTGTCAACGCAGACCTGCTGGATGTGCAGGGTAACGTGACCTTCAGTAGCAAGGGGGCCGTGCGGCAGGCCGACGGCAGCACCGTCGAGTTGGAGCGCGCCGGTTTTGACCGGGTTCAGTTAAGCAGTCGGGGGGATGTGCGATTCCTGGCCGGGTTCTCGGGCGAAGGGTTGCCCGAAGGTTTCACCACTCAACTGGTGACGTCTGCGGACATGATCTTGCAGGCGGCCCAACTGTACCCAGCGACCGGTGTAGGCGCTCGTGTTTTGGCCGGGTATGGCTGGGGGCGCGATCCTGTTAGCAACATCCCCCTGTACGATCCGACGCGCAGCTTGGTGATCAGCCGTACCACCCAGGTCGTCCCCCAGGTACCTTATTCGGTGTTCGGTCGCTTGCAATTGGGCAGCGCGAAGATCGAACAAGGTGGGGTCGTACGTGCGCCGTTGGGGTTGCTTGAAGTCGGTACCAACAACAGCTTGGCGGGTGTGTCCGCCCGGGTGGACTTGCTGCCGGGCAGCTTGACGTCGGTCAGTGGCCAGGGTCTGGTCCTGCCTTATGGCGGCACGGTCGATGGCCAGAGTTATCAGTACGCTGGCAAGAAGGTTGTGTTGCTGGGGCAAGGCGCGGTGCCTTCCACCACTGGCGACCTTAACATCGGCGTGATTCTGGGCGGTAAGTCGGTGGCGGCCCAGGAAGGTTCGGTCCTTGACCTTTCGGGAGGCGGTGAACTGCTCGGCGCCGGTTTCATCTCTGGCCGTGGCGGTTCCACCGATGCGCGTTTCAACCCGTTGGTCCAGATTGGCGCCAACGGCGGCTTCACCCTGCCGGGACTGTCCACCAATCCGGTCTACGCCATCGTGCCAGGCAACCAGAGTGCTTATGCGCCCGTCGCCCCGGAAGGCGGTGCGGTGGATCCGCGGGTGGGCCAGCAGATCACCATCAGTGCCGGTGTTCCCGGGTTGGCGGCGGGTACCTATACCTTGATGCCTTCCACTTATGCTTTGCTGCCGGGGGCATTCCGAGTCGAGGTCAATGGCTTGGCGGGGCAAGGCTCCACAACGGGCGCGCAGCAGATGCGCAACGGCTCCTGGACCACCGCCGGGGTGCTGTCGGTCGCCAATACCGGGCAGCGTAACAGTTTGTCCAGCCAGGTCATCCTGACGTCGGGAGAGGTGCTGCGTCGTTACTCGCAATACAACGAAACCAGCTACGCACAATTCGCCATGGCCGACGCAGCACGCCTGGGCGTGCCTCGGGCGATGTTGCCGATAGACGCCAAGACCCTGAAGTTGAGTCTGTCCGCCGGGGCCGGAGACCAGGCGTTCTCCTTCAAGGGTATCGGTAAGTTCGCGCCCCAGAAAGGGGGCTACGGCGGTATCGTCGCAGTGGTTGGGAGCACCGGCAGCGCACTGGAGGTGGTTGCTGATGGACGAGGGGCCACGGCCGGTTTCGAGGGCGTGACCCTCAATGCCGAAAGCCTCAATGCGCTGAACGCTTCGCGTCAGGTGATCGGTGGGCTATTTTCGATTAGTTACGGCCAGAGCGGAAACTATGTCATCCCCCAGTTTGATATGTCGCGCAATGTGATTTTGCGGGAAGGGGCGACGCTGGCGGCGCCGGAGGTTTTCCTGCTTGCCAGTGGCGGTGAGGTGTTGGTGGAACAAGGCGCCGCCATCAATACCATTGGTCGTGGAGCAGCTGCTTACGATGCCCGTGATGGCTTTATTTATAGCTTGCTTAAAGACTTCAACATGCTGGCAGCCTCCAATGGCTTGCTCAATGTGTTGGCACCTCCGTCGGGTAGCAGCGGCTCTGTCAACATAGGCGGCTGTAGCCTGACGTCGTGCAGTGGCGTCACGCGGATTCACTCCGAAGGCAGCATTGTCGCCGCCACCGGCGGCGGTCTGCAGTTGAACGACCAAGTGCGCTACGGTACCCGCCACCTGACCCTGGCCCTGAGCAACATCAACGTCGGCACTGCCCAGGCACTCAGCGACGCGGCGACGCGCCAGGTCTTGCCGGCAGGTCTGACCCTGAGCCAGACCGTGCTCGATCGCCTGTTGCGCGGGGATATCCAATACGGTGCCCCGGCACTGGAAACCCTGGAACTGTCGGCCCGTGAGGCGCTGAATTTCTACGGCACCGTCAGTCTCGACACCTATGACCCGACAACAGGCAAGTCGCGCCTGAATAACCTGATGCTCAGCGCTCCGGCCATTTATGGCGCTGGCAGTGCCAATGACGTGGCGACCATTCGCACCGCCAACCTGATCTGGAACGGCGCTGTCGGCGCGCCGGGGTCGGTGATTGCCGGTGGGGCCGGCACCGGCGCCGGTCGCCTGGACATCCAGGCCCAGCGGATCGAATTCGGCTATGGTGACTTTGCCCAGCCCAGCTCGGTCACCACCCTGAACCGCCTTGCCCTGGGATTCGCCAACGTCAACCTCAGCGCCAGCGAACGCCTGACGGCCAACCACAAAGGCAGCTTGGCGGTGTATCAAAGCCAGGGGGCCTATGACGCGAAAACAGGCTACGCCTACAACGGCGGCAACCTGAATATCCTCACCCCATTGCTGACTGGTGAAGCCGGCTCGGTCAACCGCATCACCGCGGGCGGCACGCTTAACGTGACGGGTGCGAGCGCTACGCCGAGCACCGTCTCCGGGCTTGGAGGCGAGTTGTCCCTCAAGGGTGCGAGCCTCAACCTGGCCAGTGCGGTGGTACTGCCCAGCGGCAAGCTGACCCTCAGCGCGACGGATGATCTGACCCTGGCCGATGAGGCGCTGATCGACGTGGCAGGCCGCACGGTCACCTTCAACGATGTGACACGCTACAGCGCCGGTGGCGAAGTGATCCTGCAAAGCCAGAACGGCAACATCCGCCAGGCGGATGGCTCAAGCATCGACCTTTCGGCCCGTAACAATCAGGCTGGCCGGCTCAGTGCCGTGGCCCTGGACGAGGCCGCCGGGATCGTTGATTTGCAGGGGCGGATTCTCGGCAGCAGCACGGGCGAATATGACGCCGGCGGCACCGCCATGCCGTACCTGGCCGGCGGTGTGGAGATCCAGGCCCAGCGCCTGGGCGGCAGCGGTAGCCTCAGTGAGCAGTTCGCGGCGTTGAACCAACGGCTGAACGACGGGCAGGTATTCGGTTCCCGTGGTTTTCAACTCAAGCAAGGCGACCTGGTGATCGGCAACGAACTCAAGGCCTCCACCCTCAGCGTGTCGCTGGACAATGGCAGCCTGCTGGTCAACGGCAAGGTCGACGCCAGCGGTGAGCGGGTCGGCAGTATATATTTGGCCGCCCAAAATGCCCTGACTTTGGGCAGCGGCGCGGTGCTCGACGCCCATGGTCGACGCCTGCGGGTGGACAGCTACGGCAAGATCATCGAATCGCCGAACCGTGCCATTGTCGACTTGACCGCTCGGGAAGGCCTCCTGAGCTTGGGTAACGGCGCCCGCATCGACCTGCGTCACGGTACCGAGGTCGCGCTAGGCGGTGCGCCCGGCATGAATGACGGTCGTGCTCGCGGCACGTTGCAGCTCAGTGCACCACGATTGGGTGGCGTGTCGGGTGGCGACGTGGCAGTCGATGCCAGTGGCGCCCTGGATATTCAAGGTGCCCGCTCGATCTCGCTGGTTGCCATGTGGCAATACAGCGACGCGCCGCTGATTGACGTGCCGGCGGCCAGCGGCAAGCCTTATCAGGTCATCAATCAAGCGTGGCTGGATGATGTGCATGACGACAACGCTGCTTTTATCACTAACGCCCTCGACAACGATGATCTGTTGCAGCGCAAACTCGTCGGGTTGAACAACAGCCGCTATCGCGACGTGTTGCATCTGCGCCCCGGTGTGGAGGTGGTGAGTGCGACGGCCGACGGTGACCTGGTGGTCCAGGGTGACCTGGACCTGTCGCGCTATCGTTATGAGAGCCTCAATCCGCATAGTGTCCTGAGCGGAGTCTACGGCTCTGGCGAATCCGGCAGCCTGACACTGCGGGCCGGGGGTGACCTGAACATCTACGGCAGCATCACCGACGGGTTCGCCCAGCCGCCCGGCACCAACGACGACAAGGGCTGGGTGCTGTTGCCGGGCATTGATTTCGCGGCGGGCGATATTGTCGTGCCCGGTACCGGTGTGACCCTGGCGGACGACACGGCGTTTCCGGCCGGCTCCGTGCTCAACTTCGACGTGCCGCTCAAGGGCGCCACCCTGGCGGCGGGAACACGTCTGCCTGTAGCCGCGACGCTGGATCAGCCCTTGGTGCTGCCGGCGGGCACTGTGCTGGCGGCGGCGGTACATGACGCCTCGGGTAACCTGTTGTTCGCGGCCGGCACGTTATTGGCTTCGACTCAAACCCTTGAAGCGGGCACAGTATTGGGGGCGGGCAGTTTGCTGGGTAGCAGTGCAACCATTGGCAGCCTGATCTGGCCCAAAGGTGTTGCCTTGCCAGGCATTGCGGACGCGAGCAATGGCTTGACCAATGTCCTGCGGCTCAACGGTACCCTGGCGTTGAGTGTGGGGTCGAAAATCCCGTCGGGTACCGACATCAAGTTGCCGGCCGGAGTGGAGTCGGTGCAGTTGCGCCCGGAAGTGGCGGGGAGCAACTGGGCCATCGCGCCGATGCTGGCCGAAGGTTCGCAGTCTTGGTCACTGCGACTGGTGGCCGGTGCCGATACGCGGGCGGCGGACAGTCGGGTCGTGCAGCCTGTGTTGGCGGGTGGTGATCTTCATTTGGCCGATAGTCACTACGGCATGTTTGGCAAGGCCGGGGCTGGGGGGTTGGTGTGGACCGAAGAAGGGGCGGAAAACTTCGGAGACCCGAGCCTGGCAGGCAAATTCATTGATTTTGAGAACGTTGCTTACCCGGGAATGTGTGAAGACAGCCCGTCATTTTGCAAGGCCAGTAGCGGTTTTGTCTGGACGGAGGAGGGGGCGGAAAACTTCCTGGGGGATCCGAGTTACGCGGGTCAGCCGATTGATTTTGAGAACGTTGCCTATCCGGGAATGTGTGATGAAACGCCATCGTTCTGCAAAGCTGTAGGGCAAACAGAATATAAGCCTGGCAGCCAACGTTGGAGTGTCATCCGTACCGGCGCGGCAGACCTTGAGCTGCTGTCGGCAGGTGATCTGAAAATGGATTCGCTGTACGGCGTTTATACCGCCGGTAGTTCAGCCAGCGAGACTTATGCCAACGACCCGTACAATCAGCCCAAGGCGCTGGGGGCGGCGGGTAAGGTGCTCAATGATGCGCTGGGTGAAAACGAGCAGTTTGTGGATGGCGGTACCAACAGTCTTTATCGTGCCTGGTACCCGGACTTCGGCGGCAACCTGACTTTGAATGTCGGCGGTAGTCTGACCGGCAATACAATGGATGTGCTGACTGGCAGCGGTAACACACGACCTAATCCCGGTGACTTGGGGTATGACACAGCCAGTGTCGGAAATTGGCTGTGGCGCCAAGGCAATGGTTCAGTCTCCACCGGTACCCAGGCACAACCCGCTGCCTGGTGGATCAATTTCGGGAGCTATACCGCAGCACAGAATGGCAAGGCTGACTTGATGGTCGGATTTACGGGGTTTGGTACCTTGGGCGGCGGTAACCTGAATGTTCAGGTCGCGGGCGATGCCGGGGTGCTTGAAAAAATGGCAGGGAGTCTCCTCGACCCGCGCAGCAACAGCCGCAGCCAAGGATTGGTGTTTGCCGTGGGCAGCACTGGTCGCGTGGGCACAGATGGCAGCCTGCAATTGACCGGCGGTGGTGATCTCAATCTGCGTGTAAGTGGCGCCTTGAACCCCAATAGCGTGTTCGCGACCGAGCACCTCAATGGCGCGGTCATCAATTTGCGAGGACACGCCCAAATCGATAGTGGCGCCATTGGTCGTATCGACCTGCTCTACGGCAACAGGGCCCCTGTGCAATCTCCTGGAGAAACGCGGGCCTACGACTCCTTCAAGTCCACACGAGGATCTGCAACCGGTGGACTGACCCTCATGCCAGGTGATGCTACCTTCGATCTGCGTACGTTGGGCGACCTGGTCGTGATGGACGTTGCCGACCCGGGCCGGGCGCCGATGATGAGCGTCTCACCCTTCAAAAGTGGTGCGACGAACGGATCGGGTACGAGTTGGTTTACTTTGTGGACCGCCAATACGGCGATTGATTTGTGGTCATCCGGAGGCAATCTGACCCCTTTGGTGTCAGAAATCGAGACGGACCTGGCGGTGGTTTATCCGTCGATCCTGCGAGCTGTAGCAGCCAGCGGCAGTCTTTATTATGGCGAGGCCATGCGTCTGGACAGGGGGAACTATGACGGCAGCAATCGCCCTGCGTTGTTGCTCGCACCCGGCATCAATAGTGAACTGCAGTTCCTCGCCGGCGATTCCATCTATGGCGGCGACCTGACGGTCAGTCGCTCCGGCGCCTCGTCTACAGCCATGGCCACACCGCTGCGACCAGCCTTTATGGGACGCGTCAATGGCAGCGTGGTGGTCAGCAATCTCTCCGCCGATGCTAATCGTGTTCCTCCAGACGCAAGTACGTTGCCCTTGTTTGCCTTTGACAGCAGCAGCGCCTCCAGCGAATGGGCCCTCAACTCCGATCCAGCTCGTTTCTACGCGATCAAGGGCGACTTGCTGGCCGTCAATAGCGGGCGGGCGATGACGTTTACCACCACGAGCGACAGCCGACTCGGACAGACTTATTACGAAGGCACAGGCTCTGTGCGAATGATGGCCGGACGAGACATCGTCAGCAGCGGTACACCGCTGAGTGGTGGTAAAGGAGGTCTTCCCGACGTAGGGGCCTACACCAGCGCCGGCAACCTCTTCATCCACAACAACCCCACCGACATCTCCATCGTGTCAGCCGGGCGCGACATCCTCTACAGCAACTTCAACGTCGCCGGCCCCGGCCTGCTGGAGATCACTGCCGGGCGCAATATCCTGATGGACGACAAAGTCAGCATCACCAGTATCGGCGCGGTGGTGCCAGGGGATTCGCGCTCGGGCGCGAGCCTGGTGCTGCAAGCCGGCGCGGGCCTCAACGGCGCGGATTACCAGCGCTTCGTCAAGGCTTACCTGGACCCGGCCAACCAGGCCTTGGCCGGTGTGCCCCTGGCGAACCAGGACGGCAAGGTCGCCAAGACCTACGAGGCCGAGTTGGTGGACTGGCTAGAGAAACGCTTCGGCTTCAGCGGTGACACCGAGCAGGCCCGCAGCTTCTTCGCGGCGTTGCCGGCCGAGCAGCAGCGGGTGTTTGCCCGCGATGTGTACTTTGCCGAACTCAAGGCCGCTGGCCGTGAGTACAACGAAGCCGGCGGTGTGCGCCAGGGCAGCTACTTGCGCGGGCGGGAGGCCATCGACTTGTTGTTCCCGAGCAAGGATGTGGCGGGTAACGCGATTACCTATAAAGGCGATATCACGATGTTCGGCGGAGCGGGTGTGCATACCGATTTCGGTGGCAGTATCCAGATGCTCACCCCGGGTGGCGGGCAAACCTTCGGCATCGAGGGCAACGCGCCGCCGTCCACCGCCGGGGTCATCACCCAGGGCGAGGGCGATATCCAGTTGTATGCGCATGACAGCATCCTGCTGGGGCAGAGCCGGATCATGACCACCTTCGGCGGTTCGATCCTCGGCTGGTCGGCCCAGGGCGACATCAACGCCGGCCGTGGTTCGAAGACCACCGTGGTGTACACGCCGCCCAAGCGCTTGTACGACACCTGGGGCAACGTGACCCTGTCGCCATCGGTGCCGAGTACCGGCGCGGGTATCGCCACCCTCAACCCGATTGCCGAAGTGGCACCGGGGGATATAGACCTGATCGCGCCGTTGGGCACCATCGACGCGGGCGAGGCGGGGATTCGGGTGTCGGGCAACGTCAACATTGCGGCGTTGACCGTGGTGAACGCGGCGAACATTCAGACCCAGGGCAAATCCACCGGCGTGCCGCTGGCGGCCTCGGTGAACACCGGGGCCATTACCTCGGCCAGTTCAGCGGCGTCTTCGGCGACGCAGGCGGCTGAAGACGTGGCCCGCCAGCAGCAGAATGCGGCGCGGCAGAACCAGGCGTCGGTGTTCACCGTGCAGGTGGTGAGTTTCGGCTCCGAGCAACTGGCCCCGTCCCGCGACGGCGCCAGCCGCGAGGCGCCTCGGGCCTACGACCCGGCCAGCCCGGTGCAGGTATTGGGCGCAGGGCCGTTGGACGAGCAGAACCGCCAGCGGTTGACGGAGGAGGAGCGGGGGCGGTTGAGCTTGTAAGGGGATTTGAGCTTGCAGCGAGGGTGGCTGTGCCGGCGTCATCGCGAGCAGGCTCGCTCCCACAGGGGCTTGAGGTGTTCATGAGTTTTGCATGCACCGCCGGGCCTATTGTGGGAGCGGGCTTGCTCGCGAAGACGTTGGCACAGCCAACATATATGCCAGCAGGTCCATTGCCTTCGCGAGCAAGCCCGCTCCCACAGGGTCATTGGGTGACCTCAGGTTTTGGGTCCGATACAGGCCCATTGTGGGAGCGAGCCTGCTCGCGATAGCGGTGGGGAGGTGAGTTACAGCCACCGCGGCGTGGTGAAGAACAAGGCCATTTCCGAGCGGGCCAGTGCCGCGCCGAAGTAGGGGCCCTGGACATGGTCGCAGGCTACGTTGCGCAGTTGGCTGAATTGTCGGGCGTTTTCGATGCCTTCGGCGGTGACCATGAGCCCTACGCTGCGGCTCAACCGGATCATCGCCAGGACGCCTTCCTTGTCGTCCTCCAGGCCCAGCTGCGAGAGGATGTTGCGATCGAAACGGATGCCATCGAACGGCTGGTCCAGTACCTCGCGAAGGGAGGCGATGCTGGTGCCGAATTTGTCGATGTTGATCCGCACGCCGAGGTCCTTGAGCGCATGGAGGGTGCTGGCGACGGTCTTGTGGTCGGCCAGCAGGACCCCTTCGGCCACTTCCAGGGTCAGCCGGTGAGGCTCCAGGCCACTCGCTTCGAGGGCCTCTTGCACCTGGTTGAGCAGGAAGCTGCTGTTGAACCAGCGGGGTGAAACCGCGATGGAGACATTGACGGCGCTCGGCCAGGTGGCGGCCTCTTCACAGACGTTGATCAACATCCAGGTGCCCAGTTCTTCGAGCTGGCCCGAAGTTTCGGCCACCGGTATGAAGTCGGCCCCACCCAGTTCACCTTTCTCGGGATGGTGCCAGAAGGTCTGGGCTTCGAAACCGTGCAGTTGCTCGGCGCTCACGTCGAAGCGCGGCAAGTAGCGCAGTTCCAGTTGGTCCCGTTGCATGGCATCGCGCAGTTGCTGTTCGTACCGCCGGCGGTCGCGGGCCAGGTTGCCCATCGCTTCAACATACACGCGCCAGGTATTGCGGCCGGCTGCCTTGGCCGCATACAAGGCGATATCGGCGCGGCGCAACAGTTCATCGGCACGTTCGTCACCGGGCTGTGACCAGGCGACACCGATGCTCACTCCCAGGTACAGCGTATTGCCGTCCAGGTGCATGGGCCGTTGCATGCAATCGATCAGTCGTTCACAGAGTTGATCGAGAGCGTCGGCATCGCCCGGATCGGGCATGATAATGACAAATTCATCACCGCCCAGGCGCGCTACCAGATCAGTGCCGCGCACGTTTTGCTGGAGGATATGCGCCACTTCCTTGAGCACTTTATCGCCCACGGCATGACCCAGGGAGTCGTTGACCGGCTTGAATCGGTCCATGTCCAGGTTCAGCAGCGCCAGGGGCGGGTGATCGGGGTGGCCCAGGTGTTCGCGCAGGCAATCGAACAGACGGTTTCGGTTCGCCAGCCCGGTCAGTGGATCATGCAGGGAAAGATGCTTGATCTGGGCCAGCGCCCGCAACTCATCGGTGATGTCGGTGGCGGTGCCGCGAAAGCCCAGGGTGCCGGCTTCGATGGCCCGTACCGAGAGTTTGCAGGTGCGGACGCGCTGGTTGCGCGCGGTGTACTCGCACAGCAGCGGCGCCGAAGAGAGGCTGTTGGCACCGCCGAGCAGCCATTGGGCAATCGAGATCGAGCCGCCATGGGGGTGGAGCAGCCGGTGCAGCGGTTTGCCCAGCCATTCCGTGGGGCTGAACCCGGTCACTTGTTCAAAACGTTCCGACAGGTAAGTCAGCGTTCCGGTCGAATCGACTTCCCACAACCAGTCAGAGGACACTTCGGCAATGTCGCGGAAACGCTCTTCACTGCGTTCCAATGCCTTGCGGTGGGCCAGCAGGCTGGCGTACTGGCGCTCCTGGGCGCGGAGCATGGCCAGGGCATGGCGTAGAACGGCCAGCGCCAGAATCCCCAGCACCAGTAACGCCAGGGCCAGCAAGGGCAAGAGGATCTTGCGCAAGTCCTGGCCCGGGGTTTGCGGTCGCCAGGCCAGGGCTTCCAGGGTCAGGTTGTCGAGCAGCAGTTGGGCGGTATCGGCCGGGCCCGGGGTCCTGGCGATATGGGCATCGGGCAGGGCGAAGTCCCGCGCCAGGTTTTGCAGGGAGGCGGGATCAAGCACTTTGACGAAGAGCATCAGGCTGGGCGGGCCGGGAATTTGCGCCACGCTGTTGTCCGTGCCGGTGGTGATGGCGGACACGGCGACGAACGCCGGGGCGTCCTGGTGGTGCAGCATCTCGACGACCACTTCGTCGTGATTTTCCGCAGTGCTGGCTTTGTTCCACAGGGCGCGCAGGTCGCCGGTCAGCCAGGTGTCGGCATCGACATCGCTCATCTGGCCATCGATCACCGAATAGACGGTCTTGCCAGTCGGAGAAATGACAAACACCGCCTGGTAACCGTAGAGCGAATACACGCTGCTACCGACGTTTTCCTGGTCATAGGCCCATTCCTTGTCGACCTCGACATGCAGGTGCCGGTAGGCGTCGCTCCACTTGGAATAGTCGCTCAGGTCCCGACCGATGCCGGTGCGGATCCCGTCGATGGCCCGCTGGGCGAAAAACAGGCTCTGTTCACGGGCGCGCCGGTCCTGGGCGCCGGTGATGTTGAGCAGTACGGCAATCGCCAAGGCGGACATGACAAACAGCAGAAGCATGATGGCCGGAAAAGTGCGACGGGTGAAGCTTCGGGTTGGCGAGCCCGGGGAAAGGACAGTCGAGTCATTGCCAGTATTTTCAATCATAAAGATAAGTCATCAGCCAAAAAGCGATTTCACCCGCACCTGTCTTATATCGGCGGGTAGGCTGAATTACTTAGTCGTGTTAACGAAGGGGCCGACAGGCTGTGTTGTCTTCGTCATGTGCGGGCCTTGAAGCGTGAGGCCCACTCGAGGGCGAGATCCCGTTGACGCAGGTAATTGACCCCGGCGGCGGCCAGTAGGGCGATGAATGCGGCAAGCGCGGCCAAGGCCATGTCCTTTTGCGAGTCCCACGGGTCTTGTTGGGCGCCGACAAAGGCCTTGGCGGTGTCGCCGCCGATATAGGCACCGCCCAACCACTCGATGATCTCGTAAATGGCCGACGACGCGAGGATCAGGCTCCAGGCCAGGAAATAGCCCCTGAATCCCGTTGCTGGCGCAACCCGCAGCAAAACCTCGCGCAGCGGATAGGCCAGCAGCAGGCCGTAGCTGAAATGCACCAGCCGATCGAATTGGTTGCGCTGGAAGCCCATGAGTTGGTCCAGCGACTGGCCCCCGGTCAGGGCCTGCCACCATTGGTTGTAAGGCACCTTGGCATAGGTGTAGTGGGCGCCGACTTCATGGATGCAGAGGAACACGAACAGCAGTGTGGCGGACAGCCGGGAAAAGCTGAATCGCCGATGAACGCTCACCAGGACGATCAATAACGCAATGACCAGCAGGTTCTCCGCCAGCCAGTCGCTGCGTTTCAGCGGCGCGATGGCCAGCCATCCCCACGGCACGCAGAACACCAGCAGCAGGGACCGTTCATAGCGACGATGCAGCTCAACGGTTGGCATCGCGTCACGCCTCACTTTTTCTCCGTGGGATGGTCCGGCAGCAGGCTGCTCAATACCTGCTTGGCGGTCTCGACCACGATGCCTCGCTCGTTCGGGTCGCCCTGGAGCAGGGTCGAGGCAAACTTCTTCGCCTGTTCCAGCTTGATGTGCGGCGGCAGCGGTGGCACGTCGGGGTCGGTGCGAAACTCGATCAGCACCGGACGGTCCGCCGCCAGCGCGGTTTCCCAGGCGGTGGCCACGTCGTCCTCATGCAGCACCAGGATGCCCTTCAAGCCAATGGATTCGGCGAACAGGTGGTAGGGCACGTCGGGGATGTCCTGGGAGGCGGCGAATTTCGGATCGCCCTCCATGACCCGCTGTTCCCAGGTGACCTGGTTCAAATCCCGATTGTTGAACACCGCGCAGATCCAAGTGCCGTTGGCCCAGGTGCGCCAGTATTTGGCGACGGTGATCAGCTCGGCCATGTTGTTCATCTGCATGGCGCCATCGCCCACCAAGGCGATCACCGGTCGCTCTGGATGACAGAACTTCGCCGCGATGGCATACGGCACGGCCGCCCCCATCGACGCCAGGCCACCGGACAGTGAACACATCATGCCGCGACGAATCTTCAGGTCGCGGGCGAACCAGTTGGCGCAGGAGCCGGAATCGCAGGTGATGATGGCGTGTTCCGGCAGCCGTGGCGACAGTTCGAAGGTGACCCGTTGCGGGTTGATCGGCTTGGCGGATACTCGGGCGCGTTTTTCCAGGGTCCGGTCCCAGCGTTCCCGCCAATGTTCGATTTTCTTGCGCCAGCTGCGGTCGGTTTTTTCCTCGATCAACGGCAGCAGGGCGCGCAAGGTATCGACGCTGTCGCCGTGCAGGTTGACCTCCATGGGATAGCGCAGGCTGAGCATGTCCGCCTGAATGTCGATCTGCACGCCCCGGGCCTGGCCTTCAGGGGGCAGGAATTCGGCGTAGGGGAAGCCGGAGCCGATCATCAGCAGCGTGTCGCAGCCGGCCATCAGGTTGTCGCTGGGCTCGGTGCCGAGCAGGCCGATGGTGCCGGTGACCCAGGGCAGGTCATCCGGTAGGGCGGCCTTGCCCAGCAGCGCCTTGGCCACGCCGGCGCCAAGCTTTTCGGCGATGGCGATCACTTCGTCGGTGGCATGCAGCGCTCCGGCACCGACCAGGATGGCGACTTTCTTGCCGGCATTGAGGACCTCGGCGGCTTTGCGCAGGTCCTCTTCGTAGGGGACGATGCTGGGTTTGCGATAGCCGACGCCGGAGTGAACCGTCCCATGCTTGTGAGGTGGCGGGGTGTATGCCATGTCCTGGAGGTCGTTCGGCAGGATCAGTGCCGTGACCCGGCGCTCGCCCACCGCCGTGCGTACGGCGCGGTCCACCAAGTGACGCACCTGGGCGGGCACGCTGGCTTGCTGTACGAACGCCCCGGCCACGTCCTTGAACAGGCTGACCAGGTCCAGTTCCTGCTGGTAATGCCCGCCCAGCGCGGTGCGGGCCTGCTGGCCGCAGATGGCGAGCACGGGCATGTGGTCCATCCGCGCGTCGTAGAGGCCGGTCACCAAGTGGGACGCGCCGGGACCGGAGGTGGCGATGCAGACCCCCAGCTCGCCGGTGAACTTGGCGTGGGCACAGGCCATGAACGCGGCCATTTCCTCGTGGCGAGCCTGAATGAAGCGGATTTTTCCCTGGGCGCGGTTCAAGGCGCCAAAGACGCCGTTGATGCCATCGCCCGGATAGCCATAGATACGGCGAACCCCCCATTCATAAAGACGTTCCACCAGAAAATCACCGACGGTCATGCTCATGTCTGTCCCTCGTTTCGGGCCTCAGTCGCTTGGCGCGACCTGCAGCGGTTGACGTTCATACAGGACTTGACCGGTGCAGGCCTGCCAAGGTTTCGATTTTTTCAACGTCAAGGACCTGAGGCCGGGCAGGCGTGTATCGCAGTGTGTACCGCGCGGGCCCGGATACATCGGCTTGAGGAAGACCCGGAGCGGCGACACAGGCCGGATACACATCGGCGATTAACTACGCCAGCCAGCCGGCACCGAGCCTCGGTGCGGGTGACTGGCGTATTGATCGTTCGAGGACTACCCCATGCTCAACTTCTCCCGAAATTCGTCCCTTGCACTCGGCCTGGCCCTGGTCGGCGGCCTTGGTCTTTCCACGGCGGCTTCGGCCTTGACCATGAACGACCTGGCCCAGGGCTACACCCTGGCGGCAGCCGATACCGTGAAGAAACCCGCCGAAGGCAAGTGTGGCGAGGATAAGTTCGCCAAGACCGATACCAGCCACGATGGCAAGGTCTCGCGCGACGAGTTCATCGCCGCGGCACCGGAGCGCGCCGCTGAATTCGACAAGATCGACGCCAACCACGACGGCGGTATCTCGTTGCCGGAAGCCAAGCAATACCTGTCGGCCCAGGCGAAGACTGCGGAAGGCAAATGCGGCGAAGGCAAGTGTGGGGCGGCTATCGAGTCCTGATTCGCCCGGTGGTGAGCCTGATGAGCTGATGCCAGCCCACTGATGCGGCATCGGACAAAGGACCCGTGGCGAGGGAGCTTGCTCCCGCTGGACTGCGCAGCAGGCCCAAAAAACCGGGGCCGCCGCGCGACCCAGCGGGAGCAAGCTCCCTCGCCACGGGTGTTCGGTTTCCATCGAGTGGTGGGGGATCGCTCCATGAGGCTCTCCACATCTCGTTTCCCAGGAGATGTGTCATGTTGAATTTACCTCAACCCTCTGCAGGCCTTGGCCTGCGCCGGGCCTTGCTCGCTGAACTGCGCCAGGCGCCGGCCGGGGATTTCGACTTTCTCGAAGTCGCCCCGGAAAACTGGATCGGAATCGGCGGCGCCCATGGCGCCGCCTTGCATTCGCTGGCCGAACGTTATCCGTTGACGTGCCATGGCCTGTCATTGTCCCTGGGTGGACCGGCACCGCTGGACTTGGCGTTTCTCGGCCAGGTGCGTGCTTTCCTCGAACGTTTCAACGTGCCGTTGTACAGCGAGCACTTGAGCTACTGCGGCGATGAAGGGCATTTGTACGACCTGCTGCCGCTGCCTTTTACCGAGGAAGCGGTGCATCACGTGGCGGCGCGGATCCGTCACGCCCAGGATGTACTGGAGCGGCGCCTGGCGGTGGAAAACGTCTCCTATTACGCCGCCCCCCAACACGACATGAGCGAGCTGGAATTCACCCGGGCGGTGTTGCGCGAAGCCGATTGCGACCTGTTGCTGGACGTCAACAACGTCTATGTCAACTCGATCAATCACGGTTTCGATCCCCAGGCGTTCCTGCAGGGCCTTGAACCGGGGCGCGTGGTGGCGATGCATGTGGCCGGGCACTACGACGAGTCCGACACATTGAAGATCGACAGCCATGGCGCGCCGGTCAAACCGGTGGTCTGGGCACTGCTGGAGCAGGCCTATGCCCGTTTCGGCGCGCAGCCGACCTTGCTTGAACGGGATTTCAACTTCCCGCCCTATGCCGCGCTGGTGGCTGAGTTGCAGACGATTCGCCAGTTGCAACACCAGGCCGTCACCCGGCAAGCGGTGACCCATGACTGAAGTCCGGCAGACGCTACACCAACAGCAACAGGCGTTGACCCGTTACCTGCGCGATCCTGAACAGTGCCCGGCTCCGGCCGGCATGGATGTGGCGCGGGCGCAGGTGTACCGCGACCTGATCTTCGAAAACATGCGCTCGCTGCTCAGTGGCACTTTCCCGGTACTGGTGAGCGTGCTGGGGCAGGACAAGTGGCGTGCCTGCGTGCGGCGTTTCTTGCGCGAGCACCGCTGCGTCACGCCCAGGTTCGGTGAAATCGCCCAGGAGTTCGTGGGCTACCTCGCGGCCCACCCGTCGCCGGACTGGCCGTCGTTCGTGGCGGAGCTGGCGCACTATGAGTGGGTCGAGATGGTGCTGTTGCAAGCCGAGGCCGAGCCGCTGTCGAGCCATGACGAGGCCTCCTTGCTCGACTCACCGCTGCGTGTCTCGCCCCTGGCCTGGCCGCTGGCGTACCAGTGGCCTGTGCATCGCCTGGCGCCGAACTACCAGCCCTCGACGCCACCGGCCGAGCCGACGCTGTTGCTGGTGCGGCGCACGCCTGGGTTTGAGGTGCGCTTTTCCGAACTCAGCCTGTTGGCCTGGCGGCTTCTGCAGCGCATCGAGGAGTATCCCGGGTTGGCGGGGCGAGAGCAGTTGCGGGCGTTGGCGCAGGAGGCGGGGGTGAGTGCATTCGATTTCATGGACAACGCCGTGGCGCTGTTGCGGCGGATGCAGGAAGAAGGGGTTGTCGGGGCAAAACCGTAATAATCGAAATCCTTGTGGGAGCGAGCCTGCTCGCGATGGCGGTGGATCAGCAATGTTGCATTGACTGGAACTCCGCTATCGCGAGCAGGCTCGCTCCCACAGTGATGGGCATGATGTCTTATCTGCGGCGCAGCCCAGTCATGAGCACAGCATCCACACTCAACTTCCCAGCCCCCTGCAACACCAACGGTAACAACGCCACCAGGTAGATCAACGGCAGCTTGAAGTTGCCATGGCCTTTATTGGTGATCGCATAGCCCTGGGCCAGTTCGCTCAAGCTCGACCAGTCCGCCGGCCAATGCACGGCAGCAGTCGCCACCACGGTGACGATGATCAACACCAGCGCCGACAGGCGCGTGCCCAGGCCGATCAACAGGGCGATGGCACAGACCAGTTCGGCCCACATCGACAGTTCCCAGTTCCAATGGGCCGGTACATGGTTGAAGGGGAAAGGGAAGGCGGACTGGATTTCGGCGAACCAGTTCGTGCCGTTCCATTTCTCCAGGCCGGACTCGAAGAACTCCCAGGCCAGGAACAAGCGCAGGCCCAACGGCGCGAGCCATGCTCCGGCGTGATCGAGCTGGATGGGCAGGGTTTTCAAGATTCTTGCAGACATGATGATCTCCAGGGCTCAGGCCGCACGTTGCGGGGTGTGGAGGCGCTTGTTGGCCTGGGCCAGCTTGCCCACCAGGCGGATGGCGGTGGCGGCGCAGATCAGGCCGAAGGGCAGCACATACCAGGCGCTCATGGGGATGCGTTTGAAATTGGAATAGGCAAAGATCGCCGCCAGCACCCACATACCGGTGACATGCAGGCGTTTCCAGGCCTTGAAACCGATCAGGCGCGTGGTGCTTTTGAATGAGGTCAGGGCCAGCAACAGGATGAACACGTAGCCCACGGTGCCGGGCACGTTGCCGAGGGTGGTGCGGCCGGGCCAGAACTCGGTGTTGAGCTGGCCGTAGCTGTAGATCAGTACCGCGTGGACCAGATGGGAGAAGGCAAAGGCCAGCCCGATGAAGCGTCGTTCACGCACCAGCAACCGGCTCAGGGGCGCGGGAACCAGTACCGCGAAGGCCGAGGCGGTGAAGGCCAGCAGGAACAAGGCGAAGGACGAGCGAGCCGTGGCGCGGATGGCACTGCGTACGCCTTCGGTCAGGTCCGGATTGAGGACCAGGATCAACCCGGTCATCAGCAGCACCAGGGCGGCGAGCAGGCTGAACAGCGACCAACCCTGGAAACGAAAGGGGGATGCAGTTGCGGTAGGCATGTAAAGGCTCCTTGGATGTCGAGGCCCGGTCGTGATAGTCGCCGGGGATACGAGGGAGTTTTTCAAGCCGGTGTAAGTGGGGTGTGTCCGCAATGCAGGACTGTGCAAGTTTGTGTATGCCGATTAGCCGCAGACACACTGGCATACAAACCAGCATCCAATTAAATACCCAACCCCTGTGGGAGCGAGCCTGCTCGCGATGGCGCCAGGTCAGTTGAATGAGTGCAGGCTGACACACCGCTATCGCGAGCAAGCTGAACTCCCACAAGAGGCTGTGTCAGCTTGCGAATGCCAGGCGCAACTCGGCGCACAGGCCGCCGCCGTCGCGGTTGCTCAGGGTCAGTGAGCCGCCCATGGCGATCGCCAATTGCTGGGCGATGGCCAAGCCCAGGCCGGTGCCGCCGGTTTCCCGGTTGCGCGAGCTCTCCACCCGGTAGAACGGCTTGAGCACCTCGGCCAGCTCCTGCTCGCTGATGCCGGGGCCATGGTCCAGCACCTGGATCGCCAGTTGCCCGTTGTCGGTCTGTTGCACCTGGATCTGCGCTGCGCCGCCGAATTTCAAGGCGTTGTCCACCAGGTTGACCAGCACCCGGCGCAAGGCATGGGGGCGGGTGTCGATCACGGCGGCGTTTTTCCCGGACAGTTGCACGTCCTTGCCGGTGTCCTGGTAGTCGAACACCAGGCTGTCGAGAAATGCATCCAGGCTGATCCGGCAACTGGCCTCGGTGGCGCCGTGAATGCTACGGGCATAGGCCACGCCTTCACGCACCAGGTGTTCCATTTCGCTCAAATCGCTCCACAATTTGTCCCGTTCGATCCCTTCGTCCATGAATTCGGCGCGCAATTTCATGCGCGTGATGGGCGTCTGCAAGTCATGGGAAATCGCTGCCAGCAACTGCATGCGCTCCTTGAGGTAGGCGGCGATGCGGTCCTGCATGGCATTGAACGCCTTGGCCGCATGCACCACTTCGGTCGGGCCTTTTTCGTCCAGGCGCACGCTATGGGCGTTCGGGTCGAGGGTTTCCACCGCCTGGGCCAGCCGGGTCAGGGGACCGACGGCGATGCGCACGGCCAGCCAGGTGCAGCCGATCAGCAGCGCCAACTGCCCCAGCAACACCATCGGCAGCCAGGGAGAGAGGGGTGTCATCGCCGGGCGTACGTCGATGGTCAGCGGGCTGCCGTCCCTCAGGCGCAAGTGGGCTTGATAGTGCATGTTCGGCCCGGGAATCTGTTGGAAGGTCAGGCCATAGGCCTGGCCGATGGCTTCCTGGATCGAACTGACCGAGATCGGCGCGTCGGCCAGGTCCATCGGTTGGCCGGGCTGGCCTTCATCGAGCAGGTAGCCATAGTTGCGCCGGGCCAGTTTTGGCAGCCAGGCCGGGCGCTCGGCGGCAGGCAGGCGGTCGAGAATGGCGACGGAGGTCGAGACGTCGGTTTCCAGGTTGCCGAGCATGGTCGATCTGGCGCTCTGGTAGCGCTCGTAGTACTGGACGCCGAAGGACAGGCCCTGGGCCAGGATCAGGCCGATCAGGAAGATCAGCGACAGCCTGGAGGCGAGCGTCCGCGGCCAGCGCAGCGACAGGCTCATACCGATGCCTCGAGGATCTCCACCGGCAGCGAGAACACGTAGCCTTCGCTGCGCACGGTCTTGATGTAGGCCGGCTCCCGGGCATCGTCCAACAGACGCTGGCGCAGGCGGCTGACCAGCAGGTCGATGGAACGATCGAACAGGTCGGCGTCCCGGCCCTGGGTCAGGTTAAGCAATTGGTCGCGGTTGAGCACCCGTTGCGGATGGTCGAGAAATACCCGCAATAAACGATACTCGGCACCACTCAAGGCCACCATGGTGCCGTCGGTGTCCAGCAGGTGACGGGCGGTGGTGTCCAGGCGCCAGCGCCCGAACGCCAGCAGGCGACCGCTTTCGGTGACCACCAGGTTGGGCGGCAGCATGCGGGTGCGGCGCAGCACGGCATTGATGCGCGCCAGCAGCTCGCGGGCGGCGAAGGGCTTGACCAGGTAATCGTCGGCGCCCATCTCCAGGCCGATGATGCGGTCGGTCTCGTCGTTGCGGGCGGTGAGCATCAGCACCGGCGTGGCCTTGTGCTTGCCGGCACGCAGTTCCCGACACAGCACCAGGCCATCATCGCCGGGCATCATGATGTCCAGCACGATCAGGTCCACCGGGGTGGTTTCCAGGAAGGCGCGCATCTGCCGGCCATCGGCAACCACGGTGGTGCGCAGGCCGTTCTTTTTCAGGTAATTGCCAACCAGCTCTCTGATCTCGCGATCGTCATCCACTATCAATACGTGATCGACATGATCCATGGTGTTCAGCCCCCTCGGCGTTTCGTTGTGATCAGTCTACAGACGCCGGCCGGCCCGGCTCGCGACGGTTTGTATTGCAGTGTATCTGTCGCGCGGTGGATACACAGCGATGCAAAAAGCCCCCTGGCTCGATACAGGCGCGATACCTGCGCGGCATTCAATGGCACCCATCGAGGCGACACAACAGGCCTCGGCAGATAAACACCCATTGAATCGAGGAATCGCCATGAACACCAAAGCCATCTACGCCGCCTGCCTCTTCGCTGCACTGAATATTTGCACGCTGTCGGCCCGGGCCGAAAGCAACGTGCCGGCGCAAACCTACACCTACGGCACCCACCTGGACATCCAGAAAGTGCTCTCCCTTAGCGAAGACGCCCAGCCGACCTGCGGTGTGGTCAACGCCCACATGACCTATCTGGACTCCACGGGCCACAAGCAAGCGCTGAACTATCGCAAGCTTTCCGATAACTGCAGCAACCAGAACTGACCTGTTTTTGTGGCGAGGGAGCTTGCTCCCGCTGGGGCGCGAAGCGGCCCCCTGTATGGGTCTGACACACCGTGTTGTCAGTCACTTTCGGGGCCGCTTCGCAGCCCAGCGGGAGCAAGCTCCCTCGCCACAGGGTTTGCGTCGGCCTTTTATAGTGAGGTATTGCCATGCTTCTGATCGCTTTTCTCGGCGGGATCCTGACGATCCTCAGCCCCTGTATTCTTCCGGTGGTGCCGTTTCTGTTCGCCCGGGCCGATCGCTCTCGCGGCTCGGTGCTGCTGACCCTCGGCGGCATGGTGCTGACGTTTGCCCTGGTCTCCAGCCTGGCGGTGGTCAGCAGCGAGTGGGTGGTGCGCGCCAGCAGCGTCGGCCGGCAAGTCGCCTTGGCGGTGATGGTGGTGTTCGCCTTGTCGCTGATCTTCAGCCGGGTCGGAACCTGGCTGGCGCGGCCGCTGGTCAGCCTGGGCAATCGCCTGGACGCCGGTGCCGGGCGCATGGCCGGACCGGTGGCGTCAGTGTTGATCGGGGTGGCCACCGGGCTGCTCTGGGCTCCGTGCGCCGGACCGATACTCGGGGTGATTCTGACCGGCGCCATGCTGCAAGGCGCCAGTGCACAAACCAGTCTGCTGTTGCTCGCCTATGGCCTGGGCAGTGCCTTGTCCCTGGGGACGTTGATCCTGGCAGGGCGGGGACTGGTCGGTCGCCTGAAACTCTCGCTGCCGATCACTACCTGGCTGCGCCGGGGAACGGGAGTGGTGGTGTTGCTGGCGGCCGTGGCGATTGGCACCGGGACGGATGACCGGTTGTTGGCGGCGACTTCATCTCAACAGTCGACCACCTTGGAAAAAAGCTTGCTGGAAAACGTGCCCAAGGCCATCGACTATGTGGTGAGCAAGGCCGGGGCGAGTTCCATGCCGACCCTCGAATCCCAGGGCACCATGCCCGCGTTGGACGGTGCGGTGCAGTGGTTGAACTCGTCGCCGCTGAGCAGCGAGTCACTGCGGGGCAAGGTGGTGCTGGTGGATTTCTGGACCTATGACTGCATCAACTGCCAACACACCTTGCCCTATGTGAACGGTTGGGCGAAGAAGTATGAAAAGGACGGGCTGGTGGTGATCGGCGTCCATACCCCGGAATACGGCTACGAGAAGATCATCGACAACGTGCGCGAGCAGGTGCGCAAGCTGGACATCCACTACCCGGTGGCGATCGACAATCAGTATGCGATCTGGCGTGCCTTCAACAACCAGTATTGGCCAGCCCATTACTTCATCGATGCCAAGGGGCAGGTGCGCTACAGCCACTTTGGCGAGGGACGTTATGACGAGCAGGAGCAGGTGATCCAGCAACTGCTGCAGGAAGCGAAGGCGGGCTGATGAACCGTGGCGAGGGAGGTTGTCCGCTGCTTATCTGACATATCGAGTTGTCAGTGCTTTCTTGGGGGCTGCTTCGCAGCCCAGCGGGAGCAAGCTCCCTCGCCACAGGATAGGTATTTTTCATTAAAGTTGTTTTATTTCAATTGGTTAGTAATTTTCTCTCTACCATTTTCTAGATTTTCGCGTCACTAGGGTAGGTAGTTGGAATTCAAGTTAAATTTGTTTATTTTCAATAAGTTAATCTAATAACCTCTACCTGTTTGTAGGATGGCTATCGCCTGGGCAGCCATTGCAGTGGATGAAGGCAAGCCAATACCCGTGGCGAGGGAGCTTGCTCCCGCTGGGCTGCGAAGCGGCCCCAGGAACGCAACGCCAACGCGGCGTGCCAGGCAGATAGGGGGCCTGTTCAAATGCTGGCCCCTTGCTCATTTGTATACGGTCAAACTTCTTTCCTTTCAGAAAGTTGGGCGACAAACCTATGCGTATTTCTATGTGGGTCGTAACGACGTTTCTCCTGGCCGCCGTCTCGCTTGAGGCCCAGGCCAGGGCGCTGACGCAGAACCAGCAATCGGTGTGCCGCTGGGGTTCGGACATTGCGGCGGGCGCGCAGGCGTCGAAGCTGTCTGGCGTCAGCCTGTACGGCGCGCGGAAGAAGCTGCAAGTGCGCAAGTTTCCCCGGCCCTGGATGCGCATGACGGCCCTGGGCATTACCGAACAGACCTACAACAGCGCGTCGCGTCTCAAACCCGCGGCGGTCAAGCAGACCTACTACGAGCAATGCGTCCGCCATGAGCTGGCGCGCCGGTAGGTCCTCAGGCCGGGCTGCGGCCAGGCATTTCGATGCCGTGCTGGTGCACCCGTCGATACAGGGTCGCCCGGGAAATGCCCAGGGCCCGGGCGGCGGCGGTGGGTTTCCAGCGATGGCGCACCAACGCATCGAGCAAAGCCTGGCGTTCCGGGCTGGCGCTTGGCTCCGGCCCATGATCGGTGGCGTCGGCGCTGTGCATTGATTCGGGCAGGTGGCTGAGTTGGATCACGCTGGCTTCGCACACCGCGCAGGCATAGCGCAGCACATGGCGCAACTGGCGGACATTGCCCGGCCAGTGGTAACCGAGCAGACATTCCAGGGCTGCGCCGCTCAATTGCACCGTTTCTCCGCACAGCGCTGACTCCTCGACAAGAATCCGATTGATCAGCGCCAACCGATCGCTGCGTTCGCGCAACGGTGGCAGTTGGAAGCGTGCGCCACCCAAGCGGAAATACAGGTCCTCGCGAAACTCGCCGGCGGCCACCAGGGTCTCCAGGTCGCGGTGGGTGGCGCAGATCACCTGGATGTCCACGGCCTTGCGGCGCGATGCCCCCAGCGGCGCCACTTCACCCTCGGCCAGTACCCGCAGCAGGCGGGTCTGCAAGGCCAGCGGCATGTCACCGATTTCATCCAGGAACAAGGTACCGCCATCGGCCTGTTGCAACAGGCCCTGCATGCCTTTGGCCGAGGCGCCGGTGAAAGCGCCGGCGACGTAGCCGAACAATTCGCTCTCGATCAGGCTTTCGGGAATGGCGGCGCAGTTCAACGCCACGAATGGACGATCACGACGCTGGCTGGCCTGGTGCAACTGGCGGGCGAAGACTTCCTTGCCGGAACCGGTTTCGCCCTGGATCAGCACCGGCAGGTTGCGATCCTTGACCCGCACCGCCAGACGCAGGCTGTCGGCCAGGCGCGGGTCGATCTCGGACGGGTTCAGCGAAACCCGCGGACGCGTACTGGCCCGATGGCGTGGCGCGCTCAAGCGGCCATGCATGGCGTGGTCGAGCGGGCAGAGGCTTTCGTCCCGGGCACGGTGCAGCAGTTGCTGGTCGAACACCTGGCCGATGTGTTGCGGCAACTGCCCGTAATGTTGCAACAGGTACTGGCGGGCGGCGGGGTTCAGGGCTTGCAGGCAACCATCGTCGTCCCAGGCGAACAGGAAGTCCGGCTGGCTGTCGACGTAGCCGGGGTTGCGATGGGCCCGCAGCACCCAGTAGCCCTGGGCGCTGCTCATGAAAAACGCCTGTTCGATCTCTCGGGCGCTCTGTACCACCATTTGCCGTATCAGGTGCTGCGAGCGTCGATCGTCCGGCGAGCGCACCGCCGAGACGTCCAATACCCCGAGCAATTCACCCTGGGGGTCGAACACCGGCGCGGCGGAGCAGGTCAGGCCAATGAACGCCGCGCGGAAATGGTCGCGCTTGTGCACCGTCACCGGGGCCTTGGCCGTGAGCACCGCCGCCACGCCACAGGTGCCTTCTTCGCCCTCCGACCAACAGGTGCCCAGGTACAAGCCGGCCTTGCGGCAGTCGTTGCGGATCGTGGTTTCCACTCGATAGTCGATGGTCTGGCCCTGGGCATCGGTCAGTAGCACGCAGTAGTCGGCATCGCGCACTCGGCCATGCAGGCGGGCGACTTCTTCGCTGGCGATATTGAGGAACAGCTCGGAGCGTTCGCGGCATTGCTTGAGCACGTCCTGGGACAGGATGCGCGGACCCTGCAACGAACCGGGGTCCAGGTGATGTTGCTCCAGGGACCGGCGCCAGGAATCGAGGATCAGGTCCGGGACGGGCAGTTGTGGCAATTGGTTCGCGTTTTTCACCACGCGACTGACGCAATCCACGTGCGCCCGGGAGTGAGCGGAAAGCATAGGGGCCTCCGATTCAGCTTCTTATCGTTGTGCGCACATTAAGCGCCGTTCGCCGGGGACAGACAAGCTCGACCGGTTGTTCGGCCCGTGTGAGACGCCACGTCTCAGGGTCTCGCCGAAGCCTCGTGCAACCTGACATGGAGCGTCTCACCAGAGCTCGCTCCGCTGCATTGAACAAACCGATGGGACCGCTCTGGTCAGGGCTTTTCGAAGACTTTTTTCGTTACTGGCACCGCCCTTGCTCTACCTCTGCAACCCGCTCGACGGGGCATCCAATAATAACAACGAGGTGCCTATGTTTTCTTGCCCAGGGTCTGGCTGCCCAGACCGTTCGCCTATCCCCGCCACGGTGGCGCCATGAGTCGCCGGCCACTGACCGTGGGCATCATCGCCAACCCCGCATCGGGCCGTGACGTGCGGCGCCTGACCGCCAACGCCGGGCTGTTTTCCAGTACCGACAAGGTCTCGGTGATCCAGCGCCTGCTGGCCGCGTTCGGCGCCACCGGCATCGAGCAGGTGCTGATGCCCACCGACATGATCGGCATGGCCGCCGCCGTACTGAAGAACAGTCACAGTCGTCAGGCCCGCAGCAGCCATTGGCCGGCCCTGGAGTTCCTCGACCTGACCCTGCGCCAGACCGTCGAAGACACTCGTCGGGCCGCGCGGCTGATGGCCGAACGCGAGGTGGCGCTGATCGCCGTGCTCGGCGGCGATGGCACTCACAAGGCGGTGGCCGCCGAAGTGGGAGACATCCCGTTGCTGACTCTGTCCACCGGCACCAATAACGCCTTTCCTGAATTGCGCGAGGCCACCAGTGCCGGACTGGCCGGCGGGTTGTACGCCAGCGGACGGATACCGACGCAGATCGGTCTGCGACGTAACAAGCGCCTGCTGGTCTGCGATGCCGGCCGTGGCTTGCGCGAAGTCGCCTTGGTGGACGTGGCCGTGTCGCCGCTGCGCTTTGTCGGCGCCCGGGCCATCAGCCGGGCACAGGACCTGGCCGAAGTGTTCGTGACCTTCGCCGAACCGCAATCCATCGGCCTGTCGGCGCTGTGCGGGTTGTGGTTCCCGGTGTCACGCCAGGCACCGGGTGGTGCCTGGATGCGCCTGGACCCGCAATCGCCCGAAGCGCTGCTGGTGCCACTGGCTCCCGGCCTGTTGCAAGGCTGTGGCGTGCTCGCCGCCGGCCCCTTGGAACCCGGCGTCGCCCACGGCCTGTCGCTTTCCAGCGGCACACTGGCCCTGGATGGCGAGCGGGAAATCGAATTCAACGTCCATGATCGGCCCACGGTCACCCTCGATGCCGGCGGCCCGCTGAGCATCGATGTCAACGCGGTACTGGCCTACGCCGCGCAACAGCGTTTGTTGGCCATTGGCCGCGAACACCCGCAACACCCTCTGAATCTTCAAGAAGACACCTCAGGAGAATAAAAAATGTCGACACCGCTCACCCACGATCAATTGCTGCACGCCTACCAGGTGATGCGCACCATCCGCGCTTTCGAAGAGCGCTTGCACGTGGAGTTCGCCACCGGCGAGATTCCCGGTTTCGTCCACTTGTATGCCGGCGAAGAAGCGTCGGCCGCCGGCGTCATGGCCCACCTGGGCGATGACGATTGCATCGCGTCCAACCACCGTGGCCACGGCCATTGCATCGCCAAGGGCGTGGATGTCTACGGGATGATGGCCGAGATCTACGGCAAGAAAACCGGCGTCTGCCAAGGCAAGGGCGGCTCGATGCACATCGCCGATTTCGAGAAAGGCATGCTCGGTGCCAACGGCATCGTCGGTGCCGGCGCGCCTCTGGTGGTCGGCGCTGCCCTGGCGGCCCGGCTCAAGGGCACCGACAGCGTCGCTGTGGTGTTCTTCGGTGACGGCGGCTCCAACGAGGGCGCGGTGTTCGAAGCCATGAACATGGCCTCGGTGTGGAACCTGCCGTGCCTGTTCATCGCCGAGAACAACGGCTACGCCGAAGCCACCGCTTCCAATTGGTCGGTGGCCTGCGATCACATCGCCGACCGCGCCGCCGGGTTCGGCATGCCTGGGGTGACGGTGGATGGCTTTGACTTCTTCGCCGTCCACGAAGCCGCCGGGGCTGCTGTCGAACGCGCCCGTGCCGGGGAAGGGCCGTCGCTGATCGAGGTCAAGCTGACGCGCTACTACGGCCACTTCGAGGGCGACGCCCAGACTTACCGGGCCCCCGATGAGGTCAAGCATTTCCGCGAGAACCAGGACTGCCTGATGCAGTTCCGTGAGCGCACCACCCGGGCCGGGCTGCTATCGGCCGAGCAGTTGGACCAGATCGATAAGGAAGTGGAGCAACTGATCGAAAACGCCGTGTACAAGGCCAAGTCCGATCCCAAGCCCACCGCGGCGGACCTGCTCACTGACGTCTACGTCTCCTATCCCTGAACGCCCTTTATAAAACAAGAATAGAGAATCCCATCATGGCGAGAAAAATCAGCTATCAGCAGGCAATCAACGAGGCCCTGGCCCAGGAAATGCGCCGCGACTCCAGCGTTTTCATCATGGGCGAGGACGTGGCTGGCGGTGCCGGCGCGCCCGGTGAAAACGACGCCTGGGGCGGTGTGCTTGGTGTCACCAAGGGCCTTTACGATCAGTTCCCCGGCCGGGTGCTCGACACGCCGCTGTCGGAAATCGGTTACGTCGGCGCGGCGGTCGGGGCTGCCACCTGTGGCGTGCGTCCGGTGTGCGAACTGATGTTCGTCGACTTCGCCGGGTGCTGCCTGGACCAGATCCTCAACCAGGCGGCGAAGTTTCGCTACATGTTCGGCGGCAAGGCCTCCACGCCCCTGGTGATCCGCACCATGGTCGGTGCCGGCCTGCGCGCCGCCGCCCAGCACTCGCAGATGCTCACGTCCTTGTGGACGCACATTCCGGGGCTGAAAGTGGTGTGCCCGTCATCGCCTTACGATGCCAAGGGCTTGCTGATCCAGGCGATCCGCGACAACGACCCGGTGATCTTCTGCGAGCACAAGTTGCTCTACAGCATGCAGGGCGAGGTGCCGGAAGAGCTCTACACCATTCCCTTCGGCGAGGCCAATTTCCTGCGCGACGGCAAGGACGTGACCCTGGTGTCGTACGGGCGCATGGTCAACACCGCCATGGACGCCGCGCGCAGCCTGGCTGGGCGTGGCATCGACTGTGAAGTCATCGACTTGCGCACCACCAGCCCGATGGACGAGGACAGCATCCTCGAAAGCGTCGAGAAGACCGGGCGCCTGGTCGTGATCGACGAGGCCAACCCACGCTGTTCCATGGCCACCGATGTTTCGGCCCTGGTGGCGCAAAAAGCCTTTGGCGCGCTCAAGGCCCCGATTGAGATGGTCACCGCACCGCATACCCCGGTGCCGTTCTCCGATTCGCTGGAAGACCTGTATATCCCCGACGCGGCGAAGATCGAGCAAGCCGTGCTCAACGTGATCGAGTGGAGCAAGCGCTGATGAGCCAGATTCATACCCTGACCATGCCCAAATGGGGCTTGTCGATGACCGAGGGCCGGGTCGATGCCTGGCTCAAGGAGGAGGGCCAGGCCATCACCAAGGGTGATGAAGTGATGGACGTGGAAACCGACAAGATTTCCAGCAGTGTCGAAGCGCCGTTTTCCGGAATCCTGCGCCGGCAGATTGCCCGGCAGGACGAAACCCTGGCGGTCGGCGCCTTGCTCGGGATTGTCGTTGAGGGCGAAGCCAGTGACGCCGAGATCGATGCGGTTATCGAGCAGTTCCAATCAACTTTTGTCCCCGGTGACGCGGCCGATGAAGACAGCGGGCCGAAACCGCAGAAAGTCGAGTTGGACGGGCGGGTCATCCGTTATTTCGAGCGTGGCGAGGGCGGCACGCCGCTGTTGCTGGTGCATGGTTTCGGTGGCGACCTGAACGGTTGGTTATTCAACCATGAAGCACTGGCAGCCGGGCGTCGGGTCATTGCCCTGGACCTGCCGGGCCATGGCGAGTCCTCGAAAACCCTGCAACGCGGTGATCTGGACGAGCTGAGCGGCGTGGTGCTGGGCCTGCTCGATCACCTCGACATCAACGCTGTGCATCTGGTGGGGCATTCCATGGGTGGGGCGGTGTCGCTGAACGCCGCGCGCCTGATGCCCCAGCGAGTCCGCTCGCTGACCTTGATCGGCAGCGCCGGGCTGGGCGCGCAGATCAATGGCAGCTACCTGGAAGGTTTCGTCGAAGCCGCCAACCGCAACGCCCTCAAGCCGGCACTGGTGCAACTGTTCTCCAATGCCGAACTGGTCAACCGCCAGATGCTCGACGACATGCTCAAGTACAAGCGCCTGGAGGGGGTGGACGCTGCGCTGCGGCAACTGTCAGCGACGCTCTTCAAGGACGGTCACCAGCAGGTGGACCTGCGCGAGGTCGTGCAGGCCGGCCACGTACCGACGCTGGTGATCTGGGGCAGCGACGACGCAATCATCCCGGTGGCCCACAGCGAAGGGTTGAGTGCCCAGGTCGAAGTGCTTTCCGGCCAGGGCCACATGGTGCAAATGGAAGCAGCCGAGCAGGTCAACCGGCTGATCCTCGGGTTCATCGAACAGCGCTGATCAAGCGGGCGGCGAGGTGGTTCGTCGCCCCGACAAACTTCTGGAGGCAACGTCATGAACGTTTCAATCAAGCCTACCCGCAGCATGCGCGCCGCCGTCTGGCATGGCCGCAACGACATCCGCGTCGAAGACGTGCCACTGCCGGTTTCGCCGCCCGCCGGTTGGGTGCAGATCCGTGTGCAATGGTGCGGTATCTGCGGCTCCGACCTGCATGAATACGTGGCCGGGCCGGTGTTCATTCCGGTGGACGCGCCGCACCCGCTGACCGGGATCAAGGGCCAGTGCATCCTCGGTCATGAGTTCTGCGGCGAGATCGTCGAACTGGGGGCCGGCGTCGAAGGCTTCAGTGTCGGTGAGCCGGTGGCGGCTGATGCCTGCCAGCACTGCGGCACCTGCTATTACTGCACCCATGGGCTGTACAACATCTGCGAGAACCTGGCCTTCACCGGGCTGATGAACAACGGTGCATTTGCCGAACTGGTCAACGTACCGGCCAATTTGCTCTACAAGTTGCCTGCTGATTTTCCGGCCGAGGCCGGTGCGTTGATCGAGCCGTTGGCGGTGGGGATGCACGCGGTGAAGAAGGCCGGCAGCCTGTTGGGCCAGAACGTGGTCGTGGTTGGTGCCGGTACGATCGGCCTGTGCACCATCATGTGCGCCAAGGCCGCCGGCGCGGCCCAGGTGATCGCCCTGGAAATGTCCGGCGCGCGCAAAGCCAAGGCCCTGGAGGTAGGGGCCAGCCATGTGATCGATCCGAAGGAGTGCGACGCCCTGGCCGAAGTTCGTCGTCTGACCGGCGGCCTGGGGGCCGATGTCAGTTTCGAATGCATCGGCAACAAGCACACCGCGAAACTGGCCATCGACCTGATCCGCAAGGCTGGCAAATGTGTATTGGTGGGGATCTTCGAGGAACCCAGCGAATTCAATTTCTTCGAGCTGGTGTCCACTGAGAAGCAGGTGCTCGGCGCGTTGGCCTACAACGGCGAGTTTGCCGATGTGATCGCTTTCATCGCCGATGGGCGCCTGGACATCTCGCCACTGGTGACCGGCCGCATCCAGCTGGAGCAGATTGTCGGCCAGGGCTTTGAGGAACTGGTCAACAACAAGGAGCACAACGTGAAAATCATCGTGTCTCCCGCACGGATCTGAGAGCGCCCGGGTGGGCGATTTGGCGATGGTCGGCAGCGGCCATCGCATTTTTTCACACGGAGTATCGATTCAGTCAGGTAGATAGTCCCGCCAGACATGCCCTTCGTTGAGCCGCAGTTGTCGTTCTTCCTGTTGCCGGAACGGGCGGTCGCAATCGAGGAAAAACTCATCGAGCTGCGGCGGCTTGATGCCGGTGCCACTGAGCATCCCGTGGACTTGGCCACGGTGGTGGATCTGGTGTTCGAACAGGTGCAGCAACAGCCGGTCGATCCGCTCACGCACCACGCCGTCCACGCGTACCAGCTCAACGCAGCGGGCGAGGTCTCTTTCTCGCAGGCTTTCGCACAATGCCAGCAGTTGCCGGTCGGCTCGGGTTTGGCTTTCCTTCAGTTGGGCAAACGCCAAGGTTTCGGAAAAGTCCTTGATCTGGCCGTCCCGGTCACCTTCCAGAGCGGTCAGGTAATAGCGGTCCACTTCCAGAATATGGCAGAGCGTGCCTTGTATGGATGGGAAGAACCCCGTGCGCGGCGCCGCGTATTCGGCTTCGCTCAACTGCGCGCAGGCAGTGAGCAGTCGGTGATTGGCCCACTGATTGTTCAGGGCCTGGGCCAGGAAATAGTTCATGGGACACCTTGAATCCCTGTGGGAGCGAGCTTGCTCGCGATGATGGCGGCACATCCAGCATAGTCGATTCAGACAGACCGCTATCGCGAGCAGGCTCGCTCCCACAGTTTTATTGCGTGTGTTCACGATTCGGTATTCACCACCAATCCTGTGGGAGCGGGCTTGCTCGCGAAGACGGCGGCACATGCAGCATAGTCATATCAGACAGACCGCTTTCGCGAGCAAGCCCGCTCCCACACAGGGTGCCCTTGCTTCAGGGGGAAGTCCTAAAGCCCCACATCCGGCAACATCGGCCGATTCGCCAAAGCCTTGGCCATGATCTGCTCCACAAACAGCCGGTCCGCTTCCGGCAGGGCCAGGCGCGGTGGGCGGGTGAGGGCGCTGCCGCGGCCGGCGATGGCTTCGCACAGCTTGATGCATTGCACCAGGTCGGCGCGGGCGTCCAGGTGCAGGATCGGCATCAGCCATTCGTAGATCGGCATCGCTTCGGCAAAGCGCCCGGCGCGGGCCAGGCGGAAAATGGTCTCGCCTTCTTTCGGAAATACGTTGGACATGCCCGAGACCCAACCTTCGGCGCCCACGGCAAGGCTTTCCAGGACCACGTCGTCGAGACCTGCAAACAACACAAAACGGTCGCCGACTTCATTGCGTACGTCGATGAAGCGCCGGGTGTCGCCGGAGGAGTCCTTGAAACACACGACGTTGTCGCAATCAGCCAGGGAGATCAGGATGTCCGGGGTCACGTCGTTCTTATAGATCGGCGGGTTGTTGTAGACCATCAACGGCACGTCGGCATGCCGAGCGACGTAGCGGAAATGCTCGGCGGTCTCGAACGGCTTGGAGCCGTAGACCAGCGCCGGCATCAGCATCACTCCGTCGACCCCCACCTTGCGCACCGCGTTTGCGACCTTGGCCGCCTGCACGCTGGTGAACTCGGCCACGCCGCAGATCACCGGTACGCGGCCACGGGAGGCGTCCACCGCGACTTCGGTCACGGCGATCTTTTCCTCGGCGCTCAGGGAAGTGTTTTCCCCCACCGACCCGCAGACCACCAGGCCGGAAACGCCATCACGAATGACGTTGGAAATCACTTGGTGGGTTTTTTCCAGGTTGATGGAAAAGTCATCGTTGAATTGGGTGGTGACGGCAGGGAAGACGCCGCTCCAGTTGATGCGTTTGCTCATGGTTGTCTCCGGTTGTTAATAGTGTTTTCTAGAGCCTGTAAACAAGTTCACTGCAACCCTGTGGCGAGGGGATTTATCCCCGCTGGGCTGCGAAGCAGCCCCCTGAGTCCCGATGGAACACCGAGTTGTCAGGTTTTAGGGCCGCTCCGCGCCCCAGCGGGGATAAATCCCCTCGCCACAGGGCCAGGTATCCGAAAGCCGATAGCCCTGCGGCCACGGATCGGCCGGGTCGAGCAACAGCTGATGGGTGCCGGTGATCCACGCGCGCCCGGCGATGCACGGATAAATCGCCGGGCGTCCGACCACGTCGGTCAGCGAATCGATGCGGCAGTGGAATTCGGAGCCGATGATCGAGCGGCCGATAAAGCGTTCGCCGACTTGCATCAAACCTTTGGCGTGCAGTACCGCCATGCGCGCCGAGCAGCCGGTGCCGGTGGGGGAGCGGTCGATCTTGCCCGGCTGAATCACCACGGCATTGGCGCCAGTGGCGATGCCGTTTTCCTGGACGATGGGCGCGGCGATCTGGCAGAACGAGATGTGCGACCAGTCGGGGTTCAACGGATGGACAAAGCCCAGTTGTTCATTGGCGGCCCGGGTGATTTTCAAGCCCACGGCCACCAGCTCGGCGGCCTCGTCCGGGCGGATGGCGAAGCCCAGGCGCTGGGCGTCGACAATCACAAAACTGTCGCCGCCGTACGCCGTGTCCACCTGCAACGAGCCCAGGCCCTCGACTTCGATCCAGGCATCGAGGCGGTCGGCGAAGGAGGGCACATTCTTGATCTCGACCCGTTGCACCTTGCCGTCGCGGCAGTCGGCCACCGCTTCGATCAGGCCGCCCGGCGCTTCCAGCACCAAGCGGGTCTGGGGTTCGGTCATGGGCAGGATGCCGCTCTCCAGCAGCACGGTGGCGACGCACAGCGAGTTGGAGCCGGACATCGGCGGGGTGTCGGCTGGTTCCATGATGATCCAGGCCATTTGCGCCCGAGGGTCCTTGGCCGGCACCAGCAGGTTGACGTGGCGGAATACGCCGCCACGGGGCTCGTTGAGGACGAAGTTGCGCAGGGTCTGGTCCTGGGCGATCCAGCGGGACTGTTCCCACACCGTGGCGCCGGGCGGTGGGGCAACGCCGCCGACGATCACATCACCGACTTCGCCTTCGGCGTGGCAGCTCACTACATGGATGATTTTCGATGAGCGCATGAGTCAAATCCTTGTGTTGTCTGTTCGGGCCTCATCGCGGGCAAGCCTTGCTCCCACAGGGTTCTGTGGCGTACACAAAAACAGTGTGGGAGCGAGCCTGCTCGCGATGAGGCCATTCGCTATTTCACCGATTTAAGGAAAGCCGCCGTTTCCGGCTGCACCGGATTGCCAATCACTTGGTCCGGCGGCCCGATCTCATGGACCCGGCCGTTGCAGAAGAACGCCACGCGGTCGGACACGTCCCGGGCGAAGCGGATCTCGTGGGTCACCAGCACCATGGTCATGCCGTCTTCGGCGAGCATGCGCATGGTGTCCAGCACTTCGCCCACCAGCTGCGGATCCAGGGCCGAGGTGGCTTCGTCGAACAGCATGTAGTCCGGCGACATCGCCAGGGCCCGGGCGATGGCCATGCGTTGTTGCTGGCCGCCGGAAAGCTTGCCGGGGAAGGCCTTGAGCTTGTCCCCCAGGCCCACGTGCTCAAGCTGCTTCACCGCCAGCGCCTCGGCGTCCTGCCGGCTCTTGCCCAGCACCTTGCGCGGCGCCAGCATCACGTTTTCCAGCACGGTCAGGTGGGGGAAGGCGTTCCATTGCTGGAACACGATGCCGATCTTCTGCCGCAGGCGATTGAGGTCGGTGGCGCGGTCATGGACCTCGATGCCGTCCACGCGGATGCTGCCTTTCTGGATCGGCTCCAGGCCGTTGATGCACATCAGCAGGGTCGACTTGCCCGAGCCGGAACCGCCGATGATCGACACCACTTCACCTTTGTCCACCGTCAGGCTCACACCCTTGACCACTTCCAGGTCACCGAAGGACTTGTGCACGCTTTCGATCTCAATCATTTTCCTGCCACCTTCTTTCCAGACGTGCGCCGAGGCGGGCGACCACCAGGCTCATGACGTAGTAAATGAGCCCCGCGATGCACAGCACCAGCAGGGGTTCCTGAATGCGCGTGACGATGGTTTGCGAAGCACGCAGCAATTCGACGATGCCGATCCACATCACCAGCGCGGTGTCTTTCATCACGCCCAGTACCAGGTTCAGCCAGCCGGGAAAGGCCACCCGCGTGGCAATCGGCAGGACGATGAAACGCAGGTCCTGCACATAGCTCAGGCCCAGTGACCGACTGGCCCGGCGGGTGCTCAACGGCACCGCCAGCACCCCACCGCGGACGATTTCGGTGAAGTACGCGGCGGCGTAGACCCCGAGGACGATGCAGCCCACCGCGAAGGCGCTGAGGTTCAGGCCGGCGATGCTCTTGAGGGAGTTGAACAGCACAAACTGGATCAGCAGCGGCACGCTGCGAAACGCGTCCAACACCCAGGCCAACGGCAGGCTGGCTCGCGGCAACAGGGCCCGCAACAGGCCGAACAGTAATCCGGCCAGGGTGCCCAGCAGGATCGACCAGGCGGTCAGTTGCAACGTGACCCAGGCCCCGTCCAGCAAGAACAACAGGTCGTTAACGGTGAGGCTTGTAGAGAACATGACCAACCCTCCTCAGTAACGAAACAGCCGCCAGGACAACAGCCGGGCCAGCCCGACGATCAGCTTGGCGATCAGGTAATACAGCACCGCCGCGAGGGCAAAGTATTCGAAGGTGCGGAAGGTCTTGACGTTGTATTCCTGGGTGACGCCAGTGAGGTCGTTGTTCAGGCCGACGACTACGCCCAGGGACGTCATCAGCACCGCCCAGACCATCTGGTTGGTCAACGGATAGAAGACGATGCGCAACAGTTGCGGGACGATGATCATCCGGTAGGCCTGGAAAGCGCTCATCCCCAGGGAGCGGGCGGCGCGCATTTGCGTACTCGGCACGGCCTTGAGGCCGCCACGGAAGTTTTCCGCCAGGTAACCGGCGTTGTTGAAGGTGATCCCGGCCAGCAGGGCCAGCCAGGAACTGACGTGCAGCCCGAGGGAGCCGAGGCCGAAGTAGAGGATGTAGATCTGGAACAGCGAGGGCGTGTTGCGGGCGATGGACACCCAGCCATTGCCCACGCCTCGCAGCAAGCGATTCGGGGCCTGGCGCATCACCGTCAGCACCAGGGCGATCAGCACGCCGAAGATCATCGACAGCGCAGCGGTCTCGAAGGTCACCCAGGCTCCGGCGAGCATGTCGGGCAGGGCGCGCAAGGCCGGACGCCATTGGAAGCTGTAGTCATCAAACATGGATCGGGCTCCCCCTGCGGGCAGTGGGTTGCAGCCACATCGGCGGCTGGCCGGAGGTTGCGGCGGTGCAGGCGGCCTCGACGCATTCGGCAAGGGCGGCAAAGTGCACGCCGCGACCGACCAGGCCGGGTGCGTAGTGAGCGTATTTGCCGGAGTTGGTCATCAGCGTGGTGGCTTGGGGCGGGATCACCGGTTCGCCCAACATGCACCAGCAGGTGTCGGTCACCAGCACCGCGCCGAAGGCCTCGATGGCCGCCAGGTATCCGGCCTTGCGCGCCTGTTCCAATACCGTTCGCCCGCAGGTGATTGCCAGCACTACATACGGATGCTTGACCCGCCCCGCGCACAAGGTCGCGAGGGTGGCGAATTCGCTGAGGGAGAAATGCGGATTGCCCAGGGACACCACGTCCACCCAGTTGTCCCGGGCGCTGTTGAGCTCGCGCCAACTGGCGAGCAGGCCAGCGACATTGACGCTTTCCTGCGGCAAGGTGGCGTCGTTCTCCATGACATTGGCAGGGTCGAGGGCTTCCGGCGTCACCCCGGCGATGTGGAACAACGGCGCGGCGCTGGTGGTGGCGAATGCGGCGCCGAAGGCCTTGAGGTCGTCCAGGCTCGGGGCGGCATGTTCCAGGCCGCGTATCAGCGGGATGCGCCGGCCCGCCAAAGCGCCGATGTGATAACCCAGCAGCGGATAGAAACTGTCATCGACGTTGCCCAGCGCCGGCACGTCGATGATCAGCCCGGCCTTGCGCCGGTCGTCGAGATGACAGCCAGTCAACGGCGCCCGTCCGCACAGGGCAATGCAGATGTCGAGGAAGTCCGGGTACTTCTGCGTGCGCGCTCCCAGCACGCTGTTGGCATAGACCACCGCGTTGGATTCGGCCCAGACGATTTGTTCGCCGGCCTTGGGCGCGGTGTCCAGCAGGTAGGGCGCGCAGGTGAAACTCAGTTGCGCGCCCATCGCCATGTAGGCATCGCCCAGGGCACTGGCCGGCTCGCCCAGGGCCGGATCGACACCCAGTTCGCGCCAGCGACGCTGGTCCACGGAGATGGAATTGAGGGTGGTGGGCACGCGGACTTTCGCGCCCCACCGCACCAGTTGTTCGGCAAAGCGCAGGCTCGCCGGGCCGGTGTAGATGCAGCCGTCGATGTGGGCCTGGGTCACGTTTAGCAGTTGCGTGGCGCCCTGGATCTCGGCCATGCGCAACACAATCTGCATCGCCACTTGGGCCGCCTTGCCGTGAGTGCCGTCGAGCAACGCTTGGTCCTGTTCGGTCAGGTCCAGGGTCGAGGGAGTGGGCGGCTGCCGGCAGACGTCCGAACCCTGCCAGCCGTCGTTGGGGCGGCGGCCAGACAGCGTCAGGACGTCGCCCTCGAGGCGGACAAAGCCCTGGCCGCGCAACCTGTTGAAAGCCTCGTGCCCCACGCACAATACCGGCAACGAGCGTTGGAAAATCACCTGGGCCACCAGCACGCCCAGGGTCAGGATTTCATCGGCTTCGGCCAGCACCAGGGCCGCAGGTGCATGGCCGTTGCTGATCAACTCCATCAAGACGCTGCTGCCGGTGCATGAGCCGCGTCCGCTGGGAATCGCCAATACGCGCCCGGCCAGGCGTTCACCGCTCAACGGGTGATGCCGATCGATGACCTCGCCGCTGGCCGGATCGACCCCGCCCCAGAAACTCAGGCCGACTTCGGCGAACAGCAGGGCGCCCTCGGCGGCACCCCCCACCAGGCTGCGGCCTTTCACACGGACAGGCGTGCTTGGCATGCGCCGATCCTCAATAGTAGACCTGGGGAACGGTCAGGTTGGCCGGCGGGATGTCGGTGCCGACCCATTTGACGAACAACTCCTTGTACCGCCCAGTGCGCACTTGCTGATTGACGAACAGGTTGAGGTAGTTGAGCAGGCCGTACTCGTTGCGCTTGGCGCCCAGGGACACGTAGTCGATGACATAGGGCGCATCGCCGGCGATCTTCAGGCCCTTGTACTTGCCCGACTTGATGGTCGCGGCGGCCACGGTGTTGGTCACCACGGTCGCGTCAATGTGCCCTTGGGCGACCGCCAGCAGGGTGTCGTTCTGCGACTGATAGGCGCGGAAACTGCCGCTGCCCCAGCTCTTCTGGTCCTTCTCCAGGGCGATGGCTTCGTAGGTACTGCTGGTGTTGCCCAGGTTCTTGCCCTTGAGGTCGGCGTAGCTGTTGATGCCGGTGTTGTCGCGGGTCAGCACGACCATTTGGAAAGCGAAGTAGGGCACGGTCAGGCCGACGGTCTTGGCCCGTTCCAAGGTGTCAGATGTGGAGGCGACGATCACATCGGCGCGGCCGGACAGCAGCGCGGGGATTCGGTCGGAGAACGGGGTTTCCACCACTTCGGCATCGACACCGAGGACTTTCGCCAGATCGTGGCAATAGTCCACGTCGAAGCCCGCCGGGTTGTTTTTTTCATCACGAAAGCCCATGGGTGGGAAGTCCAGGGTCACGGCACAGCGTAGTTTGCCGGAGCCGATGATGTCGTCGAGCTTGTCGGCGTGGGCGGGGGCAATGAAAAGCGGGGTGAGGACAACGCTGAGGGCTACGGCCAATGCAGGGTTTTTCATAAATGCCTCGCTGTCGAATAAATGCGGTGAGATATCGTATTGAGGATTTCGTATACGATATTAGATAAGCAATCGGCATGCCTGTTTGCGGTCGCGTCGCGGTAATGCCACTGGAAGGCTGATCTAGAGGCTTTCAGGCCGCGCGGTACCACGTCGGGCAGGGGGCCGCGCTGGGGCTGTGTGTTACAGATGGGAGCAGCCATGGGGGGCGACGCCCCATCGGGGAACAGGCGTCAGTGCTGACTCTCGCGATACTGGCTGGGCGACAGGCTGGTCAGGGCACGGAACTGGCGGCTGAAGGCGCTGTGGTCGGTGTAGCCGCAGCGCAGGGCGATTTCGGTGATCGGCAGGTCTTTGTCGAGTAACAGCCGCGAGGCTTCTTCCAGGCGTGCCTTGTGAATCATCTGCCGCGGTGTGAGTTGGAAGATGCGTTTGCAGTGCCGCTCCAGTTGCGCCACCGACAATTGGGCAATGGCGGTCAGTTCGGCCAGGCTGATGGGGCGGGCGAAGTGGCTTTTGATATGAGCATCCACCGCCGCCAGTTTCTGGAAGGCTGGGTGGCTCGACTGGGGCAATTGCAGGTCACGGGAAATGCCGGCCAGGCCGACGACCTGGCCGTTTGGGTCATGCAGGGCGAGCTTGTGGGTCAGGCACCACACGGGTTGGTTGCCGTAATACAGATGCAGTTCGAGCTGGTCGGCCAACTCCCGGCCGCTGGCCAGCACCCGGCGATCCTGTTCGGTGTACAGCGGGCCGAAGCGTTCGGGGAATACCTGTTCGGCAGTGAGGCCCAGCAGATCCGTGCTGTGTTTGAAACCGCAGCGCCGGGCCAGGGTCTGGTTGACGAAGGTGTAGCGGGCCTGCTTGTCCTTGATGAAAAACACCACGTCCGCGAGGGTGTCCAGCAGTGGGGCGATGGGTTGCAGGCTGCGCAGCAGGGTGTCCAGGTCACAGGGCGCGAGGGAAGTGAGCGAGGGATACATGGCCGGCGTCGTCTTTTTTGTGGAAGCGATGGCGCAGTGTCAATCGAAAATGCGCTGCCTGTCACGCCGCTATCGCGAGCAGGCTCGCTCCCACATGGGGTCCTGCGGTGCCGCAAAGTTGAAGTTCACCTCAAATCCCTGTGGGAGTTTGTGGTGAGTACAGGTCTGAGTGGGATGTGTGTCGGGTTCAGGTGGGTGGGGTTTCTTCCAGGGCCAGCAAGGTCTCGATACGCGCCGGGCTGAAGGGCGGGCGGGGTGTGGGCGGTGTCCAGCCGAACAGGTGTTCCAAGGCGGCGCCGCACACTCGGCCCTGGCACGCGCCCATGCCGCAGCGGCTGGCCAGTTTCGCTTCGCGCCAGTTTTCATGGTCGACCAGTTCGCCATAGGGCACGTCTTCGCAGCGGCAAACCAGGGTGTCAGCCGTGGCCAGGGTCTTGAGCTGTGGATCGAGGGTGAAGGCTTTGTTCAATGCCTGGGCGAAACCCTGCCAGCGTGTGCGTTGGGGCCACAGACGCTGGGCCGCCGCAGTATTGCCGACGGCGGCGTGGCCGGCGATGGCGCCTTCCACCAGGGCCAGTTCACTGCCGCCAAAACCGGTGCATTCTCCGGCGGCGTAATGTTCGACGCGGGTGGTGGCTTGCCAGGCGTCAACGGCCAGGGCCTGGTGTTCAACCGCGCAGCCCAGGGCCTGGCCGAGCTGGGTGTTGGGAATCAGCCCGAAGCCACAGGCCAGCCGATCGCAAGCCAGTTCGATCGTCTTGCCTTGTTGCAGCAGGCACACGCCCTCGAGTCGCTCCCGCCCGAGTGCTTCCACCACATAAGTACCGGTGCGGTAGTGTCGGTCGAACAAACCGAACGACTGGAAAAACTTGCCCGGCCAGCGGGGCAATTGTGCAGCGAAACCGGCGACGGCGGTGCGACTGGCTTGCTCGGCGATGCGCACCAGCTGCGCACCTTGATGTTTCGCCGTGGCGGCGCTTGCCATTAGCAAGGGGCCGCTGCCAGCGATCACCAGCCGTTCGCCGCGCACCGGCAGGCCACCCTTGATCAGTGCCTGCAAGCCGCCAGCTCCGGTCACTCCGGGCAACGTCCAGCCGGGGAAGGGCAGCAGCAATTCCCGGGCGCCAGTGCAGAGGATCAAGCGCTCGTAAGTGATCTGCCAGCCGCGCTCGGCATCCTCCACCAACAGGGTCTTGTCTCCTGCACAGGCGATTACCCGCGCGCCAGCGTGACAGCGGACGTTAGTGCAGGCATGCAACCGGTCTCGCAGACGGCGTGCCTGGGTCGGCAGGTTGGCCTGGGGACCGTCGCGCCAGATCTGCCCGCCCGGTAGCGGATTGTCATCCAGCAGCACAATGCGCGCGCCGCTGTTTGCCGCGGCGAGGGCGGCGGCCATGCCGGCGGGGCCGGCGCCGATGATCAGCAGATCGGTGGTTTCGTTCATGGTCGGGTCTGCACGTGCATGCCGTCGTGGCAAAGGGTTTGGCAGGCCAGGCGTCGACGGCCGTCGATCAGCACCCGGCATTCCTGGCAGATGCCCATGCCGCACAAGGGCGCCCGGCGCTGACCGCTGACCGAGGTACGACTACAGCCGTCCGCCCCCAAGGCCAATGCCGCCGCGACGCTGGTGCCATCAGCGACTGACAGGGGGCGACCGTCCAGGAATAAGTCAGGCATGGGCCGGTTCTCCGAGAAAGCGCTGTGGCAGGTAAGCTTGAGGGGCAAGCGGCGAGGTTTCGTTGAACAGTTGGGCGACCAGCAAATCGGCCGTTGCGGGCGCCGTCGTGACGCCCAGGCCTTCGTGACCCACCGCCAGCCACAGGCCCGGGCGCTGCGGATGCTGGCCCACCAGGGGCAAGCCGTCGGGGCTGGCCGCGCGAAAGCCGGTCCAGGCGCGAATGCCGTTGAGCTGCGCCAGCCCCGGCAGGTATTCGACGGCGCGCTTGAGCATCTTCGCCAGCATCCAACCTTCCACCTGTGGGTCGACGGTGCCGAACTGCCGCGAGGCGCCGATGAACAATTGCCCGGTCGGACGCGGCTGGATATTGCACGCCACCGACGGCCCGCTGGCGTTGTGGGCACTGGTGACATAGCCCAGTTCCACCAACGTGTGGGTGACGGTGGCGGGGTAGCGATCAGTGATCAGCAGGTGACCTTTTTTCGCTTCGATAGGCAGCTCCGGGCACAGCTCGGTGGCCTGGATGCCATTGGCCAGGACCACCGCGTCGGCGCTCAGCCAGCGACCATCGTCAAGGCGCACGCGCTGGCCGTCGACTTCGCTGACGCGGGCGCGCTGCTGGCGAATGTTGGGCGCGTCGAGCATCCAGCGCGCGGCAGCCGGGGCGTAGAGAATGCCGTCCCCCTTGATCAGCAGCCCGCCTTCCAAACCTTCGCGCAATTGGGGTTCACGCTGATGCAGGGCGGCGCGGCCAATCAGTTCGCAGGCTTCGCCATGGGCCAGCAGGTTCAGGTATTTACTGTGGGCCACCGCCATTTCCTCGGCATTGGCCGCCAGCCACAGGGTGCCGTTGTTGCGCCAGGCGCAGGCCTCGGGCAGGGCCGGGGCCAGTTCGCGCCAGCGTTGCAGGGAATATTGACTGAGGGCCAGTTCCGCCGGGTTGTCATCCAGCACCAGCAGGTGGCCCATGCCGGCCGCCGTCGCGCCGTGCCAACCAGCGTCGAGCACCAGGACTTTCAAGCCGCGTTGGGCCAATGTTCGAGCGCAGGCAGCGCCGATGATGCCGGCACCGATGATGATCACGTCGGCGACCTGGCCCTCGCTCACGGACGAATGCCCCAGGCGAACGGGTCATCCGCTTCGATGACCAGCGTGGTCTCGGCACTGATGTAGGCACGGCCGCGAATGGTCGGCACGATGCGTTCGCCCGAGCGTTCATAGGAGCCCTCGAACTCGCTGCCAATGACACTGGCCTGGCGCCAGATCTGGCCGGGTTGCAGTTTTCCATCGGCGGCCAGGCACGCCAGTTTGGCGCTGGTGCCGGTGCCGCACGGGGAGCGGTCATAGGCCTTGCCCGGGCAGAGCACGAAGTTGCGGCTGTCGGCTTGCGGGTCGTCGGCGAACAGTTCGATGTGGTCGATCAGGCCGCCGTCCTCTCCGCGAAAACCCTGCTGCTCCAAGGCTTGCTGCACGGCGTAGGTATAGGCGGTCAACACGTCGAGATTATCGCCGGCCACGCGCTGGCCATGCTCGGCGATCAGGAAAAACCAGTTGCCACCCCAGGCCACATCGCCCACCACCGAGCCGATGCCGGGCACCTCCAGGGCCAGTGCCTTGCGGTAACGGTAGGCCGGCACGTTGCGCACGCTGACCGAACGGTCCTCATGCAAGGTTGCTTGCACCGTGCCCACCGGGGTTTCGATGCTGTGCACACCGGGGCCGATCCTTCCCAGGTGGGCCAGTGACGCCACCAGGCCGATGGTGCCGTGGCCGCACATGCCCAGATAGCCGCTGTTGTTGAAGAAGATCACTCCGGCACAGGCGCCCGGGTCCACCGGCTCGCAGAGCAGCGCCCCCACCAGCACATCGCTGCCGCGCGGTTCCAGCACGCAGGCGGTGCGCCAGGCATCGTGCTGCTCGGCCAGACGCTGCCTGCGCTCGGCCATGCTGCCCTGGCCCAGGTCGGGAAAACCGTCGGTGACCAGTCGGGTCGGTTCGCCGCCGGTATGGGAATCGATCACGGTGATGCGTTTCATGGGGCCACGTCCGTTTAGATGAGTGAACGCAAGCGTGGCCCGCGCCGGGGGGCGACGGCTTGATGGATTTATCTGCCGCTGATGACGAAATCGGCACAGTACGGCAGCAGCCAGGTGAGCCTGATCAGGCGTTCCTGTCTTGCCATCGCCATTCAATATGCTCGGTATTGATCCCCAAGGCCTCGAACTTCTCGGCCACATACCGCAGGCAGGCGCCGCCGTCGGGCCTGTAATGCCCGGAAGCATCGTTGACCATGGCGATCACATGGTCCGTACGATGTTCGGTGACCTTGAGCTCCCCGGCACACATGACCGGCCTGCCACTACCAAGCTGGCTATGCCTGACGTAGTTGGCCCGGTCGCTATGCTCCCAGCGCTTATAGATAATGGCGTGTTCGGGTGTATAGACCCATGTGTAACTATTGGACTGGTCGTTGGGGGCGAGCAGTTCACTGGTGTGTGTCTTCAGTTGATTGCCGATCAACTGACCGTCCCACATTCCGATCAACTGACCCACGCCGTCTATTTTCGATGGGTCATAACAGCGCCAATGCATCAGGTCGCCGATAAAGGGCATCCACCTGATCGGATAGGTCTGGGCGCTGAGATCGATGGATCTATGGTCGGAATTCTTCCAGTCGGAAAAGTGAACATGACCTGACCATACGAATTGCAAGTGCGCGGATGAGTTTCTGAGCCATGTGTCGATCCGTTTGAATGAGGTATTGGCATAGATGTCATTGGCTTTGATCAGCACCGATTCCAGCGCCCAGTCATCAGAAGCGATCGGGTGTGCGACGGGCACCTGGTAGAGGGCCAGTCCGTCAATTTCCCCGAGCGAGATACGTGCTCGACCGAACATCCGGGCAATGTCGATATCCACGTGGATGACTTGCCCCACTCTGGGGGCTTCACAGAACAATTGCATCTGGCCCAGGGGGCCCATCGAGATATAGATGCTGTCGTCCGTGCCCGCCCAGTTTTGATTCTTTATGGAAGCTGTAACAGAAAGGCTGTCGATGAAGGTGTCGAATGGAGGTGTCATGGTTGAAAGCAAGTGTCTGTTTCAGATAACGAAGGCACCTGATTCTAGGGCGGCGTCGGACAGTCGCTGCGGTACATATGCATAGGTCCTCAAGAATACCGGGTCGATCATCGACTCGGTATTTCGGGCGGGCTCAATGGTTCGAAGGCAGGAACTCGAACAGCGTCTTGCAGACCCCGGCGATGTGTTCGTCCAACAGCTTCACCGCCCGTTCGACATCACCGGCACGGCAGGCGTCGAGGATTTCCCGGTGCTCGTGGTCGGCGCGCTCCTTGCCGGCGGAGAGGCTCATCTGCATGCGCAGATAGCGCTCCAACTTGTCGTGGACCGAACGGATCAAGCTCACCAGGAAGGGCCGTTGGGCCGGTTCGTAGAGACAGGCATGCAGCTGCCAGTTCAGTTCGGCCCAACGACCCACGTCGTCTTCACCGATGAATTCACGGCAGATGCTCTCGGCCCGGGCGAAGGTCTCTTCGGTCATATTGGGAATCGCCAGGCGCAACGCCTTGTCCTCCAGCAGCATCCGCACCTCGAACATCTGCGCCAGCTCCGCCTCGGAAATGCGCGTCACCATCGCTCCGCGATTACGCTGGAACATCACCAGGCCCTCGGCCTCCAGACGCTTGAGGGCTTCGCGTACGGGGATCTTGCTGACGTTGAACTGGCGGGCGATGTCGTCCTGGCGAATCGGCTCGTCCTCGGCAAAGTGCCCAGCCACGATGGCATCGCGCAGGTGGCGGGTAATGATTTCCGAAGTGGAGGGGGTGTTGCCCAGGTCGGGCAGGTTGAATTTGGATAAAGTCACGGCGGCGGGTCGTTCGGCTTAGATGGGGATATGGTATACGACTTTGCCGGGGTGGTCCTTGAAGCAGGCGATGAAGCAGCCAAGGGTACGAAACTGTGGCGAGGGGATTTATCCCCGCTGGGCTGCGCAGCAGCCCTAAAACCTGACATTGCGGTGTGTCAGGCAGATAGGAACCGCTCATCTTGGGGCTGCTGCGCAGCCCAACGGGGATAAATCCCCTCGCCACAAGGTTTTGTGTTCAGCAGTGGGACAGGCGAGTCACATAAGCTTCTGTCCGGACGATACGCCATCCAGTGACAGACGCCCCAGCCAGCAGCGCCAGGCCGAACACGATCAACGCCACGTCAGCGCCAAAAGCGTCAGCCAGCAGCCCGGTCACCACCACCGGGATGCTGAACCCGACATAGGCGAACAGGAAGAATCCGGCGCTGACCCGGGCCTTTTCCACGCCGGCCATGGCGGTGACGGCTGACAGCCCGCCCAGGTACAGGAAGCCATAGCACGCACTGCTGGCACCCAGCGCACCAAGCAATACGGCGGCCAAGGAACCGGCACTCGCGCCCCAGGCCAGCAACGCGTAGCTCACCGGCAGGATCAACAGCCCCAGGCCCGTAGCCCTGGCCGGTTGCATGCGCCGAACCCAGGGTTGGAAGAGCAAGCCGCAACTGATGACCGTGAAGGTCGACAAGCCAGACCAACGCTGCAAATCGTGAGTCGCCAGCACCGAGGGCAATATGGCGATGACCAGGCCCGAGGTCGCCCAGGCCAACAGCATGGAAAAGCTGTAGGGCAGGCTGCCGGCGGGAAACAACGGCAGGCGCAGCAGCGGTGCGTCTTTGATTTTTCGCGCCGGGTCCGGTAGCCGCCAGACCACGCCGATCGCCATGGCCGCCAACATCAGTTGCAACCAGAAGCTGCCGGGAGTGGCGCTGTGATGGACGAACAGGAAGAGACTGGTCAACGCCGCGCCCAGGCCAAACCCCAGGGAAGTGCTGGCGGTGACCCGGTTGGCCGGCGAGCGGGGGTCGCCGGTTGCCATGAGCTCGGCCATATAGGCGGTCGATGTGGCCGAAGCCAGCCCTGTGCCGATTCCCATCATCAGGCGTGCCACGCCCAGGGCCTCCAGGCTTGGCCAGAGCAGTGTCACCAGCGTCGCCAGCATCGACAATCCGAGCGCGACCAGGATCAACGGCTTGCGCCCCACCCGGTCGGCGAGCCCGCCGAATGCCAGCAAGACGGGCAGGACGCCCAGCACATAACCGGAAAACGCCACCGCCGTGGCGCCGGCCCCATAGCCGGACAACTGCGCATAGGTGGTGTACAGCGGCGCCTGCAAGTTGACCGCGAGGGTGATCAGGCAAAGACCGAAAGCCAGTCCCCAGGAGTGTCGATGCTGTGGGTTCAAGGGTATTCCTTAAAGGGTGTGCATGAGGTCCCGGGGACTATCACTGCCGGGCACACCGCAAACAAGGAACAGACGCCGGCCATTTGTGTTTAACTGTTTTCTGAAAAATCGAGAACACTTAGTCAAGAGTGCCCGCCGTGGATCTGAAGATTGATCGCAACGTTGCCGAGCCCGTGATCCGGCAGCTCGTGACGCACCTCATGGGCTGGATCAATGCCCATGGCATTCGTCCTGGCACACGGATGCCGTCCATTCGCCAACTGGCCCGGGAAAATGGCCTGAGCCTGTCGAGCGTGATCAAGGCCTATGATCAACTGGTCGCCAGCGGGGTGCTGGAGTCCCGGCATGGCGCGGGTTTTTTTGTCGCGCAGCGGTTGGCCCGGCCGGTAGCGCCGGCACCTGAAGCGGATAACGCACCGTGGCGGTTGTTCGACAATGAATCGACGCAGCTCAAGCTGGGGTGTGGCTGGCTGCCCGACGCCTGGCGCGACGACACCGACCTGGGCCAGGCGATCCGCCAGGTGGTGCGCAGCGACAACCACGCGTTGTTCAACTACAGCACCCCGTTAGGCTCGCCGCATCTGCGCCTGCACATTCAAAAGCGCCTGGGTCTGATCGACATTCACGTCGACCCGGCGCAGATCATCACCACCCAAGGCGCCAGCCAAGGCCTCGACCTGCTGGTGCGAACCCTGCTCAAGCCCGGTGACCTGGTGCTGGTGGAAAGCCCCGGCTACTACAACCTGTTCAATCTGCTGAAGCTGCATGGGGTCAAGACCCTGGCGGTGCCAAGAACCGCGCAAGGCCCGGACATCGTTCGCCTGGAACAGCTTCTCGGCGAGCATAAGCCCTCGTACTTCTTCATCAACAGCATGTACCAGAACCCCACCGGAACCAGCCTGGCGCCGAGCGTGGCCTATCGTTTGCTGCAACTGGCAACGGCCCATGACTTTCGCCTCATTGAGGACGACATTTACGCCGATTTCCAGAATGGCCCGACGTCACGCCTGGCCTCCCTGGATGCCCTGGACCGGGTGATCTACCTGGCGAGCTTTTCCAAGACGCTGTCCAGTTCGCTGCGCATCGGCTACGTGGTCGCCCATCCCGACATCATCCAGCGCCTGGCCGAAGTCAAGATGATTACCGGCATCGGTTGTTCGTTGCTGGCGGAAAACGTGGTGGCGACGTTGCTCGCCAACGGTGCCTATCGCAAGTTGATCCAGCGCTTGCGCCAGCGCCTGAACAAGCAGATGGCAAGTACGCTGCGCCAACTGGACCCGGCCCACTGGGAGGTATTTGCCGAGCCGATGGGGGGCATGTTCGTCTGGGCCAGGCCGCGGGGCCTGGCGGCACAACGGGTGCAGCAGATCGCCCGGGAACTGCAAATCCAATTGTCCCAGGGCTCGACGTTCCTGCCTCAGGGTGAGGACTGCGACTGGTTGCGGTTGAATGTGGCTTATACCCAGGATCATCGTGCGCAGGTGTTCTTCCAGCGGGTGGAGCAGGAGTCGATTGCGGCGGGCCAATAGGGTATGGGGGGATTGTTCTGGCGCTATCGCGAGCAAGCTTTGCTCCCACAGGGGCGAGCAGGGGCAATCACAAGACTTGTACCGCTGTAGATCCCTGTGGGAGCAAAGCTTGCTCGCGATGGCGGACTGGTCAGTCACAAAAAATACCAGTGTTAATGGGAATAGATATCAAACGACAATGAGTTACTGTATCTTTCGCGACACATTTTTGTCAGCCTCCCGATGTGGGTGGCTTGTTTCCATTAGGATTGTGCATCGATGCGTCGGATTCTCGTTTCACTGTGTGTGCTCCAGGCTTATTCCGTTTCCACCTGGGCTGAAGAGCCAACCCCTGCCAACCCCGCGACCCTCGAGCTGCAAGCCACGGACATCGTCGGCGCTGCAGACTATGAGTCAGCACAGGGCCCGGTGAAGGGCTATCACGCCACCCGCTCAGCCAGTGCCACCCGTACCGACACGGCGATCCATGAAACCCCGCAATCCATTTCCGTCGTGTCCCGCGATGTGGTCGAAGACCTCAGTGCCACGCGCCTGCAAGACGCCCTCGATTACGCCGGCGGGGTAGGCCGGGCCAACAACTTCGGTGGCCAGGGCCTGACCACCTTCACCGTACGCGGTTTCACTACCGGGGAGTTCTACCGTAACGGCTTCCCGATCAACCGTGGCTACCCGAACATGCCGGACGCCAATACCATCGAGCGGTTGGAGGTCCTGCGCGGCCCAGCCACCATGCTCTATGGCCGTGGCGACCCGGGTGGTACCTTCAACGTGGTGTCCAAACAACCGTTGGCCGAGCGCAAGGTGACCCTGGGCAGCCAGGTCAGCGACCAGGGGATGCGTCGCGGTACGCTCGATGCGTCCGGTCCATTGGACGAAGAAGGGCGCCTGGCTTATCGCCTGAACGTGATCGGCGAGGGCGGTGATACGTTCCGTGATCACGTCGAGACCGAGCGCTACGGTGTTGCGCCAGTGGTGACCTGGCAGGTCAACGACACCACGCGCCTGACCTTCGAAGGCGATTTCATGCGTAACAATGCGCCGTTGGACCGTGGCTTGACTCATTACGCCGGCCAGCGCGGCACCGCGTCGCGCGATACGTTCTTCGGCGAAAAAGACGCCGGCAAGCTGCACAACGACAACAACATGTTGCAGGTGCGTTTCGAGCACATGCTCAACGACGACTGGACCCTGGCCGGCGGTACCCAATGGCTCGACGGCACCTTGCAGGGTAATGCCGTGGAAGGCAACGGCATTGCCGCCGATGGGCGTACCCTGGGTCGCAACTTCAACTACCGCAAGCTGGAATGGACCGACCGCGACACCCAACTCAACCTCACCGGGCATTTCTCCACCGGCGGGTTCGAGCACACGCTGTTGACGGGCATCGAGTATGAAGACTACGACTACCAGTCCATCATCCAGCGCTCCGCCGCGGGCACCGGTGCCTACCCGATCGATATCTTCGACCCGGTGTATGGCCAGCCGCGTCCGGCACTGACGCGTACGCCCACCGATGACCAGGAAAATCTCAAGACGTTTGGCGTATTCGTGCAGGATCAGGTGGCACTGACTGAGCGGTTGAAATTGTTGGCCGGGGCGCGGTTTGAGCGATTCGAGCATGAGTACGAATCCTTCGTCCCTCAGGCTCGGCCCGGTAGCCGTAACTGGGACAAGACTGAAAATGCTGTCACCCCACGCCTGGGGGTGATCTACGATCTGACCGATACCGTTGCGCTCTACGCCAACACCGCGCGCTCGTTCAAACCCAACACCGGAGCCAGTCGCCAGGGGCAGGGTGAGGGGTTTAAGCCGGAAGAGGGCAAGTCCTACGAAATGGGCGTCAAGTGGGAAGCGCTGGATCGTCAGTTGAGCGTTGATGCGGCGATCTACCAGATTGAAAAGCGCAACGTACTCACGCCCGATCCGCTGGATTCCACCTTCAACGTGGCTGCCGGGGAAGTGCGCAGCCGTGGTTTCGATTTGAATGTGGCGGGCAATTTAACGCCAGAATGGCGCGTGATCGGTGGCTACGCGTATGTAGATGCCGAAGTGACCAAGGACATCAATATCCCAACCGGCACCCGCTTGCTCAACGTGCCCAAGAACTCCTTCAGCCTGTTGAACGTCTACGAGTTCCAGGACGGTGGCCTCAAGGGGCTCGGCCTGGGCCTGGGCGCCAAGTACGTCGATGAGCGGGCCGGCAATACGGCGGCCAGCACCTTTACCATGGACAGCTACACCGTCGTCGACCTGCTCGGCTACTACAAGGTCAACGAGCGGATCCGCCTCAACCTGGACCTGAAGAACCTGTTCGACGCCGACTACGAAGAGGGTGCATTCGGTGGCGTCTATGCCTACCCAGGCGCACCGCGGACCGTGCAGGCCGGCATTTCCTACACGCTCTGAATCCAGTGCGTCATGAAAACCCCGAAGGTCCTGCCTCCGGGGTTTTTCTTTTTACCACTTGCCGCTGCTCATGCCGCCGTCCACCGGCAGTATCGCGCCGGTCGTGAAATCAGCGCCCGCCAGGTACAACACGGCTTCGGCAATCTCCTCGATGGTGCCTACGCGACCGGCCGGGGCCAGGTTGTCGAGGAAGTCGCGGTGCGCCGGGTCGTGCATGGGCGTGTCGATGATGCCGGGGGCGACCGCGTTGACCTTGATGTTGTGGGGCGACAGTTCCAGGGCCAGGGCGCGGGTCATCTGGTTGACGCCGCCCTTGATCAACACCGGCAGGGCTGCCGGTACCTGGATGTTCGGTTGCAAGGCCACGGCAGCCGAAATGTTGATGATGAAGCCTTGCCGGCGCCCGATCATGTGTGCGGCAGCGGCCTGGCTGGCATAGACGAGCCCCTTGAGGTTGGTGTCCAGCAGCGCGTCCAGGTCCTGGGGGCTGTATTCGACGAAGGGTTTTGGCAGGAAGAACCCGGCGTTGTTCACCAGCCCGTCAACGGCACCAAACGCCTCGACGGCTTGGGCGATGAGGGCGGCTGAAGTGGCCGGGTCAGCGATGTCGCCGGCCACGCCGATGAAACCGGCCGGGTGACCGAGCTGGGCAGCGGCAGCGTCCAGGCCGGACGGGGAGCGGGCATTGCCCACCACGTTATACCCCTGGGCCAGGAACGCCTTGACCAAACCCAGGCCGATCCCGCTGAAAGCGCCGGTGATGATGACGGTTTTGTTGAGGCTCATGATTGACTCCTGATCACATTGAGTTGAACCGGTGCGCCTGTATGGCGGTGGTTGAGCTCAGGGTATTGATGCCTCAGAGTTTGATAAATAAGGCTTCTGGTACTTGAGTTGATACGTCATGTAATCAATGACTGGATCAACACAAGCCACTGTGGGAGCGAGCCTGCTCGCGATAGCGGTATATCAGCCGACTCAAATGTTGACTGACGCACCGCTATCGCGAGCAGGCTCGCTCCCACAGAGTTATTGGGGTGATAGACATAGAAAGCCCGGTCAATCGGACCGGGCTCGGAAGGACAGAGCGTTATTCCTTCGGAAGACTTCGATACTCCGTCGTGGTCATTCCCGCATATCCCCAGTTATCCGTGTCCACTTCCTCTATCACGATATGAGTCAAGTGTGGGTCCTTGCCCAGCACGCGCTGGAGGGTTTCGGTGATTTCGGAAATCACCTGGGCTTTCTGTTCCCGGGTCACGCCGTCACGGGTAATTCGCACGTTTACGAAAGGCATGTTGCACTCCTGCTGCTGAGAAAATGCGCAGGAGTATTCCCGCGCCATTGAAGGACCACTGTATTTATACGCCGCAGGCTGATAAACAGGCTTTTGGCAACTTCAGTTGATACGCGGTGTAATCAATCATGAAACGTCATTTCGAAGATCTGCAGTTGGGCAGCATAGAACTGTTCTGCCTGGCGGCGGAGGCGGGCAGTTTCACGGCAGCGGCGCAGTTGGCGGGGGTTACTCCGGCAGCGGTGAGCCGCTCGATCTTTCGTCTGGAAGAGCGCCTGGGTTCACGACTTTTCGTGCGCACCACCCGCAGCATCCGCTTGACCGAAGCCGGCAGGACCTATTTCGAGCAATGCCGCCAGGCGTTGACGCAACTGGTCGAGGCGCAACAGGAAATGATGGGGGCGCAATCGGTGCCGTCCGGGCAACTGCGTATCAGCCTGCCCACCACGTACGGTCATCACCGTATCCTGCCCTTGCTGCCGGCCTTTAGGGCGCTGTACCCGCAAGTGACTGTAGACCTGCACCTGAGCAATCGAAACATCGATTTCGTCGCCGAGGGGTATGACCTCGCCATTCGGGTACGGGCCCAACCCGACTCGTCGATGATCGCCCGACTGCTGGAAGACGCGAAACTGGTGGTGGTCGCGTCCCCGGATTATCTGCGCAAGGCCGGCACGCCCCAGGCCCTTGAAGACCTGGACGATTACGAGTGCATCCAGTTCGAATTGCCCAGTAGCGGGCGACGGATTTCCTGGTTGTTCAATGTCGAGGGCAAGGAAAAGGAAGTGTTCGGCGAAGGGGGCTATTGCTGTTCGGATGATGTGCTCGGTGGGGTGACGCTGGCCAAGCATGGCGCCGGCTTGTTCCAGACCTACAAATTCATCGTGGAACAGGAGCTGGCCAACGGGCAACTGGTGGAGGTGCTTGCGCCTTTCGCGGGGCGCTCACGGCCGTTCACCTTGCTGTATCCCCATGGCCGGTACGTGCCGCAACGGGTGCGTGCTTTTGTGGATTTTCTGCTGCAGTACCGGGAGCAGTGGGCCGCGATATGAGGGGAAAACACAACGGGCGAGAAGAGCAAACCGTGGCGAGGGAGCTTGCTCCCGCTGGGCTGCGTAGCGGCCCCAGGATTTTGCGGTTGCTGCGCAACCGAGCGGGAGCAAGCTCCCTCGCCACAATGGATCACCATAAACTCAAATAATGCACTAATTACCCGGCCTAGCTCGTTATCAGAACCGAAACGCCTGACGACCGATCAGCAGCCACTTGCCATTCTTCTGCTTCTGCCAGATCTGGAAATTCTCGATTTCCGTCGGTACCACTTCAGTGCCCTTGAGCGCCTGCGCCGAGAAGTGATTGCGCACCAGCGCCACGTCACCTGACAAGGTGATTTTCTGGTTCTGCATCTCCAGGGTCTTGAACGCGCTCTTGCCGGTTTCGATATCGGCGATGAAGGCTTTCTTGTCCTGGATGTTACCGCTGGAGTGCCCGTAGGTGAGGTTTTCGGCGGCCAGGGCCTGAAGTTGTGGGATGTCTTTGTGCAGCATGGCTTGGGTCAAATGATCGACCGCCTGAGCTACTTCTTGCTCGGGCGATGTAGCGGCTGCTGTTGCATAGCCGCTGAACAGGCACAGCAAGCTGATGACCAATGTGGCTTTTTTCATGGGGATTTCCTTATTTTTGTAGGTATCGGGAACGCGAGCGATTCGACGCTAGTCGGTCATCGTACAACTTGTTGAGAAGGACTGGAATAGGGCGCTGGCAAACCCATCAGACACATGGCTCAAGGGCGCTGGTCATATGGCGAGGGAGCAAGCTCCCTCGCCACGGGTTTCACATGCCACAGTTTTTGTGTATCGCTTAAAGTCCCTCCCGAACCGCCCCCCGAATCCCCTCCAGCAACATGGTGAACGCCGGGTTGTCGTTGTCCTCGCGCCACACCAGGTGCAACTCGCTTTGCACTCCTTCGCCCAGGTCGATCTCGCGAAACACCACCTGCTTGAACACCACGCTGGTGGCGCAACGCGGTACCAGGGCCAGGCCCATGCCGGCGTTGACCAGCGCCAGGATCGTCAGCGACGACCCCAGCCATTGCACGAATTGCGGCGCGACCCGGGCCGAGCGCAGCATGCCGGTAAGCAGTTCGTTGAAGGGCGGGTAGGCGGTGTGGGAGTACATCAGGAACGGCTGTCCATCCAGGTCCTGGACGCTGACGGATTCGGCGCTGGCCAGCGGATGCCCGGCAGGCACCGCCAGCACGAAGGGCTCACGCACCAGGCATTCGGTGGCGTAGCCGGTTTCCAGCAGCGGCGAGCGGACGATGCCCAGGTCGATGCGCCGGGCGCGCAAGGCTTCGTGTTGTTGGTAGGTGTTCATTTCCGCCAGGACGATCTTCACTTGGGGCTGTTTCAGCCGCGCCTCGGCAATCACCTTGGGTAAAAACTCATACACCGCACTGCCGACGAAGCTGATGGTCACCGAGCCAATGTCGCCTTGGGCAAAACGTTTGGCGGCTACGGCAGCTTGTTGCGCCTGTTCCAACAGGTTTTGCGCCTCGATGAAAAACGCCCGGCCGGCGGCGGTAAGCGCCACGCTGCGGGTACTGCGGGTGAACAGCTCGACGCCCAGGTGATGTTCCAGCAATTGGATCTGCCGGCTCAGCGGTGGCTGGGTCATGTTCAGGCGTTCGGCGGCGCGACGGAAGTTGAGTTCGGTCGCCACGGTGGTGAAGCAGCGCAACTGGGCCAGTTCAAACATTGATTCAATCCAGGTATCAATCAAGTGCCAAGTTAGATTAGACGGGAACAATCCACCGCGTCCATCATCGTCCCGTTCCCCACAAAAACAATGATCGGGAGGCACCCCTTGAATAACGTAACGGACTCCACCCATGACAGCACCCTGGCGCTCGCGGCGGCCAAGGTCAAACGTCATGTCCTGCCGCTGGTGGTGGTGATGTTCATCGTCAACTACATCGACCGGGTCAACATCGGCTTCGTGCGCAGTCACCTGGAAACCGACCTGGGCATCGGTGCCGCGGCCTACGGGCTCGGCGCCGGGCTGTTCTTCATCGGCTACGCGCTGTTCGAAGTGCCGTCCAACATGCTGCTGCAACGCTACGGCGCGCGGGCCTGGCTGACGCGCATCATGTTCACCTGGGGCGCGGCGGCCATGGCCATGGCCTTTGTGCGCGGCGAGACCAGTTTTTATGTGCTGCGCTTCATTCTAGGCGCGGCGGAGGCGGGGTTCTTTCCCGGCATCATCTACTACTTCACCCAATGGCTGCCCGCCAATGAGCGCGGCAAGGCGATGGCGATCTTCCTGAGCGGCTCGGCCATCGCCTCGGTGATTTCCGGCCCGGTGTCCGGCGCCTTGCTGCACATCAGCGGGATGGGCCTGCATGGCTGGCAGTGGATGTTCCTGATCGAAGGTTTCGCCTCCATTGTGCTGTGCGGGTTCGTCTGGTTCTGGCTGCAATCGCACCCGAGCCAGGCCAAATGGCTGACGACTGAAGAAAAAACCGTATTGATCGCCGCCATCGCCGAAGAGCAACGGGCCCGGGAAGCGGCGCAAGTGATCAAGCCGTCGATGTTCAAGTTGCTGGCCGACCGGCAGATCGCGCTGTTCTGTTTCATCTACTTTTCCATCGCCCTGACCATCTACGGCGCCACGTTCTGGCTGCCGAGCATGATCAAGAAAATGGGCAACCTGGGGGACTTCCAGGTCGGTTTGCTCAACTCTATCCCGTGGATCATTTCCATCGTTGCCATGTACGGCTTTGCCGCCCTGGCCGGCAAATGGAAGTTCCAGCAGGCCTGGGTTGCGGTGACGCTGGTGGTGGCTGCGTTCGGCATGTTCATGTCCACCACGGGTGGGCCGATCTTTGCCTTCGTGGCGATCTGTTTTGCGGCGATCGGTTTCAAGGCCGCGTCGGCGTTGTTCTGGCCGATTCCCCAGGGCTACCTGGATGCGCGCATCGCGGCGGCGGTGATCGCCCTGATCAACTCCATCGGCAACCTCGGCGGCTTCGTGGCGCCGACGGCCTTCGGTTTCCTGGAGCAAACCACCGGGTCCATCGAAGGTGGGCTGTATGGGCTGGCAATCACCTCCCTGGTTGCCGCCGTGGTGATTTTCTTTGCCCGCACCAAGCCGGGCCGCGATACGCCGAATTCATTGTCCGGCCGACCTGAAACCGTTGCCGATACCGTTGCCGGTCAACCGGAAAAACCCCAAGCCTTGAACCCTGGCCCATCGGGAGCCGCTGTATGAAGATCAAACGCGTCACTGTCACCCCCATCGCCTTTCGCGACCCACCTTTGCTCAACGCCAGCGGCATCCATGAGCCGTTCGCGCTGCGCTCGATCATCGAGATCGAGAGCGACAACGGTTACATCGGCCTGGGGGAGAGCTACGGCGATGCGCCGGCCCTGGCGATCCAGCAGCAGTTGCAGAGCCAGTTGATCGGCCTGGATCCGTTCAATCTCAACCAGTTGCGGGCCATCGTCCAGGCGACCGTCGCCGCGCAGAAACCGCCGAGCCTGGCCGGTGCCGAACTGGCGCCGGGTTCCCATGCGAGCAAGGCAGTGAGCAATGCCTATTCGGCGTTCGAAGTGGCCTGCCTGGACCTGCAGGCCCACTACCTGAACGTGCCGCTGGTGGACCTGTTGGGTGGTGCGATTCGCGACGAGATTCCGTTCAGCGCCTATCTGTTTTTCAAGTATGCCGAGCACATCGATTCGCCGTATCCGCCAGACAGTTGGGGCGAGGCGCTCGACGAGCAGCAGATCGTTGCCCAGGCCCGGCGGATGATCCAGGACTATGGCTTCAAGAGCATCAAGCTCAAGGCCGGTGCCCTCGATCCAGAGCATGAAGTCGCCTGCATCAAGGCGTTGAAACAAGCGTTTCCCGGCTATCCGCTGCGCATCGATCCCAATGCCAACTGGTCGCTGGAAACCTCGATTCGCATGGCCGAGCTGCTGGGCGATGACTTGCAGTACTACGAAGACCCGACGCCGGGGCTGGAAGGCATGGCCGAGCTGCACAAGCGCACGGGACTGGCGCTGGCGACCAATATGGTGGTCACCGATTTCGACGAGTTTCGCCGTAGCGTAGCGTTGAACAGCGTGCAGATCGTATTGGCTGACCACCATTACTGGGGCGGCCTGCGGGACACCCAGGCCTTGGCGAAAATGTGCAGCACCTTCGGCCTGGGCGTGTCGATGCATTCGAACTCGCACCTGGGCATCAGCCTCATGGCCATGGCCCACGTCGCGGCGGCGGTGCCGAACCTGGACTATGCCTGCGACACCCATTACCCGTGGCAGGAGCCGGATGAGGAAGTAGTCAAGGGCGGCAAGCTGCCGATTGTCGACGGCTGCGTGAAGATCACCCGGGCGCCTGGCCTTGGCTTGGAACTGGACCGCGATCAGCTGGGCAAGCTGCATGACCAGTTTCTCGGTTGCGGCATCCGCCAGCGCGATGATGTGCGGCAGATGCAGCGCTATCGACCGGACTGGAAAACCGTCAAGCCGCGGTTCTGAGGCGAAGGTGAGGGGCCTGCTGCGCAGGCCAGCGGGGGCAAGCTCCTGTGGCGAGGGGATTTATCTGTGGGAGCAAGGCTTGCCCGCGATAACCGCGCCGCGGTCGAACAGTTGAAGCGCGTTATCGTTCATCGCGGGCAAGCCTTGCTCCCACAGATCCCCCTCGCCACAGGTCGGTGGTATTGATCCCCCCTACATTCCCCGGCCATCCTGCGGCCCCCACCCAAAGTACCGCACCCGCCTGCATCGGGGTCTTACACCCAAACTGCCGCACCCGCCTGCATCGCAGTCTTACGTCCAAACTGCCGCGCCAGGCCGGCGCTTCCAAAGCATTCGCCAATTGCCTCCAAGGCAGCGTATGACGCGCCCCGGCGCCTTTCGATAATCGCCTCCGACATCCCGTCCCCTGTTGCGGAGCGCGCCATGCACAACAATAAAAATACCCGCCAACGTTTTTTGCCTGCAGTCCTCGCCGGTGTTTCGAGCCTGGGCCTGATGCCTTGGGCCAACGCCGAAATCATGCTGTACGACAAGGACCAGACCACCTTTTCCACCGACGGTTACATCAACGCCTTTTACGTCAACAGCGACGTGGACCGCGCCGGTGAGCAGTACGACCGTCGGCAGGCGCGGGTCAAGATGGGCTTCTTGCCCAACTACCTGGGCTTCAACATGGGCAAGCAGGTCGATGACCTCAAGCTCGGTGCCCGGGCCTCGTTCTGGGTGACCATCAACGACAGCGAAACCAACGGCACCGACACCGCCATCGACGTGCGCCAGTTCTACGGCACCGTGGCCAACCCGGAGTGGGGCGAGGTGCTGATCGGCAAGGACTTCGGTCTGTTTGCCCGCTCCAACATCCTGCTGGACGAACTGCTGGCCGGTTACGGTCAGGTCAGCGACACCCTGGGGCTGGTAGACGGCGGTGGCGTCTCGTTCGGCAACATCGGCAGTGGTTATCCGTACCCGTTCCCGACCTCGCAGATCACCTACCGCACGCCGGTGATGGATGGCTTGCGAGTGGCGGTGGGAATCATGGACCCGGTGGACACCAACGACAACAGCGCCACCGGCAAGGCCTACCAGGAGAACCCGCGTACCGAGAGCGAGATCACCTACCAGTTCGACCTGGGCGGGGCGAAGATCTACAGCTGGCTCAACGGCAGTTACCAGACCTCGGACAATACCGACTCCACCGTCGAATCGGTCACTTCCAAGGGCCTGGGGTATGGCGTGCAGGCCAAGATGGGCGGGTTGTCGCTCACCGGTTCGGGGTTCCAGGCCAAGGGCATCAACCCGTTCTTCACCAACAACGCCGGTGAAGCCACCCTGCGCAATGTCGACAGCAAGGGCTACCTGTTGCAGGGCTCCTACAAGCTGGGCAAGAACCGCCTGGCGCTGTCCTACGGCAAGACCGATGACGACGGCAATGGCGTGGTGGGCAGTGGCGCCGATTACGAAACCCGTGGCGTCGCGTTGTTCCACGACATCAACGACAACCTCAAGCTCGTGGCCGAGTACAACCAGTTCGAAATCAACGGCCACGATACCAGCGCCCAGAACGAAGACACCGATACCTTTGCGGTGGGAGCGGTGCTTACCTGGTAAGGGGGACGACGCTGTCTGTGGGAGCAAGGCTTGCCCGCGATAGCCACGCCGCGGTCAAACAGTGGAACCGCGTTATCGTTCATCGCGGGCAAGCCTTGCTCCCACAGGCCTTTGCTATTGGGGCTGCGCATCAGCCCCCTTTTTTTCAATGAGACGTCCCCTCGGCGAACTCGATCTTGTTGCCGACGTTGTACTTGCCCGAAGGTTTGTTCATGGGCAGGCGCTTGATCTCCTTGAGGGTGTTGCTGTCGTAGACGATCAGCGCGCCATCGGTATCCCAGATGCTCACTAGCAGGTAGCGGCCATCGCGGGTGAACTCGACGTGGGCGGCGGTTTTGCCGGGCGCGGGTCGCAGGGTGTGGGCGATTTCCAGGGTCTGTTTGTCGATCAGGTGGATGGCATCGTTGTCGGGGCCGAAGAACACATCGGTCCAGGCGTAGCGCGAGTTGGCGTGGCTGCGCAGGAAGAAACCCGGCCCCAGCGTGGGGATCTGCTTGATGACTTTCCAGGTGTCGAAGTCGATCACCGAAATCAGCCCCTTGCTGATGTTGGGCGTGGCGAACACCCAATGCCCATCGCGCTTCCAATAGGTCCCCGAGCCCAGGTGGGGCATGCCCGGCAAGGCGATGTCAGTGACGACCCGGCCGGTGTCGAGATCGATCACCTGTCCGCCCTGAGCCTTGCGCGAGGTGGCGAGCAATTGCCGGTAATCGGGCGAGAAGGAAAAATCGTCCAGGTAATCCTCGGCCTCGATACGCCTGGGCACAAAGTCCGGGTTCGGCCCGGTGGACAGTTCCCAGACTTCTTTGACGTCTTTCAAAGCCACGATGAAGCTGTTGCGCGGCGGCGCGGTATAGACCGCACTGACTCGCGACGCCTGGCCGTCCAGCCCCACCGTTGCAAGGGTCTTGACCGGTGACAGGTCGCGGGCATCGAGCACTACCAGATTGCCGGGCAGGGTATTGCCCACCAGCACCCAGCGACCGTCCTTGCTCACCGCCAGGTTGCGGGTATTGAGCCCGGCCCGTACCTCGGCGATGAGCTTGAGGTTATGCAGGTCATACAGGCTGATCCAGCCGTCCCGGGAGGCGAAATAGACGAAGCGCCCGTCGGGGGAAAATTTGGGGCCGCCATGCACCGCAAAATGTGAGGCGAAGCGCGCCAGGACTTCGAAGCGATCGCCGTCGACGATATTGACGTGATGATCGCCAGCCTCCACCACCACGAACAGGTTCAGCGGGTCGGCGTGGTGCTGGGGTTTATCGGGCAGGGTAGCGACATCCGCCAGCAGGTGATGACTGCGACGAGTGTCGTCCTCGCTCCAGGTCGGTTCGACGGCGGGCGGACGCTGGAGATAGTGGGTCAGGCCATCGATCTGCGCAGGCTCTAGCACCGCACCGAAGGCCGCCATCTGGCTGGCCGGGCGTCCATTCTCGATCACCTGGCGGATCTCGTCGGGCTTGATCCGGCTTAGGCTCTGGGGCAACAGCGCCGGCCCGGCGGCGCCGATGCGATTCACCCCGTGGCACTGCTGGCAGTGTTGCTGGTAGGTCTGTTCGGCCAAGGCCAGGTCCGGTTCAGCCGCCGTAGCGCCCGGGACGACACCGATCCACAACAACGGGGCAAGCCAACCGATTCTCATGATGCCACCCTCGCGATACCAGGCTGGAGCGGTATGGCCGGGTGCAGGCGGGCCGGATGCTCCAGTAGCTGATGGGCGAACAAACCGACCACCTTGCCGATCACCGTCAAGGTCGGCAGGCCTTCGGCGCATGCCTGCGCCATCTCCGGCAATTGCTGGAGGGTGCCGCGCAGGACCTGCTGGTCGGGCCGCGTGCCGTTGCTGATCAACGCCGCCGGGGTATCGGCCGCCAGGCCTGCCGCGATCAGCCGCGCGGCGATGGTGCCCAGGTTCGACAAGCCCATGTAGAACACCAGGGTCTGGCTGTCATCCGCCAGGCTTTGCCAAGGCAGGTTCAAATCCCCTTCGCGTTGCAGGTGGCCGGTGATGAATCGGCAGGAATTGACCAGGTCGCGATGGGTCAGGGGAATGCCGGCATAGGTACTGCAACCGGCTGCGGCGGTGATGCCCGGCACGACTTGGCAATCGATACCCCGGGCCAGCAGATACTCCAGTTCCTCGGCGCCGCGACCGAAGATGAACGGATCGCCGCCCTTGAGCCGTACCACCCGTTGTCCCTGGTCGGCCAGGTCAGCCAGCAGTTCGTTGATCTGCGGCTGGGGCAGGCTGTGGCAACCGGCGGCCTTGCCGACGTAATGCCGGGCGCAGGTCAGAGGGATCAGGCTGAGCAATTGCGGGCTGATCAAACGGTCGTAGACCACCGCGTCGGCCTGCATCAACAGACTCCAGGCGCGCAGAGTCAGCAGGCCCGGGTCACCGGGACCGGCGCCGACCAGGGCGACTTCACCCGGTCTGAAGGGCGATTGCAGGGCAGCGGGCAAAACGATGGAGGCGGGCATGGGACTTCCTTGGTTCGATATCAGGTTCGCCGTCGGTTATCAGGCGCAGGGCGTCGCAACGCTGGGGATCGCGTGCAAGCCGATTTCTTCGTCGCTGAGGTGGCAGCCGGGGTCCTGGCCCCAGAGGTCGCCGTCGGCCCAGGCGCGGGTGCGGGTATTGCCGTTGCAGATCGCCAGCCAGCGGCATTGCCCACAGCGGCCACCCACGGCCCGCGGGTGTTCGCGCAGCTTGAGCAGCAGGGCATCGGGGCGCTCTGACCAGAGTCTCTTGAATGGGGTCTGGCGGACATTGCCCACCGAGTGCTGCCACCAGTACGTGTCGGGGTGGACCTCGCCGGTATTGTCGATGTTGGCGATGCCGCTACCCGACGCGTTGCCGCCCCAGGCCCGCAGCATCCGTTCCAGTGCGGTGTAGTGTTGCGGTAGTCGGCGGGATACCCATTGCAGCAACAGGATCGCATCGGCGTCGTTGTTGCCGCTGACGAAGTCACTGTCGCGGCCCTGTTCGATGTCGTGCCAGGCCCGCTCGAAGATCAAGGCCATGGCCTCGCGGCTCATCTGTTGATGGGCGTCGAGCTTGCGGCTGCGCTTGCCGCGTCCGCTGTAGTTCAGATGCGACAGATAGAATTTCTGCACATCGTATTCGTTCATCAGGTCCAGCAACCGGGGCAGTTGAGCATGGTTCTGCTGGGTGAGAGTGGTGCGCAACCCGACCCGGATCCCTTGTTCGCGGCAGAGCCGGATGGCCGCCATGGAGCTGGCGAAACTGCCCTTGAGCTGGCGGAATTCATCGTGGGTCGCTTCCAGGCCGTCGACGCTGATGCCGACGTAATCGAAGTGTGCCTCGCTGATGTGCTGGATATTGCTCGCGTCGATCAGCGTGCCGTTGGTGGACAGGGCGAGGAAAAAGCCCTTGCCACGGGCGTAGGCGCTGAGCTGGAAGAGGTCGTCGCGCAGCAGGGGTTCGCCGCCGGACAGGATCAGCACGCGCACCCCGGCATCATGCAGGTCATCGATGACCTGAAGCGCCGCGGCGGTGTCCAGTTCATCGCGAAACACGCTGTCGGCCGAGGTCGCATAGCAGTGCTTGCAGGTCAGGTTGCAGCGCCTGAGCAGGTTCCAGATCACCACCGGCGGGCGCTGGCTGCCCGGTGGCGCGACTCGTGGAGCGGGGCATTGCCCGGCCAGGGCTCGCAGGTAGTGGCTGATCCTCAACATAAAAGCGCTCCTTCGGTCGGCATGCGGGTTCAGCCCAGGCTTGGCGACAGGCGCAGGCCGGTTTTTTTCAGGATGCGGCTGCTCACCAGCATGTCGTCGGCGGCACAGGCGTCCCCCAGCAGGTAGCGCAGGTGTTCGCGGTAGCTGTCGATTTCTTCGCGGCTACGGCCATGGACCATGGCGAACAGGTTGTAGCGCCAGCCGGGCCGGCGCGGGCGCCGGTAGCAATGGCTGACGAAGGGCTGCGCACCCAGCAACGCGCCGAGGCGCGAGATGTCGCTGTCGGCGACGTCCCAGACCGTCATGCCGTTGTGGCGATAGCCCAGGCGATAGTGATTAGGCACGGCCGCGATGCGGCGGATCGCGCCTTCGGCCTGCAAGCGCTTGAGCAGGTCGAGGGTGGATTCCACACTCAGGCCCAGTTGCTCGGCCAGCCAGGCCCAGGGGTCTTCGAGCAAGGGCAGGCCGGCCTGGGTCAGTTCCACCAGCCGCAGGGCCAGGGGCGTTTCATCCAGCCGTGGTGGCGCTTGCCACAAAGACTCAGACGGGGAAATACAGGCCGACATGGTAGGTCTCCTCTTTGGGCAGGTTCAGCGGCACCAGGCCGGTCAGATGTTCGATGCGCAGCAGGGTGTCGTTGATCGCCTGTTCGCTGGGGCAGGCGAGCACGAACCACATGTTCCAGGCGTGCTCGCGGCGGTAGTTGTGGGCGACCTCGGGCATGTCCGCGAGCAGCTCGGCGATGGCCTCGAAGCGCGGTTCGGGCACCGCCAGCGCCGCCAGGGTGAACGCACCGCCCAGGCGATCGATGTCGAACATCGGGCCGAAGCGGGTGAGCACGCCGTCGTTGAGCAGCTCATGCAGGCGGTCGAGCAATTCGCTAGCGCTGCTGTCCAGCTCATGGGCCAGGGCCTGCCAAGGATGACGGACCAGCGGCAGGCCCAGTTGCAGGCGATTGATCAGGCGGCGGTCGAGGTCATCCATCGATACGGGCTCCGGCCGGCGCGGCGAAACGTCCGCCGCATTGCTTGAACAGGTGCGTGCTGAACAGCAACTGGTGGGGCAGGTCGTCCAGCAGATGCTCTTCCAGCAGCGCCTGGACCTGGGCTTCGACACGGTCACGCTGGCGACCGTGGATCATGCAGAACAGGTTGTATTGCCACTGGGGCAGACGCCGGGGGCGTTGGTAGCAAAGGCTGATGCCCGGCGCCTGGCCGAGGCGACGGCCGACTTCATCGACCAAGGCGTCGGGCACGTCCAGCACCAGCATGGCGTTGGCGGCAAATCCCAAGGCGCGATGGTTGACCACCAGGCCTACGCGCCGGAACAGACCCTGTCCATGCCAGCGCTGCATCTGCTCGAGCACTTGTTGCTCGCTGGCCTCGATCTGCTCGGCCAGGGCCTGGAAGGGCCGCGATGTCAGGGGCAGGCCGGTCTCCAGCAGACGGCGCAGTTCCAGTGACTGTTGCTTACTCAGGGCGTTTTTCATGGGGTGGCCTCCAGGGCAAAGCCCAGGTCGATGCGATAGGCGGTCAGCATGGGCAGGTCCAGCGGGGTGAGACCAGTGTCGTGTTCCAGTTCCTGGAGGATGTTTTCCAGGTGGGCACGGGTGGGGCCGGTCAGTACGAACCACAGGTTGTAGCGATGTTCCCGGGCATAGTTGTGATTGACTTCCGGGTATTGGCTGATGCGTGCCGCCACCTGGTGCAAGCGGTCTTCGGGCACAGCCAGGGCGGCCAGGGTGCTGGCGCCGGCCCGGGTGTGTTCGAACACCGGGCCGACCCGCGATAAGGTCCCGGCCACTTGCAGGTGTTGCAGGCAGTCGATGACCTGGGCTTCGCTGCAGCCCAAGGTCTCGGCCATGGCTCGATAGGGCTCGGCGCACAACGGCAGGCCATGCTGGAATTGATCGATCAGGCGCCGGGCCAGTGAGCTGGATGTCATGGTCAATACCCCGGCTTGTGCGCGCGGCTGCTGAAGAAAATACCGCTGGGGCTCAGGGCCGGCAGGCTGCCCAGGCGTTCGAGCCGATACGGGTTCCAGACCTGTACCTCGCCACCGTCCCGGGCGGACAGCCACAGCTGGTCACCCCGGGCGGTGAATTCCATGTGCAACACGGCCGGGCCTGGTCGGAGGTCTGCGACAATGGCGTGAGTCTGGGTGTCGATGACCTGGACGCGGTCGTTGTCCGGGTAGGCGAAGTTGACCCATAGCTGGCGACCGTCCGGCCGCGCCGTGACAAACACCGGTTGGCCGGCCACGGCGATGGCGTCGGTCTGCTGCCAGTCCCGGGCATTCATCACCAGTACCTGGTGATGCCCGACGGCAGGCACGAAGGCTTGCTGGTCGGCCAGGGCCCAGCCTTCCAGATGCGGCATCTTGTACACCGGGAGCCGATCCTGGCCGCGTCCGTAATGCCCCAGCACCCGTTTTACGCCGTGTTCCAGATGCCACAGGTCGAGTTGGGCCATGCCGTCTTCACCGAACAGCCCGGCCATGTAGTAACGCCCATCCGGGGTGATCAGTGCGTCGTAGGGTTGTTGGCCGATGGCGGTGAAACGCTCGATGCTCGGGGTGAGACCCTGGCTGAAGTCGGCGGTCCAGATCTCGCCGGTGTCGAACAGGCTGAACACGAAGCGTTGTCCCGGGGCGTCCACCAGACCCACCACTCGCGAACGTTTCTTGCCGTCAGGCAAGGGTGTGGCCGGAATGTCGGCGACCTGTTCCAGGGTCTGGGCATCGAACACCTTGACCCCGCCGGGTTCGTAGTTGGAGACGGCGATCAGCTTGCCGTCCTGGCTGATCGCGCCGCCGATGCTGTTGCCGCCCTGGATGATCCGGCGGTCGATGCGCGCGCTCAGCAGGTCGACTTTGCTCAGGCCACCATCGCGGCCGAACACATAGGCGTAGCGCTGGTCGCGGGAGAACACCACCGAGGCGTGGGAGAGGTCGCCCAGGCCTTCAACGCGGGCGAGGGCGGTGCGGGTATCGCTTTCGATGATTTGCAGGCTGCCGTTGGCACGCTCCACCACTACGCCCAGATCGCCGGTGCCGCGCAGCGGTGTCTGGGTGCAACCGCAGAGCAGCAGGGCGATGGCCGTGAAGGACAGGAAAGAACGGATCATGAGGCGGGTTTTCCTTGAAGGAGCCGGTCCACCAGCCAGCGAATGTCGTCGGGCGCAAGCAGCGGTGCCCAACCGGGCATGGCGCTGCCGGGCCGTCCGAGGGTGACGGTGGCGATGAGGCTGTCGCGGGATTTTCCGGCCAGGGCTTCGAGGGTCAGGGGTGGGCCGAGGCCGCCGGTCATGTACAGGCCGTGGCAGGCGCCACAATCCTGGTCCAGCAGGTGTTGCAGTTGGGCCTGGCGCTGGCTGTCGGGAGCGGCCAGCACGCAGGAGGAAAAAATAAAGAGGAGGGTGGTCAGCAAGGTTGCAGCGCTGTGTCGTTCCATGACGTCCTCCTGATCAAGAAATAAAGTTGAGCGCGGCCTTTGTGGCGAGGGGGTAAGTGGGAGCAAAGCTTGCTCGCGATACAGGCGCCTTGATCCTTGAAAGACCGCATCGCAGCCATCGCGGGCAAGCCTTGCTCCCACATAACTCTCCTCGCCACAGGGAGGTGCTCTCAGTCAGTGTTACTTAAGGGTCAAGACCCACGCAGCGAGGATCTTGGCTTCTTCTTCCGTCACGGGGTTGGCCGGCATCGGCATCGGTCCCCAGTTGCCTTGCGTACCCTCCTTGATGTGTTTGGCGAGCACGTCTTGCGCCCCCGGGACACTGGCGTTTTTTGCCGCGACCTCCTTGAGCGCCGGGCCCACCACCTTGGTGTCGATGGAATGGCAGGCTGCACAGGGCTTGCTCTTGAACAGCGTCGGGCCGTCTTGTGCCAGCGTCGGTAGGCTATAGGCGGCGGTCAGGGCCAAGGCAATCAGAATAGGCTTCATGGTTTTTCCTCTTATTGATGGGGCTCAATAGATGTCGTGTTGGGTGTTGTAGACGTTGAATTTCCCGGTAGGGGTGATCAGGCGCTTGTCCTTGATCACGTTCTTGACCTTGAGGGTCTTGTCATCGATCACCACCAGCGCCGACTCGTCTTCCTGGCCACTCCAGACCGAGAACCAGACCTCGTCGCCGGCCTTGTTGTATTCCGGTTGCACCACACGCAGCGCGCCTTTCTTGATACCGGCGTACTCGGCAATCGGCAGCACGGTGTAGCCGGCGTCGAGCTTGTTGATGTCGAATACCGCCACCGACTGGCTGAGCTTGGCGTCGGGGCTGAGGGTGGTGTCGACATACAGATGGTTGGACGCGGGGTGAGTCTTGATGAACAGCGAGCCGCCACCCTGGCCCTGCAACGAGCCGACCTGTTTCCAGGCGTATTGCGGGTGTTTGATCGGGTCGGTGCCGATCAGCGAAACCCCGGCGTCGCCCAGGTGGCTGGTGGCCCAGACCGGTCCGTAGAGTGGGTGGTTGAAGTTCGCGCCGCGTCCCGGGTGCGGGGTCTTGCCCACGTCCACCAGGGCGGTGAGCTTGCGTTCCTTGGAGTCGATCACCGCGACTTTGTTGGAGTTGTTGGCGGCCGTCATGAAATAGCGATGGCTGCTGTCCCAACCGCCGTCATGCAGGAACGGCGCGGCGTCGATGCTGGTGATGGTGAGGTTCTTGATGTCCTGGTAGTTGACCAGCATCACCTTGCCGGTTTCCTTGACGTTGACGATGAACTCCGGCCATTCGTGGGAGGCGATGATGGCCGCGACCCGAGGTTCCGGGTGGTACTGCTGGGTGTCGACGGTCATGCCGCGGGTCGAGACGATCTGCTTGGGCTCCAGGGTCTCGCCGTCCATGATGGTGAACTGTGGCGGCCAGTACGAACCGGCGATGGTGTATTTGTCTTCGTAGCCTTTGAACTTGGAGGTTTCCACCGAGCGGGCTTCGATGCCCACCTTGATTTCCGCGACCTTGGTCGGCTCCTTCGGCCACAGGTCGATCATGTCGATCTTGGCGTCCCGGCCAATCACCAGCAGGTAGCGACCCGACGCCGAGATGCGCGAGATGTGCACCGCATAACCGGTGTCGATCAGCTTGACGATCTTCTTGCTGTCGCCGTCGATCAAGGCGATCTTGCCGTCGTCGCGCAGGGTCACCGAGAACAGGTTCTGCAGGTTGAGGGTGCTCAGTTGCCTGGTCGGCCGGTCCTCGGGCTTGACCAGCACTTTCCAGGTCTTGCGGGTTTCGGCCATGCCCCATTCCGGCGGTGTCGGCGGGGTGTGCTGGATGAACTTGGCCATCACCGTGATCTGGTCTTTGGTCAGGGCGTTGGAGGTGCCCCAGTTCGGCATGCCGGCGGCCGAGCCGTAGGTGATCAGCGCCTCCAGGTAGGCCTGGCCGCGTGACTGGGTGATATCGGGTGTCAATGGTTTGCCGGTGGCGCCTTTGCGAAGGACCCCGTGGCAACCGGCGCAACGCTGGAAGTAGATTTCCTTGGCCGAGTCGAAGTCGGCCTGGCTCAGGTCTGGCGCGCCTTCGGTCTTGACCACGCGGGGTTGCTCCGGCGCAGTGGTTTGGTCGGCGAAGGCGTGGGGGGCGGCCAGCGCTGTACACAGCGCCGTGACCCGCAGGGCCCACGATTTTTTGTGGCTGATCAGCATTCCATTTCTCCTCAGGCGTGACCCGCGCTGCGCAGTAATTGACGTTCGGCGCGCAGGTTCTTGGTGCGATGCAAGGCTATGCCCAGGCTGGTGGTTGGCCGCTTGACGGCGATCAAGTTTGCCGGCCGCAACCCTTGCCAGGTTGTCGCAGGGCACCGTAGCGTGGCCTGCAATCGTGTTGTCTGATCAGGCCTTGCCATGAACGCTATCCACACTTTGCAGCACCCCGACGAACCCTTTTATCAACCCCAGGACAACGAGCAGGCGATGTTCGAGCAGGCCTGGCATCACGGCATGCCGGTGCTGATCAAGGGCCCTACCGGCTGCGGCAAGACCCGTTTCGTCCAGCACATGGCCCACCGCCTGAAACTGCCGCTGTACACCGTGGCCTGCCACGATGACTTGAGCGCGGCCGACCTGGTGGGCCGTCACTTGATCGGCGCCCAGGGCACTTGGTGGCAGGACGGTCCCTTGACCCGGGCGGTGCGCGAGGGCGGCATCTGTTATCTGGATGAGGTGGTCGAAGCGCGCCAGGACACGGCCGTGGTGTTGCATCCGCTGGCCGATGATCGTCGGCAGTTGTACCTGGAGCGCACGGGCGAAGTACTGCAGGCACCGCCGTCCTTCATGCTGGTGGTGTCCTATAACCCGGGTTACCAGAACCTGCTCAAAGGCATGAAGCCAAGCACTCGCCAGCGCTTCGTGGCGATGCGTTTTGGTTATCCGGCGGTGGCCGATGAAGAGCGCATCGTCGCCCGTGAGGCGAACGTGGACATGGCCTTGGCGGCCCAGGTGGTGCGCCTGGGACAGGCGCTGCGTCGGCTCGACCAGCATGACCTGGAGGAAGTCGCCTCGACGCGCCTGCTGATCTTCGCCGCGCGCATGATCGGCTCCGGCATGGGCCCGCGCCAAGCCTGCCTGGCCTGCCTGGCCGAGCCATTGAGCGACGACCCGCAGACCGTTGCCGCGTTGATGGATGTGGTCGATGTCCACTTCGGCTGAAACCATCGCCTTGCCCCGGCGCTTGCCCGGGGACCTGGCGATGTGGTTTTTCATCCTCGCCGAGCTGTCGGTGTTCGCGCTGTTGATCCTGGCGTTCACCGTCGCCCAGGCGTTGTACCCGCAGGTCTTCAGCGAAGGCCGGCAGTTGCTGGACCGCTCCACGGGCCTGGCGATGACCCTCAGCCTGCTGACCGCCGGCCTGTTCGCCGCCCTGGCCCAGGAGCAGGTCAGGCAGGACCGGCCGCGTCGAGGTGCGTTGTTGTTGTGTGTGGCGTTGTTGCTCGCCTGCGGTTATGTGGGGATCAAGCTCGCTGAGTATGCCCATCTGCTGGCGAACGGCCTGGGGATGGAGCACAACACGTTCTTCACCTTGTACTGGATCCTTACCGGGTTTCATTTCCTTCATGTGCTGCTGGGCATGGTGATTCTCGCCTGGCTGGCCGAAGGTTGCCGACGTCGGCGCTACGGTGCGCAGGAACATAGCGGGTTGGAGTCCGGCGTGCTGTATTGGCACATGGTCGATCTGGTCTGGGTGCTGCTGTTCCCGGTTGTCTACATCCTTGATTGAGCGGAGGTGCTCATGTCCGCTTCCCCTGTCTTGATTGCCTGCTGGATGGCGCTGGCGGTGCTGAGCACCGGTACCGTCGCCCTGGGGCAGGTCGCGGCTAGCGGGCTGGTGTCCATCGCCATCCTGGCGGTCGCGGTGACCAAGGCCTGGTTGATCGCCGACGGCTTCATGGAGCTGCGCCATGCGCCGCAGTTGTGGCGGCGGTTGGTGTTGAGCTGGGCGGTGGTGCTTGCGATTGCAATCTCATTCACGCTCTGATTCCCGATGCAATCCCCTGTGGCGAGGGAGCTTGCTCCCGCTGGGCTGCGAAGCAGCCCCAACAGCAACAACTCAATCCATCTGGCACACCCCGTCAGCAGGTTTTAGGGTCGCTTCGCAACCCAGCGGGAGCAAGCTCCCTCGCCACAACAGCTCACCTGCCTTTCGGGCGGTGTTGGAACAACCGACCAAAACCATCGGAGATTCTTGATCGCCATCAAGCGGTTTCTGACCCCGCGCTTCCTAGAATGAACACGCCAAGCAATGAGGAAGTGACCATGTCAGATACCTTCACCAAAGGCATGGCCAGGAATATTTACTTCGGGGGAAGCGTGTTCTTCTTCCTGATATTCCTGGCCCTGACCTACCACACGGAACAGACCTTTCCCGAACGCAGCAACCAGGCGCAATTGAGCGAATCGGTGATACGCGGCAAGGGTGTCTGGGAGCGCAACAACTGCATCGGCTGCCATACCCTGCTGGGCGAGGGTGCGTACTTTGCGCCGGAGCTGGGCAACGTGGTCAACCGGCGCGGTGGCGAGGAAGCCTTCAAGCCGTTCCTGCAGGCCTGGATGAAAATGCAGCCGCTGAACGTTCCGGGTCGTCGGGCCATGCCGCAGTTCAACCTGAGCGAGCAGGAGGTCGACGACATCGCCGAGTTCCTCAAGTGGAGCTCGAAAATCAATACCAATGGCTGGCCGCCAAACAAGGAGGGCTGAGAGATGAGCATGGCTAATCCGCATCTGAAATTCGCCTCGCAGGCCGTCGCCAAACCCTACTTCGTGTTTGCCCTGATGCTGTTCCTGGGGCAGGTGCTGTTCGGTTTGATCATGGGCCTGCAATACGTGGTCGGCGACTTCCTGTTCCCGCTGATTCCTTTCAACGTGGCCCGCATGGTCCACACCAACCTGCTGATCGTCTGGCTGCTGTTCGGCTTCATGGGCGCGGCGTATTACCTGATACCGGAGGAGGCCGATCGCGAACTGCACAGCCCGAAACTGGCACTGGTGCTGTTCTGGGTATTCGCCGCCGCTGGCGTGGCGACGATCCTGGGCTACCTCTCGGTGCCTTATGCGACGCTGGCCAAGTTCACCGGCAACGACTTGCTGCCCACTATGGGCCGTGAATTCCTGGAGCAGCCGACCATCACCAAGATGGGTATCGTGGTGGTGTGCCTGGGGTTCCTCTACAACATCGGCATGACCTTGCTCAAAGGTCGCAAGACCACTGTCAGCATGGTGATGATGACCGGCCTGATCGGCCTCGCGGTGTTCTTCCTGTTCTCCTTCTACAACCCGGAAAACCTCGCTCGCGACAAGTTCTACTGGTGGTGGGTGGTGCATCTTTGGGTGGAAGGCGTCTGGGAACTGATCATGGGTTCGATGCTCGCTTTCGTCCTGATCAAGATCACCGGCGTGGACCGCGAAGTGGTGGAAAAATGGCTCTACGTGATTATCGCCATGGCGCTGATCACCGGGATCATCGGTACCGGTCACCACTTCTTCTGGATCGGTGCGCCCGAGGTCTGGTTATGGGTGGGTTCGATCTTCTCGGCGATGGAACCGCTGCCGTTCCTGGCGATGGTGGTCTTTGCCTTCAGCATGGTGAAGAACCGTCGTCGGCACCACCCGAACCGCGCGGCCACGTTGTGGGCCAAGGGCACCACGGTCACCGCGTTCTTCGGCGCGGGTGTCTGGGGTTTCCTGCACACCCTGGCTCCGGTCAACTACTACACCCACGGTTCGCAACTGACCGCGGCCCACGGTCACCTGGCCTTCTACGGTGCCTACGCAATGATCGTGATGACGCTGATCAGCTACGCCATGCCGCGCTTGCGGGGCTTGGGTGAAGCGGCGGACGAACGCTCGCAGCGCCTGGAGATCTGGGGCTTCTGGTTGATGACCCTGTCGATGGTGATGATCACCTTGTTCCTCACCGCGGCCGGTGTCGTCCAGGTCTGGTTGCAGCGCTGGATGGCCGATGGCAGTGCCTTGCCGTTCATGGCCACGATGGATCATTTGAAGCCGCTGTTCTGGGCGCGACTGGTCAGCGGTATCGGCTTCCTGGCCGGGTTGCTCTGCTACCTGTTCAGCTTCCGTCAACGTGGTCGTGCGGCCCTGCGTGCACCGGCGGCGGTGGTGCCGTCGTAACTCACCACAACTACTGAGCCGGACTTATTTGTGATGAGAGGGTTTATGTGGGAGCAAGGCTTGCCCGCGATGGGGGCGATGCGGTCTTTCAGAGATCAAGGCGCCTGTTTCGCGAGCAAGCTTTGCTCCCACATAAATCTCCTCGCCACAATAGGTTCGGCTTAAGAGGAGAGTAACCATGGCATTCACCCTAGAGCTGGAAGAATGGGTCGGCAGTGTCTGGCACCGTTTCATCACTCGCCGCGCCAGTGTGGATTTTCCCGAAGCGCGGGTGGAGCTGATCCCCCGGCAACGCGCACTCCAGGTGTTGTTGCGGGCCACCGGCGGTGCGTCTCACTTGGGGGTGGAGGCCGTCAGCGATCGCGACCTGCTGCTGCGTCGCAACCTGTTGCAGCAGATCGCCGGGACCTGCAAGCAAGTCCCCCTGGCCTGGTGCGATAACGATAACCTGCGCCTGCCGGCGAGCCTGGCGGCGTTCCCCGATGTCGGGCTCAACGAGGAATTGTATCGCTGGCTGGCCTTGCTGGCCGCACAGGCGGGACCGATGACGCACTGGGGGCGGGACAATCAGCGCTGGACCCTGGCGGTGTTGCAGCGCTACCCGGCACTGCGGCCTCGCTACCGGCGCTTGGTGGACGCACACCTGTCCCTGCGCCCCGATCCGGCCACGCTCAACCCGGCCGAAGCCGCCCTGGAGCATGCGTTGTGCCAAGCCCTGCGCGAACCGGGCAGTGTCGAACATTTTCCACGCAGCGAGCGGGCGGCCTGGCCGTTGCCGCTGTGGCTGTACCCACCCCAACACCTGGGCAATCCCCAGGCCGCCGACCTTGAGGAGTCCGAGCAATACCTGGCGACACCACCCGGCGAACAGCAGGGCGGTCGCAAGCGCGCAGAGCGAATCGACGACACCAGCCGCGACGGTGGGCTGTTGATCGTGCGCCTGGAGAACCTGTTCAGTTGGACCGAACACGTGGACCTGGATCGTTGGGCAGATGACAACGAAGACCCGGACGCCGCTCGCGTCGCCGAGGACCTGGACCAATTGACCTTGTCGCGCACCCGCTTGCGCAAGGGCGGCGGCTTGAAACTGCACCTGGACCTGCCCCCGGCCGATGTGGACGACATCCCGTTGGGCGCAGGCATCCTCTTGCCGGAATGGGATTACCGCAAGCAACGACTGCAGGACGACTTCGTCAGCCTGCAAACCTTCACCCCTCGCGATTGCCAGCCCCAGCCGTTGCCCGCACGCCTGCGAAGCTCGGCCCAGCGCCTGCGTCGCCAGTTCGAACACTTGCGCAACGATCGTCAATGGTTGCGCCAGCAAACCCAAGGCTCGGAACTGGACCTGCAAGCCTGGCTGGACTTTCATGTCGAGCGCCAGCACGGGCAGTGCAGCGAGCGCGGGTTGTTCATGGACCAGCGCCAGACGCGCCGTGACCTGGCCTGTCTGCTGCTGGCCGATCTGTCGATGTCCACCGATGCCCACCTCAATGACGAGCACCGGGTGATCGATGTGATTCGCGACAGCCTGTTGCTGTTCGGCGAAACCCTGTCGGTGCTGGGGGACGATTTTGCCTTGTACGGGTTCTCTTCCCTGCGTCGCCAGCAGGTGCGCCTGCATGAACTCAAGGCTTTCAACCAGCGTTACGACGATCACACCCGGGGACGGATCCAGGGGCTGAAACCGGGTTACTACACACGCATGGGCGCGGCGATTCGCCAGGCCACGCAACAACTGGCGCTCTGCAAGCGCCGGCGCAAACTGTTGTTGCTGCTCAGTGACGGCAAGCCCAATGACCTGGATCTTTACGAAGGCCGCTACGGCGTGGAAGACACCCGCCAGGCGGTGCTCGAGGCGCGGCGCCAAGGGCTGACGCCGTTCTGCATCACCATCGATCGCGAAGCGGGGGATTACCTGCCCTACATGTTCGGGGCCAACGGCTACACCCTGATTCACCAGCCCGAGCAACTGCCGCTGCGTTTACCGCAGTTGTACCGGCAGTTGACTCAGGATTGAGGGTTCAGACGATGTCGCGGGGCAGCCAGAAGAACATGGCGATGCAGAAGATCGTCAAGCCGACACAAAACCAGGTGAAGCGCCGCAGCCGGCGCTCGCCGGCCAGCGCTGCTTCAGCCGGCAGGGGCATGCCGCACTGGCGGCACTCGGTTTCATCGACGGGGTTGGCCTGTTGGCAATACAGGCAAGTGGGCTGTGCGCTCATTCGAATTGTTCCAGGCGCAGGCGATCGAGAATGGCGATCTGGCGACCGTCCTGAGTGATGATTTTTTCATCGATCAGGCGACGGATGATCCGCGAAAAGGTTTCCGGCTGGATCGACAAGTGTCCGGCGATCAACTGCTTGGCCATCGGCAGTTCGAACTGGCTGTCCACGGTTTGCAGGCGTACCAGTTGTGTCAGCAGGTAGCGAACCACGCGGTGAGTGGCGTTCTTCAGCGACAGGGTTTCAATCTCGTTGACCCGTTGGTGCAGGCGCACGCAGAGCTTGCCGAGGAGGGCGAAGGTCAGCCGGCTGTTGCTTTGCAGCAAACGCATGTAGGTGGCGTTGGACAGCCGGTACACCTGGGTCGGGCCCACGGCTTCGGCGGACGCGACGTAGTTGGGTGTGTCCATCAGCATCATGGCTTCGGCGAAGGTCTGGCGCTCACCGATCACCTCGAAGACTTTTTCCTGGCCGTCCGGGGTCAGCCGGTAGATTTTCACGGCGCCGGAAATCACGAAGTAAAACGCCTGCGCCGGCTCTCCCTGGCGGAACAGCGGGTCGCCCTTGTCGATGTTCAGCAGTTGGCTGTTACTCATCAGTTCGTCGAGCTGTTCTTCGTTCAACGGCTCGAACAGGTGATGGCTGCGCAGAATCTGGTGATGGACACGGTGGAGCACCATGGCATGGATCCTTGTTGTGGCAAATGATGGGGCCGGGGTCAGACCAGGCTCAGGGACAGGCCGCTGGCAAGCGCCACGACGCAGGAGAGCACGAAGAACCAGGTAAGCGGCAGAACGACAGATTTCATGGAGAGCCCCGGCAACGAAGGTAATGCCAGGCCTGAGCAAGAGCCGGGCCAGACCTGAGGACATTGATTGGCGGGGCGTTGGGGTTGGGGAGGGTAGAAATGACCCTGGTGCAATAGGGTTAAAACAACCATGAAAGGGTCATAAATACCCCCGTTCGCCTACAGTCCCTGTGGGAGCACAATGCTGTACACAAAAAAAGTGATGGACCTGTGGCGAGGGAGCTTGCTCCCGCTCGGCTGCGAAGCAGTCGTAAACCGGCGGGTGCGGAGTGTCTGATGCTCCGCATTTGGCGGGTGTAGGGGCCGCTTCGCGGCCCAGCGGGAGCAAGCTCCCTCGCCACGGGGTTATCGAATGCCTTAAGTGAGCTCCCACAATGACCCTGTTCGGCAAGCCCCTTGCTAGTGCCTGTTCGAGGCGGGAGGTTGCCGATGAGCTGGCTTGATCTGAGACAAGGCCTGCCGGTGTCGATAGCCGATCATTCGAACCCTGGTTTGTCGTCCCTCGCTGACGGTTCAGCGAGGCAAAGGAGTGGTGTATGCAAGTGCTTGACCGTCGCAAGGCCATGGCCATCGCGCCGCTGTGGCGCCTGGCGTTTCGGCCGTTTTTTTTGGCCGGTTGTGTGTTGGCGCTGCTGGCCATTCCCTTTTGGCTCGCGGCGTTTACCGGGCGCTTGTCGGCCTGGCAACCGGCCGGAGGTTGGTTGGCCTGGCACCGGCATGAACTGTTGTTCGGTTTCGGCCTGGCGATCATCGCTGGGTTCCTGCTGACGGCGGTGCAGACCTGGACCGGAACCCCGGGGCTCAGCGGCAAGCGCTTGGCAACGCTGGCGTTGTTGTGGCTGGGCGCGCGGCTGGCCTGGCTGATCGATGCGCCCTGGCCGTTGCTGGCGCTGCTGGAGCTGGGTTTTGCCCTGGCGGTCGCCGTGTTGATGGGCGTGACGTTGTGGCGTGTGCGGCAGAAGCGCAATTACCCGATCGTGCTGGTATTGCTGCTGTTGGCCGCCGCCGATGGCTTGTCCGTGTATGGCCTGCTCCAGCACAACGAGGGCTTGCAGCGCCAGAGCGTGCTCACCGGCCTGTGGCTGGTGGCGGCGATGATGGGGTTGATCGGCGGACGGGTGATTCCGTTCTTTACCCAGCGAGGCCTCGGGCGGGTCGAGGGCGTCGCGCCATGGCCGTGGCTCGATCGCCTGTTGTTGGCCGGTTCGGCACTGGTGGCGTTGTTGTATGCCTTCGGCCCGGCGCTGGCGGCCAGTACCTGGGTCGGCCTGTTGTTCGCGGCGTTGGCGGCGGGGCACGGGATTCGACTGGTGCGCTGGCATGACCGGGACTTGTGGCGGGTACCGCTGCTGTGGTCGTTGCACCTGGCTTACGCTTGGCTGGCGGTGGCCTGCCTGGGCATGGCGCTGTGGCACTTCGGCGTGCCGGTGAACCCGAGCCTGGCGGTGCACAGCCTGACCATCGGTGCCATGGCCGGGTTGATCCTGGCGATGATTGCCCGGGTCAGCCTGGGCCATACCGGGCGTCCCCTTGAGCCGCCGGTGGGCATGACACTGGCCTTCATCCTGTTGAACCTGGCCTGTCTGAGCCGCGTGCTGCTGGTGCTGCTGTTGCCGTTGGCCGGGCTGTGGCTGGCAGGGGTGTGCTGGGCGTTGGCGTTCGGTTTATACGCCTGGCGTTATGGGCCGATGCTGTTGAAGGCCCGGGTGGATGGGCATCCGGGATGAGTCGAGGGGATCGATGATGTATGGGGTTTTGCTAATCACTCATCTATTGGCGGCTATTGCTTTTATAGGCACGTTGTTTTTCGAGGTTTTTATCTGGCATGCCGCCCGCCGGCCCCTGGCCCAAGGCGTCAAAGACGCCGCCGACCAGGCCATCGCCAAGCGCTCGCGGCAAGTCCTGCACGGCGTTGTGCTGGTGTTGTACGGTGCTGGCCTGGCCCTGGCCTGGCAGCATCGCGGCGCATTGAGCCAGCCATTGAGCAGCAGCTTCGGCCTGCTGCTGAGCCTGAAGATCCTGCTGGCGCTGAGTATCATCGGTCACTATTTGTGGCTGGCGTACTGGCTCAAGAGCGGTCGCCTGACACCCAGCCGAGCCTGCTGGCTGCGCCGCAGTATCCTGGGGCACATGCTGCTGATCGTGGTGTTGGCCAAGGCGATGTTCTATTGGCAGTTTTGAGCAAGAAAGAACAACACTGAACCCCTGTGGGAGCGGGCTTGCTCGCGAAAGCGGTGGATCAGCCAGCCTTGATGTCGACTGATCCACCGCCTTCGCGAGCAAGCCCGCTCCCACACTGAACTGAGGTGATTGCAAAAAGGGTGAGTATCACAAGCCCCTTGTGGAAGCAGGCTCGCTCCCACAAGGGGTATGCAATGCTTGAGAGTCAGCGGGCAGGCTTCATCGCATTGACGAACAACACATTGTTTTCCAGGTGAATGTGCTGCATCAGATCATCACGAAACTCCACCAGCCCGCGATACAGGGCGCGCCAGGTGTTGCAGGCGTTGGCGGGTGGGGTGATCTGGTCGGTCAGGGCGAGCATGGTTTCCAAGGCTTCACCGTGCTGGTCATGTTCGTAGCGCAGGACCTGGATCGGCGCCGAGGCTCGTTCGCCGAGGCCCTGTTGCAGCATCGGGAACAGGACCTGTTCTTCCTTGAGCATGTGGCCTTCGAGCTCCTGATATATGTCCTGCAGGTGATCGGCCAGGCCGTTCGGGCAGTTGGGGCGCGCACCGTGGACCTGCTCGACGCGCCGGGCCAGGCGGATCAGTTCCGGCAGTTGTTCGCGATGGCGCGCATGGTAGCGCTCCAGGATGTGGGCGATCAGCAGGGCCTGGGGCTCGTCGCGCCAGTCATGGCCGAGTTCGCCGGCGGCTTGCAGCGTGCGCAAGGCATCGGCGATGAGCAACGGGTTCAGGCCCTTGCCCAGCGCGGCTTCGCGCAAGGACTTTTGCCCGCCGCAGCAGAAGTCGAGGTTGTAATGATGGAAGGTGCGCGTGGCACCGGGAATGTCGCAGGCCAGTTGGCCAAGGCTTTGTTCCAGCAGATCGAGGCTCATCATGTTTCCTTGGGTGGAATCCCGGGGAGGGACAGATGAGCGGACTTTGCAGTCGGTATGCCAGATTCAACCGATTGAAAATAAAGCATTAAATTTTTTGCAGGGTGATTGTCACCCTGATTGTGAAGGGTCAAACGAACCCTGGAGGGTCATCACTACCATGCTGCGTGAAAGCCTGGCCGCCGACCTGATCGTCGAGCTGCCCAATGCGGTGCGATTGCAGCGCCTGGTGCAGACCCTGCGCGAATACTTCAACAGTGGCGCCGTGGGGCTGCTGCGCCTGGACGATGACAGCCTCAGGCCCGTGGCGACCGTGGGCCTGGTCCACGAAGCGTTGGGTCGGCGCTTCGTGATTGCCCAGCACCCGCGCCTGGCGGCGATCATGGCGTCGCGCGAACCCACCTGGTTCGAGCCGGACAGTCGCTTGCCGGATCCTTATGACGGCTTGCTCGACAACCACGTCGGCGAGCCGCTGCCGGTGCACGACTGCATGGGCGTGAGCCTGTACGTGGAAGGCCGGCTCTGGGGCGCGATCACCCTGGATGCGTTGCACGCCGGCACCTTCGACAGCCGCGCCCGGGAGGAACTCAAGCGCTGTACGTTGCAGATCGAGGCGGCGGTGCGAGTCACTCGGCTGGAACAGGAAAACCGTAGCCTGCGGGCATCGCGCAGTGATCTGGCGGACCTGCGCCTGCCGGCCGAAGAGGGCGAGATCCTCGGGCGCAGTGAAGGTTTGCAGCAATTGCTCAATGAGTTGGATGTGCTGGCCGACTCGGAACTGCCGGTGCTGTTGCTGGGGGAGACCGGCGTGGGCAAGGAGTTGTTCGCCCGCCGCCTGCATCGCCTGTCCCGGCGCGGCCACAAGCCGTTGGTCCAGGTCAATTGCGCAGCGTTGCCCGAGTCCCTGGCTGAAAGCGAGTTGTTCGGCCACGTCAAAGGTGCGTTCTCCGGGGCGACTACCGACCGCGCCGGGCGTTTCGACGCGGCCAATGGCGGTACGTTGTTTCTCGATGAGGTCGGCGAATTGCCGTTGAGTGTGCAGGCCAAGTTGCTGCGCACCCTGCAAAACGGCGAGATCCAGCGCCTGGGGGCGGACAAGCCGCTGCACGTCGATGTGCGGATCATCGCCGCCACCAACCGGCATTTGCCCGACAGTATTCGCGACGGGCTGTTTCGCGCCGACCTGTATCACCGGCTTTCGGTCTACCCGGTGCCGATCCCACCGCTGCGCGAGCGCGGTCATGATGTGTTGATGCTGGCCGGGCACTTTCTTGAACTGAACCGCACGCGACTGGGTTTGCGCGGCTTGCGCCTGTCGCCGGCGGCCGAACAGGCACTGCTGGCGTACTCCTGGCCGGGGAACGTGCGGGAGCTGGAACACGTGATCAGTCGCGCCGCGTTGAAGCAACTGAGCCACGGCGCCAATCGCAGCTTGATCATGACCTTGGAACCGCAGGTGCTGGATCTGGACGTCAATGCCAGCGCAGCCTCGGCCCAGGCGCTGCCTGAACAAGCCCTGGAGGCTCTGGATGCACCAATGCAACCCTTGAGCGAAGCCGTCGATGGTTGTCAGCGCCAGGCGATTCTCAAGGCCCTGGAGCGTTGCGGGCAGAACTGGGCCGGGGCGGCGCGGCTGTTGGAGGTTGACCCGAGCAATCTGCATAAGCTGGCGCGGCGGTTGGGGCTCAAATAGTGGTTTGCCTGTTACACCGAGGCGTCTTCATCGCGAGCAGGCTCGCTCCCACAGGGTGCTTGTGAACACAGTCGATCCACTGTGGGGGCGGGCTTGCTCGCAAAGAGGCCGGCACATTCACCACAAGAGCCGGCATTGACAACGATCAAGGCCCGCCAACGCCGCAGAATCCACACTGGCCAAAACCCATAGTGGAGATCACCGCCATGCCCCTTTCCCTGGCCAAAATGCGCCGCCAGTACACCCTCGATGGCCTGGATGAAGCCCAGGCGCCGGACGACCCGATGGTTTTGTTCGGGTTGTGGATGCAGCAGGCCCGCGACACCGAAAGCCCGCCGGTGGAAGCCAACAGCATGGCCCTGGCGACGGTGGACGAGCAGGGCCAGCCTCATTGCCGGGTGCTGTTGCTCAAGGGGTTCGGTCCGGACGGCTTTGTGTTTTTCGGCAACTACGACAGCCTTAAGGGCCAGGACCTGGCGGTCAATCCCAGGGCCGCGATGACGTTTTTCTGGCCGGGGCTGGAACGGCAAGTGCGCATCGAAGGGCCGGTCCACAAACTCGCCCCGGCGTTGTCGGATGCCTATTTCGAGTCCCGCTCCGTGACCAGTCGCCTGGGGGCCTGGGCGTCGCCACAAAGCCAACCATTGGCGGATCGGGCCGTGCTGGAAACCTTGCTCACGCAGACCGAACAACGCTTCGCCGGCCAATCGGTGCCGCGTCCGGCGCATTGGGGCGGTTATTGCCTGCGACCGGAACGACTGGAGTTCTGGCAGGGCCGTGCCGACCGTTTGCATGATCGTCTCGACTATCGCCTGCAAGACGGCGCCTGGCAGCGCACGCGTCTGGCGCCCTGACGCCGAGGGAGGTACCTCCAAGGAGGAATAGGCCCGGCAACGATTGCGGTTCAGGCTGGGCCATCTTTTTCCGATAGGACGGCTGATCATGGCCCATCTGACGCAACGTCTCTTTCAACCGTTGAACATCGCGGTCCTCACCATCAGTGACACCCGCACCTTCGACACCGACACCTCGGGGCAGACCCTGGCGGACCTGCTGCAAACGGCCGGGCATGTGCTCATCGACCGTGGCCTGGTGAAGGACGATATCTACCAGATCCGTGCCCAGGTCTCACAGTGGATCGCCGACCCCAAGGTGCAGGTGGTGTTGATGACCGGCGGCACCGGTTTCACCCCGCGCGACAACACGCCCCAAGCGGTGGCACCGTTGCTGGACAAACAGGTCGACGGTTTCGGCGAGCTGTTCCGCCAGGTGTCGCTGGCCGAGATCGGCATGTCCACCCTGCAATCGCGAGCGTTGGCGGGCATGAGCAACGGTGTGCTGGTGTGCTGCTTGCCGGGTTCGCCGGGAGCTTGTCGGACCGGTTGGGAGCAGATCCTGGCCGGGCAACTGGACAGCCGCACCGGCCCGTGCAATTTCACCCCCCACCTCAAGCCGCAGCCAGGCATTGCCCTGCAACCTTGTGAGGCACGTTCATGAGCCGCGGCGGGTGTGGCAGCGTCTGTGACAGTGGTGCGCTGATGCCGGTGGATGAAGCCATCCGCTATTTGCTGGATCAGGCGCCGCTGCCGCCTCCGGTGCAGCGGGTGGCGCTGGACCAGGCCTTGGGTCGCGTGCTGGCGACCGATGTTCGCTGTCCCATGAACCTGCCGCCGTGGGACAACAGCGCCATGGACGGTTATGCCCTGCGGGTCGCCGACCTGCCGGTCGATGGCGGTTATCTGACCTTGGCCGGGCGCATTGCCGCCGGGGAGGCACCGGGTCAACCATTACAGGCCGGGCAGGTGGTGCGCATTTTTACCGGCGCGCCGCTGCCGCCGGGGGCTGACACGGTGGTGCCCCAGGAAAGTTGCCGGGTGGAAGGTGAGCGGGTCTGGCTGCCACCAGTCAAGGGCGCAGAGCATGTGCGCAGGGAAGGTGAGGAAATGCAGCGCGGGGACCGTTTGCTCCAGGCCGGAAAACGCTTGCGCGCCCAGGAACTGGGGTTGCTGGCCGGTGCCGGGATTGCCCGGGTAGAGGTCTATCGCCCCTTGCAGGTGGGCCTGCTCAGCAGTGGCGATGAACTGCGCGAACCCGGCCAAACGCTGGCGCCAGGGCAGATCTACAACAGCAATCGCCACAGTCTCATGGCGCTGCTGCGCGGCTGGGGCCTTGAGGTACATGACTACGGCGTCATGCCTGACAAGCTGCTTGCCAGTCGTCAGGCCTTGAGCCTGGCGGCAACCGAATGCGACTTGCTGCTGACCTCCGGCGGCGTGTCGGTGGGTGAGGAAGATCATCTCAAGCAAGCGATCGAAGCCCTGGGTAGCGTTGACCTGTGGCGCCTGGCGATCCAGCCGGGCAAACCCCTGGCCTTTGGCGAGGTGGCCGGCAAACCCTGGATCGGGCTGCCGGGCAACCCTTCGGCGGCACTGATTACCGCGTTGATCGTCGTGCGGCCGTTCCTGTTCCGGGCCCAGGGCATGGATGAGGTGTTGCCCACGGCGTTGCAGTTACCGGCCGGGTTCGACTGGTTGAAACCCAACCGGCGACGGCAGTACCTGCGGGCGAAATTGACCCCGGCCGCCGATGGCTCGCTGTGTGTCGAGCTGCATCCCCAGCAGAGTTCGGCCATGTTGGCGGCCGCCTGCTGGGCTGATGGCTTGGCCGTGGTGGAGTGCCAGGCGCAAGTGCATAAGCACGACAAAGTGATGTATCTGCCGTTCGCGAGCCTGATGCATTGACGGCAATTGATTGCCGTCAAGGTGGCCGGCCGAGGGCTGGCTAGACTGGCGGCGCCCTTAGTTTTCTCACGAGGATGCCCCATGCAACTGGTTTGCCCGGCAGGGAATCTGCCTGCCCTCAAAGCGGCGGTGCGCCAAGGCGCCGATGCCGTCTATGTCGGCTTTCGCGATGACACCAATGCCCGGCACTTCGCCGGGCTGAACATGGACGACAAGCAGTTCGACGCGGCTGTCGCGCACATCCGTCAACACCAACGCAAACTGTACGTGGCGGTCAACACCTACCCGCAACCCAAGGGCTGGGAGCGCTGGCAACGGGCGGTGGACCGCGCCGCCGATTTTGGCGTGGATGCGTTGATCGCTGCCGACCCCGGTGTGCTCGGTTACGCCCGCCAGCGCCATCCACAGTTGGCGCTGCACCTGTCGGTACAAGGCTCGGCGACACACGCGGCGGCACTGGCTTTTTACGCCGAGCGCTATGACATCCGCCGCGCCGTGCTGCCACGGGTACTGTCCCTGGCCCAGGTGCGGCAGGTGGCGGCGGCCAGTCCGGTGCCGATCGAGGTCTTTGGTTTCGGCAGCTTGTGCATCATGGCCGAAGGCCGTTGTCACTTGTCTTCCTATATCACCGGCGAGTCGCCGAACCTGTGTGGAGTCTGTTCGCCGGCCAAGGCGGTGCGCTGGAGCGAGGACGCCCAAGGCCTCAGCGCACGCCTGAGCGAGGTGCTGATCGACCGCTACACCCCCGAAGAACCGGCCGGTTATCCGACCTTGTGCAAAGGCCGCTTCCTGGTAGGCGGCAAGCGCTTCCATGCGTTGGAAGAACCCACCAGCCTCGACACCCTCGACCTGCTGCCGGAACTGGCGGCCATCGGTGTCGAAGCAGTGAAGATCGAGGGGCGCCAACGCAGCCCGGCCTACGTTGAACAAGTGACCCGGGTCTGGCGCGCCGCACTGGACGCCCACCAGGTCGCGCCGCAACGGTTCCGGGTGCAGGAAGAATGGCGCCAGGTGCTGGCGGGTTTGTCCGAAGGCAGCCAGACCACCCTGGGTGCCTACCATCGATCATGGCAATGAGGGGAGGCCAGATGAAACTCAGCCTGGGACCGGTCCTGTTTTACTGGGACAAAGCGCAACTGGGGAATTTCTATGCCGAGATGTCGGCATTGCCGCTGGACGTGATTTACCTGGGGGAAACCGTGTGTTCGAAACGCCGGGCGTTCTCCCTGGATCAATGGCTGGGCCTGGGGCGCGAGCTGCAAACCTGCAGCCAGGCACAGATTGTGTTATCGAGCCTGACGCTGATCGAAGCGGCCTCGGAGCTTTCTTCGCTGCGCCGCCTGTGTGACAACGGTCAATTGCTGGTGGAAGCCAACGACATGGGGGCGGTGCAGTTCATGGCCGAACGCAAGCTGCCCTTTGTCGCAGGTCCGGCGCTGAACCTGTACAACGGCCACGCCCTGGCGCAATTGCAAGACAGCGGCATGATCCGCTGGGTGCCGCCCGTGGAGTGCTCGGCGGCGCTGATCGGCGATGTGCTGGAGCAGGTGCGGGACATGGACCGCGACGTGCCCGAAGTAGAGATCTTCGCCTACGGCCATCTGCCCTTGGCGTACTCGGCGCGCTGCTTTACCGCCCGGGCCGAAAACCGGCCCAAGGACGACTGCCAGTTCTGTTGCATCAACTACCCCGACGGGCTGGCGTTGAGCAGTCAGGAAGGTCAGCAGTTGTTCACCCTCAACGGCATCCAGACAATGTCCGGCGAGGTGACGAACCTGCTGGCCGATTACAATGCGCTGATGGCCTGCGGTGCCGACGTGCTGCGCCTGAGCCCGCGCGCCCAGGGCATGGCCGAGGTGGTCACGGCCTTCGACAAGGTGCGCCAGGGCGAGGCACCACCGCTGTTCGTGGACGGTTGCAATGGCTATTGGCATGGTCACGCCGGCATGTTGAAGGTAGAGGAGGCAGGGCTGTGTTGAGTCCGAAGAAGTGGCTGCTCAAAGGTGCCGACCGCTTGCTGCCGCTGGTGGGCAAGGTGCCGTTCGTGGTGCAGCGGCTGACGTTGCAGCAGGCGCTCAACCGTTGCCTGGCCGAGCCGCTGCGTGATGGCGGGTTCGATGTGCTGCGCGGGCGTTGGTTGTGCCTGCGGGTGCCCGACCTGAAACTGTGCTGGTACCTGACCCTGGCGCGGGACGGACTGCGCATCGCCGAGCGGGCCGAGGCCCAGGTCACCATCAGCGGCAACTGGCGTGAGTTCCTGTTGCTGGCCAGCCGTCAGGAGGATCCGGACACGTTGTTTTTCCGTCGCCGCTTGGTCATCGAGGGGGATACCGAGCTGGGGTTGGCGTTGAAGAACTTGATCGACAGTCTTGATCCGGAGGTGTTGCCGCCGTGGCTCTGGCGCAATCTGGAGCGGGCAGGCAAGGGGGTGGCGGCAAGTTAAGGCAGATTGCATTGGCTCTTGTGGCGAGGGGATTTATCCCCGCTGGGTCGCGAAGCGGCCCCATTCAATGTGCCCGATACATGGCCTTGGGACTGCTTCGCAGTCCAGCGGGGATAAATCCCCTCGCCACAAGGGAACTGGGTCTGGGCCCACTATTGCTGGTAAGCCTCCAGCTCATCCTCGGCCAGGATGCGAATATTGCGCCGCTCCATGGCAATCAACCCCCCATCCACCAACCGATGAAGAATCCGCGAAAACGTCTCCGGCTGGATCCCCAGCTTGGAAGCCACCAGACGCTTGGACACCTGCAACACCACCTGACCATCCCGCGGATCGCGTTCCTGCAACAGGAAATTGATCACCCGCCGACTGGCACTGGCCAAGGTCAGGTTGTCGATATCCTTGAGGCGTTGGTGCAGATGGATGCTCATGCTCGCCAGGATCGCCAGGCAGACCTTCGGTTGGTCCTCCAGGGCGTTCCGGTAATGGTTGCCTTCGACACTCACTAGCACGCTGTCCTTGATTGCCGACGCGCTGACCGGGTAGCAACGGGCCTGGCTGAACAACAGGGCCTCGGCGAAGGTCTGGCCGGGCTGGATGATTTCCACCAGGTTTTCCTGGCCTTCGCCGGTCACCCGATACAACTTGATCTGCCCACTGACCAGCAGGAAAAACCGCTTGGCCGGGTCGCCCTGGTGCATGAGCGTGCTGTTGCAGGGCAGGCGCTTGAGGACAGCGAGGTTGCACACGTCCTCGAAAATCCGCTCCGGCAGTTGGCTGAACAGGTGATGACGACGCAACAGTAAAACGATGGAAGGGTGGGTCAGCATGGCGTACCTCCGCGTGCCGTCATGGTAGGGCCCAAGTCGCCGTCGGCCTATGCCTCGGCAGGCCTACCTCGGAAGAGGGATGGGCCTCCCGCTCAAGACACAACCCCTGTGGGAGCAAAGCTTGCTCGCGATGACAGCGGCACATTCAACATCCCGGCAAGCTGACCCACCGCTATCGCGAGCAAGCTTTACTCCCACAGGGGGGATGTGCTGGCTGGTCTAGCCCGCTCCGCGCAGATGCTCCATCGCCCACACTGCGGCTTCGACCCGTGAACGCAAGCCGAGCTTGTGCAGCAGGTTCTTCACATGGACCTTGACCGTACCTTCGGTGATGCCCAGCTTGTGCCCGATGACCTTGTTGCTGTAGCCACCGGCGATGGTCTTGAGTACCTGGCGTTCGCGCTCGGTCAGTTCCACATCGGCCTGGCGCGGCGGGGAGCGCAGGGCCTGAGCCATGACGCGGGTCAGGCCAGGGCTGATCACCAGGGCGCCGTTGAGGGCATCGCGGATGTACTGGATCAGCAACTCGGGCTCCATGTCCTTGAGCAGGTAACCATTGGCGTCCAGGCGCAGGGCGTCGCGGATGTCGTCCTCGGCGTCGGATACGGTGAACAGCAGCACCTTGCCGGTGTAATTCATGGCACGCAGCCGACGCAGGGTCTCGATGCCGTTCATCTGCGGCATGTTGTTGTCCAGCAATACCAGGTCCGGCTTTAGCGGCTCGATCAGGGCCAGGGCTTCTTCGCCGTGGTTGGCTTCACCGACAATCTGCAAGTCGTCTTCGAGCTCAAGCATCTGGCGGATGCCACGTCGCATCATCGGATGATCGTCGACCAGTAGCAGGGTGTGGCGCAGGGGGGCGTTCATGTTGCGAGGCCTTCGGTGTGTTGGCCCAGGAATTCCGGTTGGAAATGCACCTGGATACGGGTGCCCTGGGGTGTACGGGAGAGAATCTGCAATTGGCCACGCAGGCTGCGGGCCCGCTCGTTCATGATGTTCAGGCCATGGTGCTCGCGCTGGTCGACTTCGCCACTGAAGCCGCGGCCATCGTCTTCGATCGACAGCCGTACGGTCTCGCCTTCCTGGCGCAGTTCGAGCCAGGCGTTTTCGGCATGGGCGTGGCGCAGGCAGTTGGACAGCGCCTCGCGGGTGATCTGCAGAATGTGGATCTGCTCGCTGGCCGACAGCTCGAAAGCCAGGCTGTCGACGAACAGGTGCACCTTGAAATTCCCACGGTTGGAGAATTCTTCGGCGGTGTCCTTGAGCTCCTCCACCAGACCGTCGTCGTGGATCTGCAAGCGGAAGGTAGTCAGCAGTTCGCGCAATTGGCGATAGGCATTGTTCAGCCCTTCGCGCAGCTCACCGGTGACGGTTTCCAGGGTCTGCACCGGCTCGCCTCGACGCATCAGGGTCTGCATGCGGCTGACTTGCAGCTTCATGTATGACAAGGCCTGGGCCAGGGAGTCGTGGAGCTCGCGGGCAATGATCGTGCGTTCATCGAGCAGCAGCAGGCGATGGTCCTGTTCGCGCTGACGCTTGAGGGACAGCGACGTGCCGATCAGGTTGGCCAGGGCTTGGATCAATGCGGTTTCCCACGGCTGCGCCGTGTGGCCGTCGACAAAATGCGCCTTGAGCTCACCCAGTTCATTGCCCTGGTTACTGATGCTGAAGGCCTGCGGGCGCGCAGCGTTGTGTTTATGGCAACTGGCGCAATCGCTGCTGGCGCAGACCTGGCGACTGCTGGCGCCATGCAGGGCCAACAGGTGCCGGGCCGGCGTCTGCAATTGCCCTTGCAGGCATAGCGTCAGGCGCAGGCCGGGCAGGCGCTGCTGGAAGCGCCGGATCAATTCGTCGAGTCCTTCGGCGTTGGCCTGACGGGTGGCGAGGTTGCGGCTGCTCTGGTACAGCAACTCCAGGGCGGCATTGGCGTGTTGCAGGTTCAGGGTCTTTTGCTGGACCTGGTTTTCCAGGGTGCGGTGGGATTGTTCGATGGTCTCGGCCATGGTGTTGAAACTGGTCGCCAACTGGCCCAGCTCATCTTCGGACTGGTGATTGACCCGCACCTGGAACTCGCCCCGGCGAAAGCGCTGGGTGGCGTCGACCAGTTCCTGCAAGGGCGTGACCACACCGTACTGCAACTCATACAGGCCGATCAGCAGGATGATCATGGTGCTGAACAGCGCCATGCCCTGGATCGTCTGCTGCCAGCCTTGTTTGTGCTCGCTCTGGCGTTGCAGCAGGGTGACGAACTGATCCAACTGCTCAACGAAAGAGTTGGCGCTGTTCTGGAAAAACGCCGAATCGCCGCGCTCGATGGCCGGGCGCAGGGTCTGGTTCCAGCGTTGCACCAGGTTCTGGTAGCTCTTGTGCAGGGAAGTCGTCGGCCCGTCTTCCAGCACGGCGCGCAGGGCCGGGCTGTCGAGGCGTTGTTGCAGGCTGTCGATGATTGCCGGGACCTCGTCGGTGGCCCCGGCCGCCAGTTTCCAGCTCAGGTGATAGGTCTCCATGCGCACGGAGCCGGCGGTGTTGATAGCCGCGGCGTCGCCCTGGCTGAACCAGGCGATCAAACCGGCGCTCAAGGAACTGGCCAGGGCCAGGATGGCGATCAGGATCACCGCCAGCCCGGCGCGAGCGGGCAGGGAACTGCGCAACCAACGCATCATTGACGCGGGCCTGTGGGGCAAAACTGTGAACCGAGCATAGGAGGCGCCCTGGACCTGGGGGGTGTAGCAGCCAATCCTGGGCGCACTACCTCTAAAGAGTTGTCGGCCGTTCCGTTTCCATAAAAGCTTCGGCAGACTTGTTCAAGATATTGATAAATAAAGGGTTTTATCGATATCGGAATCTACCTCCTTGGAGGTAGACGGGCCAAGCATAGGCCAGTACCCCCTCGGGGCACGTTGACTCAGGTCAAGTTTTTGCGGGGTTCGTATCACTAGGCTGCGCTCATCGAACTGACGGAGTGCATCGTGATGCGAGCGCAAGTGCAACAAGGGCTGGTACTGGGGATGAGTACCCTGGCCTTCACCGTGTGCTTCATGGTCTGGATGATGTTTGCCGTGCTCGGCGTTCCGATCAAGGAAATGCTGGCCCTCAACGAAACCCAATTCGGCCTGCTGGCCGCCACCCCGGTGTTGACCGGTTCGCTGGTGCGTTTGCCCCTGGGGCTTCTGACCGACCGCTTTGGCGGACGGATCGTGTTCTTCCTGCTGATGCTGTCCTGCGTGTTGCCGCTGTACCTGATCACCCTCGCCACGGCCTTCTGGCAGTTCCTGGTGCTGGGCCTGTTCGTCGGCCTGGCCGGTGGCTCGTTCTCGGTGGGCATCGCCTACGTCGCCAAGTGGTTCGACAAGCAGAACCAGGGGTTTGCCATGGGCGTCTTCGGTGCCGGCAATGCGGGGGCGGCGGTGACCAAGTTCCTCGCCCCGGCGCTGATCGCCTTCGGCTCCTGGCACCTGGTGCCAAAAGTGTTCAGCGCGATCCTGTTCATCACCGCACTGTTGTTCTGGTTCCTCACCAGCGAGAAAAAGGAACACAGCGGCACCGGCGGCGCGACGTTGCGCGAGCAATTGAAAACCCTGAAAGAGCCGGCCGTGTGGCGCTACTGCCAGTACTACTCGATCGTGTTCGGCGGCTACGTGGCCCTGGCCCTGTGGATGACCAAATACTACGTGCAGGAATACGGTTTCAGCCTGCAAAGCGCAGCGTTGCTGGCGGCGTGTTTCTCCCTGCCCGGTGGCGTGCTGCGAGCCGTCGGTGGCTGGATGTCCGACCGCTGGGGCGCCCAGAGCGTGACCTGGTGGGTGTTGTGGGTCAGCTGGATCTGCCTGTTCCTGCTGTCCTATCCCCAGACTCAACTGCAAGTGAAGACCGTCAACGGCATCGTCGATTTTCACATCGGCCTCAACGCCACGCTGTTCACCGTACTGCTGTTCGTGATGGGCATCGCTTTCGCGTTCGGTAAGGCCTCGGTCTTCAAGTACATCGCTAACGACTACCCGAAAAACATGGGCGCAGTGTCCGGCATCGTCGGCCTGGCCGGCGGCTTGGGCGGGTTCGTGCTGCCGATCATGTTCGGCGCCCTGGTGGACCTCACCGGCGTGCGCTCGTCCTGCTTCATGTTGATGTACGGCGTGGTCTGGGTCTCCCTGACCTGGATGTACTTCAGCGAAATGCGCAAGCGCCCGCTGCTGGGTAAACAGTCGTCGGCCAGCCAATCCCCGTTTTCCAGCATTGCCCAAGGAGAAGAACATGTCCGTTCTGCAAACGCCTGAAAAAGGCCCGGTCATTCATGATTGGCGCCCGGAAGACCCCGCATTCTGGGGCCGCAGCGGCAAACTGACCGCCCGGCGCAACCTGTGGATTTCCATCCCGGCGCTGCTGTTGGCTTTCGCGGTGTGGATGGTCTGGAGCACGGTGATCGTGCGCCTGAACGCCATCGGCTTCAGCTTCAGCACCGACCAGTTGTTCTGGCTGGCGGCATTGCCGGGGCTGTCGGGTGCGACCTTGCGCATCTTCTATTCGTTCATGGTGCCGATTTTCGGTGGCCGGCGCTGGACAGCCCTGAGCACCGCGTCGCTGTTGGCACCTGCACTGTGGATGGGCTTCGCCGTGCAGGATCCGACCACGCCCTACAGCGTGTTCGTGCTGATCGCGCTGCTCTGCGGTTTTGGTGGCGGCAACTTCGCCTCGAGCATGTCCAACATCAGCTTCTTCTATCCCAAGTCCCAGCAGGGCACGGCCCTGGGCCTGAACGCCGGGCTGGGTAACCTGGGCGTGTCGGTGATGCAGTTCTGTGTACCGCTGGTGATTTCCTTCGGTGTGTTCGGCTTCATGGGCGGCCAGCCGCAGGTGTTGGCTGACGGCAGTTCGCTGTGGCTGCAGAACGCCGGTTTCATCTGGGTGCCGTTCATCCTTGCCGTGACCCTGATCGCCTGGTTCGGCATGAACGATTTGTCCAGCGCCCGTGCTTCGTTCAGCGAGCAGGCGGTGATCTTCAAGCGCAAGCACAACTGGCTGATGTGCTGGTTGTACCTGGCAACCTTCGGTTCGTTCATCGGCTTCTCCGCCGCCTTTCCACTGCTGATCAAGACCTCGTTTCCGGAAGTCATCGCCCTGAAATTCGCCTTCCTCGGGCCACTGGTGGGTGCGCTGGTACGGCCGTTGGGCGGCTGGCTGGCGGACAAGCTCGGCGGCGCGAAAGTCACTTTGTGGAACTTCGTCCTGATGATCGCCATGGTGTTCGGGGTCCTGCACTTCCTGCCTCAAGGCGGCCAGGGCGGCAACTTCTACGGCTTCCTGGGCATGTTCATGTTGCTGTTCATCACCACTGGCGTGGGCAACGGTTCGACCTTCCGCATGATCCCGGTGATCTTCCGCACCCTGCATGAAAAAGCCGCCCTGGGGAAAAAGCCCGAGGTGCGCGAGCAAGCGATCAAGAACGCCGGCAAGGAATCGGCCGCGGTGCTGGGTTTCAGCTCGGCCATGGGTGCCTTCGGTGCGTTCTTCATTCCTAAATCATTCGGCTCTTCGATGGCCCTGACCGGCGGCCCGGAGATGGCCTTCTACATGTTCGTCGGCTTCTACCTGAGCTGCATCGTGGTGACCTGGTGGTGGTACGCCCGCAAGGGCGCCGCAACACCTTGCTAAGCCGAACCTAAACCTGCGTGGGCGGGGCGCAGACCCCGCGGAGCAAGCCTGAGAGGAACACACTGTGAGTCATTTATTGGATCAACTGCGGTTTTTCAACCGCAAGCAAGGCGAGTTTTCCGATGGTCACGGCGAGACCCGCAAGGAGTCCCGGGACTGGGAGAACGTCTACCGCTCCCGCTGGCAGTACGACAAGATCGTGCGTTCCACCCACGGGGTGAACTGCACCGGCTCGTGCTCGTGGAAGATCTACGTCAAGAACGGCCTGATCACTTGGGAAACCCAGCAGACCGACTACCCGCGCACTCGTAACGACCTGCCCAACCACGAGCCACGCGGTTGCCCTCGCGGCGCGAGCTACAGCTGGTACATCTACAGCGCCAACCGGCTCAAGTACCCGAAGATCCGCAAGCCACTGCTCAAGTTGTGGCGCGAAGCCCGGCAGACCCTGGCGCCAGTGGAAGCCTGGGCCAGCATCGTCGAGAACAAAGCCAAGGCCGACTCGTACAAGAGCAAGCGCGGCATGGGTGGCTTCATCCGTTCCAACTGGGAAGAAGTCAACGAGATCATCGCCGCCGCCAACGTCTACACCGTCAAGGAGCACGGCCCGGACCGGGTTGTGGGCTTCTCGCCGATCCCGGCCATGTCGATGGTCAGCTATGCCGCCGGCTCGCGTTACCTGTCGCTGATCGGTGGCGTGTGCCTGAGCTTCTATGACTGGTATTGCGACTTGCCACCAGCCTCGCCCATGGTCTGGGGCGAGCAGACCGACGTGCCGGAATCGGCCGACTGGTACAACTCCAACTACATCATTGCCTGGGGCTCCAACGTCCCGCAAACCCGTACCCCTGACGCCCACTTCTTCACCGAGGTGCGCTACAAGGGCACCAAGACCGTGGCGATCACCCCGGACTATTCGGAAGTCGCCAAGCTCACCGACCTGTGGCTCAACCCCAAGCAGGGCACCGACGCCGCCCTGGCCCAGGCCTTCAACCATGTGATCTTCAAAGAGTTCCACCTGGACAAGCCGAGCGCCTATTTCACCGAATACGCCAAGCGCTACACCGACCTGCCGGTGCTGGTGATGCTCAAGCCGATGCTCGGCGCGGCGCCCGGTGCCGGTTACCAGCCGGACCGTTTCCTGCGGGCCAGCGACCTGACCGACAACCTCGGCCAGGAAAACAACCCGGAATGGAAAACCATCGCCCTGGATGCCGCCGGCGAACTGGTTTCGCCCCAAGGCTCCATCGGCTATCGCTGGGGTGAGAAGGGCAAGTGGAACATCCTGCCCCGTGAAGGTGGCGAGGGGCGTGAGATCGACCTCAAGCTGAGCCTGATCGGCGGCGACGTCGCCGAGGTGGCGTTCCCATACTTCGCCGGTGAAGCCCAGGAGCACTTCCAGCATGTGGCCGGTGAAGCGGTGCAGTTCCGTCGGGTGCCGGTGCACAGCGTGGTGCTGGCCGATGGCAGCGTGGCGAAAGTCGCCACCGTATTCGACCTCTCGGCGGCCAACCTGGCCATCGACCGTGGCCTGGGCGGCGCCAACGTTGCCAAGGACTATAACGACGCCTCGGTGCCCGGCACTCCGGCCTGGCAGGAGCAGATCACCGGTGTGAGCCGCGAGAAGGCGATCCAGATCGCCCGTGAGTTCGCCGACAACGCCGACAAGACCCGTGGACGCTCGATGATCATCGTCGGTGCGGCGATGAACCACTGGTACCACATGGACATGAACTACCGCGGGCTGATCAACATGCTCATGCTCTGCGGTTGCGTCGGCCAGACCGGCGGCGGCTGGGCCCACTATGTCGGCCAGGAAAAACTCCGTCCGCAATGCGGCTGGCTGCCCCTGGCCTTCGGCCTGGACTGGAACCGTCCGTCACGGCAGATGAACGGCACCAGCTTCTTCTATGGTCACAGTTCGCAATGGCGCCACGAGAAGATGAGCATGCACGATGTGCTCTCGCCCCTGGCCGACAAGTCGCAGTTCCCTGAGCACGCCCTGGACTACAACATCCGCGCCGAACGCGCCGGCTGGTTGCCGAGCGCACCACAACTCAACACCAACCCGCTGCACATCTGCCGTGATGCCGCCGCCGCGGGCCTGGAGCCCAAGGACTACGTGGTCAAGTCGCTGCAGGACGGCTCCCTGCGCTTTGCCTGCGAGCAACCGGACAGCCCGGTGAATTTCCCGCGCAACATGTTCATCTGGCGCTCCAACCTGCTGGGCTCCTCGGGCAAAGGCCACGAGTACATGCTCAAGTACCTGTTGGGCACCAAAAACGGCGTGATGAACGAAGACATCGGCCAGGTCGGCGACTGCAAGCCTACCGAAGCCGAATGGGTCGACGAGGGCGCCATTGGCAAGCTCGACCTGGTGACCACCCTGGACTTCCGCATGTCCTCGACCTGCGTGTATTCCGACATCGTCTTGCCGACCGCCACCTGGTACGAAAAAGACGACATGAACACCTCGGACATGCACCCGTTCATTCACCCACTCTCGGCCGCCATCGATCCGGCCTGGGAATCGCGTTCGGACTGGGAAATCTACAAGGGCATCGCCAAGGCGTTTTCCGCCATGTCGGTCGGCCACCTGGGTGTGGAAAAAGATTTGGTTACCGTGCCGTTGATGCACGACAGCGTCGGCGAACTGGCCCAGCCGTTTGGCGGCACCGACTGGAAAAGCGCCGGTGTGGCGCCGGTACCGGGCAAGAACGCACCGAACCTGCAGGTGGTGGAGCGCGACTACCCGAACATCTACAAGCAGTTCACTTCCCTGGGCCCGATGCTGGAGAAACTCGGCAACGGCGGCAAGGGCATCAACTGGAACACCGACACCGAAGTGAAGTTCCTCGGTGAGCTGAACCACAAGGAAGTTGAAGCGGGCATCAGCCAAGGGCGGCCAAAAATCGACAGTGCCATCGACGCTGCCGAAGTCATCCTGTCCCTGGCCCCGGAAACCAACGGCCATGTCGCGGTGAAAGCCTGGGCGGCGCTGTCGGAATTCACCGGCATCGACCACAGCCACCTGGCGGTGTCCAAGGAGCACGAGGCGATTCGCTTCCGTGACATCCAGGCCCAGCCACGCAAGATCATTTCCAGCCCGACCTGGTCCGGCCTGGAAGACGACCACGTGAGCTACAACGCCGGCTACACCAACGTCCATGAATCGATCCCATGGCGGACTATCACCGGTCGCCAGCAGTTCTACCAGGATCACCCGTGGATGCAGGCGTTCGGCGAGCAGCTGATGAGTTATCGGCCGCCGGTCAACACCCGCACCATCGCTGGCGTGAAAGGCAAGCGCAGCAATGGCCAGACCGAGATCGTTCTGAACTGGATCACTCCGCACCAGAAGTGGGGTATCCACAGTACCTACAGCGACAACCTGCTGATGCTCACCCTCAGCCGTGGCGGCCCGATTGTCTGGCTCTCGGAAATCGACGCCAAGCGTGCCGGCATCGAGGACAACGACTGGATCGAGTGCTTCAACGTCAACGGCGCATTGACCGCCCGGGCGGTGGTCAGCCAGCGGGTCAAGGAAGGCATGGTGATGATGTACCACGCCCAGGAACGCATCGTGAACGTGCCGGGGTCGGAAACCACCAAGACCCGTGGCGGCCACCACAACTCGGTGACCCGCGTGGTGCTCAAGCCTACCCACATGATTGGCGGCTACGCCCAACAGGCCTACGGCTTCAACTATTACGGCACGGTCGGTTGCAACCGCGACGAATTCGTCGTGGTGCGCAAGATGGCCAAGGTCGATTGGCTCGACGGTTCCAGTGGCGATGATCTGCCGCGTCCACTGCCGACTGATATCGAGGAGAACTGAGATGAAGATTCGCTCACAAATCGGCATGGTCCTGAACCTGGACAAATGCATCGGCTGCCACACTTGCTCGATTACCTGCAAGAACGTCTGGACCAGTCGCGAAGGCATGGAATACGCCTGGTTCAACAACGTCGAATCCAAGCCGGGCATTGGCTATCCCAAGGAGTGGGAAAACCAGGACAAGTGGAAGGGCGGCTGGATCCGTAACGCGGACGGTTCGATCAACCCGCGCATCGGCGGCAAGTTCCGCGTGCTGGCGAACATCTTCGCCAACCCGGACCTGCCGAGCCTGGACGACTACTACGAACCGTTCGACTTCGACTACCAGCACCTGCACACCGCACCGCTGGGCGAGCACCAGCCTACCGCGCGACCACGTTCGGTAGTGTCCGGCAAGCGCATGGAGAAGATCGAGTGGGGTCCGAACTGGGAGGAAATCCTCGGCACCGAATTCGCCAAGCGGCGCAAGGACAAGAACTTCGACAGGATCCAGGCGGACATCTACGGCGAGTACGAAAACACCTTCATGATGTACCTGCCGCGCCTGTGCGAGCACTGCCTGAACCCGGCGTGCGCGGCGTCCTGCCCAAGCGGGGCGATCTACAAGCGCGAGGAGGACGGCATCGTCCTGATCGACCAGGAAAAATGCCGCGGCTGGCGCATGTGCATCAGCGGCTGCCCGTACAAGAAGATCTACTTCAACTGGAAGAGCGGCAAGTCGGAAAAATGCATCTTCTGCTACCCGCGCATTGAAGCGGGTATGCCGACCGTCTGCGCTGAAACCTGCGTTGGCCGCATCCGTTACCTCGGCGTGCTGCTGTATGACGCCGATCGCATCAGTGAAGTGGCGAGCACTGCCAATGAGCAGGACTTGTACGAGAAACAACTGGAGATCTTCCTCGACCCGAACGACCCGGCGGTGATTCGCCAGGCCCTGGCCGATGGCGTGCCGCAGTCGGTCATCGATTCGGCGCAACGCTCGCCGGTCTACAAAATGGCCGTGGACTGGAAACTCGCACTGCCGCTGCACCCGGAATACCGCACCTTGCCAATGGTCTGGTACGTGCCGCCACTTTCGCCAATCCAGAACGCCGCCGCGGCTGGCACCGTGGGCATGAACGGGGTGATCCCGGATGTCGACAGCCTGCGCATTCCGCTGCGTTACCTGGCGAACATGCTCACCGCCGGTGATGAGAAACCGGTCAAGCATGCCCTCAAGCGCCTGCTGGCGATGCGTGCCTACAAGCGTTCCGAGCAGGTCGACGGCGTGCAGGATCTGCAAGTGCTGGCCGACGTTGGCTTGAGCGTGAACCAGGTGGAAGAGATGTACCGCTACCTGGCGATTGCCAACTACGAAGACCGTTTCGTCGTGCCAAGCGCTCACCGCGAAGACGCCATGAGCGATGCGTTCGCCGAGCGCTCCGGCTGCGGTTTCAGCTTTGGCAGCGGTTGCAGCGGCAGCTCCGACACCAACATGTTCGGTGGCAAGAAGGCCAACCGCCGCGACGTGATCAAAACCGTGCAGTTGTGGGAGGAATGAGCATGCGCATTCTCAAGGTGATTTCGTTGCTGCTCGATTACCCGACCGAGACCCTGGTGGCCGGTCGGGATGAGCTGGAACAAGCGATTCTCCAGGCACGGGAAATCAGTCCCAACCAGCGCGCCGGATTGTTCGAATTGCTCGAGGTGATCTGCGGCAAGGACCTGATGGACGGCCAGGAGCACTACGGTGCGCTGTTCGGCCGCGGCCGTTCGCTCTCGCTGCTGCTGTTCGAACACGTGCACGGCGAGTCCCGCGACCGCGGCCAGGCCATGGTCGACATGATGGCCCAGTACGAAGAAGCCGGTTTCGCCATCGGCGTCAAGGAACTGCCCGACTACATCCCGCTGTACCTGGAGTATCTCTCCACCCGCGAAGACATCGAGGCCCGCGAGGGCCTGGCCGATGTAGCACACCTGCTGGCCTTGCTCGCGGCGCGCCTGGAAGAGCGTGAAAGCGCCTACGCCAGTTGCTTCCGGGCCTTGTTGCAGATCTCCGGGGCCGAACCCCAGGGCGCGGTCGCCGAACTGCGTGAGCAGGTCAAGGCCGAGCCACGGGACGACTCCCTCGAAGCCCTGGACAGGGTCTGGGAAGAAGAGGCAGTGGATTTCATGAAGGCCGAGCAGCAAGACCGTTGCAGCTCGATGCCAAGCGCGCCGGGCAAGGCGCGGGACGAAAGTGCGGTACCGCTGCACTGGGTGGATTTTCAGCATGAAGGGCTGGCCGCAGCGCCAGCCGGGGAGGTGGGCAATGTCTAAATGGGATCTGTTGTTGTTCGGGGTCTACCCCTATATCGCCCTGGCGATTTGCCTGATCGGTAGCTGGGCGCGGTTCGACCTGTCCCAGTACACCTGGAAGGCCGGTTCGAGCCAGATGCTCAACAAGCGCGGCATGCGCGTAGCCAGCAACCTGTTCCACATCGGCGTGCTGTTCGTGCTGGCCGGGCACTTTGTCGGGCTGCTGACGCCATCGGCGATTTACCACCATGTGCTGAGCACCGAGAACAAGCAGTTGTTGGCGATGGTCTCCGGCGGTTTCTTCGGCGTGCTGGGCCTGATCGGCCTGGTGATGCTGCTCAACCGTCGCCTGACCGACCCACGGGTGCGTGCCACGTCCAATGCCTCGGACATCCTGGTGTTGGTGGTATTGCTGGTGCAACTGGTGCTGGGGCTGATGACCATCGTCGCCTCGACCGCACACATGGACGGTTCGGTGATGGTGATGCTGGCCGACTGGGCCCAGAACACTGTGCTGTTGCGTCCGGTTGAAGCCGCTACCTCGATCGCACCGGTGAGCCTGATCTACAAGCTCCATGTGGTGCTGGGCCTGACCCTGTTCGTGTTGTTCCCGTTCACCCGTCTGGTCCATATCGTCAGCGCGCCGGTCTGGTACCTGGGACGTCGTTATCAAATCGTTCGGCAGAAGTTTTGAGGAGAAGATCATGGCGAGTGGATGCGGATGTGGCGGTGGTGGCGGCGGTAGTGGTGGTTGCGGTTCCTCGGCAAAAGCGGCAGCGGTGATCGCGCCGGTTGTCGATACCGAACCGGTGGGGACGGTGCAGTTCGAGCCGGCCCAGGTTGGGCCGGTGGCGGAGGATGAAGCGCCGCAGTTGATTGCCAGCAGTGAGCAGGAGTGGCCGATCATCAGCGTCAATGGGGTGTCGATCACCCCGCAGGCGATGGCCCAGGAGCTGCAATATCACCCGGCTGACAGTCGCGAGGATGCGGTCTACCAGGCCGCTCGGGCCCTGGTGATTCGCGAATTGCTCCAGCAACGTATCGCCGAACTGGGCCTGGCGTTGCAGGTCGGTGCCGGTGAAAACGAAGAAGAGGCAGCCACGCGGTTGTTGCTCGAACGTGAGGTGCAGGTGCCGCAGTGCGACGAGGCCACCTGCCTGCGTTATTACGAAAGCAACCGGGCGCGTTTTCACAACGCACCGTTGCTGGCGGTGCGGCACATCCTGCTCGAATGTGCCCCGGACGATGCCGAGGCGCGCAGCCTGGCTCATGTACAGGCCGAGCTGCTGCTGGAACGACTGGACCAGTTCCCCGGCAGTTTCGCCGAGCTGGCGCTGAAGTATTCGGCCTGTCCGTCCAAGGAGCAGGGTGGCTCGCTGGGGCAGATCAGCAAGGGCCAGACCGTGCCTGAGCTGGAGCGGCAGTTGTTCACCCTGCCGGCGGGCCTGGCCAGCAAACCGCTGGAAAGTCGCTACGGCTGGCACGTGATCAGCATCGACCAGCGCATCGATGGCCAGCCGTTGCCCTATGAGGCGGTGGCGACGGCGATTCGTACCCAGTTGCAGCAGGGGGTTTGGCAAAAGGCGCTGGTGCAGTATCTGCAAACCCTGATCGGTGCGGCGGACATCCGCGGCATTCACCTTCAGGGTGCCGACTCGCCGCTGGTGCAGTGAGCACTGGCTCAATCGGGAGATCTTCATGAACGCGGTGTTGCAGGACGGATTTGGGCGCCAGATCGATTATTTGCGGATGTCGGTGACCGATCGTTGTGATTTTCGTTGTGTGTATTGCATGGCGAAAAACATGACCTTCCTGCCGCGTCAGCAAGTGTTGACCCTGGAGGAGTTGCAGCGCCTGGCGCGGCTGTTCGTCGGCCTGGGGGTGAAGAAAATCCGCCTGACCGGTGGCGAGCCGCTGATCCGTCCAGGCATCGTCGGGCTGTGTCGCGATATTGCGGCATTGCCCGGCCTGCGGGAACTGGTGATGACCAGCAACGGCTCGCAGCTGGGGCGATTGGCCCAGCCGCTGGTCGAGGCTGGGGTCAAGCGCATGAACATCAGCCTAGACAGCCTGGACGGTGAACGCTTTCGGGCGATCACCCGCAACGGCAACCTGGACCAGGTGCTGGCTGGCATTGAAGCGGCGAAGGTGGCCGGGTTCGAACGGATCAAACTCAACTGCGTGGTGATGAAAGGGCGCAACTTCGATGAAATCCCGGCGCTGGTGCAGTACGCCATCGATCAACGCATCGACATCAGCTTCATCGAGGAAATGCCCTTGGGAGAGGTCGGGCGTTCCCGGGGCGAGTCGTTCTGTTCCAGCGATGAGGTCCGGGCCGAGATTGCCCGGCATCATCGCCTGCTCGACAGCGCCGAGAGCAGTGGCGGACCGGCGCGCTATGTGCGCCTGGAGCGTCATCCGGATACTCGGATCGGGTTCATTTCACCCAACACCCATAACTTCTGTGCCAGTTGCAACCGTGTCCGCATGACTGTCGAAGGGCGCTTGCTGTTGTGCCTGGGACAAGAGGATTCCCTCGACCTGCGCGGCTTGCTGCGGCGTTATCCGCTGGAAGACCAACCGGTGATCCAGGCAGTGCAGCAGGCGCTGCGCGGCAAGCCACTGCGCCATGACTTCAATCCGGGTGGGGAAGTGCAGATCGTGCGGTTCATGAACATGAGTGGGGGCTGAGCCTCGCCGCAACTGTGAATGTACCGCCGCCATCGCGAGCAGGCTCGCTCCCACATTGGTTTTCAGGCGACTGCAATTTCTGCGCACCCCGAAAATCCCCTGTGGGAGCGAGCCTGCTCGCGATGGCGGCAGCAGGGGCGGCAGCACTTCCTGCGGACCCATCCTCGATTCTTGACATCGATCAATTGCAACCCAGACTTTTGGCCGTACTCTCTACTGCATGTTGTGTCTATAGAATTAAAAAAGCCTATATGTAGTGTCTGGAGCCAAAATGCAGAGCACGTTGATCACAGTAGGATGTAACCGCTTGCATAAGCGCGATGGCAGTGTGGTTGCCTTTGACGCGGACAAGATCCGCCAGGCGCTGATCGCTGCGGGCAAGGCCACGGGCGAGTACGCCGACGCCGAAGCCGAGGGGTTGCTCAAGGCGGTGTTGGCGCGGTTGGAAGGGCAGGCGCGGTTGAACGTCGAGCAGATCCAGGACCGGGTCGAGCGAGTGCTGATGGACGCCGGTTACTTTCTCTCCATGCGGGCCTACATCGTCTATCGCGAGCAACACGGACGCCTGCGTCGGGATCGCCGTACGTTGGTGGAAGTCGCCACGTCGATGAACGAATACCTGGATCGCGAAGACTGGCGCGTTCAGGCCAACGCCAACCAGGGCTATTCCCTCGGCGGGCTGATCCTCAACGTATCGGGCAAGGTCACCGCCAACTACTGGCTCGACGAAGTTTATAGCCAAGCCATCGGTGAGGCGCATCGCGAGGCTGACCTGCATATCCACGACCTGGACATGCTCGCCGGCTACTGTGCCGGCTGGTCCTTGCGCACCCTGTTGCACGAAGGCCTCAACGGCGTGCCAGGGCGGGTCGAGGCCGGGCCGCCCAAGCATCTGAGCAGTGCCCTGGGGCAGATGGTGAATTTCCTCGGCACCCTGCAAAACGAATGGGCCGGCGCCCAGGCGTTCAGCTCATTCGACACCTACCTGGCGCCCTATGTGCGCAAGGACCAACTCAGCTACGACGAGGTCCGTCAATCGCTGCAGGAGTTCATCTACAACCTCAACGTGCCGTCGCGCTGGGGCACGCAAACCCCGTTCACCAACCTCACGTTCGACTGGGTCTGCCCACAGGACCTGCGCGAACAGATCCCGGTGATTGGCGGCGAAGAAATGCCGTTCGCCTACGGTGACTTGCAAGCGGAAATGGAGCTGATCAACCGCGCCTACATCGAAGTGATGCAGGCCGGCGATGCGAAAGGCCGGGTGTTCACTTTCCCGATCCCGACCTACAACATCACCCATGACTTCCCCTGGGACAGCGAGAACGCCGACCGCCTGTTCGAAATGACCGCCCGCTACGGCCTGCCGTATTTCCAGAACTTCCTCAACTCGGACATGCAACCCAACCAGGTGCGCTCGATGTGCTGCCGCTTGCAACTGGACGTGCGCGAGCTGCTCAAGCGCGGCGGCGGCCTGTTCGGCTCGGCGGAACAGACCGGTTCCCTGGGCGTGGTGACGATCAACTGTGCCCGTCTGGGCTACCTGTACAAAGGCAATACCAGCGCATTGCTGCAACGCATCGATGCCCTGATGGAATTGGCGAAAGAGAGCCTGGAGGTCAAGCGCAAGGTTATCCAGCATCACATGGATGCCGGTTTGTACCCCTACACCAAGCGTTACCTGGGCACGTTGCGCAATCACTTCTCCACCATCGGTGTGAATGGTCTGCACGAAATGCTGCGCAATTTCACCGATGACCAGCAAGGCCTGCACACCGAACAAGGCCGGGAATTCGCCCTGAAGCTGCTGGATCACGTACGGGCCACGCTGCTGCGTTTCCAGGAAGAAACCGGCCACCTCTACAACCTGGAAGCCACGCCCGCCGAAGGCACCACTTACCGTTTCGCCAAGGAAGACCTCAAGCGCTACCCGGATATCCTGCAGGCCGGCAGCCCGCTCGCACCGTACTACACCAACTCATCGCAACTGCCGGTGGGCTTCACCGAGGATCCGTTCGAAGCCCTGGAGCTGCAGGACGAACTGCAATGCAAATACACCGGCGGCACCGTGTTGCACCTGTACATGGCCGAGCAGATTTCCTCCACGCAGGCCTGCAAGCAATTGGTGCGCAAGGCCCTGGGGCGCTTCCGCCTGCCGTACCTGACCATCACGCCGACCTTTTCCATCTGCCCGGTGCACGGCTACCTGGCCGGCGAACACGAGTTTTGCCCCAAATGCGACGAGGCCTTGCTGCTGCAACAACAGCGCCAGGGCAGCGTTCACTGACCCGATCCATCGACCGCAAGGAGCTTCATCCATGAGCGCATCACAATCTCTTCCGCAGGCACAGCGTCAACGTTGCGAAGTCTGGACCCGAGTGATGGGTTATCACCGCCCGGTGGCGGCCTTCAACCCGGGCAAGCAATCCGAACACCGCGAGCGGGTGCACTTCACTGAACGCGCGGCCGGGCGTCCATGAGTCGAGTGCTACGGGTCGGGGGCATGGTGCCCCTGACCACCCTCGATTATCCGGGCCAACTGGCGTGCGTCCTGTTCTGCCAGGGCTGTGCCTGGCGTTGTCGTTACTGCCATAACCCGCAACTGATCCCGCCGCGCGGCAGTGAGGAGGTGGATTGGTGCCGGGTGCTGGCGTTCCTGCAACGCCGTCAGGATCTGCTCGATGCCGTGGTGTTCAGCGGTGGCGAGCCGACCTTGCAGGACGGCCTGGCGCCGGCCATGGAGGAAGTGCGGCAGATGGGCTTTCGCATCGGCCTGCACAGCGCCGGCATCAAGCCGGCGGCCTTCGCCAAAGTGGTCGGGCAAGCCGATTGGGTGGGGTTCGACATCAAGGCCTTGCCCGAAGATGCCCTGGACGTGACCCGGGTCGAAGGCAGCGGCGCCGCGAACTGGCGCAGCCTTGACCATCTGCTGGCCAGCGGCGTGGATTACGAATGTCGCACCACCGTGCACTGGCACCTGTTCGACCCCGAGCGCCTGTTGACCCTCGCCCGGCGCTTGAGCGAACGGGGCGTCACACGGTTTGCCGTGCAACTGGTACGTACCGCGCGGATGCTCGATCCGCATCTTTCCAGCGTCTCGGCACACCGCTTGCAACCTGAACTGTGGGCCGCGCTGCGCGAGATGTTTCCTTCGTTCGTGTTGCGCAGTTGACCGAGCGCGGGAATGAGCGACCGACAGCGGCCCGGGATGACCGGGCCCTTCTTTTTTTTCAAGGTTTTCAAATGCGCTGCCAGCCGGCAGGTAGTTGAACAGGGAGCATTTGACATGACCAGACTCACCACCGCCCGACGTATCGTGCTCGGTTTCGCCATCGCACCGCTGGCCTTGATCGCCTTGACGTTCTACGCCTTGAGCGACCTGGCGATGTTGCGCGACCAGGCCGAGCAGGTCGTCAGGCAGGATTGGCCGAAGATCGATCCGATCATGGTGATCGCCACGGGCGTGCGCGATAACGCCAGGAATACCCGGGACTTGCTGATCGACAAGAACAATGCGCAGGTCCAGCAATCCATCGACGCCACCCGGCAACGGATTACCCAGGCCTTCGCCACGCTGGAGCCGCTGTTCGATCAGCCTGAAGGCAAGGCCGCGTATGCCGAACTGAAGAAACGTCGCGAGGCCTATGTGGCGGCGTTTGTCCAAGTGCAGGCGTTGATCCGCCAGGGCGCGACGGAGGAGGCGATGACGCAGCTCAAGCAAGGAGTGATCCCGGCGGAGCGCGAGGTGTACAGGAGTCTCGAAGGGATCATGGCGATGCAGGGCAAGCTCTTCGTCGAGCGTGAGCACCAGGCACAGGCGCGCTACAACGATGCGCGACGCAACATGCTGGCGATGGTGCTGGCTTGCCTGGCCCTGGTGAGTACTGTCGCGATCCTGGTGACCCGCAGCGTGACCCGTCCCCTGGGCGGTGAGCCCGATGACGCGGCGCGGGTGCTCAGCCATATCGCCCAGGGTGACCTGACGATCCGCGTACCCGTGGGTGTCGGCGCCAATGACAGCGTGATGAGCAACATGCACGACATGCAGCAGAGTCTCAACAGCATGGTCCGGCATATCGCGGCCTCGGTGGATCGAGTGGCCAGTTCCTCCGAGGAGCTGAGCGCCGTGAGCAGCCAGACCAGCAGCACCTTGCAGTTGCAAGGCCAGGAAATCGAACAGGCTGCCGCGGCCGTGAACCAGATGACCGCGGCGGTGGATGAAGTGGCGCGCAATGCCGTGAGCACCAGTGAAGCTTCGCGAGTATCCGAGCAAACTGCCCAGCGCGGTCGTGAACAGGTCCAGGAAACGGTCGTTTCCATTACCGCGCTGGCCGAAGGTGTCACGGACAGTTCCGGGCGAATCCAGCAACTGGCCGGACGGGTCCAGGACATCAGTTCGGTGCTGGATGTGATCCGCAGCATCGCCGAGCAGACCAATCTTCTGGCCCTGAACGCCGCCATCGAAGCGGCCCGTGCCGGCGATGCCGGGCGTGGCTTTGCGGTGGTGGCCGATGAAGTCCGCGCGTTGGCTCATCGGACCCAGGATTCGACTCGGGAAATCGAGGGCATGATCGGCAACATCCGCCTGGACAGCGGGCACGCGGTGAGCTCCATGCAAAGCAACAGCGAGCTGGTGCAGGTCACGCTGCAAGTCGCCCAGCGTTCCGGCGATGCCCTGGACGAAATCGCCCGCTCGATCTCGCAGATCAACGAGCGCAACCTGATGATCGCCAGTGCCACCGAACAGCAGGCCCTGGTGGCGCGAGAGGTGGATCGTAACCTGATGGGTATTCGCAACCTGTCCGAGCAGGTCATGCTGGGCGCCCGGCATACCGATACGGCGGGCCAGGACTTGGCGCAGATGGCCGGGTCACTGCATGAGACGGTGGCGCGGTTCAAGGTGTAGGTGACCATCGCGGGGCAGGTGTGCGCGGCAATCGCGTACACCTGATATCCCCTGTGGGAACGAGCCTGCTCGCGATGGCGTTGGGTCAGCTTGTGGTGATGTTGGATGTGCCGGCATCATCGCGAGCAGGCTCGCTCCACAGAAATCCAGATGTTGGAGCCGTGATCACCATCCCCAGAATTGCAGCCACCAGCCATAGCCCACCAGGCCGCTGGCCGATACCAGGCAGGCCATGGCGAGCAGTCGCCGGACGGGTGATGCGGTTGTTTGTTCCAGACGCCTATAGCCCAGCCACAAACTCCAGGCTATGGCCGCTACCAGCAACCCGGCCCGTGCCGATTGTACCCACTCCAGCAGCAGTCCTTCATAGCGCAGCAGTTTGACCGTGGTGGCCGACAAGCCGAGGAACAACCCTGCACCGCCGAGGGGCGTCAGGGTGATGGCTAATGGCCGATATTGTGCGCTGTCACCCGTGAGTCGCGCCGCCAGACGCATCAGCAGCATCAGCGAAGTACCTATCAGCAGCGCACTCGTGCCCAGGTACGCAACAATGCAAAAACCATCGAGCCAGCTGAAGCTGTCATTGAGCTGCGGATAGTGCGTCAGCAGCCACCAAGGCGCATTGTCCTGGAGTGCCCACAGCCAATCGTGACTGACCAGCCACTGGGCCAGGCTTTGCTTGAAGTCAATGAACCAAGGGCTGACGGTCCACTGGAAGGCGCCCATGGCCAGGCCGATCACACCGAACAGCAGCAAGCGAGCATCCCAGGCTGAAAGCGTGTTAGCCGTCGAATGAAGGATTTCCTCGTTGCTGGAGCGGGCAATCAGCCGCACCGCGTCGCGCTGGCCGCTGCAGCGACCACAGGCGTGGCAATCGGCGGCGCCGCGCAGGCGACGGATGTCCAGCAGCGGCGCGCAATTGGGAGGAGGGCGACGCGGCGGCGGGTTCTCCAGCCAGCGTTGTTCGTCCACCTGGAAGTGCACCGGCGCCAAGCGAGCCAGCAGGGAAAAGACACCGCTGACCGGGCACAAGTAACGGCACCACACCCGCTTGCCCCGGGCGAACAACAGGCCGACGATCACCGCGGCAACGGTCGAGCCACCCAGGATCAGCAGCGCCGCCTGGGCATAGTCGTACACGCTGATCAACTGGCCGTAGACCGTGGTCAGGCAGAACGCCAGGGTCGGCCAGCCGGCCCAGCGTAACCCGCGCGGCACCCCGAGGCCCTTGCCGTAATGGCTGGCCCATTCGCTCAGGGCGCCTTCCGGGCACAGCACGCCGCACCAGAGGCGACCGAACAGCACGATCGACAGCAACACGAACGGCCACCACAGGCCCCAGAACAGAAACTGTGCCAGCAACGTCAGGTTGTCGAACAGGCGCGCCTGGCTACTGGGCAGTGGCAGCAGGGCCGGTATCACCAGCAGCACCGCGTAGAACAGCACCACCGCCCATTGCACGACACGAATGGTTGCACCGTGGCGCCGCATGCCGTCGCCCAGGCGCTGGAGCCAGGGGGTCAGGTCGGGCATGGCAGGTTTTCCGCCTTGCGTGGGCGCAGCCAGCCCGCGACTAAGCCCCAATAGCCCAGCCACACCAGCAGTGTCATCGCGCTCGGGCTGGCTCGATAGCCGGTGAAATCCGCCAGGAACCCACCGAAACCATGACCGTCGTCGAGTATCGCGCTGCTGTCCCACAATGCGTCGCCAATGCCGCGATACACCGCCTCGGGCCAATCCATCGCAAGCAGTTGCCCGCCGACCCGCTCGATACCACTGACCAGCAACGCCGCGCCCAACAGCAGCAGGATCGCTTCGCTGATGGCAAAGAACCGCGGCCATGAGATGAACCGGCGACTGCTGTGCAACAAGGAGACGGTCAGCAACGACAGTACCAGCCCGGCCAGCGCACCGACGGCGAACAGGCCCAGTTGCGGCCCTTGCAGGCGCGCGCCGGCACCGTACAGGAAAACCACGGTTTCACTGCCTTCGCGGCTCACGGCGAGTAACGCCAGCAGCAACAGCCCGAGGCCGCCCTGGCGGCTCAGGCGCTGGTCGGCGTGGCGCGTCAAGTCATGCTTGAGCGTCCGCGCGTTCCGGTGCATCCAGCCTACCATCTGCACGATCAGCAGGCTGGCGACCAGGGCCAACGACGCCTGGAACCATTCATTGGCGGTACCGCTCATGGCTTCGCCGGCCAGCAGGATCAGCCCGGCCAGCACGCCGGAAAGCAGCAAGCCCAGCGCCGCGCCGGTCCATACATAGCGCAGCAGTTGGCTGGCTTGTTGCTGCCGGCTGACCCAGGTCTGGAGAATCCCGATCACCAACAACGCCTCGACGCTTTCGCGCCAGACAATAAACATCGATTGAGTCATGCAAATGCCTCTTGCTGGCCGATTACCGGGCGAGAATCCCGCCCTCGGGCAGTTGCGGATTGAATTCATCGAAAAACGGATAGTGCCCCGGGCGCAGCGGGTGGATCACCACGAAGGTGGTGACGCCGGGCGAGAGCACTTTCTCTACGCGCAATGGCGTGCTTTCGAACTCCGCCGGGCCCTGGCCGACGTTCTTCAGCACGATCTTGAAGCGTTGCCCGGCTGGCACTTCCAGTTGCGGCGGCGTGAAATGCCCGTCGCGGATGCTCAACTCGTAGGTCGGCAGTTCGGCATGGGCGATCGAGGGCAGCATCAAGCCGGCCAGCGTCAACCAGGCCAGGCGTCGATGAGCCGCGATGTGCCGGGGGCAGGAGGAGCGGCCCATGCTCAGTACCCGCCTTTTTTACCGATCCCGGCGTAGACGAATTCGTAATGCAGTTCGCAGCGGTCGAACCAGGGTGCCACGCCGGTTTCCTTGTCGGTATGACGACCGAGGGAGCCGTGGCCGCCAGGTGGCAGGACGGTGAAGGTCAGTTGATATTTGCCAGGGCCGAGCAGTTTGACGTTGTCGCCATAGTGCGGCCCGTCGTTGGCGACCATGGCGTGGAAGTCACCCTTGAGCTCGGTGTCGTTGCCTTGTTTCTTCAGTTGGAACGACACATTGAGATAGGGCACGAAACTGCCTTCCTGGAAGCCCTGCTTGTTGTCCGCCGTGGCGCGGATGTCGGCTTCCAGGTGGACGTCGGAATCGGCCGTGGCCCGCATCATCCCGGCCGGTGCCATTTCAATCGGCTGCAGATACACCGCACCGACCTCCAGCCCCGGGCACATTTGCGGTTCGCCGATGGGGTATTCCTTGGCCTGGGCCAGCGGTGCGAGAAACAGCAGGGCGAGAGACAGCGGAGCAAGGGTACGCATGGTGACTTCCTGGACGACGTTAGAGATGGCCGAGTCTAGGAAGCTTTGCTGCGAATAATAATGATTCTTGTCAATTTTCAGCGCGAATTTTTGATCGGCGAACGTCGGTTCGCTGCCGTGCGGCTGTTCTTGATCGGGATCAAGGGAGGCAGGGCCCCGACGCGCTAGGGTGCGGGTACACCCATCGGTCAAAAGGGGTCGTCATGGCAAAGCCTTTTCCCATCAGTCCCAAACATCCCGAGCGCATTTGCTGGGGCTGTGATCGTTACTGTCCGACCAGTGCGCTGGCCTGTGGCAACGGTGCCGATCGCACGATGCACCCGGCCGAGATGATCGGGGAGGACTGGTACCTGCATGGGGATTGGGGGCTGGAGCTGGTGGACATTACCGCCAAGGTCATTGACCCAAGCGCAACCCACCTGAAGGAATGAAATAAAGCTGTGGCGAGGGGACTTTCCCGCTCGGTTGCGCAGCGACCGCAACATTCTGGGGCTGCTGCGCAGCCCAACGGGGATAAATCCCCTCGCCACAATGAAAACCAACAGACCTTGATAACGGTCCCGTGCTGGGCCGATCAGAGCTTCGGCAACTGCCCGATCCGTCCCATCATCTCAGTCACGATCTGCAAGTCCAACAGGAACTGCTCGACCGTCTTGAACTCGTTGTCGTTGTGGCCGGTGTACTTGACGTCGGGCATGGCCAGGCCGAACTGCACGCCGTTGGGCAAGTCGTGGACCGATGTGGCGCCAGCGGAGGTGCCGTATTTGTGTTCCATGCCGAGATTCTCAGTGGCGACGGCCAACAGGGCCTTGACCCATTCACCCTCGGGGTTGCGGTACATCGGCGCGTCAACGGAACAGTCGAAGGCCACCGCAACGTGGGACTTCTTGCTCCAGGCGGCCAGCTTGTCGGCAATTTCAGTCTTGAGGGCCTCGGGGGTCTTGCCGACTGGCACTCGCAGGTTGACCGCCAGCTTGAAGGTTTTTTCATCCATGCCAACGTAGGTCAGGGACGCGGTCAGCGGGCCCATGAAGGCATCGGAAAAGCCAATCCCCAGTTTGCTACCCAGGTAGTCCAGGCCCCAGTTGTCGGCGGCGTAGCGAGCGGCGTCGGTGATGTGGTTGTGCTTGAGTGCGACCTTGCCGTCGAGGCTGTTGATGAAGTCCAGCATCCTCGCCACCGGGTTGACGCCGGATTCGGGTTCGGAGGAGTGCGCGGAAACGCCGGTGAAGGTCAGCTTGACGTCCTTGCCGACGACCTGAGTGCTCACTTCGAAGTTGCCACCGTTGTGCTTGGCATAGTCGGTCGCGGCTTTGAGCAGGCTGGCGGCCAGTTCGGCGGGCTTGTCGCTGGCGAAGGTGGCAACGGAGGTCGACGGAATCTGATTGGTCGCCAGACCGCCCGTCAGCGCGGTAATTTCTGCTCCCTTGCCCTGTGCGGCACGCCGGGTGAAGTTCGCCATGACGGTACCGTAGCCTTTCTCGGCAATGATCACGGGGTAGCCGCCATCCAGCGCCAGGTTGTAGCTGGGCGTCGGGTTGCGTTCGAAGTAATAGGGGATCGCGTCGCCAGTGGTTTCCTCGGTGGTGTCGACCAGCAGCTTGAAATTGCGCGCCAGCGGCAGTTTCTCTTCCTTGATGATTTTCATGGCGTAGAGCGCCACGACGATACCGTTCTTGTCATCCTCGGTGCCGCGGCCATACATGCGGTCGCCCACCAGGGTGACCTTGAACGGATCGAGACGGGTGCCGTCCTTGAGCACCCAGTTTTCCGGCGTCACCGGCACCACGTCGGCATGGGCGTGAATGCCCACGACTTCGTCGCCGCTGCCGTCGAGGGAAATCTCATAGACGCGGTTGTCGATGTTGCGGAAGTTCAGGTTGAAAGACTCGGCCAGGCTTTTGATCTTGGCGGCGATCTTGAGGAATTCCGGGTTCTCGTGCTGGGCTACGCCGTCCTTGCGAAAGGTCGGGATGGCGACCAGTTCCTTCAGCGTCTCGGTGGCTGCGTTGCCGTACTTCACTCGGGCATAGAGGCCCAGCAGGCGATGGATTTCGTTCTGCTGTTCAGCCGAAAGGGTTTTGTTAGCGACGAAGGCATCGATGGCCGGGCCGAGGTTGGCGGTCTTGGCCAGGTCGCTCTTGGCCACGCTTGCCAGGAACTGCCGGAAATCCGTGACTGAGGTGTCAGAGAAGGTTTTGACGATGGCCGCGCTTTGTTGGGCGGTGATGTTGGCGAAGGCCGGCGTGGTCATCGATGCGAGGCTGGACAGCATCAGGGTGGCCATGGCCAGGTGTTTGAGCGAGAAGTCCATTGCTGGGCATTCCTTTGCAGGCTGTAGGGGTTAAGTGTCTGATTTGTGACACAAACATTTACAACCTAACAGGCGAGTGCGGGGTAGGGGAGTCTTGCGGGGGAATCTGTCGCACAGTGAGGCAAAAACGGCGCAGAAATGAAAAACAGTGTGGGAGAGCTGGCACCTATCTGGTCTGAGTTGAATGTTGGACCTGTGGGAGCGAGCCTGCTCGCGATGACGGTGGTCCGGTCAGTCTCTCTACAAGCTGGCCCACCGCTATCGCGAGCAGGCTCGCTCCCACAAGGGATCTGTTCATAAGTGTAGTGAACACCCTCAGCCCAATGTGGGAGCAAGCTCCCACATTGCTCATGCTTAATGCGGTGCGCGGGGGATCGTCTTGAGCAGGTCTTCAGGGCTGATGTAGCCGACCACGGGCTGCGCCGTGCTACCGGGCAATGGCAGGTCAAGGATGTGCCCCTTGATCTTGCCGACCACGTGCATTTCGCAGGGTTTGCAGTCGAACTTCAGCGTCAGCACTTCATCACCGTGGATCAGTTGCATTGGCGCGACCTTGGTGCGCACGCCGGTGACGCCCTTGGCCTGCTTGGGGCAGAGGTTGAACGAGAAGCGCAGGCAGTGCTTGGTGATCATCACCGGCACTTCACCGGTCTCTTCATGGGCCTCGAACGCGGCGTCGATCAACTTGACCCCGTGGCGGTGATAGAAATCCCGGGCCTTCTGGTTGTAGACGTTGGCCAGGAACGACAGGTGCGACTCCGGGTACACCGGCGGCGGGCTGGTCTCGGCCTTGCGGCCACCGCGTGGGTGGGCCTCGATGCGGGCGGCGGTGAGGGCTTCGATGGCTTCACGGCGCAACGCCTTGAGCTGCGAGTTGGGGATGAAGAACGCCTGGGGCGCATCCAGCTCGATTGCGGTGGCGTGGTACTCGGTGGTGCCCAGCTGACCAAGCAGGTCATGCAATTGTTCCAGGGCTTGTTCCGGCTTGTTGGCCAGGCCGAACGGCCCGTCCAGGGTGACGCTGGCGCTGATGCCTTCTTCGCTGGTGGCGGTCAGTTCCAGGCGCGCTTCACTCAGGCGCGCAACCCAGGCCAGGCCGACCCGGCGCTCGGAGGAGGTCTTGAGCAAGGCTTGCTGCCAGTTGTGATCCAGGTTGCGGCTCAACGGGTGGTTAGGGCGCAACTGGTACATGCCCGCCGGCATCTCGTTGGGTTCGACGCGGTAGCGGTAACGCTTCTGGCCGTCCTCTTCGAATTCACCCTTGGGCTCGGCGATGTTGGCGCGGAAACCGACGACTTCGCGCTTGACCAGCACGTTGAGCCCATCGCCGTTGGACAGCGGATCGAAGGTCACCACTTGCAGGTCGCGCTTGCCGACTTTCTCCACCACGCCCACTGGCACGCCGGTGAAGGTCGGGGAGTCGAAGGCGCCGATGTCGATCTTGCGTTCGCTGACGAAATAGTCGGTGCTGCCGCGATGGAACGTCTTGTCCGGATCCGGCACGAAGAAGTGCGCGGTACGGCCACTGGAGGCGCGGGCCAGGTCCGGGCGGTCTTCGAGGACATTGTCCAGGCGCTGGCGGTAATAGGCGGTGATGTTCTTCACATAGCCCATGTCCTTGTAGCGCCCTTCGATCTTGAATGAGCGCACGCCGGCGTCGACCAGATCGCGGATGTTGGCGCTCTGGTTATTGTCTTTCATCGACAGCAGGTGTTTTTCATAGGCGACGACCCGGCCCTGGTCGTCCTTCAAGGTGTAGGGCAGGCGACAGGCCTGGGAGCAGTCGCCACGGTTGGCGCTGCGGCCGTTCTGGGCGTGGGAGATGTTGCATTGGCCGGAGAAGGCCACGCACAGCGCACCGTGGATGAAGAACTCGATGGCCGCTTCGGTTTCGTCGGCGATGGCACGGATTTCCTGCAGGTTCAGCTCACGAGCCAGGACCAGTTGCGAGAAACCGGCCTGGTCGAGGAACTTCGCCCGTGCCAGGGTGCGGATGTCGGTCTGGGTGCTGGCGTGCAGCTCGATGGGCGGGATATCCAGCTCCATCACCCCCAGGTCCTGGACGATCAGCGCATCGACGCCGGCGTCGTACAGTTGGTGGATCAGCTGGCGGGCTGGCTCCAGTTCATTGTCGTGCAGGATGGTATTGATCGTGGTGAACACCCGGGCGTGGTAGCGATGGGCGAACTCCACCAGCCGGGCGATATCGCCCACCTCGTTGCAGGCGTTATGACGCGCGCCGAAACTCGGGCCACCGATGTACACGGCGTCGGCGCCATGCAGGATGGCCTCGCGGGCGATGGTCACGTCGCGGGCGGGGCTGAGCAATTCCAGATGATGTTTGGGCAAGGACATGTATTTTTTATCAGGCTGGTCACGGACGAAGCGAGCATTGTAGCCGCCAGGCGCCTGGTCGGCACCTGTGGCCTTGGGTTTGCACGATCCTGACCGATGCGCGGCGCTCCCGCGGGGCTCACTCCGGCGTCGAGCCGGCGCTGCACCAGCGGTTTCGCCCGGTGTTCTTGGCCAGGTACAGGAAGGCGTCGGCAGCCTTGATCAGCATGGCCGGGGTGACGTCCTCGCCGCTCGGCTGGCTGGTGGTGACGCCCGCGCTGACAGTCACCAGGCCCAATGGATGATCGCCGTGTTCAATGTTCAAGGCCCTGACGGCTTCGAGGATTTGCTGGGCGACCTTGGCGGCACCGGCGCTGTCGGTGTTTGGCAGCAATACGGTGAACTCTTCACCGCCATAGCGGACCGCCAGGTCGGCCGGCCTTTTGATGGTCTGCCCGATCGCGGCGGCAATCGCCCGCAGGCAATCATCGCCGGCGGCATGGCCGTACCGGTCGTTGAAACGCTTGAAGTAATCGACGTCGAGCATGATCAGGGCCAGGGACGAACCCTGGCGCCTGGCCAGGCGCAGTTCATCGGCCAGGGCGATGTCCAGCCGCCTGCGGTTGCCCAGCCCGGTCAGGCTGTCGGTCAGCGCCATGTCGCGCATGGCCTGGTGGGCGCTGCGAATCTGCTTCTCCATGGTCATGCGGTAGCGCAGTTGGCTCAATACGATGAGCCCGAAGCCCACCAGTACCGCGATCAGGAAAATCAGCACCAGACCGGTCTTGAGCAAGTCGCGGCGCCAGGGCGCGATGATCGATTCGCGGGACAAGCCGGCTTCCACCACCAGCGGATAGGTGGTCAAGGCGCGATAGCCATACAGCCGCTCGGTATCGTCGACGACGGCCCTGGCCTCCGCGACGCCCTGATTCGACGTGGGCAAGTAGTTCCTGAAGATCACGCTATTGACCAGGCTCTTGCCAATCACCGAGGCGACGAAAGGACGGCGCACCAGAATCGTTCCGCTGCGTGTCGCCAGGACCAGCGCCCCTTTGTCATCGATCTTGAAGTCACCGTAGTAATCGACGAAATAGCTGACCTTGACCGTTCCGAGCAGCACACCGGCGAATGAGCCGTCGGGATTGTTCAAGCGCCGGGAGACAGGGATGATCAGGTCGTTGGTGGATCGGCTCTTGATCACTGTGCCGATGCGCACGCTTCGGTCCTCGTGAGTACGGTGATACTGGAAGTAGTCGCGGTCGGCATTGTTCGCCGGCTCCGGAATGTTTTCCTTGTCCGTTACCAGCCACTGACCGTCCGGGCCATAGATAAACAATCCGTGCAGTTGCGGCATGATCGCGGCCTGCTGCACCAATAGCTTATGGATGCGCGGCACGTCCAGGTTCTGCAGGCCGTCGCCCTCCACGCGTTCGGCGAGGGCAGCGGTGACCACATCCACTTGTCGAATGGTATCTTCGGCGTGCTGGGCCGTCGCCCGTGCCAGGTTCGTCACCGAATCCCGGGCAGACGCAAAAGCGGCGCGGTAGTCGCGCCAGGTCCGCCAGCCTTCGACGGCCAGGAAGGCGATGATGACTACCAGCATGAAGCTCACGGTCAGGCGCAATGCCGCTCCGGCCCGGACTGCTTGGGGGGAAAAGGCTTCATCAGAGCTTTCGATCTTTGGCTCTGGCCGTTTGCGTCCGAGCATCAACATTTCCTTTTACGACGGGTCTGCGCACTATTGATGCGAAGCCTATCTTATTCGATTTCAGCACGTTAGCTAGCTGCGACGAGGCAGGTATAACCGGCGACACACGATTGGGGAGAAAGGTTTCATGAAAGTTGGCGTCATTTCCGATACCCACGGCCTGCTGCGCCCCGAAGCGCTTGCCGCGCTGCAAGGCTGTGAGCGGATCATTCATGCCGGCGATATCGGCAGCCCGGAAATCCTCGACGCCCTGGCTGCCATCGGCGAGCTGCACGTGGTGCGCGGAAACAACGACCTGGAGGCCGAGTGGGCAGGGCACCTTGCCGATTGCCTGCAATTCGACCTGGGGGGGTGGCAGGTCCTATTGGTCCATGACCTCGCGGATGTGCCGGCAGCACTCGACCCGGGCGTGAGGCTGGTGATCACCGGCCATTCCCATAAACCGCTGATCCAATGGCGTGGCGAGCGGCTTTATCTCAACCCTGGCAGCGCCGGCCGGCGGCGGTTCAAGTTACCGGTGACGCTGGCGCTGCTTGAGGTGAGTGAACAGGCGATCGAGCCGCGGCTGGTCGGGTTGTTGGAATGAACCCGTCTACCTGAAGTACTTGTCGATGTAGGCCTGGATTTCCTTGCGCATGAAGCGCCCGGAGTCATCCGCCCGTTCTTCCCAGCCGAACACGCAGGCGGTGACGATGCCGTCGAAGCCGGTCTTGGCCAGTTCGCTGAAGAACAGGTCCCAGTCGATCTCGCCCTGGTGCATGTCCATGTGTTGGTGGACGGTGACTTTGGCGCCAGGTGGGTTGACGATGTAGCGCAGGCCGGAGGAGGCCTTGTGGTTGTAGGTATCGGCGATGTGGACATGGGCGATCATCGACCCGGCCTCGGCGATCATGGCCTTCATGTCATCGCCGAAGTAGAAGGTGTGCGGCGTGCAGTAAAGGAACTTGACGTTGTCCGAGCCGATGGTCTTGAGCATGTCGAGGGCCGGGTGCAGGGTTTCGCACCAGTCTTCCGGATGCGGTTCGACGTTCAGCGTGACGCCCTCGCTTTCCAGGATCGGCACCAGTTCCTCCATCGAGCGCCACCAGGCCGCTTCGCTGGACTCATGGCTGTGCACGCCACCGCAGCAGCTGACTTTATGCCCGCGATCCGGTGAAGGCCCGCGACCGAACTCTGAATTCATGGTCGTGCAGCCCATCTCCACGGCGACCTGGATGGCTTCCTTCCAGTAATTCACCGCTGCCCGGCGTTCGTCTTCATGGGGGCTGGCCCAACGATACATCGGTAACAGCGAGGCCAGTTGCAGGTTATGGTCGCGCAGGGCTTTCTTGAACTCGGCGATGCGCTCCTTGTGGGCGCGGGGGCGTACCCACCAGGGCAGGAAGTCTTCCCGTGGTGACAGCTCCAGGTATTCGTAGCCGAGCTCGGCGGTCTTGCGGCACAGGTCCGGCAGGCTCAGATGGCGGTGCATGTAGGGGTCGAGGGCGATTTTCATTGTTGTTCTCCTTAGGAAACGCTCATTACCGTGGCGAGGGGATTTATCCCCGTTGGACCGCGAAGCGGTCCCAAATGGATCTGCTACTGCGGTGTATCAGAATGGAATGTCGGGGGCCGCTTCGCGCCCCAGCGGGGATAAATCCCCTAGCCACAGGGGTCAATAGGCGACCCAGGTTGAATCCCGGTTGGCTGATTCAACGCAGCGTTCGACCCAGCGTACGCCTTCCACGCCGGCGTTGATGTCGGGGTAGCGCAGGGCGGCCAGCGTCGCGCTGTCGCCATGGTTGGCCGCATCCATGGCCAAGGCGAAGCGGCGATAGAGATTGGACCAGGCTTCGAACAACCCTTCGGGATGGCCGCCACCGATGCGGTCGTCCTGCAGCGCGTCGGGGTGCAGGTAGCCCATGCCGCGTTCCAGGATCTGCACGGGTTGGCCCTGGATCTCGAAGCTCAGTTGGTTGGGCCGTTCGTCCCACCATTCAAGGCTGGCACGGGAGCCGATCACGCGGATTTTCTGCCCATGCATGGAACCGGCATTCACCGCGCTGGACCAGACCATGCCCATGGCGCCGCCTTCGTATTCCATCAAGGTGTAGGCGTTGTCCTCCAACGGGGCGCGGCTGGCGACGAAGCTTTGCCGGCTGCACATCAAGCGTTTGATCTTGAGGTCGGGCAGCATCACTTTGGCCAGGTACAACGGGTGGGTGCCGACATCCCCCAGCACGTAGCTGGGCCCGGCCTGGCGCGGGTCGACGCGCCACTGGGTGGCCTGGTTCTGCGCCTCCACCGGCGCACTGTGAAAACCATGGGCAAACTGCATGTGCACCATGCGGATCTCGCCCAGTGCCTGCGCCGCGATCATCTCCCGGGCCTGTTCGATCAACTGGTGCCCGGCGTAGCCGTAGGTCAAGCCAACGATGCGCCCCTTGGATTGCGCCAGGGTGCGCAGTGCCTCGGCCTGTTCGAGGGTAAAGCACAGCGGCTTTTCGCAGACCACATGCAGCCCGGCTTCCAGAGCGGCGCGGGTGATGGCGTAGTGGGTGCCGTTGGGCGTGGCGATCGACACCGCCTCGATCCCATCGGGACGTTGTGCCTCCAGCTCGAACAGGCTGAGGTAGTCCGGATAGCAGCGCGCAGGGTCGATACCCAGTTGCTCGCCAAAGGCCTGGCCGCGGGCGGGATCGATATCCAGCGCCGCGGCGACCAATTCGAAATTCCGGTCGCGCAGGGCGGCCGAGCGGTGGATGTAGCCGATCTGGCTGTGTTCACCGCCACCGACCATGGCCCAGCGGATGGGACGCGTAAGGGTTTTGCTGCCGTTGATCATGACGTTGTCCTTGTGCGATCAGAAACCGATGTGGGCCAGGTAGGCGCGGCTGGCGGCCACGTCGTCGAGGCTGGTGGCGGCGTTGCGTGGGTCGCGTTCCTGTTCGACGGTGATGCAGCCCACGTAACCCAGTTCATGCACGAGGCTGTGCAACCCCGGGTAATCGATGACGCCACGCCCGATGGGGCACATCACGCCCCGGGCGCAAGCGGCGAAGAAACGGATGTGTTCGTTCAGCACCTGGTCGAAAACCACCGGGTCGATGTCCTTGAAGTGCAGGTAGTCCAGGCGATGGGCGTAGGTGCGCAACGAGGCGACCGGGTCCATGCCGGCGTAGTAGAGGTGCCCGGTGTCCAGGCACAGCCCGGCGACTTCATCGGGAATCTCGTCCATCAGGCGCGCCAATTCATCGGCGAACTCGATGTAGCCACCGGCGTGAGGATGGATGACGGCGCGGATGCCGTAGGTGTGCCAGGCGAGGTCGGCGATGGCGCGGATGTGCGTCATCATGGTGTTCCAGCGTGCATCGTCCAGGCGCGGGGCGCGGTCGGAGTGGCCGGCTGCGTAGTCACGTTCCTCGTGGCCCCAGTCGATGATCACCAGATAGGGCCCGGCATGACGCTGCCCGGCTTGCCGTTCCATGGGCGGCAGTTGTTTGAGCAGCGTGCAGATGTCGTGGGTCTGGCGCAGCAGTTCAGGCAGGTTGGCGGGGCTTACCAGGTCGTCGAAGATCGTCCCGGCGACCACATGCAGATCAAGTTCGGACAAGGCTGGGCTGACGGTTCCGACGTCTAACGGCAGGTAACCGTACGGCCCCAGCTCGATGCCGCGGTAGCCGGCCTCGGCCGCTTCGCCAAGCACTCGGCGCCACGGAGGCAGGAAAGGGTTCTTGACGTCGTCGACGCCCCAGCAGCAAGGCGCGGTGCAAATGTGGATCGTCATGGGGCACTCCGGCTGTGTTTGTTTTTATGTGCTTGGCCTGATGCTATTGGGTTGCCGCAGAGGGGGCCATGGGGTGATGGCTTAATCTGTCAAAACCCCTCATGATGCCTCGAAGAGGTGTCAAGACATGTCAGAAAAACCACGTCGTAAACTGCGTCCCACGATGGCCGATGTCGCTCGAGAAGCCGGAGTCAGCCTGTCCACCGTCGACCGGGTGCTGAACCTGCGTGCCGACGTGCGCGCCGACACCGCCCAGCGCATCGCTGCGGCGGCCGCGCGGTTGGGGTTCCATGCCAAGGGCGTTATCGAGCAGCGGGTGCTCAACGACCGCCCGACCTTGCGGCTTGGCTTCCTGTTGCAGAAAAGCGGCGTGCCTTTTTACCAAGGGCTCGCCCACGCGTTGTCGAACGCCGCCGCGACCTGCACCCGCGCGCGGATTCGCGTGGTCATCGGTTATCTGGACGATCTCGACCCGGTCGTCGTGGCGCAACGCATCCTGGCCTTGCGCGACCAAGTGGACGGCCTGGGCGTGGTGGCGGTGGATCATCCCCGGGTCCGGGAGGCGGTTGCGCAATTGCGCGAGACCGGTGTTGCGGTGGTGGCGCTGCTGTCGGAGCTGTCCAGCGCCGCCGGTACCGGTTACGCAGGCCTGGACAATCGCCTGACCGGGCGCACGGCGGGCTGGTTCGTCAGCCGCCTTGCCGGCCAACCCGGGCCGGTGGCCGTCATGCTCAGCAGCCAGCGTTTCCAGTGCCAGGAGTTGTGTGAGCTGAGCTTTCGCAGTTATCTGGCGGATCACTCCAGTGAATGGGAACTGCTCGCCTCGCGCCTGACGCTGGAGGACGATGAATTCGCCTATGGCAACACGTTGGACTTGCTCACGGCGGAACCTGATCTTGTCGGGCTTTACGTGGCCGGAGGCGGCATTGCGGGGGTGTTGCGGGCATTGCGGGGCTTCAAGGAGCAACAGCTTCGCTTGCCCATCGTGGTGTGTCATGACCTGACGCCTCTGACGCGTGACGCGTTGAAGGCGGGGCTGGTTCAGGCCGTGCTGTCGCATCCGGTCGTGGCGCTGGCGGAGCAGGCCGTCGACGCCCTGGTCGAGGCCGCGACAGCCTCGCCACCCGGACCGGCGCCGAAGCGGGTGGTGCCGCTGCAGATCGATGTGCCTGAGAGCATCTGACCCCGCTAGGGGGTGCCCATGCAAAAACGTGTGGGAGCGAGCCTGCTCGCGATGGCGGCCTGACAGCCGGCCTGGCTCTTGCGGGGGTACACCCATCAGATTTGTTTGAGCAGGAGCTGTGGGAGCAAGGCTTGCTCGCGATGGCGCGGGGGCAGTCGGTATGGAGGGTGACTGACACATCGCTTTCGCGAGCAGGCTCGCTCCCACAGGTCTCGGGCGTTAAGCCTGCTGGCCTGTTTAGGCTTTAGTCAGGGTTGGATAATCGGTATAACCACGTTCGTCGCCCTGGTAGAACGTCGACGCGTCAGGGGTGTTCAGCGCTTGGCCCCGTTTGAAACGTTCCACCAGGTCCGGGTTCGCCAGAAACGGCGTGCCGAACGCTACCAGGTCTGCTTCACCACGGCTGATGGCCGCGGCTGCACGTTCGGCGCTGTAGCCGCCGTTGGCAATGTAGGGCCCGCCGAAGCGGCGCTTGAGTTCCAGGAAGTCGAACGGGCCTTCGCCCAGTTCCACGATGTGCAGGTAAGCCAGGCCATAGCGGCTGAGCATCCGGGCCGTGTAGTCGAAAGTCGCCTGCGGGTTGCTGTCGCTCATCGAGAAGTAACTGAAGATCGGCGACAGGCGAACGCCGACTCGGCTGGCACCGAAGACCTCTATCACCGACTCGACTACTTCCTTGAGCAAACGCGCGCGGTTTTCGATCGAGCCGCCGTAGGCATCGGTACGTTGGTTGGTGCCGTCGCGCAGGAACTGGTCGATCAGGTAGCCATTGGCGCCATGAATCTCCACGCCGTCGAACCCGGCCAGTTTCGCGTTGGCCGCAGCCTGGCGAAAGTCGGCGACCACGCCTGGCATTTCATCGAGCTCCAATGCCCGTGGCAGTTCGTAGGGCTTGAGGCCTTCGGGCGTGTAGATCTCGCCATCGGCCTTGATCGCCGAAGGGGCCACGGGCTGGGCGCCGTTGACCTGCACCAGCGGATGAGAAAGACGGCCTACGTGCCAGAGCTGCAGGAAGATCTGACCGCCCTGGGCATGCACTGCGTCGGTCACTTGTTTCCAGCCAGCGATTTGTTCGCGGGTGAAGATCCCTGGCGTACGCAGGTAACCCTTGCCCTGGGCCGACACCTGGGAGCCTTCGCTGATGATCAGGCCGGCGCTGGCGCGTTGGCTGTAGTACTCGGCCATCAGGGGCGTGGCTGCATCGCCTGCTCCTGCGCGGCTGCGGGTCATCGGCGCCATGACCATGCGGTTTTTCAGGGACAGCTTGCCGACTTGAGTACGGGACAACAGAAGATCGAGACCGATGTCAGTCATGATTCACCTCTAAGGGAGCGGGTATGAACAGGGATTGAGTCGAGGGGCGGTCAGGCCAACCGACCCTCTTGTTGCAACTGGGCGCCGATGCGCTGGATTTCTTTCTCACCCTTTTCCAGGGCGGCCTGGCTGGTGTGCACGGAGTAATAGCCCATCACCAGGTCGTGGGGGTGCTTGACTGCCGAGCCCAGCACGAAGGACGTCGCGCCCCGGGCAACGATGTCGATGGCCGCGACGGACTCTTCGAATACCACCATTTCTCCGGTATTGACGTTGCCGCCAGCGTCGAGGCTGCCGCCGTTGACCGCCAGCCAGGCGACGGTATGCCCGGCCGGTGGCGTGTAGCGCCAGCGCTCGTTGTCCTGCAACTGCACGGCGAGGTAATTCATGTCCGCCGGGGAGGAGACGCGGCTGCGGGCTGCGCCGTAGTGGCCGAGCAATACCCGCGCCGGTCCTTCCCGGGGGATCTCGGCGGGCGCCAGGTAGAGGCTGTGGGCCGGGGCATTTTCTTCTGCCGCCGGCAGCGCCACCCAGAGTTGGAAACCTTGGATCGGCGTGCCATCGACCGGCCGGGCGGTGTGCCATACGCCGTTGCCGGCTTGCATCCACTCCATGCCGCCGCTAGGCAGCGTGCCGGACTGGCCCGTGGTGTCTTCGTAGATCACCTGGCCTTCGATCATGTAGGTCAGCGTGGCGATCCCGGAATGAGGGTGCATGCCGAACCCCCTCTGCATGGCGTCGGCCTTGAACCCGAAGAGATCGAGAAATACGAAGGGCTTGCAGAGCTGGCCCAGGTCGCCGGGGCTCATGAGCCGGGTGATCGGCCCGTGGCTGCTGCCGGTGGTGCGATGGACGATGGCGCGCGGTGGTGCGGCGACGATGCTGTTCATGGGGGCCTCCAAGTCATGGGCGTTGAGCCTCGATGGGAGAAGGATAAGTGCCTGGCAATGGATTGATTAGTCGATACAATCGGATTGAACTCATCCATTAAACGAAGGAATGTCGACGCCATGCTCGATCTCAACGATGTCGCACTGTTTGTCCAAGTGGTCCGCAGTGGCAGCTTCGCCGAGGCGGCCAGGCGCTTGGGTATGCCTGCCAACACCGTCAGTCGCCGGGTCCAACAGTTGGAGGCGCAGTTGGAGTCGCGACTTCTGCAGCGCTCGACCCGCAAACTCACGTTGACCCAGGTAGGCCAGGGGTTTTATGAGCGCTGCGTGGAGGCGGTGGATGGTCTGATGGAGGCAGGGCAGGAACTGATGATGGGCAGCGAAGAGCCCAGCGGCCTGGTGCGCATCGCGGCGCCGGCGGATTTTTTCGATTTTTTCCCGATGGAATGGGTGGCCGACTTTTTAGCCGCGCACCCGCGTGTGCAACTCGATTTCGTGCTCAGCGATGCCCGTGTCGACCTGATTGCCGACCGCATCGACGTGGCCTTTCGCGGCGGTCCGTTGCAGGACTCGGGGTATGTCGGTCGCCAACTGCTCCAGAACGACGGTGACGGCATGGTTGCCAGCCCCGCGTACATTGCCGCACGCGGCGCACCGCTTGCGCTGCAGGACCTGGCTCACCACGACGGCGTGAGTTTCGCCCACCCCAGCGGCTTGACCGACTGGCGACTCGTCGGCCCGGACGGCATCGAGGAGCACGTGCAGATCGCCAGCCGCTTCCACGCCAACACCGCCCAAGCGTTGCGCAGGGCGACCGTCGCCGGCCTGGGCATCGCCGTGCTGCCGGGGGCACTGAGCGCCCTCGACCTGGAAGCCGGCAGGTTGGTGCGCGTGTTGCCGCAGTACCAACGCAGCGGCTTCGGCCTGAATGTGCTGTATCCGAGCCGACGGCAGTTGCCGCTGGCGGTTTCGGCGTTCATCGGGTTGGTGATGCAGAAGCTGGAACTCAAGGCGTTTCCGGCACTGATGCAGTGAATTGGCCAATGCGATCTGCGCAGCCCAGCGGGAGCAAGCTCCCTCGCCACGGGAGCGATGTGCTCCAAGTCTAATAAGATGTGCTTTGTTGCCGTGATCATCACGCTCGGGCAATAGCCCATTTTTTTCCTTCCTAGCAACGACAAAAACCCTCGTTTCGCAAATCCGCGCCTGCCAACACAATCGCCTCGACACCTCATTTCGATAGTCGCAATCGCAGAACAAAAAATCAGAACCCGAGGCGGCGCCATGCCGGCCTGAACCAACCCTCTGCCGGAAGTGCACAGACATGCCCGTTGAAACCCTACGCATCGATACGCTTGTTATAGGCGCCGGCCAGGCCGGCGTGGCCATGAGTGAACACTTGAGCAGACAAGGTGTGCCTCACCTGGTCGTGGAGCGCAATCGGATTGCCGAGGCCTGGCGCACGGCGCGTTGGGATTCGCTGGTGGCCAACGGCCCGGCCTGGCATGACCGTTTTCCTGGCTTGGAATTCGAGGGACTCGACCCCGATGCTTTCGCCGCCAAGGATCAAGTGGCCGATTACTTCGAAGCCTATGCGCGCAAGTTCAATGCACCGATCCGTACCGGCGTGGAGGTCAGGAAAGTCGAGCGCAATGTCGGCCGCCCGGGGTTCACCATTGAAACGTCCGAGGGCCTGATCGAGGCCATCCATGTGGTCGTTGCCACCGGGCCATTCCAGCGACCGGTGATTCCGCCCATCGCACCTGAGATGGCGACGGTCACCCAGATTCACTCCGCGCAATATCGCAATCCGCAGCAGTTGCCCAAGGGGGCGGTGCTGGTGGTGGGTGCCGGGTCGTCGGGGGTGCAGATCGCCGATGAACTGCAGCGCGCCGGCAAGCAGGTCTATCTTTCGGTGGGCGCCCACGATCGTCCGCCACGGGCCTATCGCAACCGCGATTTCTGCTGGTGGCTGGGGGTGCTGGGCGAGTGGGACGCCGAGGCGGTCCAGCCAGGCAAGGAACACGTCACCATCGCGGTGAGCGGTGCCCGTGGCGGCCATACCGTGGATTTCCGCCGGTTGGCCCACGAGGGCATCACCCTGGTGGGGCTGACGAAATCGTTCAACGGCAGCGTGGTGACCTTTGAATCGAATCTTGCCGAAAACATTGCCCGCGGCGACGAAAACTACCTGGCGCTGCTGGATGCTGCCGATGCCTACATCGCCCGCAATGGCCTGGATCTGCCCCTTGAACCTGAAGCCCGCAACCTGCCGCCCGACCCGCAGTGCCTGACCCAGCCGATCCTGGCGTTGGACCTGGTCGCCGCCGGTGTGACCAGCGTTATCTGGGCCACCGGCTACTCGGTGGATTACAGCTGGTTGAAGGTCGACGCCCTCGGCGCCAACGGCAAGCCTCGGCATCAGCGCGGCGTTTCCAGCGAGCCGGGCCTGTACTTCGTCGGCTTGCCGTGGTTGTCACGTCGGGGCTCGGCGTTCATCTGGGGCGTCTGGCATGACGCCCGGCATATTGCCGACCACATCGTGAAGCAACGCATTTACCTCGCTTATCAAGATGCTGCCCAGCGCCAGGCCTCGGCGCTCGACAGCGATTCACACCGTTCGAAAACCAGTCTCTCGGGAGTCCGCTGATGCCTACTCACACACGTATTCGCATGTTCAACACCAAGGACACCTACCCGAACCAGACGCTGGACAACGACCTGTGCCAGGCCGTGCGCGCTGGCAACACCGTCTACGTGCGCGGCCAGGTCGGCACCGATTTCAACGGCCAACTGGTGGGCCTTGGCGATCCACGCGCCCAGGCCGAGCAAGCCATGCGCAACGTCAAGCAGTTGCTGGAAGAAGCCGGCAGCGACTTGAGCCATATCGTCAAGACCACGACTTACCTGATCGACCCGCGTTACCGCGAGCCGGTGTACCAGGAGGTCGGCAAGTGGCTCAAGGGTGTGTTTCCGATCTCCACCGGGCTGGTGGTCAGTGCCCTCGGCCAACCGCAGTGGCTGATGGAAATCGACGTGATCGCGGTGATCCCTGAATAAAGGAACGGAACATGACCTTTTCCATCGTTGGACGCTGTGCCGAAACCGGCCAGTTGGGTATCGCCATCAGCTCCTCCAGCATTGCCGTCGGCGCCCGTTGCCCGTGGTTGCGGGCGGGCGTCGGCGCGGTGTCGAGCCAGAACATCACCCTGCCGGCCCTGGGACCGCAGATTCTCGATGAACTGGCCGGCGGCCTGGTGGCGCAAGCGGCGCTGGAGCGGACCCTGGCGCGCAATGGCTACAGCCAATACCGGCAGGTGGCGGTGATCGATGCCGAGGGGCGCACGGCGATGTTCAGCGGCGAACACACCCTGGGCACCCACAACGCAGTGGCCGGAGAGCAATGCGTGGCGGCCGGCAATCTGTTGGCCAATGGTGGGGTGATCGAGGCCATGGTCGCGGCCTTCGAGCGCAGCGGTGGTTGTCTTGCCGCACGCTTGATGAATGCGTTGCAGGCCGGGCAGGCGGCGGGCGGTGAAGCCGGGCCGGTGCATTCGGCGGCGCTGTCGGTGGTCGATGACCTGACCTGGCCCATCGTCGATCTGCGGGTGGATTGGGCCGAGGAAAATCCCATCGGCGAACTGGAAAGACTCTGGCTCGCCTATCAGCCGCAACTGCAGGATTACCTGATCCGCGCACTCGATCCGACCCAGGCGCCGAGTTATGGAGTGCCGGGCGATGAGTGAGCTGCGCAGCCGCGCGTTGCTCGAACGGTTGGTGGGTTTTGCCACGGTCAGCCGCGAGTCGAACCTGGCCTTGATCGAGTTCGTGCGCGACTACTTGCAAGGGCTGGGTGTGGACAGCGAGCTGATCTACAACGCTGAGCGCACCAAAGCCAACCTGCTGGCGAGCATCGGCCCCGCGGCGCCCGGTGGCGTGGTGTTGTCCGGACACACCGATGTAGTGCCGGTGGACGGACAAGCCTGGACGGTCGAGCCGTTCTGCCTGAGCGAGATGGACGGCAAATGGTTCGGGCGGGGTACGGCGGACATGAAGGGGTATCTGGCTTCGGTTCTGGCAGCGGTGCCAATGTTTCTCGCCAGCGCGCTTCGGCGACCGGTGCATCTGGCGTTCTCCTATGACGAAGAGGTGGGTTGCCTGGGCGTTCACAGCCTGTTGGACGTGTTGGTTCGGCGAGTTCCCCCACCAGCCTTGTGCCTGATTGGCGAACCCACCCAACTTCAACCGGTACTGGGGCATAAAGGCAAGTTGGCGATGCGTTGCCACATCAAGGGGGCGGCCTGTCATTCGGCCTACGCACCTTACGGCGTAAATGCCATCGAGCAGGCGGCGCGCCTGATCGGCCGGTTGGGGGAGATCGGCGCAGCGCTGGCCGATCCCTTGTTGCATGACGCGCGCTTCGATCCGGCTTATTCGACGGTGCAGGTCGGCGTGATCCAGGGCGGTACGGCGTTGAACATCGTCCCGGCCGATTGCCGTTTCGATTTCGAAGTGCGCGCCTTGCCGGGTTTCGATCCGCAGGTGGTGGCCGAGCAATTGCAGGGGTATGCCGAACAAACCCTGCTGCCGGCGATGCAGGCGGTAGCGAGCGACACGGCGATCCGTTTTGAAGCGCTGTCCGCCTACCCGGGCCTGGCGACCGCGCCTGACAGCGCCGCCGCCCAACTGGTCGCGCGACTATGCGGCAGCGAGGCTTTCGGCACCGTCGCTTTCGGCACCGAAGGCGGCCTGTTTCACCAGGCCGGCGTGCCAACGGTGGTCTGTGGCCCCGGCAGCATGGACCAGGGGCACAAGCCCGACGAATACGTGAGCATTGAGCAAATGGCCGCCTGCGATCGCTTGATGGATCGGCTGGCGAGCTATCTCTGTGAACCCATTGATTGCTGACCGCCAGGGTGCCTGAGGAGAACGATTTCAATGGACGGAGATTCCTGGTGGTCAGCCAGGCGACAACGAACAGGCCGACAAGAGCCTTTGCTGTAGACCATACCGCCCGTGTTTACGGTCACCTTTGAGTCCCGTCACCGGCTCGTGCGGGCGAGCCGGCATTTCGAGGAACCGCTTCATGTCCAGATCCTTGCGTTGCAATATTGCGTGTGCACTGGCGTTGTTGAGTACCAGCGTCATGGCCGCGCCCCAGAGCTTGACCGTGATTTCCTTTGGCGGCGCCACCAAGCAGGCCCAGGACAAGGCCTACTTCCAACCCTTCAACGCCAGCGGTGCGGGAAGCATCGTGGCCGGCGAATACAACGGCGAACTGTCGAAGATCAAGGCCATGGTCGCGGCCGGCCACACCAGTTGGGATGTGGTCGAAGTGGAAAGCCCCGAGTTGCTGCGTGGTTGTGAGGAGGGCTTGTTTGAAAAGCTCGACCAGACGGCCCTGGGCGACCCGGCGAATTTTGTCCCGGGGGCACTCACCGAATGTGGCGTGGCCACCTATGTCTGGTCGATGGTCCTGGCTTATGACCAGAGCAAGCTCGCCAAGGCGCCGAAATCCTGGGCGGACTTCTGGAATGTGGCCGATTACCCGGGCAAACGCGGTTTGCGCAAAGGGGCCAAGTACACCCTGGAAATCGCCTTGCTGGCCGATGGGGTCAAGGCCCAGGACTTGTACAAGGTGTTGAACACACCGGAGGGCGTGTCCCGGGCCTTCGCCAAGCTGGACCAGATCAAGCCGAACATCCAATGGTGGGAAGCCGGCGCCCAACCGGCGCAATGGCTGGTGGCGGGGGATGTGGCGATGAGTGCGGCCTATAACGGGCGCATCGCGTCGGCACAAAAGGAAGGCATGAAGCTGAGTATTGTCTGGCCGCAGAGCCTGTACGACCCGGAGTACTGGGCCGTGGTCAAGGGCACGCCGAACAAGGCCTTGGCCGAGCAGTTCATTGCCTTTGCCAGCCAGCCGCAGACCCAGAAGGTGTTCTCGGAAAACATCCCTTATGGTCCGGTGCATCGCAAGACACTCGCGTTGTTGCCGGCGGCGGTACAGGAACAGTTGCCCACTGCCGAGGCCAACCTGGCTGAAGCCCGGGCCGTGGATGCCGAGTTCTGGGTCGACCATGGCGAAGAGCTGGAGCAACGTTTCAACGCCTGGGCAGCTCGCTAGACACCGAACGTCCCATCAATTGTAAATACGGACCTGTGGCGAGGGGATTTATCCCCGCTGGGGCGCGAAGCGGCCCCAAAATACCGACAAACTTAGCGTGTCAGGCAGATAGATCTGACTGGTTTGGGGGCTGCTGCGCAGCCCAGCGGGGATAAATCCCCTCGCCACAAGAGTGAGTGTTTAGCAGGGCGATGGTGTGGGCTGGTTGGCTCAGGCCAACCATTGCCTGAACTGTTCCTTGCAGTAGTCGACGAACAACTGGGCCGGCTTGGTGAGGTGAGTGCGTTTGAGCCAGCCTGCCACCAACGCTGAACCGGTCACGTCCTCGGCGATGTCGACGCACACCAGGTGTTGCCCATCGTAGGTGCAGGTGGAGTGCGGACGGGTCACCAGCACGGCAAAACCGAAGGACTGGCCGACCATGCCACGCACCATCTCGATGGACGGCGAGCTGAAGACGATGTTGGGCGTCAGGCCCAGCTCCTCGAAGATACTCACGAAATAGGTGCGACTGGGTTGTACGTCCAGCAGGATCATCGGTTCGAGGGCCAGGTCGCGCAGCGACACCTGGGCCTGATCGGCGAAGCGATGGCCCGCCGGCAGAAGCGCATAGGGGCGTTGCGGTGCCGTGAGTGCTTCGGTCTCGATGGTACTGTCGAGGTCGTGTTCATAGAAAATCGCCAAATCGAAACGACCACCGGTGAGACCTTGTACCAACTCCTGTTGCTCGCCATCCTGCACGCGGATTTCCACCCCGGGAAAGCGCTGGCGAAAGCCGGCGATCAGTCGTGGCAGGTAGAGCGGGGCGACGGTTTCGAAGCAGCCGATGTCGATCTGCCCGCTGACCACATCATTGTCGGCCAGCGCGTTCTGCTCGAACTCCCGGGCCATGCGCAACAGCTCCTGGGCCTTGCGATAGAAGCGCGCGCCACCGGGCGTCAACGATACCCCCTGGGCGTGATGACGAATGAGCAATTGCACACCGAAACTGTCTTCCAATCCCTTGATGGCGGTGGCGATCGACGGTTGGGCGATGTACAGCTTGCGGGACGCTTCAGCGACGCTGCCACATTCGACGGTGGTGACGAAGTACTTCAGCTGACGCAAGGAATAGGACGCCACGGGCACACCTCGATACGGATGATTACTGCCTACCTTACCTTGTGCACAAGGAGTAAGGGGCGGGCATTGATACGGATTTTTCTGGGCAGTGACGATATTCAGGCTGGCTTGGGGATGAGCGCCTGAAAAAAACGCCTGCCCACGTATCGTTGGCGGGCGTCTGGGAAAGACCCGCGCAGACAGGACGGACTGGCCGGATACGAGGCTCAGTCCACCGGAATCGGCGGGGAGGTCGCGCGATCAGCCACCAGGCGGATAGATACATATCGAGATGGTGTGGGAGCTCCAGGCGTTTGCGGCGCGGATGGGGTAGATGAGCCGTGGCGCTCCATTTTGCATTTTTTATCTCGGCGACTAGTCTCAGTTGGCGTGCTCTGGAGGGGCCTTGAAATTCTGGACGAGTTCAACAGCGGCCCGATGTCAACCTGATCAAGATAGGGATAATCTTATGCCGGTTGTTTTGCATCAGTTCACCGTGGCCGTCGGCGGCGTCATGAATCCAGGTTATCTCGAGGCGTTGGAACTGGCCCGACAGTGCGCGACCCATGCCCATACCCAGGCCCTACCGGGTGCTGGTATTGCCCACGGCTCTTGTTGGGCCGCATTGGCAACCGTGCCCAATCCGGGCGCAGGTTTTCCCTTGGGGAATGCCGTAGCGGGCGGGGCGGCCTTGCCGTATGGCGTGGTCTTTGGAAATTCACGCTTTTCAATCGTTGGCGCCTTGGCTGTAGTGCCCGGCGCGCCTGCGGTCGGGTTTTCCGGTCATGCGGAGCGTAACGCCTTGGTGGTGGCGGGCGGCAATGGCTTGGTGCCCTATGGCCTTGTCGCGCCGAATGCCGGTGATTGGGTGATGTATGTGCAATTGCATCCCTGCGTGTATTGCTTACCATGGCTGCAAGGCGTCGGAGGTGGGGGGCTTCTTAATCCTTTTGCGGGGTTGATCGCCGGGGCCCAGAACCTTCATGTCTGGTATCGCTGGGCACATAATCCGGTCGGTTGTGCTGCCAAGGACACCTGGAACGGTTTGCCGTTGGCGACCAAGCTCGCACAGATCAATACCTGGTAAACAGACCCGGCGATCGAAGAAACACTTGTGGGGGAGAGCCTGCTCGCGATGACATCGGACCAGCCACATCAATGTTGACTGACATACAGTTATCGCCAGTAGCGTTGCTCCCATCGGTTTTGTTCTGGTTTTCATAAAAGAACGCCTGCCCAAGCATCATTGGCAGGCGTCTGGGAAAGACCGGCGCAGAAAGGAGGGACTGGCCTGGACCGAGGCCCTGCGTAGCCATTGCACCAGGTCGACACAGTCGATCATCGCCTGTTGTATGTCCGGGGCGCCGGGAACGATCAGTGTGTCGATGAGCGTTCCGTCGAGCTCATGCAGGGCCCGGGTATCTACCACCAAACCTTCGGCAGTTCGCATCAACCCACCTTCCAGGCTCGCGGTGTGCATTGCATAGCCGGGCAGGCCACGTTCGGTCATGGCTTTGGTGGCGGCTCAGAAAACGGTCTGGGCACCGGTGAGGTCCAACAGGCCCATCTGCGGGTAAGCCAGGAACACCAGTGTGCGCGGCTGGGAAATGGACTCGGCGGCGATCCCCACATCCAGGGTCATCTCGTTCATGATTGCTTCGCGCTTGGTATTCGTCGGGGACGATTGGGGGAGCAGGCACCGCTACTGTATCGCTTTGATGCAGGTCTCCAAAGATTATCAAGCGATCGCGCCGGTGAGTGCGAGACTCATGGGCTCTGGTGCGAACATTTAGGTGCTATTGTTATGCTATCTAGGTATTTAAATTAATTTTCTTATAGCTTTAAAGTCGTGGCCTTCAGTCTTTTCAACTTACTGTGAGGTTCACCAGACCATGGCTTTCAAGCGTTCTGCGCTCACCTTGTTGGTTTCCCTGGCGGCCACTGCGCTGCTCAATCCCTTGGCCCACGCCGAAGGCAAGATCAGCATCGCCCAGCAATTCGGTATCGGCTACCTGATCCTCGATGTGGTGCGCGACCAGCAGCTCATCGAGAAGCATGGCAAGGCCCAGGGCCTGGATATCAAGGTGGATTGGAACAGCATTTCCGGTGCTACGGCGATGAACGAGGCCTTGCTGACCGGTGCCTTGGATGTGGTGTCGGCGGGAGTTCCGCCGATGCTGACAATCTGGGATCGGACTCGCGGCAAGCAGAATGTGAAGGCCATCGCCTCGCTGGGGTCGATGCCCAATTATCTGCTGACCAACAACCCGAACGTGAAGAGCCTCAAGGATTTCACCGACAAGGACCGGATCGCCGTTCCGGCGGCGGGTGTCGGCTTCCAGTCGCGCACGTTGCAGATCGAAACCGCCAAGGTGTTCGGGAACGACCACTTCAAGAAGTTCGACGACATCTCGGTCAGCCTCCCGCACCCGGATGCGACGGCGGCGCTGATTGCCGGCCAGTCGGAAATCAATTCGCACTTCTCCAGTCCGCCGTTCCAGTATCAGGCACTGCAAAGCCCCAACGTGCACAAGGTGCTCAGTTCCTATGATGTGCTGGGTGGGCCGGCGACGTTCAACGTGCTCTACACTACGGAAAAATTCCACGACGAAAACCCCAAGACCTACAAGGCGTTCTACGACGCCCTGGTGGAGGCACAAGGCATTATCCAGGCCGACAAGCCGGCGGCTGCCCAGACCTACATTCGTGTGGAACAGTCCAAGTTGCCGCTGTCGCTGGTGGAAAAAATCGTCACCGACCCTGAAATCGACTTCACTGTCGTTCCGCAACGTACCTACATCTATGCCGAGAAACTGCACGAACTGGGCGTGTTGAAAAACAAGGCCGACAGCTGGAAAGATTATTTCTTTGAAGAGGCCCATGCCGGCGCCGGCAGCTGAACCCTGGCCGGTTATCCGTTTTCGGCACAATTGAACGACCGGTCCACGGGGCGGAATGGAACTTGCCTGAGCTTTGACCCGTAAGCCCTGGAATCATCAAAGGTCGGGTCAATGAACAACTCCAACATGGCGCTGCCAGCGGTTTCGTCGGACCTGTTGCCGACGCTGCCGATCAATCGGTTCCGCACCACAGACATCGACGAGCACGCCCGGAACATGGGAGGCTGGCAGGTCTGCTATGACCAATTGACCCCCGGACGCTTCGACGGTGAGTTGATCGAGTTCCGCTCGGACTGGATGCAACTGGTGCGCGACCGCTCTAATCAAGCCCTGACCAAGCGGGGCATGGCCTGGGAAGGCGCCATCACTTTCAGCGTGCCGCTGAGTGCGGACGGGCCGCTCTTTTGCTCCGGGCACCCGATTATCGAGCCCAGCCTGTTGGTCGCTCGCGGCCATAACCTGCCCGAGCTGCGCACGCCCCAGCATCTGGATCTGCTCGGTGTCACCGTCGACGAGCAGGCGTTGGAGCATGTGCTGGCGTGTCAAGGCAGTCACTTTCGAATTACCGATCTTCCCAAGTGTTACCGTCTTGGCAACTCGACGCTGCCGGCCGAGCTCGCGGCGTTGTTCGATGAGCTTGAAGGGGGCGAGCAGGGGCGAGACTCATTGCTGGGGTACGAGTCGATTCGCCGTGGCCTGCGTGACACGGTGATGTTGCACATACTGGAACTGGTGGCACCGGACGAGGCACCGCCGCTCAACCCCACGGCGCGCAAGCGCATGGTCGACCGTGCCCGGGAGTACGCCTTGGCCCATGTCGATGAGCCACTGTCGATCCTCGACCTGTGCAATCACATCGGTGCCAGCCGGCGCAAATTGCAGTATTGCTTCCAGGAAACCCTGGGTATCAATCCGGTGGCCTATTTGCGGGCGTTGCGCCTCAATGCCGTGCGCCGCGAACTGCGCAGCGGCCGCCACGCCCAGGGTGTACAGGAGGTGGCGGCACGCTGGGGGTTCTGGCACTTGAGCCGGTTTTCCAGCGACTATCGGGTGCTGTTCGGCGAGACACCTTCCCAAACCCTGCGCCGCACGCATCTGTGCTGAAAACGGATAACGGCTGACCGGCCGCCTCCCTAGGATGACCCCGACACCACATGGTTGGAGGGGCATTCGATGTACCAAAATAAAAAAACAAACGTCTGGCACTGTACGTGGTTAACCCTGGGGCTGATCGGTGCATGCGGTGCTGCCCATGGCACCGAAAACGGTGCGCCGACCACGGCGGTCGGGGTCTATGATTTCGGCGCGGGCATGATGCCGCCGGCCACGCCTTTCGGCACCGTCGGCCTGCGCACCGCGTTCTATTCGGCCAACGTGCAGAAGGATCGCCACGGCAAGTCCGTGGACAACAATTTCTCCCTGGATGTCTTGTCCATCGGCGTCGCCTACATGCGCATGACCGATTACACCGTGCTGGGCGCCAAGTATGGCTTCGGCGCCGTCGTGCCGTTCTTCCAGATGGACGCTTCGCTACAGGTGCAGACGCCTGTCGGCCCGCTGAACCTGGAGGCCGATCCGTTTCGCATGGCCGACATGCAGGTGCTGCCGGTGATCCTGCAGTGGACACTGTCGCCGAACCTGTTCGTCAATGCCCAGTTCCAGATCCAGGCTCCCACAGGCGACTACGACAAGAATCGCTTGATCTCGCCGGGTCTGAACCACTGGACCTTCTCGCCGATCCTCAACGCCACCTATATCTCCGACAGCGGCTTCGAAATGTCCTCAAGCTTTGAGGCCGACATCAACACGCGCAACCACGCCACCGACTACAAGAACGGTGTCGAGTACCGCCACGAGTTCGCCGTGGGCCAGCACATCGGCCCATGGACCGTGGGCATGGGTGGCTATTACTACCGGCAATTCACCGACGACGATGCCCCGGGCCTGGAAGCAGGCAATCGCGCCCGAGTGCTGGCTGTCGGGCCGGCGGTGAGCTACTTCAAGCCAGGCATGCCCCCAGTGTGGCTGCATGTCTACAAGGAGCTCGACGCGCGAAACCGCGCCGAGGGCTACACCACGGCGCTGCGTATTTCTCACAGTTTCTAAAAGGGGCTCGCCATGAACCAATCAAGTTCCGTTTCAACGGCGACCATCCTGTCTCGCCAGGCCAGTTGGCGTGAAGGACTGGTGCTGATGCTGGGCAGCAGTCTGACAATCATGGGGTCGGTGATGGTCGCGCCCGTCTTGCCCAGGTTGGGCGCAGAATTCGGGCCCCTGGAGCCACGCGCCGATCTGTTGGTGCCGTTGGCGGTCACCGGGCCGGCCCTGGCGATTGCCCTGTGCGCGCCATTGGCCGGCTGGCTGGCCGACAGGGTCGGGCGCAAGGCCTTGCTGGTGCTTGCGACGATTCTCTACGCCTTGCTCGGCGCGTTGCCGGCCATGCTCGATAGCCTGCCCTCGATTGTCGGTGTGCGGCTGTTGTTCGGTTGTACGGAGGCGGCGGTGATGACCTGTTGCGCGACGCTGATAGCGGACTATTGGCACGGTGAGGAGCGACTGCGCTACGTCAACCGGCAAGTGGTGACCATCGGCCTGGTGGGAGCGCTGTTTTTCGTAGTGGGAGGTGCGCTTGGAGAACACTCGTGGCGTGCGCCGTTCCTCCTGTACTTGCTGCCATTGTTGCTGGTGCCGGCAATGATGAAGGTGCTTTGGGAGCCGCCGGCTTTGAAGCCGCAGGGGGTCGAGCCGCACGTCGAGGCGTCGGGGCCGGCCAAGGTCGCCTTGCCTCAACTGCTGGTCGGCTACCTGATGATCCTCGGTGGCATGGTCCTGACGTTCATCATGCCGATCCAGGCGCCGACGCTGTTGGTCAGCCTCGGCATCACCTCCAGCACGATGATCGGCCTGGCGGCGGGGCTGAGCCTGTTGGCGACCTTGGTCGGTTCGCTGACGTGGCCGTTGCTGCGCCGTCGCTTCGGCATCGCCGGTTGCAATGCGTTGTTGCTTGGCCTGATGGGCCTGGGGCTGTGGCTGTTGATGCGCGGGCAAAGCTACAACGAAGTGCTGGTGGCGGTGTTCATCCAAGGCCTGGGGGCCGGGCTGTTGGTGCCCAACGTGATGGCGCCGGTGATGAATGCGTTGACCGCCAGCACCCGCGGCCGGGGCCTGGGCGGGTTTACCTCGTGCCTGTATATCGGCCAGTTCGTCAGTCCGCTGGTGGTGGCCTTGGTGATTGTGTTCGCCGGTGACCTGCGTCACGCCATCCAGTGGCTGGCCCTGACCAGTTTTGCCTTGGCGCTGCTCTGGGTCGTTGCCGGCCTGCGCACACGCGGCCAAGGGCAAGCGAGCACCGTCGGATCACATCAATCGTCGTGACATAAGGAACCTGAAACATGGGTACGCAAGACATTCACCACTTGATGGACAGTGAAGATGCCACGGCGCTGGCCGAATGGGTCAGGCGTGGCGAGGTCCGGCCAGGCGAACTGCTGGAGACTGCCATCGAGCGTCTGGAGCGAGTCGAGCCGCAGCTCAATGCGGTGGCCGAGCGCTTGTACGATTCGGCCCGGCAGACGGCGCGCACGCCACAGGTCGGTCAAGGCCTGCTGGCCGGTGTGCCGACCTTGATCAAAGACCTGTTTTCACCAGTTCATGGTGCGGCGATGACCAACGGTTCTCGCGCACTGGGCGACTTTCGTGCGGATTTCGAATCGGAAATCGTGACGCGTTTGCGGCGTGCCGGATGTCAGGTGATGGGCACCAGTACTTCGCCTGAGTTTGGCACTTCATACTCCACCGAGTCTGCGCGTTTTGGTGCCACACGCAACCCTTGGAGCACCGACCACAGCGCCGGTGGTTCCAGCGGTGGCGCGGCGGCACTGGTGGCGGCCCGGGTGGTGCCGTTCGCCCACGGCAACGACGGTGGCGGTTCATTGCGCGTGCCGGCGTCCTGCTGCGGTGTGTTCGGGTTCAAGCCCAGCCGTGGCTTGCTGCCGTCAGGACCAATAGTGGGCGAGGGCTGGGCGGGGATGGGCACACCTCATGCCATCACCCTGTCGGTGCGCGACAGTGCGGCGTTGCTGGATGCCACTGCTGGGATGGACCTGGGCGCGCCTTACGCCGCGCCGATCCAGGCGTTGCCGTATGCGATGGCAGTGCAGGCCGATCCCAAGCCGCTACGCATAGCCCTGGTCGAGCAGCTCGGTCCTTGGCCTACGTCACCACAGAGCCTTCAGGCGGTGGGCGAGGCCGCGCGGTTGTGCGAGTCGTTGGGGCATCGCGTCGAATCGGTGAGCCTGCCGGTGGGGCTGCTGGAATTTCTCGATCACGTGTTCACCATCATCGGCGCCAGCTCTCGTCACTATGTCGACCTGCTGGGCCAGATGCGTGGGTTTGCCGTGCAAGCCGAAGAGCTGGAGGTACGCACGCGGATCATCTTGCGGGACAAGGGCAACGTCAGCGGCGCCCAGTATGCCGCGGCGGTGGAGTGGATTCATGCCCTCGGCCGGCAGTTGGCGGTGTTCATGCAGGATTACGACGTGATCCTGACCCCGGTCCTGACTCGTGAGCCGGTGCCAATTGGCGAGCTGGATCTGCAGGACGTGTGCATGAGCCTGGATCAACTGATCGAGCGCTACCACAGTTATTCGCCGTTCACCGCGCTGTTCAATGCCAGCGGCCAGCCGGCGATGTCCGTGCCGTTGTCCTGGAGCGCCAATGGCCTGCCGATGGGCGCGCATTTTGCCGGTCGTTTCGGCGAGGAACACACGCTGCTGGCGCTGGCCGCGCAACTGGAGCGCGCCCAACCATGGCGCGGCCGAATCCCAACGGTCAACGCCTGCCGGCGGTAAAAGTGTGGGAGCGAGCCTGCTCGCGATAGTGTTGTGTCAGTCGGCATTAACATTGACTGATGCTCCGCTATCGCGAGCAGGCTCGCTCCCACAGAGGGATTTGGGGTGGGTAGGGCCCTGGCGTGTGGCTCCAGGGCCCTTTGTTGTTCAGTAGCGGATCATCACCGATTTCAGTTCGGTGTAGTCGTCGATGAATGCGCTGCCGAATTCACGGCCTATCCCGGAACACTTGTTGCCGCCAAAAGGCACGGCTGGGTCGAGCAGGGTGTGCATGTTTACCCACACCGTGCCGGCTTCGATGGCGGGGACCATGCGCAGGGCCTTGCCCAGGTCGTTGGTCCAGAGGCTGGCGCTCAGGCCGTAGGGCGTGTCGTTCATCAGCTCCAGCAACTCCTCCTCTGTGTCGTAAGGGAAGAACGTGGCGATCGGGCCGAAGGTTTCTTCGTGGAGCAGGCTGTCGTCGCGGCGATTGGCGAGGATGATGGTTGGCTCGACGTAGCAACCCGGCCCATCGATCAGCTTGCCGCCGTGGACGATGGTGTTGTTCTGCGCGCGGGCCTTGGCGAAGAATTCCTCGAGCTTGCGTTGGTGCTGACGGTTGGTCACCGGACCGAATTCGGTGCGTTCGTCCAGGGGTGAGCCGATAGTGAGTTTGCCCAGGCGCTGGGCTAGTTTGTCCATGATCGACTCGATCTGCGAGCGATGGACAAAGAACCGTTCCGCCGCCGCGCAGATCTGTCCCGAATGCAGAAATCCCGCCTCGATGATGCCGTTGACCGCGACCTCGGGGTCGATATCAGGCAGGAACCCCGCTGCATTCTTCCCACCCAGTTCCAGGGTCGTACGGGTCAACCCGGCGCCCATGGCCGCCTGGCCCACCGCCAGGCCGGTGGGTATGGAGCCGGTGAATGAAACCTTGTTGGTGCCCGGATGCTCGATCAGCCCCTTGCCCACCTGGCCGCCGCCGGTCAGCACATTCAGGGCACCGGCCGGCAGGCCAGCCTCGATGGCCAGTTCCGCGATGCGCAGGATGGTCAGCGGGGTGAACTCGCTGGGCTTGATGATGACACTGCAACCCGTCACCAGGGCTGAAGCCAGTTTCCAGATGGCGATCATGGTGGAGAAATTCCACGGCACGATACCGACCACCACCCCGACTGGTTCGCGCAAGGTGAACGCGGTGTAGCGTTCGCCTGTGAAGGAGGGCAACGATGGGGTGATCGTCTCGCCGTTGATCTTGGTCGCCCATCCAGCGTAATAGCGCAGGAAGTGGGCGGCCTGGTCGACTTCGAAGGCACGGGAGATGTGGATGATCTTCCCCGACTGGCAGGTTTCGATCTGCGCCAGCTCTTCGCGGTTGCGCTCCAACAGGTCCGCCAGCTTGAGCAGCACATGGCCGCGGACCGCCGGCGCGGTTTGAGACCACTGCTCGAAGCCGCGGCGGGACGATTGCACCGCCACATCGATATCGCTGGCAGTGGCGTCGCTGACCTGGGCGATGACCTGGCCGGTGGCAGGGTTGACGACGTTCAGTGTCTGGCTGCCCTGGCTTTCGACGTAGCCACCGTCGATGAACAGGGCGTGATGTCTATCGAGGAAGGCTTGAACCTGAGGCAGCAGGGCAATATCGCTCATGAGGGTTTCCTGATCGCGAACAAGGGAAAGCCCCGAGAGTAATACCGGCAGGGCTGTCCAGCTTGACTGTGCCTGCCGCGTCGTATGTCTGTGGCTGCCAGTCTGCGCGTTGGCAGCCAGGAGCAAGGCCCTGTGCAGGCAGGGACAAGCCAGCCTGGCCGGTTTGCGATCAGATCCAGGTTTCGACTTGATGGCATAGGGGCAGGCGATGTTTCTCCAGACCAACAAACAGAAACTGGCGTTGACCGTACAGGTGCAGCGCGTGCTGGCCGGCGAAATGGAAGGCACGCCGATGCTCGATGCATATCCGCAACTGCGGAACCTCCTTGAGCAGCACGCGCGGCAGATGGAGAACGTCGCTGCGCACCTGCGTCAGGCCGAAGCGCAGGTGGAGGCGCAAACCCTGCGATGGCAGCAAAGTGAGCACGAACTGCACTTAGTGCGCCAGCAGCTGGAGCAAGCCTGCGAGCGCGAGCAGGCGCTTGAAATTCGCTTGGACGAACTCGGCCAGCAGGTGCAGCGACAACGCCAGGACGCGCAGATCTGGGAGTTGCTGCAATCGACCCTGACTGAAGGCTGCTGGGATATCACGGTCGTCAACGGTGATCTCCAGCACCCGGCCAGTGGCATGCGTTTTTCCAGTCAGTTCCGTTCACTGCTGGGTTACGGGCCTGACGATTTGCCCGACGGCTGGGATGCCCAGGTTGGCATCACCCACCCGGACGACCTGCCGAAGATCATGGCTGTCTTCGACCGGGAAATCCTCGGTCCCCAGGGCAGCGGCGAATACGTTTTCGAATACCGCATGCGCCACAAGAGCCGCGATTACATCTGGTGCCGTGAGCGGGGTCGGGCGGTACGCGACCCACACGGGCAACTGGTCCGGGTCATTGGTGCGGTACGTGATATCAGTGACGAGCGCTCGGCCCAGTCCACCCATCAGCGCATGCTCGAACAGAACCAGGTGACCTACGCCCAGATTGCCACGGTCGTGGGGGTAATCAAGGGCATCGCCGACCAGACCAATCTGCTCGCCTTGAATGCCGCGATTGAAGCCGCCAGGGCCGGTGAAGTCGGGCGCGGTTTTTCGGTGGTGGCCGATGAGGTGCGCAAGCTGGCGCAAAGTACCCGGCAGGCAACCCATCAGATCCAGACCATGTTGCATCAGCACAGACAGTAGACCGACCGGGAACTGCCGCTGGGGCAGTTCCCGACACGTTCAGAACGGAACCGCCACCACCAACTGGCTGTAGACGTTGGTGCCGTTGCCGCCTACCTGATTGCCACCGCTGCCCTCATCCTTTTCAGGCTTGTACAGGCCCAGCAGCGGCGTGACGATCAGGTGTTCATTCACCGCCCATTCCACGTACAGGTCCAGCTCCTGCGCGTCGAGGTTCAGCGCTTGGCGGGTGTGCAGGGTCTGGTAGTCGAAGAACAGCGCGCCAATGGTCACGGTTTCTGCTGGCTTGAGTTTGAGGCCGATGTGCTGGATGGCAGTGTTGCTGTTGAACGGGCCAGCATAGTTGCCCGCCACTTCACCCTGGAACCAGGTGCCATAGCCACGGTTCTGCCCGTTGAACATCGAGTCCCAGTCCTTGGAGTAGCGGCTGTAGCGATAAGTCAGGTCCGGCGTCCAGGGCAGGTCGGCGAAGGTGTAGCCGGCTTCGGCATACCAGGCTTTTTCCGGGCCCGCATCCTTGTCCTGCCAGGCGTACTCGAAGGAGAAGTGGGCATTTTCGATGCCGGCATTCCCGGCGCCGCGCAGGCTGTAGATGTCCATGCCTTCGCGCTGTTTCTGGAAGTCGCTGGCATAACGGTCATCGACATCGATGCCATGGATATAGGTCAGCCCCAGGGTGCCAGGCGCGGCGGTGTATTCCAGGGTGCTGGCGGTCATCTCGGTATTGGCCTGGGCAGGGTTGTCGGACTTGATCCACATCAGGCTGCCATGCACGCCGTCCTTGCCACCCAGGCGTACGACAGCGGTCTTGTCGAAGGCATGACGGGCTGCCAGGTAGTAGGCGCCGCCGCGGTTGAGCTCGCCATCGGCCACACCTTTGCCCAGGTTCAGGCCATCGTCGTTGATGATGAAACCGTCGCCCAGGGTGATCACTTGGCGACCGTAGGACAGGTCCATACCGTCCTTGCCCAATGCCGGGAACAGATCCCCCGAACGCCAGCCGGCAAAGGCTTCATCGAACTTGGTGGTGCGCTCGGAGCCGTCGCTCAGGCCGGCCGCATCGCCATCGCCCCAAGTGCCGGAGCTGACCAGATTGGCCGTGCCATAGACGCTACCCAGGTCGCCGAGTGTCTGGTCGATACTCAGGCCATACTTGATGAAGCCTTCGCGCCAGCTCGAACCGCCGGCGGTGCCGTCATAGTTCTTGCGGCTGTTGAACAGCCCGTAGACCGCCAGGAAGTTACCGGTGACGGTGGTGTCTTCGTCGGTGTAAAGCTCATAGGCCTGGGCCGATGAATCAGCGACCAGCAGGGCGATGCCCAGGCCGATGGCGTTGCGCAGCAAAGGCGGACGACGTGTGTGCTCCATGATGGATTCCCCAGTGTGATAGGACAGCAGAGAGGGCATTAAGGGGAGTGACACCTGGGGAAGTCTTTCACCTGCCTGCCAGGGAATTGACCCAGGCCGCCAGCGTGGCGGTGTTGGCAGGCAGCAACAAAACCGGCGGCAGACATGGGCAAGACGCCCAGGGCGGGGGGGGCGCAGAGTAATGCTGCACGCAACGCCGTTTCGATCAGGGACCGGTTGGGGAAGGCATGATCGCCGGTTCCTGGACGGCTGTGGCATCCATACTAAAAATCCGCTTTCGAGGATCTTGCACCATGTCGATCAATGACAGGCTCTCCGAGCACTTGAACCGGGGTTCGGTGGGTTTTCCCACTGCGTTGGCCAGCACCATTGGCCTGATCATGGCGAGCCCCGTGATTCTCACCGCGACCATGGGCTTTGGCATCGGCGGCAGCGCCTTTGCCGTGGCGATGCTGATCGCCGTGATAATGATGCTGGCCCAGGCGACGACGTTTGCCGAGGCGGCGTCGATTCTGCCCACCACCGGCTCGGTCTATGACTACATCAACTGTGGCATGGGACGCTTCTTCGCGATTACCGGTACCTTGTCGGCCTATCTGATTGTCCATGTGTTCGCCGGCACCGCCGAGACCATCCTGGCCGGTGTCATGGCCCTGGTGAATTTCGAACACCTCAACACCCTGGCCGAATCGGCAGGCGGCTCCTGGTTGCTGGGCGTGGGGTTCGTGGTGGTCTTTGGCGTGCTCAATGCGTTTGGCGTCAGCGCCTTTGGCCGGGCCGAAATCATCCTGACGTTCGGCATGTGGACCACCCTGATGGTGTTCGGCGTGTTGGGCCTGATCGCCGCACCAGCGGTGGAGCTGGAGGGCTGGTTCGGTGCATCCGTGGTGGGCACCGATCTGGTCACGGTGTTGTCGTTGGTGGGCATGGCCATGTTCATGTTCGTCGGCTGTGAATTCGTCACGCCGCTGGCCCCGGACCTGCGTCACTCCGCCCGGACCATGCCCCGGGCCATGATGCTGGGCTTGTTCAGCGTCGCCACCTGCATGTTCATCTACGGTGCGGCGATGAAGCGCCAGGTGGAAAACGTGCTGCTCGATGCCACCAGCGGTGTGCATCTGCTGGACACCCCCATGGCGATTCCACGGTTCGCCGAACAGGTCATGGGCGATATCGGCCCGATGTGGCTGGGGATCGGCTTTCTGTTTGCCGGTGCGGCGACCATCAACACCCTGATGGCTGGCGTGCCGCGGATTCTCTATGGCATGGCGGTGGATGGCGCCTTGCCGAAGGTTTTCACGTATCTGCACCCGCGCTTCAAGACGCCGCTGCTGTGCATCCTGATGGCGATGCTGATTCCCTGCCTGCATGCGTTGTGGCTGGGTGGCAATACCGACAACATCATGCACCTGGTGCTGGCTGCGGTGTGTGCCTGGAGCTTTGCCTACCTGCTGGTGACCGTGTCGGTGGTCAGCCTGCGCATTCGTCGCCCTGATCTGCCGAGGGCCTATCGCTCGCCGTGGTTCCCGTTGCCACAAATCGTGTCCAGTGTCGGCATTGTCCTGGGCATGTGGTTCATCACACCGCCTGGCATGAACCCGGCGGACATCTACATTCCATTCGCGGTGATGCTCGGCGGCACCGCAGCGTATGCCTTGTTCTGGACCCTGGTGGTGCAGAAGGTCAATCCATTCAAGCCAGCGTCGGTGGAAGACGTACTGGCCAAGGAGTTTTCCCATGAGCCAGGGCAACCTGCGGACGAGTTTATCGAGCCTGCTGCAAAAACTGTCTGAGTTGTTCAGCCCCCAGCGCCCCCCGGCCGGTTATCGGCCCGGGGTAACCCTGGAGCACCTGCGACGCAACATCGCACTGGCGCGATTCGAAGTCACCGGCCCGGCGATGGCGACGGCTGTCAGCGACGATGGCAACCTGCAACTGGAGGTTGTCGAACGCACCGAATCGCAGTTGCTGATGCACCTGGTGATGACCGAGTTCGTGCTGCGCGTGCCTGCTTCCCGAGAGGGCACGGCACGCCTGGAATTGCACCACGGCGGGGCTGTCCGGCGCAGTGGTATTCGTTGTCGGCAGCGGGACGGGCACAGTGACCTGGCGACCAGAGTGCAGACGGCTGTGGAGAAGGACCCTGTGCTGTATCAAGCCCTTATGCCGCTGGATTTCAAACGGCTGCGCATTGACCTGCAGGGACACCAGTGGTGCGTGCGCCTGGAACACATGGGCGGTAGCGAAGTGGTCAATCGCATGCCGGCCTTTCGTCGCTATATCCCGTTGAGCCGCGAGCAGCGCAGCGTCTTGCTGGCGACCTTGAGCGGCCTGCAACGAGTGCTGGCAACGCTCTGATTCGATTCTCTGCCCTGGCATCATTCCTGCTACTGCTCTGGCGATCAGGTACTTGTTGCGTGCATATAGATAACATGTTAACTATTGCCGTACAAAAACAATAAGCCACTGCGGAGAACGCCATGAGCATGCAACAGGTTGGGCAAGACGGTCTGGACGCCTGGAACCGGGATCTGCGGGCGACTTGCGGCCACTTCGATACCGAGCTGGCCTTCAATCGTGCGTTGTTCATTGGTGAAGTATCGAATGTCCATCGCGGTGGCCTTGCCCTCGCGAACCTGCGGACCAATGCCGGTAGCATCAAACGTCACTCATCCAACGCCGATCACGATGATGACCAGGATTGCCTCCTGGTCAGCCAGCGCAGCGGCTACTGCCGCATTACTCAGAATGGCCGGAGTATTCAATTGGCGCCCGGTGAATTGTTGTTGATGGATTCCGTAGGGGCGCTTGAGATCAGCCCGTTCGGCCTGATCGAGCACGCGGTGCTGTCCTTGTCTCGCCAGAAAGTGTCGCGGCAACTGGGCGGGGAAACCAAGACCTTCGGCAAGGTGTCGTCCAGCAAGGCGTGCGGGCGGATGCTGCATGTGTTGATGGACCAGTTGTGCAAGGACACACCGGACGGTGATGGCGCGGCGGGCGAGGGTGAAGCCTTGCAGAGTGCCTTCGTTTCGCTGTTGGGCTCGGCCCTGGAACAGGGCAGCGATGCCCGTGACGAGGGCGTTGCGTTACAGGGCAGCCACTTGCGCAGCTATGTGCAGAAGGTCATCGACGAATCACTCAGCCAGCCCGGCCTCACCCCGGTGGGCCTGGCCAATCGGCTGAATATTTCGGTGCGGCATCTGTATCGTTTGTTCGAAGAGCAGGATGACAGCGTTTGCCGCTACATCCAGCGGGCCCGGCTCAAGCGCAGTGCCGATGACCTGACCAACCCGTTCCTGCGGGACGAGTCCATTACCTCGATCGCCTACAAGTGGGGCTTCACCGATTCGGCGCATTTCAGCCGTTCATTCAAGAAGCAGTTCGAGCTGTCGCCCAAGGAGTTTCGCTCCAGCCGTTTGCAGGTGGGGCAGGGGGCGGCTTGAGCGAGGTGGACGATCGCTATCGCGAGCCAGCTCGCTCCCACAGAGAGAGTTGATGGCTGGATAAAATGTGGGAGATTCTATGTTGCAGGGGAACCCTGCAACCGTGAATTTGGTTGGTATTCGCTCTGATTTTTCATCAGGGCGAATGCTACCCGACACAACTTGCGGGCGAGGATAACCAAGGCCTGAGTTC